>Ga0307380_10000114_pt1 | contig 133313 bp, 113 predicted proteins | sample UN3MG_FD_202239 | JGI IMG/M metagenome (GOLD analysis project Ga0307380, IMG submission 202239) | Soil microbial communities from Risofladan, Vaasa, Finland - UN-3 | ecosystem: Environmental > Terrestrial > Soil > Coastal area > Acid sulfate soil | place: Finland: Risofladan, Vaasa...
ACACAGGCTGCTACCTTAGTGCTAAGGCTTATGGGGCGGTGCGTCGGTTTGAAACGGCCCTGTACGGGGCCTTGTTAAGAGGGCAGAGCAAAAAAAGATATCCCCATGCTCGGTCTCCTGGGTTCCGTTCCCAATAGCCACTGGGCATTAGCAAATGGACAGGAGCGCTACCTTTTCAAAGAGCTAAAGTGTTATAAATCCGAAACAAATTTCCAATGATCAAAATCCCAATGCTCTAAACGAAAAGAGCTTTGCCAAGAGCTAGTCAGCTTCGGGTTGTTTTCAGTTTTGAACATTAGAATTTCGATATTTTTTCGAATTTAGGCCTGCCCTGGCGCGACATGATTCGAAAACAATGGCATCTCGGCATGCTGCTGGTTTCTGGGGACACACACTCAGTTCTTTTAAGCCAGGTCTGGGCCAGGGATTTCGGATTTCAAAGTCCAAATAGAATCACGATTTCATTGCACCGCAAAGCTTGACATAAACTTTGATATCTTACTTTATATAGACATCTAGAGCATCAAAAAGGATAGTAAGGCCTCAAGACCGTGCACGCCTGAAAGCTGTTCGACTTGTGCAATCCTTTTTTAATGAAAATATAACCCCAGACCACTCGTCCCGTTTTCCGGCATGTTGCGTGCGACTCATATATGTGTTGAAAGGTTTTGACGAGTTCATCATTTTTCTGATTGCCAAAAGCAAACCATTGTGCTTAAATTGGATGTGGCCTAAGACATGGAACTCATTTGTTTTTTAAGGAAAGGAGAATTGTCATGAGAAAGATGAACGGGTTTCCGATTGTTTTGCTAACGTTAGTTGCAATGTCCTTTCTTCAGGCAGGGACTACTGATGCCCAGCAGGCAGCCTCTTTGGAAGTGGCTGCGGGTTCTATCTGTCGCGATGTTGTTAATCGGCAGCCTGTGGATGTGGGAACGAGCTTCGAGGCCTCAGTGGGGAAGCTGTATTGCCTTACAAAGATCATAGGTGCAGGGGACCCAACGGAGATCACCCACGTGTGGTATTCCGGGAATACCGAGCGAGCTCGGGTAAGCCTGGATGTCAATTCGGCAAGCTGGCGTACGCACAGCTCCAAAATAATCCAGGCCCATGAGATCGGAGCATGGCATGTGGATGTGCTGGGGCCAGGGGGTGAGGTGCTGCAAACATATGAGTTTACCATCACACAGTGAAGCCTCCCCGCTCTGAAGAGAGGGGCATCCTCATAATGGATGGCGGAACTCTCCATAGCCTTTAGCCCGCCTTCGCTCTTACGAGCTCCGGCGCGGTTAACCCCTCCTTTGGCGAAGGCCGATCATCTCCGTCCTAAAGGACGGGGCATTCTGCCGAAGGAGAGTAAGTGCTTCTGAGCAACATTCCCTTTTAGGAGGGAAATCGGGGTTCTTGACATAACGAATTGAATTTCCTTCTGATTTCAAGCGTTTTGTCTTGACTTAACTCCAGACATTCTCTATAAGATACAGGGTTATATCAAAAGGGCTCTCTTCATTCTATTATGTATTTCCTTCTTAGCTAGGGAGGCATCATGAATAAGTCCCAATTGGTTGAGGCTTTGGCAAAAACTGAAAATCTTACCGTCAAAACAGCTGAAGAAGTCGTCAATACCGTTTTTAAAGAAATGGAGAAGGCGCTTATCAGGGGCAGCAGGATCGAAATTCGGGGATTAGGAAGCTTCAAGGTTAAGGACTATACAAGCTATAATGGCAGAAACCCAAAGACCGGAAAAATCATACGGGTTGGAAACAAGAAACTTCCGTTCTTTAAGGTAGGAAGAGGCCTTAAAGAAATGGTCGATATCTAGATGCCATGGATGTTCCTTGGTCGTGCTAGACGGGGAGCTAGCGGTGCCCTGTAACCCGAAATCCGCTCATGCGGGGTTGAAAATCCTTTCTGCGAAACACGAAAGGGGTCTAATTCATTCAGTAGGAGAGGAGGTCGGACCTCGTTTGACAGATGATTATGAACCCCGTCAGGTCCGGGAGGAAGCAGCGGTAAATAATTCAATCTGCATTACGAAGCGATCTGGCCCTCATACCTTTTTCTATTGGAAGGTTATTCCTTTTTCTGTTCAAAGGGGGATGCACGGCCAAGGCCTTCAATTATCTTGAACCACCCGCACTCGTCATTTCCCTTTTGCTCATTAGGCAAGAAGTCATCATGTACGCTCATACTGCTCTATTACGATGGCTGCTGCTGTACCGTAGCATTCCAACCCAAAGCGGTTCCTGTAATTATCCGGTATCGTTCAAAAGTATTCGCATGCGCCATAATAATGCTCTTTTTGGGTCATTTCCTAGAGGAGAGATGTGGTAGAAGAAACAGTATCCCTCGATCGTAATGAGCAGGTGGGAAAAGACATATGGCTTATGGAATTTCGTTCGGCTCCCTTAGCTTCGCTTGCCAGGCCCGGGCAGTTCCTGATGATCCACCTCGGGAACAGAACAAAAGACCCTCTCTTGCGAAGGCCCTTTTCAATACACGGAATTCTGGATGACCATAGGGTGAAGGTGCTCTACCGGATTGTCGGGGCAGGTACGTCACTTCTCTCAACCCTGAAACAAGGTGATTCAATATCAGCAATCGGCCCTCTGGGGAATAGCTTTTTGCTTCCGGTCCCCGGCGAAGAAGCGGTGCTGGTGGCTGGCGGGATGGGTATTGCACCACTTTACTTCCTGGCGCAGGCCTTAAACAGGCACCAAGGGCATACCACTACCTTATTGCTCGGCTTTTCCAGCTCTCAAGAGGTTGTTTGTTTCGATGAGTTGAAGGATCTCGGGGTTAGTCTCTCCCTCACAACGGAAGACGGCTCGTGGGGCAGAAAAGGACTCGTCACTGACCTCCTTGACCAACACCTGAGTCATGGGTTGGCCGCGAAACCCATAATCTATGCCTGTGGTCCGCATCCAATGCTCAAGAAAGTTGCCCAGCAGGCCGCCGCGTCTAATCTCAGGTGTTCCGTATCCCTTGAAGGACACATGGCCTGTGGTCTCGGGATATGCCTGGGCTGTGCTGTGAAGGCATCCCACAACATGGCGACAGTATACCATTATGTGTGCCAGGATGGCCCCGTGTTTCAAGCGGAGACGATTGATTGGGAGACTGTGTAATGGCTGTTTCACCTGACCTATCCGTTGACATCGGTGGCTTGAAACTCAAGAACCCGGTTATTACAGCCTCCGGAACCTTCGGCTATGGCACTGAGTTGACACCCTTTTTTGACCCTTCTCTCTTAGGGGCCATAATTGTCAAGGGCCTATCCCTGGAGCCTATGCCGGGAAACCCGCCTCCCAGAATTACGGAGACTCCATGCGGTATGCTCAATGCGATCGGCCTTGCTAACATCGGCATTGAGGCCTTTATAGCAGAAAAACTTCCGTTACTCGATGCACTCAGCATCCCCATCATCACCAACATATACGGGCATAGCCTCAAGGATTATGCCGAGCTTTCGAGAAGAATAGAGACCGTTGACGGGATCGACGCCGTTGAAATCAACATATCGTGCCCCAATGTGGAGAAAGGGGGCATGGTCTTTGGCACGGACCCCGATACCGCCGCCGCTGTAACACATGAGGTGGTTCAGAATACCACGAAACCGGTTATCGTGAAACTGACACCGAACGTAACCGATATAACCGCCATAGCCAGGGCAGTGGAAGCGGCCGGGGCAACTGCCATATCGGCCGTCAACACGTTTCTCGGTATGGCGGTGGATATAGCTACCAGACGGCCAAAGCTGGCAAATGTTGTGGGAGGTCTATCCGGTCCCGCCATAAGACCAATGGCCTTGTATCTCGTCCATAAGGTTGTCAGAGCGGTGAATATCCCGGTCATCGGCCTTGGAGGCATTGTAGATTATAAGGATGCCCTCGAGTTTCTCATTGTGGGAGCGCGGGCCGTTCAGGTGGGCACCGCAAGTTTTGTCAATCCAAGGGCAGCAATCGAGATTGTCGATGGTCTCCACGATTTCTGCCTCAGGGAAGAGATCCACAACATCCACCAAATAATAGGCGAGTTGAAGACATCAGGAGAAAGGTATGGACAAAAAGGAAATAGAAAGAATCAGTAAAAGACTTACCGCTCAACCCAAACTCGTTTGGGATGCAATTGATGAAAAGGGGAAAGACAAGGTCTTTTCATTCGATCAGGAGTATCAGCGTTTTCTCAATACGGCAAAAACAGAAAGGGAATCGGTGAAGGCGATCAGGGAAACAGCGCTGAAACACGGTTTCTCCCTCAATACCCCAAGCAAGGCCCCCATACGACTCATGCGCTCCTTTCAGGAGAAATCCATCGCCCTTTCGGTATCCGGCAGGAAACCCCTCAGTGAAGGTATTAACCTTATTGTAAGCCATCTTGATTCTCCGCGGCTCGACCTCAAGCAGAACCCCCTTTATGAAGAAATTGATCTGGCCTTTATGAAGACTCACTATTATGGGGGCTTGAAGAAATTCCAGTGGCTCACCAGGCCCCTTGCAATCCACGGGAGAATAATACGCTCCGACGGCAGTTCTCTGGATATTGTTGTGGGCGAGGAGACCTCGGACCCGGTCTTTACCATTGCTGACCTGCTTCCTCACTTGGCAAGAAAGGTGCAAACCGACAAGAAGGTGTCGGAGGCCTTCGTTGGTGAAAAGCTCAACCTCATGGTGGGTTCCCTTCCCTTTGGAGTTAAAGACACTAAAGAAAGGTTCAAGCTGGCCATCCTCAACCTCTTGAACGAAAAATACAACCTCATTGAGGAGGATTTCATCAGCGCAGAGCTTGAGGTCGTTCCTGCCGGACCGGCACGAGATATTGGTTGGGACAGAGGGCTTACCGGTGCCTATGCCCATGACGATCGCTCCTGCGCCTTTTCCAGTTTAAAGGCCATCCTCGATGCAAAAACCCCACAGAAGACCGCTCTCGTACTGTTTGTCGATAAAGAAGAAATCGGCAGCGATGGGGCCACAGGCGCGAAATCAAGATTTCTGGAGAGTGTCTTGGCCGATCTCATGGTCGCCCACGGCCAGGAACCACTCTACCATGAGATCCACAAAGTCCTCATGAACTCACGGGCCCTTTCAGGAGACGTCAATGGCGCCCTTGACCCGGATTATCAGGATGTCCACGAAAAACGGAATGCCGCACGCCTGGGCTATGGGGTATGTCTTACCAAGTTCACGGGGTCAGGCGGCAAATACGGCGCCAACGATGCAAATGCCGAATACATAGGTTGGCTCAGGGCCCTGTTCAACAAAAAAAAGGTAGTGTGGCAGACAGGGGAACTCGGAAAGGTAGACGAGGGTGGTGGCGGCACCGTGGCCAAATTCCTTGCCCGATACGGGATGCAGATCATCGACTGCGGCCCGCCGGTATTGTCCATGCATTCCCCCTTCGAAATCGCCCACAAGGGGGACATCTACATGACCTACAAGGGTTACCGGGTGTTTCTTGAATCGTAAGCACTTCCCACACGTATTACCGGCACCGATGACCCATGGAGCGACAAGAAGCTAGTGTTATCGTTCATATACCAAAGGAGGTCATGGCTGTTTTCGAAAGGCGATATCTTAAAAAAGAATTCCACCCGGCCCGGCAGTGGCCACAGAGGTGGGGTTTACACCGCGGAAGCCATGGGAGTCTCCGTCTGGCCCATCTAAACCCCATCTCTGTGGCCACACCCCGTGAGACCAATAGATATCGCCTTGAGAAAATTGGCATGACCGGGCAGCGGTCATTCAAGCAGGATAGATCCTCAATATTGTTCTGCGGAGTAAAAGCAATAATCAATTATGTAAGACTTGAAAGCAACCTCAGGGGAATATCAGCTAAAGCCCCAGATAGGTCTTACGGATAACCTCGTCTTTGAGCAATTGCGCACCGGTTCCTTGGGCGATGATTTTACCCGATGAAAGTACATAATTGCGTGAGGCCATCTTAAAAACCGTGCTCACCTCCTGCTCAACAAGGAGAACCGTAATCCCAAGATTGCGTATCTCCCCTATCGTTTCGAATACCTGTCTGCGCAGAATAGGGGCGAGGCCCGTGGAAGGCTCATCAATACACAAGAGCTTGGGTCGAGACATCAGCGCCCTGCCAATCGCTAACATCTGTTGCTCTCCGCCTGATAAGGTGCCCGAGATCTGAGCGGATCGCTTCTCGAGCACCGGAAACAGGTTGTAGACTTTCTTAAGGTTGTTTTCCACCTCCCTTTTCTCTTTAAGGAGATAGCCCCCCGCGTGAAGATTCTCCAAAACAGTCATTTCCCTGAATGGCCTTCTTCTCTCGGGGCAGTGAATGAGACCCCTTTTGACGATTTCGTGAGCCGGTATCCGATCTATTTTTTCACCGTCAAAGGTTACCGTGCCTCCGATGGTTATATCTCCTCCCGTTGATCGGCGCGTGATCTCCCGCTTCCATGCCACCAGACCGGTTATGGTCTTGAGCAGCGTTGATTTGCCGGCGCCGTTGGGTCCCACGAGGCTCACCAACTCACCGCTGTCCACGCCCATGCTCAAGTCGTTAATGACCATGGCCCTGTCATAGCAAACCGTCAGATGTGCCACTTCCAGAAGCACGGTTACATGTCTCCTTCGCCCAGATAGGCCTCTATAACCTGCCTGTTATCCACGATCTCCTCGGGGGTTCCATCGGCAATGATCGTCCCGAAGTCGAGCACGATGATTCGATCCACGATCTTCATCAGCTGCCGCAACTTATGTTCTATGATAATCATGGCCGGCCCCTCGCTGTGTAATCGACCAAAACGGCCACCTTTGTGAAGTCTTTTGATGGATTCGGCCATCAGATCGGTTTCCGCAGGGCTCAGTCCCCCGAATGGCTCATCGAGGAGAAGCAAATCAGGCTCTGTAGCCACGGCCCGGGCGACTTCCAGCCGCTTGAGATCTCCCTGGGAGAGGGTAGACGCCTTCTCAAGGGCCATATCCGAAATACCCGCAAATTCCAAGGCATCCAAAGCCTTGGCCTCGACCCTCTTAACCCACTCACCCCGTTTCATGGCCCGGGGGCAAAGACATGAGACCATGACATTGGCAATAATGGGAAGCCGGCGAAAGGGCCTCATATTCTGAAAGGTGCAAGCGATTCCCAGATTGACTATGTCCCAGGTCTTGAGGCCAACGATGTTCTTCCCTCTGAAACGGATGCTGCCCAAATCGGGGCTCAAAATGCCGGTAATCAGCCGCAGCAGGGTTGTCTTGCCTGCACCGTTGGGACCGATGAGGCCCAACATTTCATTTCGGTCCATGCTAAAGCCCACATCATCGATTGCTCGCAGCCCCCCGAAGTCCTTGAAGAGCCCGTCGAGTTCCAGGAAGGATTGGCCCATATCAGCACTCCTCCACCTCTTCCCTCAGTTCCCTTCGGGAGACCTTTCCAACGTCCGTCTTTGGAAGCTCACCCCGGAATTCAACGATCTTGGGGACCTTGTAGTGGGCCAGATTTTGTTTGCAGTACTCCATAATCTCCTCCTCGGAGATCTTGCCCCGTGCCTCGCTCTGGAGCACTACATAGGCCTTTATGAATTGACCCACCTTGGGATCGGGGACCCCTACAACGCCGGCGGCCTTGATTTGAGGATGTTGATACAGGACCTCCTCAACATGTCGGGCAAAGACCGAATACCCCTTGTATTTGATAAGATCCCGCTTGCGATCAAAAAAGTGGAAATAGCCCTCTTCGTCCATACTGACGATGTCACCGGTTCTGAGCCACTTTTCCCCGTCCATATCGATGATTGCCTCGCGGGTCTCCTCCTCTCGCTTCCAGTAGCCTGTCATGATATTGGGGCCGCTGAGAATCAACTCGCCGATCTCCCCAGGGGGTAAGAATTCCGTTCCCTCGGGCTCGACAATACCTGCCTTGACATTCGGTATGGGAACCCCAAAGGAGCCGGCCTTTGGCCTGTGAAATGGGCTGCCATGGCTCAGAGCAGTAGTCTCGGTCATGCCATAACCCTCCATGATCTTTGCTCCCGTCCGTCTCTCCCACTCGGTGATGGTAGATTCATGAAGGGTATCAGCCCCACAAGCAATCATTTTGAGTCGCTTCCAATTGACCCGCTCTGTCTTTTCATACTCTTTGAGGTACTCAAATAAGGTCGGTACGCCATAAAAGGCCGAGGCCTGGTATCGGTCCATGGCCGAGAGGATATCATCCACATCGGGTGTGGTGAACAGAACCATGGTGAAGCCCTGAACCAGGCTGTTGAGCATCACCACAACCTGACCGTAAATGTGAAAGAAGGGCAGGAAGGCGATAACCACCTCTCTGCCTTCTTCAAAAAGAGGCCAAAAGGCGATTGCCTGTGCCCGCAGGGCGGACATATTGTAATGGGTGAGCATAGCCGCCTTGGGAAGTCCGGTTGTTCCTCCCGTATAGGGGAGCACGGCGATGTCTCTCTCGGGATCGAGCTCTATGCGAGGAGGTTGAGGCGGATAGTCCTTGATGAGGGTCTGGAATTGTAGCAGGCCCGCCTCCTCCATAAAGGTGGGAGTCGGTATATGCATTTCGCGATAGACCTTCCCCAGGGCACTTTTCCCGAGCAGCCTCCTGAATGCGGGAAGGTATTCCGCGATACCGGTCAGGATCACATTCTTGAGTGCAAGGCCGGTCTTCTCCACATTGTCGTACATGATATCCTGGCAGATGATCGTGTCGGCTTCACTGTCCTCCAGTTGATGCTTGACCTCTTTACTCGTGTACACCGGGCTGATAGGGGTCACTTTGGCACCGACTTTGAGGGCGGCAAAATAGGCAATGACGTATTGGGGGCAATTGAGAAGGTATAATGCCACTGTATCTCCCCTGGTGACACCCAGGTCCGCTAAGGCCGTGGCAAACCGGTTAACCAGTTCACGGAGTAAGCGGTAGCTGATCTTCCTGCCATAGAAGATCATTGCCGTCTTGTTGCCGTACTTCTCCGTACCGTCATCAAAAATCTCCGGCACAGACTGGGAGGGGATATCCACCATCTCGGGAACTCCCTCCGGATAGAATTTCAGCCAGGGTTTTTTCATGTATAGTGCTTTTGCGTCCATATAGGCTCCCCTCACCAAGGAAAAAGGATAATTCTAATCCAGTAGCGCTGTACAAACCCGGCACGCCTTGCGGGTGGCAATGTTCCTGATTTTACACCTCGGGCACTCTTTTTCGATCTTGTCGCGTACCCACGGCAGAAGCCCGTCCGGCATGTAGAGAAGGATCAGCAAGATGACAACCGCGAACATTAACATCCGAAACTCGGGCCAAAAGCGCAAGAACTCCAGCAAGGGAAAAAGGATAAAGACTGCCCCGACAGGCCCGTAAATAGTGACTATCCCGCCGAATACGGCCCAGATTACAACCGTAAAAGACATTGAGACTTCTAAGGTGGAAGGGCCGGCAATCCTCATAAAATGTGCGTAGAGCCCGCCGGATATCCCGGCAAACAAACCGCTGAGGCTGAAGGCCAGAAGTTTGTAACGGGTAGTGTTGATGCCAGAGGCCCGAACAGCCAGCTCATCTTCCCTGATGGCGTGGAAAATAATGCCTGTCTTGGAATCCGTAATCTTCCACATGATGGTGCACAGGCCGAGCATAACAACAACGGTAATATAGTAGTCATGCAAGCGGGAATTGGAAAGGCGGCTCAAGCCGGAGACTCCCAGCTCGCCTCCCGTGATATCGGGTATCGCAAAGACAATGCCCATCAGGATGATAGGGAAGGCCAACGTGGTCAAGGCCAGATAAGTCCCCCGCAGCCTGAGACAAGGGATGCCTACAATGAGCCCAGCCACAACCGCGGCCACTGCCCCCAAGGGTATGCTGCCCCAAGGAGGTATGAGGGCGTGCAGATTCAAAAGGGCTGAAGTGTAGGCCCCCACACCAAAGAAAAGGGCGTGCCCAAAATTTACCTGGCCGGTAAAACCGGACAGCAGATCCCAGCTTGCAGCCAGAATGGCAAAGATACTGGTCAATATCAGGATGCGAAGCAAATAAGGATCCTGGGTAACAACGGGCAAAAAGAGCACAATGACAAAGAAAAGAAAAACAACAATCCTGCTTGGCAGGATCAGGACTTCTCCCTTGAACAGGGTATAGATCTTTCGAAGATAAACACCCAGGATTCCCATTCTACCTCTCTTCCTCGAAGGCAACGCCAAACAGTCCCTCCGGTCGGATCACAAGCACCAAGATCATGATGCATAGTGCCACGGAACCCTTGAGAAAAGCTCCAAGCGGTATCAAAAAGACCACGAGTGACTCGGCAAATCCCAGGATATAAGCCCCAATAAAACTCCCCTTGAGGCTGCCCAACCCTCCCAGTACCACAACAGCCAACATCATTATCAGAGGGTGCATCCACATATGAGGATTAACAACAGTAAGGGGCACCACGACTGCACCGGCAAAGCCGGCCAGACCAACAGAAACACCCATGGTAATCATGGCCACCCGACTCTCATTCATTCCCATAAGATTGGCCACTTCCCTATCATCGGCCGTGGACCGAATAGCCAGACCCAGCCTGGTCTTCTTCAACAGTACCCAAACCCCAGCCAGGATCAAAAGGGCTACACAAATGGTTAGTAACTGTTGGTAGGCGATCTTCACTCCGATAATCTTCAGGTATCCTGAAACCAGAGACGGCACGCTCAGGAAATCTCCGGTGAAGATCAGGAGCATGATCTCCTGCATGGCCATGGCCAGGGCTATGGTGGCAATCAGGACTGCGGCCTCGTGCTCCCGTATGGGGTTGATAAAAATCCTGTAGCAGACCAGTCCGATCAAGGTGACCAGGATGATGGCCACCAGCATGGCCAGAACAGGATGAATTCCCATTTTATGGGTGGCGTAATAGATGCAATAGGAGGCCACCATGTAAAAGGCGGTATGGGCAAGGTTAACGATACGGGCTGCACCGAAGATCAGGGAAAAACCGATGGCTAGAAGGGCGTATACGCTTCCATTAATCAGACCGCTTGTGATTATGTCCAGTATCATATAGCTTTACCAGATTAAGACTTCTCGCCCCTCCTTACTCGGCAAGGAGGGGCGAGCGCCGTTCGAACAATACGTTATTTCTTATACTTCTCGATAACCCAGGGCGCTATCTTGTAAGGAACCACGCCCTTATAGGTGATTTCGGGCGCATCAGCGCTAGCCTTCCACCGGTTAGGCCACACGCCCTTTAGCTCACCATCCTGCCACTGGACACCCAGGGCGGTCTCATAACCTGGCCCCCATTTCACATCATGAAGATGGCGGCCTTGAGCGTCTTTCATGTATGCTATTCTGCCGGAGGGCACCGCGTACTCGCGGTTCTCCAGTATGGCTACTATCTTATCCGAATCGAGCGTCTCAGCCTCCTCAATGGTCGGGGCCAGGGCATAGATTATAGCGCCATAGGTATCCGCGGTATACGTCGGCGTCTCACCGAATCTGTCGATGTATCTGTTCATAAAGGGTGCGGTGAGTTCGTTGACTTCAACTCCACGGGCATAGGTATTCAGGGTCATTACATAATTACCCATTCCTTGGGTGGCCTCCCAGAAACTATCCTTCTGGGCCTCCACATTGATTCCAACCTGCATAGCCGGTATCTTGAGCTCCCCGGCCTGCCTGGAGAACGTGATCCCCGCCGAAGCGGAAAACCAGTTGAAGATAATGTGGGCTCCGGAACGCTGGATGGCAGAGAGTTCGGCTGTAACATCCGTGGCCACCGGAGACGGCCTCCAGACCCCCACAACCTCCATACCCATTTTTGGCAGAATCACTGGACTCACTTTGACCACGCCTTCAGTCCACGTGGCCTTTGCCGCGACGACAGCCACCTTTATCTTGGGTATGTTTAAGTACTTTTTCATTATGGCTGCGACGGTGCCTACATGGATGAAGCTCGTTTTGCCGAGGTTTGTGGAATTTATAGGGGTATGCCGGAACCAATATTTGTAGGTATTGTAGTCCTTGGCCACCCGCGTGCAGATCTCATCGGTGGCGGCCCCACAGCCAAGAAAGATTTTCTTGTAGTCCATAGCCATATCTTGCATTGCCAGGACGGCCTCGGTCCTGAAACCGCCCACAATAAAGTCTACCTTGTGGCGGGTGAGGAGCAGCTCCATGGCATTGGTGGCATCCGTCATGCTTAAAAACTCGTTAGAATCCGCCTTAACAAGCTCGACTTTCATCTTTTTCTTGCCAACCCAGAGGCCTCCCCTGGCATTGATCTCCTCAGCGGCCATTGTTGCCCCATTCCAGTGGCCTTTGCCCTGCACAAAATTCATGGGCCCGATAACACCTATTTTGATGACCTTAGCCCCCCAGGCAGCAGGACTCACGGCCATGACGAGAAGCAGCACCAGCAAGATGCTCCACAAAAAGCTAGTCTTTTTCATGACACTCTCCCTCCTTTTAGGTTTAGTTTGGTTAGAAACCCAGAGAGATGCACTCAATGCCCCTCATGTATCATGAGCAGGCACCCTCTCTCAATAATTACGGCAATCCCCACGTGGGATATGCCCTCCTTAAGGCCCTTATACTACTAGCAAGCCGGGGCCAACAGTGATTCGCATATCAGGATGAGTGCAATTTGTGGGTATCGCCCTCTCGCTTGGGTTCAAGGGTCTAAAGCCAAACCTAAGATTACCCGTAACAGACCTTTATTCCTTAGCAGCTTTGCTGGATAGCGCCTTATTAGGGGGATGGACACAGTGCGAGCAATGGTTTTGGCCGATGGAAGAAGGGAAATCAGATCAGGGCTACGCGAGGACTGGACCGGCTCAATCGTCGTCAAGGATACCCCCTCAGCATCATAATGGACGAACTGCTTGATCTGCGCAGGCTCAAGCTCAAGTCCGATGTATGATCTGCCCGTAAAGCACCTTTCTAGGCCAGAGCTAGAGTCGTGTCAAGAAAAATATCGCAACACGAGAGAACACGCCGTTGGCATGCACCATCTCTTCTGAATCGCAGGGCCTGAAAGAGGCAAAAGAGGAACTGAATCCAGTGTGGTTTGGGTTCTGTTCTACCTGTTTTCGTCGGAGATTTCAAAAACCTTCCATCCCAGAACCTGACATAGGTTCATTTACCTTGTTTACCTTGGGCGGGCTTGGTATTCTCCTGTGGTCGCGATGCAAAAAACTATTACAGAGGACATATCACCATGATCAATGTTGCCATGTGGGGCAAGGCGCTCCGTATTATTCCCCGTATATCCAAAGATGAATGGGACAGGCTCGACGTGATTTCGCGGTGGCTCATCGCCACACGATCGGCTGTCTTTATCATGACCGCGCTATCCTGTGGCATCGGCGGGCTCTTAGCCTATCGGGACGGCTTTTTTCAGTGGTCCTACTTTGTGGCCTGTATGGTGGGGCTGGTTTTTGCCCACGCCACCAATAATCTCCTCAACGACTACACCGACCATAAGAGAGGAATCGACAAAGACAACTACTACCGGTCCCAGTACGGTCCCCAGCCGTTAGAACACGGCCTCATGTCCGTCGGTACGCTCTTCACGTATATCGCGGTCTCCGGCCTGATCGCCGCCGCTGCAGGCGCGTACCTGGTTGTTGAGACCGGGTGGGTGACATTGCTTTTTATGGCCGCAGGTGCGGGGTTTGTGCTCTTTTATACCTGGCCGCTCAAGTACATCGGCATGGGAGAGCCGTCGGTGATCCTGGTGTGGGGTCCGTTGATGGTGGGCGGCACCTATTATGTGGTGAGCGGCGGGCACTGGGACTGGGGCATTCCTTTGATCAGCCTGGCCTATGCCATTGGCCCCACCACGGTGCTCTTCGGCAAACACACGGACAAACTCGAACAGGATAAGGAAAAGGGCGTTAATACCTTGCCGGTGATCATCGGCGAACGGGCGGCCCGATTTGCCACCATCGGCCTGTGGATTTTTCAATATGCGCTAGTTGCCCTGCTGGTCATCCAGAGGGCAATCGGACCGGCGTTGTTCGTTGTCGTGCTTGCACTGCCTAAGTTCTTCTCCGCAGCGCGGGTATTTGCCGTTCCCCGGCCCACAGAGGAGCCCTCTGACCTTCCCCCCGATGTATGGCCCCTGTATCTCTCCGCCCATGCCTTTGTCTATAACCGGGCCTTTGGTCTGTTGTTTCTCGTTGGCTTGATTGCCGATGTCGTTCTCACGAAATTGCGCGTGTACTGAGCTGAAAAGAAACCCGCTTCTTCACATTCCTTTGCCCCGCTTGTCTCATGTCAACAGGCTGACCGAGAATGGTATTTTTTGGACTCGTTCAGCCTGTTAACTAATTGATTTCATTAGTATCGGTTTTGAAAATCTGAATTCTCGGTCACCCTGTCAAGACCTGACATTATATCCTTCACTCAATTCCCGGTATCATGATGTGCTGCAAAGTGACGGCTCCCTCGTGGCGAGCTAATCTGGGCATGCATTTTGCATTTTTACCCTTGTGGCGCTTTGCCCACAGAAACGTTTAGGCATGTCCTTCTTTTGTACGGCAGGGTGATCATCTTGCAACCAGATAACTCTCACGCTTTGCCGGGTGTCATGTAACGAGTCGTTTCATAAGCCAATTCGCGCAGGCGTTTTGCATTGTGCCGCAGGCGTTTTAACTCTGGCGAATGTTATACATATTCTTTCTCCTCGCAAGATCATGTTTTACTCACATTCAGGGTGTCGTTTGTTACCCGCCAGCTCAACACGATTAGCTGAAAAGGGCATGTATCGGGTATCTAATCTTGGGTTCCGATTTCTATTTTTCATGGCATTCTAAATCATAGTATGAAAAATACCCCAACCCGAACTGCCTCCTCGAAAAAAAACAGGTGGAGCCGCACGCGCAAGCGCGTGGCACCTCCACATTCTTCGGCGGAACCCGCCGAAGCATATCCGCCTTCGTCCCAATAGGACTACGGCGGATTACCCTGCCCAGCATTCATCCACGGGCAAGCCCGTGGCTTTCTGCGTAGGCGGGTAAAAAGTTACTCAAAACATGCAAATCAAAAAGGCTATATTCTCCAACACGTTTTTCTGTATCGCCCTAACCCTTTTGATTTTGGCTGGGATGTTGTTCGAGTTCTATCCTTTTCGAGCGCTCGAATGTCGTGTGTACGATTTGATGATGACGCTGCGGCACAAACAGCAGGCAAATCCGGTCGTGTTGGTAGAAATCGATGAGCGGAGTCTGGATGAAATTGGGCCATGGCCATGGCCCCGATCCCACATTGCGGAAGTGGTTCGACGCATATCCGAGTCTGCTCCGAAAGCACTGGGTATTTACCTGTTATTTTCGGATAGGGAACACAATGCGGGGCTCACTGAAATCAAGCACATCAGAAATACCCTTCGAACCAATAAGGTCATATCAAGGCGGCGGGATGCATTGAAAATCGACGCTATCCTGGCAAAATCCGAGCGAGAATTAGATCATGACGCCAGATTACTATCTGCAGTGCACGCCGCTGTCAACGTTGTGATGCCCGTGCTTTTCAATCTGGGGCCCCAGCACAGGGAAAATATCCCTCCACTGTCGGCAAGGTTGAAAATGAATTCGCTCAATCGCCTGACACCATTGCCTGACCAAAGAGAGAGGTTCTTACATGTCATTGGATTGACACCTGGGCAGGCGAAGAAAATGCCCCGTGCCAAGGAAATCATACCTACATACAGCGAGCTGGCAATAAAGGCCGGAGCATTAGGCCATATAAACATCATCCCCGACATGGACGGAAAAGTCCGACGCCTGCCTCTTTTTATTCAATACAGGGGCAGGTATTTTCCGTCATTCGTGTTTCAGTTGGCCGCAAAATATGTGGGCGCTCGGCTCGATGACCTGACGCCCATAAACGCCAGCAATGGTTCCGGGGCTTTGCATCTCGGATCACTTACAATTCCCGCCGATTCGGGTTATCGAATGCTCATCGATTATAACGGCGGCCGCACTCCATACGAGACACTGTCGTTTTCGAATGTCTTAAAGGGGAATTTTGAAAGGAAGGTGTTCCGGCAAAAGATCGTGCTTCTGGGGGTTGCCGCTGAAAGGGTTTCCGACCGCTATCAAACGCCCATACACTCGGCCGCCCCGGAGATTGAGATCGTAGTTAGTGCTCTTGAGAACATAGTGAACGGCAGACATGTTGCCCGTCCTCCATGGGCCTTTCCTTTGGAAGCCATGGTGGTGATCTATTTATGCGTATTTCTGGTGTTCGTCATTCCCAGGGTCAGGCTCAGGGTAGGTGCCTTTATTCTGGGGTCATTTGTCGTGACCTGGACAGGCACAATGGTGTTACTCTTTTTGGAATATGGATACTGGTTGTGGATTTTTCCTCCCTTTCTTGTCGCCATTCCCGGGTATGGATTCTTCGTTTTCAAAAGGTCATCCGAGTTATTACGGGATGAGACGGTTGAAGCAAACAAGGCCCTTGGCCTTTCTTTTCAAGGCCAGGGAATGCTCGATATGGCATTTGAGAAATTTCTGAAATGTCCTGTCAAAGATAGCTCGATGAAGCAGGCCCTGTACAACCTGGGGCTCGATTTTGAGCGCAAAAGGATGCTGAACAAGGCGATGACCGTGTATGAACACATAGGCAAAGCGGGGGAATTCAAGGATATCCATGAGAGGGTCGTGAGACTGAAGGATGCCGGAGAAACCGTTATCCTGCCTCCCAAAGCGAAGAAGAAAGGTGCCGTTCTGCCTGAACCAGCACTGAGCAAACCTACGCTGGGGCGATATGAGATCCTGAAAGAGCTGGGGCAGGGCGCCATGGGAACGGTCTATTTGGGAAAAGATCATAAAATCAATCGGGAAGTGGCCATCAAGACCTTGCGATATGGAGATGTGGAGTCGGATCAGCTGGAGGAGGTGAAAACCCGTTTTTTTCTCGAGGCCGAGGCCGTTGGTAAGCTTTCACATCCCAACATCGTAACCATATTTGATGTCGGCGAGGATCACGATATGGCCTATATGGCCATGGAGCTATTGAAAGGCACTGATTTGACTGAGTATTGCCGGAAAGACAATCTGCTCCCCGTCGACCGGGTGCTCCGCATTGCTTCATCGGTCGCTGATGCACTCAGCTATGCCCACAGCTGTGGTGTGGTTCACTGGGATATTAAGCCGGCCAACATCATCCTGTTGGAAAATGATCAGGTAAAGGTTGCGGACTTCGGTATTGCGAGGGTGCTGAATATATCCGAAACCCAGACAGGAGTGGTTCTGGGCACCCCCGGATATATGTCCCCCGAACAGGTCGGCGGCAAAAAGGTTGACGGTCGTTCTGATCTCTTCTCTCTCGGCGTTGTGTCTTATGAGTTGTTAACTGGCGAAAAACCGTTCAAAGGCGAAAATATCGCAGCGGTGATGTATGCCATTGCCAAGTCCTCCTATCCGCCGGTTAAGAAAATCGTACCCACTATCCCCAGGTGCTGTGCACAGATTGTGGACAGGCTTCTGACCAAAGGAGTTACCAAAAGACTGGGGCCTGCCTACAAAGTCGTTAAAGAGATTGACAAGTGTTTGAGCAAGCTGGCCTAGGAAGAATGGGCCAGGGGGAGCGAAGAAAAGGCCTGCAGTACAGGTAAAAAAAGGAAACAGACACGCATGGATGGGAAATCATAAACCTCTTGAAGGAATCTAAAAGAGGCTTCTTTTTTTGCTATCCGTGGCCTGTTTTTTGCAGAATTTTTAGGAGAGCAAGACCCGATGGGTCAAAAAATTCTTCCTTTTGGGGAGGCAACCTATGTTGAAACTATCATTCAAGTTTAAAGACTCGATCCTTCGTGAAATCGAGACCGAGAAAATCAAAATCACAATTGGGAGAACTGCTTCCAATGATATCCAGGTTGATAATGTAGCGGTTTCCGCCCATCATGCGAGAATCGTGCAGGATGGTCGTTACTATGTTATCGAGGACCTGAACAGCACCAATGGCACATTTGTTAATGAGAAGAAAATCACCCGGAGGGTCTTGAAGGAAAACGATGTCATCACCATCGGAAAACATTCATTGGTGGTGATACCCGAGAAAGGAGGGGCAAAAGCGACAAGCCCAATCATCACCGATATTGAAAGGACGTGGAAGCTGGATACCGAACAACACAGGAAAATGATGAAAAAACAAAGGAAGAAACAGTAACCCGCCATGTGTAGGAAGGTTTTAAATTGGGATGTCCCCCTTTCACGACCTCTACGATAACGACGAGGTGATCAGAACCATCCCCTGAGCAAATAGAGTCTTGCTGCAGGGAGCTTCATTGCCCCAAAGCCATCCGATGGCCACCGTGAGCAAACAGCAATTTCCCGGTAATCCAACTGGCCTTTTCCGAGGCGAACGGCGGTGTCGGGGTCAGTGGTGTCGGGGCCAAGCTATCTTATTGATTATTCATCATAAACATCCCAATAATATCTGTTTTCAGGGCCTATATCGTCGTTTTTGATCCCAAAATGGCTACCATAGAGAGCTGAAGGCTCCCGAAGCTGATAGGCTTCTGCCGCCTCACTTACGTTTCTTCCCTTGGCGAGAGTTCCAAGGAGAGTCTTTACACTCCCGACAAATGCTTTACCGCCAACAGCGATACTCTTGGTCCATTTCTCCTCACGACGGTTATTCCCATCTCCCACATACTCCTCCACCCAACCCTTGTGATAGTGCCTTACCTGATCATAGGATTCAACACCAACCAATTCCCGTAACCTGTCATAATTGATCAGAACGTTCTTTCTCCTGGGGTTTTGGATTTCATGGGCACAACCTCATTTTCTATGGAAGTGGTGCCCATGGTGCCTACCCCATGAATGACGAAAAGGATCACCGCTGGAAGGAGAGTCTTTTTACCGGTGGTACTTCTTTCTAACCCACCGCTGTATGGGGGCATCAAATTCTTCGGGATATTTCAGCTTTGCATTGATGAGGCCGGTCATCTGATGAACCATCTCTACTGCCATGTTTGTGGCGAGAGCATTCTTTTTAATTTCACCTTTTGCCGAGGCATAGCCCCATGCGAACTCTGCGAAAAACATGTGGTTATAAGTAAAGTACTGATGGAAGATACTGGCCGTATTCATACAGCCCTGGCTTCCCGCCACCAGAATCAATCCCGCCACTTTACTTGCTAACTGCAGCTTGGGAAATGTCAATGCATAGGTTCTATCAATCAGCGTCTTTGTTTGGCTGGTCATGGACCAAAAGTAAACAGGTGTCGCCCAAATGATGCCGTCTGACTCAAACAATGCCTGATAGATCTCCTGAGCATCGTCCTCGATCACACACTTGCCTGTCTCCGTGCACGCCTGACACCCATCACAGGGCGCAATCGACTTGTCTCTGAGTGCGATCTTGTCAGTAACAACGCCTTTCTCCTGGGCTGCCACCAGTGCTATATCCAACAACGTCTCTGTGTTGCCCCCTTTTCTCGGAGACCCCAAAATCCCCACAATCTTCATCTTTCACCTCCTGTATCAGAGTTTGATCCAATCCTGCCTAAACAGTAAGTTCCAGGATTTCTTCCGCGCACGATCCTCATAGAAGGTTTTTACAGAAGCCAGGCGGGAGAAAGGCGATCGCAAGCTCGAGTGATTCTGTTCTCAGCAAAACCGGCCGAAACGCTCTCGCCATATTAATCATTTTCGGAGCTGGGCCATGCCGCCTCAGAACCATCTCTTTTTTAGGAATACCAACACGCCAATAGATGATAAGGCGAATGAAACCCCAATTGCTATAAAGAAAGCATGAGGAGAACGTTGAAACGGTAACGTAACATTCATCCCATATATACTTGCAATCAATGTAGGAAGCATCAGGATGATTGTAACGGATGTCAGAAACTTCATTACAATATTCAAGTTATTTGAAATGACCGATGCAAAGGCGTCCATCATTCCGCTGAGGATGTTGCTGTAAATATTGGCCATCTCAATAGCCTGTTTATTGTCTATAACTACGTCTTCCAGCAACTCCTTGTCATCGTCATTCAATTCCAAGGCCTTTATTCTAGGTAATCGTTCCATCATAAACTCGTTAGACTTCAAGGAGGTCGTAAAGAATTCGAGACTTTTCTCTATGTTCAGGAGTTTTATTAGTTCCTCATTCTTCGTAGCTTTCTGCAACTCCGTTTCAACCTCGTTTGTCCTCCTGTTAATTTCCTTCAAATATTTCAAATAGAAAAAAGCCGCCCCATGCAACAGATGCAGAAGAAAACGACTTCTATTTTCGGTAGAAAGGTTTCTTAGTTTACTGTTGTATAAATCCAAGACCTCACCTGTATCCGATGAGCAGATTGTAACTATTGCGCCCTTGGTAATAACTATGCCAATGGGCAATGTCGTATAAGGAACATCCGGCTTATCTTTATCATATTTGGGCGCTCTTAATACAATTAAGATAGTATTGTTTTCTGCTTCGATTCTCGACCTCTCGTCGACATCCAATGAATCTGTGAGGAAGTCCAATGGAATATCCAGATCAGCGGACAATTCTTTAAGCTCATCTGCGGTAGGATTTGAAACATTGACCCAGCAATTCTCTTCGATCTCATTCACCGGAATGAATCGGTTTTCTTTGGTCTGAAATATCTTAATCATGTGATTGACCCTTTCTTTCTAAAAGTACAGTCGTCAATAGCTTGCACCAGGGCGGCATCAGGGATTATACGCTCTATTAGTGTCGATATAAAACTGAATAAATCACACCAATAGTGTCTCAGTTCAAACCTTGATCAGCGATTTAATTTGTCGGTATTTATTGTTCAGTTCTTTACTTTTTCCGATTTTTAATTTGATGATATTTGCCCGCCGACTGACGGCTGAATAGGTAAGACCAAAGATATTTCCGATTTGCCTGTTCGTATACAACCCCGTCTCCCTTATGAAATAAAGCACCATATCCCGATCTTGCCTATCTTCTTTGGTAACTCCGGGCGCTTGTTTGAACTTCTCTGTATCGCATTTGAGAAGTCTTGCTGCTTCTTGCACTAACTCAGTCGGATCTTTGTCTTTCAGCATCCCTCGCAGCTGTGAGATCTCACCGAGACCTTTGAGCAAGGCAGCGCGGTCATCATCACTACGAAATATGTCTCGCTGTTTGTTTCCTCTGGCAAGAACGTGATAGAAAGCTCCTTCATGTTCTATGCGCAATGCTCTGGCCATGAGCTTCACCTATCAAGGCGAGGCAACGACTGGCAATCATTTTAATCGATGATCAAGCTTTGATGGTCTCGTAAAAAGTCGTCACTCCGGTGAAAACCGGAGTCCAGGACCTCTGTAACTAACTGAAAAGACTGGATTCCGGCTTTCGCCGGAATGACGGAAAATAGTCATTTCCGACTTTTTACGAAGTCATCAAGTTTTGACCTTAAAGAAATTGGGATTTTATCGCGCGTGGTGTGGGAGGGGGAGCTGGAGGCTCCCCCTTACCAGATTGGGCATCCCTTGGAACGTTGGCTCCTCACCTAGATACCAAACTTCTTCGTATCGACCCACTCCATGCTCAGCAAGGACCAAAAGTCCAGAGCCAGTTTGTTCACTACGTAGTCATAAGGCAACCACCCATAACCCTGATCGCCCCATCCTGTACCCCAAGAGTTGCGAATAAGCAGGGCTCCGGTGGTGGTTTTGTTGCACTCGGTGTTCGTGATCTTCTTCCCATTGTCGTAGCCCACTGCGACGATTGCATGACCCCACTCCGCACTTTCGCCGGGGCACGGGTAGGGAATCCCTCCCTTGACATCGCTTGACTCAAATGATGGGAATCCCCAAAAGCCAAACATCGATGGAATTCCGGCAGCGAGGTAGTTCTTGACGCTCGTCAGTACGGCGCCTCCCGCGACGTTCGTCCCCAAGGGATCGTGACAGAAGTACTGCAACGCTTCGTAGTTGTCGGCCACGGCATACACAAAGCTGGGAGGCTCTGTGTCAAAGTCCGGCTGGGCATCCGTGTAAGGCCAATACCTCTCGTCCGGGACCCCACAAAGTACCAAGGCGCCCATTGTGTTTCTCAGCCAGGCGCCGGTGTCACCCGTCACCTGCATGAGGTTGCGTGTTGCTTTGTAAACGAAGAGACGGGAGCCTTCTATGTGCTTGCCGAAGGCCCGGCGCTGGAAGTACTCAACGACTCCGATGCCGGCGTGCGCGGTGCACGAACCGAGACTCTCCTGGTTCTCGACTGGCGAGCACCATTCCCGGAGATCGACAGTCTCTGGCAAGGCCTTCGCTCCCTTCTTGCCTGCTGTAAGGCCCAGCTTCTTGGACATTTCGGTGATCCCCGGCTCTGCCTGGGTATAGTCCCTCAAGTCGGGCATGGAGGGGAGCCAGCCTGTACCAACACATTCTTCCGTTTCAGTGAGATTTACCAACTGGTATGTCGCATACATGGTATTACTCCTTTCAGGTTCTTGCTCGATTTATTGTTATTGTAAATAAATACCTCACATATTATACCCGATCTTATCATCGGAAAGGAATCACCTTCTTCAGCGAGCATGATGTTATCTTTTACCGGGTAGGTCAGGGGCCTCTCAGCCCCCTTCCCCCATATGAATCCCGCCAACGGCTGGACTCAAGCATCTTCTAAGGCAGCCCTTTGGGGCGGCCCGGCTGTGTCGCCTCCTAAACGGTCGCTAATGCCCGGAACTCTCGGGCTGACATCGCTCCCGGCAGCTTGCTTCCCTTATCATGTCTTCGTCGCCAAAAGTAAAAAGCATATTCTGGGCCGGGCCTCCCTTGACCTTTGCGCTCAAAACATATAGTATGCGCACTGTCAAGTTCAGGGGCACGTCAGAGTAAAATATAATGTGTCAGTTTTTGATCTTATTCGCTGGACTTTAACGTTACTCTGCTGTCAAGCCGGGCTTTCCGAGCCCGGCTTTTTGTGTCGAAAAATAGTGTTACGGTTTTATAGAATGGACAAACATCATCGACGAGAAGTGGACCGGCGCCGCAATTTCGGGATCATCAGTCACCCCGACGCCGGCAAGACCACGCTGACTGAAAAGCTCTTGCTCTTTGGCGGGGCCATCCAGCAGGCCGGGGCGGTCAGGGCCCGCAAGGCGGCCCGCCATGCCACCAGCGACTGGATGAGTATCGAAAAGGAACGGGGAATCTCGGTTACCACCTCCGCCATGAAATTCAACTATCGAGACTATGAAATCAACCTCCTGGACACGCCGGGCCATCAGGATTTCTCCGAAGACACCTACCGGGTGCTGACCGCCGTGGATAGCGCCCTGATGGTAATTGACAGCGCCAAGGGCGTGGAACCGCAGACTGAAAAACTGATGGAGGTGTGCCGCATGCGCAACACTCCCATCATGACCTTTATCAACAAACTGGATCGCGATGGTCTTTCCCCCCTGGGACTGCTCTCAGACATCGAGGAAAAACTCCAGATCGAGTGCGTCCCACTGTCCTGGCCCGTGGGCATGGGCAAGACATTTAAGGGGGTCTACAACCGGCACCGCCGGGAATTACATCTCTTCACTCCCGGTCAGGAGGTCCGCCCCCGGGAAGGCATCACGATTCGTGATCTTGCCGATCCCCGCCTCGATCGACTGTTGGGCAACCAGGCCAGGGATCTGCGCGAGGACGTGGAATTGTTGGAGGGGGCCGCGAATTCCTTTGTATTGCAACACTATCTCAAGGCCAGCCAGACGCCGGTCTTTTTCGGCAGCGCTATCAACAATTTTGGCGTAAAAGAATTGCTCGATGCCCTCGTGGAAATGGCTCCCGCCCCGACTGTACGGGCCACGCTGACCCGCGACGTTTCACCCTATGAAGATGCCTTTTCGGGATTTGTGTTTAAGATTCAAGCAAACATGGATCCGGCTCATCGCGACCGCATTGCCTTTTTGCGTGTCTGCTCAGGGACCTTCCGACGCGGGATGAAGGTGCTTCACCACCGGATCGGCAAAGAAATCGCCATTGCAAATGCAACCGTCTTCATGGCCCAGGACCGCGCCAACGCCGAAGAAGCATATCCGGGGGACATTATTGGCATTCACAATCACGGCACCATCAAGATCGGCGACACCTTTACCGAAAAAGAACCCCTGAAGTTCACCGGGATTCCCAACTTTGCGCCGGAGCATTTCCGGCGAATACGACTGAAGAACCCCATGAAGTCTAAACAACTCCAGAAGGGCCTCGTTCAGTTGGTCGAAGAGGGGGCTGCCCAGGTATTCCGGCCGCTGGGGACAAGTCAGCATATCCTGGGAGCTGTGGGGGCGCTCCAGTTTGACGTGACTTCCGAACGCCTGAAGAGCGAATACGGTGCCGACACGGTCTACGAACCGGTGCAATGCGTGACCGTTCGCTGGGTGCAATGCAAGGATCAAAAACGCCTCAAAGAGTTCACGGAGCACAACGGCAGACAGCTGGCCCACGATGCCGAAGGGCACTTGGCCTATTTGGCCCCGGATGAGTGGCGACTCGAAGACACCATGGAGCAATGGCCGGACGTCGCGTTCCATAAGACCCGGGAGCACAACTGATTAGTAACGTTCAAAAGTTGAGGTAAGTGAGAGTTTATGATCTTGGTAAGCCTGCAGGATGTCTGCGTGACCTTTGGCGGCCCGATCCTGCTCGATCGCGCATCCGTGAACATAGAGCAGGGCGAAAAAGTGTGCCTGATGGGCAGGAACGGCGCAGGCAAGACCACTTTTTTAAAAGTCATCAGCGGGGAGGTCATTGCAGATAGTGGTGAGGTGCACCGCCGGCAGGAAACCCGCGTGGCCTCTTTATCCCAGCAAGTCCCTCGAGCGCTCAGGGGAAGCGTTTTTGATGTGGTGGCCGGCGGTCTTGATCGCGCCGCCGGGCTTCTCGCGGACTATCACCGGTTGACGCAACGTATCACCCGCGAAGGCGGGGAGTCCCTCCTAAAGCAATTTGAGCGCCTGCAACAGGAACTGGAGGCGGCAGGCGGGTGGGAACTGCAACAGCGGGTGGAGTCGACACTGGGGCGCATGAAACTGGATGGCGATATCCCCTTTGAAACCCTTTCAGCCGGTTTGAAACGCCGGGTCTTGCTGGCCCGAGCCCTCCTTCCCGAGCCCGACCTGTTGCTTCTGGATGAACCCACCAACCACCTTGACATTGATGCGATCACCTGGCTGGAGGACTTCCTTGCAGGTTATGAGGGAGCCCTGCTGCTGGTAACCCACGACCGGTTCCTTTTGCGCAGAACCGCGACTCGAATCCTGGAGCTGGACCGAGGCCGGCTTATAGACTGGGCCTGCGGCTACGCCACCTTCCTGGAACGAAGAGACGCCCTTGTCGAGACAGACGCCAAAAAGCGGGCGGTTTTTGATAAAAAACTGGCAGCCGAGGAGGCCTGGCTGCGACACGGCTTAAAGGCCCGAAGAGCCCGAAATGAAGGCCGGGTGCGGGCCCTGAAAGAGATGCGGGAGCGGCGGCGGGCAAGGCTCGATCGACCGGGAGCGGTGCAGCTACAGGCCCAGGAGGCGGAGCGTTCCGGAAAGCTCGTCCTCGAAGCGCAAAACGTCAGCCATGGATTCGATGACCGGCCCCTCATCAGGAATTTCTCCACCACCATCCTCCGGGGAGACAAGGTCGGTCTGGTGGGGCCCAACGGTTCGGGGAAGACGACCCTGCTGCGTATCCTCCTTGGCGAGGAGGAACCTCAACAAGGAAGGGTGCGCCGGGGAATGCGGCTGCAGGTTGCGTATTTTGATCAGCTCCGCGCCCGGCTCGACGATCAAAAAAGCCTCCGGGATAATGTTTCCGACGGCAACGACACAGTGATGATGAATGGCAAACCCCGTCACATTATCGGCTATCTCAAGGATTTCCTCTTCGCCCCGGAACAGGCCCGAAGCCCAATCCGTTTGCTCTCCGGTGGCGAGAGAAATCGCCTGGCCCTGGCCCGCCTCTTTGCCAGGCCCGCCAATGTCCTGGTGCTGGACGAACCGACCAACGACCTGGACGTGGAAACCATGGAATTGGTGGAAGACTTGCTGGTCGGCTACCAGGGAACGGTTCTGCTGGTGAGCCACGATCGGGCCTTTTTGAATAACGTGGTAACCAGCATCCTGGCTTTTGAAGGGAACGGTCAGATCCGAGAATATGTGGGCGGATACGATGACTGGCTTTCGAAACGCCCCACCCCGCCCCCGCCGGATGCACGATCAGGGCCTGCAAAAACCGTGAAATCGAGACCGCCGCGACAACAGGTGCGAAAGATAACGTTCAAAGAAAACCTGGAGCTGGAAGCGTTGCCCGAGCGGATCGAAAACCTGGAAGCGGAGCAGACCCGGTTGTATGCCCTCATGGCCGACCCGGCGTTTTACCGGGAGGAGGGATCAGCAATCGCCAGGACAAAGGCCCGGCTGGACGCCCTTGCCCGCGAATTGGAGGAGATCTATCGCCGTTGGGAGACCCTGGAAGCCCTGAGGGACCGCTGAGGGGCTCGGGACGATCCCCTCCGACCTCTGCACGTTCTCCTCGGCCCTCCCCCTTTTATGCACTATCCGCATTTATTTATTTGCTCTCACATACGCCTTAACCATTCTGATAATTTCTTTTCCGTATCGCTCCACAAAGCGAGGACCGACTCCTTGTACCATGTGCAGTTCATCAACGGATGTAGGCAGACCTGATGCCACATTGTTCAGAACCCTGTTGGTAAAGATACGAAAGGCAGGGATTCCCCGTTTTAAGGCCATGCCCCTTCGCCATTCTCTCAGCGTATCATACAGTTTTGGGTTTTCCAAAGCACCCGGTCCGGATCGTCTGGTCACTTTATGGGCGGTTGCTTTCTTCCGCACAGATCGAATGGTGCGTTTCGTTTTTTGGGCTCCGCTCCGGAATGGTATGGCTATAGAGTGAATATCTTCAGAATCAAAAGCATATCCGTCCTGTGTAAGCTCCGCTCTTTGGTAATGGATTAGTTCCCCTTCCTTTTCAAACGTATGCTCGTGCAGGGTTATCAGATGAGCCCGCGCAAGGGACCTGAGAAGATTTTCAAAATCTGACCGGGGAAAAACAGAACCGGGGCAGGCACCACTGTAAAGCCTTCCGGTGCCAAGACCGTCGGCACACTTCAGCGCAGACAGCACGTCTGATATGATCCTGTGCTCCTGTCCGTCCGGTTTGCGAGACAATGATGCAATACAGTTTTCAGGGGCGCAGAAATCGCACAGCTTGCATTGCCCGCCATTGTCTTCGCGGTCACCAAAATGCCGGACCAGGTAAAGCATGCGGCAGGAATAAGACCCGGCAAAGCGGGACATCTCATCAATCTGGCTGAGCCTGTGGTCGCTCTGGGTTTTGTAGGAGATATGCCACCGGTTATGCCCCCGGCGCACCGTCTCATCCGGATCAACCAGCGCACCTCCATGAATCCAGAGTTTTTCCAGGGCAATGTCAAACTCCTCTTGCTCCATACGCAGTTCATCACGCACCCTTTCAAGGGGGTTTTTATGCTCGGTAAGCTGATTATAGATCCGCTTCAGGATGGTTTCCGGGGGGTAGCTTTTCTCGTGGAAGAACTGGTGTATACGCCGGTCGCCATAGGAGTGGAGAAGAATCGCGCGGGAGGGTTTACCATCACGTCCTGCGCGACCGATTTCCTGATAGTATGCCTCCAGACTTCCGGGCAAAGCAGTATGGATCACGGTCCGTATATCCGGTTTATCAATGCCCATGCCGAATGCAATGGTTGCAACAATCACATCCAGTTCCCCTGAAAAAAAAGACGTCTGGACCTTATCTCTCACTTCTGCCGACAAGCCTGCATGGTAGGGGGCCACAGAAAGCATATTCTCAAGTGCATGAGCCAGGTCTTCGGTCTTTTGTCTTGTAGGGGCGTAGATAATGGCCGGCCTGGATTCCTTTTCCCTAAGGATCTCGGCGACCTTTTCGGACCTTTCCGATGGCAGGAGTTCCGCTACCTCAATGGCGATGTTTTCCCTCCTGAACCCGTGGATGCACATCTCCGCCCCCTGTATCCCGAGCTGCTGGATGATGTCTTCTTGGACCCGTGGTGTGGCTGTTGCCGTCAAGGCGATGACCGGTGCGGGGCGGAGGATGGGGAGTCTTTCGCCCAGCAGCCGGTAGTCGGGCCTGAAATCATGACCCCACTGGGATATGCAGTGGGCCTCATCTACTGCAATAAGGACCGGTTTGCGTCGGGCAAGCATCTCAGGAAAACCCGGAACCGCCAGCCGCTCAGGAGCAATAAAGAGGAAATCCAGCTTCCCATCAAGATACTCGTTGCAGACCTGGCGCGACTGAAGACGAGTTCGGCCGGAATGTATTCGTTCCGCTGCAAGTCCTTGCTCCCTCAAGCCCGCGGCCTGATCCTCCATTAAGGCGATAAGGGGGCTGACCACAAGGGTTGTTCCGCTGCGAGCAATTCCGGGGAGTTGATAGCATAATGACTTTCCGGAGCCTGTAGGCATAACCAGGAGGAGATCACTGCCCAGGGTGACCGATTCACAGACCTTTTGCTGATAGGGACGAAAGGAATCAAAATGAAAGACTTCCTGTAAAATGCTTTTTACGCTGCCGGAGACATTCTCTTTATGCGTTTTCTTGTGACCTTTCCTACCGGCTTGTTCCCGCCCGCCACCATGGGCTTTTATGGTTTCACCAGAGACGTGATCCGTTTCCCCGATTCGTTCCGATGCAGAATCAGGTCCAAAATAGTCGTCATCTGAATGGGGTGGGGGCTCATCATAGGCAGGCAAGCCTGGAGGTTTTTCAGAACTTTGATAATCCGTCATTTCTTTTCTACATAAGAATATATTAACGGTTAATGGGTGACCCCTTTACAGTACAGACGTCCACGACTAGCGTCTCTCTCGGGGCCCTCTGCGACTTCCCTTCGACTCGTTCTTGAGCGGCAGGCGCGGCTCGCCGCCACCGCGGGGGAGGATAGTCTTGTCCTCCGAAGCGACCCATACAAAACGTGACTGCGATTTACTCCCCTTGTAGGCGGAAACCCGGAAACGGCGCACATGGAAGCTGCAACTCATCAAGAGCTGCTCGAATTTCTTACTCGGCTCAGCCGACCATAAAGCCAGACACCCCTGTTCGCGCAGCGCGCGGCGACAGGCCCGAATTCCTTCACGACCGTACAGACGGCGGTTCCCTGAATCTGTCATCACGCCGGGACCATTATCGATATCCAGCAGGATCGCATCGAATCTGCTCTTGGAACGTGAGATAAGCTCGACGATATCGCCCGTCTTAAGGTCAACTCGTTGGTCCCCCAGCGGCTGGCCGTTGAGTTCCCCGAGGAACTCACGATTCCATTCGACTACAGCACCCAACAGTTCGCCCACCACCACTTGGGCGTGGGGGCTGAGCATATCGAGAGCCTGGCGCAAGGTATAGCCCATACCCAAGCCTCCGATGAGTATGCTGGGAGCCTTGCGACCAGCCAGATGCGCACAACCCAGCCGCGCCAGCTCCAGTTCCGACTCATGTTGGCGACTGTGCATCAAATCCTGACCGTTGATCATGATCGAGAAATCACGGCCATGCTGATAAAGCACCATCTCGCCTCCGTCCGGGGTCCGGGCTGTAGCTATTCTTACTCTCGGTTTCATGGTGGCGTCCTAGTGGTGACAAGTGGCAACTGGCAGAGATACCGGAGTCGCGTTCCGGTTGTTGGTAGCCATACATATTCCGTATTCGGGGACATGATACTTAATCATTCACTGTTCCTGAGTTTCCATGTTTGTTTTCGGACAGGGGGCAATTCAATCACCATACATTTTAGTATTGTGTCCCCCGAATTTGAATGGCTCATTAAGTCCGGATCAAGTATGAGATGTTTCCGAAATCACATGTACTGTCTGCTGCGGAAAAGGTATTTCGATATTGTTCTCGTCAAAAACTTCTTTGATTTTTCGGGTAAGCTCAAATCTTACAGGCCAGTAGTCTTCTTTCTTTACCCACGGGCGAACCACAAAGTTCACACTGGAATCGGCTAGCTCTGAAACAGCGATCTGAGAGGGCGGGTCGGGAAGTATCCTGGGCTCTTTGTTAATGATATCCGACATGACATCATAGGCCTTTTGGATGTCGGAGCTATACCCAATTCCAATCACAAGGTCTACCCTCCTGGTGTCATACGCTGTAACGTTCTTTATCACATCCCCGAAGTAAATTGAGTCAAGTCTGCTTTGGACTGTTAGGTAAGAGCGCCTCTGCCTTGCTTATTCGCCTTTTCAAGCTAGCATTAGTAAGGATGTCTTTTCTAATCTTTTCTATGGCACTGCTGACCGAGCTGTATTTGGAAATTGTGATTTATTTACTTTCTTACGGACGTTGACTCCCCCGGAAGCTGCTCACCATTTTATGGTTTTTTCAAATATATCTGGGGCGTTTTAAAGTTCTTTCATAATATTTCTCTATACCTTCATTTTTTATTATCTCGTTGATCCGCACCCAAGCGGTATGCAGATTTTCGTCAAAGTTGGTTCTGTTACAGGGGAACTCGTCACACTGGTAGCAGTAATCAATCTGTTTTTCCTGGTGACAACCGCGTACCCCACAGTTTTTAAACATTTTACACTGCTCGTTACGGCATCCCTTGCAGTTTTCCGAAGCAAAGTAATCCAGTATTTCCTTGAAATCAGGATATTTCTTAAAAACCGGATCACCCAGCAGGGTTTCATATCGTTTGGCATAGATGTCGAAATTCCCTAGTTTTTCTTTGAGTTTCAGACTGTACCGGCGGATATCTCCGTCCACATGGGCAAAGCATTTTTCACAGCTCAGTCCGCAGGGGGCCAATGACGCCTTAATTTGTTCATAAGTCATATCTTGTCTCCTTTGTTAAAAATAAAACACCTAACACTGAGCTCATTTGCCGCCCGGCCAACGCATCGAGTCTTCCTCGCCAACGTCACTGCCGATAGCCAAGTTGCCGCTGAATTCGCGTGCGATAGGGCGGTCAGATGCAGCGACGGGTTGGGCGGAGACGTACCTTGTAGCCACCAATCCGGTCCGGTCGCTTGACAATCAGGCGGAAGTCCCTTCCGGGCGCGGGACGGTCGTTACTGACGGCTTCTTCTTTGGTCGCATGCCGAAGAAGAAACGCACGATGTTGAAGCGCCTGACGAACAGTTCGTACAGGATCATGATCAAGGGGAAGGAGACCACGGCGATGATCAGGAGCTTGATCAGGATGCCCATGTCCCAGCGTATAACGTACCAGCCGACGCAAAGGATAATCGTCTGGTGGAACAGGTAGAAAGGCAGAACCGCCTCGTTACCGTAGACCAGGGATTTATTGTTCGTGTTTAGGTACCTGACTCCAATGCTCAGAACAAATACAACCGCGCTCCAACTCGTAATGCTCCACGCGATTTGAAAGAACACGAATACCAACGAGAAAGGTTCTTTACCCGGGTATGGGTCATAGCCAAGCACCAACACTAATAGACTTACTCCGGCAAGGCCGACGATCCACAGCACCAGGCAGATCCACCCATGCCTCCTAACGCTCACTGTAAAGCGTTTATCAGCCGCCATCATGTAGCCTATTACAAAGAAGATCGCGTACCAGAGAAGATCCGCCCAGCTATACCAACCTTTGAAAACCGCCCGGAATCCGATGAACGCCAGGGACAGCGGTATCACGAAGAGGAATATCCCGCCTCGGCTATCACACCATCCGGAGAGTCTCGCGACCAAGCGTTGCCCCTGTTCTGATTTCAAATAGAGCAACAGTGGGAGGCTCAGCAGCGAGATGAGAAAGAGGTACTGGAGAAACCACAAATGTCCGGAAAACGGAATGGGCAGCAGAGTACCGGGCGACTGCGTAATACTGGGTAGGTTGAAACGGGCCAAGTAGCGCGGGATGAACTGCCAGAAGTTGCCGCTATACCCCGAATTGGTAAACAGTTCGAAGTAGAACTGGACCGGCAATAGGACTAAGAGACCCACGGTATAGAGGGGGATGAGAAGCCGCTTGACCCGCTCCCACACATACGCCCCGGCGCGCCTGGACCCAAGCGAGTACCAGGTCCCAACTCCTGACAACAGGAAGAAGAGCTCCATGACCCAGGCCCAAATCAAACCACGCATCGACACGAAGAGCAGCTCGCTTTGCTCCGTGTTCTTCAAATGCCACCCTTCTGGATCGAAGAAGCGGGTACAGTGGAAAAGGAAGACGGCCAGCATGGCGATAATCCTCAGCCAATCGACGTCATATCTTCGTTCTTGCATGATTTTGCTTCCTTTTGATTGGCGGAATGCTAGTTTTCCCTCGGCAATCCGTCCGCCGCCCAACAATTACTATACAGAATTAATTCTGTTTAACGCCATATATTTCAGCTTTTACAGAATTAATGAAGCGGCACGCCCCTAAGAAACCAAGTAGCTAATTCCAACAACTGACAATTGTTCACCCGAGCAATTACCTCGCCCTTCTCCACGCTGACAATTTAGAATCTTAAGGGCGCGAAACCCATGAGGGTCAGACCTACACTTTTTACATTTTGGTTTTATTCTCTAGAGTCATTGCAATTTTGTCAAATGTGTAGGTCTGACCCTGTTGTTTTGCTTTTCTTCTTTAGAATTATTCCACCTAGTCAACAACGTCCCATGTTTCTTCCCATCCTGAGAATAGGCGAAATGTGAGCGACGCCTGGAGGGAGATTGAGAATCCCGTAAAGTTATAATCTTATGTACGTCTCCGATTTCTTCATTAAATTACATTTTCATGTCCGCATTTTTCACAGACATATGCTCGACGTTGCTCTGAATCAAGATGAGCAACAATTTTATTCTCTTCAAATCCTATAATTTTTATTAATGATCCAACCTTTGTACTAGCACCAACAACGACTGGAATATCCTTATCTTGGAATCGACCGAATTCGGGTGAGACGAGTTCCCCGCTATCCCCTAATCTTAATTTCACCCATTCGACTTCACTCCAGAAAAATTTAAAAAGCAAACCAGGGCCTTTAAGCTTTTTAAATTGTCCTAAAGCAATGACCGCAAATCGCTCCTGATCAGCGGTAACTTTTATGCTGCGAGAGAGAATAATTACAATGATCAATGTGATAATTATGTATGGTATCATTTTTTACGATTCATTATGGTTTTTAACGTGCTGCTCAGATGCGAGCCGTAGCGAGTCAGCTGCAGCAGCGTGGTTGGGCGGTTTAGTGCTGTTTCGCATTCAGACTCATTCGAGCTTAGCCCCTCTCTCCGCCAATAGCTCACCCAGTATGGATCTGTGACAGCGTGCTTCGTTCTCGCAGTAACAGCCTACAGAGAAGTTTGCGTTGTGAGATAGCGCAGCAAGCAGATCAAGAATTCTGCTTGTATCAGGTTCTGCCATCTCGGCGCGATATTTCCTAACAAATGTGGCCCAGTCTTTCTCGGATTCAGCAACCCTCCCCAGTTTCATGAGTTCTGAGGTTGGAGCTACCTTTGGAAGCCACACGTCATACCAATTTTTCGATGCGTACTCGCTCTTGGGTACGCCACGTGGTGGACGCCTCACCGTCCCGATGCGCGGACCTTCTCCCCTGGACCTTTTGGTTCCGAGACGCAGAATTCGAATTGTCATGATATGCCTCTCCCTCTGGCTGGAGTTTTAGCGTGTAACGCCCAATGCTGTAACTCACCTGCGAAAAACCGCCACGCGGTTTTTTGTCAGGTGGAGCGACTTGTTAGCTATATTCTCCAACAAATGTCTCTCTAGTTTGACAACCAAGCCTCTGCTTCTTCTTTTTGATCCCTATTAAAAGCTTTAATTTCAAGACTTGGGTATAAAACCCCCTCTAACTCACTTACCTTTTTTAACCATGTTTTGTCAGCTAAGACTGCTGCTCGGTCGAACTTTTTCAATAGTCCCAGCATTGAAGGAAGGCGGGAGAACTCAATTGCAATTGCACCTAGTGACGGCAAATGAAAGTCAATTACTTCGTATAGCATTTTGCCATTTTGAATATCCTTAGATTTATCGACAAGTTCATCTAAGGCGATCTTCATTTCCTCAGCGTTTAACGTTCCGCTCATCTCAATATCTAAACGATTCATGCCTTTTTTTATCACTTTAAACATAAGCACTCCTATGAATGAGCGACTTGGATAGCTAACTTTGAAATAGGTCGCCTAATCGATGGGGACGTCCGTAACAAAGTAAATAAATCACAAAATAGAAAAAGTTGTTTACTTTTTTACGGACGTCCCGCTTCACGATTTCACAGTGGGTCTTTGTTTCAGAAAAAGTCAACCAATTTGTGTTTAAGCACCTCAAAGTGAGAGCTGATGTTTTCAACGATATCATTCATTACTTCGCCTGCACTTTTTACTTCATTTATCAATCCAGCTACCTGCCCACAACAAACCTCGGCTTCATCTGCTTTACCAAGGCTCTGAGCATGATATTGGGAGTGCTCGTTTATATAATTCTCGAGCTCTTCAGAACTTGCCCCGGCTGCTTTCATCTCCATATATGTTTTCGTAAAGGTGTTAACCAAATCCCTCGCAAGCATTAGTTGCTTTGGTACTGATGTGGTGCAGGCTTCCTGACCTCTGACAATTGCTTCTTTTACTCGGTGGTGACTTTCCGATTCTCGGGTTACCATAAATCGCGTCCCCATATAGATGCCGTCTGCACCCAGTGCCATTGCGGCAATAACACCTCGCGCATCTCCAATGCCTCCGCCTGTGATCACCGGTATGTGCACGTTATCTGCGACCATAGGTGTCAGAATCAAGGTTGTTAGCTCGGTGAAACCTTTGTGCCCACCGGCCTCATATCCCTCGCAGATAACTGCATCTACGCCAGCTTCTTCAGCCTTTTTCCCGTGTTGCGCAGTAGAAATCGCATGGAGTACTTTGATATTGGCATCCTTGAGTACTCCGGTGTAAATATCGGGCCTGCCAACTGATACAATCGCCACCGGAACCGCCTCTTCAATTACGACATTTACAACTTCTTTTGAGAATTCTAGCGCCTCCCCAAATCCTGCAACAATATTTACAGCAAAAGGTGCCGGTGTGAGACTTCTTACCTTTCTTATCTGATCCCGCATCCTTTTACCGGTGAGCTCAATGTCTGAAGTGATATCCTTGGCACCGGAATTGGGACCTAAGGTTCCAAGCCCGCCGGCATTAGATACGGCTGCAACGAGATCAGCACCGCTTACCCAGTTCATGGGCGCTTGAATGACAGGGTACCTTATACCCAATAGCTCACAGACGCGATTTCGACCCATCTTTTCCTCTTATTCATCAATCGGATTAATTAATGTTTTTCCAGAAGGTATTTGGCCATCCTTTGCTATGGTAAGGTTAAGTCAAGCTCGACCATTTACACCATGTCCAGTATTTGTGAGGAAAAGGGGACATGATACTTAATTATCCATGTTTCCACATTTGCTTTCCGAAAGTGGGCGATTCAACGACCATGCATTTTAGTATTGTGTCCCCGGAATTCACCCGCCCAGCTTCACCAGCCCGATTCGGCGTAGCCGGTGAGGGTCTGCGTGAAAGCTGTTGTTATGAGGTCGAACCCTTCAAATTTTTGTTAAAAGCTCCTTTGAACGCTTTACGATTCCTTCATAAGTTCCAGGCCCGATAGCTGCCGAAGAACCATCTCCCTCCTTTTCTGAATTTCTATGACTTTCAATCAGTGACAGAAGCGCGCTTGCTTCAAGATAAAAGTTGATTATCCCTTGGCGCGTCTCCGAATTTGAAGCAGAAATGAATCTCTCACGATCTTGGGAATAGCTTTTGACGATATGACCTGCAAGTGTTTCGACAGTTGAAGAATCCCAAAATTTCTTCTGCCCTGCATTTTCACATGCCCCAATAAATGCCTCAATCTCTGTACGGATCAAGTCTAGAATAGCTTTCTTTTTCCTTTTCTCCTTGATTATACTGAAAATAACATTTCCCGAAATTCCAAGGAGAAAGCCAAGTATTAGAATCAGTATCTTTGTTATTAAATCACCCATTGTTTTTTGAGATTGCAGGGCATGTTAGCCCATTCAGTCTTATTAAATTTACCTCATAACATCTTGGATCAGCTGCACAAAAAGCCGTTTAAAGCATTTCGAGTTTGCACAAAATCCCGCCGGCTTTTTGTGTCAGCCTGAATCCTGTTGTTAGTCGCCAGGCTTTGGAGGCTTATTATATCCTTTGTCACCGAATGGAGATAGTTTCTCAATCCAAAGCTCTTCAAGGACATGAAGATCTTCAGCAGGGTCATAAGTTGGATCATCTCTCGGTTCAAGGAGCTCCAGTTCTTTGAATTCAAACATCTCAGGACCAAATTGTTGCCATTCTTTCTGTAGAACTATACTACGGTGACTGCCCATCTTCAGCTCAGCCTTAAAACGATTTAGTATTGCTGGTAGATTAACACTCGAGCCGATTAGCATCTTGCCATTTACCTTGTTTTTTATTTGGTAGATACCCATGGAACAAGGAGTATCTTTATATTCTCTTATCTTTGCTTTCCTATCCATTTTCTATCTCCTTCAATTGATGTAGCGCCTAACGCCCGAGATAACCCGCTTGCCAACCATTTGGCTACCAACTTTGAGCGGTGTACAGACTTGAATCTACTTCAAGAAAACGCGCGTGCTCGCAAGTCGGGTTGATTGATTTGTTAGCGTTTTTGATGTATGTTATCAATTACTTCTGTATAATATGGAATACCTTCCTTTTCATTTTTAATGATGTTAACATCTACTGCTTTCAATAACTCGATTTTATTTTTTGAGGTTGGGCAATGTTTTTGTGGAATGTAATAAAAAATTTTATTTGATATTTTATTTTCTCTAATTTTTTTTAATCTTGCCCGATATGTAAGAAGCCACCAAATGTCACTTTCAACAAAATTTAATGCAAGGCCAACAATATGGATATTTCTTGTGAAGAATAATTCTAACCAAGATTCAGAAAATATTTCATTGCTTTTTAATCGTGATGATAATGAATTTTGATTTTGTTTTTTCTTGTAATGCGTGCCTGATACAACATAATTTCTCATTTGTTGTAACTGCCCTCCATAATGCTCATATCCAAGGGTGATACTGTCTGGAACTTTACATTCCCCATGGATATGCCATACTCTTGTATCGTTAATTTTGTTATGACGAAATATGCTATATTTAGTTTCTTTTATTCTGCCTAGATTTTTAATATTATTTTCTAATGTTAGTGACTTTCCTTGTAAGGTATATTCGTAGTTAGTTGTAATTATGTCTTTAAATCTTTTTTCTCGAATTAATTCATGGATTTCATTTTCTTCAATATTTTGGACTTCTCTAGCAATGTGCTTTTTTAATATTAATTCAGAAATATGCGTGCTTTTAAGATAAATTTCCTCGTAGAGTAATGGGAAGGGCTTATCGTTATTTATTTCGACTTTATTCTCAACTTTACAAGTTTTGGTCATTGATTTTAACAGATCAGCCCAATTCTCTTTGTTGTTTATATTGTTAATTCCATTTCCAATTAATAGTACGGAGTTTTTCATAGTTTAATTCTCACGCTAACGATGGCAGTCACCGGCAGGGGAAACCGCCAGGTTTTCGCTGTCCGGTGGACTGCTGGGTTCGGCAATTTCCGTTCACTGGATTCCTGAGAGTTTCATTTTTACTGACCTGATCGGGTTGGCACTTCAAACGGTTTCTATTGGTATTCTCAAAGCTACCACACGGATCACCATGCATGCCGACATCATATTTTCTTTCTAACCAAGTTATAAATTTTTGGATAAAACGAGGATCAAAATCGTATCTATAGCGTGGACCTTTCTTTTCTAAAGGATGATCCAGATACTTCTGTGGAATTTTGGAAATTGGTATTGCATTTATTCCGAAATAGAAATAGTGCTGAGAAATTAAAGCATAGCGATTCTTGTTATTCTTATCTCTTGGGAGATTGTCAATGCGTCCTTTGAATCTTGGATCCAAATAATATTTAGCAAGGGACATTTTTTCATCAACTCTCATAACATAGACTATCTTTCCATGACCCGCGCTAGCCTTTTTAACCCCTCCAGTCCCGACGACCCAATCTCCTGGATCAGCGATATCTGCAATGTTTTTTGATTTTTTTCCATACATACATTGTGCGAGTGTACAATATCCATCATATGGATTTGGAGCATATCCGCAATCATGGTCAACGACATATGAAAACAGTCTTGGCGTTTTATGTGACAAAAGATTCATCGCCTCGTTAAAAACCGCCAAAGAGGGATATCTTGTGTCGTTCTCTCTCCCAATCAGCCTTTTGGAATAGCCCTCTATAGTTTTTTCCAATGTCACGATCACGTCCTCAATCTCATCAAGATGGAGGCGGTTTTCATCAAAAAAACCTGTGTCTTGGTGACTGCGAGTCAAGTGGGCAGAGACATGATTTCTCCATTTTTTAATTTTGTCTAAGTTCGCCTCTTTCTTGAGGAGATTTTCATCACGTTTTATCTGACTGAGTAATTTAGTATCTTCTGGCGCGTATCTTCGAATCAATTTAAACAGGCTTGGAAGACCGCAAGCTCCCTTAGATAACTCAATAAAATTGCTGGTTTTAATAAAAAGCAAGTCGAACAAACCATGATACAAACAAGAAATAAATTGCGCGTATGAATCCATTAAACTCGGTGATTCTCTTGCCACTTTGTGTAGTCCAGAAAGGGCTCTAAAATAGCCCCATGTCCAGACAAGATTTTCACATAAACTATCTATAGCTTGTTCGATATTTTTTTGTTGGTGTATGTTCATCTATTTGCTGCCGAACGCCAGGCATCAGCGGCGCGGGCGGCAGCCCACGTCCTCCTGGATGCGTGGATGCGTTGGTTAGATATCATGTGATGGTGTTAGGGAAGATGTTTGTCGATGAAACTTCTCACTCCCATAATCATTGTAACCACCTCTGTTTGTGTGATCTCGCCAAACTTTCCATGGTCCGCCTTATTTCGCGTGTCGCCCCATACCGTAATCTGTTTGTTCTCAGATTGCGAAACGAACTCAATCTGTTTTGATGGCTGGTATAAACATGCTTGGAACTTAGAGATTGATGATCGCTGTGAGTCATAGGGCAAACTGTGTGCATCACAAAGGCGACGCAGGGCATCCTCAAGCGAAGCACCAGCGAGAAAGGCTGCAATTCCGAGATGTAATTGTTTTTGGGTCTGATCCTTGCTCAGTTCGGCAGCTTGAGCTTGAGACTGGGCAATATCTAAGAAATCAGTCTCAATCTCTCTTGCGATAGTTAGCCGCGGGCTCTTAAGCGCTCCTTGGTCAAAAAGAACCAGAATACTTCTACTGGTCCCTAGTACTTCAGTCCAGTCCTTTGATGCGACTGCTTTCTCAATAGCTGACATTAATGGGTGACCGCCACCGACTGTGTCATAGATTACTGATTGCGCAAGCGAAGCTGCTTCAAAGAACTGGATCGAGCTCTGATCTTCCCTTAGCAATTGGCGAATACGCTCAATGCGTTCCTTTATCGTTGTATCTTCATTTGCAATCATTTAACCTCCAATTATCTAACGCCCGGCATGAGAGGCGCGACGTAAGGAGCGTCCTCCTCCATGCCGATGTTAGCTGCTCCGAAGTTATTATGCTAATCTTTGATCATCAAGCCACGATAGAAGTTCTTTCTGATTTTTGAACTCACCAGTCCTTTTCAGTAGCTCAAATATTACAGCACCGGTGATTGAGGTAAGCCTTCTAAGCTCACTTTCAAGAACCTCCGGATGCCCTCCGTGGGAAACGCTGCTACGTTGATCATAGAGTCTCGCTATAAAGTCTCTTAAATTACGCTTCTGGTCGATTTCTCTGCCAATGAGCAACGCAACACCTTCCGCTACGCCCACCCTTATGGGGCGATCTCCACGAGGATTTAGAACTGCCTCCAATGAGGTTATTAGACAGAGTAAACGAAACTCTGGTAAAGTTTGAAGCTGAGCTTTAGCACACCAAAACACAGCCGAAAGAATCCTTTTTTCAAGCTCTGTGATGTCGGCCTTTCTTAAAAGATCGGACAGAGTCATGATGCCTATTCTTTCCAGTTTTTGATGGATCTCTCTATTAAACCCAAATGGTATCCATGAGCCGACATTTGATTGGTTTGTTTTTAGTGACCCATCCTCTGCAAAACAGAGAGAAAATCCTTTTCCTGAAAATACATCTCCAATTAAACCGAAACCAGTTTCCGCAGGATTTTGTTGGACATAGGGCGTGGCAAATCTTAGTAAGTCAAGGCTGCGTCCGCATTCCTCTTCTGCCCGCTCTACGGCTCGAATTGGTTCAGCGGAAACTTTTATTGACGCCAACGTTCCAACCTTGAAAGCAGTCATTACGTGAGCGTTCAAAAATTGTTTTATGTAGGCCTTTTCCTCGTCAGTATTTTTTGTGGAATCAATGGCAACATTGACCCTTTCAATAATCTCTGAGTAAGCTTGATCCGTTATTTTTATAAAAGAAACGTTCCCGAGTTCGAACATTTCTGTGTCTAATCGAATCCCCAATACAGGCAATACTACCTCTTGCTCACCCCGATATTCTGCTAGCTCTTCAAGCATCTGACTAACTGACTCTTCTCGTGCATCGGAGGAAACATCATAGGCCTGAATGATCAGTGATTCCACTTTTTTCTCAATGAATTTTTGAGAAAATTTTTGATCCCAATCATTAATCCTCAATATTTTAGAACATATTGAATTGAATGGTTTCGCAGTCTCGGGGGAAAGTATTAGGCTTTTGGTCTCTTTTGAAATAACCTTGTGAGGGAATTGGCTGCTCTTTAAGTCTGGTGCATTGTTAGAAATGATTCTTTCTAATAAAGCAAGTATTTCTTTTTGGATTTTCATTAAATTGCCGCCTATGAAAAGTCTAGACTTTGCTTCAGTGTTATCGTAATTTGGTATGCTCAGCTAACACTGGAGCTGAGTCGCGGGAAACGCGCCAGCGTTTTCCCGTCAAATCTCCAGCGACTTGTTAGCCACTACATTCCTGATGGCATTCGGTAACCTGCAGAGAAAATACTTAAAGAGTTCTTTTCATCAGAAGTTTCTGTGATTTCATATTCCAGTATTGGATCTGTCATGTATTGCTTTTTATCTGGAAGCCAAGGGTTTTTTATCGCCAAAGGAATTCGTTCGTTTACAAGAGTAGAAAAAGGATAAACTGTATCGGTACCCTTAATGCGTGCATTTCCGCTTATTTTTCCGGCACTTGATCGAAAAATCAGTAAAACATAATCGGCTATAGTGGGAGCGTGGACTTTAATTTCAGCCCATTTATTAGTTGCTGATTCATCCGACTTAAAAATGAGGCTAATTTTCTGGTCGATAGATGTAGTGCTTGACTGTATAGATGTGAGTTTATTTTGAAGGCCATTTATTCGGTTTTGTAATTTCTCTTGTGAATCTGCGGCTTCTTTTTCCTTTCTTGCAGTCTCTTTATTTCCAAAGTAATATGAGCCAAACCCTCCGGCCGCAGTTAAGATGACACCAACAAAAATCACAATGTGGCTTACTGTTTGTAATGTCATTGAGCGCCTCGTATCTTTTATGCTTCTCAAATTATCTGGTGGCTAACCAGTTAGTATATAGTTTCTGCCTAATTACGAATATTTTTAGATTTGCGGGTCCAATTTTGAATTCTTAAGGATTTTCTAACTGGATAACTCCATATTTGAACACTATCCAGAAACCTGGAAAATCCCGCATGATACAATTTCCTTATGAAAGGAGGATTCTCTCAAATACCTTTTCTTCATAGTTTAATACGTGCCGTTACCGATGATCGAGCAGAATTCATAAGACAGTCAATTGCAACCCACTGAAAGGGTCTTCACTATCTCTCACCCCAGTACGATGGTTCCCCTGAAAGAGCAAGCTTAGATTTGTTTTTCCATTTTATAACATTAACAATCACCTCGTATAAGTAGATAGCGCTTATTCCAGAAATACAAACTGAAGCGATATAACCTCCGTACATTGGGAAACCCATGAGGGTCAGACCTACACTTTTTACATTTTGGTTTTATTCTCTAGAGTCATTGCAATTTTGTCAAATGTGTAGGTCTGACCCTGTTGTTTTTTATTAACGGACTGCGTCAGGGGCGGCGCGGGGTTTGCGCCGTCCCTTGCACGCCGTGGTTCGGTGCCATCCTCCGGTTAGCGGAAAGTCACAATACCGGCCTCTGAGAATAGAGGATCACCGTTGATTTCAATTTCGATTTCTTCTTTTCCGAACTTCTCATTCTTTTTTCCGCTGAATTGCTTATTGATATAACCCTGGCCAATCACAGTAGCAAGTTCTTGTACGAGTTGGAGATTGGCCGGATTGAAAGTAATACGGACGTCTGGCGGAGCGCCTGTGCGAAAAGTCTGTTGTGGACGCTGCCCCGTAGTGAACCCAGCACTGTCGAGGAAGCTCTTGAGGTCGGTACCGACACGCATTCGAGAGGAGTTCCCTTGTTCGACCGCAATGACGAGCTTAGGTGGGTTCGTGTATCGCTCACGAATCTGTATAAGATTTTGGACAAGGGCATCCCTCTGGGCTTGACTGAGAGGCTTGTAAACGTCCCTTGTTGCAAGAGAACGAACTGTCTCTAAATCTCTTGCAAGCTTGGCAAGAGCAGCTGCTGATTCAAGTTCTGGATACAACTCTTCAGCCTTCTTCTGTAGAGGAGCCACAAGATTTTTATAGTATAGATTCTCCCGATGTAGTTCGTCTTTTTTATCCTTGAGATCATTAGCCCTTCGCTCTACAACTGCAATTTCGTTCTTGAGCCGTGTATTCTCACTTTGGAGTTGACGAAATGGACCGAACTGTATGTATGCCCATATGGATACGATGGAAATGACAAGGATAACTACACAAGCCTTGAGCCAAAATGGCATTCTGCGAAATAACGTTGCCCATTTTGCAAGGTTATCGTATTCAGACAAGGACATTGATCGTTTCTCTCTTTCTCACCGAACGCCCCGCGTGAGCTGCCGAGGGGCGCGCTAGCGTCCCCGAGGGCAACTCGACGCGGATGTTAGCTGTCGGAATTGTCGAGTTAACGATATTCGACATCATCGAGAGTAACTACAGTGTGCTGCTCAATCGCGCGTTTTGGCTTTAGACGAAGACCACCCTTCTCGAATGCAAGCCTAGCGAGCAGCTGAGAGTCATAGGATTGTGGATCAAGCGGCTGCGATCGCAAGTATCCGACCAGCGCACCGCGCGCTATACCAGCAAACCAGCCAATGCCGGGCGTCTTCGTTTCTTTGCCGTCTACCTCGTGCTTGAAATAACTGGAACCGGCTTTGTCAGCCATTAAGGCAGCAGATGACACTTCTTTGCCGCCATGCACGAAGCCGGAGCGGTGTGAATAGTAGATCGTCTTCAGCAGTTCCTTGAATAATTCCGCATTGCGCTCATCTGGACCCCGAGCGTCATGAGGCAGATGTGACTCTATAAACTTAACAAAGCGTTCCGCCTTTTTTCTGTCGGGGTGCAATTCTTTGTAGGAAATTACGGCGTTATGACTCGACAAGCACTCAACGGACACGACCAGTAAAAAGAATGCAAAGGTTATATCTGAAGGAATAAAGTCCAACGCAAATGAGTAGGTGTGTGATGCGCGTACAAATTGACGTGCAAGGTTTTCTTCAAGAGATAACACGTGTTTGATGTCGTCTTCCAGACAAGACGTATCCAGCTGTCCGAGAAACTGTGGGTGCTGTTTGTGTCGGTGTATAGTCGGAATGTCTAGATGGTTGAGGCGGAAACCGACCTTGCGATAGCGGGCATTAAGCAGTAGTGATAGGAGACGACATACGTTAGTTGCCTCCTCTTCTGGATGACTGCCACCACCCTCGGGATGTGAGTAGCTGTTGCTGAATCGGAGAATCGCCTCTCCACCCTCTGCGATGTCTGAAGGAATGGCGTTCAGGAGATATGCACCAAATCTGACTTCAGAAACTCCTGGCGGGAATTTCTTAGAAAAAGCAACCCGAACCTCAACGGGGAACTGATTCATTGCTCAGGCACTCCATAGCTATCCGACAGCTAACGTATGGGTCACTTGCGTCCATGAAGCGCAGCGGAATGGCCGTCAAGTGCACCCATTGGTTGGGCCTCTCATATGGGTCCTCGCCCGGAACCACTGCAAAACCTTCCGAAGATCGACAGAGACGCCTGAGATCCCAGGCTTCAACTCAAGTGCGTCTGATAGGGAAGGCACGGTCGATGTTCCTGAGCGCTTGTGAACAGCTTCCTTCGCGGAGTCGTAGTAGGCTTTCAGTTTGGTATGCATCTGATGTATCTCGTTGGAAACGTCGCGCTGATCCACTTTATCTGGAGAACCGCTTCCTCGCAACCGTCGGTCGATGTCCTGCATTCGTCGGAAGACTGAGTATATACCGCTCGACAGGGCCTGGTGGGCAGTATCAAGTGCTTCCGTCTGGTCCGATCCACGACGGCCTGAGTGCGATAATGCTAAGTCGAAGCCCCACATAAAGAGAGCTTCCAAGAACGGCTGGATGAACTCCCAAAACACCAGTCGAGGAGAACCATCAAAGGCCAGCCCGCTACCGCCGTATCGAATGGTTCTGCCGTGGAAGTCCTCTACTGGCTTCATTTTGCCGGTCGAGAAGAAAGACCAGGGAGTGATCTTGTCAGTTTCGAGTTGTTTAAATGCTTGTTCTATCGCAAAGCGGATTTCGGGTTGGTCACTCATGTGTAGTTCTCATCAGCCCAACGATGGGCATCAGCGAGAGCCAGCTTTCTTGCCGATTCGCTGCATACCCTTGTTATCTCTGGCATTTTATAGAGTGTATTTTGAAGCTACACTCCACTTGCTTTCAACCTCGGAAAATATCTTGTCCTTTATGCCAACACACTCAATGATATTCATTATCTTCTTTCCAGCATCCTTTAGGGAAGAACCTACGAGCCAGCAACGATCATTGAATAGAATAAATCTGTCATGTAGCTTCGGGTGTTGCCTCATCTCAATCTGGCACCCTTCGGCCAATAAATCTTTCAGGCTACTGTTGAAACCGTTTGCGATCGAATTAGGGTGCTGCCCAGTCAAGAGTCTTATTGGATGCTCGACGCCACGAATACAATCAAGCGTGCCAATGCCCACATAGTTATCAACTATGGTAACAGGCGTGCTCGCTGCGCTGAGAAGGTCTCTAATTTCAGATTTCGCTGTGAATGGTTTATTCTCTGGTACACTCAGTTCTTCAGGAAGCCTTCCTTCATCAAGAGAATGTTCTATCTGCTCCAGGTTGTCCACCATTCTGCGGTGGAATTCCTGCGCGTCCCATTTGCTGCGAGCAGCTCCCTTTTGTGCCCGATTCAGAAGACTTGGAATAATTGTTTCTAAGAATCTCCTTCGATTGTCGTGTTCCATTTGGGTTATCAGGAGTCGGGCAAATTTTACGTATGAGAGACCTATCTCTGCTCCTCCAAAATCAAGGTCGAGATCGACTAGCTCACAAAGAGCACTCAACTCCTTCGTATCTTCGTAGTATGCTTCGATTGCGTCAGCGAGTATGGGAACATAACTGATATTCATAAACTTCTCATTCATTTAGAGATAACGCTGCTCTTCAGCGGGCGCGGCATTTTACGCTCCACTGGAAGAGCATGTTAGCTGCCCCCTTTTTCTAGTATATTCTTACATTCCTTTTCTTTTTGACTCATACAAAAATTTCGCCTGATTTTGTGCCACGTTGAAAAATTACTGAGGATTATCTTTGTAATTATGTCTTCTGCACATTTCGCATGCTCTATTGCTCTACTGAAATGATGTGAAATAATTATATAATCTGCCAACATATGACCTTTCGGACGTAAGGTTCTTTTATGTTCATGAAAATGGTTATAATCTTGCGACAATTTGTTTATCATTATTTCGATTTCTGAATAAATCCGTTGAAACAAACTAAGATGAGCTGCCAAGTATACATCTAATGGCATCAAACGTGCGACGGATGCTTCGAAGAGCGTTGAGAGTTTAGGATGTGAACTTACCAGCTTATCGGAAAACCATAGAGGGAATTCCTCTTCTTTAATCTTTTCCTGTTTGGCGACGCTATTTAATGCTTCGGCAGCTATTCTAACAGCAGCAAGATCAGCGACAACGACCATCCCAGAGGCAACTTCCTCGCGTCGTCTCATAGTAAGGGCAACAACAAACGCAGTTGCCAGTGCAAAGATGCCTCCTAAAACAGCACCTATGAGTGTTTGCCATTTAAAAATGAGCTCAAGCCAACTCATCAAATCACCTAATAGGCTATCGGCTAACGCCAAGGCTCACCGGGAGCCGGATCTATCGGCGATCCGGTGGAGCCGCTTAGGAGGTTTCTATGATTTTAGATTCATTTCTTCAAGCCAAAGGTCAGAGGATCGTAAGGTTCGTTATTCTCTGGGAGTCGCATTTGCATTATTTGGGTCTTATGTTTTTCTTCAAGTGTCGCTATCTCTTCAGAATGAGCTTGATTTTGTCTCACTATTTTTTCCTGAAGCATTGTAATTTCAGATTTGCAGTCTGAAATTTCCTTTTTCAAATTAGAGTTTTCCATCAACAATTGCGTATTTTTTTCTGTAACCGCAAAGTGTTCCGATTGCAGCGCCGATATGAGCGTTTGAATTCTCGTAATTTCGGAGGCCAATTGCCGATCTTCGACCTTATTTCTGAGTTCCATTGTAAGATCGATGATGTCTTTGATAGCAGTCATAATACTCCTCCTAACGACCAGGCTCACCCGATTTGGCGAGGCTTCGAGCCAAATTCGGTGTGGAGCGCCTTGTTGGGTGGCGTACTCTTGAGTGTCTCGCAAGGATATCCCGTTATCCTTTTCCATATCGCCAACGTATTTCGCCACATTGACATTGCACCCACTCGGCGCCTTCCGCGTCAGCGAACCAGATCCCCTTGCCACACAATGCGCATTTAAAGAATTCAAGGGCCTTCTCGCATGAATCTATCAACTTCATTGCTTCAGGTCGTACAACGTCAAATGTGTGGGAACCACGGTTGGCCCACGAAACGAGTAGGCGGTCTGCTTTATCGAGCGCATCGAGAGCATCTGAGTGAGTAGCATAATCAGTGCTGACCTTTTTCTGAAAGCACTTTTGCCCATCTGCCACTAAGCGCTCCAAAAAGTCATGGGCCATTCTTCTATCGTTCCTGTCAGCGCGCATAAAAGGTAGCCTGATCAGAAGACGCTCAGCAATGAGAGCAAGTTCAATATCCATAATCTTCCGCGCGTCATTTCCAGCTGAATCTGGTCGTTCCTTGAGATGGGAACGGGCGTCATCAAAGGTAGTTGTTTTATGTGACCAGCGAATACCGATATCTGGGGTCTCGTAAGGCAAAAGTATTTTGAACCCCCATGTCTTTCCCTCAAGTTGTTGGCGAAGCTCAGTGTACCACTCCCTATCATGGGTAAGCAGTAGCACCTGGCGCTTGTTGAAGCTCTTCTCTAGAACTTCAACGATCATGCCTCTGTGGTTCCGATCAAAGCTGACAACTACATCGTCGAGTATCAGAGGTCGGTCATTGTCCGACTCTTGCTTTGCCATCGCAAGGAAGATGCAAAGACCAAGACTGTTCCGATACCCCTCGGACAAGGTCAGCCTTGGGGAATCTTGCTTGACACCAAAGAACTTAAGCCCAATATCGATCGCTTTATCTGTGTTTTTGGGAAGATAGAGACGTACATCTTCAATTGGCTCATCCGGATGCAAGATTGCCCACATATCACGCATGTCTTGTGATATCTCGCCGATAACTGCTTCGGAGCGCAATCTGATTTCCTCTCGGATGCCCTGTTCCAACGAGTTAATGAAGGAAATGAGTGCCTCGGCACGGGCCGCAGAGGCTGCCAGATCTATTGTCGTGATAATAGCCTTGCCAACGATGACTATCTCTTTATCAGTCGAAAGCTTCTGAACGTCTACGGGGGCGTCTTGTGAGTCAACAGCAGCGATATTGCGCAGTGGTACTAGCTTCTCCTCGATCTCCTTCAAGTCCTTTTCTCCACACGCAGTACGAAGAGCTGCGGTGTCGGCGTGATCGAGGGACGTCAAGTTGTCGGCCAGAGGACCTTTGGAAAGTTCCTCTTTCCATGACTTAACATCCACCTTGCTAATGCTGGATTTGAGGGACTTCACATTATCGCATAAAGTCCCAATGCTGGTTTTACGTGCGTTGAAGGTATTAATGATTTCTTGGAGGCGCTCCTGCTCAGTCTTTACATGAGCCTGAAATGCTTCTACTGGGATTATCCGCCCACAGGCTGGGCACGTTACATCCTTCCCATATTCCAGCTTTTTTACGAACTCGCCCGCAGCCTCAAGTACCTGCAATCTCTCAGCAATAAGTGGCTCGACCGCGACTGTGAGTTTTGCGCTGGCTTCTCGTATGGCATCCACATGGCTCTTGAGGTCAATCTCACCCGCCTCATGAAGCGCAAGATATCGCCTTTGATCGGTAGAAAACTGCTCAATGCGTTTGTCGATAGCTATCTCCAGATTCTTGCATCGAGATAAGGCATCCTGCGTGGCAACCTGATCAGCACAATAACTCGAATGGAGAGCTTCAATCTTCTTGAGTATTTGGTCATCGCTATCGGTGCCGAAAGTTTTCGTGCGCTTTGCTTTTGTCCCGCTGAGAATGGTTTTGGCTTCGTTTAGCTTTGATTGTTGTTCAACAGATTTAGCGAGCTGCCGCAAGTTTTCGGCTACAATCTCCATTTGGTGCAGACCGAGGAGTGGCAACAAGGCGGAGTATTTACCTCCTTTAGTATCGCGGATGAATGCAGCTACTTCGTCCTGACGCAAGACTGTGCGACCATAGTCCCAAGTATTCATCGCGATTGTCTCAGCACCTGAACTTGTGAAGGACCCATCAGAGTTGATCACCAGTTTGAGTTCCGAGTCGTTCTCGAATCTGATCCTCAACTCGGTCTTTTGACCCTTTGGCTTGTGAGTGTTATGAATAGCTTTCTCTTGGTGCTTGCCGCTGTACTCGTGAGCAAGATGTCCGATCTTGCCATTATTCAACACGTACTCGACAGCGTCCACAAAGCATGACTTCCCTGAACCATTTTCTCCATAGACAACCAACGATTTGCAGTTGGATTCTAGTGAAACTGGATCAGCAGCCCCGCGAAACCATGACATCTCGATGGCTTCGATCCTCATTCCTTCGCCTCCGTATCTGACGAAGCAGGTACCATATCAGCGACGAGCAATTTGGCAATGCTTGAGAGTTTCGTTGTGGAAAGTGGCTGTTCACTGAGTTCGCCGCCAAGCAATTCCTCCATTCGAACGGAGACCGCGTCGGTCACAGAGTCATGATTCTTGCGGGCTTCTGCAATTCGGGCTGCGATCCATTGAACGGCACTTGGCATTCGTATTCTCCTTGGGCTCCCTCTTTGAGGACTTGGCTTAGCACAACATACTGTTACGCCACCCAACCAGTTAGTATATAGTTTCTGCCTAATTGCGAATATTTTTAGATTTGCGAGTCCAATTTTGAATTTTTAAGGATTTTCTAACTGGATAACTCCACAGTTGAATACTATCCAGAAACCTGGAAAATCCCGCATGATACAATTTCCTTATGAAAAAAGGATTCTCTCAAATATCGTTCAAATAGAGCAGAATTCATGAGGCACTGAAATTCAATATATTACATTGAATTTGTGCATCATGGTCATAAAGCAAATACGCTTCATGATTCTTGAGATCAAAAGTACTCGCGGGATCAGGCATCAGATGTGCAGGAGCGTGAGAGCGTGGTTTCCAGCTGTACGTTGTGGAGAGAAATCGAATCGCACCGCTTCCAATGGAGTATGTCAACGTGAGATTCAAGCGAGTTTCAGAAACAGTGCCTTTTTAGCATTTTCCAGCACTATCTACAAGCAGAAATAATTGGGTCAGCCTGACCACACGGTTGCCTCAAGATAAGGCCTTAGCACATTGGTAACACGACAAACACGAGCATAGTGCCATAGGTCGTCTACAGTGCACTTTCGTTTCTGCAGTCCGTCGCGCAGAGCCTCCATTGCCACATCAAGACCGATCTTGTTCCGATACTTGAAGCAGTCCGCAATTGTCTTTGCTGGGCAGTATACTTTAACTGGCACGCCTTCAATCTGGTGGGTTTCTATACCTTCAGTTAGCGCCCGCCCGGAGAACCGTGTAATTCGGATTGGGAGAACATGTTCGCGGGGGTGTCGTGCTTTGAAGTCTATGGCCATCCAGACTTGGGAAGGCAGTTGTGTTGTAAGATCATGAAATCGGAGCGCCGACAGGAGACATATGACCCCAGCAGGGACTCGCTTGCATGCTTCTGCAAGCGTCCTGTTTGCAGTGGGATTGCTTTCTGTCGCCGCGTAGAGTCCTCTGCTGATGCGCTGGAGTTGGCCGTGATCAACAAGTCTGGTTAGGTAGCTACGGGGAATCCCAAGAGCGGTCAGATCGCTGGCTCTGACAATCCCTTTTGCCCTGACGAACCTCATAAGTCTCTCAGTGGTTGTACTTTTCATGAGTGTAGCTTCTGTTACATATTGTCGGTAGATATCAATATCTACCGACGTTTTGTAACATTTGGCCCGCCCAGTGTCAAATAATTACTACCCAAAGAATAACACCTTTTCCTTATCATTCTGAACCTAGAACCCTTCTGAGTCGTATTGTGTGGGGAGCCCCAACATTGATGAACTCGTAAGAAGTTTCATTTCCCTTCCCCTGGAGGGAGGGGGATATAACTTGTTGAGATTCCTATTTTTTCACCCTCACCCTAACCCTCTCCCATCGAGGGAGAGGGTTTTTATGGGGTCGGCAGTATTGAACTTCCAATAGCTTCAAATCAGGGGAGAAATTACAAAGGTTGGTTGGAATGCTGGGTTGCGGGGAGCTAGGTGCACACGCGCACCGGGTGCAGATGCCGACGGTGCAGGAGGGGGATTCCTTGCCTTAGAAGGCGAGGGCGTATTCCTCCTGGAGGTGTTGGAAGCGGACGAGCGGGGCGTCCATTGGCAGTATCGTGTCTCGGTTTCTTGGGCACAGCTTAGCGCTTCTTCAGGAAAACCTAATTGCCAGGTTCATCCAGAAACAACCTCGCCTCGCTACACTCAGTTCAAGAGTCAAGCTGCTGCCTTCCCATTTTTGGCATCTTTTTACTGCTTATTTCAGGCTGCTATCCGCGTATAATTTTGGGAACAGCGTGATTGCATAGAGCGGGTAATTTAAAATTCTCCCATCATGACGAAGATTCAAGAGTGTAGCCCTTGATAATATAGGGGGTCTGAATTGCTGGTCATAGGAATTGAGGCTTTTGCTCTTTGGATTAATGCCCGCTTTGGCCTCGAGCGGATAGATCTGAGAGCCAAATTCACACAGGAAGTCCAACTCGGCCATTTTCCCTTCGCTGGTCCAATAGTATAAGTCAATCTGTTTTTCTGAGCGCAATTGCTGAGCAACATAATTCTCCACAAACGCACCCTTGAATTCGGTGAACAGCCGGTCCTTTTCGATAAGTACTTGAGGGGCTAGTTTCACCATGGCTCCCAATATCCCGACGTCAAAAACAAAGACCTTAAAACTGCTTCGATTCATGTAACCTTTGAGTGGTTTCTTCGGTATAGCAACCTGATGCGATTTGTAGATTAATCCAGCACTCTCAAGCCATTGGAGAGCGCCTTCGTACTCCCTAGCCCGAACGCTTTTACGTATCGCTGAAAACACGAATCTCTTGTTTTCTTTAGCCAGCTGTGTGGGGATAGAATCCCATATCATGGTAAGCTTTGGGATATCTGATGTGATTGCATGCTTGGAAAAGTCAAGCAGATAGGAATCAATAATATCCTTTTGATTACTCCGGACGTCATTAAGGCTACCGGTCTCAACAAAAAGCTTAACCGGTTCCGGCAATCCACCGACAAAGAAATACTTGCCCAACAAATTGACTAGCTCATCGTGAAAAGGTTGAGGAAAGGGACTAAAATCGTTCTTTATTTCGATCAACTGCCTTAATCCCGATTTCCCCAAGGCATCTAAGAATTCAAGGAATGTCAGCGGGTACATATCCAGGAAATTGACTTTTCCAACCGGAAAAGAACGCGGCCGGGAAAGGGTGATTCCGATAAGCGATCCTGCCGCGGCAATATGGTACTCAGCAGCTTGTTCGCTAAAATATTTTAGTGCGTTTAGCGCGTTATTCGAGGCTTGAATTTCATCAAATATTATAAGATCCTTATCTGGTCTTATTTCTCGATCCAGGTAGAGCGACAGGTTAGCGATTATGGGACCCGGATCCAGCTTTTGCTGAAAAAAGTCATCAAGCGCCGGATCTTCTTCAAAGTTAAAATAGGCGGTGTTGTCATACTCCTTCCGACCGAACTCCTGAAGAATATACGTCTTTCCTACCTGACGCACCCCTCTTAGAATTAATGGTTTGCGTTCTTTGGAAGACTTCCATTCCAGCAATTTTTCATAGATATCTCGCTTCATGTTCACCCTTATAATACATGTTCAAGAGCTCTGTCAAGGTGATTCGGCGTCTTTTTGTGTAATTTATCACAAAATACGGACGAAAAACGTGATACTAATCACGTTTTTCAGACGTTTAATGTGGTAATCTCCGCATCTTTTCATATCGACAACCCCCAAGGCTGGTCTGGCTTTAACCCCAAAAAGCTCTTTGATCTCTCACGGAGCACACAGAGTGCACAGGGAATAAAAATTTCTCATGCTACACAAGAGATTGCTTACCTTGCCCCTCTGGGGCGTGCAAGCACGCTACGCGGGATTGTGTATGGGAAAGGTTCTAAAAGGAAAAAAGAATGCATTCTTTTTTCCTTAAAGACCTTCTCCCATAAAACGGTAAGCAATCATTCCGTAGTTATTTTACTCAGCGGCCCCTGCCCGCCATCAGCTGCGCTTCAGGCGCTGGCAGGCGGGTCTGCGGGCTCGAGCACTCCTGCCTTCAGGAGTGCGGGCGAGAGATAGAAACTCAAAACCTACTTGCCTGCAGAGCTTGGATCACCCCGCTTTGTAGCGGGATGGTCTATGGTATGGATTAGAGGGAGGGGATAAAAGCGATTGAAATTCCATCTTTATTCACCCTCACCCCAACCCTCTCCCTTCAAGGGAGAGGGGGTTTTTGACTTTTTGCGAGGTCGGCAGTATTGAACTTCCAATACCTTCAAGCATGGGGAAAACTTAGAAAGGTTGGTTGCAATGCCGGGCTGCGGGGAGCTAGGTGCACACGCCGCACCGGGTACAGGTGCCGACCGTGCAGGCGGGGGATTCCTTGCCCTGGAGGGCCAGGTTGTATTCCTCCTGGAGAAAGGATTTCTTGATGCCGTGGTCGATGAAATCCCACGGGAGTGTTTCGTTCAGGTCTTTAGGCCGGTACACGAAGAAATCGGGGTTGAGCTCTGAGGATCGAAAGGTCCTCTTCCAGTTTCCGCCGTTTCTGTGGGCAGTCAAGAGCATGTGCCCTACCCTCCTGTCTCCCAATGAAAGGAGGGTCTGCACGTACGCCCACTTGGGCACGTCAAAGGTTATGGCGATGCCGCCCTCACGGGATAGCGCACCCTTGAGGAGCTTCTGCTTTTCCTTGAGGGACTCTATGTCATCCATGGGAAACCATTGAAACGGGGTAAAGGGCTTGGGCACGAAGCAACTGACGCTGAGCCTGATCCGCCCGATCCGCTTTCTGCCCTTGCTCTCCTTGATCAAATGATGCCGTATCTTTTTGACCAGCGTTACAATGGCCTTGATGTCCTCCCGGGTCTCAGTTGGGATGCCGATCATGACGTAGAGCTTGAGGTGAAAAAAACCGGTTCTGGTGACAAGGACAATCGCATCTATGATCTCTTTGTTGGTCAGTTTTTTATTGATGACTCTTCTGAGTCGTTCGCTCCCGGTCTCAGGGGCAATGGTGAGGGTCTTCTGGGTGCTTCTTTTCAGGTTTACCAGCAGGCCGGCCGTCAAGGAGTTTGCCCTGAGGGATGAAAGGGAGAAGTCACTGCCCTTATCGAGGATATGGCCGGTCAGGGTTTCTATTCCCGGCACATCGGAGACGGACGGGGCCATGAGGCCGAACCGGGTGGGTTCGGCCAACAGGTTTTCAAAGGATTCGACTAGTTCCTCCTCTTTTTTGGTCCGCGGGGGCCGGTACACGTAACCGGCTGCGCAGAACCTGCAGGCATAGCCGCACCCGCGGCTTAGCTCCACGAGGTGGACGTCGGCGAACTCGGCAGAGGGCGTGGTAATTCGCGATGTGCACGGCGGGCCGTCAAAGGGAACCTGCCGGGCCGCCTTGACCGTTGAGGGGATTGAGGGACCTGACGGCGCGAATGCCTGTATGGTCCCGTCGGCATTATAGGAAACCTCATACAGTGAAGGGCAGTAAACTCCCTCCACCTTCTCCGCCAAGATCCTCAAGGCCTCGTGTCTTGTCATGGTTGAAAGGTCAAGATCTTCATAGACCTCAAAAAACCGGTTTACGATCGCCTCACCCTCCCCGAGCAGAAAACAGTCGATAAACCCTGCCAGCGGCTCGGGGTTCATGAAGGTCGCCACCCCGCCGGCAAGGACAAGGGGAGCATCTTCTCCCCTGTCCTTGCTCATGAGGGGAATCTTGCTTAACTCCAAGATGGTGAGGATGTTGGGGTAATCGTTTTCGAATGAAACAGAGAATGCCAGGAGGTCAAATGCTCGCAGAGGCCTCTGCGATTCCAGAGAAAGGAGGGCCTGATCTGCTCGCCTGTACAGCGCTAGTTCATCTTCTTCGGGCAGAAAAGCCCGTTCCGATACGATACCAGGGTTATCATTTAAGATCCCATACACTGCCTGGAAGCCGAGATTGGACATGGCGACCTGATAATGGTTGGGATATATCAGGGCCACCGATATCTTGCCGCCCCAGTCCTTTGTTATAGTACCCCTCTCTTGAGCAAGCCTGTCCCGTAAGAGAGCGGTAATGCTTGCCATCAATCAGCCTGTTTCCTTAAGAAGGTAGGATAGTCCAGATTATCCTTTTGAAAAACCCTCTGAAAGATTCCCCGTTTCCCCGGGTTCAAGGCCGTGTCTCTGAGAACCCCTTCGCCGGCCTCCTCACCGTGCCGCCTCTGGTACGTGGGTTTTTCGAGATCTTCTTTCACCCGCACCGTCCAGCCTTCCTCCGTCTCATCAGGGCTAATATCCCGTATGTTGATGACCTTTTTACCCTTTTCACCCCCTATGCCGGTGGCGATAACCGTTATCCTCATCTCCTCCTCCATGGTATCGTCGAAAACCATACCCCAGATGATCTCCGCGCTCTTATGGACCTCGTCTTTCACAAAGGTAGATGCCTCGGTAACCTCGTCCATGGTCATCTTCGTAGAACCGGTGATGTTGATGAGAACGCCCTTTGCCTGATCAATGGAGATATCCTCGAGCAGGGGGCTGTTGATGGCCGCCTGGGCCGCCTCAAGGGCCCTGTTCTCTCCCTTTGCCGTGCCCGTGCCCATGATGGCCGTGCCCATTTGCTCCATCACCCGTTTGACATCTGCAAAATCGAGGTTGATGAACCCGGGGATGGTTATGAGGTCGGCTATCCCTTTTACCGCAAACAGGAGCACGTCATCGGCCATTTTCATGAGTTCCAGAAAAGGGGTGTCCTTGCTCCCCAGCGCCCGTAGCCTCTGATTGGGGATGATCAGCAGGGTATCAACGTCTTTCTTTAGTCTCTCAATACCGGCCAGGGCCGTTTTCATCCTCTTTTCACCCTCAAATTCAAAGGGTTTTGTCACGACAGCCACGGTCAATGCCCCATTGTTCCTGCTTTCGCGGGCGATAATAGGCGAGGCACCGGTTCCCGTTCCCCCGCCCATGCCGGCGGTAATAAAGATCATATCCGCGCCTTCGGTGGCGGCCCTGATGGTCTCCACGCTTTCCTCCGCTGCAAGGGCACCCTTTTCGGGGTCGGCTCCGGCTCCCAGCCCGTTGGTTAAGTGTGCCCCCAACTGCAGCTTGTCGAGGGCGGCGTTCAGGTCGAGAGCCTGTTTGTCAGTGTTTGCCGCTATGAAATCAACCCCCCTGAGTCCGGCTGCAATCATATTGCTGACTGCATTGCCCCCTGCGCCGCCGACACCGAAAACCTTTATCTTGGCGCTCGGGCCTTCTTCAATAAACTGATATCTCATAATTACCCTCCCTTCTCTGTCTTATTATTCCTGTTCTACAAACCATCGTTTCATTCGAGTCACGATCCGGTTAAAGATGTTGGTATCTCTTATCCGGAATTCTTTTTTCCTTTTCCGTTCCTTAGCCCCATAAAGCACCAGACCGACTGCCGTTGCATACATGGGGCTGTTCACAATCTCCTTGAGCCCCCCGATATTGTCCGGATACCCGATACGAGCCGGCATATTAAAGACCTGTTCCACGATCTCCGGCACGCCCGGCAGAAGCGATGATCCGCCGGTTATCACGATGCCTGAGGTTACCAGCTCATCGTAGCCGGACCTGAGCATTTCATGGTGAATGAGGCTGAAAATCTCCTCCACTCGCGGCTCCAGTATCTCTCCCAGTATCTTTCTGCTGATCGTTCGAGGTTCCCTGCCGCCAACGCTGGGTACTCTAATGGTTTCATCCTGGCCGATCAGCGAGGTAAGGCCGCACCCGTACTTTATCTTTATCTTCTCCGCTTCTTTAAAGGGTGTCCGAATTCCCACAGCGATATCATTGCTCAGGTTGTCACCCCCCAAGGTCAAGACCGAGGTGTGTTTTATGGCGTTCTCCGAGAATATGGCCAAATCCGTTGTGCCGCCACCAAAATCCACGAGCGCTACGCCCAGGTTCCGCTCTTCGTCATTGAGGACTGCCTCACAGGATGCTAGGGATTCAAGTATGATATCATAAACATCCAGTCCTGCCCTGTTGGCGCACTTGATGATATTCTGGGCCGAGGTAACTGCCCCCGTTACGATATGAATCTTGACCTCTAACCGTACGCCTGCCATCCCGGTGGGATCGGTGATGCCGCCCTGGTCATCGACGATGAACTCTTGCGGCAAGGTATGGATAACCTCCCGGTCCATGGGTATGGCAACGGCCCTGGCCGCATCGATGACCCGCTCGATATCCCTTTTGCCGACCTCTCTGTCCTTCAGGGCTATGACGCCGTGGCTGTTGAAACCCTTGATATGGCCCCCGGCTATGCCCGCAAACACGGAGCTGATCTCACAGCCGGCCATTGTCTCGGCTTCCTCTACGGCCTCTTTGATGCTGTTTACGGTGTTCTCGATATTGATCACCACTCCCTTTCTGAGCCCGACAGACGGGTGTGATCCCATTCCGATAATATCGATCTGACCGTCAGGTCTGATTTCCCCGACCACTGCACAGATCTTGCTCGTGCCGATGTCAAGGCCTATAATCAAATCGTCCATTTTAAAAACTCCCTTCACTTAAACGTAATGGCTGTTTCCATACCGCTTCCGTCCACTCTCCTTTAGGCAACGCTATCACCAAATGCAACGATAGCCCTGTCTATGTAATCGAGGTCTATTGATCTCACCTGATCGAGGCGGCGGGTGGACCTGAGATGCTTGATAACGTTCTGCAACGAATCCAGTTTCCTGGTAAAATCTTCCCTCCCCAAACGGACCTTAAAGGGGAATTTCTTTACATAGATGGTAAGCTCCCCGTGCTGATTCACGTAAACCTCCGAGAGCTCATCGATCGAGAGCGGGGTTTCCCCTGAACTGAGGAGATCCAGGAAGGCCACAACCCTCCTGAGATGCTCCCCGTTGTCCTCACCACCGGGAGAGAGACCGGTTATTACCGGAAAATCAACGGAGTCATCCGTTTCGACCTTTTTGAATGTCTCTCCCCTGGAGTTGACAAAGTACAGGGTATCGAGCAGCGCTATTGCCACCGGTGCTTCGTTCTCCGCCCTGATGTGGAGAGTATGAGGGAATTCCCTCCTGAGGAATACGGATCGTATCCACGGATGTGATTCGATCTTGCTCTTGATGCCGGCGGAATCGATGGACAAGAGGCTTTCGCTTTTTGTGATACCCGAGATCCTGATCAACTCCCCTTTCAGGCTATCATCCACACCTGCCACAACGATATTCTTCAGCCTGAAAAAGGGCGACGAAGAGGCGAATTGGTATCCGGTGGTAAGGGCCAAAGAGAGGCCTCCCAAACCGAAGAGCACGAGGAATACCTTGACCAGGCCGAACCCCCACTGTCCATAGTCTCTCTGTCTCTTTCTCAGAACCGATTGGTTATCCAATACAGACCGTCTTATCATTCTTTACCCACCACCTTAAGCTCGGGCACGAGTTGTATGTTAAAGCGCTCTCTCACCCTGACCGCTGCCAGATCCATGAGGGCAACGATATCAGAGGCGCTCGAGGTGCCCGTATTAACGATGAAGTTCGCGTGCTTGGGCGAGATCATGGCCCCGCCGATAACCGTCTCCTTTAGACCGGCCGCATCGATCAACCGGCCGGCATGATCGCCCTCCGGATTCTTGAACACAGACCCGGCAGAGGCCATATCCAGGGGAAATCGTTCCTTCCTCCGCTTCAGGTTCGAGGCCACCCGTTTTCCGATTGCGGCAGGCCGATCGAAGCCCAGGTTCAACGTCGCATTGACGATGATATCGCCGGCGGACAGATCGAGCTCTCTATATCGAAACATAAGGTCCTGGCGGTCTCTGACTTCCAGCTTTCCCTTCATGGTTAAAACCGTGATAGTGCCGATCACCTTGCTTATCTCATCGCCCCAGCTGCCCGCGTTCATGGCAACCGCTCCCCCCAGGGTACCGGGTATCCCGGCCATGAATTCCACTCCTGAAAGCCCTTTTTCCGTGCAAAAATCCACGAGCTTACGGAGGGTTAATCCCGCTCCGGCCTTAACGGACGGCCCTGTTTCCGAACGATCCTCGACAGCGGCAAGGGAGCCACTTAATACAATGGCCACGCCGTTCAGCCCGCCGTCCCTCACCAGGAGGTTACTGCCGTTTCCCATGACCAAATAGGGAATCTTCTCGTCCGTGAGAAAGGCGATCATTCGCTTCAGTCCCTCAAGGTCCCCTGCCCGGTATACAGCCTCGGCGCATCCCCCGGCCTTCAAGGTGGTATAGTGGCTCATGGGCACATCAAAGCTGACCGCCTCGCCTCCGATCTCCTTTATCGTCGCCGTGATACGGGCATCCATTTCAGTTACTCTGGTTTCTCGAGTGTGCCGGGTTTACCGGGTCAAAACCTCGCAAACCCAGCAATCCCTCATGCGTCAATACTCTCCAATAACTCCGTACCAATATGGTGTATGTCGCCGGCACCGAGGGTCAACACTACATCACCGGGTTTGATCTCATTGAGGAGAAGCGCCATGATTTCCTCATTACCGGTGCACAGTGTAACCGCACGGTGACCGTGATCTTTTATTCCATGATAGATGGTACCGCTGTCTATGCCGGTTATGGGTTCTTCGCCTGCCCCGTAGATGGGGGCGATGATCAGTAGATCCGCCTGATTAAAGGAGATGACAAATTCCTCGTACGAGTCCCGTGTCCTGGTATACCGATGCGGTTGGAACACAACTACCAGCCTTCGGTCAGGCCAGCATTCCTTGGCTGCTCTCAGGGTTGCCGCTATCTCGGTGGGGTGGTGGCCGTAGTCGTCTAAAATGAGGGTGCCGCCCTTTTCACCCTTTATCTCAAATCTCCTGTTGAGCCCGCCCAGGTTCCTGAGCCCCTCCTGAATGGATGTAACGGCAATATCCAGCTCGAGTCCTACCCCCACCGCGGCCAGGGCGTTCAATACATTATGGTCCCCGGGAAGAGAGGTGGTAATCCTGCCGACGGGGCTGTTTTTAAAGGAAACGGCAAAACTGGTGGTAAGCCCCTCTTTGAAGATCTCAGAGGCCCGTAAGTCCGCCTGAGGACTCAGCCCATAGGTCACATAGCTTTTGGTTATCTCGGGGATCAATCCCTGAACCTCTTTGTCATCCAGACACAGAATTGCCCTGCCGTAAAAGGGGATCTTGTTGATAAACCCGGCAAAGGTTTTCCTGAGATTATCCATGTCGCCATAGAAGTTGATGTGCTCGTAATCTATATTGGTAACAACTGCGACGCTCGGCGAGAGCAACAGAAAGGAGCCGTCGCTCTCATCTGCCTCCGCAACCAGGAAATCGCTGTTTCCCAGCCTGGCATTAGAGCCACCCCATATGTTCAATCTCCCCCCGATCACAACCGTTGGGTCAAGCCCCCCCTGGGTTAGGATTGAGGCTATCATGCTGGTTGTGGTGGTTTTGCCGTGAGCACCTGCCACGGCTATCCCGAATTTGAGTCTCATCAGCTCGGCCAGCATCTCAGCCCGGGGAATGACCGGGATGGATTGCTCCCGTGCCTCAAATAACTCGGGGTTATCGCTCTTTACTGCCGAAGAGAAAACAACCACATCTGCGCCCCGAGCGTTTTGGGCTCTATGACCGAGGAATATCTCCCCGCCCAGATCAGCGAGATGCTCGGTCACCTCGGTTCTTTTGATGTCCGAACCGCTGATATGATAGCCCAGGTTGATGAGGAGTTCGGCTATCCCGCTCATTCCGATTCCGCCGATACCCACCAGATGTATATGCTTTGTCTTGCCGAAGATCTTCATAGCCTCTTTACGCTTGCCGTCAGTTGCCTTTTACCAACTTGAAGAGCTCTTCTGCTATTATCTCCTTTGCCCTTGGCATGCCGGCCTTCAAGGCGAATGCCGACATCCTCTCCAGGGCATCCCTGTTTTCCATATAGGTTTTGATCCTCCCGGCCAGGCCGGCGCCGTCGAGATCATTCTCAATGATCATATCAGCGCCACCGGCAGCAACGAGTGCCCTGGCATTTACCTCCTGATGCTGATGGGCCGCGTAAGGGTATGGGATGAGAATCGACGGTTTGCCCAGGGCGGTCAACTCGGCCAGCGTTGTTGCGCCTGCCCTGCACACAACCAAATCGGCCCTCCCGTAGGCAGAGGACATATCGTCAATGAATTCCCTTACATCACCAGCAAGCCCATGGCTTTGGTACTCATCACGTATCTCTTTCACATGGGCCTTGCCCGTCTGGTGTATCACAAAGGGGTGCAGCCCCTGTTTGTTGAGCACCTTTAGTGCGGCGACAACGGCCCTGTTGATTGCTCGTGCCCCCTGGCTTCCGCCCACAACCAGGATGGTAAACCTCCCGTTGGCTGGTTTGGCTACGGGTCTGCCATGCAGCAACTCGTCCCTTACGGGATTTCCGGTCAACAGCACATCTTGTCTTTTGAAGTATCTCCTGCTTTCCTCAAAGGATATGAACACCTTTTTGACTAATGGCGCCAGCATCCTGTTCGTCAGACCGGGAAAGGAATTCTGTTCGTGGATGGCGGTCGGCACCCTTAAAAGCCGGGCAACGAGGCACACAGGCCCGGACGAATACCCGCCGACGCCAACGATCAGGTGAGGTCTGAAATCCCGCACGATGACAAGCGACTGGATGAGGCTTATGAGTACCTTTATGAGCGCCCTCATACGCCCGAACATGCCTTTGCCCAGCATGCCTTCAATATCAATCGATCGCGCCTCAAATCCGGCTTTGTCTATGATTGCCTTCTCCATCTTCTTTCTGCCGACCACAAAAAGGATATCCATATCATCACACCGGGCCCTGAGCCCTGTGGCTATTGCTATGCCCGGAAAAAGATGTCCACCGGTTCCACCTCCGGCAATGATAACCCTTATCCTTTTTTCCGTATGCTTTTCAAACATCGAGCTACGATCATTCGAGTGATTCGCCTCGCAGAGAGGTTGGGGCGCCACCAAGGGCCCTCCTTGAGATATTCATCAATATCCCCATCCCCAGCAGACTTACAACGAGAGATGATCCGCCGTAGCTGATAAAGGGAAGGGTCAGCCCCTTGGTAGGCAGGAGCGCCATGACCACGCCCATATTGACTATAACCTGCACTGCCAGCATGCAACTTATCGCCAGGGCAAGATACGTCCCGAAAAGCTCGGGTGCTTTAAGGGCGATCTTGATGCCCCTGATCACAATCAAGGCAAACAGGATGGTCAAAATACTAATCCCAATAAACCCCGCTTCCTCGGCTATTATGGCTGCCACGAAATCGGTGTGGGGTTCCGGCAGGTAAAACAGCTTCTGTTTGCTGTTTCCCAGACCCACCCCGAACAACCCCCCGGAGCCAAAGGCCAGAAACGAATGAATTATCTGAAAACCAAACCCCTGCGGATCTTCCCATGGGTTTAAGAACGCCCACCACCGATTCAGCCTGTATGTGCTCTGAGATATCAGGTAAAATACGATTGGGGTCGCGACCCCCAACAGCACAAAGAGTTGCCCCAAATGTACACCACCGATAAAGAGCAGGATCAACATCCACATTCCTATGATCACCGCTGTTCCGAGATCGGGCTGAAGGAGAATAAGGGCCACAAATATCGATCCCACCAGCAGGTGCGGAAAAAGCCCGTTGAAAAAGGTGCTCATCTGGTCAACGTTTTTGCTCATGCTATAAGCCATAAAAATAGCCAGGGACAGCTTTGCCGCCTCTGATGGCTGGAGTGAAACGAAACCAAACCGAAACCACCTCTGGGCACCCCCAACCTTAAACCCCAACCCCGGTATGAGCAGTAAAACCAAGAGGAGCACACTCAAGCCCAGAAAGACGTAAACCAGTTTCCGGTAGACGAGGTAATCGATGTTCTTCGCTGCTATCATGAGTAAGATCCCAAAAAGGCAAAAGACCGCCTGCCGCTTGAGGTAGAAGTAGTGATCGCCAAACCGAGCCTCTGCGAGGATTGAACTGGCACTGTAAACTGCGACCAATCCGATACCTATCAACAGCAACACGGAGATCAAGATAATCGGATCATAGTCATAGAAACCTCTCTTCTTAGGCGCCATTCTTCAACCTCTTCACCGCCTCTCTGAAAACCACACCCCTGTGTTGAAAGTCCCTGAACATGTCGAAACTGGAGCAGGCTGGTGCAAGGAGGACCACGTCTCCCTTCTTTGCCTGATCATAGGCAAGGGCAACGGCATCATTCATGTCCGTCGCCATTCTCCATGGTATTGTGCCGGCCGATGCCTCTGCCAAGAGATCACGAGCCTCACCCAGAAAAACAGCTCCCTTTACCTTATTAATTGCCGCCTCAATCAGGGGATGGTAATCGCTTCCCTTATGCCTCCCACCGGCGATCAGGATAATCGGCCTAGCAAAGCTGGTAATGGATTTTATGGCTGCGTCTATATTGGTAGCCTTTGAATCGTTGTAAAAGGCCACACCCTTTATTTCGTCTACGAGCTCCAAACGGTGGGGCAGACCCTCAAAATGATCTATGGCTTCCTGTATGTCAGGAGGAGCCACCTCGAGAAGCAGAGCTGTTAGAATCGCCGCCATCAGGTTTGATCGATTGTGGTTGCCGGGCAATGCAAACCGCTCCAGGCTAAACCTCACCTCCTTTCCGCCCGGAAGGCGTACCGGTATGGTTTCATTATCAAGAAATGCATGCCGGCCCACGACTCGGTCCAATCCATATCGAAATACTGCTGGTCCGTTTTTCGGCTTCAGGCTCCTGAGCCACGGATCATCATCATTTAAGATGAGGATCTGCCCCTTACCTTGATTTGCAAAAATCCTTTGCTTTGACCTGGCATAAGCATCATAGTCTTTATACCTATCAAGATGGTCTGGGCTCACGTTCAAGATGAGCGCCACGAGGGGGGAAAATGTTTCCATGGTGTCGAGCTGAAAACTGCTCAACTCGAGCACCGCGTAATCGGCCCTTTGGTTTCCTCCTACATACTCGGCGAGCGGTGGGCCGAAGTTTCCACCCACAAAGACGCTGCTGCCCCCCTTGTGAAGCATATCACCTATCAGTTTTACGACCGTTGACTTTCCGTTCGTCCCGGTCACCGCCACAGCCCGCGTTTTCAAGTATCTGCCTGCAAGCTCAATCTCCCCTATTAAGAGCACCCCTTTTATTCTGGCCTCCATGAGTGGCTGGATATCAAGCGGTACACCGGGGCTTATAACAATGAGATCGGATTCCAGAAATGTCTCAATCCTATGTCCACCGCACTCAAGATGGATGCCCGCATCTGAAAGCTCCGTGATCACACTTCTGTCCAGATCTGATTCATGCTGCTTTTCGCTCACCGTTACATGAGCTCCTTGCCGGGCAAGCCACCGGGCCGCAGCCGCTCCGCTTTCTCCCAGCCCTACCACGAGGATGTTTTTCCCGGCAAAATCCATACGATAGTAATTCCCGCTCTTTTTCTTACCTCAACTTCAGCGTGCTCACTGAAAGCAACGCCAGCATAATAGCGATAATCCAGAACCGGATGGTCACCTTGGGCTCAGGCCATCCCTTGAGCTCGAAATGGTGATGAAGTGGTGCCATCCTGAAAACCCGCCTGCCGCCGGTCAGCTTGAAATACGCCACCTGCAGAATTACCGATGAGGCCTCAACAACAAAAAGGCCGCCAACGAGTATAAGGGTTATCTCCTGCTTGCTAATGACGGCTATTGTCCCCAGGGCGGCACCCATGGACAGAGAGCCTGCATCGCCCATGAATACCTGAGCCGGAAAGGCATTGAACCATAAAAACCCCAGACCCGCTCCAGCCACGGCACCGCACAGCACCGAAAGCTCCCCGGACCCGCTGACGTAAGGTATTTGGATGTACTGGGCGATTCTGATATGACCGGACAGATAGGCGAACACGAGATAGCTCAGAAAGGCGATAATGATCGGCCCTATGGCCAGGCCATCCAGCCCATCGGTCAGGTTGACCGCATTGGAGGTACCTACCACCACCAGCACAATGAGGATGAGGTATCCTATCCCGAGTTCAGGCAGGAACTTCTTGAAAAACGGAAAGCTCAACCTGGTATCGAAATCGGTGCCATAGTACAGGACCAACCCAATGCCGAGTGCAATCCCGGTCTGGAGGCAGAGTTTGCTCCACACCCTCAGGCCCTTACTGCTCTTCCTCGCTATCTTCAGATAATCGTCGACAAAGCCTACGGCACCGAACAGGACGGTGACAACCAAGACGAGCCATATATACACGTTCTTGGGCTCAGCCCAGAGCAGAGAAGACAACACAACGGAGATCAATATGAAGGTTCCCCCCATGGTGGGAGTTCCCACCTTGGTTTTGTGATTTGGGGGTCCGTCGTCTCTCACGTATTGACCGATCTGGAGCTCCCGTAACCGCGGAATGAGCCAATATCCCAGAACCAATGAAATCACCAGGGCTGTCAGGGTAGCATAGATGGTTCTAAAGGTTATGTACCTGAAGACATTCAGAAAGGAGTAGTCGGTGTGAAACATGTAGATCAGCTTATACAGCATCGCTCTATTCCTCGCTTACTCCAAAAAACTCCTTCATAACATCGACAACCTTATCCAGGGACACCATCCTTGAGCCCTTGAGAAAAACGATGTCATGCTCTCGAACATGTGCCTTGAGCGCATGGATCATCTCGGCGTGACTCGTTGCCAGGTGTGTCTGGGCCTTGTCCATACCACCTTCCCATGCCCCCTCCACAACCTGGGCCCCATGCTCACCCAGGGCCACCAGATATCGTGTTCCTGTTCCTGCGATAAGCCTGCCTGCATCACGGTGCAGTTGTGGCGCCTCGCTCCCCAACTCCAACATCTCGCCGAGCCCCACAACCAAACCCTGCTTTCCCGATCTCAACTCCTGCACGGTATTGAGCGCAGCACCGAGTGAGGAAGGGTTTGCATTATGGGTATCATCAATGATCCTGATACCGCCATTGAGTCTGGTAACCTGAAAGCGCCCTTTCAGCGGGACGAATTGCTCCAAACCCCGGGCAATCGATTCCTTTGACAGGGACAGGCCATATGCAATGGCCGCCCCGCCCAGTGCGTTGAGCACATTGTGAATGCCGGGAAGTCTCAACCGTACCGGTACCCGCTCTTCGGCGAGGCAAATATCAAAGGCCTGAACGTTGTCCCCGACCTTGCGCATGTTTTCCGCCCTCACCTCATTCGTGTGGCCCAATCCAAAGGTAATTGTTCTCCCTTTAAACCGTGAAGCCAGCTCCGCGTACTGTTCACCATCTCCGTTCAGGATTGCCGTTGAATGGCCGGACATCATCTCGAGGAGCTCTGCTTTAGCTTCAACTACCCCCTGTAAGTTGCCTAAACCCTCCAGGTGTGCTTGCGCAATATTGGTTATGAGCCCGATTTGGGGATCAGCGATTTGGGCTAAACGCTTAATCTCTCCTGGCCTGTTCATTCCCATCTCCAAGACAGCCACCTGGTGCACCCCTTCTAACGATAAGATCGTTAAGGGGAGCCCGATGAGGTTATTGTAATTGCCGGGGCTCTTCTTGGTATTTGCCTTGAGAAACAAAATCGAGGCAGCCATCTCTTTCGTGGTGCTTTTCCCGTTACTTCCGGTTATGGCTACCACCGTGCCTGCCCACTGCTTCCGCCACCACAGGGCCAAATCACCTAAGGCCTCGAGGGTTGACGGCACGGTAATGACGGCCAGGGTTCGGGCGGTAAGTTCTTGCGGTATGGTGGTTGAGGTTTCCACGATGACACCGGCGACCCCGCCGTTGACCGCAGCAGATAGAAAATCGTGTCCGTCATAGTGCTCGCCCTTAAGGGCCAGAAAAACCTGGCCAGGGGTCACCGTTCTTGAATCGGTCGACAGGCCACTCAGGGCGGCTTCTGAAGGACCGGACGCTATCCTTCCTCCTATTGCCGAGGCTACCTCTCGAACTGTTATTTGTCCCCACCGTACCGCCATTTAATCTCCCGGTAACGGGTTCATTGTGTATATTGGGTTCATTGGGTTAGAAACCCCTTGGCAAATCAAGCAATCTCTAGCTTGCTGCCAAGGCCGCCTCTTCTGCGTCATTAAAGTATCTCTTTCTCTTTCCTATAATCTGGTAATTCTCATGCCCCTTCCCGGCGATGAGCACGATGCCTCCTTTGTCGGCCATATCAATGGCACTGCGAATAGCCTTTTTCCGGTCGATGATGATCTGATAGCCCCGGTTGGTATACGGAGAATCCGGGTCAACCGCATCGAGCCCCGATTCCCTTACTCCGGGCTCAATCTCGCTGACAATGTGCCCCGGATCTTCGCCTCTCGGGTTGTCCGATGTGATTATGACAAGATCACTGTAGTTACCGGCAACCCTCCCCATTTCCGGTCTTTTGCCCCTATCCCGGTCACCGCCGCATCCGAAGACCGTGATCAGCCTCCCTCCGGTAAGCTCTCGAACGGTTTGAAGCGCCTTTTCCAGCGCGTCAGGGGTGTGAGCGTAATCAACAAGGATGGATAGCCCTCTCTTGTTTTGTACACGGTCAAGCCTGCCCGGAACAGAGCTGAGGCTTTGTATGCCCTTTACTATCGTCTTCAGCTCTATACCATAGGTGAGGCCGGTGGCAGCAGCGGCCAGCATGTTATAGACGTTGATCCGACCCAGAAGTGGTGAGTTAACCACAGCCTCTCCTCCAGATGTAACCAGCCTGAACCGTAAACCGTGTATGGTGGATTCAATATCGGCGGCCCTCACGCGGCACCTGTTTTCTAAACCGTAACTCACGACTGGTACCTTGGTCATCCTCTCCAATACCTGGCCTTTTGGGTCATCCATATTGATGATCGCCCTCACCTGACCGCTGCCCTGACCCTCTTCCAGTGAATCGAAGAGCAGGGATTTCGCCCTGAAATACTCCTCCATGGACGAATGGTAGTCCAGATGATCCCTGGAGAAGCTGGTAAAGATGGCCCGTGACCACGTTAACCCCTGTGTCCTTCCCTGATCGAGGGAGTGTGAAGAGACCTCCACTATTACATGGGTAACACCGGCATCTCTCATCTCACGCATCAATCTCATCAAATCAACGGGATCAGGCGTCGTCAGCGATGCCTCAAAGGAGTTTCCCTTAAACCGGTAGTTGATGGTTCCGATTACTCCAACCTCTTTCCCCGCCTCCCTCAATATTGACTCCAAAAAATAGCTCGTGGTCGTCTTGCCGTTTGTACCGGTAATTCCGATCAAATCCATATGGCGAGCCGGATAGTTGTAGAACCGGTCCGCCAGATCAAAAAGGGCACCCCTCGTATCGGGCAACCTGACAACCGTTGCTCCGCTCAAACCCGTTTCCGCATCTTGTACGACGAGCGCTCGCGCCCCTTTCTGAACCGCGTCAGCCAGATATCGGTGTCCGTTCTCGTTGCTGCCCTTAAGAGCTATGAAAAGATAGCCGTCTTTGACCTTCCGAGAATCTGTGGTAAGGCCACTGATCTCGATATCCGTCTCGCCGCGGTGCTCGAGGATCCGCTGTCCATTCAACAAGTAATCGAGCCTCATGCTCTTTTCTCTTCTTTGTCGCGCTCGTACTTAGCACGGCGGTCTAAAGGTTACGGTGAGGGATTTTCCGTTTCTCATCGGGGTACCGGCCGCCGGGCTCTGCTCCACGGCAAAACCGCTTCCCTTAACTACCACCCGAACCCCCAGACGTCGTGACTTGTTTAAGACGTCTCTTACGCCTAGCCCCTGCATGTCTGGCACTAAACCCGGCACGTCAGGACTCTGGACTGTCGCCTTTGGTTTTCTCTGTACGGGCCGGGGGGAACTGTACCTAGTTGACGGCTTCACGCTGAGATGGTTGAGGGTCAAATACCCGACCTCCCTGAAAACAGGGGCCGCAACGATCCCTCCATACGGGGTGCCCTTCGGTTCATCAAGGACCACCAGGATGACAACAGCAGGTGAATTTGAAGGCGCAAAACCACCGAAAAAAGCAACGAATTTCTCGTCGGAGTAAGTTCTCTCCGCCGGGTCAACTTTTTGGGCGGTGCCGGTTTTACCTGCAACGCGATAACCCTCTATTGCAGCCTTGGGCGCTGTTCCGCCCTCTTCGGTCACACCTTCAAGGATCATCCGCACCGTTCTTGCCGTCTCCGGTGATATGACATCTCTCCTCACCACAGGACCAAACTCCCTGATTGCCTTTCCGTGCTGATCAAGGATCGATTTTACGATAAAGGGTTTCATAAGATGTCCGCCATTGGCTATGGCCCCAAAGGCCAGTGCCAATTGAAGGGGCGAGGTCGAGATACCCTGACCGAAGTAAAGGGTATTTTGACCCAAAAGGCTGGTTTCTCTCAGCGGCTTGAGGGTTCCTGCCCGCTCCCCCGGAAAATCTATGCCCGTTCGTTCGCCAAAACCAAACCGTTTCAGGCATGAATGAAAACGACCTGCCCCGAGCCTTTGCCCCATCTTGATCGCCCCGATGTTGCTGGACACCTTTACTATGTCACTAACCCGTAACATCCCGTACGGTTTGCTGTCATGGATGACGTAACCGCCAACCCGATACGTTCCCCTCTCACAATTGAGTATGGTTTTTGGCGTAATCACACCTTGTTCCAAGGCACCGGCCAAAAGAAATGCCTTGAGGGTGGAGCCGGGTTCGTAGCAGTCGGTAACTGCCCTGTTTCTCCAGTCCTGCGGCTTGTAGCGCCAGAAGATATTGGGGTTGAATTCGGGCACAATGGCTATCGCCAAGATTTCGCCTGTCTGAGGCCTCAGCACGATACAGACACCACTCTTTGCCCCTGTTTCTTCCACGGCCTTTTTGAGTGCCTTGCGGGCGTTGTAGCTAATGTCCTTGTCGATTGTTAACCTCACATTGAACGGATCATGGTTTTCCTTTCTTAGGCCATCAAAGAGAAGAGGTCTTCCAAGGGCATCGTGGATCCTGGTGAGCTTTATTTCTTGTCCCTCTAAATAGCTATTATATTGCAGTTCTATGCCCTCAAGGCCCCTGTTGTCCTGGCTGGCAAACCCGATAACGTGAGCGGCGGTTTCCTTGCAGGCATAGTACCGCCTGCTCTCCTTGGTAAAATCTATTCCGCTTAGTTTCAGCTCTCCGACCTTTTTTATCTCTTCGGGTGTCACCTTTCTCTTGACCCAGACAAAGGAGCGGGCGCTGCGCAGCTTTTCAAGCACATACTTTCTGTTAATGCGGAGGGTCTTGGCTAAGAGCGTGGCCGTGCCGGTCTTGTCTTTTATTGCTTCCGGATATGCATATACCGAGCCTACCTCAATGCTGATTGCCAGCTCCTTGCCGTTCCTGTCAAAGATGGTACCTCGCTGCGGCATCAGCACGACGCTTCCCGTATAGTTCTCTCGCGCTAGAGAGGAAAGCCTGTTGCCCTCAAGAATCTGAAGTTGATAGGCCCTCAGGAAAATGACACAGAGGACAAGGACAAAGAAGACCCCTGTCACATAGATCCTGATTCTTACCCACTTGTTATCCTTGGATTTCATGGTAAAAAGACTATTTGTTTGACCGAGGGATGTTGCAAACCAAACTCCTTGATCGCCTTATTCTCTAAGAACTCGGGCGATTTCAAGAAGGCGATCTCGAGCTTTAACTTCCGGTTGTATTCCTCCATTTCCAGTATCTCTCTTTTGAGCTGGGTCAAGGTGTAACCCATTTGGGTCCTCTTGAAATTCACCCAGACATGAGCAATGCCTGCAAGCAGGAAAAAAAGGAGCATGATTGCAGAAAGGCGGAACAGTTTCATGGGTACCTTTTGTCTCTTCTTCACCTTAGATCCTTTCGGCCACCCTCATTATTGCGCTTCTGGATCTCGGGTTCGCAATGAGTTCGGCCTGGCTGGGTCTCAGCCCTTTTTTCGTTAAAACCCTCATGAGAGCAGGCCCCGAGTCGGGAAGGTCTGGGAGCTTTCGTGGATGCCTACCAACGTCCTTCCGCTCACGAAAGGCCTGCTTTACGAGCCTGTCTTCCAACGAATGATACGATATCACCACCAACCGTCCTCCGCTCCTCAGTATTGAGGGTGCCTTGCTCAGAAAATCCGCTATGTTCTGCAGTTCCCCATTAACAGCTATTCTAAGGGCCTGGAAGGTCTTGGTGGCTGGGTGTATTTTTCTAGGGCGATGCTTTAAAGGAATAGTGGTTTCAATGAGCCGTGCCAACTGTCGGCTTGTCGTTACAGGCCCTTTTCGCCTTTCTTCAATTATGGCCCGGGCAATTCTTTTTGCCCATCTCTCCTCAGCGTAATGCCATAGAAATTCTTGCAGCCTTTCCATGGAAATGGTGTTAATGAGTTCACATGCACTTAACCCGTGATCTTGATCCATCCTCATATCAAGGGGCTCGTCCTTCAAAAAGCTAAAGCCCCTTCCTGAGTGCTCCAGTTGATACGATGACAGACCAAGATCCAGTAAGATGCCGTGTACGTTGCCGATACCAGCTTGTTGTAATACCCTATCTAAATCGGCGTAGCTCCCCTTGACCAGTCTGACGCTGTCGCCGAACGAAGCCAATTGCTCCTCGGCCAATCGTAAAGAGGTTCTATCAACATCGAGGCAAATCAATCTCCCTTCGGGGGCTATCCTCTTGCAGATCTCAAGACTGTGCCCGCCCGTTCCAGCGGTTCCGTCAACGTATATGCCGTCAGGAGCAGTGATCAGATACGTCGCAGCCTCATCAACCATCACCGGTTGATGAGCGGTAAGCATTTTATCCTCCTCTCAGATTCCAAGATTAGAGAGAGATTGACTTGCCTCTGGAAAGGTGTCTCTTACCCGGTCGAACTCGTCCTCCCACTTTACCTTATCCCATATTTCAAATCTGGTCAGATGGCCAACCAATACCACCTCTTTCTTTAATCCGGCCAACCCCCTCAGGTCCGGGGTAATAAGTATCCGATTCTGCTTCAAAGCGCACTCTACAGCACCGGACACAAAGTAGCGTAGGTAGATAGTGGCGGCGTTGTCGAAGAGCGGAAGATTTACGGCTTTATCCTTTATTTTCTGCCAATCATCTCTTGCAAATGCCACCAAACAATTGTTAAGATTGGTCACTACCAGGGACAAATCGCCCTTTTGGTTCAAAACCTCCCTAAAACGAGTCGGGATCGCCAATCGCCCCTTCTCATCGAGGGTATGTCGAGACCTGCCTTCAAAGAATTTCGGCTGGAGGTTTTCCATCAAAATGTACCACTTTTTACCACTTTCTCCCACTTTTAACAAAATTTGCCCATTTGTCAAGGAAAAAAATGCACAATCCCGATATTTATTGTCTGAAATCAGATACTAATCCATTTTGACCACTTTTTCTCCTTTGCATTTTTTGCCCCTGCTGGTAAACTCATGCTCTCTGCTCATCGTTTGGGCTGCCACCGGTAGGCTAGAACCCTTGAGCTGTCCCCCCCCATTTCTTCTGATTCATAATGCCTTAACGAGCACCAACAGTAGGCATTATTGCTCGTTTTGTAGAACATGGGTTATTGACCGCTAAATCCTGAACACTGGTAAAAAAGGAGGAAGATGATGAAGAAAACCAAGCTCGGCCCGCAGACATTGCTCTTTCCCATGCCGGCGGCTTTGGTTGGCGCCACAGTAGACGGAAAGGCGAATTTCATGACTGCTGCATGGTGCGCCATTGCAGCCCTAAAACCGCCATCTATTGCCGTGGCTATCAACAAGATGCGATACACCCTTAAGGGGATTCGGGAACATGGCACATTCTCTATTAATGTTCCATCATCGGACATGGTCAAGAACGTCGATTTCTGCGGTATCTACTCGGGTAGGGACAAGGATAAGACGCAGGTCTTTACCGTTTTCAACGGCGAACTGGAAACAGCGCCCCTCATCGAGGAGTGTCCGGTAAACCTCGAATGCAAAGTGCTTCACCTGTTGGATCTGGGAAGCCATATTCTGGTGGTCGGTGAAATCAAGGAGACCTTCATCGCCGAGGCATGCCTCACCGATGGTAAAGCAGATCCCCAAAAGATCGATCCTCTCGTCTTTACCACCGGCACGAGCAAGTATTACCGCCTTGGAGAGCAAATCGCACCGGCATTCCGGGTAGGGAAAGAATAACCGCTTGCCTCCCCGAGTATTACCGGACAGGAGAGGATCGGCTCAATCATTCGGAGAGATTCCCCTCTTCGGATAACCGCTCGGGCATGACCCGCTTCATAGGTTGGGCCCCGCTAACCCCTTTTTTTTCTCCGAGTTATTCACGGCCATCTTTTTTTTGGATAAAATAGGTGTAAGCCAACCTGCTGAAAATGATACCATCAATATATCCGAGCAAATCATGTAACGGAGTGTACAACGTATGAAGATTCTCAGGGCCAGCCGAATGGACCGGTGTATCGGGTGTTTCTCCTGTTCGCTCACGTGCGCGCGCGTTGTGCACAAGAGCCTATCGTGGAGCCGTTCCGGTATCCGCATTCACTCTGCCGCGGGACTGAGCACCGGGTTTGAGGCCCAGGTTTGCCTGGCCTGCACCCATGCCCCCTGTGCCGATGCCTGCCCCACCGGCGCCTTTAGCCAACGGAGGGGCGGTGGGGTAATAGTTAAGCGGGATCTCTGTATCCGGTGCGGTGAATGCGCCCGTGCCTGCCCGGTCAACGCCATACTCATGGACCCGGAGCTGGGCGACCCCATTGTTTGCATCCACTGCGGCCAATGCGTCTCCTTTTGTCCCCACGACTGCTTGGAAATGGTTCAAGGCCATGTCATCAAGGAGGCGATCCATGAAGGATGACCGCCGATACCGCGTCATGGTGTACGATCTCGGGAGACAAATGGGCAAGGTCGAATACCTGGATACTGCCGAAGGCTTTCTCGGCGGAAGCGGGCTGGCCGCCAGGTTATTCGAAACGTACGGTCGCCCCGGGGACCCTTACGATCATCCCGGTCAGCCGCTGATTTTTGCAATCGGACCTTTGACGGGCTACTTTCCGCTCATGAGCAAGGTTGTGATGGGCTTCGTCTCGCCTTACAACAGCCAATACGCCGAAAGCCACGCCGGGGGCAGGCTTGCCCTGGCTCTTCGCTTCTCCGGTTACCACGGCCTGGTCCTGACCGGCCAGGCCCACATCCCGTCTTGTTTCGTGCTCGGGCATGACTCGTTGGGCCTCCTGGACGTGCATTACCTGTGGGGCATGGATGTGTTCAAGGCAGGCAAGATTCTGCGCAAGATCCACGGCCGCGGCTCGGGCAACAGGAGCATCATCCGCATCGGGCCGGCCGGGGAGAACGGCTGCTCGTTCGCCTCCATCAACGTAGACTCCTACCGCCACTTCGGCAGGCTGGGCTGCGGTTCGGCCATGGGTGTAAAGAACCTGAAGGGGATCATCATCCAGGGAGACGGAAGCCTGGACCTTCCCCCCGGCAAGGACTACCGGCGACTGTACGAAAGCATCTATAAACAGATGACCGAAACCGAGGCGATGTGCAAGTATCACGACCTTGGCACACCGGTTAACGTGATGGCTCTAAATGAGCTGAATGCCCTACCATGGCGAAATATGCAGAAAACCTCTGATGATGGAGCGGAGCAGGTCTCCGGGGAGAGATTCGCCGCGGACCTACTGCTTCGAAAGACGGCGTGCTCGGGGTGCCCGGTTGGGTGCATCCACGTAGGTCTGTTGCGCGAGCAGTTCGCTGAACAGCACGAGTTCGTATACCGCCAGGTCAGCTACGACCACGAGCCCATCTTCTCGGCAGGGACCATGCTGGACATAACCAATGCCAAGGACGTCTTGACCCTTTTGGAGCGCATGGACAACGTCGGTCTTGACGTGATGAGCGCCGGGGTTTCCCTGGCCTGGGCCACCGAGGCCTTGGACAAAGGAATTATCTCGGAAAAAGAGACGCTGGTCCCGCTCGAGTTCGGCAGTGTTGAGGGCTATTGCCATGCCATCGACCACCTTTGCAGACAGACCAATGAATTCTACCAGACCCTGGCCAGGGGCACAAAGGCCGCTGCCAATGCGTATGGAGGAAAGGACTTCGCATGTGTTTTAGGCCAGGAGATGGCCGGGTATGCCACCGGAGAGGTGTTCTACGTGTCTCAGGCATACGGGTTCAGACATTCGCATCTGGACACCGCCGGCTATTCATACGACCAGAAGGCAGGGGATAAGTCAATCGACACCACGATCTCGTTCCTGCTTAAGGAAGAAGCAGCACGGGTTATGCTCACGTGCATGGTGTCGTGCCTCTTCGCCCGCGGGGTCTACAACCAAGAACGCATCGAGGAGGCGCTCACGGTCATCGGCCGCCGTGACATGGCCGAGGCCTTGCCACAGAGCGTTACCGAGGTCCAAAAGGCCAGATGGAGGCTCAAGTACGCCACCGGATATGACCCCACCCAGATCGACATCCCCACACGCCTTAAGGAAACGGTCAACTGGAAGGGCCCACTAGACGAAAACTTCATGCTCGAACTCGCCCGGCGATACATAGTCGCCATAGAGGGCATGGTTCCGTAGCCGGGCGGGGCCATTGCTGACCCCGCCTTTGTGTCTTGCTGGTAGAACGACTTGAAGCGGATCTTACCTGCACGACCTGTCGGCTGCGGTTCCGATGAAGCACCCACCACCGCCTGCGCCTCCTGCTGCCATAGGTTCGGAGACAGGGGCCATGATTTGAATGTTGTCCACTAATACTACGGTATCAACTTGTGCATCCCCTGAATCTCCAACACAAAACTCCAGAGTGCGTGGGCGTATATTCCTGCTCCTGGGTTTGGGATAAGAGGAGCATAGCATCGGTAAAGAGGGGAATTGATAAGATGTGCTCAACTCATGGCGCTCCATGAAGTTCCACCGGCGAGGAGTGTTCGACAATTCCTGCCGCAAGGATTTTTTCGTGGCGCCCGGGTTTATTCGAAATAGCCTCTAGAGATTCACCCCATCAAAAGAATCTTGACAAACAATATCATAATAAATAAACTAAAAAAACAAATCACACAAAATAGGCAAAAATGAAAAAAAGGGCATTTACCACATCCGAAATCGCTGAGATCTCTCATCATTCGAGGGAAACCGTTAAACGATGGCTGGAAAAGAGGGAGATTAAGGGATACCGTGTCGGGAACTCCGGGCATTGGCGGGTGCTACCGAAGGATTTGGCTGCCTTTCTGGAGGCTAATAACATCCCATTCCCGGAACCTGCGGAAATAGGTATCGACCTTAAGACTCTCACAGATCCTGAAAACCAGACCACATTCTGTTGGGAGTACTACGAGACGAGGGTAGATGATCATGTCCGACCCGAGGAAAGGTGTGAGGATTGCCTTGTCCACAAGGTTAAATCCATCAACTGCTATGCCCTGAGAGAAGAGGTGGGTCACAAGAAGATCTACTGCAAGCATTCGTGCGCTGATTGTACTTACTTTCATTTTCTCCGGAAAGAGCTATTACCCGAAATGTGAGGGGGTACTCGGCTGTACTCGGGATGACGTCCCTGTTTTCCCATATTGAAGGAAAGGCCCGACTCAATTTCAGAGGTTGCAGTTTCCTCCGTGGAAGATCATCTCAAAGATCACGGGTTATTCCCGGTACATCCAAATCCCAACCCCACGTGAGAGAGTAACCAAGGGTGTGGGGAGGAGGTAAGAGGGATGCAGTGCCCAATATGCAACAAAAATGTCGAGGAGCATAAGGTTTTTTGCCCTTGTTGTAGCTGGGAGTTCAAACCGGATCTCCATGATCTACCGTCTGAAAAAAAAGCAGCATATGATGAGCGGGTGAGAATAGCGCGTGAGAACTGGCGCGCCCTTCGACTATACCGCGAACTCGACCGAGAAGCTCTCAAGACTCTTTCGGAAGAACCTGGCCGGGCAACCCCGGAACCAGAAAAGACGCGCAGAAAGATCCTGTTCTGCACCGATCTTCATGCCAGCTCGGACTACGCCTTTGCGTCTGCCTTGGATTTGGCCGAACGCTCCGGGGCCGAGCTCATTATCCTGCATGTCCTCGGGTCCCCCCACCGTTATTCGGGGCTCATTACAACTGCAGAGGGGGAGGCCTGGGCATCCGATGAGGTGTTTGACAAGACAAAAGAGAGGCTCAAAGAGTACTACTTCTGTCGTATCGAAGAGGAAAACCCCCGGTGGGTCCGTGTTGCGGTAAAAGGTGGGACCCCGTGGATCGAAATCCTTCGATTTGCTCGGAAGGAGAAAGTGGATCGCATCGTGATCGGGCCCTATACAATCCACGATCCGCGTCTCGGCCTGGATCTGGAGAGACCACGCTTGGGCGAAAACGCGGAAAAGGTCATTCTTCAGGCTCACTGTCCCGTATGTGTGGTCACCTCCCCCAAACAGCGGCTCAGCTTTGAGAATGAGGAGGTCAAATCATCCTGATTTTACAGGGCCAAACATTTTATCACCCCCACTTCACCCTGTTAAATAAGGATGGCGAAGAATTTGTAAGCTATCTATTTATCTATTCTATGAGTATCTATTTTCCTTATGACAGCTTGTACCACCCTATTTAACAGGGCAGGCCTCCCCCATCAAGGGAGAGGCACTATGCAATAATTATAGGTTTTTGAAGTGTTCACAGAAGAATAGGTGGAGGTACTATCGTTATGGCGGAAAGGATTCTGATCATCATAAACAACGGCCCGGAGGATCCGTGCAGGGTTACTGCTGCCTTTATGGCGGCAAGGGGATTGGCGGAAAAGGAGCATGATATCTCAATATTTCTCCTCAATAACGCGGTCTATCTGATGGTGGAAGGAACCCCGGAATACGTTCAGGCGGCTGGTTTGCCCCCTTTTGAGGATTTCTTTCTCTTCCTCACCGCACATAAGAAGATCCCCATTTACATAGGAGCATCCTGCGCCATTGGTAGAGGGTTATGCGATGAAAAGTGGAACCAAAGGGTTCAATTGAGCTATGGTGAAATCGTGGGTGCGGATAAGCTGACCGAATTGATTGTTGATGCGGATAAGGTGGTTACGTTTTGAACTTACCGGCAGACACCACGCCTCAACTCGGTTCCGTTATTCCATTTAGGAGCCTCTAATACTTTGCTTCCATACGAGTATGCATTCCATTTTATCGTCATCGGGCGGGTCTGCTCACCCTTGTATCAACGAATCATCTTCACAAGCTTGTCCATATCCACGCATGACATAACCCTTGAACCTGCCGGATCAGTGACTATCTTTATTGCAAAACAGAGCCGGTTAGCTTGGCAAGACACCGAGAAAGCGTGCCTTTGAGCTACCTGTTCGGGGTAATCCATGTATGAGTTGAACGCCTCACTTCTAGGATGAAATGATTAAGATAAAGAAATCCTTATGAGTTCACCTATCGAGAACCAGACACAGATCATTTTGGATAGCATCGCCGACGGAGTCTTCACCGTTGACTCCGATTGGAAAATCACCTCATTTAACCGAGCTGCAGAGAGAATAACCGGGATCACAAAGGATGAAGCGATCGGACGGCACTGCTGGGAGGTATTTGCCGCCAGCGTCTGTGAGAAGCAATGCTCCCTTCGGCGTACCATGGAAACGGGTCATCCTATTGTTAATCAGCCCATATATATTGTTAACTCGAAGGGCAACCGAATCCCTGTCAGCATTTCGACCGCCCTTATGAAAGACGAACATGGGGATGTTATAGGGGGAGTAGAAACCTTTCGTGATCTGAGTGTTGTTGAGGAACTGCGCAAAGAGCTCTCTGCGCGGCATTCCTTTCTAGACATCATCAGTAAGAGCAAGGAGATGCAGCGACTCTTTCGGATTCTCGAGCAGGTATCTGAAAGTGACACCACGGTTCTTCTTGAAGGGGAGACCGGCACCGGCAAAGAGCTCTTTGCAAAGGCCATCCATTCCCTCAGCAACAGGGAAAAGGGCCCTTTTGTTGCCATCAACTGTGGCTCATTACCGGATACGCTCCTTGAGTCAGAACTGTTCGGTTATAAGGCCGGCGCCTTCACGGACGCCAAAAAAGATAAACCGGGTCGTCTGGCCCTCGCAGAAGGCGGAACCGTCTTTCTGGATGAGATCGGAGATATCTCCCCGGCTCTGCAGGTGCGGCTTCTCCGTGTATTACAAGACAAGGTCTATGAACCGCTCGGGAGCACAAAATCCGAAAAGGCGAATGTCCGAATTGTGGCGGCCGCCAATAAAAGACTCGAGGATTTGGTAAGGCAAGGAGCATTTCGCGAGGACCTGTATTATCGGATCAATGTCGTTAAGCTCGTCCTCCCTCCCTTAAGAAGCCGAAAAGAGGATATTCCGCTCTTGATCGATCATTTCGTCAGGAAATTCAATCGCCTAAGCGGTAAAGAGATCCAAGGCCTTTCCCCGGAAGTCTTGCCTGTGCTGATGTCCCATGATTTCCCGGGTAATATTCGGGAACTTGAAAACATCATTGAATATGCCACGGTGGTTTGCAAAAATAGCTGGATCGGGATTGAACACCTCCCCGACTATCTGCGTCGTGAGGCCATTGGCCCGAGACAAAGCGTCTCCGAAGATGCATCCACTGAAGGCTCCACATGGAATGACATGGAAAAGACATACCTTTACGAAGTCTTAAGAAAAAACAACTGGAACAGGGCAGCCGCTGCCGCTCAGATGGGCATCCATACAACCACCTTGTGGCGCAAAATCAAACGCCTCAACCTTGGCATCCCAAAACAGGATGGCCGGACCAAAGAACACTAGGAGACATCTGTATTGTATTTCATGATTGCAATTTTGTTCTACTGATAACATTGCATAGTTGCATCATTATGACATGCCTCGCGTCTCCAAAACGTCCTTATTTGTATTGCTCCTTTGACATTTCCCCATAATCAAAGTCAGAGAAGTCGGTGCTTGTATTGGCAGCCTATCCGCCGCTAGGCTTACAGCAGAGGTGGATAGCAACTCGCCGTGCGTGCCCGCAGTCATCCGGGCCATGCCCCTCCCTTGTGCCCAGCCAATCAGGTGCTACAAGAGACCCCCAGAACTGGCACAGAAGATGCACAACATGGTAGCAAAGCAACTAGATTTCACAAATACATGGAGGGACTTGATATTATGAAATTAGCGGTTTCTGCAACAGGAATGGACCTTGACGCTGAAATAGACCCAAGATTTGGCAGGTGTGCCTATTTTATCGTCGTCAACCCGGACGATATGAGCTTTGAGGCATTTGAGAACGAGAGTATGTCTCTCGGCGGGGGAGCAGGGATCCAGTCAGGCCAATTCATCGCCTCGAAGGGGGCTTCTGTGGTCATAACAGGAAATGTTGGCCCCAATGCTAGTAGAACTCTTGGTGCTGCAGGCCTTGAAGTAATTGTTGGTGTTAGTGGTTCGATCAGGGAAGCCATCGAGAGATACAAGCGTGGTGAATTATCGCCTACCGCCGGCCCGAATGTGTCCGATCATTATGGCATGGGTGGTGGCCAAACCCCTACTCCCGGCAGCGGCATGGGAACGGGTAGAGGTATGGGCACGGGTCGCGGCATGGGTATGGGTCGCGGCATGGGTATGGGCCGGGGTATGGGCCAAGGTATGGGAACGGGTAGAGGTATGGGAATGGGACGCGGCACGGGTATGCAACAAGGATACGGCCCAAATCAAAGCGGTGCTGCACCGTCCCCCGACCAAGAGCTCGGGAAGCTCAAGGAAGAAGCAAAGGCCTTAAGGGATCAACTTGGTTCGATCCTATCCCGTATAGAGAATCTGGAAAAGAAGTAGGGGAAGCCAGAAGCGGTTATGGGCAGGATTGCCATACCAACGTGGAACGGGAGAATTTCGCCCGTCTTTGACACGGCGTTACGATTATTACTGGTTGACGTGGGAGAAAGAGGTGAGTATTCCCGGTTTGAGATCGATATCAGCGAACCTTTTCTTCCCAGCAAGACGATGAGACTTACGGAGCTGCGGGTCGATACGCTCATCTGTGGGGCCATATCAGGACAGTTCGCCCAAATGATAACGAGTGCCGGTATTGAGCTCATTCCATGGATATCCGGCCAGGTGGAGGACGTGCTCAGGGCCTTTTTGGGAGGAGATCTATTCGATATGCAATTCGTGATGCCCGGCCGTCCCGATTATTGGGACAGAGGTCCAGGCGGGGGCTACGGCCGCGGCAGGGGAAGAAGGAGACGAGGTATCCACTCTCCACAACATGAGATAGAAAGGAGGTGAACGACATGCCAGGATTTGATGGTACAGGGCCCCGCGGAATGGGCCCGATGACCGGAGGAGGTCGGGGGTCTTGCAATCCCTACCATGGAGGGGTAAGACAGCCCTTTATGGGTGCCTATCCGTACGGCAGCCCTTACGGTTCTGCACCACCTTACGGAAGCGGTTATTATCCTCCGTCCGGAGCCTATCCTTACGGTCCATCTGGCTTCGGCAGAGGATTCGGCAGAGGCTTCGGCAGAGGCTTCGGCGGAGGCTTCGGCGGAGGCTTCGGCAGAGGAAGACGGTGGTGATAAACCGGAGAATTCGGCTATAAGAGCAGCCTTGAAGGATCAAGAATTCAAGGCTGCTGCATCGAAACGACCGTGTAAGGCATGAAGCGGATTTTTTATGCCTTACGGAAGGGGATTTGGAATGGGAAGGGGCAGAGTTTTTGGTAGAGAGTAATCTATAACGCATAGAAAGGAGAGAGAGATATGTATTTTGGATATAATCCTTACGGGGGATGGTTTTCCCCTTGGGGGCCGCCTGTGGGAATGGGTTATCCCATGCCAGGGCCCTGGGGATATCCTTACGGAGGAATGGGACAGCCGCCCTATTATCCGCCTCCGGGAGGATTTGGAGAACCATGGATGTCACCATTTGGTCCGCCCATGCCCCCTGAGCAGGAGATAGCATTCTTACGGGACCAAGCCCAAATGCTCAAGGGACAAATGGACCAGATAGATGCCAGGGTCAAAGAACTACAAAAAGCGGCTAAGTAGTCGGCACAACACATAATCGATACACAAGATATCCGCTCATTGCAAATGATATGCGATGGGGTGAAGAGGATAGTGTGAGTGGCACGAAGGCTAGAGCCTTCGTTTTGCCGAGATCATTAAGGAGGAACAGTATCACAATGGCACAACAGCAACACGCAAGAGGAGAAGCACCTGAGGATCGAAGGGCCATGATGGAGGCCCAGGATGCGGAGATACGAGAAAAGCTTAAGGGATTCAAGCATAAACTATTAGTAATGAGCGGAAAAGGTGGTGTTGGGAAGAGCACCATCGCCGCCTATCTTTCAGTTGCTCTCGCCAGGAAAGGTTTCCGTGTAGGGCTGATGGACGTGGATCTGCACGGACCGAGTATTCCACGCCTGCTTGGCCTTCAAGGCAATATACTATCATCTCCTGAAGGCAACAAAGCAATTCCGCTGCAGTATCTGCCCAATATGGAGGTTATGTCCATAGAGTCGCTCCTTGGAGACAAGGATGCCGCTACCATCTGGAGGGGCCCCCTGAAAATCGGGGTGATCAAGCAGTTTATCGCCGATATCGCCTGGACTAATTCGGACTATCTCATTATCGACAGCCCTCCCGGCACCGGAGATGAGCCCTTGACGATAGCCCAAGTTATCCCTGACACCAAGGCAATCATCGTCACCACCCCTCAAGAGATCTCCCTTGCGGACGTGCGAAAATCCATCAATTTTTGCCGTCAGGTACATATGGAGATTCTCGGGTTGATAGAAAATGGGAGTGGTTTAATCTGTCCCCACTGCGGAAAGACCATTGATCTGTATAAGACAAATGGCGGGATGCTAACCGCCAAGAAGGCGGGCCTTACACTACTGGGCAGCCTCCCGTTGGAACCGGATATCGTGCTGGAAGGCGACAATGGTACGGTAGAGTGGATGGACAAGAAAGATATGCCCTATACAATCGGTTTCACCAAGATTGTAAATAGGGTTGCTGAACTTACGAAATGAACCACCCTGCAGCAAGCTGCAGGGTATCCAATGTCAAAGTCCCCTCCCTTAATGGGAGGGGATAAAGGGGAGGGTGACCAGACATTTTATCACCCCCACCTAACCTCCCCCATCAAGGGGGAGGCACTATGTCGTAACCCTGCAGCCCCGATTTGTCGGGATCTACTCTTCGCTTCGACAAGCTGCAGGGAATTATCAAGTTAAGAGCTTGGGGCTGAAGGCTGATTGCTCACAAAATACAAAGAAGAAAATGATCATAAGCATAGCAAGCGGAAAGGGTGGAACCGGGAAGACAACCATAGCGACTAATCTGGCAGTAGCCCTCGGCTCCAAGGCAAGACTCCTGGACTGTGATGTAGAGGAGCCCAATGACCATATTTTTATCCGGCCGACCATTAACCGCACTGAAAGGGTTAGCACGAAAGTCCCGCAGGTGGATATGAACAAATGCACCCTGTGCGGGCGATGCCAGGAGATCTGTCAATTCCAGGCCATCGTTGTGGTGGGCAAGACGATCTTAACCTTCCCCGAGTTGTGCCACAGCTGTGGTGGATGTGTGGAGGTGTGCCCCGAAGATGCCATTACCGAAATAGACAAAGAAATGGGGATCTTCGAGAGCGGCAACAGAGACAGCCTTGAATTTGCCCATGCACGTCTCTTTGTAGGGCAGGTGATGGCTGTTCCCCTGATCGACAGGGTCAGGGCTGCCGTGCAACCGGAAAAGATAAACATCATTGATGCCCCGCCGGGGACCTCATGTCCGGTGATCAGTTCGGTAAAGGGCACCGATTTCGTGATCCTGGTGACCGAGCCAACCCCGTTTGGCCTGAATGACCTCAAGCTCGCCGTCGGCATGGTGAAGATCCTCGGTATCCCCCATGGCATCATCATAAATCGCTCTGATCTCGGGGATACCGGGGTTACTGAGTATGCCGACCAGGAGAATATCCCCATTCTCATGGAGATACCCTTTGACCGCCTCATAGCGCAGATCTACTCCAACGGAAAGCTTCTGGTGGAAGAGCTGCCTGACTGGAAAGACAGATTCGTTCAGCTTTACGAGGAAATCAAAAACCATGCAAGGAAATCATGACATTAAGGAGCTTATTGTCATAAGCGGAAAGGGCGGAACCGGCAAGACCAGTTTGCTGGGTGCCTTTGCATCTCTGGCCACCGATAAGGTCCTGTGCGATGCTGATGTGGATGCCGCCGATCTCTATCTCATCCTCGAGCCGGAGATACGAAAGCGGCAGGATTTTCAAGAGGGCCATAGGGCCATAATAGACCCCGATAGGTGCACTGAATGTGGCCTGTGCAGAGACCTTTGCCGGTTTCACGCCATTAGCCCCGGCTTTACAGTTGATCCAATTGAGTGTGAAGGATGCGGAGTCTGTGTCTATTTCTGTCCGGCGAAGGCAATTGATTTCCCCATAAAGACCTGCGGCGAACTGTTCATATCGGAGACCCGCTGCGGGCCCATGGTTCATGCCAGACTCGGCATTGCCGAGGATAATTCCGGAAAGCTGGTAACGCTCACCCGTAAGGAGGCAAGAGAGCTCGCAAAGAAAAGAGGCCTGGGCCTCATTCTCACCGATGGACCACCTGGCCTGGCATGTCCCGTGATTGCAGCAATAGCCGGTGCTACCGCGGTACTGATTGTGACCGAACCAACCCTCTCCGGCCATCACGATATGGACAGGGTGGTCGAGTTGGCCAACCATTTTCAGATTCCGGCGAGCATTTGTGTCAACAAATACGACCTTAATCCGGATATGACTGGAGTTATCGAACAATACGCAAAGGAGCGAGGTTTGCCCATTTTGGGAAGGATTCCCTTTGATCCCATATTCACGAAGGCCATGGTCCAAAAGCAGACTGTCATCGAGTACGATGGGAGATCCCAGGCCGCCCAGGCCCTCAGGGAGATTTGGGAAGGGGCGATCTCGAGCTTATAGGAGGATAAACAATGCCTATTTACGAATACAGGTGTAATCATTGTGGTGAGATATCGGAAATACTCGTCACGGGATATTCCGACGACAATATCCTTGCCTGCAAACAGTGCGGGAGCACGGAACTGGAAAAGATACTCTCGGTTTCTGCATTTACCTTTGCGGACAGTGGCCGCGCCCCCGGAACCACCTGTTGTGGAAGGGAAGAGCGCTGTGATTCGCCACCATGCACAACCGGAGGAGCGTGCAGAAAAGACTAGAAAAGGAACACAGCAAAGAAATGCCGGACCATCTTGACAAGGTAATTGACGAGATTCAGGCCTCCATCATAGAAGATGCCCGCAAGGTCTATTCGGAAAAGGTTATTGAAAGATGGCTCCATCCCGAGTATATGGGGGAGATAGAGAACCCTCAAGGGTATGGAAAGATCACGGGGCCCTGCGGGGATACCGTAAGAATTTTCCTCAGGATCATAAACGGTAGAATCATAGACGCCCGGTTTACCACCAATGGATGCGCTACCACTCTCGCCGCCGGCTGTATGGCCTGTGAACTGGCCATCGGAAAAACCCTCAGGGAGGCATATGGAATCACCAAAGAGATGATCTTGGAGCAATTGGACGGTTTGCCGGAAGAAAGCACGCACTGTGCGGTTTTGGCATCCAACACCCTAAGAGAAGCCTTGACCGACTATCTTACATCCAAGAACGAAACCTGGAAGAGGCTTTACAAAAACAGACAAAGGGTATAAAAGTGAGGAGCCAAATCCGAAGAGCGTTTTCCGGATTGAGGCATCGTTAAAAAAGGTGAATAAAAGAGACTATTACAGCATCTTGGGGATGCATCGTGACGCCACCCAAGAGGAGATTAAGAAGGCCTATCGAAAGCTCGCCCTCAAGTACCACCCAGACAGAAATCCAGAAGACAAACAGGCAGAGGGGAGGTTTAAGGAAATAGGTGAAGCTTATGCTGTATTGAGCGATCAAGGGCAAAAGGGAATGTATGACCGGCTTGGGTCGAATCAATTCCGGCGAATGCATCGTCCCGAAGACGTATTCAGAACCTTCAGTTCAAAGGGCTTCTTCTGGGAGTTTGGTGTAGGGGGTGATGAGGGAATTCCTCGCATGTTCTTCTATGGCCCACGAGGCAGGGGGTGTGGGCGGAGGAAAGGCGGGTTTTATCGGCAGAAATTCTTTCACGATCATCCCGCTGGCCTTTGGGGGGATGATACAGTTACGTGGGATATTTCTCTGAGTCCCAACGAAGCTCTTTGGGGAACGGAAAAGGAAATACAATTAAGGAGAGGATCGCAGTCGGAAAGACTCAGAATCAAGATCCCTGCCGGAGTGAAAAACGGCACAGTGCTCTCGGTTAGCATGAGGGGAGACGAGATGAGTCTTCGAGAAGATAGGTTTTACCTGAGGGTAAAAGTAGCAGGGAGCTGATGTGATCTTGAGAGGGATGACTTTTCACCGGGTTATCCACAATAGGGAGAGAGTCCGGCATGAGGAGTCAGCGAGACATGAGAGAAATGAAATCAATGAAGGAGGCATGAAAACATGAAGAGAATAGCAGTAGCGTGTGAGGACAACCAGGGACTGGGCGGCCAGATCAGCCAGCATTTCGGCCGCTGCCCTTACTATCTGATTCTAGACCTTGAGGGGGACGAAATAATCAAGGCCGACAGCATAGCTAACCCCTACTACAATGACCATACTCCCGGGATGGTTCCGAAATTCATCAATGAACAGGGAGCAAATGTCATGATTGCCGGAGGCATCGGGCCGAGGGCAATCGACTTGTTTGCAGGTATGGGAATTGAGGTTGTGAGCGGGATGACGGGAAATGCGGGAGATATTGTTCAGGCCTATCTGAAAGGAGAGATCAGCGGCGTAGAGGCATGCCAGCAGGATCACCCGGAAGGCCATAGTCGCTGTTGAAAGTAAGGCCTTCCGTACCGATACATAGCAAACCGCCCACCGTTCCCTCGCTTTTCACAGCTGCTTCGGGGCAAAGCGGGAGAATCTGCCATGGCGGAGGGCAACACCGTGATAAATCACCCTGTGCAGCTTAGGGAACATGCAGCGGGGATTGAAAGGCAAGGAAAGCAATTCTAAGAGCGAGAATCGAAACCTGTACGGATTGCTTTTCCTGGCTTTGGTGAAGTGACCGCAGCCCTCTCGAGGCTGGATTTTCACTGGATTCCAAGCAGAAGATCTGATGGGTGATCCTGGTGAAGCGTGCCCGCTGTAGAATCGGATATTGCCTGGACCCCTTCTGCCAGAGGGTTTTTCGGTAAGGAACCTAACGCTCAAGATTGCTTACCCTTTCCCAATGTCCATTCAAGACAATGCTTTGTGATCCCTGAACAAGCGGATAGAGAACGCAGGTATTTCTGATGAGTATCTGGTGATCTGGGGCCGCTCGTTTCTGGTTTTGAGTAAAATACCGGAACTATGCAATGGAGAGAGACCATTTGATGGTATCGTTCTTCATGACCATAGTGTGATCTATACCTACGGTGAGTTGAGAGGAGAAATTGAAATGACCGAGGAGTCTTCTCAGGATCTGCCTGAAAAACCACCGGCACCTGATTCGCTTCCTGCAGGGCCCGTACTCTTCTATAACGAGGTTGTCATTGAGCACTTCATGCATCCCCGTAACGTGGGCGAATTGGAAAACCCCGACGGTGAGGCAGTTGTGGGAGACCCCACGTGCGGCGACCAGATGAAGGTCTCCATAAGAGTTGATAACGGTAGAATTGTGGACATCAAGTTTAAGTCCTTTGGTTGCCCGGGTGCCATTGCAACCAGCAGCATGGTCACGGAATTGGCCAAGGGGAAAAGCGCCCTTGAGGCGCTGATGATAACAGACGATGATGTAGTTTTGTCCCTGGGCGGCATACCGGAGCACAAAAAGCACTGTTCACTTCTGGGGGTTCAGGCGGTGCAGCAGGCCATACATGATTATTTGAGAAAAGAAAAGGCTGAGGCCGAGCGAATTCATGAGAAGGGTATATCTGGATCATAATGCCACCACTCCTTTAGATCCGCGGGTTTTCGAGGCAATGAGGCCTTATATGACGGGGGTTTTTGGAAATGCCTCCAGCCCGCATTTCTATGGCCGTCTTGCAAAGCAGGCATTGGAGGAATCCAGGGAAATAATAGCCAGCGGCATAAGTAGTAAGCCGGAAGAGATCGTTTTCACGAGTGGCGGAACAGAGGCCGATAATCTGGCACTACGTGGAATTGCTTATCAAAAAGGGAAAAGAAAAGGGCATGTTATCACCTCCTCCATCGAACATCATGCCGTTTTAAGGACGTGTGTTGCCTTAGAAAAAGAGGGCTTTTCCGCAACATACCTCCCCGTAGATAGTCAGGGGAGAGTTGATCCTGATGAGGTCAAGAAGGCCATCAGAAGAGATACCGTTCTTATGAGCGTGATGTTTGCAAATAACGAAACCGGTGTGATCCAACCCGTTGCGGAAATAGGCAGGATTGCACGAGAATATGGTATTCCGTTTCACTGTGACGCAGTTCAGGCTATTGGAAAACGCGTTATGGAGGTAGAGGAGTTGAAAATCGATCTGCTCGCGCTTTCTTCACACAAAATATACGGACCCCAGGGAATAGGCGCCCTCTATGTGAGAGATGGTATTGGGCTATCTCCCATGATTACGGGAGGGCATCATGAACGAGGCTTAAGGGCAGGCACCGAGAATATCGCCGCTGTTGTAGGTTTCGCCCGTGCCGTAAAGATCGCAATAGATGAAATAGATATCTACCGGACAATGGTTGAGTCCTTGCGAAATAAACTGGAATCAGGACTGATAAAAGCGCTTGATGGGGTAGCAATCCACGGCGCTCAGGGAGAAAGGCTTCCCCATACCAGTTGCATCGGTTTTGCCTCCGTCGAGGCCGAATCTATCCTTCTCCATTTAGATCTCAAAGGCATTGCCGCGTCTTCGGGGTCGGCTTGCACAACCGGTGATCCCGAACCTTCCCATGTTCTGACGGCAATGGGCGTGCCCCCAGAGCTTGCAAAGGGATCGATACGGATCTCCTTTGGCAGGGAAAATACCGAGGAAGAGGCGGATTACACCGTTAACGCTTTAAGTGATGCTGTCCGGCATTTAAGAAGCATTTCTTCTCAGTGGACCACGGCGAAACCGTTATGACTGTCAATAGCCTTCAAAGGGCCTAATCCATTGCATATGCCATTAGATCCGTAGGATAGCCGTGAGCAGACGGCAGGGCCTTCATATGCTCGATTTTCAAGCCACACCGCACGAGACCTGTCCTCAAACAGGTGAATCTGCGCACTACCCTTGGGTGAGCCTGTTGATCACAAACCACCTTTTATGATGATCAGCTGCAGTTGGTCTGATGTATCTTCGGCCCGGTCGGAGATCGTCACGATACCCTCAAGGCATTGTTTCAGGTGGATCTTGTGGCCGTAGTCCAGATCGGTCTTAAAGATATCCCTGGTGATATCCCACTCCTCTTTGTCAACAGCCGATTCCATAATCCCCACCTCTTTGGCCCTTTCCCGAATCGTTTCGATATCCTCATTCTTGAAAAACGAGCTGACCGATTCTCCCAATGGGGCACAGGATGCGATTGATTTTTCCATGATGCTTAGGAACCGTGGTTTCATACCATCAGGGATATCAGGTCGCTGGTCGAGGAAAAAATCACAACACGCCTCGGCAGCATTGGCCAAGCTGTCGAGATACTGGATGAGGTGAAAGATGTCCGATCTGAGTGTAGGAAGATAGGCACGCGAGTAGAGCCGGCTCATTATCTCGCGCAGAATGCTATCCGCTTCGGTTTCACATTTGTCCACCTTGAGTGCCAGTGATTTTGACTCTACTAGGTTATCGTTGAGATATTCCTTAACCGTCTCGCGTGCAAGCTGGAGACACCGCCACACGCTTTCAACATGCCGCAAGATCAGCTCATTTATGGCCTTTTCCTTTTTAAATAACATAGTGTTACCCCTCTCAGAAATGAGCCAAGTCCTTTCCTTCTAAAGCCACGGCAATTCTTTGGGTTCACGATGACCCATTAGTGTTGCCGTTGATCGCAATTTGCCTAAGAAACTGTGTAATCCTACACAAAAAACTCTATCAAAAAGTAGGAGATGATACCAGCCGAAATTGGAGTGGAAACCCATCCAATCACTATTTCAAGCATTGTTCGTCTGCTAACCATTCTGGCGCCTTTCACCAAACCGACTCCGGCGACTCCCCCTACAATGGCTTGAGACGAAGAAACCGGTACCCCCACCTGGGTGAATATCTCAACCGTGATAGCGCCTGAGAGCTGGGCAATCAATGCTGAATATTCATCAAGGGCAGTGATCTTTCTCCCTACCGTCATCATAACCTTCCTGCTGTACGTCATAGCGCCGCCGGCAATGCTGAGGCTACCGATGAGCAATCCTTCAAAAGGAGTGAGCAGACCCGTACCCACGTACACTCCGGTGACGTTGGCCACGTTATTAGACCCCAGCGCATAGGCACCCAGACATCCCGCCAATACGAGGCCCCAGAAGATGACGAAAGACCGTTTCTGCGGGCTGATGAAATACCGCGCAATAAAGAATCCGACCAGGTGATAGAGGGCAAAGCTAAACACGATGCCGCCTACCGGGGTGAGCACCCAACATACTGTGATTTTTAGCAGAACAGAGAGATCAGGCGTTCCTGAAACCAGCCCGGCCCCCAGGATAGCCCCAATAATCGCCTGGGAAGTGGAGCTGGGCAGGGCTACATAGGTTAAGACGAACATGACTATACCAGCTGCCAGTGCAGCGCAGAACGCGCTCTGAGGTGTCAAGTGAGAAAGCCCCCCCACCGTGGAAAAGCACTTCTCTCCCTCTGCCAATGCCCCCAGAATCACGAATACCGAGGTCAGCATAATCGCTGTGCGATACCTAATAATCTTAGCGGCGACCCCGGTACCGAAGATATTGGCGGCATCATTACTGCCCAAGGTCCAGCCCAGAAAAATGCCTGAGATTACTTTCCACATTGTATGGAGCCCGAGTTCTCCAGCCTTCCTAGTAGGTGTACATAAGGTCAGGGAGAAGAATAGACAAATGACTCTTCGTCTGATCAGTGTTACATGTGTTATCGGCAACATCCGAGCGGATCATTATTGTCTCAGTTATTGCTGTCAGAGGCCACGCGCAAAAGCCGGCCTCGTTGGCTCTGCCTTGGAGGAAAGAAACCCATTGGCTCATGGTCTTATTCATAGTAAGAGAATCTAAGGGCCTTATCTGCTCGTTACAGGACCTGACGGCCGAAACATAGAGCGGTTAGAGAAACGACGTTATATAATCCTCGATGTCTTCGCGGCCCTCGAAGATTCCGAAATGACCTTCACAGAGAATATCGGCTTTGAGAGTAAGGAGGAATTTAAGCGATCTGATATAGTCTTCTCTATCAGACAAAAGGGTGGCATCCAGGGGACCGTGAACATCCTGCCCGAATAGGATCTTCTTGCCGGCAGACTCCACCAGGTATACTACTGAGCCCGGTGAATGTCCTGGGGTGTGGAAGGATTGGATAGTGCCGTTGCCGAGAGAAAATGTCTCTTGGGAGGAGGTAATCTTATGGTCCATTTGAAAGGGTTCAATCACCGCACCGTACCACCGGGCTCCGGTAACCTCATTATCGCCCTTTTCAAGATATACCGCATCCAATTCGTGAGCCACGATTCCGGAACCAAAATCCTGTCGCGCCCTTAGAGCACCACCGCTATGGTCATAGTGGCAGTGTGTTAAGAAGAGATACTCGATTTTCGACGCCTCCACACCGCAGTCCACAATATTAGACCGCAGTCTATCATGCCTCCTGCCCGTACCGGCATCGATCAGGCCTGCTTTCCCGCCGAAGCAAACGAGGTAGATGGCAGCATCCGCAGGGTCCGTTAGATTACCTCCGCCGACCTGCCACACCTCATCAGTAATCTGCATCACAATAATCTCCGCTGCGCCTCATATCTTGTTTTCGGAAAAAAGAAAGGAGCTCTTGAATGGCTTCTATATCACGAATTTCGCTCCCTTTGCTAGCTCTTACAAATATATGGGAGCAGGTAAGACCGATTGGAGCTTAAAAAGGTAACAGGGATCTCCCTTTTCTATAGCTCCCTGAAAAAAAGAAAGGCTACAGCACACAAGCGAACATTAGTTCGTTGTGAAACTGCAGCCTGACTCCCAAATAATCAGTTACTAATTTTCAACCCCTTTGCGGAGAACCCCCTACATCGACCGGATCTCCTGCCTCATGAACACGGTGTAAGACACCCCGAAGCAGATCACCGTGATGGCGATGAGGCTGATTATATGGGGGATGACCACGTAGATGCTCTGGAAGAGATCCAACGGTCTGGCAAACCGGGCCGATGAGAGCCGCTCCAAGGGCCCCATGAGCACGAAGGATCGGGTGGTCTTTCGGGTGGGGTCGATGATGATGGCCGTTGCGTCATTGTACAGTTGCATGGGGGAAATGAGCGAGACCACGCGCTGGACCCTGAGGTGTTTGAGCACCACCTGGGGGTTGCCCTGGTTTGTCTGATCAAGGGGCACCACCGCATTGGCCACCACCGTGGCACCCATGGAGATAAAGAAGGAAAAGAAGATCCAGATGGCAAGGGTCGCGAGAGCGCTGGTGGCAATGCCTCGGAAGATGATGGAAAAGAGGATACTGATCCCGAGCCAGAAGGCGATATAAAAGATAGAGATAATGAGGTAGATGATAAGCCGCCACAGCTCCTCGACACCGGGCACCACCCCGATGAGGGCAAGGCCCAAACCGGTGACCACCAGGAGGATGGAGACGAGCATGATAGCGATGGTCACCACCCCGGAGAGGAATTTGCCGTTGATGATGGCATCCCGGTAGATGGGCTGGGAGGCGAGTTTACTAAGGGTGCCGGCAGAGCGCTCCCGGTTGATGGAGTCAAAGCCCAGAACCAAGCCAATTAAGGGGCCGAAGAAGGCCACGAACTGGACCAGGGAGAAGAGCGGCCCGGTTGAGGTAAAGAGCATGAGGAAGACGAAGCTGGGCTTGGCAACGCCGGAGAGCTCTTCTTTTAACCCCATGCCCACCATGTAGGTGGTGATTAAACTCACCATGGCGATGAGGGCAAAGAGGATGATGAACCGGTAGCTGCTGAAGTGATCGGCGAGCTCCTTTCTGACAATGGCCCGAATCCCGTTCATGATGTTACCTCCTGAAAGTATTTCATGTACACGTCATCGAGGGAGATCTCCTTGTCCTCCACCCCCAGCTTCTCGTGGGCCAGCTTCTCCAACGGCCCCTCGGCGATCATCTTGCCGTGGAGCATGATTCCGATCCGATCGGCGATCCTCTGGACCTGCTGGAGGTCGTGGGATGAGAGCAGGATCGTGATATTGTGCTCCCGGCTCAAGGCCTTGATGTAGTCGATGATCAGGGTGGTGCCCTCGGGGTCGAGCCCCAGGGTGGGCTCATCCAGAAAGGCGATTTTGGGTTCCTTGATCAAGATCTCGGCGATGGCCAGCCGTTGGCGCATGCCCCGGGAGAAGGCAGCCACCTTCTTGGTTGCATCGTCCTTCAATCCCACCCGCTCTAAGGCCTCGTCGATCTTAGCGGTACTCGCCGTATCGGGGATGTGGTTGAGCCGGGCGATGAAGCGGAGGTTCTCAACCCCGTTCATATCCTCGTAGAAGCCGATATTCTCCGGGATGTAACCCACGATGCGCTTGACCTTGATGGCCTCCTTGGTGGGGTTGAACCCGGCCACGGTGGCAGTACCGCTCGTTGCCTCGGTTAAGCCCAGAAGCATTAATAACGTGGTGGTCTTGCCCGAGCCGTTGGGCCCCAGAAAGCCGAAGATCTCCCCTTGCGCGATGGAAAAGGTGAGGTTATCCACGGCCGTGGTGGTGCCGTAGCGCTTGGTTAAGTTCTGGGTTTCGATGACGGGTTGCTGGTCCATGATTATCTCCTTCCGAAGGTGACAAACAGGGCAAAGAGGCCCAGGATCACGAGGATGATAATCCCGATGCCGATCCAGCCCCAGGCGGCCGATGCCTTGACCGTAATCCTGAACTCCAGGTCATCACTGCTCTTCTCGCCCTTGATGTTCACCCCCACGGCATAGTCTCCCACCAGGGCCTCGGCTGCGGGGGTGATGCTGAGCTCGATCTGCTTGAGGTCTCCCGGCTCGATGGTGGGGAGCTTCTCCGGTTCGAACTTTACCGTCCAGTTCTCCGGTTTGATGGATAAGAATTCGATATCGGTGGCAGGGGCAGAGCCGGTGTTTTTGATGTAGATAGAGAGATTGCCCTGTTTCCCCTTTTCCGTGGTCAGGGAGAGAAGTCCAGAGGGAGTCCCTGCGTCCAGCTTGTAGGTGCCCGTAATAATGACCTTCAGTTCCGCCTCTGCCTTTAACTCTCCAGCGCTGATGCTGACTGGTATGAGGTAGTCTCCTGCCGTGCAGAACCGGTCAGGGGTAACCTCCACGTTCAGGCTCTTGCTCTCATTGTCCTTGAGCCTGAGCGATGAGATGTATTTGTCCTCATAGGGGGGCTTGAAGTTGGTCTGCCAGTTCTTGGGGGCGGTAGCGGTGAGGTTAAAGAGGGCCTCCTTGTCGATCTTGTTTTTGACATCCAAGGAGAACTCGAACTTGGCATCGCTGGGGCCCCGCAACACCGGATATGAGGTGGTGAGCTCTATCTCCCCCTTCTCCTTTTCCTTTTCGATGAGGGTGACCGAGAGTGTAGGGGAGGCAGTCAGGATGCCGTCAGTGCTTCGGGCGGAGACCTTGAAGGTGTAGGTGCCCGGTTTGGTGGTCTTGTCGGGTTTCGCGTTAAACTGGACCGTCTTATCCCCATCCTCGGGCACGAAGATGCCGGTGATGCCGAAGCTGTACGTCTTGATCCTGCTCTCCCATCCCTTGGGAGATGCGGTGATGGTAAAGGACATGGTCTCATCGCGTCTGCCCTTGTTTTTGACGATGAGATCCACACTGGCATCGTCTCCTTCGTTGATCACCACGCCCGGGTACTCAAAGGCAACGGAGATGCCTCGCTCGGGGCGGGTGTCTTTCTTGTCCGTTTGCTCGGCGGCAAAGGCAGGGCACAGCACTGCAGTGCCGAGGGCAAGGGTCAGGATTACGAACAGTATCCACAGGGTGCTCGCTGGTCTTGTTGTCATGGTGTTCCTCCTTGGGGTTTGTCAGATAATGTATCGCAAGCTCATTCAAGGGCTTGTTATTCAAGATTGCAGAACTTAATAAAAAACCCGTCCAATGTCAACACAATATCTTGCTTATCAAGCTCAATTGAGAAATACCTTCTGGTCGCGATAATCGGCAGCTAAGTGAAGCCGCACCGCTAAGAACTTAGAAATACTCCATAAGGGGCTTTTTCTTGCAACTTTCCTGACTTTTATATAAGGTATTCCTTGGTCCGGCAACATCTTTTTGAATACAACCAAATCGTAATAATACGAACCGTTCCTGCAATCCATGGAACACGGAAATACACATCCAGAGGGGAATAATGCCCACAAAACCGGAGCGCCTTATCTCCCGTAGTTATCAAATTGTCATTTCCTCGATTTTGCTCTTGTTCGGGCTCTATCTCACGAGCCTTTTCGGCTACCTCCTTTTCCACGGTATTGCTGAAATATTCGGCGTTGTGGTGGCCTGCGGCATTTTCATGGTCGCCTGGAACTCACGAGGGTTTCTCGATAACCACTATCTTCTGTTTGTCGGGATTGCCTATCTGTTCATCGCGCTCATAGACCTCATTCACACCCTTGCTTATACGGGCATGGGGGTGTTTCAAGGGCATGCCACCAATTTACCGACGCAGCTCTGGATTGCTGCCCGATACATGGAGAGTGTTTCCCTTCTTCTTGCCCCTCTTTTTATTCGCCGCAGATTGAATACAAGTGTCACTTTTTTCGGCTATGTCGCAATTACCGCCTTCTTGCTGAGCTCCATTTTTTACTGGAAGCTTTTCCCGGACTGTTTCATTGAAGGGCAGGGGTTGACTTCCTTCAAAAAGATCAGCGAGTACATCATTTCCCTGATTCTTCTGATTTCCACCAGCCTTCTCATTCAAAGACGTGACGCCTTCGACGAGGAGGTACTGCATCTGCTGGTTGGATCGCTCCTTTTAACCGTTGGATCAGAGCTGTTCTTTACGTTTTATGTGCACGCCTTTGGTCTTTCAAATTTGATTGGGCACTTGTTTAAGATCATCTCCTTTTACCTTATGTACAGGGCTATCATCCAGACGGGCCTGGTCAGACCTTACGACCTGCTTTTCAGAAACCTGAAGCAACGTGAGGAACAGTACCGGGCAATTGTGGAGGATCAAACAGAACTCGTTTGCCGGTTTAAACCCAAAATGGCAGTCACCTTTGTTAACGAGGCCTTCTGCAAATACTTCGGCAAGAACCCCGATGCACTGGTCGGGCATCCCTTCGAAATTCCCATTCCCCCTGATGATGCTGAAACAGTCAAGAAGCATTTCGCCTCTGTCTCGCGGGAAAACCGATTTGCAGTATATGAACACCGCGTCATCGGATCAAGCGGGGAAACACGCTGGCTGCAATGGTCCATTCGGCCGCTAATGGATGAAAAAGGACAGGTTTTTGAGTTTCAGTTGGTTGGACGGGATATAACTGAGCACAAACGAGCCGAAGAGGCCCTTCAGGAAAGCGAGGAAAAGTATCGCTCTATGGTTGAGGCCATGAAAGCCGGGGTATATATCTGCTCACCAGATTTGCGATTGACGTTTATGAATCCGGCCATGATCAGAAGGACAGGACGCGATGCCGTTGGGGAACCATGTCACAAGGTGATCTATGAGCTGGACGATAGATGCCCCTGGTGTGTGCACGAAAGAGTGCAAGAAGGCGATCACGTCGAGACAGTAACGCTCAATCCGAAAGACAACAGGTATTACCTCGTTTCCCACTTGCCCATATTTCACCTCGACGGCTCGGTTTCAAAAATGACCATTTCCAGGGATATCACCGAGCTTAAGCATGTGGAGGAAGAGCTGCGAAAGGCTCGGGATGAACTGGAGCAAAGAGTGCTCGAACGTACTTCCGAGCTAGCCGAAGCAAATAAACAGTTGGCACTGGAAATAGAAGAGCACAGGAGAACAGTGGAGACTCTCCGGAAGAGCGAGAAGAGATTTCGTGATCTGGTCGAGAATTCTCCCACAAGTATCGCTATCGTTCAAGACGATCATATCGTTTATCAGAACCCCGAGCAACGAAGGCTTCTAGGTTCTTTACCACGATCGATAGTACCGCTGAGTTTTGAGACCATTCATCCCGATGATATTGAAAAGGTAAGAAAAACCTATCAAAGTTTACGCTCCGGCAAGGTCCGCACAGCGGAAGTCGATCTTAGGCTTACCCCGCGTGCAGAGAAAGACAGCAAGACCGGCATGAAATGGGTATATTGCAGGGCCAGCTCAATAGAATACAGGGGAAATGACGCGATACTTGTCAATATTATTGATCTGACGAGGGCAAAAGAGACGGAACGCCTTTTGAATATTCAGGATAAGATGACCTCATTAGGGCATGTGGCCACCGGTATTGCCCACGAAATACGAAATCCCCTCTCCGGTATCAACATTTACTTGAGCACATTGGACAGAATGTGCGAACAAACTGGAGGTTTAGAGAAGACGAGAGAGATCCTTAACAAAATCCAGTCGGCTTCGGAGAAAATCGAGTCAGTCATCAAACGGGTCATGGACTTCTCCAAGCCAGGCGAACCTGAGTTCGCTATGACAAACATAAATAAGCCGATCGAGGAAGCTATCGAGCTTGCTTTAGTTGCGTTGCGTAAAAGCGGGGTAGCAATCACAAAAGCCCTCGCCGCAGACTTGCCTCTGTGCAATGCGGACCCTCACATGATCGAGCAGGTCATATTAAACCTCATTACAAACGCAGCTGAGGCAATGAAAGACTTCGAAGCAGAAAAGAAAATAAGGATATCGTCTTCCGCCAAAAACGGCCTGATCCGCGTGACGGTTGCTGACTCTGGACCGGGTGTGCAGGAAAAAGAACGAGGCAAGATATTCGATCCGTTCTTTACCACCAAGAATGGGAGTTCGGGTATAGGTCTCAGTTTAAGTCACAGAATTATCACAGACCACGGCGGCACAATGAGCGTCTCCACCAGCAACTGGGGCGGGGCGGAATTCATGATCGAGATTCCAATAGACAGATCGGTTGCCTAATTGTCGCTGCTAGGTGCCGGACGGTAGTAGTTGAGAAAAGCCATTCTAACCCAAAGTAGAACAGGATTAGCATGCAATATCAAGTAGCCAGCAACTAGAGACTAGTATCGAGTTATGAGTCCTTATTCCATTTTTATTGTCGATGATGAGATGACGGTTCGCGAAGGGCTTGCCCTTGCGCTTAAAGCGGATTATCATGTGGAGGCCTTTTCCACAGCCGAGAACGCAATTGAATCTATTGAAATTACACCCCCCGACCTCGTGCTGCTCGACATCGGGTTGCCCGGCATGAATGGAGTTAGCGCCCTTGAGAGAATCAAGGCCCTCAATCCAGATATACTCGTTATTATGATCACCGCTTACGAGGACATCAAGACCGTGGTCTCCGCCATGAGGCTCGGTGCCTATGATTACGTAGTAAAACCCATCCACATGGATGGCCTGGAGGTGACTATCCGTAATGCCCTCGAGTCTGTCAAGCTTCGCAAAGAGGTTCGTGAGCTTCAGGAGACCTATCTGAGGGAAAACCTTCCCTACTTCATAGGCGAAAGCAACGCTATCCAAGATGTGATGGAGTTTATCGGGATGGTTGCAAAGAGCCCGGATACCCCAATTCTCATTCTTGGAGAGACCGGTACCGGCAAAGAACTAATCGCCAGCGCCATCCATTATAGAAGCCCTAATTTCAAAGGCCCTTTGACTACGGTAAACTGCGCCGCCATACCCAGGGATCTTATCGAAAGCGAGCTGTTTGGATATGAGAGGGGGGCCTTCACAGGAGCTCATTCCTCGGGCAAGGAAGGCCTTATAAAGGAGGCTGAAGGTGGCACCCTGTTTCTCGATGAGGTGGGCGATTTGAGCCTGGAAGCTCAAGCAAAGCTCCTCCGATTTCTTGAAGAAGGGGAGTTTTACCGAGTAGGTGGTACAAAGATGCTACGAATTCAAACCAGGGTAGTCTCCGCCACTAACAAAAACCTTGACCTGATGATCGAACAGGGTCTGTTCAGAAAAGACCTCTTTTTCAGGCTTGGGGTTATTAAAGTTCACATACCTTCTCTGAATGAACGCCCCGAGGATATTATTCCACTCGCCAAGCACTTCCTGTATGAATTCAGTAACAAATTTGGTAACTCATTTACCGGCATCACGCCGGAGGCTGAAAACGCCCTCATGTCGTACCGCTGGACAGGCAATGTTCGTGAATTACGAAACCTTATTGAAAGAGGGGTTCTTACAGGCAAGGGACCGGAGCTGAAGCCCCAGAATCTTGGAATTGAGGCAACAAAAGAGAACGAAGCTTCGGAACGAAACAGAAGCCAAATAGGACTGCCCCCCATTTCCCCTGCCGGTATCGATATCTCATCTGTCCAGGAATCCATAGAAAGGTTCTACATCAAAGAGGCCCTGAAGATTGCCGGAGGCAATGAAAGCAAGGCGGCCCGACTCCTGAACCTCAATCACCATACCTTCCGCTATCGCAAGAAGAAGCTTAACATAAAATAAGAAACTCCGCATTGCTCTATCTCCCCCACTCGCTTCTCATTTTTACTAAAACACATCCACTGAAGTCATTCCCTTCAAATACCAGAATTAATTGAGATTTCTTCTACCATTCCAACCAGTTTGGAAATTTTTCTAAAAGAGATTTCGAAATTCTTCTACATTTCGACTTTTAGCGGACTTTAATCATGTGGTCACTTTTTATAACTCATTGAATTTATACCGTTATTTATTTCACTCTGTGATGGCACACTATGTGCTTGTTTAGTCTAAACAGAGGCAAAACGTAGCCGGCATATCACATAGCTAGCCAGTGCGATCTGAAACATGGATCTGTTCGATAAACTCAAGGGCATGAAAATACTCCTCATTGACGACGATGAATGGATAAGGGATTCCCTGAGCTTATTCTTTGAGTTCGAGCCCTGCGCTTTCCGGGCACTTGAAACAGCCGAACAGGGCCTGAAAGAATTAGAGAGCAAAGACTACGACATCATCATCCTTGATTACCGGCTACCGGGCATGAACGGACTGGAGTTTCTAAAACGGATTCAAGGAACCCATCCCCAGGTGATAAAGATCCTGATCACAGCTTACGGCAGTAAGGAGATTTTTTCGCAGGCCATTGCGTTAGGAGTTCATGATTTTATTGACAAGCCTTTCTCCACCAAGGCCATTGAAGACTCTCTTTCGCGGCTGACCAAAGAAAGAGAACAAAAAAACGGGTAATCTCAAATCCGGAACTTCGATCTTAGAAAATCAGCGGTATTTACTTCTTCAACAGTGAATTCCACGATGAGGATAGTCATGGGCCAAGCAATGGTGTTTACCCTCAATAATCAGTCCGTACGGTTCACTCCTGACGGCAAAGTTTCGGTTGTCGATGCCATTCGCATCGTGACGAATTCCAATTCTCCCGGCGCTATATGGGACACCATAAAGGCTGAACACCCAGAAGTCCTCATGCATTGCGAGGATTACTCATTTCAAGTAGAAGGACCTATTTCAGTGGTTAACAGTGAAGGCTGGGAGACGATCTGGATGTTACTACCCAACTATCTGTTGGATATGAATTCATCGTAAACAAGAGGGTGGCATGGCCGCTATCTTAGTCGTTGATGATGAACAAGCTATTCGAGCTGCCCTTGCAGACACCCTTGCGTTTTTGGGGTATGAGGTGGCCACGGCAAGCAACGGCACCGAGGGGTTGCGACTCTTTCTTAAGAATTCCTTTGAGCTTGTTGTTACCGACGTGCAGATGCCCGGCATGGACGGCTGGACCCTCGCTCAACGAATAAAGGAGGCATCCCCGAACACTCCCGTTGTACTGATTACCGGCTCCGAAAAAGAGATGATTCTGAGAAAGGTTAAAGGGAACTCCATTGACTCCGTACTATTCAAACCATTTACCCTGGAAGACCTTCAGCAAACCCTTCAGGGGGTACTGGATAATGCCATATCGCCCCTTTGGGCATCGCAAGATAGGGCGTAAAAAATGGAGCAACTCATAAGGATCCTCATAGAACGTTTGACTGGGAAAGGAATGGAAGTTACCACCATTCCCGCTTACCTCAGGAATTTCGCTCACACCTTGTTGGCCCATCCCCATATCACCCTCAATGATCTGAACGATCAACTCCAATTTCTTGGTTGGGACGATTTTCAACTGGATAATGACACCTTTTACTTAATCTTGGCCGTTTTTGAGCCTGCTCCGGCATCTAAACCAATTCCTTGGTTCGATCAGTTCCTTAGCCACGAGGGCTTCGAGGAATTTGATGACCAAAAAGAAACACCTTTCGTGCTCGACAAAGACAACAGAAAACGTTCACAGGAGTAAGTCATGAATCCAAAAGCCAAACCGATGCCCAAAACAGGTGAGAGGAATACCTACTGCCCTTACTATGGCGGGTGTCTCGATTATGCTATCGATCATTCCTGGCAGGCATGGGACTGTTCCTATTGCCAGCACAAAGAAGTGCAGCCACCCGTCACTGAATGGGATTATGTGCTCAACGATCCGGTCAGCTATTATGAGCTGCCCCTTGATGTCGCTCGGAGAATTGCGAATGACCCACTGGAATAGGTATGAGCGTGTTAACAAGAGTCTTGAATGGGCTCATGAACGTCTCCATGACCGGAGGGGCCATGGTGAGCCATGTATGATGGTTGGGCATACCGCTGACAAGTTATCTCGATAGAGAGCCTCGAAGATCTCTCGACCGGGTGGCTCCCGTAGATCATACGCAAAACGGTGATGCGTATTTATTCTGCTTGACTTGTCACTATTGAGGGATATGGATATCTTTTTTTGCACCGAACTGGGCAGGTGCTTTGAGCCTGCTCTTTCCCGATGATCCAGGCGGGCGCCTGCCCCCACCTAAGCTCTATAGATTTAAAGAAGTGGGATTCACCTTTAAAGCAGCACGCCCCTGGCCCAGACCTGGCACGATAGGACTTTGTTTAGAGCCACGCATACCCATGAAGTTGCGAAACAGGATCATATTCCCGTGTCGTCGCGCCAGGGCAGGCCGCCTCTATCTGCAGCATAAGCGAGCATAACAGCATGGGCTTCTTCGGTGTCAAAAAAAGACATCCATATCCCTCGGGACAGCGTAGTTACGGAGCTAAAGCAATAATCGATTGTCTTATTTGTTCTATTCTACTGCATACCTTGAGATAAACTCAGCGAGTTGGTTGCCGGCCTCCTCATCAGGCTGAACCAGTGATGTGCAGGCAGGAGATCCAATGATTCTGAAATCAAAGAGGGCCTTTTTGATTATCCGAACGGGATTAGGCCGATACATCCCCATAAGATCCCTGAGCAATTGGCCCTTTTCCCAGATTTCATGTACATAATCGGGCCTTCTTTCCCTTTCATCCAGCATCCCCAGCGATGCCCGCGTTATGGTGCTCCAAATTCTTGGGGCCACATTCGCGCCCATAGAGACGATCCCGCTCAAACTAGGATGTTCCAAGAACCGGGCCTCATCACCATCATATATCTTGAAATCTGGTCTCTTATTGAGTGCCCTTTGATAATTGTTCACCCTGGCAAGGGGGCCTCGAAAGATGAGAGCCTTAATCTTCTCAATACTGCTCAACTCCCTCAGTATATCTGTGCGGATGTTACCTCGCTTGAGCCGCCTCTCCAAGAACTCAACCAGCCCTGCATCATTATACAGAACAAAAGGATGCGCTGTATTCGCGGTAAGTTCCTGGTAATGCCTGTACAGGCCCCTGTTGCTGTGGTAAAAAAGCGGCGAGTCGAGCCAGAAAACGGTGCCGCCGTAGCGAGATGATTTCAAGACACCCTCAAGAAGAGCAATGATCTCCCTGGTTCCCTCTACAGAGTCTTGGCTGACCCAAAAGAACAGCGGAACCCTCCCATCAACAGAATCGCAGACCCCTTTCAGCAGTTCCGTTTTTAAGCCCACGTCAAGACCCATTCCCTCCCCCATCTGGGGGCCCGCCAACAGTATGCCATCGGCCTGAGGCAGAACCTTAGCGAGGAGGGAATTAAGACCCTCACCATCAATATCCCCCGAATCGGTAAGGGGGGTAATCAAGTCAACTATCAGTCCTTTCGGTAGTCTGTCAGCTTCCATTGAACGTAAACTCCCTCCCGCCTAAGAGCCCATGCAAATGCACAATGCCTCTAACCATCTTTCCCTTATCCACAACGGGCAGTATGGTGATCCCACTGTGCTCCATTACTGCCACGGCCTCCACTGCCTTTTTCTCCTCGTCTATCGTCTTAGGTGAGGCTGTCATCACCCGTTCCACCGGCAGTTCCACTATATCCTTCCACTGCAAGAGCGATCTTCTAATGTCGCCGTCGGTAACGATACCTCGCAAAACCAGATTATTATCAACCACCAAGGATGCACCCAACCCTTTGCGGTTGATCTCCGAAATGGTCTCCCCTACGGTTTGACCGATTGAAACGAGCGGTATCCGGTCGGCTTTGAGCATGACCTCTTTGATCTTGGCGGAAAGCCGGTCTCCAAGGCTACCGCCGGGGTGAAATCGCCTAAAGTCCCTCCTGTTAAACTGCCTCCTGTTGATAAGAACAACCGCCAACGCATCACCCATGGCCAGGGCAGCGGTTGTGCTGGTTGTCGGCGCAAGGCCCAGGGGACATGCCTCTCTGTCAACACGCACATCAATAACCAGATCGCTCTCAAGGCCTATCGGCGATCCTGGATCGCCGGTAAAGGCAATAAGTTTTGCGCCGAGACCTCTCAGAGTAGGTATGATGGCAGTTAATTCCTTTGTATAACCACTGTTTGAGATGACTATGACGATATCATCAGCCCTCACCATGCCCAAATCACCGTGAATGGCCTCTGCAGGGTGAAGAAAGAGCGATGGGGTGCCCGTACTGTTAAGCGTAGCGGTGATCTTTCTTCCTACGATACCCGATTTACCAATACCGGTGAGAATCACCCTTCCACTGCTATTGAGAATCATCTCCACAGCTTGTTCAAATCCCTGACCGATCCGGTCGATCAAATCGAGAATCCCCTGGGCCTCAATCTGGAGCACCTCTCTGGCCTGCCTAATCACGCTGAAGTCTTTTTTCATTGAACCCCTACCCTTCCATCAATCCTTCCCCTCTTTTCTGCCTACACCTATCACCGCTCATCGATGAAGCGAAAGATGTCTCCTATGTGTTTTCTGGCAGAGCCAATGTACCTTTCGATCTCATCCCTCGCAAGCCTACCCAAACGATCAGATTCAGCCGGGTTTTCCAGCAGCCACGTGGCCGTCTTCAACAATTCATACCCATCTCTTATCCTCAAACCCGCCCCAACTCCCTCCAATAGGTCTGTGGCCTCTAAGAAATCCTCCATTGACGGGCCATACATAACGGGCTTGCCCCATACAGCAGCTTCTAATATATTTTGCCCGCCAAGGGGCACAAGGCTGGCACCACAGAAGATTACGGAACCCAGGCTATAAAGCCCAAAAAGCTCCCCAATTTTATCTACCAAAATAACACTGGTTTCACTATTTTCTTTGGTTTCCTCATCCAGGCTGCTTCTCAGGCAATATTTCAGATTACAGGTCCGTATCAGCGATTCAATGCTCTTGCACCGCTCTATGTGCCTTGGCGCAACAATCAAGATGGTCTCGGGGTATTTCTCAAGGAGCTTCACAAAGACTTCAAGTATGATCTCCTCCTCGCCCCCTCTGGTACTTCCAGCTATGAAAACAGGCCTTTTCCGTTCGATTCTGTAAACCCGTCTGATTCGATCGGATAATTCAGGTCGAGCCTCATCAATGAGAAGATCATATTTAGCATTTCCCGCCACAACTACCTTATTTCGGGCAGCCCCCATGGAGAGTATCCTCTCGGCATCTGAATTACTGATCATGGACAGCAGCCTGTATGCGGAGAGCACGTCTTTCATCAAGAATCTCAGTCGCTTGTAATAGTCGATCGATCGCACGGAAATGCGACCATTTATCAGAAAGGCTGGGATGTTCAATTTCTTGCACGCCCACAGCAGATTTGGCCAGATCTCTGTCTCCAGACCTATGAAGAGGTCGGGAGATACCTTCTGTAGAGAACGCCTAGCGCACCACCACAGGTCCAGCGGGTTATAGATGATTATGCTATCCTCCGGCATCTCCCTGAGCGCAGTCTGCCGACCCGTGGTCGTGGTCGTGGACACAACGAGTGAAAAATCGCCTTTCCGCTCTCGCAGTACCCGAACGATAGCCCTCGCCAATTTTACTTCGCCTACCGATACGGCATGCACCCAGATCCGCTGTCTTTCTCCTTTGGGCGGCACCTGTTTTGATGACAGTAACCCCAGTCTTTCTCCAAAATGTCCATCGAGAGAGCCTCGGATAAGGAAAAAGACAAGAATGAATGGGCCGACGAGAAAGGATCCGACTGTCACCACTATATTGTAGAACCAAAAGGTCATCATGCAAGGCAATCCTGAGCCACCATCAATCAGTTAACCTAACCTGCAAACAACATAATATCAAACAGAAAACTTGGCAAGGATTTATACTTCCTTGCCGACTATAACGCCCCGCCTCTTAGAGCCAGCCCTCCTTTAAAGGGGCTGTGCCCCCTCAAAACCCATAAAGATGATCAACTCCTCATTCGGTGTCCAGGATGTCCTTTGGACACCGTGAAGCCACGTTCATTCCAGACTTAAAACACTGTATCTTGGCAGTTCCGATAATTCCCTGAAGGCTGACACATTGTATGATCTGGCTTTACAACTTTACAAAAAAGGGATAATTATACTAAGAAACTGGAAGTAAGAATGTTTCGAGCGACCAGTGCAATGGGAGATTCATGAACAACCGTTATGGGGAGTAAGACATGTCTGGACACTCAAAATGGCACTCCATTAAGCATAAAAAGGGCGCAATTGACGCCAAGCGGGGAAAGATCTTTACCAAGCTTATCAAGGAGATCATTGTTGCAGCAAGGTTGGGCGGGGGAGATCCTGACTCTAATGCCAGGCTGAGAGCGGCCATAGCTGCTGCGAAAGCTGAGAACATGCCCAAGGAAAACATCGAGAGGGGAATCAAGAAGGGAGCCGGTGAACTCGAAGGATCTACCTATGAAGAGGCTACCTATGAAGGATATGGCCCAGGAGGGGTAGCCGTTTTGGTAGTCGTTTTGACTGATAACAAGAACAGGGCTGTGGCAGAGGTAAGACACCTCTTTGAAAGGCACGGTGGTAGCCTAGGCGCTGCCGGTTGTGTTGCCTGGATGTTCTCTCAGAAGGGCCTCATCGTTTTGCCAAAGGAGCAGACTGATGAGGAGAAGTTATTTGAGGTGGCCCTCGAAGCCGGAGCTGAAGACATTACAGAAGGGGAAGAAGAGTTCGAGGTGATTACAGAGCCCTCGCTTTTCGAACAGGTAAAAACGGCCATCGAGGGTACCGGGCTCACGTATGCCCTGGCAGAGATAACCATGATCTCCCAGACAACAACCATCCTTGAAGGGAAAAACGCTCAACAGATGCTAACCCTTATGGAACTCCTCGAAGACAACGATGACGTCAACCACGTATACGCCAATTTTGATATACCAGATGAGGTTATGGAGGCAATAAGTTGATGCTGGTCCTCGGAGTTGATCCGGGCTCTATCGTAACAGGGTATGGTTTAGTCGAGAAGCAAGACACAAAACTCACCTATGTTGGGGGAGGCAGAATCTCCTTTCGTCACCCGTGGCCTTTCCACCAGAGGATCCACAGGATTTTCAACTCTCTCATTGAAATCATCGAAACTCATCACCCGGAGGAGATGTCTATTGAAGACATCTTCTTTGCGAAGAACGTTAAGAGCGCTCTCAAGATCGGTCATGTGAGGGGCGCCGCATTTGTGGCTGCAGGACAGTGTGGCCTCAACGTTTTTGAGTATACCCCCCTGCAAATTAAGCAATCTGTGGTCGGTTACGGAAGAGCCACAAAGGAGCAGGTGAGGGCTATGGTCAAAGTTATACTTAAAATCGATACTCAATTGCCTTTGGACACAACGGACGCCTTGGCAGCTGCCATCTGCCACCACAATTGGATTAGGTTTGAAGATACCCTTGCCGTATGATCGCTTACTTAACCGGAACACTATTGAGCAAGAGTCCCCAGTCGGTAATAATTGACGTGGCCGGCGTCGGCTATCAGGCCTTTATTCCTCTGTCTACGTTTTACCGGCTCCCTGAGGAAACGGGCACGGTCAGCCTCCATGTTTATACCCATGTAAGGCAGGACACGCTCCAGCTCTTTGGGTTTAAAACCGAGCTTGAAAGAAAGACCTTTCTGTTGCTCATCTCAGTCTCCGGCATTGGCCCCAAGCTGGCCCTCAACATCCTCTCCGGTATCGGGCTCGAAGATCTCCTGGGGGCAATTGTAACGGCAGATCCGGAGAGGATTGCCGCCGTGCCGGGAGTCGGCAAGAAAACCTCCCAGAGGATAACGTTGGAGCTGAAGGATAAGGCATCTCAGCTCTCGGAAGGGATGGAGCTGTGGCCCAGGGAACGGTTCGAGATCAGAAACAAGGAGATCTTCGATGACGCGCTCTCGGCTCTCGGCAACCTCGGTTATCCAATCAGGTACGCAAAGAAGGCTCTTGAGGACGTCCTGCGGAGGGATGGTGACATAAACCTTGAAACGCTTCTCAAGGAGGCTCTGCGTGCCCTTGCTCAGGGAAGCTCCTCACATGGCGAAGGTGAAAAGACGATCTAAGAAACCCGAATGATCATGAACGAGAGAATTACGGATCCAAAACCCAAGGAAGATGAGGGCTCACTTGAAGTCGGTCTCAGGCCGTTGACCTTGAATACCTTTATTGGCCAGGAGGACATCAAGAGAAATCTCAGGATCTTCATCCAGGCGACCAAGGCACGTTCAGAGGCACTCGATCATGTTCTTTTTCATGGGAGTCCGGGTCTCGGGAAAACGACCTTGGCCCACATCATAGCAAACGAACTCGGTGTTAACATAAAGACTACCTCAGGTCCGGTATTAGATAGGCCAGGCGATCTTGCTGCGATACTGACGTCGCTAGAGCCGAAAGACGTCCTGTTTATCGATGAAATCCACAGACTGAACCACGTGGTGGAGGAAATACTCTACCCTGCCTTGGAAGATTTCAAACTCGATATCATTATCGGCCAGGGACCATCGGCACGGACCGTCAGGCTTTCTCTGCCGCCTTTTACCTTGATCGGTGCCACCACCAGAACAGGCCTCCTCACTCCCCCTCTCAGGGACAGATTTGGTGTCATCCTGCGTTTAGAGTTTTACAAACCTGACGAATTAAAGGAGATCATAACCAGATCCGCGAGACTGCTCACCATCCCTCTCGATAGAGAAGGGGCCCTTGAGATCTCAAAGAGATCGAGGGGAACCCCAAGGATAGCTAATCGGCTGCTCAAACGGGTGAGGGATTACGCAGAGGTCGAAGCCGAAGGCGTAATCTCGCATTCGGTTGCCGCAAAGGGTCTGGATATCCTGGAAGTGGATCACAAGGGTCTCGACAAGATGGACCGCCTGATTATCCTAACGATAATAGAGAAATTCAACGGTGGCCCCATAGGCGTGGATGCCCTGTCAGCCGCCCTCTGTGAGGAAAAGGATACCCTTGAGGAGGTATATGAACCCTTTCTGATGCAATGTGGCTACATACATCGTACACCAAAGGGAAGAGTGGCCACAAACCTTGCCTACCAGCACTTCGGCTTTCCTTTGAAAGCATCGGAGAACGCAGCTCAAAAGAAGTTGTTTTGAGCCGCAACCCCCTCCAACTGGCCTCTTCCCTGCGCTCCGCTGTCATGGAAGGGTACGTTAGTTCTTCCTTGCCTGCGATTTGCCGTTATGGCTAATAACCTCTGTTTCTCAAGAGGATACCCTCATAATATATTGACTTTTCGGCTGGGCTCTTCTAAAACTCACCTTAGTTTTTGTGCCTAAAAAGAGCGATTCAGGTACGGTAGGACTATATGAAAATCATTATCATCGGCGCCGGGGAGGTTGGTTTCAATATTGCCCAGAGGCTCTCTGAAGAAAACCATGATGTTGTTGTAATCGACAAGGATCAAAATAAGATCAACCACCTCCAAACCGTCCTCGATGTCCAGGCCGTTGTAGGCTCAGGCACGAGTCCTTCCATACTGCAGGAGGTGGGGATCAAGGAAAGTGACATAATCGTTGCAGCCACCGATAGCGACGAGGCCAACCTCATCGCCTGTTTCTTTGCTCAACATCTCACCGACTATATCACCAAGATAGCCCGCGTACGGAACCCCGACTACATGGAACACAGTGACATGTTTAAAACCGACTTTCTGAATATTGACCTTATAATCAATCCCCAGTCAGAAATGGTCGGCTCCATGCTCAAACTCATGGAGGTACCGGAGGCCTCTGAGGTTTTGGATTTCGTTAACGGTAAGGTCAAACTCATCGGGGTAACCGTAAAGGAAGACTCTCCTATAATCGGGCGAAAGCTCTCCTCCTTTCAAGACGTTGAGCAAGTGCTCCTCGTCGGGGTCATCATTAGAGGTCAAGAGGTTATCATACCCAGCGGAAACGATGTTATCCAAGCAAATGATTTATTATACTGTGTGACCCGTAAGGAGGAGATCTCGACGATCTTTCGGCTTCTAAATGTTAAGGAGGTGGGACTAGGCAGAGTTGTCATCGTGGGCGGTGGTACTACCGGTCTGGCCCTTGCAACATCGCTGGATAAAACCAACATAAACACAAAGATAATCGAGAAAGATAGTCAGAGATGTCTGGAGCTGGCCGAAAAGCTTGAAAAGGTGGTTGTTTTGAACGGCGATGGCACAGACAGGGATTTCCTCTTGGAGGAGAATATAGCCGATGTCGATCTCATGGTGGTCATTACGGGAGAGGAGGAAACGAATGTCCTTATCTCTCTGTTGGGCAAGGCCCTCGGGGCAAAGAAAACCGTTACCCGGATCGGAAAACTCAGCTACATCCCCCTTGTCTCGGCCATCGGAATCGATACCGTTGTCAGTCCGCGACTGTCTGCAATCAGGGCAATCCTCCAGTATATCAGGAAGGGCAAGGTCGTCTGTGTGGCACCCCTCAAGGGAGAGGCCGCAGAGGTCATAGAGTTCGAGGCACTCGAAACTTCCGACATTGTGAACACCCCGCTTTCAGAGGTGAAATTTCCAAAAGAGGCAATTGTCGGCGCAATTGTCCGGGGTGAGGAGATCATTATCCCCAGGGGGCACAATATGATCAAGCCCCATGACCACCTGATCATCTTCGCCCTCCAGGGCGCGATACCAAAGCTCGAAAAACTGTTTACCGTTAAACTGGAATACTTTTAATGCGCTTTCGGCAGATTCTGCGGCTCATCGGAATCCTCAATGTGTTCCTCGGCCTTTTCATGCTCGCGCCGCTCGTGGTCTCCCTCATCTATGCCGACGGGAGTTTTTTGCCGATACTGTACTCTTTCGTTATCACCTCAGGCGGCGGCCTTCTCCTCTTTCTCGTTACCGGGACAGCTGATTACACCGCCCTGAGCCAGCGGGAGGGCATCGCCGTTGTTACCTTTGGGTGGCTCAGCGCGGGTTTCTTCGGCTCTCTCCCTTTTCTCTTCTCTGGTTCTATCGGATCCCTGACCGATGCCTTCTTTGAATCCCTATCCGGCTTCACCACCACGGGAGCCTCTATCTTGAACAGCATCGAATCCCTCCCCCAGGGAGTGCTGTTCTGGAGGGGCCTGACTCAGTGGCTGGGAGGCATGGGAATCATCGTGTTTTCCATCGCCATCCTTCCCTTTCTCGGTGTGGGAGGAATGCAGCTTTACAAGGCCGAGATCCCCAGTCCGGTTGTAGACAAACTGCAACCGCGGATCTCGGAGACAGCAAAGACCCTCTGGAAGGTCTACCTCCTCATTACGATAATTGAGATAGGGCTCCTCTTTATCGGTGGCATGTCCCTCTTCGATTCCATCTGTCATACATTCTGCACCATGCCCACCGGGGGATTCAGCACTCACGGCGCAAGTATCGCCTATTTCGACAGCGCCTATTTCGAGGGCGTTATCACGGTTTTCATGCTGCTGGCCGGGGTAAACTTTGCCCTCCACTTTAAGTTCCTAAAGGGAGATCTTCGGGTATTCAGCAGGGATCCTGAGTGCCGCGTCTTCCTGTTTCTCCTCGCCGCCCTGATCATTCTCGTTACCGCTAATATCTACGGGACAGTCTATCAGTCTATAGGCGGTGCCTTCAGACGCGCCGCCTTTCAGGTAACCTCTATCATCACAACAACCGGTTTCGTAACCGCCGACTATGAAACATGGCCGGCTCTATCGCAGATCATCCTTTTCCTGTGCATGTTTATCGGGGCTATGGCAGGCTCAACCGGCGGGGCTATAAAGATCATGAGGATCGTCCTGCTTGCCAAATACGGATTTCGGGAGATCTTCAGGCTCGTGCATCCTCATGCCGTGAAGTCCATCAGGCTTGGCGGCAAGCCGGTTCCGGAAGAGGTGTTGAACAGTATTGGCGGCTTCTTCATTCTCTACATGGGCCTCTACGTGGTAGCCGTCCTGATCATGTCTTTTCTCGGTCTGGATGTCATGACATCCCTTGGATCGGTAGCGGCCACCATGGGCAATGTGGGTCCGGGCTTCGGCCTGGTGGGCCCGGTGAAAAACTACTTTTCGGTGCCCGATGTGGGTAAGTGGGTTCTGTCCTTCTGCATGCTTCTGGGCCGCCTTGAAATCTACACCGTCATTATTATGCTCGCCCCCGCGTATTGGCGCAAGTAAAGCATGAGCCTCGTAACGATCTCCAGACTCTCCCTCGCCTTTCTCGGAAGAACGATATTTCACGATGTCGGGCTCCAGGTGGAGCCCGGAGACCGGATCGGACTGGTCGGACCCAATGGGTCGGGAAAAACAACCCTGTTGAGGCTTATCACCGGAGAGGCCTCCCCCGACGCCGGAGAGATCACCAGGACAAAGGGCGTAAGGATCGGATATCTGCCGCAGGATATACGTGCCGGCCTATCCGGCCACGTTCTTGACTCCGTGCTCGATTCTATACCGAGAAGGAAAGCGCTCAGCCACGAAATAGATCGCTCAGGGCGATCGCAACACACGAAAGAGAACCGGAGTGAACAGCTCAAGCTGGTGGAAAGATTGGCTGAGTTACACCAGGAAATGAGCTTTTTGGATACGCAGTTTCCACCCCATGAGGCCGAGAGGATCCTGGCAGGCCTTGGGTTCTCGACCGATCAGTTTTCGGAGCCGATTTCCTCTTTGAGTGAAGGCTGGAAGATGAGGGTGCTCCTCGGCGCTCTCCTCTATCAAAGACCTGATCTCCTTCTGCTGGACGAGCCCACAAATCACCTCGATATCCCTTCCATACACTGGCTGGAGCAATTCCTCCAGACCTTTAGAGGAGCACTCGTCCTTGTATCCCATGATAGGGATTTTCTCAACAGGCAAACAAATCGAGTCGTCAGCCTGGAATTGGAGGGGATGAGGGGCTATCGGGGAAATTACGACTTCTACCTGAAAGCCAGGGCCGAAGAAAAACTGGCCTTGGAGGCCATGGCACGGAATCAGGAGTTGAGGGTGAAGGAGGCCCGGAAGTTCATCGAGCGTTTTAGGTATAAGGCCAGCAAGGCCAGGCAGGTACAGAGCAAGATAAAAGTGCTCAAGAAAATGGAATTGGTCAAATCTCACCGGCCCCAAAAGTCCATCCACTTTTCCTTTCCCCCTGTAGAGCGGAGCGGAAGGGAGGCGGTTGCGATCAAGGCTATTTCTAAGGGGTTTAACGGGAAGACCCTTTACGAAAACATGGCCTTCACCGTATTACGAGGAGACCGGATAGCAATTATCGGGCCCAATGGGTCGGGCAAAACCACACTCCTCCGGATGATTGCCGGGGAAATCGAACCCGACTCCGGCGAGATAACCCTCGGACAACACGTTATCATGAGTTATTTCGCGCAGCATCACCTGGATATGCTGGATCCGAAAAAGACCATACTTGAGGAGATCAGCCAGGCCGCTCCCCATGAGACGATCGGGTACGTGAGGAATGTGTGTGGTGCTTTTCTCTTTTCAGGCGATGAGGTAGACAAGCCAATCAATGTGCTTTCAGGTGGCGAAAAGGCCAGGGTTTCACTCGGAAAACTGCTCGTAAGACCGGGAAACCTCATGCTGATGGATGAACCTACCAATCACCTCGATCTTATCTCATCTGAAACGCTCATAGACGCCCTGGCCGATTACCGGGGTACCCTGATCTTTGTCTCACACAACCAGTCTTTCGTCAACAGACTGGCAGCGAAAATCTGGGACATAAGAGAACAAATGATTGAAGAATACCCTGGGAGACTTGATGAGTATTACAATCACCTGGATAGGATCTCGAAACCTCATCTCGCAGAACCCATTGAAAAGGGAAGTCGAGTAACAACTGCCGGGGACAAGAAGGGTCGAAAGGCCCAAAAAAGGCAGGACGCTGAAAAACGAAAACACATCCGGACAACCCTTAAGCCGATTCAGGATAGGCTGGTCCAACTGGAAGAGAGGATCGCCGATCTTGAAAAAAGGAAAAAGGAGCTCGAGACAACCCTTTCGGACCCGGAAGTCTTTGCTGACAGAGCCGGGAATTTGCCGCTTCTCAATGAATACAACGAGGCGAGGGCAAAACTAAACGAGCTGATGGCACGATGGGAATTCGCCCAAGACCGGTTGGAATCTGCTAAAAGAGAGTTGGGACTTGACTCGTGAGAAAGAAAAAGATGATGGTCATAGTTGCCAATTACGCCGATCTCAGAGAAAGCTACGGGCTCTTAGGGCCCCAATTGGCCGCCACCATTATCCAGGAACACACCCCTCATCATCCATCATGCCTGCGGCCTGGGTACCTGGATAAGGGAGTTGGAGAGGCGGGAGCGAATTGAACTTAATAGAAGGGGGTCCAACATCGAATGGTGGTAGAAGAGATTCGATTCGGTGCCGCGAAGGCCCATCCCTTTCCTAAACCTCTCCAGCTGACGCTTTAAGTATCTCTTGTTATCGGATGCAGTATCCAGTGCCTCCTGTATCGTAACCACCGCATCCTCGTAATACCCGTTTACATAGTATGCCTCGGCCAGGGTGTCGAGAAAGGTTGGTGATCGTGTTATCCCAACTGCCCGTTGGGCAAGGGAAAGTGCCCGCGGATAGTCGCGAAGTGCCCTGTCCTCGGCAGTGGCAAGAATCCAGGCAAGATTATTCAGTGCTACACCGTCATCAGGGTGCAGGATAATAATATTTTCGTATGCCCATTTCGCCCTGGCTAGATTTTCCGTCTGGTGATAGAGGGCAGCAAGGGCCCGGTAGATCTGGGCCTTTTCGGATGAGCCGGCCAGCTGTCGATTCAGGATGCTTTCAAGGGCTCTATGCTCAAGGCTGACCTTTATGGAACCAAAATTGAGGGCGTATCCCAGAGAAAGAACGAGGACGAAAAAGACCGTAAGGGCCAGGCTCAAACGCCTCGTATGCCGTTTTACCAATTCGGGCTTTTGCCAGGATCTCCATAAGAACTCAACCCTTTCAGCAATACTGAAATGGTGCCAGGAGGGCTGATGCCGGCTCTGACCGCTGACCTGGGCGATCTTTTCCAGCGACATCACGATAGGATCCGGTCTGCCTATGATCCTGACCGAATAGAGATCTGCCTGGCGCTCGAAGTTCCTCATGAAAAAACCCATGATATACCGGAAGTAGAGGATGATGCTCAGGATAAAGGGCAGGGAGAGCAAGAGATAGAAAATGCCCGTCTGAAACTCCTGCTGGCTCCCCAGTAAGCCGAATAACCATGGCAGGGCCAACATCGCGTAAAAGAATACGTCAAAGAGCCCGAATGTAAGGGCCATGTAACCCAAAAGAAAGAGCACGTAGAAGAGCATGTGCCGGTACCTGACGTGAGCCACCTCATGGGCCATCACCGCGTGGAGTTCTTCTTCCGTAAGGATATCTACCAGGGAATCGGTCACCAGAATGTACCTCAGCCTCGGCAGCAGTCCCATAACGCCCGCGGTCAGCATCCGCCCTTCCAATATCGGCCATCGCAACAGGTCTCGGTATTTAAAGCCCGCCGATCTGAGAAAGCCCACGATACTCTGTTTCTTTTCAGTGTCAGGAAGGGGAGAACAGCCCCAAAAGTACTTGACAAACGGAGGCAGGAATATAACCAGAAGAACCAGGAAAAAGGCAAAGAATGCGAATTGACCCATCTGGCTTTCAAAGACCTTCTTGAGAGATGGCCATGAAACCAGGGTTATCCCGTCATAGCACATAGTGAGGCTTGCCCAGGGAAAGAGAATGGGCAGATTGAGCTTGATATTGGATCCTACATATGACCGTCTTCTCTCAGGTGAGTGCGAGAACGCATAATGCACCGGATAACCGTAGTACCAGATGGTCGCAAGAAACGCAAAGTAGATGGCAATAGCCGCAGCACCGGGCAAAATGGAGAATGTGTTGAACCCCGGGATCTGAAGGAGCCAGTATTTCAAATTCAGGAGGTAGACACACAGGGCAAACATGACGATTGAGAGAATGGAGAGCCTGGTGACCAACAACTGATAGGCTGAGCTAATCTGGCTTTGAGCCAAACTCGGGGAGCTGCCTCTGGAGGCCCCCGAGAGCTTAGCAAAGCGATATCTGCAGTAAATTGAGAAATTGAGCCATAATAAGAATAGGGCAAGCATGGTGGTGAGGGGGCTTTTTAAGAGGCCCTCTCCAGGATAATTGAAGTTAAATACCACCAGAACAATGATAATATAAATGATGTTATTAAACATTGGTAAAGAACCAGCCCTTCAACACGATCTCTTTCTACTCTATTGGTCTCTCTGACGGCATATTACTGTAACGGTATTCTATCACACAAGGTAAAACATGGGTTGGGTAGATTTGTTCTTAGCCATGCTTTACGTCATATCTCTACTTCAACTAATCCCACTATTCCTCAAGTAAGTATTACTACCTAATTTCCCTGCGTATTCGTTCAAAATGAAAGTCAGTATTGACTTTTTATCGTTTTTTCAATAGATTAGCGCACAAAAGCGATCAGTAGTCGGTTCATTCGCCTCAAGTGCAGCGGTCCTCAAATGAAGTGCTCCTTAAGCGAAGTGCTCGTCCTGCTTCGGGCTCGGTAATCTTCGTAAGCAAAGGTCAAGAGCGCCTTGATTCCATTTCCAAGTTGACCTGAGTTCTGGAAATGATTTGATTCGGGAGCAAAGTTAAGCTATCTTAGGGCAATATCACACGAATAGTAGTAAACCTGGGACAATCTCCATATACCAAAAGGAGACAAAAAAATGAAAATCAACGCCGTTTTTGTCAAAGATGGTGACTGGTGGGTGGGATGGACCGAGAATGTGCCCGGAGCAATGACTCAAGGTAAAACCATTCAAGAAGCTAGAGAAAATCTCATTGATGCCGTACAGGAAATGCAGAAGCCAGTCGATTTGAACCAGTTGCCACACAGGGAAATTGTGACAGAGACAATCGAAGTATGAAGCGAAAGCAACTATTGCGCCACCTGGAAAGACATGGTTGTGCACGTCTGAGTGAAGGGGCGAAACATACGAGATATGTGAACCTTACGGATATTTCGCGCAAAGTTACTATACCAAGGCATACGGAGATTTCAGACCTTTTGGCTATTAAGATATGCAGGCAGTTAGGAATACCGGATCCAAGATAGACCAGGAGAGGGTTAGAAAGCCTGTCGTGTTCACACACGCGATCTGCACAAAAGAATTGGATTCTTAAGCTCTTACGAAGGAGGCACCGGTCATCAATCAGCTATTGGCTAATTCGCCTCCCGCCTCAAGGCCAGCCTTGTAGGTCGCGCCTTGAGCGAAGCGCTCCTTGAGTTCTGTCATGGGCAGGACGCTCCTTCCCCCCTCAAGCGAAGCGCTTTTCAAATGAAGTGCTCCTTAAGCGCAGCGCACACGAAGTCTCATGCTCCTTAAGCACGCTCGCCTTATTCTGCTTGACTTTCACCGTGCTGAGGCATAGGCTGACGTAGGTCTGGGCATCTTGGTTCACCCTTAGAGAGGGTGCTATGCCTCATACACTGGCAAATATCTATTGCAAAAAGCTCCATCAACTTGGTGAGTGGGTGGAGCTTTTTTTATTGAAAGGGGCCGCGCGGCGAATTATTGGATGTTGTGACCCCCTTGCCAAACACTCAACCGTGGTGAAACAGGGGATGTACCGAAAACTGCTTTGGGCAAAAATCGGTAGTTGCCTATCGGCACAAGAGTCAAACTGAGACTTGACCGGGGCACTGCTTCGGCTAAGCCAACTGAATCGAGAGGGAGGAACGAATGAAACTAGATAGTCAGCGTAAGGCGGTAGCGATTATTTGGTGGGGGATCGGGGTACTCGTCCTCATCGCATATGCCGAAGGCACAGCGAGTCGAATGTCCGCCGTGTGGAGCCAATCGAATGGAATCACATGGGCCATTGGTTTCGGCGCACTGCGGGCACTCGTGGTTATCGGCATCATCATAGCGCTTTTCTGGGTTGGCGCAAAGGTCATCCCACTGCTCATCCAAGGCCCCCCAGAGCCGGGCACCGCGCCTGCAACGGAATCCGAACCGGGTGTTTGTTTTCCTCAATCCGCCACGCTTCCGATCGGGATATGGTTGGCCGTCATCTCACTCGTACTGATAGCAGGCCTTTTCCAGGTGCTTTCCCCGAACCCAGCCATAACGTGGCTTTCTCCGGGGCCGGGTTCTGCCGGGAGTGGCACGGCAAGCACGGAAATGCGAAACCTTCTCGTCACCATATTTGCGGCCGGTGTCGGTAGCATGATCACCACCATCTTGGGGTATCTCAGGCACGCGAGCGAGCGGCGCGATTTCATGCTTTCGTTCGTACCCTGGTACTTTGCACGGCCTCTGATCGGTGTGCTCTTGGGAGTAGTTTTCTATTTCGTCCTGAAGGGCGGTCTTCTTGTGACTGTTGGTGCGGCAGATGCGAGCAGCATCAATGTGTACGGTCTTGGCGGTCTCGCAGCGCTCGTCGGGCTTTTTAGCAAGAATGCCGTTGAAAAGCTACGAGACGTTTTCGGAACCCTCTTTACCACCGAGGCAGATGTCCAAGCAAAGCTTCTCGATAGGCTACCTAATGACCTGTCGGAACAGGTGAGGAAGGCTCTGGAAGGACGGAAGTAAGAAAGAGGGGCATATCTCTACTATCCGTTATTCAATTGCGAAACTTAATAATTACGATGTGACCCTACTATACACCCCGTTAATCCTGTCTCCCTTGGCTGTACCTCAAGCGCAGCGCTCGTCCTGCTTCGCAGGTATTACTACCTAATTTGTCTGAGTATTCACTGCTGACGAAATTCAGTGTTGACTTTCCCGAATTTATTCAATACATTACACACGGCTGAAACAATGCTTTACGATCCCTGTAAACTGAATCATCTTGCACCTCAAATCCTGCCGCAGGCGGGATGCTCGTCAAGTGAAAGCGGTCCTCAAGTGAAACGCTCGGTAATCTCCGATTACCTTCCCCTGAAAAACTTTACTATTGCCTTTTCTGCCCTTTTTCCTTAAACTTCTGCACATATAAGCCGATTTATCCTGCGCTTGCGATCTCCGATTCGCATTGATCTCTGACGTGTCGACAATGAGCTGAGAACACTGAGCACCGTTATTCACCCGTTGAAGAGGATGGGATGATTAACAAGCTTTTGAAAGCCGTGCACACAAAGCTCCATCAACTTGATGAAAGGGTGGAGCTTTTTTGTTTGCCGCGGGGCACACTCAAGGCGTGTTGTATATTGCGACCCCCTTCTCAAGGACTGAACCTTGGTGAAATAGAGAATTTACCGAAAAGTGCTTTGAGCAAAAATTGCTAGTTTATGTCGTTTTGGAACCAACGTTTTATGTTGTGCGGCATGAGACATTCACTATTAAAGATTTGAAATCTATCCTGAGCAAAGAGGGAGTCTCTGATTGGACATTAACGTCAGCGGCTCTGCGGGTTGCAAAAACAACTTGCCCGTATTTGCCAAAACTTGGCTGCAGTATAAACAATATTGGTTCCCCGTTCGCGACTATCAAGCTTTCTAAGCGTGCCATTGAGAGAAGGGTGCCTGATGCCGACAATCTTCGACAACATTGAAAAAAGTCTTTTGCCCGCCCTCCAAGAAACTCTCAGACTGTCAGATCGTGCTGATTTTTGTGTTGGCTATTTCAACCTTCGGGGCTGGAAACAGATAGATGCATACGTAGAAAAATGGTCTGGTGGGGCGGGCCACTGTTGCCGACTCTTGGTCGGGATGCAGCGGCTTCCGCAAGACGAGCTTCGAGATGCGCTGCGGATTGTCAAGGATAATGAGGGCATGGACAACCATACGGCCCTCAGGCTCAAGAAGAAGCTGGCGGAAGAATTCCGTGAGCAATTGATGATAGGGATACCGACTAAGGAAGACGAGGCAGGACTCAGGCGCCTCGCGGAACAGATCCGAGCGAAGAAACTCATTGTCAAGCTGTTCCTGCGTCACCCTCTCCACGCAAAACTGTACCTCCTTTTTCGTCCAGATCCTATAGCCCCTAACGTTGGTTATCTGGGTAGTAGCAACCTCACGCTGGCCGGACTTTCGAAACACGGCGAACTCAATGTTGATGTCCTTGACCAGGACGCCTGCCTGAAATTGGCGCGGTGGTTCGAAAACCGCTGGCAGGACCGTTTCTGTGTCGACATATCATCAGAATTGGCGCAAATCATTGACGAAAGTTGGGCCCGCGAGGAGCCCCTACCCCCCTACCACATTTACCTCAAAATGGCTTATCATCTTTCTCAGGAAGCTCGGTCGGGCCTCACGGAGTTTCGGATCCCTCGCGACTTCGGAAACCAGCTCTTTGAATTCCAGGTGCAGGCGGTCAAGATCGCGGCCCACCATCTTAACAGGCGCGGGGGAGTGCTCATCGGGGATGTGGTAGGGCTCGGAAAAACCTTAATGGCCACGGCTGTGGCTCGAATCTTTGAGGACGATCAGGACCTGGAAACCCTCCTCATATGCCCTAAGAACCTCGTATCCATGTGGGAGGACTATCGCAGCCAGTACCGCCTCAGAGCTCGCGTACTTCCGATAAGTGTTGTGCAAAAAGAGCTGCCTAAGCTTCGGCGCTACCGCTTGGTAGTGATTGACGAAAGCCATAATCTTCGGAATAGAGAAGGGAAGCGCTACAGGGCCATCCAGGAGTATATCCGTGAAAACGAGAGCAAGGTCGTCCTTCTTTCTGCCACGCCTTACAATAAGACTTACCTGGATCTCTCAAATCAACTCCGCCTTTTCATTCCTGAGGATCTGGACATCGGGCTCAGGCCTGAAAATCTCCTCCGTGACATCGGAGAGACCGAATTCATAAGACGACATCAGCGCTCGCCCCGGTCGCTTGCCGCATTTGAGCACAGCGAGTATGCCGACGATTGGCGGGAGCTGATGCGGCTATATATGGTCCGAAGGACAAGGAGCTTTATCCAGGAAAACTACGCCCTCGCAGACACGAGCAATGGCAGAAAATACCTTGTTTTCGCGGACGGCACTCGGTCGTATTTCCCGACTCGCGTCCCCAGGACTGTGAAATTTGAAATCGACGAGAAGGATCCCCAAGACCAGTATGCTCTTCTCTACTCGGCTCCTGTTGTGGATGCCATAAACGGATTGATGCTGCCTCGCTACGGTCTGGGAAATTACGTTGAAGAACGGCCACACGATCCGCCCACGGCTGCGGAAGCACGAATCATCGCCGACTTGTCTCGGGCCGGAAAAAGGCTGATGGGATTTTGCCGGACAAATCTCTTCAAGCGCTTGGAGAGCAGCGGCCACGCGTTTTTGCAGTCCGTTGAAAGACATATCCTTAGAAATTTCGTTTACTTGCACGCCATTGAAACTGGGCAGGCTATTCCCATCGGCACCCAGGATGCAAGCCTCCTCGATGCCCGTATCCAAGACAGGGATCTAAATCTTTTTGCCGATGAGGACGACAACGAAGATAGCAATTCCCTGGAAAATGAGGGGTTAAGAACCGCGGCTGATTTTCAGGAGCGAGCCATTAAGGTCTATGAGCTCTACGAGGGCCCCCTCAAGAAGCACTTTCGATGGTTGAGGGCCGACCGATTTGTCAGTCAACTGAGAAAGGACCTTCAGACTGACATTGACTCCCTCCTATTTGTACTTCAGAGAAGCGGCGCCTGGGCTGCAGATCGAGATGCCAAGCTCCACAAATTGATCGAATTGATTTCCCAGAATCATCCCGGACAAAAGATCATCGTCTTTTCCCAGTTCGCTGACACCGTTCAATACTTGGCTGCCGAGTTAAGCGAGAGAGGAATCCCGCGGATGGCAGGGGTTACAGGTGATACGGATGATCCGACCAAGATCGCCTGGCGGTTCAGCCCAGAGAGCAACCAGAAACGCACACAAGTGCTGCCCGAACAAGAGCTTAATGTCCTCATTTCAACAGATGTGCTTAGCGAAGGCCAGAATCTTCAAGACGCCGCCATCATCGTTAACTACGATCTCCCGTGGGCCATCATCCGCCTTATCCAGAGGGCGGGCCGTGTGGATCGGATTGGCCAGAAGTCGGATGCCATCCTCTGTTACTCATTTCTGCCTGCCGACGGAGTGGAACGGATTATCCGCCTCCGCGCACGAGTTCGGCAAAGGCTCGATGAGAATGCAGAAGTCGTGGGTACAGATGAGGCCTTTTTCGAGGACGATCGCAATGACCAGGCCGTTCGGGACCTTTTTACGGAAAAGGCAGGGATCCTGGACGGTGATGCTGATACGGAGGTGGACCTGGGATCCTACGCCTATCAGATCTGGAAGAGGGCGATTGACCGCGATCCTTCGCTCCAGAAGCTCATTCCTTCCCTGCCCAATGTCGTTTATTCTACAAAGCCTCACGCGCCGAAAAAAGAAGAGCCCGAGGGAGTTCTGGTATACGTCCGAACAGCACAGGAAAACGATGCACTTGCCTGGGTGGACAAGGCCGGAAAGGCTATTACAGAATCCCAGTTCGCTATTCTCAAGGCTGCGGAGTGTGAACCCAGTACCCCTGCTTTGCCACGGCTTGAGGAGCACCACGAGCTTGTCCAGGCTGGTGTGGAGTCTATCGCCATGGAGGAGCGGACCTTAGGGGGCCAATTAGGAAGGCCATCGGGCGCCCGCTTCCGCACCTACGAGCGTCTTAAACGCTACGCAGAGGAAATTAAGGGAACCCTCTTTGACAATCCCCAGCTTCGCCGGGCTATTGAGGACATGTACAATTACCCTCTCCGCCAAGTAGCTATAGACACCCTTAACCGCCAGCTTCGAAGCGGTATCAGCGATGAGGTTCTGGCCCAGCGCGTGATCGAACTTCGGGAAGAGGGACGGCTGTGTGTTATCCAAGATGAAGAGGAACTTAAAGAGCCCCGAATTATCTGCTCGCTCGGCCTCTCAAAACCAAATAAAGGGGATGAGGCATGACACTCAGTGTGGCCCCCGTGCGCCACTATCTGCAACATTTCAACTTTGAGAGGCTTTTTGTCGAGGAACTCGGGTGGGATCTTCATGCAGCCTCTCTGTCCGTGATTGTTGATGGGCGAACGCACAGCCTTCAGGGGCTGGCAGAAAAGCGGGGCGTCCAGATCTTTCTTTGTAATCCCGTGGCCGACGGCAAAATCCCGGACCATGCGGCCCGGCGCAAGATAGAGAGGCAAGTCACAAAGTCCGCTTACGAGCACCTCATCATCTTCGTAGACGAGGCCCATACGGCTCAGATTTGGCAATGGGTTGCCCGAGAGCCGGGACAGCCCGCTAAGTACCGGGAATACTCTTATCATCCAAACTACCAGGCGGGTGAGTCCCTGGTCCAGAAGCTGCAGAGCATAAGCTTTCAACTCAGTGAAGAGGAAGCAATAGACCTGACCGGCACCGTCCACCGGCTCCGAGACGCCTTTGATCGGGACCGGGTCACAAAGAAGTTCTACGATCGCTTCAAGGTTGAGCACGGCAAGTTCCTCCAGTTCATCGAGGGCATTACGGAAACGGCCGACCTAGAGTGGTACGGTTCTCTTATGCTGAATCGGCTGATGTTTGTCTATTTTATCCAGCAAAAGGCCTTTCTGGACAGCGACCAGCGATACCTTCAGAACCGTCTCCAAATGGTGCAGGAGCGGAAAGGAAAAGGCAGCTTCTACACCTTCTATCGCTATTTCCTGCTCCGTCTCTTCCACGAAGGTTTCTCCCAGCAGCCCGTCCAGCGTGCGCCGGATCTGGAAGAACTTCTTGGCGAGGTCCCTTACCTAAACGGCGGCCTCTTCGAGGTCCACCAGCTAGAGCAGAAATACCCCGAAATGGATATCCCGGATGAAGCCTTTGAGCGGCTCTTTGCCTTTTTCGACCAGTACGAATGGCACCTGGACACGAGGCCCTTGCAGAACGGCCGGGAGATCAACCCTGATGTGCTGGGCTACATCTTTGAGAAATTCGTTAACCAGAAGCAGATGGGGGCCTATTACACCAAGGAGGACATAACTGAATATATCAGCAAGAACACTATCATCCCCTACTTATTCGACTCGGCCCGAAAGAAATGTGCCATCGCCTTCGAACCTGAATCAGCCCTGTGGCAACTCCTCCAACATGATCCGGATCGTTACATTTACGAGCCGGTGAGACGAGGCGTCATCGACCAGGGAGGTCAATTGATTCCCGAATCGTCCCTGCCTGAATTCGTTCAGATAGGGATGAATGACCCAAAGGCCCGAATGTTCGACAAGAGATATAATCTTGGGCAAGCAGACTTTCGTGATGACGAAGACCGGATGTTCACCCTGCCTACTGAAACCTGGCGCGAATACGTGAATCGAAGAAAGCGATGTTTGGATCTGCGGGAGAAGTTGGCGCGAGGCGAGGTCCACGACATCAATGACTTCATAACCTATAACCTCAACATACGCCAGTTTGCAGAAGACGCTATAAATACCTGCGAAGGACCTGAGCTATTGCGGGCATTCTATGCCGCCATCTCCACCATTACCGTCCTCGACCCAACCTGTGGCTCAGGCGCCTTCCTTTTCGCTGCCCTCAACATCCTGGAGCCTCTCTACGAAGCATGCCTTGTGAGGATGGAGGCATTCCTGGAAGACTTGGAGCACTCGGGGGAGCGGCATAGACCAGAGAAGTTCAGTGATTTTAGACGTGTCCTTGCAGAGATCGAGAAGCACCCCAACCGATGCTATTTCATCCTGAAGTCTATAATCGTGAAAAACCTTTACGGCGTGGATATCATGGAAGAGGCTGTGGAGATCTGCAAGCTGCGCCTCTTCCTCAAGCTTGTGGCTCAGGTGGACCGGGTCAAAGACCTGGAGCCCCTACCGGACATCGACTTCAATATCCGCCCTGGTAACACTCTGGTCGGGTTCGCCCGCCTTGATGACGTAAAGCGCACTCTCGATGGTAAACTCGGCTTCAGGAAAGGGCAGGTGGACAAGATTATTGAGGACGCCGAGATCGTGGATCGGGCTTATCGGAGATTCCACGAAATGCAGACGATACAGGAGATGAATGCACGGGATTTTGCCAGTGCCAAACAGGACCTTCGACAACGCCTAGCTCATTTGACTGAGCAACTGGATCGCTATCTTGCTACTGACTACAATATCAGCCAGAACGCAATCTTGGACGAGAATAAATACGAAGTGGCTTTTAGTAAATGGCGTTCCAGCCACCAGCCCTTCCATTGGTTTGCCGAGTTCTATGGGATCATGAGTCTTGGGGGCTTTAATGCAATCATTGGGAATCCACCCTATGTGGTGTATTCCCCAGCTAAAGTTGAATATTCGGTGGAACCTATGGAGTACCGAACTATTTCGACGAGAAACCTCTATTCATACGTTTTCGAAAGATCAGCTCATCTTGCAGGCCGATTTTCTCCGGTTGGGCTCATCGTGCAGTTAAGCGCCATTTCCTCAGAGAAAATGTCATCTTTACAAGATTTGCTTTCGAGTCGGGGGCTTCTTCTCGCTCTTCCGTTCCCGCGCAGGCCACAGTCAATGTTCGACGGGGTCGAAATGCCAGTGGCGATTCTTTTGAGCTTTCCAATTCCTAGGAAAGAGTTCGCGACGGCTTGTGTAGGCAGGGTTTACAGGGAGGAAAGGCAGGCGGCCCTACAAAAATGTGTTGTGACAAGTCATGATATTCGTAAAGATGGCTATAGAATTGCGAAGATTGGAAGCGAAGTGGAAAGGAACATCATGAGAAAGCTGGGAGAGCAGCTAAGAGCGATCGGCTACTTGTGTTCGAATACTTCTGGCCACATCGTCTACTATCAAGAAGCCTGCCGTTACTGGCTTAAGGCATCTGCTGGACTACCTCATTTCAAAAGAAACGGAAGGAAGGCAGTTCCTCCCCACGGGAGAATCCTTCATCTGACATCTACGAAGGATGTTGATTTTGTTACATCTCTGTTGAATTCATCCCTTTTCTTCTGGTTCTACAGCGTACTTTCCGATTGCGAACATGTGAACGATCAGCTTTTGAGAAACATGAAGATTCCAGGGCACCAGGCAGAAGAACCATGGGCTAGCATGTGCAGCAGGCTGGAAGAAAGTCTAAAGCTCAATTGTCTCCGAAAGAAGATTCGTACCAAGCAGGGGCACCTTATCGAATACGATGAGATGACGGCAAGCCTCTCTAAACACATTATCGACGAGATAGATGTGGCTCTGGCTGCTCACTACGGCTTCACTAACGAGGAGTTGGATTTCATCATCAATTATGACATCAAATACCGCATGGGGCGGGATAGCGGAGAGGACGAATTCGACTGAAGGAAATGGAAGCTGCGCTGTGATCTTAGTTTCTCGATCACTAAGGTCGGGTTGCAGGATTTTCAGGGATTTGCTTCTCATACCATTTAGAAAGGAGATTTCAAAATGGCCTACGCAGACCTGCTCGACGAATTGAAACCAGAGGAGATACCATTGCAGCAGATCTATTTGGACCCAAACAACCCACGGTTCACCGGGGCGAACTGGAACTATGTTTCCGATAATGACATTACATTGCCCGATGTTCAAGAAACCACTAGATTGAAGCTCGTAAGAGAATTTGGTGTTGATAAGCTTCGTATGAACATGGAGGTAAATGGGTTTCTACCCATCGACCGAATTGTATTGAGGGAGGTGGCTGAGAGCGTTTATGTGGTGTTGGAAGGTAATCGACGGATCTGCGCAGCAAAAATGGTGTCAGAAGTCACACCACAAGGGGAAAATGTCGATGGGAGGGTCTTGGAGTCATTAAGAGTAATACCATGCTTGGTCTACACAGGAGGAAGTGCGGACGCGTCTTGGATTATTCAGGGCCTGCGGCACATTACTGGCCTTGTGGATTGGTCATCTTTCAACAAGGCAAAGCTCCTTGTTGAGCAGATGGAAAATGAGGATCTATCACTCACCGAAGTGGGAAAGCGGTTTGGCCTGACCCCGCACGGAGCTGGGCAGTGGATGAGAGGCTACTTTGCCTTCAAGCAGGCGAAGGAAAGGTCAGACTTCCTTAGGGAAGTTGATGAGCGAGTTTACCCATATTTGCAGGAACTGTTCAGTCGGAGCAGCGTTAAGGTGCGAGAATGGCTTGAATGGGATGAGCGTGATCGAGAGTTCAAGAACCCACTGAACTTTAATGAATTCATTGGGTGGTTTTACCCGAGGCCGGAGGCTGACGAAGGTCAGGCGAACCTGGAAATATTAGGCGATTGGGAGAAGAGGGTACTGAAAAGGCAGGATGATATCAGGCAAGTTGCCTACCTCATGTCAGAATCTCCAAAATTCTTTGAAGCGTTCAGGAGAGATCTCGATTTGGAACGTGCTTATACGGCTGCGATCGCAGCAAGGCAAGAGGAGACATTGCGAGACCGGTTTGACCCTGTGGACCAAGTGTTTTCTTCGATACGAGAATGCACGAAGGCTCTCGAGAATCTTCCGTTCAAGATGTTGCGAAACCCGGATCAGAAGGGACAGCTTCACGAAGCCCTCAAGCCTCTTGAATCCGCAATCAAAGCTATTAGGGATGCTCTGCAATGACAAGTCAAAAGCGCAGGGTTCTCAACTGGTTTGAGCGCAAGACCTTTGCCACTGATACCATCTATTTCTGTGATGCCTTGGTAGAGGCAGCATGCTCTGCTCTCGGGTTATCGGCGCTTGACGCCGAATCACTGACAGAGGGCGCGGCTTCTCGCTTCTGGAATTACTTCCTGCGGAAGATCGATGAAGATCGAAGGCGCGGCTTGAACTCACTGTTTGAGGTATCTGAACCTTCTGCAATGAAATTCCGGTGGACACCCCAAACCTATTTACGCTCTACTGTCCAAAAGACACGGTCCCAAGGGTTTAAGCTGAGGGCAAGACCACAGATACTGGCGATGATTGATCAGCTCGATTTTCGCCAGTATGAAGCACTCGGGAGCGTGATCAGCACATTGGCTGGCGCAAAACGAACAAAGTTGACTCCCCGCGGAAATGAGGGCGGTGTTGACTTCTTCGCTTTGATCGAAATGCCTGCTCGCTGCCATCTTTTCTCAGGTGCGACGGGACCGTTACGATTGATCGGGCAGTGCAAGAAGCATACTGTCAGGTTGGACGTTGGTAAAATACGAGATTTCATAACGACTATTGACAACATACGTAAGAGACAGCCTGACGTTGAATCACATGTTCCGACATGGTTCAGGTCAACCCGTGGGCCAATCGTTGGCTGGATCGTCGCCCACGAAGGGTTCCAGAATGGTGCGGAACGGGCAGCGAGGGACCATGGCATTGTGTTAGCAGACTCTCTGGATCTTGCAGAGATAGCGGCATTGTCGAGAATAACAAACGTTTGGGAAACACCCGAAAGTCGCTTGTGCAGGATCTTTAGCATGATTGAGATTGCCTTGACTGACGCGGATGGCCTCATGCAAAGTACAGGAGACGAAGTGAAGACATGGTAGGTGCAAATGGGGGCGGGATTTCAGTATCCGATGAAAATCCTGGCTCTTGAAGGGGAATAACGTCGTAGGAAATCAGGCTGCCCGAGTGCGCTGGATCGGCCAACCAGCCTCCTGGCCAAGCGGCTACATCTGATGTGCGGTGCGCGCAACCCGCTTCTGCAGGGCCTTGGGCAGAGAGTTTCGCATATATGCCAATGATGGTTCTTGTTGGAAGGAGATTCAATAATGCCTGACCGCGATGTTCGAACACTGCGGGATTGAATCTGGGCTTTAGCATACGGTTAAACCCTCTGATGTCGAAACAAGGTGATAGCATGAAAGACAAGCCTGATATTGAGAAAGTCAAACAAGTCGCGCCGGAGGCTGAAAACCTAGAGGAAATAGGTTCGGGTGGGTATAAGGTTGTTTACAAAGCACTTATCAGCGGTAAAATCGAAGCCGTAAAGCTGGTTCAAATCCCTAGCGACGAGACTGACGAAACCATTCGGGATGAGAATCTGCACCGCATTGGGCGCGAGCTGGATATCCTCTCCAAGTGCAAGAGTCCATATCTGGTTAAACTTGGCTCAATTGCGCCGCGCGCATGCGAAGTTAACTCGATAGAATACATGCTCTATTCGGAGGAATATATCCCTGGGGACTCCTTAAGGGAAATGATCCTTAAAGACTATCGACCCACGAGGGAGGAGTTGGCTGAATTGGGGGCCTGCATATTAAAGGCAGTCCAGGAATTGGCTTTAATGAACGTTATCCATCGCGATATTAAACCCGACAACATCATTAAGACTAATGATCCGGTGCGCCCATACGTATTGCTCGATTTGGGGATTGCCTTTCAGATCGGCGGGACGCCCATCACACGAAACAGCGCAAGAATTCCTGGGACTCTTTACTATATTGCCCCAGAAATGCTTGACCAAGGATTCCGGCAGAACCTGGATTATCGCGCGGATCTCTACACGGTCGCCCTGACGGTATATGAGTTTGCTTCGGGTGACAATCCTTTTGCTCACCGTGGTGATCCGCAGTTCACGACACTTTACCGCATTAAGAAACAAAGGCCAAGACCGCTGCGGGAGCTTCGCAATGATTTACCCGCTGAAATGTGCAGTTTGATTGATCAATTGATGAGAAAGCTTCCTGCCTTGCGGCCTGCTAATCTCGATCAGTTGATCAAAGAAATGGAGAGGTACCGATGAAACTTTTTGCTCAAGTAGGCCATGGCCTGGGTGATAAAGTGACGATGGGCCTAGAGGAGAAATTTATCGATGGAGCTATTTTCAGCCCCAAAGACCTCAAGAGAGACACGATGGTGAATCGAATTTCGGAGATTCGCCGTGATTACCCTGATGCGGAGATTCTGGTCGATCCCCAGTTTTACGTCTGCCTATTCGCAAATTCACCCGCCATCAACTTCGGAAATATCACCGACTGGAGCTGCTTCCGCACATTTCGAAAAGGAGAATTGGAACGTAGCCAAACCGTTGACCGCGTTCTTGGCGAATATTTCAGGGAGGTTGCCGATTTGGAGGTTACATCTGTCCTTGCCCCCAACATCTATATATCCCAGTCATTTGACTCTCGCGAGGCGGTTATCGCAAAAAATTTTGTACGGCAGGCAAAAGAAATCTATGACAAAACAGGCAATAAAAGGCCTCTTTTTGCAAGCCTGATCATCTGCCGCGAAGCTCTTCAGGATCGCAAGGAGTTTGAGGACTTTATGAACGATATCACCATGCTGGAAACTCGACCAGATGGGTTTTACCTAATAATCGCGAGTCGTTCATCTGAAGCCTTGTCAGATATTTACCACACAGATGTTGTAGCGAATTGGATGATGCTTAATCTCTCTCTTTCCATAAACGGGTTTGAAGTGATAAATGGCTATTCCGACCTCCTAACGCCTTTTCTCGGCGCTGCGGGGGGCGTTGCAGGCGCAACAGGCTGGTGGTCAAATCTGCGAGTGTTCTCAATAGACAGGTTCTTTCCGTCAGTCGGAGGGCGGCTGCCCATTATTCGCTATTTGAGCAAATTGCTGCTGAACCGCATTACAATCTCAGAAAAGGAGGCCTTAAGCCCCTTCGTTTCTGGGGTGTTGAATCAGCTCCCCCACGACGAGGAGTATGCCCCCGAACCGGAACGTTCAAGGGAGGTATTGCAGTCTTGGGAAGCCCTAAAATCACTGAATGAAGAACTCTCCGATAATGATGTGGCCAGAGGTCTGGAAAAATGTCTTCAGGCGATCTCCCGAGCTGAGCAAGCCTACAGCGAAATCGCCTCTTTTGGGATTGTTCTTGACCAGAGATCTCGAGATGAACATATCCTGCCGCTATTGGACGGCTTGCGACAGTTTAGGGAGAGAGCTGAACTGTGAGCGAAATGACTGTTCGGCGAGCCGAATGGCTCTTTCTCCGTATTTGGCAATCTGCTGTTTAATAGGCCTGGGTGTATAGAAGCACGCAATAGTGCCCGTCTCGGGTGAAAACCCCCAGAGACCCACGCGCAACTTGTGAAAAATGTCGATTCGTGGTGCCACAGATTTCATTTTGTGATTGGGTAAAACAAGGATGGAAACATGGGAGAAGAATTTATAACGGTGCGCTTGCATGAGCCCTTTGCGCCAGTCCGACAGTTTGAATTCGAAAGCGCGGACCGTAGGATCTAGTTTTTCAAGTTCCAAACAAGTCGATAACTGCACAGCCCGGTCGTGGGACCAACTGAGTGCAAGCAAGTCAGGGATACCGTTTCCGAACACTGGTACCTCACGAACAAAAAGCGTTTTCCACTTGCTCGTGCCGGAATGAATTTTCCTAAATCTATCCCGATAGGCCAGGGCAAACTGTTCAGCGAACTTTGCCTCTGGATTTTGCCTCGTTACGCGTACAGAAAGATTCTGTTGTGGATTATGGGAAGGATGCTGATATATCCCGAAAGCATCCAGCATGGGGATTGACCTCCTCGATTGTTAACATGATGTTTAAGCATAGCATCGAAAATCGGCGCTGGCAACGACGAAATCATCTTATGCCGTAGTATAGGGGGAAGAGAACGCCCGTGAGTGGTAGCAGGCAAGTTACTACCTGAATTTTGCTCCAAAGGCGTTTGAAGGTTATAGCGGGCTAGGGGACGGGCTAAGGTATTTCAGTATCCGCAGACGATGGCGAGTGTTGAAGCGAAATGATGCCTGAAAGAATCAGTCGGATTGAGTGTCTTGTGGCAGCCAAGTGGCTTGTTTGGTGGGGGACAAGACTCTCAAGAAAAGTGGAATAAGTTGAAGGTGTGAGAACAAGCAACTTGGCCAAAAAAGACAGAGCGCATATCACTCTGGCTCCGTCTTCGAAGAGTGGGATTGTATTAGAAATCTATTAGCAATGAGTGCTAATAGATTCTCTAGTAGGGCTTTAGCCGAGAATCGCCAATTCCACCGTAAATCTAAAATGATGTGCGAGCGAACCTGGGATAAAGGGAGAGAGCATGTCCTTTGAAGGAACCGTCATAGATTCGACCCACCCCAATTATCCTGTCGCTCTTCGCGATAAGAACGCTCAGTCACTGTTTGCGCGAGTCTGGGCCATTGGCAATTTAGCGCTTCTTGAAAGGCCCCTAATCGGTTTTTTCTGCTCCGTCAAATGCCCGGGTGAGCTTATATTGCGGACCTATGACCTGGCCAGGGCGTTACGAGATACAGGTGTACCGGTCATCAGCGGCTTTCACTCCCCCATAGAGAAAGACTGTTTTGATTTGTTGCTCAAAGGCTCGCAGCCCATCATCTTTTGTCCTGCCCGAAGTATCCAGAATATGCGCTTCCGCAAGAGCCTAAAGGCAAATATTGAAAAGGGAAGGACACTGGTACTATCGCCCTTCGAAGGGAAGGTCAGGAGACCGACCGCTCAAATATCAGAGCGTCGAAACCATTTTGTCGGTGCACTGGCTGCAACAGTCTTTGTATCCTATACCGAACCGGGTGGAAAGACCGAGGAATTTTGTAAGGAAATTCTTCAGATAGGCAAGCTTCTTTACACGTTCGAAAGCCTTCACAACAAACCCATTATTGACATCGGTGCCAAGCCCGTTACTACTAAGACGATCACCCAATGGACGGATTCTCTCAAACGAGAGTGAAGATGGGGTCGCCCTTACAAACTAAATTGAAGACGTGAGCCGGAGCAAAACTTTGCTTTTGCCATGTTACGGGATCGGGTCTCCCCTCTTGCCAAAACCACACCCTGACCCTGTTTTTGAGGAGTCAGAGATGCTATATCGACAAGAAATCGTCGAAGAGATGGGGATCAACAGATAACAGGACGTGTAGTAATAAATGATAGCTTATTGATGGTTGTGACCTCGTCATCTTCATACATAGTTCCCTTCAATAGTGAGGTACCCTATGGCTTACACTAACGATACGCACCTCAAGTCTATGGGCTACATTCTATGGCTCTTTGGTTTTACAGGCTCTCATCGTTTCTATTTTGGCAAGCCGATCTCGGGGACCATCTATTTTTTTACTCTCGGACTTCTCGGGGTTGGGTGGCTCATTGACCTGTTTCTCATTCCTTCACTCGATCGGCAGGCGGATCTCAGGTTCCGTACAGGTCGTATCAATTACACAGTCGCATGGATTTTGCTTACGTTCCTGGGATTGCTTGGCGTTCACCGAATGTATATGAGTAAGTGGTTTACAGGAATTATTTACTTGCTAACGGGTGGGATTGTGGGCCTAGGGTATCTGTATGACTTCTGGACACTGAACGATCAGATTACAGTAATAAATAGTGAAAAGGGACATCCTTGAAGAACTAAGTTGACGAATTGGGCCGGGGCAAATCACTATTTTTGCCATTTTTCGACATCGAACCTGGCTTCTGCTGCAATCCCGATTACAATCAGCATCTAAGCATCCAGGAGGAAGAGAGGGTCGCATCGTAAATACTAAATTTAGCAACCAAATAAGAAAAGGGGACGATTCTGTTTTATTGTTAGAGAGCGTAATAAAGCCAAAGACTAGACCGAAAAAGGATCGAGTAGAAGGAAGTTCTAGGTAAGGGGAAAACGGACTTATTTTTGAGTTTTATGCAGGCAATCGTATCTTCACAACGGAGCGCAGGGGTCAGATCTGCCCTTGCCTCTTGTTGGTAATTATTGAAGGGGAACAGGGGGTCGCATCATAAATGAAGAATCTCGATAGATCAACCGATTCGTTTGGTCGTTGACGCACATCCCGCTTTCTACGCGAGCAGACTGCGGGCAGCCGCAGCTGGGCAGTAGCAGCTCAGCCGGGACGTTGTGCAAGAAGGAGAAGAAAAAATG
>Ga0307380_10000117_pt1 | contig 132069 bp, 108 predicted proteins | sample UN3MG_FD_202239 | JGI IMG/M metagenome (GOLD analysis project Ga0307380, IMG submission 202239) | Soil microbial communities from Risofladan, Vaasa, Finland - UN-3 | ecosystem: Environmental > Terrestrial > Soil > Coastal area > Acid sulfate soil | place: Finland: Risofladan, Vaasa...
TATACGCAGATAAGTTTGAACCGATATATGGAGACGTTGATGTCTTTGGAGTCGGTACAGTAAGCAAGATCATCGGTTACACATACAAAGCCGATGCGGGCGAAGTGGCAGCTAACGGAACATTTGACCCCGATGGTTTGGCTGCTGCATTCGATTCGTTTACTTATAAGGTGACCGATGGACTTAACACCTCTACGGCGAGCGCTACAGGCACCATCAATCTGACAAACCAGCTTCCAGTTGCCATCGGCGGGTATGCAACGACACCTAAGGCAGTTGAGGTTGATATCGACAATGGTCTTGCTACATTTACTCTCGGCAGTGATGGAGATAGTGACGGCATCTGGATTGAGGACATTACCGTTGTTGATCCGTTATACGCAGATAAGTTTGAACCGATATATGGAGACGTTGATGTCTTTGGAGTCGGTACAGTAAGCAAGATCATCGGTTACACATACAAAGCCGATGCGGGCGAAGTGGCAGCTAACGGAACATTTGATGCCGATGGTTTGGCTGCTGCATTCGATTCGTTTACTTATAAGGTGACCGATGGACTTAACACCTCTACGGCGAGCGCTACAGGCACCATCAACCTGAAAAACCTCTTCCCGGTCGGTGTTGGGGCGGACATTCTTGAATCCAAGAATGTTGATCCCATTATTGTAGAAGGAGGTGCTACTCCTACGTATCAATTCATTATCGGTACCGATCCCGATGGTGATGCGGTTTCGATAGTGCCAGGGTCAATCACAAGTACTACAGGGTTGATTACAGGTGAGATCAAAGAGGGAGGCAAGGTCATAGGTTTCAACTACACTCCGGAGCTTACTAACGTGTCTTTTGACCCCGCCAGCGGTGAGACCACAGGGTATGCCCAGATCAGCTATGAGGTTACCGACGGCTATAATGTCTCAAAGGAAGGTTATGAGGGTACAGTCAACATTGACCTGTCAAACCTGCTTCCTGTTGCCTACCCGGACAACTACAGCGTCGATGAGGGGCAAACATTAACCATACCATTTGGCGATTTCCTCGACGTTCTCAGCAATGATATCGACGCCGATGGCGACTTGCTGAAGGCCATCTTGGTCAATGGTGGAAGGACGGCTAATGGCGGCACGATAACCCTGAATTCTGACGGTTCTTTCACCTATACACCGCCTCTGGGCTTTGCGGGAGATGATGACAGCTTTGAATACATCGCCACAGATGGCTTCAATGTATCGTCAACCAGGGTTGCGATCACTGTGAATGCGACTCCTCCTCCTCCTCCTCCGCCGCCAACACCGACGCCGGAGATACCGCCGGCACCGCTTCCGGAAATGATTGTCTGGGAGGTTGGCGGATGTCCTGCCCTGATGGAATGGCTTGCAGACGAGCTCGGGGTCGAGCCTGAGAACGTCCAGTTCTACGGCCTGCATCCGTACTCGAACACGGAGAACGTTGTCGCCAGCCAGACCAGCATCACCGACAAGGGCGACATCCAGTGGTGCCTGGCGTGCTCGAAACTAAAGAACTCGGCACAAATCCTGGACGACCCCGATGGGACCGGGCCTGCAACAGTGGCACAGGTGATTCGTCCCCTTATGCCTCCCGATGGCACGCCGCCTTCGCCGGAGCAGATGGACGCGATTGCGGTGGCGCTGAAGGCCGCTGCAGAAGACGCCCAGTATGCCTCAGCCACGGAATTTGTTGATGCGGTTGTGACTTACGTAACGACGCTCACCGACGAGCTCGGCTGGGACACCGCTGATGCCGTGAGACTGTTCATGGAAAAGCACGGCGCAAGGTTGACGCAGGATGAAAGCGTCAATCTCTATATCGGGGTGCTCTTATCCAACATCCGGGCTAACCTGGCGGCCAGCGGCGGGTAAGAGACGAGTAGAAATTATTGACATGTGCAAAGAAAAGGCTGTCCCTTCGGGGGACAGCCTTTTTGTTTTACAAGAAACGTAACAGGCCACAGCCATTTTCATTCCATGGCTTTGGCGACAGGCTCGTATGCAACTTGCCGGAGCTCCCGGATTTTCTCCATGCGCTCTTCCAGTTTCGCCGCCTCCGCGGTGTTACCGACCTTCTGCTGAACCTGCACCATCGTCTCGAGAACCTCCGCGACGCAGGGGTGGTTCTCATCGAAAATATGTTCGAGCGTGGTCAAGGCCTGGGTGCACAAATCCTCTGCTTCGGCGTACTTTTGCTGATGTACGTACAGCCTGGCCATGTTATTGAGAGCCATGGCGGTATTATCGTTTTCCGGCCCGAACCACTCCTGCAGGATCTCCAATGCATGCTGACAAACTTTCTCTGCTTTGGAGTACTGGCCGGACATGATATAAACCTCCGCCAGCGCGTTCATGACTTCGCCGACAACGGCATTCTCGCAGCCCTGTTTTTTACCCATGGAAGCCAGCGCCGTTCTGAGCAGCTTCTCGGCCTGATCGTAATCTTGATTTGCCTGACAAATCCGCGCCTTCACCAGCCGGGCCGGCGCCAAGAACTGATGGTTTTTGCCGTATACTTTTTCCTGTGCCTCCAGCGTCTTGTCAATAAGCGGCTCGGCCTCAGAGTACCTCTGCTGCAATACGTACAGTTTGGCGAGGTAGCCAAGCACCCGTGCCGTATAAAGGTGGTCCGCGCCGTAGGTATTCTTTATCAGCTCTAAAGCCTCAGCATAGCGCGATTCGGCCTCCGAAAGACTGCCCTGCTTGACCAGCACTCGCGCAATATCTATCTGAAAGGACGCCAGCGCCTGCTCGCCCGGCAGGTGACTCTTGAGCATAATGGTCATGGCTTCATCGAGCGCTTCCCTTGCCTGCCGGTATCTGCCCTGCCCCTGATAAATATCGCTCAATATGCGCAGCGTGTATGCCACATAGGGATGGTCCTGATAATAGATCTTGCGCTGAAGCTCCAGCCCTTCCTCGCAGAGCGCTTCGGCATCCGTCAGCCTGCCCTGATTCGAATAGAGATATGCCAGGTCAAGCAAGCAGGAGCACAGTTCAGAATCAGAGCCGGCTTTGCTTCTTGCCAAATCAAGGGCCTGTTCCGCGAGAGGCTGTGACTTCTCGTAATCTCCGCAGGCCATGTACAATCTTGCCATCATTCGCAGCGTCCGGCACGATTGTGCCGGCCGGCTGACCTTCGGCTTGTCGCCGAACGCCTCGCCTGCAACCAATAATACCACACACACAAAAACGAGACCAAAACCCCTGACGTCTCGCTCCTTCCTGAATATTGATTTCACTCCTGCCATCGTGAAATTCCTTTCCCCTTATGGTGGACATAACGGTAGTCCAAAGCCGACTACCTTGGGGGATTTCAAGACATCACCCTGTTCCTGCCTTAATTAATCACCCGATATAGAATCGTAAAATTACGGCCTCCGCTTTAGCAGGACTCGCCTCTGTCGCCTATACATTCGGCTGCCCTCGAATTTGGCCTGTTATGACAGGATATATGGCCCCTTCAACAGACCAACCACGCATGGCATAAGATTATCGGTCTAAATTGTCCCCTGCCTCCTGTGCAGTAAAGAGTCCTCAACGACCAGTAGTACGGCTGTCGAAGACGCCCATTACGCCTCTCTACGCCCTGCCTGTCCAGCGTCTGAAAAATGCCCGCTCAAATGATCGCCATGCGATAAGGAAGTGCCCTAAAAAGATGGTATACAAAGTGGATTTAGTTCCTGCGGAATGGTCAAGAAGAGCCAAGGTTATTAGCCGTGCCCGCTATGTCACGTTTCAGATGCCGGAGGTTCTTGTGTCCAAATCTCTGTTCGATGGCAACTGCTCAGCAAAACCCTCGCTGAAAAGAGAATGTTTGCCAGTCTATGTCGATTTCTTGTATAATTATTGGCATCGAATGGAGAAATTATGTTCTTTGAGAGTGTAAATGTGAAATCCGAGTTTCATATAATGAACCGTTGATTTGCAATAAGTGCATACGAATAGAGATGAACGGAATTCCTACTAAGGGCCGGAGACTTAAAATGAAGATAAATCATATAGCATTTTTGTCGACTGTTCTTATGGTCGCTGCGGTTCCTGGAGCGGCTTCATTCAGTAATGACGCCGCAAAACATGGGGACAGGCAAGCTCAGGCAATCTCGGATATTCCGAAAGCCCCCTGGCCCGAGTTCGAGCAGGTACGCAAAATCGAGTACCTCAGCAGCGGTGACAATACGCTGCAGCCGGCCCTGTTTTACGCGCCCGATACTAATGAGGCTGCGCCTCTGCTGGTTGGGCTTCACTCGTGGTCGGGCAATTATCGCCAGGGCCTGAGCAAGCCTTACGCAGATTGGTGCATCAAAAATGGCTGGGTCTTTATTCACCCGCATTTTCGAGGTGGCAACAATAAGCCCGAGGCCTGCGGCTCGGACCTGGTAGTCGCTGACATTCTTACGGCAGTAGAATATGCGAAACAAAATGCTAATATCGACCCGAACAGGATATACCTGGCAGGCGGTTCCGGAGGTGGATATACGGCTTTGCTGGTAGCCGGGCGGGCGCCCGAGATTTGGGCGGGCGTATCGGCATGGCTTGCGATTACTGTGTTGGAAGACTGGTATTACGAATGCAAGCAGTTGGGCTGTGAAGAGCACGCCAGTGACATCGTCAAATCCTGCGGCGGACTGCCTGGACAAAGCCCCGAAATCGACGCCCAATACGTAAAGAGGTCTCCGGTCACACACCTGAAGAACGCAGTAAATCTCCCCCTCGATATAAACGCAGGCATACACGATGGTCATGACAGCGGCGGAGTACCCATAAGCCACTCGTTCAAGGCTTTCAATGTCTTGGCCGATCAAAAAGACAAGGTCAGCGAGGAAGACATAAAATACTTTGTCGAGAAATCGGAAGTCCCCGCCCACCTGAAGCAGACGATTATCGACCCAGTATACGGGCAGAATAAAGCGCTTTTCAGAAGGGTCTCAGGCAATACAAGACTAACAATTTTCGATGGCGGTCACCGGCTTAACTTCGAAGCCGCCCTGACATGGCTCTCAAAGCAGAAAAAGCAAACCCCGCCAAACGCCAAATAGGGGAGGATCGCTGTCAGGCAAAGTGTTGGCTATATGGCAGAGGACCAGCGAATGTTCGGGTGGATGCGGATCAAACAGATTGTCAATTGGGTCTAATAATTGTGTTTCTTTGGAATCATATTCTTTTAAGCCACAACCGGCAGATAAACAATACAACCGGAGTACAACCATAGAGCTAAATATCTCGTAAAATCGCAAAAACCCTAAATCCACAAGATTAGTAATATCAAAGACTTAAAAGAATTGTCAAAAAAGTAAACATTTTCAATGACCTTTTCACTTCTTTCTCATATAGACCTCTTTGATCCAAAGAAGAAGGACTTGCGGTTACGCAAGTCCTTCTATGACACAGCCTGGTGGGGGCAGGACATCACTGCATTGTCGGCTCAACGAGAGACTGGTCGCCCTTTCACATCTATCGCTTCGGTCCTTGTCGATTTTGCTGACGCTGTCTTTCCTGTTCGGCCAGCTTGGCAGCTTGCTGCTGTTTTTCCTGCTTGGCAGCTTGTTGCTGTTTTTCTTGCTTGGCACGCCTTGCAGCCTCTTGTTGCTGTCTTTCCTGTTCGGTGCGCTTGGCAGCTTGCTGCTGTTTTTCCTGCTCGGCCCGCTTGGCAGCCTCTTGTTGTTGTTTTTCCTGCTCAGCCCGGTTGGCAGCTTGCTGCTGCTGTTTTTCCTGCTCGGCCCGGTTGGCAGCTTGTTGCTGTTTTTCTTGCTTGGCACGCCTTGCAGCCTCTTGTTGCTGTCTTTCCTGTTCGGTGCGCTTGGCAGCTTGCTGCTGTTTTTCCTGCTCGGCTCGCTTGGCAGCTTGCTGCTGTCTTTCCTGTTCGGTGCGCTTGGCAGCTTGCTGCTGCTGTTTTTTCTGTTCGGCGCGCCTGGCAGCTTGCTGCTGTTTTTCCTGTTCGGCGCGCTTGGCAGCTTGCTGCTGCTGTTTTTTCTGTTCGGCGCGCTTGGCAGCTTGCTGCTGCTGTTTTTCCTGTTCGGTGCGCTTGGCAGCCTCTTGTTGTTGTTTTTCCTGTTCGGCCCGCTTGGCAGCTTGCTGCTGTTTTTCTTGTTCGGTGCGCTTGGCAGCCTCTTGTTGTTGTTTTTCCTGTTCGGCCCGCTTGGCAGCTTGTTGCTGTTTTTTCTGCTCGGCACGCCTTGCAGCCTCTTGTTGTTGTTTTTCCTGCTCAGCCCGGTTGGCAGCTTGCTGCTGCTGTTTTTCCTGCTCGGCCAGCTTGGCAGCTTGCTGCTGCTGTTTTTCCTGCTCGGTGCGCTTGGCAGCTAATTGCGGCTGTGTCACACTCGGCTTCTTCGGTGGCCTGTATATAACGGCTTTGCCCTGCTCGTGCAGTTGCTGGGTCTGGCGACTGTTGGTCGTTGAGATTAACGACTCGTGCATTACTCTTCTATCCGTGACCTTCTCGACATTCTGAACTGAAATACTGTTGTTGACAATCCTGTTGTCACTATTGATGTTTATGTTCGTGATGTTGAAGGTCTCTTTGACTATTGTCACGTTCTCTCGTATGGGCCTGACATGATCCTGGAGGCGCCGCTCCAGTATGTGGCGTGCATCAACGAAGCTGAATTGAGACGCTCGCCATCCGATCGCCTTCACCTCTTGGTGCCCGATCCTCTGGGCACGCATGCACAGGTGCGGCGGCAGAGGCGCCCAGCCGATGTAGTCGTTGTTGCTCCACCAGGCTACCCATGCCGGCGCCCAAACTCGCCCGGGAACCCAGATCCACCCGTGTATCGGATCCTCGACCCAGCTGCCATAGTGATAGGTGATGTGCCCCCACGGCTCATCGCTTATCCACGTCCAGCCGAACTCAGTATAAGACCATCGTCCTACCGTGTAGGGACGCCAGCCGGGTCCCAGACCAGCAGGATTTGGCGTCCAGCACATTTGGTATTCAGGACTCCGGACCCAATGACCAAGGCCTTCCAGATCCTGTGTGAGAACCTGGATTTCAACGTCGGTGAGTGCAGTCGGCACAGGCAGCAGCTCAGCTTGCGGACTGATAATAGGGGGCTGGGCAATCGTAGGTCCGCAACCAGAAAGAAAGACTGCACTTGCACAGGTCACGACGGTGACCGCATAGATAACTCTAGTTCTTAACATTTTCATACACCTTCCTTTGAATTGAGACAAAACGGTGCAGAGTTGACGAAACAGGCCATTTGCGAGTCTATGGCTCCTTCGGGAACCTGATGGTCTTAAATTGCTGCGATCAGCTATGCGAATTGTCTCACCATATAGCAGCCCAACAGCGAACCTCTTCATTTTTCTATCTCCAATCTCATGCCCTTCTTTTGAAAGAGCGCTCTCTGACGGTTCTTGTATAATCGCCAAATCGTCCTTGCCTTCTATATAAGGAAGGCACTGATTTGGCGATACGTAACAATAAAAGCGACGACAGCAGCTATCCCGCGGTTAACGACACCGACAATTCAGCGGGTTTAGGTGTTGGTGAGAACATGCACTACGTCGAGTCGGCCAGGGGGAAGCTCGTTGATGCCGAGGGCATCAAGGGCGGTATGTTCGGTTGTATAGTTGCGACAGCAATCAAAGCGATACGGATGCCTCAAAGAAGAATTTGTGGCAACAGAGATTATATCATTTGACTTTGAGCTCTTCATAGGTGTCCGAATTGAGCAAGAGTATGTTACTCCTGGTCCTGCCAGGAGAACGACTTGACTGAATGCTCGGATTGGATAGAATAGAGGCATTGGTATCGGGGCCTGCCTCAAGGTTTGACCGGGCGCCATAATGAGATCTACATTTTGAATAGTACGGCTCTTGCGTAAGTCTGGAGCAGTCCGCAGCCGTTTTCATCAGGAGTTGGATAGATGAGACAATCTGCTCGCACATTGATCGCTCTACTCGGATTCCTCCTGGCACTTTGGGCATTCCTGTTTGGCAGTATAAGTTCCGTCGGCCATGCTTTCGAAGCCCGGAACATGGATCTGGAACGGTTCCTCCCCAACAATGGCAACTCTGTTTTCAATGCTACAGGTCTTCTGCGCAAGTGGCCCTCTGGAGGCCCGAAGGAGTTGTGGCGCGTTGAGATAGGCTGGGGAAAGAGCGCGGTTGTGGAAGCAGGCGGCCTGGCATTTACGGCTACGGAGACCGACAGAAAGCAATGGGCCATCTGTCTCGACCCTCTCACCGGTGAAACCCGCTGGAAAAGATTGCTGTTTCCCAAGGAGAACCGTCATTCCGTCAAAGGACCGGTGACATCCCCCGTTATTGACGGAGATCGGATTTACTTTATTCCCTATGCCATCGACAAGGGAGATCTGTGGGAGATGCGATGCCCGATTGTCTGTCTCAAGAGCGACGGAACGAAATTGTGGCGTGCAGACGAGACTTTCTGGGCTACCGAGGCGTCCGTCCCTCTGGTGGTGGGCGACATACTTTATGTCAGTGCGGACAACCCGGAACGTGCCATACTGGTTGCACTTGACAAGATGACAGGCAAGTTGGAATGGGCTACACATGTAAAGTCGGATAGCAAACGAGAACTCGGGGCACCCGCTTCTCTGACCTATCAGGTAGTGGGTGGGGTCCCCCAGATCATTGTGGCAACCTATGGCACTCGAGAAATCCTGGGAGTACATGCTGAAACGGGTCATATTATGTGGCGATACCCTTATCCTGCAAGGATCAACATAGGCCTGGTCAGCACGCCCGTGGCAGTGGGAGCTCGCCTGTTCGTTTGTGGTGGCGAGGGAACAGGCAAGAACTTTTCTGCATGCCTCCAAATGGAAGCGATTGACGGCAAGATAACTTTCAAGGAACTTTACCGCAGCACGGAACTCCAGACCAATAACTACAATACCGTCGCTGTCTATAAGGATGCGGTGTTCGGCTTTGGCGGAAGCGGCGAGGGAGGTTTCATTCACTGCACGGAACTCCGAGATGGACGTTTGCTCTGGAAGCAGATCGGTGATGAATGGTCAAAAGACCAGCAACTAATCATTGCCGATGGATTACTCTTTGCATTGACGAAGAATGAAGAGCTTGTAATGGCCGAGGCCAGTCGGGAGGGTTTTCTGGAACTTGGGCGTGTAAGGCTGAACATGGAATTAGGCAGACCCCAGCATCCCACCATCGCCAACGGAAGAATGTACATCAGGGGCAACAAGTCGGTCGCCTGCTACCAGATTGCCGGCCGAGAGGTAAAATGAACCCTGAGGCTGTTCTGCGAACACATCTGCACTCACTGCGAAGCAAGGATGTGTAAAGGCCGGGGCAAAATCGCCGTGCGTGCCGGCATGAATACACAGTCTTTAGGGTATAACCATTGACATGATCCCCATCGGTATTAAAGGTAGATAGTACGCCTATGCCGGACAACCATTGGGGTTTCATTGGCGGCAAGAACGTAAAAACGCCAGGGATTGCGGTCCTGACGTCGGCCGGTAGAAATTGTTACATACGAAATTTGGCTATCGGAATACTCAGCAGTCAGCCTTTCTTCCACCGGACGAATATTATGAGTCTCTTTTCCCCAAAGCCGCCTGAGATTTCTATAGTGTCCATCCCTTGCGATAAGGCGGATTGAGGTATTGATTGGCGTTTTCGCTATTAGTGAACCTCATGTTCTCGCCGTCCCAGTAGAGTTTCTCTTTACTACGAATGGCGATCAGGCCCAGTAATATGACCTCGGTAAGCAAGCCGCCATGCTCGACGAAGTCTGACCCGGCGGGTTTGCCGCCTTTGCAGGCATCGATCCATTCCCGGTGATGGCCCGGCGAGCGGGCAATGACCCTCGGGATCGAGCCGTATTCTTTCATCCTGGATTCCGGAATCAGTCTGTGCCCCAGAATCTTGCCCTTATCACCGATATACAAGTTGCCATCACGGCCGTCCATCCTGCGCCCCGGCTCTAATTCCTCCGGCCGCGCCGGTATCATCCCCCCGTCCCACCAGGTCATCTCGACTGCCGGTCGAGAGCCTCGCGCGGGGAAATGATAGCGAACGATGGAGCCAAGCGGCGCCGATTCCTCGGCAATCTCGGGCGGCGCCATATCATTCGTCGAGCAGGCTTCCACCCACGCAGGATGGCCCAGATTCAAGGCCTTGAAGATAGCAGAAGACTGATGACACCCAATATCACCAAGGACGCCTGTTCCGAAGTCCCACCACCCACGCCACTTAAACGGCAGGTATGCGGGATTGTACGGTCTATAGGCCGCCGGGCCAAGCCAGAGATCCCAATCCAGCGTCTCTGGTACAGGGGGAGTCTCTTCGGGCCGAGGGATACCGCGCGGCGTAATAAAGCCCTTACGTTTCGACCAGCCGTGGATCTCGCGCACGTCTCCGATGGCGCCGTCAAAAATCAACTCCTGCAAAAGCCGAGCCTCTTCGGAAGCCTGGCCCTGGTTGCCTAACTGGGTGGCCACCTTAGCTTCGCGGGCGGCCTCCGTGATTTTGCGGGCTTCGTAAACTGAGTGCGTTAATGGCTTCTCACAATAGACGTGCTTGCCCATCTTGATTGCCGTCATGGAGGCGACGGCGTGAGTGTGATCCGGCGTAGCTACCACGACTGCGTCGATCAGCTTGTGTTCTTTTTCCAGCATGACGCGGAAATCGGTATACCTGCCGGCTTTGGGATAGCGTTTGAACGTATCAGCGGCACGAACCTGGTCCACATCGCACAGGGCAACGATGTTCTCGCTGCTAACCTCGGCGAGATCACCTGCTCCTCGACCGCCGACGCCGATACCCGCGATGTTGAGCTTCCCACTTGGCGGCGTGCGGCCCGGACCTCCCAGAACGTGCCGCGGCACAATTGTAAACGTCGCCACGCCTGCCGCACCCGATAGCACAAAATCACGCCGATTCATTTTCTTTTTGCCGACTTCAGTTTTCATGATCACCTCCAACTTCATAAAAAAAGACTCTTCTTCGGCCTCGATGCCTGCATACTATTAGACTCAATCAAGGCCGTTGTTGCAACACTTCCTGAGTTTTAATTCCCTGAGTGCGCAATACGTTGTCGATTTAGCAAGTGTTAAATGCAATGCCCTTATTAAGCCGCCTTGTGGGATGATTCGCCCTGCAACAAGGCGAATGTTGCCTTCGCAGACATTGTCCCATCCATAGAACGATGCGGGAAAAGTTAGTCAAGATCGGAGCCAAGGTTGTAAGCCGTGCCCGCTATGTCACGTTTCAAATGCGGGGGGTTGCTGTGTCCGAATCTCTGCTCGATGAAATCCCTGGAAAGGCTTATCAATTGAAGCCCATTCCAATCGGATAAGACTAATACGTCAAATTGCTGAAAAACTTGAATTTGTGAAGGCCAGAGCGGTCAAGGTCTGTGCAAAAAAAAGGGATTTGAGGCAGTGCGGGCCTAAGAATCCGGTCTGTCATATAAACGTTAATGAAGGTCTAAGAATTAGCGAAACCAGGCCAGAGGTAAAGCCCGTAGCAATACCTCCGTAAGCGCCAACACAAGGGAAGTTTGTATATTTGCGACGGTGGCGAGGACAGACAATTTCTTCCGTCTACTTTGCAAGCTGTAGGGGATCAAATGGGATGAACCCAGGTTCAAAATGTCGCTGGTGAATTGTGCGATTGATGGACATCATTTCAGCGTTTTTTTTGTTCGAGGAAGGCTTCGAGAATCTCGGCGGCGGCAACCGCGTCAATGTGCTTTTTTTTCTTCTTGCGAGTTAATTCCGCCGCCGTGAGCTTCTCCTCGGCGCCGTAGCTGCTCAACCGCTCATCTTGAAAGTATACCGGAATAACAAGCACCTTTTCAAGCTGCTGCGCAAATTGGAAAACAAGTTTCGCCTGGCCGCCGGCGCTATCATCCATGTTCAAAGGAAGGCCCAGCACTATCGCCCCCACACCTTCCTTTGTGACAACATCCGCAATCTTCGCTGTCAGGTCCTGATGGCCCTCGATTACACCCAGCGGCGATGCTATGGTCTCGCCCGGGTCGCAAATCGCGAGCCCTGTTCGCTTCGCACCGTAATCTATTGCCAGATACCTCATTTCCACCGCCTCGTTCAATTCGCCGCCCACTCTCCTGTCAAAGAAATCTTTCCCTTCCGTGCTCCCTTATGAGATCGAGCAGCTCCTTCAGCCTGGTTGTCTGGCCGATATGACAGACGAGCGTTGCGTCGGGACTGTGCGCTACAACCACATTGTCCAGGCCAATCGCGGCAATCAAATGCCCTTGCTCTTCTGTAACTATGATGCTGTTGCTGCAATCAAGAAGCTCGCTGATGCCGGCCACCACTATATTGTTGTCCTTGTCCGCCTTGATAATATCCGCAAGGGCAGCAAAAGAGCCCATATCAAGCCAGCGACAGTCCAGACATATCGCAAAGACTCTCTCGGCCTTCTCCATCACCGCGTAGTCTATGCTGATTTTTGGCAGCTTGACAAACCAATCCTGGAGTATCTGCTTCTGGTTTGGGCCATCCCATCCTCTCTGAATCCTCTGCAACGGCTCACGCGAGTCAGGCAACAACTCCTCGAGCCTGGCCAGAATCGTTTTTGCCTTCCATACAAACATCCCGGAATTCCACAGGTAGTTCCCGCCGGCGACATATTCCCGAGCCGTCTGCTCATCGGGTTTCTCCTTGAACGCCTCAACCACACGAATCTCATTTGTACAGCCCGCATGTTGCCGGCCACCCACGCATCTTATATAGCCAAGCTGAGTACTCGGATAGGTCGGTTGTATCCCGAAAGTCACCATGTCCTGCGGATTATCATTCACATACCGCAGGGCGTCTTTGAGCGCCTGCTGCAATACCTCGGGCGGCTCTATCATCTGGTCGGCGGTAAGCACCGCCATAGTCGCGCCCGGGTCATATTTTGTCAGCACGCTGGCCGCCAGGCCTATGGCGCCCGCGGTGTCGCGGACCGCCGGCTCGGCAATGACATTATCAAACGGCGCCTCCGGCAAATTTTCGCGTATGATGTCTGCGTAGCCGGCGTTGGTCAGGACAATTATGTTCCTCCTGTCGAAAATCGGCAGCAGCCGCTCGAAACAACGACGCAAAAGCGTCTGGCCGTCGATAAGCTTCAAGACCTGCTTGGGACGTTTCTCCCGGCTAAGCGGCCACAGTCTCTTTCCCGTGCCGCCCGCCATTATCACCGCATAATCCATCGCGAAAATCCTTTCACCGACTCACCATTATCTACAAGACGTCAGACCAGGTAGTCTGAATCAATCTCCGTCAGAGGCTGAATCTGCTCAGACAGGTCCTCATATCCGGCCCTGCCCATCAGGGCAAAGGTAGCCTCCTTGCCCAGTTCGACTGCCGGCTGGTCGTAAGCGTTAATCCTGAACAAAGCCGCGGTCAAAGAAGTCGTCACCTCGAACAAATAAATGAATTGGCCCACCGTATGGGCGTTCACCTCATCGAAAACAATTGTCAGGCACGGGCGACGGCTCTGCAAAAGGGCATACTCCGTCGCTCTCTTCTCGCTGTTAAGCAGGTTGCTCAAATCCTCCCCTGCCAGGAAACCAAGCTCGGGTGCACAATCCGGGGCGGGGCCTATCTTGAGGTCTCTTTCAAAATTATCGACTTGCAGAAAAGTAAACAATTTGTCGTTGGGCCCCTCACGATACAACTGCACCTGGCTGTGCTGGTCGGTAGTGCCCAACGCCTTGACCGGCGTCGGACCAACATGGATCTCATTGCCGCTCAAATCATTTGCCTTGCCAAGACTCTCGGCCCACAGTTGCCTGTACCAGTCCGCCAGATCCTTGAGGGCGTAGCTGTAGGGCATCATCACCGCGATTCTCTTGCCACGATTATAGAACTCGTAGTGTACGGCTGCGTTTATGACCGACGGATTCCGGTAGAAATCTTCATTACTGACTCGGGCGTCCATGTCCCTGGCGCCGGCCAAAAGCGAATCGATGTCGATGCCACACATAGCCGCACTGAACAGGCCGACGGCGCTCAGCACACTGAACCGTCCCCCAACACCCTCCGGCACCTCCAGAGACCGCAGCCCGTCATGCGCGACGATATTGTGAAGCGTCCCCTGCGTGGGGTCGGTCGTGGCAATTATGCGGTCCTTGTAGCCATTCGTGCCGAGTTTGTCCAGAAGCATTTGTCGGACAATCATGAACTGGCTTGCGGTTTCGGCCGTTCGCCCGGATTTGCTGATTACATTAAATACCGTCTTATCCAGCTTGTCCCCAATCCAATCAAGAAATGAAGCAAGCTGCGGCGGATCAACGTTATCAAAGACAAAAAGCCGTGGGCCGGTCCGCTGCTTCTCGTCCAGATTGTACACATAGGGATTAAGCGCGGTCTGCAAGGCAATATTGCCGAGGGCCGAACCCCCGATGCCTAAGACAACCAGATTCTCACAGCCATCTTTCAGCTCGGCCACAAGCCCCTTGACCTGCTGCGGCGTTCGCTCCTTGTAAGGCAGGTCCCGATAGGGCGTCTGGCCGGCAGCCCGCTGCTCGTTCAACTTCTTAATCAACGGCGAGGTTTTCTGCTCAAGCGCTCTTAGCTGTGCGGAACTGATACCATGCTCATCCGCTATGATTTCAGCAGTGACGTTCTTATAGTAAAGCTTGATTTGTGATTCGGCCATGCTGATTTCCCCCTCTAATCGGCCTGGAGCAAACCTGCCCCAATATGTCAACTCAAATCGCCTCGTTAACCAAATTGACGTCTGTAAACCTGGAAAAATACTCAAGCTCTCGGGCAATATCTCCATAGCATGTCACGCGGTGCAGTCCATGCGACCAGTTTTGCCACAGCTTCCTCGCATCGCCATCCACCCTCACGGCAATCTTGGTCCGGCAGCCCCGATCGTCCTTGAGCGAAACTGGCGTTGCAACGATTTCGCCCGTGAAATACAGCAGCAGGTCGGTCCCGATCAGCTCTGCCTGGGTAACTCTCTGGCCGATGCGCATCTGCACCTGTGGTACAGCGCCCTCGCGGCGTTCCATAATTGTCCGCAGCTTGTACGGCGCCGCCGGTCCGTCCGGGCCGTCCATTTTGGTTGTCCCCAGACAATGGGCCAGTATCGCCGTATTGTTGGACTCGTCTATCGTCGGGTCGCTGATAAAGCCGGGCCTTCCCACGAGTCCCTGGAATATTATGTGCGTCATTGCATCCTGCAACTTCGATTCGCAAATCCCGCCCAGGCCCATGTTGTTGAGCCTCGTAAAACCGATACAGGGAAAGGCGTACGACCGACAGAGGGGCTCGAACATGCTGCCGTAACAATCCACGGTAATAACGGTAGCGTTTTCTTCATCCAGCAGCCTTTCGAAGGCGAGCGCCATTTTACAGGATTTGAATATGTCCTGTCGCGAGGGCTCGACGACCTTAACCGCACCTTTTGTCCACCGCTGTGCCTCCGCGTTTGCCGCATTGTCGTCAACGCCGTTGTAAGCGGCCAGCACCTGGTTGAGCTCTATCCGTTTGATCTCGGCGCCGAACTTGTTTTTTATATTCGCAACGTATTCCTGACGTCCTTCGGACCAGGATGACCTGACATCAAGAATCTTTGCCTCTCTGAGATGATGAATCGCCCGAAAAGGTCTTATCGCAACTGCCATCTGCCTGTAATCACTGGTCAATACACATTCGAGCCTGGCCCCTTCCGGCTGGTGCTGCAGACCGCCAAAGCCCGTCCACTGGTGCCCGGAATATGGAACCGCAAAGACGACCGTCGGCTTTTGCGCCTTGAGAATTTCTTTAAGAACGCCCCCCGTCCCCATAGTCAGGTGAATCACGAGGATGCCATCAACGTCGCCGAGTCGGCTCGCCAGCTGCTCAACCTCTGCGGGCGAAGAAACCAGCTCGTCCACAACAAAATCCACGTCGGACATCTCGCTTTTCAGTTTTGCAAACTCAGATTCGTACCGTGCGATTTCGGCTTTCAAATCCAAATTGGGCTTGGGCCAATAGGGATTATCCGGCTTGCCCATGTAAAGCCTGGCCACCTTCACCTTCGTGCTTCGGCAGCCGGGACTGACGAGCTTCGGCCCCATTACTTTATTCAAGGAAGTTGTTCCATGGCAGCCGACCCCCACAATACACAAGGCCCCGCCCGCTATGGTCAGCTCCAAGAAGTCCCTGCGATTAATTTCACTTTTCATATCAATCCCCTTCACATTGCTAAACTGCAATCATCCTCAAATACCAACGCCACAAAAGGCCACGCACTGAAACGCTAACCCTTTGAAAGATTGGCATATTTTACCATTAACGTTTTGATCTGTCCCGTGTTAAATCTGACGATCACCACGCTGTTTTCCCCCATATCAACATACTCTTTGACCCTGCCAATGCCGAAAGACTCATGACGAACGGCCTGTCCGGCCACAAACCGCGGCAGGCTCCCAGCCTCTTGTTGGTCGTCTGCGTCATCAACGCAGTAAGGTTCATCCTGTTCGTGAGCTTCTCCGGCGTCAATCCCCAGCTCATCCAGAAACTGAGAACGTATCGTTCGCAGCATCTGGCCTCTGAAGGTTCGGTACCGGGCCCAGCTTATGTTAAGGTGCGTCTTGGCGCGGGTCATGCCCACAAAAAGCAGGCGGCGCTCTTCTTCCATTTCCTCCTGGTCGTCAAAGCTCCTCTCGTGCGGCAGCAAGCCGTCCTCCAGACCGATGATAAAGACATTCTCGAATTCCAGCCCCTTTGCCGCGTGGAGAGTCATCAGCGCCACTCGCTCGCTGCTCGCATCGTATGAATCGGCGTCACTGAAAAGCGCCACCTGCTGAAGGTAATCCAGCAGCGAAGGGTCTTCGGCCTCTGCGTCATATTGGACCGCCGCATTTATCAGCTCCTCGACGTTCTCCAGCGCCCCCTGTTCTTTCACGGCGCCCATCTCCAACGAACTCTGCAGCCCCGATTCGCAGAACACTCGCGCAATAAGGTCCGCCGCCCTGCCGTCGATATCCGGCTTGAACTGCTCCATCATACTTACAAAAACCGTTATCTTGGCCCTGGCCGCTGCGGAGATATCGCTGATACTTTCCGCCCTTTTGCATGCCTCGTAAAGAGTAATCCCATTCTCGCCGGAATAACCCCGAATCCGCTCGATGGTGGTCTTTCCTATCCCCCGCGCCGGCGTGTTGATAATACGCATCAGCGCCACCTCATCGCTCGGATTGACCAGCACCTTCAGGTATGCCAGCACGTCCCGGATTTCCTTGCGATTATAGAACTCCACCCCCCGAACCACCTGATACGGCGTCTTATTCCGGATAAAAGCCTCTTCCAATACTCTGCTCATGGCGTTGACACGGTAGAATACCGCGGTCTCGCGCAGCATCGCCCCCTGCTCGGTCAGCTCTTTTATCCGCTGCACAACCTCCTGGGCTTCGGCGGTTCCATCCTCGAACACGCTCAGGTCAACATCGACGCCCTCCGGCTTTGTCGCAAGCAGCTTCTTTTCTTTTCGGCTCTTATTGAACGCTATCAACTTGTCCGCCGCCGCCAGAATCTTGCCCGTGCTGCGAAAATTCTCCTCAAGTTTCACTACGACAGCATCGGGCCAGTCCTTTTCAAACGCCAATATGTTGCGGATGTCGGCGCCGCGCCATCGATAGATCGACTGGTCCGGGTCGCCGGTCGCACAGATATTGTTATGGCCGGAAACCAGGGCCTTGGCGATTCTGTACTGAGCATGATTGGTGTCCTGGTACTCGTCAATGAGCAGGAAGCTGAAGCGATTGCCCATCTCAAGACACACGTCGGAATGTCTTTCAAGCAGGAAGGCTGTTTTCATCAGCAGGTCGTCGAAGTCCAGGCCGTTGCGCTCCTTCAAAAGCCGTTCATAGCGGGAATATATTTGGGCCAGAGTCTTCGAAAAGAAATCGTCGGCCTGCCCCTTGAAAGCTTCGGCATCCACGAGGTTGTTTTTGAGCGCCGATACCGCTTCGAGCATCCTCGCCGGGGAGAAGTTCGCCGCATCAAGCCCGCAATCCTTCACCGCCTGCTTCATACACCGGGTCTGGTCGGACTCATCGTACACGCTGAAGCCGGCACGTACGCCGGCCTGTAGGGCGTACCGTCGCAGAATTCTGACACACAGCGAGTGAAATGTGCTTATATGGGCCCCGGCCGAAGCGCCGAGCGTGATCGCCCTTTGCCGCATTTCGCTGGCGGCCTTGTTCGTAAAAGTTATGGCGCAGATATTGTGAGGTCGCACGCCGGCGTCTATAAGCGCCGCAATCCGATAAGTAATGACCCGCGTCTTTCCGCTGCCGGGCCCCGCAAGAACCAGTAGAGGCCCCTCAATATGAAAAACAGCTTCACGCTGTGAGGTGGTCAGTTGCTCGTATAGCGCATCCTGCATAGGCCAAGCCTGCTGTTTCTATGGCTTCGATTGTTTCAGCTCTTCCTGCAGTCTCTTTTCCTCCTGCATCAGCTGCTCAAAAAGCTCGGGCCTTTCGATCTTTATACGATTGCGAAGTGCCATCCTTATGCTCGGCAGATACTGCTGGTCGTTCAAGAAATCGATCAGCGCCACGTACCTCAGCCTCGGCATAGGCGGCAGATCAATCCGGTACTCAGCATCCTGAGGGCCCATGTAAAAGTCCCATACCTCCTGCGCCAGCTTCTCCCTCGCCGTGGCCTCATTGTCGTCGCGCATGGCATAGTAGAAGTAGCTCTCCCGAAGAAGCATCGGCACTATTTCACGGGCGTTGAGGATATGAAGGCTCTTGAGCTCCTCAAGGAAGCGGTTCCGTGCAAACACAACCAAAGGAACCTCAAATTCCGGCTGCGGATACAAATTTCGCAACTGAGTATAGATTCTTCCTGCCTGACGCTCGTGACCCGATTGATAGAAGGAAAGCACGGCGTTTTCAAGCATATTCCGGTGGCCGATCTGGTGCGAGTTCAGTTGCTGCTCGTTGGGGTCCGTATATTTCTCGATAACCTTCAGCACGTGACGGTTGTAAGGCTCGAACATCCGCAAATCCGGACGCAGAAAGATGTCCTTGCTTAGCCCCGGCGACCCATGCGAGGGTACCGCCGGCCCACCTTTCGCAGGCTCGTTCCAGATATATATCTTGCCCGCGCGGAAAAGGCTCTGCAGACTTTGGTTGACAATTCGGTCGGTGTTGATTTCATCTATCGAATACTGGTCTTCACCTGCTTTGTCCGCACTCTTCTTGCCCGCCACACGAAGGCCTTTGACCGCCCAATAGATTGCATGACTGTCCGGATGTCGCCAGTCCAGCGGCAGGCTCTTATTAGGGTCGTTCCAGTCCACCGGCCCATAGGTCTTATTCAATTCCTCCATCAAAACAGGATCAAGCTTCCATACATGGCGCAAGTAGTACGCCTTGGCAAAAGTATCAAACTTTTTAAGGGCCGCTGCACCGACATGACTATCTATCACATTAAAGGCGGCCGCCGCAAATCGGTCCGGGTTCTGACGCAGCGAAAGATACTGGTTCACAAAATCATCGGGACCGGCTTGGGCAAGCGTCTTGTCCGCCGAGGCCAGCTCGTCTATCAGGCCGGCCACGTTCGCATCCCTTCTGATTTCCTCCCAGGACTGCGGCGCCTTGGCCAGCGCCTCAAAATATTCGTTATCCGCCGGACCGAGAAGCGGCTCCATCATCTCCGCCAATTGAAGCTTGTAATACTTATGAGCGTCATCCGATACCGCCCCTATCTTATGCTGAAATATGAATGCAAGCTGACGGTAAAGCAGGATGCTTTTCGGATTAAGTGGTATTCCCTGGTCTCGCAGAAGCTCGTAGCCGTTCTTGACCCACCGCCATCGCTCCTCAGGCTGAGTGGAAGGTATCGCCACGGAAATGTTATACGCCATATTCCACGATTGGAAGTCCCAAACGGATGCAAATCGCGGCTGCAATTTCGTGATCCAGTCGGCAAGCTGTTTGGCGTCGAAGAATTGCCCCTCTTCTTTGAGCCTCTCGGCGCGCATCCAGAGGATGTCAACCACCAGACCCCGAAACGCACCCATTGCCACCGTCGCAAATGCGAGCGAAGGCGGTGCGTTTTCCAAAGGCTCGTTGCTGATCAGCCTCATCTGCTGGCGCTGTGAATTTATGTAGTCCAGCTGCATCCCGCCGATGATAAGCAGGGAGCACGAAACCAGCAGACACGTACACCAGATTATCAAGTCGCGAAAACGCACCATCAAAATCGCTTTTCAGACCGTAATCTTCGCAATTTCCCTGCGACTGAAAACAATGATCGCCAAAAGCATCAGCAGGACCGCTTTTACGAGAACCATTAGAGCCGCAGCCTTGGCCAGAACCGGCCAGCCCAACAACCGGGCGCCCACGAGGTACTTCGTGGGATTGTACTTGTCGAACTGTGGCAGAAGGTGGATGATCGGTCTTAGTGTGTATTTGTAGATGCTGCTTATGTTCTCACTCAAATAGTCAAAGGATTCGAGAACAAAGCCGCTGAAGTTTGCCGTAAAGAAGATCACCATGCACAGCAGCAGCGCGACGGGAAAGGACAGAAATGTCGAGGCCAACACTCCAAGAGCGGCAAGAATGATCAGCCGAAGCAGAACCAGGAGAACCGCCCGAATAAAATTAGCCGTAAATGTGTCGGCTTTATACAGAACTTCCAGGCCCCCCTCCAGCGGAAAGATCACAACCGTCTGATTCAGGGGGGGGTTAAGAAAACCAACCGCGAGATAACCGTCTGGGGCAATCACATCCGCCGGCACCTCTATCTCATGTGAAGTGCGGATCAGGTCTTTGTTTTCGAATTCATAGAACCCGGTCACAATCGGCTGACCATACCTGACCTGCCGGATGTCGCCGGCCCACCACCGCCCGTATATCTGCAAATCGGGCGGAGTCACCGAAACGTCATATTTGAATCGTATAAAAAGGCTCTGGTTTGGGTCCAAAGGTTTGACATTGTCGAACTCCCAAATCAGCTCCTGACCGACGTTCGCAGCGCGACTCCTCAGCTTAGCCTGCTTGGTAAGCCTCGCAAATATCTCCTTCCGCGACAGACCCCGAAATAGTTCCGGCAAGCGTCCCTCTTGGGCCAGTTTGTCGAATGCGGTCCGCACCTCCCCGCTAACGTCAGGTTCCGCAGGAACCAAGCCGGCGCGCGCCGTAAAAAACTCATTCTCTGCCTGCCTAAGCTCGTTCTTCGACGTCTTGCCCACGCTCGGAGTGTAAACTGTGATGCCGTATATCAGCGCCGAAAAAAAAACAAGCAGACCCGTGTTCAACAGTATCACTCCCAACAGCTTTCCGAAAAGAAGCTCAAACCGCCGAATCGGCTTGGTGATCACCGTATAAATCTGCTTCTCACTGATGTCGCTCGTCAACGAGTATATCGAGACAGCTATTGTCAGCAAACAAAGCAGAAAACTCGTGAGCGAAAGACTATAGCTCACAAACGTTTGCAGCCTGCCTTTCAACGTACCGTCGCCGGTCACAGAAAAACCCATAACCGGAATAAGCAACATCAGCAGCAATACAAAAACGACGGCGAGCCGCATCCGAACCGCCTGCTTTACAGTATTTGTGGCTACCGCCCAGACGTTATGCATCGCCCGACTCTCCTTTGGGCTCATCGCTCGGCCCGGTTCCTTCCTGTTCGCCAGCCGACCCACCCGTTAGCTGCTCCAGAATCCTCTTTTCGATCTCTTCCTCCACAGCAGGTGGCTTTGCAGGCTGCGTCGTCACCAGAGGTTGCGACGGCGCCGGTTGAATAGTCTCGGTCAATTTGCGCAACAACTGCTCGTCAGCCTTTTCTTGAGGCGTCTCCGCCACACTTGCCTCTTCCGTGCTCTCGGCGCCGCCGGCCACAACCTCCTCTGCCGGGTTCGAAGAAACAAGTCTATCGAGTATGCTTGTGGGCGGCGCCAAGAAATCACTGATGTGCGTTGAGCCGACGGCCCCGCTGGTGGGCTGCGCCTGCTCTTCCGCGGCCGCGACTGTCCTGATGAAAAAGCTCTCCAGCCGCTCCATCGGAGAACTGACCTCGCATTGGGCCTCCTCTTCTTCGATTATCTGCTTTATCTTGTCCACCGCCCCGCCGCTCAGCCCGTCCGTTGTAATCTGCAGCTTCCCGCTTTGCACCAGCAGATCTCTTACCCTGCCTGCGGACTGGATTTTACCGCCGTAGAGAATCGCAATGCGGTCGCAAACGTCTTCGACATCCGCCAGCAAATGACTGCACAGCAAAATCGTTTTCCCCCGCTTTGCGAGCTGCAGTATCAAATCTTTTATCTGCCTGGTGCCGATGGGGTCGAGTCCGGTCGTCGGCTCGTCCAATATCAACAGGTCGGGGTCGTTTATCAACGCCTGCGCAAGTCCGATCCTGCGAGCCATACCTTTCGAGAACGTCCCCACGAGGCGATTCGCCACCCCCCTTAGACCTACCATGTCCAGCAGGGCCTCGATACGCATCCTGCGCACCTTACCGGCAAGGCCGAACAATCGACCGTAAAAGTCCAGTGTCTCCCGCGCACTTAGATAACTGTAAAGGTACGACTCCTCCGGCAAAAACCCTATGCGGCTGCTGATCTTCGGATCGGTGCTGTCGCCCCCAAGAATCACCGCCCTGCCTTTGGTCGGATAAAGCAGTCCCAGAAGCATCTTCAAAGTCGTCGTTTTGCCTGAGCCGTTGGGCCCCAGAAGACCAAACACCTCATTGTACCTGATCTGAAGGTTCAGGTCGTTGACGGCATAAACCTTGTCACGCCCCCACCAGTCCGAAAAGACCTTCGTCAGGGAAAATGTCTCAATAGCATATTCCATGCTTTGTCATCCAGTCAATTGTCTGGCCAAGATACCTTAAAGCTGCGATTCGTGCCCAAGCTCTTCTCCGTACCGCACAAGACGAGCACTGTTGAAAACGACTATCAGCGAGCCGACAAAGTGCAGAAACGCGGCGTAAATGGCGGGAAGCCACGCTGCTGATGCCGCCGCCACGCCCAGAATGATAAAAAGTACTCCGAAAGAAAGGTTCTCATTGATCACGTGCCGGGTCTTGCGTGAAAGCCGTACCAAAAAAGGCAATCGGTTCAAATCATCGCTCATCAGCGCGATCGAGGCCGAGTTTATGGCAACGTCGCTGCCGGCCGCACCCATCGCAATCCCCAAATCACCCGCCGCCAGTGCCGGAGCATCGTTGATGCCGTCGCCTACCACGACCACCGTGTGACCATCCTTCTTCAGTTGTTCCACAATCGCCAGCTTGTCCTGAGGCAGACAGTGCGCTTTGTAATCCGTGCAGCCCAGTTCCGCCGCCACGCGGTTGGCAACCTCGTCTCTGTCGCCGGTCAGCATAGTCGACCTTCGTAATCCGATTTCATGCAGGTCCTTCACGGCCTTCTGTGCCTCAGGCCTGGTCCTGTCCTGCAAGCCAATCCAGCCCATACAGCGTGAATCCTTTGCGACATAGAGCGTGCTGAAGCCCTGCTCCTCGTGAAGCGCGGGGTCCGTCACGCCTGTTATGTCTATCCCGTTCTCTTTCAGAAAACTGTCACGACCAACTATAATCTTCGACGAAAGCACATCGGCGCGGACACCCTTGCCCGGTATCTCCTTGAAATTCGTTGATTCTGCCAGGGACAGCTTCGCCTCCTTTGCCACATTACGGAGCGCCCTCGCGGCAGGATGCTTGCTCATCTGTTCTGCGCTCGCGGCGGCAGAGAGCAGCTCGGCCGCCTCCACGCCCTCGGCGGGAGTGAGCTTCGTCACGTACAGCCGGCCCGTTGTCACCGTGCCTGTCTTGTCAAATACCAGCGCCGTCACCTTGCCCGCCACCTCGAGGTCCGCGACGTTCTTTATCAGAACACCGAGACGCGCAGAAGCCGAAATCGCCGCCACCATCGCCGTCGGAGTCGCCAATATCAGGGCACACGGGCACGATATGACCAGTATCGTAATGGCGCGATTGATGTCGCCGGTGAAGAACAACACGATACCGGCTACCATCAGAATCGTAGGTGTGTACCACTTAACATAGCGGTCGATTATCCGCATGATGGGTATCTTCGTCTGCTCGGCCTGAATAATCAGCGACTGAACCTTGCCCAATGTCGTATCTTTGCCTGCCTTGGTCACCTCGATATCCAGCACTCCGGTGAGATTGTTGGTGCCTGCAAAGACCTGCATCCCCGGCACCTTGTCAACCGGCAGCGATTCGCCTGTAATGGTGGCCTCATTGACAGAGCTCAGCCCCTTCGATACCTCCCCGTCGGCAGGTATGTTGTCGCCCGGACGGACCCGGATAGAATCACCGGTCTTGAGACCACTGACGGCCACTTCTGTTTCACTGCCGCCGGGCCCGAGGAGATTCGCTTTAGTCGGGGTCAGTTTTATCAATGATTCGATCGAAGCACGGGCTCCAAGCGCCGTACGGCTTTCTATCAACTCGCTCAGCAGCATAAAGAACGCTATAATTCCGGCTGTGGCATACTTCTGTGCCGGGTACTCATCGGTGGCCGCTGTCGCGAACGACGCTATTATTGCCAGCGCGACCAGCTCATCCATGTGCATCTCTCTCTTAAGCACGCTCTTGATTGCATGCCAGACAATCGGCGCACCGAGCAATATCGCCGCCACCATCGCCAGCAGCTCGGTGTTGAAACTGTCCCTGCCGTAGAAGAATCGGGCAATACCGCTGTTAATCAGCAACATCCCGCCGGCCAGCGTCCCCAGAAGCGCCATACTCACGCGAATCTGCTTGCCGCGAGTATATTCGGTCGAGACATCCTCTTGAAAATGCAAGTGCTCGTGAGCCATAAAACAAATCTCGTCTTCGCTATTTACTATCGCCTTTGGCAGTCACCTTGTCTGCCTCTTTAACGCTGCTGTTCTTCCTGCTTCTGTTTAATCGCCGGGTTTCTGTTTACCATCACTCGAATTTCCGCTCCTTTGGTTCCCTTCGAAGTCTGAATGACAAATTTCTCGTCGGCGCTGTTCAGCACCTTCTCTATCGCATCGAGGTAAATGCGCTGAACGACAAGCTGCGGGCGCTTGCGAAACTCCGGCAGTATCTGCTGCAAATAATCCGCGTTGGCCCTGGCCGTCTCCACTACCTGAGTCCGATATGCCCTTGCCTGTGCTATCTTCTCGCGTGCGGCACCGGCTACATTGTCCCACAGATACTGCTGCTGCTGCTCGCTCACCTCCTTGCCCTTGAGAACCGCAAACAGCTCATCCACGACGGGGCCGGCCGTTTCGCTCAATGTCGTCTCCGCGTAGGTCCGAGCGTTGCTGATGGCCGCCTGACTGCTTTGACTGGCCCTTATGAAGTCCTCAAACGCCTGGTCCACCTGACGCGGCCACTCGCTCCTGGTGAGCTGTATGGGTAATATTTCTATTCCAGTGTTAAGCTCATCGAGCTTCTTTTGAACAAGGGTTCGCACGTGCCGCGGAATCCTGTCCTGACTGGAGATCGCTTCGTCTATCGTGTAATCCACCATAGCCGTCACCACGGCGTCCGCCACCACACTCTCGAGCAGCGGCCTGACGCTTTCAGTCATTACGTCAAAGTACAACTGCCCCGGTTTCACATAATCCACGTAGACATTTCGGAAAAACAGCTCGGGACTGCTTATCTGATAGATGACCTGCCATTTGGTGTGCACAATGCTATAGTCGTTGCCGCTCCCGCCAGGTACTTCCTCGCTTTGCTTTTCGCCTCGCGTGATGCAGTATCCATCAACTATGGGGTCCAAAGTCTTGCCGGGACGGATTCGATCCCTGGGGCCCTGGGGAAGCAGCTCGTTCGGGCGCTGGAAATACCAGAATGAGTCAATAGGCACATTCACCTTCTTGCCCACCGGAATCTTCACAATCTCTTCAATCGGATACGGGAATACCCAATGAGGTCCCGGCCCAAGCAGGCGTTTGTCGCCGGCGCCACGGATTTTTCCAAAACGCAAGACGAGCGCCTGCTCATCCGGCCCGACCGTCCGGAAACCGGACGCAAAAAACACAACCACGAGCACAACCATTATTATCTTGAGCGTGATAAAGCTTATCCGAAGCGCCTCGGAGAGGTACTTTCCCGCCGCATCAAACTCTCCGCCGGGCGCCTGCCCTGCTGATGCCCCGCCACCATGCTCAAGGTTTTCGATATTCGGCTCTGTCATATTATGAACCTCTCACTCGCGGCATACTACCGCCTCGATTCGTTTGGCTCGCCGGCGGCTATAACCGGCATCTTAGTTAAATAACTGAATGGGTCAATTTCCGCCGGTATCACCAGCGTAGTCTTCTCCTTCAGCGCCTCCTTCAGCGCCTCGATGTTGCGCAAGAATATTGCCAGCTCCGGATTGGCCTCAAGCATCTGGTAGTACTGCGCCGCCTCCGCGTCGCCCTTGCCGCGGATGGCCTTGGCCCTGGCTTCCGCCGCCGCCAGCAGTTCTGTCTTTTTCGAATCGGCATCAGTACGTATCCTGGTCGCTTCCGCGTTGCCCTGCGCGACAATGGCCTGCGTTCTGCGATTTCTCTCCGCCCGCATCCGCTTGAACACGTCTTCACTCACATCCTTGCTGATCTTCAACTGCTTTATCCCGAGAGTCATAATCTCGATACCATAGTTTGCGTCCGCCACGCCCTCTTTCAGGTCCTTCAGCATCTCCGTTTCTATCCGGTCGAGTCTTATCTTCGAACGGTCGCTGTTGACAAATTCAGCAAAAGCATGAAGGCCCGCCACCCTGTTCTGCGTATCGTTAATCTGACTGCGCAATCTCTTTTTGGCCTCCTCCACACTTCCCCTGTTGTTGCTGTTATAGAATTGCAGCGGCTTACCAATCTTCCACACCACGTAAGTATCCACAATTATCGGCACGGCACCCCTGGTCGTCGTCTCGACCAGATTTCCCTCGACAACCTGGAGCCGCGAATCAAATGTGGTGACGCGTTGTATCGGCGTGGGCCACTTTAAATACCAGCCCGGTTCCTGCACCTGCCGCGTCGGCTTACCAAACGTTATCACCAGCGCCGACTGCGTTTCACCGACCTGAAACGAAATCAGGTAAAGACCCAGCACCCCAACCAGCAATACCACAAACAAGATAATCGCTACGTTCTTCATTGTCCGCTGCTCTCCTTCTTCTTAAAGCCCGGCAAATCGTATAAACTGGGCGTGAGTGGCTCTTCAGCGTTGATTATAACCACCTCGGTATCGTTAGGCTCAGCCGCCACCACAAATTTCCTCACGGCGGGCAGTGCTTGTTCGAAAGCCGCCAATATTTGCTCACGAACATAGATTTCCCTGGCCGCTTCGTATGCCTTGACCTGGCTGCCAAAACGCTCGCCGGTCGCCCGCGCCAGCGTCGCCTTCTCGAAAGCGTAACTCTGGGCCTGGCGCAATCTCGAAAAAATGTCGCCTTTCGCCTGCGCGAACGCCCTGTCAAGTTCGGGGCCCAACTGCTCTATCGCGACCGTGTCATTCTCATACCGCGCCAGTTGATAGTTCGCCGCCAGCGTATAAAGCTCGTTTGCCTCCTCCACCGACCCGGCCAGGGAACTCAGAGTCTTGTTTCTGTCAGCTTCGGCCTCCAGAATGGCCGCCTGCTTCTGCTGGAATGCCCCCACGACCTTCTGATAATCCGGCGCCACTTCCACCGGCGGATGGATGCCCTGCAAACCCAGAAATACTATCTCAATCCCGATCCCCTCCCTGTCGGCTGCCGCCTGGATTCTTTCGGTCAATATCTTCTTGGCCTCTTCGCGGCCCGCACCCAGAAGACTCTCCCTGAGGTCCCCTTCGCCTGCATCAACTTCGATCCTCGCGCTGGCAGCGAACTTTGTCAGCTCTCGATAACATATCGACTCCAGGAGGTTGGCCGGCTCACTGTGGTTGTATTTGAACGAGTAGAGGTCCTTAATTCTGTACTGAACCGGAACCGCCGCCACCACCAGACTGACTGGAACACTACCCGTCACGGAACCTCCGCCCAGCTGCTCACTGCCCACCAGCAGATAGTCCTCCTCCTCGTAATGCTTTCTGTCCCACAATAGCGGCTCATTCAATAGTCCCTTGTCGGGGGGACCTTTCTTCGGAACATAACCAATATGGAGCTCGGCGATGTTTTGCGTGGGGTACTTGTAAACGATATCAATGGGCCAGGGCCATTTGACAGTCAAGCCCGGACCAACTACCCTTTTCTGCCCCGCCGGAGTCAGCGGATTACCAAAACGCTCGATTATCGCCTGTTCGTTCGGCCCCACGACCACGAAGCAGTTCAGCAGGTACAGCGTGACGGCCCCAAACAGCACCAACGGAGCAATGGCTTTCTCGAGAAGCTTGTAAAACCAGGTTTGAGAGACCTTGAAACCAAATTGATAATCAATCGCACTGGCGGCCGTCCGAAATAACCCCCCCGGCTCGCTGATTAATCCGAGCAATCGGCTGTCAAATGGACTGCGGTGGTACTGCCCCCTAAACCTTGGCCGATATATGTCGAACACAACATTCACCGCTGTCTCCAAACCGAGCACTACCAGCAGAATCGGTATCGCCCAGTTCAGCACCTTTATCATCGAATCCATCTGGAACTGAGCCAGTGCAAGCCCCACCGCCAGCGCAAAGCACAAAACCGCTATCCCAAGAAGAAAACTTCCTCCCGCTCGCAAAGGCTTCCACCGCAGCTCCGCCGACATGCCGGTCGCATAGCGCGACAGCAAAAAGCTCACAAAAGCTATCGCCATGATAAAAACGGCAACCAGAAGCGGCTGTTGCGACTCCAGCTCGCTCCAGCGCGAAAATACCCTTAACAGGTACACCGCGGCCCCTATTTGATAGGCCGCAATAATGCCCGAAAATATCGGAATGAACCACTTCTCGAATAATTGCAGACGCCCTTGCGAAACCGCAAATAGCTTCGCGTTTTCGTCGCGCCCCTCAAAAATCGTGGAATCCCGCTCGCCCTTGGCCAAACGCGACGCGTCAAGCTTCTCCTGCTCGGCCAGAGTCCGCTGGTGAAACTGCAGGCACAGCACAAACCAAACCAAAACCGACCCCAGAATCACCCAGCTCAACGCAAACACCGCGTAGAACTCGCTCCATAACCCTATCAACAAGCTGATGATAAAAAACAAAACGCTGACAGCCAGAGAGACTCGCGCCACATATTCGGCTCGCTTGCTGGATATCGTCATTTCCTGTTTCTCCTCATCAGATTGTGAACAAACAGACCGCTCACAGAGTAGCTCTCTAACGGTACGAAACTTCTTTACAAATTAGAAGATGTGCAATATAACAATAATGGTCATTCGAGTATAGAGGCATTTACGAAAAATTATGCCTTAAAACCGGGCCGGACGCCGACGCCTGACCTCGAAAGCAGTGTATAAAAGCTGTAAACAATGAATAAACTATTTACGATTGCAAAGAACACTTTTATCGAGACATTAAGGCAACCCGTATATCTGATAATTGTCGTGGCCGCTTTGTTCCTGTTCTTTATGAGCCCGTCCCTGACAATGTACACAATGAGCGACGACAACAAGCTGCTGCGCGAGATAGGCTTATCTACGCTCTTCTTGACGAGTTTGTTCATTGCGATATTCTCAGCTTCTGGCGCCGTCGCCGAGGAAATCCGCAACAAGACCATAACCACCGTCCTGAGCAAGCCCGTGCACCGGCCCATATTCATTATCGCAAAATTCCTTGGCGTTGCCGGCGCCGTTGCGCTGGCCCACTATATCTGCACTATCGCCCTTCTGATGGCGATAAGACACGGGGTGCTCGTGGCCGTATGGGAAACACATGACTGGACCGTCATAGCGACCGCCGGCGCGGTATTGGTCCTTACCTTCGTCCTAACCGCCTTTTTTAACTACACTTACGATTGGAAATTTTCCTCGACCGCCATCGTTCTGACGGCCCTTTTCGCCACCGTAGGAATTATATTCCTCGCATTTATCGACCGTAACTGGCAGTTCAACCCCGCGGAAAACGGCTTTAATGCGCTGGACATCTATGGTGCCGTCCTGCTGCTGATGGCCGCAATCATTATCGTGGCGCTCGCGGTGGCGCTATCCACGCGATTCAATATACTCGTCACGCTCTCGGCCTGCGTGGCCATCTTTCTTTCCGGTCTGGTGAGTGATTACGTGTTCGGACGATTCGCCGACACAAAATTATGGGCCAAGATATGCTACTTCCTGCTGCCAAACCTCCAGATGTTCTGGATAAGTGACGCCATTTACGAGGAAAGTGTCGTCCCTTTGAAATACGTCCTGATAAGCGCCTCTTACGCACTGTGCTACACGGTTGCCATACTCGCATTGGCCGTCGCCGTCTTCCAGAGACGACAAGTGGGCTGATACAAAGCCCCCACGCATCCCGGCGAGATACAATTTACGATTCACCAGACACGGCTATTATCACCGCCGTCTCATCGCAATTCTGCTGCTTGGGACATCGCGCACAATCGCTCCAGACCTTCATCGGGAGTTTGTCGGTGTCGACTTTTTCAAACCCCAGCTTTTCGAAAAACTGCGCGTCCAGCGTCAACGCAAATACCTTCTGAATACCCATTTGCCTTGCCTGTTCAACCGCGGCGGCAACCAGCATTTTGCCCGCGCCTTTGCCTTTGAAAGACTGGTCAACCGCCAAAGATTTGATCTCCGCCAAATCCGACCACACCACCTCCAGCCCACAGCAGCCGACTACACTGCCGTCAACCTCCGCCACCATGAAACCCTGCAGGTTCTTGTAGATGTCCGCCATCGAGCGGAACAGCATCCTGTCCTGCTCGGCATACTCGTTGATCAGCGAATAGATCGCCTTGGCATCCGATATTTTCGCACTGCGTACTTTCATAACCTTTTCAGATGATTATTGTAATCTTCAACTGTAATTTCTATCTCACGTAGAATTTCTCTTATTAGAGGACGTGCCAATACCTTTGCCTTGTGGTGTGGCACGGTAGTAACCCTTCCCTCGGGGTGCCTGTAAAAGGCATGACTTCCTTTCTGGCGGACTTTTTCAAAACCCAGCCGAAGCAGCAGCTTCTCCATTGTTTTGGCGTCGATAAGTTTAAGTTTGCTCAACCTGTAACCTCGAACTGCTGGATTCCCACAAATTCAGGTATGTGTTTTTTGGCCTCGGGGTCCATTTCCTCAAGACATAATTCCACCACCTCTTTAAGATTGTCTTTAAGCTTATCCAGAGTTTCCGCCTGTGTATGCGCGCCAGGGATTCCCGGCACAATTGCGACATATAGGCCGGTCTCTGCATCCTTTTCAATATATCCGGTTACCTTATACATTCAGTTGCCTCCTATGTATCGATAAACTATTGGTATACTTACAAACAGATTGTATCAGATTTGGTTTAAGATGCCAACAAGAAAGGCCGTAAGCGATATTCTCACGGCCAATTTCAAATTCTAAATTCTCTTATCCTCTGCGTTCTCTTCTCAAAGCTAAACCAGAGAATCATCAATCTTTTCCACGTAACATCACAGCACCCACGCTGAGTAGCAGGAGGGTGGCTGGTTCGGGGATTTCCACAACATAGCCGTGAGTCTGCCAATCGCCAAGGTGGTCCTTCCATTTAGAATTGTCGTTTAGGGTAGGTTCTCAGAATCCTATAATAACTTAAAACAAGGAACAAAAGAAGCAAGAAAGCAAGCAAAAAAGACTAAAAAGAGATTGTTTCGCTGCGCTCGCAATGACAATCGGCAGACTCTGCAAATTCCCCGACCAAAAAACCGAAAAAATGCTGGAAAAAATGTTGCGCATCACTAAAATAGCCCATACTATGAGATTCATACTTATTGATAGGATTGTCTCACTGGAGCCGGGCCGGCAAATAAAGACGGTCAAGAGCGTCTCTCTGGCCGAGGAATATCTGGCCGACCACTTTCCCACGTTTCCTGTCCTGCCCGGAGTTCTGTTGCTGCAGGGGCTCATCGAATCCGCCTCGTGGCTCGTCAGAGAAACGGAAAATTTCGCACATAGTATGATATTGCTTGAACAGGCCCGAAATGTAAAATATAAGAGCTTTCTGGCGCCGGGCGGCCGAATAGAATATACCGTCGAGGCCAAGACCATAGAAGAAAACGTCAGCAGCTTTACCGGTTTCGGCGCATCCGAAAACGAACGCATTGTTGAGGCAAACTTCGGGCTGAGGCACTTCAACCTCGCCTGCGGCAACGCCCCAATGGCCGCCGTGGACGCCGAGATAATCGAGAATATGAAACTGAGGCGTGAACTGCTTAGAGGATGGTAAAGCAACCCGCCCATAACGGACTTTGACAAATTAACGGAGGTAACATAACATGGCAATGAGTCGGGAAGAAATTTTCCAGAAGGTTAAGGAAATCCTCGTGGATGCCCTCGGCGTGGACGATGACGAAGTTAAGGCCGAGGCCACCCTGATGGGGGATCTGGGGGCTGAAAGCATTGACTTTTTGGATATAGTGTTTCGTCTGGAAAAGGCCTTCGGCATAAAAATCCCGCGAGAAGAGTTGTTCCCGGCAGAAAACCTGATGAACAATCCCGAGTTCGTAAGCAATGGCAAGTTGACCGACAGGGGCCTTGCCGAGATCCGAGAGAAGATGCCGCACACCGAACTTGGGGACTTTGAAAAAGACCCCGACATCAACAAGTTGGCCGACCTTTTCACCGTCAACGCCATCGTTAACTACGTCGACGGCAAGTTGAACGCCGCTTAGCATTGAAGAAAGACGTAGTCTCTGAGCGTCAGGGTTGCGAAGCGCCAACCTGCCGCCTGCTTTAATATGGAAGTAAGATGCGCTGGATATGGATAGACAAATTCATCGAGTTTAACAGCGGCAAGAACGCCGTGGCCGTCAAAAACGTCACCCTTGCCGAAGAGCATCTGCACGACCACTTCCCCGGTTTTCCCGTGATGCCGGAATGCCTCATGATCGAGGCAATGGCGCAGACCGCAGGCATCCTCGTCGGCGAGGCAAAAGCCTTTCAGGAAAAGGTTATCCTGGCAAAGATCAAGAAGGCCGTCTTCTTCGACTACGTAAAGCCGGGCGACACCATCAAGCTCCACGCGAGAATCGAATCCATAGCCGCCGAAGCCGCCGGTACCTCCGGCAAAATCACCCGCGACGACAAGCTCATCGCAGAAATAGACCTCATGTTCAGCCACATCGACAAGAACCTCGCCGGCAGACAGTTCCCCGATGAAAACTTCGTCTTCACCGACACCTTCAAATCCCTTTTGCGCGGCATGGCACTCGGCAACGCCTCCACACAAACGCAGTCGGAGCAGCAAACATGAGTCAGGCCCGCGTGGTCATAACCGGCTTCGGCGCCATAACACCACTCGGAATGACCGCCGACGAAATGTGGCAGGGTCTTTCCGCCGGACGTTGCGGAATCGGCGAAATCACCGCCTTCGACCCCGTCGGCTTTACCTGCAAACTGGCCGGCCAGGTCCCCGACTACAAGATCCAGCAGTACGTCCCCAAGACCTACAGAAAAGCCGTCAAGCTCATGTCACGCGACATCGAGCTTGCCGTGATCGCCGCCGCCGAGGCCCTGGCCTCCGCGGGCCTCGTCACCAAGGCCACCGACCCCGAAAGAGTCAATATCACTCCCGAGCGAACAGGCATCAACCTCGGCGCAGGCCTCATAAGCTGCGACCTCGTCGAAATCGCACCGGCGGTCGCAAATAGCATCACAGACGGCGCCTTCGACATCAAAAAATGGGGAAAAGAAGGCCTAGAAATGGTTACGCCCCTCTGGCTCCTGAAATACCTGCCCAATATGCTCGCCTGCCACGTCGGTATCATTCACGACCTGCAGGGGCCCAGCAATTCGATAACGTGCGCAGAAGCCTCTGCACATCTGGCCATCGCCGAAGCTGCACAGGTCATCGCCCGCGGCGGCGCCGATATCTCCCTCGCCGGCGGCGCAGAAGCAAAGGTGAATCCCGTCGTGATGACCCGCCAGTGCCTGCTCAAAAGAGCGACCACCGAAAACAACGACGACCCGGACTCGGCCTGCCGGCCCTTCGACGCCGATGCAAAAGGCTCCGTCTTCGCCGAGGCCGCCGGCATCGTCGTCCTCGAAAATATTGAAAACGCCAAAGCACGAGACGCAAGGATTTTCGCCGAAATCCTCGGCACAGGACACAGCAGCAGTCTCAATCCCGACTACGAACATCTCGAGCCCGACGGTCTCGGCCTGCAGATAGCCATCGAAAAAGCAATCGAAGATGCGCAGATTCAGCCGGAGGACCTCGACATCATTATCCCTCATGGTGCCGGCATCCCAGCCGATGACTTGGCCGAGTCCACTGCCATTGAAAACGCGCTCGGCAAAGCCGTGCAGAATGTCACCGTCTGGCCGACAAAAAGTATGCTCGGAAACTCCGGCGCCGCCGGCGGCGCGCTTGATGTCATCGCGGCCGTCTGCACCATGAACCACGGCGTTATCCCAGCCGCCAAAAACTGCGACACAATGGCCGATGGCTGCAATCTTAATATCTCCAAAAAGCCGCAGCAGAAAAGGATACGCCATGCCCTCGTTTGCAGCTACACTTACGGTGGGCAAACCGCCGCCGTAGTACTGAAGAACCTTGATCACGAAACGGAATAGCAGATGATTCATAGACCCACAACCGAGCGCGTGGTCATAGCCGGAATGGGCATCGTTTGTCCCCTCGGGCACGACGTCGAAACGCTCTGGCAGGCGGTCCTGGCCGGCAAAAGCGGCGTGGCAAAGACCACCATCTTCGACGCCTCCACCTTCCCCACAACCTTCACCGCAGAAGTCAAAGATTATGACTTCACAAAATTAGTCAAAAACCCGCACCTTCACCGAAACGGCAATCGCGGCTCCGCCTTCGCAATAGGCGCCGCCGCCCAGGCCTGCCGACAGGCACGCATCGATATCGAAACCGACGCCCCCACCGACGGAATCGACCGGCGAAGACTCGGAATCTACCTCGGCGCCGGCGAGGGCTCGGCCGACAACGATGTCTTCTTCAGCGCCCTCGTCCACGCATGGGACCCCGAGAAAAACCAGATGGACTGGAAACGCTGGGCGGACATAACCTTCAGCAAAATGCGTCCGATCTACGAGCTCGAACAGGAACCGAATATGGCCGCCGCCCACATCGCGCTGCTCACGGGCGCACGCGGCCCCGCCAGAAGCTGCCTGACCGCCTGCGCCGCAAGCACGCAGGCCGTCGGTGAGGCCATGATGATGATTCGCAACGGAAACGCCGACGCAGTCATCGCGGGCGGTGCGCATTCCATGATACACCCCCTCGGCCTGACGGGCTTCAACCGTCTGACCGCACTATCGACCAGAAATGAAAACCCACAGACCGCCTCCAGACCCTTTGCAGCCAGCAGGGACGGATTCGTCCTCGGAGAAGGCGCAGCTATTCTCATCCTTGAATCGCTTGCCTCGGCAAAGAAAAGAGGCGTCGAAATCCTCGCAGAGGTGATAGGCTACGGCAGCAGCTCGGACGCGTTCAGGGTCACCGATATGCATGAAGAAGGCCGTGGCCCCATCCAGGCCATGACCGCCGCCCTTTCCGACGCCGGCATCACCTACCACGACGTCGATTACATCAACACCCACGGCACCGGCACCACAGAAAACGATTCCATCGAGACAAAGGCCATAAAGGCAGTCTTTAAGGAAAGGGCAAAGAAAGTCCCCGCCAGCAGCGTCAAGAGCATGATGGGACATCTCATCGGCGCAGCAGGCGCAGCCGAGCTGATTACCTGCGTCCTGGCCATTCGCGACAATATCGTTCCGCCGACCATGAATCTCAACGACCCCGACCCGGCACTCGATTTGGATTACGTTCCCAACAAGCCGCGAAAGATGCAGGTCAACATCGCAATGGACGAGTCCTTCGGCTTCGGCGGACAAAATAACGTGGTCATAATAAGAAGATACAAGGAATAACAGAGTAATAGAATCTTGAGCACGCAATACGAGATGGGAGATACGAGAGACTGTAATGATCGACATTAAGCAAATTCGAGAAAACCCACAAACGTTCAGGGACGGCGCCAAAGCCAAAGGCTTCGACGTGGATATCGACAGGCTGCTTCAGGTCGACGACACCCTAAAGGCAGCAAAGCAGCAGTTGCAGGATATCTCCACCGAGAAGAACCGCCTCGGCAAATCCATCCCCAAAATCTCGGGCGACGAAAAGCAGGCGGCACTGGCCCAACTGGCAGAACTAAAACAGCAGGAGCCCGGGCTGAACGAAAACATCAAACACCTCCAGCCCGAGTTCGACGCCCTCATGCTGCTGGTCGCGCAGCCCGCCGACGATGATGTCCCCTTCGGCGCCGACGACACCCAGAACGTCGAAATAAGAAAAGAAGGACAAATACGGAAATTCGACTTCGAGCCTAAAGACCACGTCCAGTTGGGCGCCGACCTCGACATCATAGATATCGAGCGGGGCGTCAAATTGGCCGGCACGAGAAACTACTTCCTCAAAGGCGACGGCGCACGCCTCCACTGGGCGGTCCTGCAGTTTGCCGTCGATTTCATGACGAGCAAAGGATATGTCCCCATGTCCGTCCCCCTGCTGGCCAGGTACGAAGTCATGATGGGAACCGGCTACTACCCCGGCTCCGAAGAACAGACCTACCAGATGGAAAGAGACGAGCTCAGCCTCGTGGGGACCGCGGAGGTCCCCGTGACCGCCTATCACATGGGTGAAATACTAAAAGCCGAACAGCTCCCCATCAAATACTTCGCCCTGTCGAGCTGCTTCAGGCGTGAGGCCGGCGCCGCCGGAAAAGATACCTACGGCCTCTACCGAATCCACCAGTTCGACAAGGTCGAGCAGGTCATCATCTGCAAAAACGACGCCGAGGAGAGCACGAACTTCCACAACGAAATTTTAGCCAATGCCGAAGGTGTCATGCAGGCCCTTGAGCTGCCCTACCGCGTCGTAAACGTCTGCACCGGCGACCTCGGCCGCGGCCAGCTCAAAAAATTCGACATTGAAGCCTGGATGCCCTCCCGAAAAAACTACTGCGAAACACACAGCGCCAGCAAATTCCACGAGTTCCAGGCCCGAAGAATGAACCTCCGCTACAAAGACCCGGCCACGAAGAAGAACATCTTCTGCCACACGCTCAACAACACGGTAATCGCCTCGCCGCGAATCCTTATCCCCGTCCTTGAGCTTTACCAGAACTCTGATGGTTCGATAAACGTGCCGCTCGTCCTCCAGCCGTACATGGGCGGAAAACAAAAAATCACAAAGCAGTCTTAGAAAGGGGGGCCAATCATGACCAAAGAGGAGATTTTCGAATTCATCAAGGAAAATCCCGTCTTCAGCCTCGCCACCGCCGAGGACAACAAACCGCACGTCCGCATCATTATGCTCTACCGCGCCGATGAAAACGGCATCATCTTCAACACCGGAGAAAACAAGGACGTGCACCGCCAGCTCAGCGAGAACCCGCAGGTGGAGATGTGCTTTTACAACGGCGACCGCGGCCTCCAGGTCAGAATTTCAGGCACCGTCGAAACGCTCGAAGACCTCGAGCTGAAAAAACGCGTCGTCGCCGATTACCCCTTCCTGAAGGAATGGGTCGACCGCGAAGGTTTCGAGGTCCTCATCGTTTACGCCTTAAAAAACGCCCGCGCCGCCGCCTGGACCATGGAAACGAACTTCCAGCCTAAAGAATACATACAACTGTAATCGCCGGCAGACCCGCACCCGCAAAGCCGCGCCAATCAACCGAGCCGCGACCAACAGGGAGCGGTCCCCAATCCGATGTGTAGGGTGTGCTCCGCACACCATTACTCCGGTCATTGCGAGGCCGCAGGCCGAAGCAATCTCCCCCATTAATCCTTAATCAATCATCCTTAATCATTTACCCCCCCGCCCCATCGAGCCAGTGATGTCCTAATTTGCCCAAGTCGGCAAATTCTACTTCACCATTACGGTTTATATCCGCATTTCCGCACCAATTATTGAGATCATTGCAGTCGGAACGCCGCCACGCGGAACCGAATATGGCGAAGTCTTCAAAGTCTACATCGTTATCATAATCCAGATGCCCGACCGGCGTGAGCAGGACCACATACTCTTGCCCATCCAGCTCACCTACCCCGACAATCTGGCCGTTATCGCTGATACTCCTTGCTCGGCAAATAGTCCAATTCGAATCGGTGCAGAGCAAATCGTTAAAATCCGCAATTTGCCCATCCATCCATAAGCATCCTCTCTCGGAATCATCCGCCCAGACAGACTGGCCGACAATCAGACCGTTATCACTGATGTCATAAGCGGCCGAATCAACCGCTCCATCGAGTGTTCCCAAATCGGTCATTACTGCGTTGGAATCGTCATATAGAAAAGCATGGTAGCCGTCCGGAGAACCGCTGGAATAACCAACGACTTGTGACTGATTATTAATCGCATTGCCGTAACTTTGTACTTGGCCGGGCAGAACGCCTATATCCCTCATGCCATTTACATCATCATAAATAAACGCATGCGTGCCATGCGATGACGTCGAGAAGTAACCCGCAACTTCATTGCTGTCGTTGATAGACCTCGCAATGCTGTAATTGGTATTTTCAATGGTGTCAATAGCAACCACACTATTATCATTATCCCACATCACGGCAACATGAGTGCCATCGGATTTGTTGGCCTGACCTGCCACTATCCCGGCATTGTTTATACCGTAGCCCTTGGTCATATTATCACTATACAACGAATCCAGACCCGTCAAGACACCATCGTCCCATATAAAGGCCCTAATCCTAAAATTCCTGAAATACTCCCCTGTAACCTGACATGAGTCATTGATTGCACGAGCAACAACATTTTCGGTACCGGCCGGTGCCTGCAAAATAGTCAGTTCACCATCTTCCCACACAAATGAGTTATCACCTATATAACCCGTTACCTGCCCATAGTCGTTTAGAGCAGACGCCGTAGCGGAACCTGTAGGCTCGATAATTGTTATTTGGTACTCCAGGGCATTAACGGAACCGATGGCAGTTAGAACAACCGCGGCTATTAGCGATGCCACTACATTATATCTCATCTTCATTCCCTTTCTGTTACAGCAAGCCTCAGTAATAAAATTATTGTTCAATGCCTTCAAGCCAGTGACCCGCTAATATCGCAAAGTCCCGCCAGTCCACCAGCCCACTGTGATTCAAATCCCCCGCCGAATGTACCCGCAAAAACGGATACGTCTGATTCTCCCCGATCCCCCACACCTCGACAAAATCCCAGCCGGCATCGGTGAACGTACTCTCCTTCATCATTTCCACCGTCGTCTTGCCTATCACATTCGGATCGCTCGTATTTCCAATCCCGTTGACATCCGGATTAACATCCGCGTCCCAGAAGCACTTCGTATATGAAGCACCTCTACGGCTATCCCCCACCAGGTTGCCGGTCTCGTCACTACCTTCAACATGGCCTGCCGCGTAGCAGTTAGTAACGTCGCCACTGTTTGCTCCAACCAATCCGCCCACCATCGCAGCACCCGAGGCTGCTCCCGTGGCATAAGAATTGATTATCGCGCCTTGGTAATTATCTCCCACAAGCCCACCGACGAAGAAAGACGTAACGGCCCTGACCTCCCCAATGGCAAAGCAGCGGGTAATAGTCCCCCTGTTCCATCCAATTAGGCCACCGATGCAATCAAGATCTCCTGAAACGTTTCCAATGGCGTAGCAGTCTGCTACAGTCCCCTCCTCGTTATATCCTACGAGCCCGCCGCCAAAGTCGGTGGAGTTAACCTCTCCTATGGCATAACTGTAAGTGATACTACCGCCGGAGTATGCTCCCAGCAGGCCACCGGTGCCACCCTGCCCAGAGATTGCTCCTGTGGCGCAGCAGCGGGTGATGTTACCTCCTCCACCTCCGATGAGGCCGCCAACCGAGCCATCCCCGCTAACAGTACCAGTTGCACGGCAATCTGCAAGATTCGAGTCCATATTTCTTCCCAAGAGTCCCCCAACATACACGCCTGTTGCGCTGACGTTACCGCTTGCATTACAATCACAGATGTCCATATAGTATTGATAGTGCTGCAAACTGCGGGCAGTGCCTATCAGACCACCTACGTAGTTATCGCCGGATACAGCCGCTGATGAATGACAACTGAAGATGTCGCTTTCAAGATACCCCACTAAACCGCCAACATTGTCCGTGCCGGACACACTGCCAGTTGTTAAACAGTTTGAAATCACTGCGTCACCCTTTACTGGGCTGAACGACCCCACTATGCCACCGACTGAGCCTTCACCCACGACTGTCGCGTTTGAAAAGCAGTCAGAGATTCTCCTAAAACCGAAGAAGTCCTCCTCGCCGTTGCCGATCAGACCCCCTACATAATCGCCTCCCGAAACGTTGCCCCCTTCTACGCCACAGTTCTGTATTATTCCACGGAATAGCAACCCAACCAAAGCACCAACCTGGTCGCCACCTGCGAGACAGGCATCGATTAAGGTAAGATTCATTATTTGGCCATCAGCATAGTACGGTAGCCCGACAGCGCGGAACAGTCCGACAGCAGATGTGCCAAGGCTTGTATACGTGAAATTCGAAATACTGTGCCCGTTGCCATCAAAAATGCCGCTGAAGCCGTTGCTGCTGCTGCCGATGATCTTGAACTGATCCCCCGTGTAACCGGCCAGGTTAACATCATTTACCATTACAAAGCACTTGTTGAAATCTTCAACGTGGTTGCCGATGTCGTTCAAATCGGTTGGCGTGGCGATGCGGTAGGGGTCGTTCGGCTCGCCGGTGCCGCCGGAGTATTTGCCGAAGGCGACCCCGGTCCCAATCAAGACGATACACGCCAAAGCAAGTCTTCTGGTTTTCATAATTCCGCCCTCACTTTTTGCCTTTTAACTTTTGCCTTTCCGCCCGTTCCGCTGCTGTATTTGGCAGTCGAGACATTTAGCGCCAGCCCCCACAACAGAACCACAGCCGCCGGTATTGGAATTGCTCTGCGTTGCATTACTACCCAACTCGCCGAAAAACCGCGTACTATACAATCCGTATCTTAAGACCTGCTCGTGTTGCTGTCAAGCAAAAAAAATCCCATGATGATGTCCTTTTCCGGCGGTTCGCCGTGGGTGTACTTCATATTTGCAGGCAGGAAGGCAGGGTATCGGGCTTCTATGGTCGTGGAAGGCTTACGGGGGGCCGGATTCCCGCTTTCGCGGGAATGACAAGGGGGGCAATCGAGACGATTTGGCAAAAAACGGGCCCAAGGATACCGGCAAAGAAGCCACATACAAAGGTCAAACGCACGCGTGACTTTTCTTTGGGACAAAATTGCTTGAAATTCGCACGTTCGGGCTTATAATCGCCCGCGAAGCGTTACCTTTTCGTTCGACTTGCGCTTTCCAGCCGGACCTGTTAACAGAACGCGGACAAGCGATGGACGACATCCGGCGGAAATTAGACCTGATTGACGCCCAACTGGCCGGCCGGGCCGACCTGCACAGGCGAATCATAAGCGCCGCCCCCCTGCTTTTTGCGGGGCCTGGCGAAAAAACCCGGCGTTTCTCTTGCCATTGCACCTTCGCAGCGACAGGCTATAATTACTGCTCATGTTTTCTTGCTGGTCGGCTCTGTTGCAGCAAGAGATTGGAGATAATGTTTTTTGTTAGAGGATTTATATGGGCAAGGCGGCAACGATACTCCTGCTGATCTGTTCCAATATGTTCATGACTTATGCCTGGTACGGACATCTGAAGGACTTCAAGGATAAATCAATCTTCGTGGTCATCTTGCTGAGCTGGAGCGTCGCTTTCATGGAATACTGTCTCCAGGTTCCGGCGAATCGAATAGGTTTTCACCACTTCTCCCTTTCACAGTTGAAGGTCCTTCAGGAAATTATAACGATAAGCGTGTTCGCCTTATTTGCGACCGTGTATATGAAACAGCCGCCGAAGGCCGATTTTCTTTGGGCGTCCTTGTGTCTGGCCGGAGCGGCCTATTTCATGTTCCGCGGCGTCGCTGTCAGATGACCCGATGTCCAGGACCGTAAGTCATGACGCGGCAGCGCGCTGCGATTAAGAAAGGTCGGCAAGCAAGGACAACCAAGCAAGCTTGTTCACTTGACCCGGGCTTCCCGGCCTGTGCTCTGCGGCCTCGGCGATGAAAACGAAACCGCCGTAAACAACGCAAATATGGATGCAATAAAGCAGAAATTAGAGCTCATCGACGCGCAACTGGCTGGCCGCGCGGACCTGCACAGGCGAATCATAAGCACCGCCCCCCTGCTGTTTGCCGCCGTGGGCCTCATCAGCGGCATCCTTGTGCAAAACATCATCTGCGGGTCGCAGGTCACCGGCCGCGGGCCACGCCTGCTGTGGCTCTGGCTACCGCTGCTTGCCTTGTTTGCGACGGCTACTATCGTTGTCTTTGTCAGGCAAGACCGTTTCACTAATCACCAGTCACCAGTTACCAATTACCAGTACGCCGCGGCATACCTGGCTTTGGGCTGCTTTGCCTGCCTGGGTGCGGTGCGCCTGATTGCCTTCCACACAGCCGGCGCCAACGAGGTCCGCAACCTCGTGGCCGACAAGCGCAGACTCGCAACCATTCGCGGCCTGATTGTCACCGAGCCCCACATCAACAGAAACCCCCAATGGGAGTTCTCAAGGTTCACACCCAGTGACCCGACCACAAGTTTCTACCTGAGAGTCCGTGAAGTGGAAGCCACAACCGGCTGGGCCGATGTCACCGGAACCGTCAGGGTCCAGGTCGATGAGCCCGTCCTCGACCTCAAAGCCGGCGACTGCATCCAGGCCTACTGCTGGCTCGACAGGTTCACGGCCCCCACCAACCCGGGCCAGTTCGATGTCGCCCGATACCTCGCGCGCAAAAACATATTCATCGCCGCCGCCGTCAAGTCACGCGACGGCATGGAGATAATCGAAAACCGTTCCCAAGGTCTCTTCACAAAAATGAAAAGCAAAGTAAGGCGAACCGCCTCAAAGGCCCTTTTGTCCGGCCTGGACCCCGAAGACGAGAATCGAGGCCTGCTTGAAGCGCTGCTTTTGGGTTACAGGGGAAATATAAGCGCTGCCACCTACCGCGCCTTTCGCCAGACGGGGCTGCTGCATTTTATCAGCCTTTCCGGAATGCACCTGGGCATCCTCGTCGGCACGATATGGTGGCTGTGCAAGCTAATCGGCCTGATGAAGCGCGCCAGCGCCGCCGTCTGCATCATCGCCATAGCCGTCTTTCTGCTCATTGTCCCGCCCCGGGCGCCCACCGTAAGGGCCGCCATCATCTGCTGGGTCTTCTGCGCATCGTTGCTATTCAAGCGACGTCCAAACCCGCTCAACACCCTGTCACTGGCCGCAATAATCCTGCTTCTCGTAAGACCGACGGACCTTTTCGAAGCCGGCTGGCAGCTCTCCTTCGCCTCCGTCCTCGGCATCCTGCTGTTTTGCAGGCGAACATACTCTTTCCTCTACGAGCAGATTACTCGTATGCCTAGGCCTGAAAAACCTCCGATCCTAAAACGTTTCTTCCGCATAATCTCAAGGCCGGGTCCGTATCTGCTGGAGTTACTTACCACCGGCTTTACGGCGTGGCTCGGCGGCGCGGGGATATTGCTTTATCACTTCTATACAATCAACCCGCTTACATGTGTCTGGACTGTAATAGCCTTTCCCTTCGTGGCCGCCATCCTGACCGTGGGGCTGTTCAAGATGATTCTGTCATTTCTGCTGCCCACCGCAGCGGCGCTGTTGGGCGTGATAACGGCAGGACTATCCAGCCTGCTGATTCGTATCGTAACACTTATTGCGGACCTTCACATATCGCAAATACTTGTTGGTCACGTGCCGCTCGCACTGCCGATTCTCTATTACGCCCTCGTCCTGTTCATCACCTTTGCCCGCTTCCGCCGGCCCCTGATAAAACACGCTGTCGCCGCGTTAGCAGCTTCCAGCCTGATTGCACTGCTCGGTCTGACCTACTGGCACAGAAACCATTCGCCAGACCTGATGATGACGTGTCTGGATGTCGGCCACGGACAGGCCATCCTCGCACAACTGCCCGGGGGCGCCAACATCCTGTTTGACGCCGGCTCCATCGACAAGACCGACATAGGAACACGAATTGTAGGGCCCTTTCTCGACTACACCGGAACAAGCAGAATCGACGCCATCGTAGTCAGCCACAACGACGCCGACCACATAAACGGCATACCGGAAATAGTCGGGCACTGCAAAGTCAGCGCCATCTATGCCAATGATGCCTTTTTCGAAGACGCCGACCAATGGGGAACCGCCAGATTCCTCTGCCAGAGCCTGCTCGAAAAAGGCCTTATCGTCCACCGCCTGACAGAATGGTTGAATCCAGCGCCCAAAACCAGCGTCAAGTCTATCTGGCCAAGTGCCCGAATCGCTGAGGACCAACAGGTCCTCGACAATGACAAATCGCTCGTTACCCTTATCGAATTCGCCGGCAGAAAGATACTTCTGTGCTCCGACATCGAAGAGTTCGCGCAGCAGGAGCTTCTCCGCCTCTACCCCAATCTCAAAGCCGACATCGTCGTCGCCCCCCACCACGGCTCACGAAACACGCTCGACGCCGGCTTCATCGAGAGTCTCCGGCCCACAGTCCTGATATGCAGTTGCGCCAGAAGCGCACGCCAAAAGGGCCGCGTGGCCGAGCCGCCCAACGTCACACAATGCCTCTACACCCCCACAGACGGCGCCGTTACAGTCCGCATAAGCAAGCACGGCGATATCACAACCGACCTGTCTGCAAAAAAATAGCCCTTACCAAATAAGGGCTATCCACCTGCCAACAAAAACTGCCCCCTCACAAACGGCCAATTATCACCGCACGTGGACCACAATCTCGACCCTGCGGTTCTTTGCCCTGCCTGCCGCTGCGCTGTTGTCGGCAACCGGCCGCCACTCTCCGCACCCAACCGCGCGTATCTGGTCCGGCGCAATACCACGCTCCACAAGATAACGAACCACGGAAAGGGCCCGCTGGGCGGAAAGCTCCCAGTTGTCCTTCCACGGCGATCTCTTGATCGGGTCCGTATCAGTGTGACCCACAACGTCTATCTTCCGCCCCGGGTACTTGCTCCGCAATACCGACTCGATATGATCGAGCTCCTTGCTGGTCGCACTCTTGAGCGTCGCCTTGCCGGAGTTGAAAAGTATCGTGTTGTCAAGCGTTACTGTAATGGTTCCCGCCGCCGCATCCAGAGTTACGTCGTAGCCCTCTCCGAAACCCGCCACCTCCGCGGGGCTTTGCTTGCGCTCTCTCATCTGTCGTTGAAGCTCTTCTATCGTCTGCTGGCTCTGCGAAAGACGCTCCGAAAGCTGACCCTTATCCAGCTGCTCCCGTTCATACAGTCCGTTCACATTATTATACTTGACCTCCAGGTCTTTGTATTTCTGCTCCCAGTTAGTGCAGCCGGCAAGAACCAGAACAGATGTGAAGATGACGGTAAGAATGGCTGTTTTTCTGTTAACAATGGACATTTGACACCTCCTTTAATATCGGCAACCACTTCATAAATTATTTAATTTTAGTGAAAACGTATAAAATTCCAGTAACTGAAAATCCGGTCGTGTAGAATCATAACAGTCAGAATACCCAAAGACAAGAACGGACCATAAGGAATCTGACGGGTCTTGCGGAAGAGCATCTGCGAGCCGGCCCACAGCAGCCCGAAAAACGGCGCAACGAAGAACGCCACGACTACAAAAAGAGGCCCGATCGTCGCTCCGGCGGCACCCATCAAATGGACGTCGCCAAGGCCCATTGCCTCCTTTCCAAACCCCAGCGTGCCTAAGATGCGAGTTACCCATACCACACCGCAGCCCACGAAGTAGCCCCACAGGCTGCCCAGCAGCCCTGCCACAAACGGCCGCTGTGAAAAATCCACCCACCAGGCGTGTATCGAGGGTGCCATTTTGCACATCAGATAGCCGCCCACCGAGCAAGCCACAATAGGCAACAAAAAGACTATTTCCCTGCATATCTCGCGCCGGTGGTTCAACTGCTGCTCAGCGGATTGCTCCCCCTGTGCGGTTGAATCTCCCGCCGGCCCGGCACTATCCCTGGGCGAATCGACGCTCCAATCATCGCCTTCGGATTCATAACTCCTTTTAATAACGCCAGTTGCGACAAGAAGCAACGATATTCCAAGCCCAATTAAAGCTCCGGCAGCAAGAGAACCAGTGCCCGCCCCGGCACTTGGCAGGATGGCCCGCTGGTCGATTACGTTTGGGTCAATTATGAACCCTCCGATTGCTGAGCCTGCCAGCCCCAGAAAAGTCGCAAACCAGCACACCGAGATGGGTATAACCCACAACTCGAGGTCTATTGCTGAAGCCGCAATCAAAGAACCTAACAAAATAATGTGAAGAACGTACACATACCAGCCGCCTTCCAGAAACACCGGTATGCTCGGCCGCAAATCTGTGTGGAAATATGCCACAAAAAGGCCTGCGAAAACGGCGCCTGTCAGCAGCTCGATAACAAAATATCGCGGCGAGATTGGCGCCTTGCAGCGGCGGCACTTCGCCCCCAGAGCCAGCCACGAAAGCAGCGGGACGTTATCATAAAAACGAATGAGTGCCCCACACGATGGACACGATGAACCGGGGCGAACCAGCGATTTGTCGCGTGGAAGCCGATAGACGACGACGTTCAGAAAGCTCCCCACGCAACAGCCGAATGCGAAAATGAAGATCAACCAAAGCCAGTCCAACAAGGCCACAATGCCTCCTTTGCATCACATTACAGAATCCGTCCATAAGACTATATCGAAAACAATGGGCTGTGTACACTATTTTCTCACCGCTGGCTTTAACGCCGTTCAGGCAAGCCAGAAATGAGCCACGTCAGCGATTCAGCGGTCTGATCTCAAAATGGTCCATATCCGCGCCGGCATCGCTTATCAGCACATAAGCGGCATTGGACTCGCTGAACGGCTCGCCCAGATACAGGCCTTCGGCGCTCTGCGGAATTTCTGTTGTGGGTTCATCGCCGTTGATTCCGTAAAAGACCCGGCAGCGCCCGCTTTGTTCGTCGTACGTGAACCTCGCCTTCATAGACGTTGGAAATTTCGCGAACTTCACCGGCTCCCCGCGCGGCCTCTTGTAGTCCGGCTTCGGATTCTGGTCCTTCAAATAAAGATTTAACTGCTCTCCGGAAGAATTGAAACTCAAAAACCACGTCACGCGGAACTTGTCCTTGAATCCGAACGACACCTCACGCCACGAGAAACGAGGATCCAGCCTCATATTATCCAGAGCGAAAACCGCATCGAAAGAGCCTGCGCCCACGACCCGGGTAAGCCCGCCGTAGGCCATTATCGAGTTGATGGTGTACTGCCCCTTGCCGTTAAACCCGCCCGTATAGCTCTTGTAGTTGCCCCAGTGGTCGAGGTCGAACTGGGGGCCCTTGAAGCTCTCGACCTCGTGCTTGACCCTTACGGGCTCGCCCGGCGCCGGCTGAGGCGTCATCATCCACTTCTGGTTGAACGCGTAGTGCTGCCGGCTGCTGATCAGATGAATTACGCCGTCCAGACCCTGGCACACCGAAAGATAGCCCCGATGCTCGCTGCTCCGCCCCCCGACGGTCACCATGCCCCCATCTGTGCACTCGGCGAACTGCGGCGGACCGTCCGGCGCCATGACTCGCTTGTAAGGCCACGTTTTGCCCTCATCGAGCGACAAAGCGCCGAACATCTCGGTGGCCTGGAACTGGTTGCCGTTTTCATCCGTTATCATCATCGGAACGCCGCACTGGCCGTTCAGGTTGCCGAACGTTGCCATAAACAGCGCCCCATTTCTGAGCTTCAAAAGTGCGAGCCTCTGGCCTCCGCCAATGGGATGAAATTCGCTCGGCGAATAAGTGAATGTCTTGCCGAGGTCGGTAGATACGCTCATGGGCATTCTATCATTGATGCGGCCGGCCCTTACAAAACCTAAAATCGTCCCATTGTTAAGCTGCACCGCGCCCGGATGATTGCCGCCAATGGCCCCACCCGAATTCGCCCATGTGAGTCCCTTGTCCCAACTGGTATACAGCCCGCCGCCGTCCATCGTCAGGGCAATGCCGCCGCCCTTCAGGCCTATTACCGCCTCACTAACCTGAATGCTCTTTTCGTGGTCCGGACTTATGAGCATTGCCTTCGACCACGTCGCGCCGCTGTCGGTCGATTTGCGCATCACAACCGCCATCCGCGCCCAGTTCGAAGAAACCGACATTGAGTTGAAATGGTAAATCGTCCCATTGTCATCGTACCACAATGAAAGGGCCGTGTCATTCCGGTCCGGCGGGTCCCAGAACGGCGACGCCAGCTCCCACTTTTTCGCGCCGTAACGAAGCCTGCTTGCGCAAACGGCCATGTTCCGCTCCCGCTCACCAATACCCGTGTACCAGATCGCCAGAAGGTCCCCGTTGGGACATTCGACTATCGCGGGGCAGTGATTGTGACCGGCAAATACCGGGCCGTTGTACTCCTTCGGAATCTGCACGTACTTGCGCGGACCCTCGAAATAAGGCTCCTTCGGGTCGGGGCCTCGCCGCACCAAAGCCGGATCCCGCTCAACAACATTCTGCTGATTAAGCGGAGGCGCCGGAACAGCCACACCCTTCGTATCAGGCATCTCGCCTATCACAACACGAAAGCCTATCAGCCAGTGCTTGTCCTCCGGCACCGTCCCCATTCGATTCGCCGACCGAAGATAATAAATATGTGTCCCGTGACTGCCGCCCCGCAGGACCTTGAAGTCCCCATCGACGCACCCAACCGGGTCCTGCTGAGAAGCCGCCACGTACGGTCCATACCAGTCATTGCACCACTCCTCAACATTGCCGTGCATATCGTAAAGACCCCATGCGTTCGGCGTCGTCCTGCCTACAAACAGCGGAACATCTTTCGGCACCCCCAGCATGGAAGCGTTCTTGCGAAACTCTTCGCCAAGCGTGTCACCCACATTAAAGGGCGTCGTCGTTCCCGCCCGGCAGGCGTATTCCCATTCCGCATCCGTCGGCAAACGGTAAGGCAAACCTTCCTTATCGGCCAGCCACCGGCAAAAGGCCTGGGCATCGTACCAGTTCACATTTATGACCGCCTCATCATCTTCCTCTGAAAGACCCGCGTCCCTGCCCCGCAGCTTACTGTGTTCGGCATCGAACAGCTCGTACTGCTTGTTCGTCACCTCGACCACACCCATATAGAAGGGTTTTGTAATCGTAACCTTATGATTCGGCCGCTCATCGAAGTCTCCGTCAAACTGCGTCCCCCGGTGATTCGCCAGCTCGCGCGGAAGCGGCGTCTTGCCCACTCCCATCTCGAACGTCCCGGGCCCAATCCGAACGAATTTCATCCCTGCAAAGTTCGTATACTCCTTGCCGCAGGGCGCGTCCGCTCCATAAGAACCCGCCACGCCAATCGTGCAAACCACCGCAATACTCAAGGCCAAACCAAAAAACATTCTTTTCATCTGTACACCCCTTAAAAATGATTGAACTGCTTCTGCTGCGAAATACGGGTCTTTCGCTCAAATAGTTCGGAATCCAAAATCAAATCACTTCTCTTTATCCCGGTCCGCGATTGCCGCGACTTTCATAGGCAAGCCAAACAACCGAATAAAACCCTTCGCATCCGTCGGGTCGTATTCAGCCCCCATTTTGAAGCTCGCTAAATCTTTCTGATACAGACTGTTCGGACTCTTCGCACCGGCTGGCGTGCACCGCCCCTTGAACAGCTTCAGCCGCACCGACCCGGTGACATTGCGCTGCGTGACATGCACAAACGCATCCAGCGCCTTGCGCAGCGGAGAAAACCACTGCCCGTAATAAACCAGCTCCGCGTATTTTAGCGCGACCTGCTGCTTGTAGTGCATCGTCTCACGCTCCAGCGTCAGGCTCTCGAGCACACGGTGCGCCGTCATCAGAATCGTCCCGCCGGGAGTCTCATAGACGCCCCGTGACTTCATCCCCACCAGCCGGTTCTCAACCACGTCCGCCTGACCGACGCCGTGTTTTCCACCGAGGCGATTCAACGCCTCAATCAGCTTGACGCCGCCCATCTTCTTGCCGTTCAGCGAGACAGGAACGCCCTGCTTGAATCCAATCTCCACGTAATACGCTTTGTCGGGCGCCTTCGCCGCCGGGCGTGATATTACGAACAAACCATCCTTCGGCTCATTACCGGGGTCCTCGAGGTCCGCACCCTCGTGGCTGATGTGCCAGAGGTTGCGGTCACGGGAATATATGCTCTTCTTGCTTTGCTCTATGGGTATCTTGTGCTCCTTCGCGTAGTCCACCGCCGCCTCGCGGGACGTCAGCTCGAACCTGGGGTCCTTCCACGGTGCGATTATCTTCAAAGACGGGTCCAGCGCCATATACGTCAGCTCGAACCGCACCTGATCGTTGCCCTTGCCCGTCGCCCCGTGCGCAACCGCCGTCGCTCCTTCCGCATGCGCAACTTCCACCTGATGCTTCGCAATCAAAGGCCTCGCAATACTCGTACCCAGCAGGTACTCGTTTTCATAAACGGCGCCCGCCTTCAGCATCGGCCACAGGTAATCCTCCACGAACTCCTTGCGCAAATCCTTCACCACGCACTTGACCGCCCCCGACTGCAGCGCCTTGCGCTTGATGCCCGCAAGCTCGTCGCCCTGCCCCAGTTCCGCAGCAAACGCTATCACCTCGTACCCGTACGTCTCCTTCAGCCACGGAAGTATAACACTCGTATCCAGCCCGCCGCTGTACGCCAAAACCACCTTCTCAACCTTGCCTTTAACCATATCAAAACGCTCCAGTATATGTTTATGCCTCCAGCCCAAGTGCGACGCGCGCCGCAGTTCGAAACTTCCGGCACCGCCGCTGCGCATCAAGTGCCGCTTCATTGTCAGCCGATTCCCCCGGATAGCGGAAAGTCACCGCAAAATCCGAAAGATAAGCAAGGTCCTCCCGAAAACCCTCCCACTCCGGCTGGATGCCAAGAACCTGTTCGAGAAGAGCTACCAAATCGTGGATTTTGCTGAAGGAAATACCTCCTTCGCAAAACCGCGCCTTGAGGTACTTCTCGGCGCACTGTTGGGCATGAAAACAAATGCCGTCATAGTTGGCCTCGCTGCCCACCGCGCATTCCCGCTCCATCATGGCAAAATCGCCTTCGGCCTTGGCTACCCACTCAGCGGCAATCGGCTTCATAGAGCACCTTTCCTTCTCCAAGAATTTCACGCATAAAATCGTCGCCCATCGCCAAACGTTCACGCACCTTCTCCGGCGTCCGCACCAGCAGGTCTACAGCGAACCCCGGCCGCAGCTTCATCCTGATCTCCACTGACTTGTCCACACTCCTTTTCTCGAATCGAACAACGACCAGCAGGTCCACATCAGAGTCTTCTGTGACCGTGCCCCGAGCATAGGAACCAAAGAGCACGACCTTTTCAGCGCCAAACTCCCGGCCGACCCGTCGACCAAACTCCTCTATCTTGTTCATCGCAACCATCACCGGCAAATTCCCATAGCATTCACCCATTTTCTCGCTGACAAGCCGGACACACGAAGCGAAACCGCCTTACATTTTCTCGGCTCTCAATACTCCGGATTCCATCAATACCGCAACTTTCGTTAGATTCTATTGGTAAGTACTAATCGCCTTAGACAACAGCCCCACATAAAGAACCTCGCTGTTGAGAATTGGACTGTGTCAATCCTGCGCCTCTGATGAAGTATCTGGGGGCACAAGTGGCTCAATCACTCGTACCAACTCAGGTATGTCTCTTTCAACCACGTCCCAGACCCTTTCCGGAATGATGCGGAAGTATTCGTGGACCAGGCGATTTCGCATACCAATAACCTGCTGCCAGGCAATCTCGGGATGTTGCTTTTGATACTCAGGCGAAACCTTGCGGGCGGCTTCTCCGATGATTTGAATCTGCCGCATGACCGCATTCTGCATCAGCTCATCAGCTTGAAAACGCTCCCAGCTCACATCTCGTGTGAATTCTCCAACCTTGCGAGCTGCCAACAGCATGTCCAGCAGGTAAGCATCGTCACGCCACATAAACGGTCTCCACAGATTGCAGAATATGTCGTCTGCGGATATAGTTTTCGCTGCGTTCAACAGACACGCGCTCCACCAGGTCCACCTTACGGTGCAAAATCTCGGACAGCTCATTCTCTATTCTTACTATTTCCATCAGGTCTGGCTCTTTGCCCTGCTTGAACTCCACCAGCATATCCACGTCGCTGTCCGGACCGAAGTCATCACGCAGCGCCGAGCCGAATAGCGAAAGTTCGAGGACATTATTGCGCCGGCAAAAACGCTCAATCTTCTCTTTGGACAGCCTTATATGACCAGCCATATCCATATTTCTTTCAACATCATTCCCGCCAAAGCAGGAATCTATTTGTTTTCCCTCCTAATTACTATACCAATAGCTTCGAGCGCACAGCAACAACTAAATCACGTAGTCTCAATACCAAATTAACCCTGGCGCGAACAAATTCGTCCACCTTTTTCGTCCTCATTTTCATTGAAGCCGATGTAGTCATCAAAATAATCAACTCATTTCACGCGGCAATAACGACCCCTTCTCGCCGCGCAATCTCCAGTATCGGACGACACTGGTCGGTTTCCCACTCCTGCTCGCCGCACGGAATGGGCTCGATACGATTATCCGCAGAGGTCGCCTGCCACAGCTTCTCAATCAGACCTATTTCTCGCGGACCATCGAACTCCGGCGCAATTACAATCACATCGATATCGCTCAGATCATTCGCCTCGCCCCGCGCAAAGGAACCGAAAACCACAACCTGACGTGCATGGATCCCCATCGATTCCAATACGGCCATATAGCGCCTCAGTACCGTCACAACCTCGCTTTCAACCATTCAAGCATCTCCTCAGCTAATGCAAGTTTGCCCCGTGCAGTCTCAACGTCGAGAGTAACCTGCACCGAATCCGGATAACGACCCTCCATCTGGTACATCCCAAAGCTGCGAAGGAAAGTCGCTTGCTTGGAGCTGATGGCCGCCTCCGCGAGCTCCGCAAGACGCACGAGGTTGTGTATCCGCGGCGGGATATCACCCGTTTGCTTCGTCACGTGCGCTTTGAGCATCTTCTCGACAGCCAAATGCGCAAAGAATAGACCGTGCCGAAAATGACCTTTTTCTATTAACGACTCTGCCGCTGCAAAGTCCTCCTCGCTGCTGCTCCTCCAGTATTCAACTTGCTTGTGAACATCTACCATACGTATCTCAGCACTCTTGCCTGCTCATGTATCTGCTTACAACCCAAATATACCAATCCCTGCTATCATCCGGCAAGTACTAAATTTGCGCGGCCCGCAAAGCACTTGAACGACGCGAAATGCTCATCCAAACAGCCGAATGAAATTGGACCTTGCCCCCCATCACCCCTTGGCAGGCACGCGAAACATCTGCACGTTTCTCGCAAGAAGCGGCTATCCTCCCGAACCCTTGAACTTGACCTCCGGCATCGCTCGCCCCAAGCGCTCGTAAGTCTCCTTGAGCGCCTTCATGAACTCCGCCTGCCTCATCCACTGCACGTGCGTATCCAGATACACCACATTGACCCCCTCATAGCAATACGCAGGATTCTCATATAACAAAATGTTCCCCGGATCCATTGCCGCGGTCTGTCCCGCTATATATATGTAGTTCGGCCCTTCAAAGTCCTTCGGCCTCAGCGGCGATTCAAACTGCTTGGCGGTACAATAATCCTTCTCAATAAGAATTTCCAGGTTCGGCGGGAATCTGCCTTCAGGGTCATCGTTTGCATACACTATGCATGCCTTTCCTATTCCGCTCAAGTTCGTCCCGGAGACTGTCCTTCCGGCCAGTTCCCGAGTCCGCCCCAAAGCCGGCATCAATATCGCCGCTCCCAACGGCGCGATTGTCACCGCCCCTGCCTCGAAGCCGGGCCCCTGGCAGTACGAGCGAAGACCGTCCGAATCGAACCACGAGTACTTGTAAGAAGGCTCCATATCCTTCGCAATCTCGCTCAGCGACGGAAGCATGACCGGTAATCGCATACCCTCCCGCGACGTGAACATCGTCACCATCGGCCAGAACTGCTGCGCTTTAATCATCATCTGACTGAATTGGACCTGAGAATCCGAATAACAAAACATGATCGGATTATGCGAAATGCCCGCCGCCGCCTTGCGGAAACCCTCCGTCGTCCGCAGCGACTCCTTCCCGGCCCCTGCCCCGACAACCTGCTTTGCCGCCAGGTTGCACAGGGTCGGATTGGAACCAATAATCAGATACCCGTTCACCACGGTCCAGCAGGGCATGACCTGCATCACCGCCAGCGGTGCTATCACCCACGAATGATATGTCCGGCCGTCACTCTGCATCTGAGAACTTACCTGCATCATACCCTCGCTCTTGCTTGCAACAAACCGCCCCAGGGCCAACAAGGCCTTCTCCGGCGATTGTGAGTCTCCTGCCTTGACAATCCCAACCACCCCGCCGCTCGGCGCCTCCATCATGACCCCCGCCGGAAGCGTATAGAAAACCATCGGCCCGGCAATACTCGCCAGCAAATCCCGGCGAATACTGAACTTCGCCTCCGACTCGAAACTACCGATTTCCTCCTCAAGCTCCGCATAGAAGTCGTTCGGCCCCGCAACCTTGAGCGAACTCATTACCGTATCATACATCCCACCAACATCGCAGTTCACTCCTGCCGCAGCCATCGCCCGGGAATCCACCATCTCAAACACCGACATATCAATCGTCCGCAATTGCGTTAGCAGTCCCGCCCGCGGCCCCTCGACCTCCAACAACTGCCTGCACACAAAATCAGAACCAGCGAAGCCTTCCCTGGCGACAAACCGCTTCACACCCGCCAGTCCCATCTCCTTAAGCGCCGTCCCGACTCTATCCGCTTCCTCGCCGCCGCCCTCATGGGCCGCCGCAAGCTTCACTACGCCCGCAATCTTCTCGCAGTCCGCATAAACCGCAAGCACATCACCGCTGCCCGGAACCTTCGAAAGATATCCCGGACTCACCGCCCTCGGCTCCGGCAAATATTTCATCGCGAGCCCGGCACGCTCGTTCAATGCCAGAACCAGATAGTTCCCTACCCACCCCCAATAGATGCCCACGCCACAAGCTTCCTCCCGCGTGTGCATCTTGAAAGAGCCTATGGTCGCCTCCCCGACCTCACCGTCACCCACCAGCGCCTCCAGCCTGCCGATAGCCGAGGCAATCTCCTCCTTGCGGCTCCCGGCATCCACAATGGCAAAACCGTAAACAGGAGGGCCCTCTTGCGATTCCTTCTGCGCCACACCGACAACAATCGGCCGACGCCCAACCAGCTTTAACAGCTCCATAGCGAGGTCCACAGCCAGCGATGCATTCGGGTCGCACGCCTCCTGCTTCAACTTCGCAAGAACCTCTTTCCTTACCGACTGATAAAACGTCTGAACGCCCGCATCGCTCCACATCCGGCCCAAAATGCTCTTCTCGAACGCGGCCTTCGAATAGTCGCCTCCGCTCGTCGCCGCAAATGCCAGCATATCCTCCGGCAGCACCATCATCAGTTTCTCTGCCGGCGTACTCTCCCCCTTCGCTGTCCCCGCCGCCACAAAACCCACCGAGAAAACCAGCACCGCCCAAACAAACCCATTCCGACCATACCTAACCATGATTACCTCCCTTCGAACAAGCCTTAATCAGAGCCCACACCTCGCATACGAGGTCACTCCATATCAGGGTGGACCTTCAGGTCCACGCGTCCTGTCCCACAAAATGCTGTGCACTTGTCACCCATTACCCGCAAAATCCACGCCGCAAACCGTCTGCCGCATCAGCTCACGGTCAGCGCTCTCGCCCGTGAACAGCTCGAACTGCGCGCACGCCTGATTTATAAACATCGACAACCCGTCAATCGTCTTTGCCCCCGCCTCCTTCGCCTGCCTTAGCAGCAACGTCTCGCCAGGATTGTAGACCGTATCGAACACCGCCATATCCTCCCTGATGCACTCCCTCGCAACGGGCGTCGCATCGACATTCGGGTGCATCCCGATACTCGTGCAGTTGATTACCAGCTTCGCCTCGATATTCGCCAAATCCGCCAGCGGCGAAAAAGCACACCCGAACTCCTCCGCCAGCCGCTCGCCCCTTTCGGCCGTCCGGTTATAAATCCTTATCGCCGCCCCCACATCACTCAGACCTGCCACCACCGCCCTTGCGACGCCCCCCGCTCCGATTACCGCCACCGGCATATCCCTCAACGCCGCCCGACTGATGCCGAGCGCCGACGTAATCGCATTAAGAGCACCCGCGTAGTCCGTATTATACCCACTCATCCGCCCGTCAGGCTGAATAAGCACGGTGTTGACCGCACCAATCCGCTGCGCCAAACCCTCCACAATCCCCCGGCTGCGCCTCACATAGTCCAGAGCATTTTCCTTATGCGGAATCGTCACGCTAACGCCCCGCAAGCCAAGCCACTTCCTGTGCAGCATATTCTGCATGAACGTCGCAAACTCCGCATAACCCCCTTCCACGCCCAGCGGAAGATACACCTTATTCACCCGTGCCCGCGCAAAGCACGCATTGTGAATCACCGGACTGAGCGAATGTGCCACCGGCCACCCGATGACCCCATAAAGCTCCGTGTCACCATCTATGGAATCATAACGGTATAACTTCTTGAACTCTTCCACCGTCAACTGCCCCGCCGCCGTCGCGCTCTTGCTATCAACGCTGGCGAACGTAACGAATGACTCAAGCTTCTTCGCCATCATCCTGCTGATAGAACCCGCCTGACCCATGCAAAAAACAATTCGCTCCCCGCTCGTCTGATGCAGCAAATCGAACGCCTCGAAGCAGTCGTTTATGTGATCGGCCTTATAGACCAGCTTCGGTATCGTCGCCGGATACACTGCCGCAATATCACGGTACAGCTTGCCAATATTTGCAAATCTCCCGTCGAAACTATGCGCAGACAGAATCAGCCTCGCCTTGGGGTTGCGCGAAAGTGCCAGCAGCATCTTTTCCTGACTATCAGGCACCAAAAAATTCCGATATTCGAAATCGACGAAATCCGCCCCCGCTGCCAGCGCACTGCCCAACACCTCCAGACGCAGCTCCATCTTATAGTCAATAACGCCCCCCTCCGTCTTGTCGCGGCACGTCACAATAATCGGCGGCGCGCCAGCGGTGCCACCTCGAATCTCCTCAATCACTTTCCTGACCAGCAGCCCGCTCAGGTTCTCCAGGTAATCCGCACGAAGCTCGAGCATCTCCGCGCCGGCCGCTGTTGCCGCCCTCGCCTGCTCCCGCGCCCCCTCCAAATCTCGCGCCGATATCGGAACGGTCAGTTTGGTCTCCATAGCAGAAACATATACCAGCCGTTAGCCTCCAAAGCAAGTCCAAAAAAAGCACTGTCGAACTGCACAATCAGTCTCCGATCCAAGAGGCTGCAAATTTGAATTGGCCAATTTGGCCCCTTTTTTTCTTGCTTTTTTCGTGGCTTTCGTTAGGTTTTACAAACGAAGACCGACCCAAACAGATATTGAAAGCGTCCGGCAGACGCAAATCAGAACCGGAGATTCGAAAATGATTGGAAAAAAGATAAGACTCGAAAGAATAATAGACCGCAATTCCCACAAGAGCGTCATCATCCCCATGGACCACGGCGTAACCGTCGGGCCCATCGAAGGTCTGGCCGACATGCGGGATGCCGTCAGCAAAGTCGTCGCCGGCGGTGCCAACGCCATCCTTATGCACAAGGGAATCGTACGCGCAGGACATCGGGGCTCCGGAAGAGACGTCGGCCTGATCATACACCTCTCCGGCGGAACCGCCCTCAGCCCCGACCCAAATGCAAAAGAGCTCGTCTGCACCGTCGAGGAAGCCATCAGGCTTGGCGCCGACGCCGTTTCCATCCACATCAACCTCGGCGCTGAAACCGACAAAGAAATGCTCGCCCAGCTCGGCTTCGTCAGCGAGCGATGTCTTCAGTGGCAGATGCCGCTTGTCGCCATGATGTACACACGCGGACCCAAGATCAAGGACGAGTTCGACGTCAAGTATGTCAAACACGCCGCCAGGGTCGGCGCCGAACTCGGTGCAGACATTATCAAAGTCCCTTACACGGGCAGCACGGAAACCTTCGCCGAAGTTGTCGAGGGCTGTCCCGTCCCCGTCGTCATCGCAGGCGGACCGAAAATGGACAGCGACGAGGATATCTTCAATATGGCAGCCGGTGCGCTCAAAGCAGGCGCCGCGGGCCTGTCCATCGGAAGAAACGCCTTCCAGCACAAAACACCCGACAAAATGGTCCAGGCCCTGTGCGGTATGGTACACCACAACGCATCTACGGAAGAGGCCGCAGCCATCCTTGCAAAGTAGACAGTCACCACCGAAACTCCGCCCAGCTTGGTGCACTGCACGGACAACGCTCGACAACGCGCTTTCACGCCCCCACGCTTGTCCGGCGTCCTTCTGGCGGGTCTTTCTGCCGCGCCTCCCAACGCGGAATATCTGTTGACACGCCGCCTCACTTGACGTTAAATGATTCGGACATGGTCATATACTGACCACTAATCATGAGGCGAGAATATGAAAAGGCTCTGGATAAATGTTAAGCTGCTCGCCATAGCCGCCCTCGAAAGCGGCGCTGAGGTCGTAGTTCTGCCCGACGGAAAGACCGAAACCATCCGCGAGTTCGGCAAAATAAAGACTGTTGAAAAAGCTGGCGACATAAGACCCGGCATCGACGTCGAGTTCATCGACATCGCCGGAAAAGCAGAGAAGTGATATGGACGCAAATATTGAGCAGATAAGACAGTCGATGCTTCCAATTCTGCAGCACTACGGCGTCAGCAAAGCGGCCCTATTCGGCTCAGCCGTCACAGGCCAATTACGAGCCGACAGCGACATCGACATACTGGTCCGGATCGACAGCGATATCAGTCTGCTCGATTTTGTCGGACTTAAACTCGAATTAGAGCAGGTCCTGCAAAGAAATGTCGATGTGCTGGAGTACGACTCTATCAAACCATTGCTAAGACAGGCCATCCTCGAAGAACAACAGGTGATTCTATGACCAGAGATTTGAGATTGTACATCGAGGATATACTCGACAGCATCGCGAAGATCGAGCAATACACGAGCACTATGGACGAGCAGGGCTTTTTGGCGGATACTCAGGTTCAGGACGCCGTACTGAGGCGTTTGGAGATTATGGGTGAGGCTGCGAAGAATATTCCTCAAGCCATACGGGACAAATATCCGCAGATCCCCTGGAAGAAAATTGCCGGCTTAAGAGACATCCTCATTCACGCGTATTTCGGCGTCAATGTCCGCCGCGCATGGAAGATGGCCAGGCGCGACATCTTCGAACTCAAACAAGAACTTCTAAAAGTTGAGAAGGATCTCGAGAATCCGGAGTCCTGATTAAATAGGGTGGAACCGAAATGAAAAGATTATGGATAAATGTCGTTCCCTACAAGAAGGAACTCGCCATAGCCGCCCTCGAAAGCGGCGCCGAGGCCGTCGTTCTGCCCGACGGAAAGACCGAAACCGTCCGCGAGTTCGGAAAGATAAAGACCGTCGAAAAAGCCGGCGACATAAAACCCGGAATCGACGTCGAGTTCATCGACATCGCCGGAAAGGCGGACGAGGATAAAGCCGCCGCCGTCCCCGACAGCAAAATCGTCGTCCTGCGAATGCTCGACTGGACCATTATCCCCATCGAAAATCTGCTCGCCCGCCGAGGGAAAAATATTATGGTCCAGGTTGATAACAGCGAGCAGGCCAAGCTCATGGTCGAGATTCTCGAAAAAGGCGTCGACGGCGTCGTGCTCAACACCACCGACATCAACGAAATAAAGAAGACAGCCGAAATCATCCGCGGCATAAGCGAAAAAGTAATCCTCGTCACCGCCGCCATAACCGCCGCCAGACAGCTCGGAATGGGCGACCGGGCCTGCCTCGACACCTGCACACAGATGTCACTCGGCGAAGGTATGCTCGTCGGAAACACCGCCTCCGGCTTCTTCCTCGTACACTCGGAATCCATCGACAACCCCTACGTCGCCGCAAGACCGTTCCGAGTCAACGCGGGCGCCGTCCACGCCTACACGCTCGTCGCAGGGGGCAAAACAAAATATCTCGCCGATCTCAAAGCGGGCGACGAGGTCCTGCTGGTCGATTCCAAAGGAAAAAGTCAGGTCGCATATCTGGGAAGAAACAAAATCGAAAAAAGACCAATGATGCTCATCGAGGCCCAGGCCGAAGGCATCCCAATCTCACTCGTCCTCCAGAACGCCGAGACAATCCGCCTCGTTGACCCCGACGGAAAAGCCGTCTCCATCACCACCCTCAAGCCCGGCGACAAGGTCCTCGCACACGTCGAAAAAGCAGGCAGGCACTTCGGAATGAAAATCGACGAAACCCTCATTGAAAGGTAACACCATGCTCACCCACCAGGACCTGCTCGCAATCATACTCGCCGTAGTCTTCGGCAGCGCCGTCGGCCTCGAAAGAGAGATAAGCGGCAAAGCCGCCGGCCTGCGAACAAACATCCTCATCTGCCTCGGCGCCGCCGCTTTTACCATAGTCTCAAAGCAAATGGCTGCCGGTGCCGCCGACTCCGTCACCAGAATCGCCGCGCAGGTGGTAACCGGCGTCGGCTTCCTCGGCGCAGGCGCCATCATCGTCGACAGAGGCGGCATCCACGGCCTGACAACCGCCGCCACAATCTGGCTCGTTGCCAGCATCGGAACGGCGTGTGGCGCACACCTCTACGGCCTGGCAGCACTTGTCACCTTCATCGCCCTCATCGCCCTGTCGGGACTCGCACAACTCGAAAAACCCCTCCAGCGATATGGGAAAAAACGAAAACGACAATCCCCCGACGACAGCCCCGACCAGAAAAACCACCAGCCATGACCGCTGCGACCAAAGCACTTACCGCACCGTACCCTCCCACTCTCGCAAAAATACAGGAAGAACCGACCGGCAAACGCTTGCGGCCGTCGGTCCCCACAGGTACAATAAGCCTGTAATTAGCGGTCCGTTCGAAATAACCGAACCCGGCTGGCAGTCGCAGAATACGTCCGAAGGAAAGCGGGACAAACCATGATCGATTTTCGCTGCAGCCATTGCGGACACAACTTCAGCGTCCCGGAAACATACGCTGGCAAAACCGCCAGGTGCTCGAAATGTCACCGGTCCCTGCGAATCCCCGAACCATCACCCTTGCCGCCCGCCGACGAGACCAAACCCACTCTCGTCACGTTCCACTGCCCACACTGCCGCCAAAAAATCGGCGTGGCACAAAGGCACGCCGGCAGAGAAATCACCTGTGCAAAATGTCACCAAACCCTCCGCGTACCCCAACCCCACAAAGACCACCCACCACAAAAGGCTTCCACCCACATTGAAAAAGACGACCGCATGTTCGTCCAGCCCGTTTCCAGCGAGCACCGCCATGATACCATCCACGCCACACAGACCGGATCACCCGACGAAGAAGTCCTCCACGTCGCGCCTCCCCCTGTAACACCCGACACCGTCCGCCAGACAAAGTGCCCGCAGTGCCAATCCCTGAACCGCGCCGACGCACAAGTCTGCCACTTCTGCGGCGAAACCATGAGCGCTCGCCGCGCCGTCGCTCCTCGGCCATCCGGCTCCATCGGACTCGCCGTCGCCGCAAGCATCGGTCTGACCTTCGGTGCCGCGGCTGCCTGGGTCCTGCTTGCTTATTTCGCCGGATGGTTCTGGCTCCAGTTCCTCGCCGTCGGCGTCGCCTCCATCGCCGGCTACGGCCTCACACTCGCCACCGACAAACGCACACCTTCCATGGGAATCCTCGCAATGGTAATCGGCCTAATCACCGTCGTAGCTGCAAAGCTCATCATCGTATATTGGGTCGTAATCCCCCAGGTCGATTCCTTTTTTGGGGTTCTCACCACCATCACCGACAGGCAGGCCGATAACATCATTAAGAATCCCGATGCCATGTTCACCTTCGCCTGCTATAGTCTCGCAGATGAATTGCAATGGGACTGGCAGTTTACAAACGAGGTCGTCATGTTCCGCACTCTAAGCAGTATTCAACAAAAGACTCCCGTAAGACCCAAAATGCCTCCCCAGGACACCGAAAAGCTCCGCCAGGCCGTCAAAACCGTGGAAGAACGAATCACTGCCTGGAGCGACGCCGAAAAACGACATGCCGTCCTATCCGGATTCGAAAGACACAGACAGTGGCTCAACGGTAACTTCAGGGCAATTGCCGCCGCCGACGCCAACCAGCCCGGCAAGGCACCTACCCCCTTCGTCAAGGAAGGCATTGAGGTGGCGGTCGGGGAAAGAACCCTTTCCCAGAGTCCCATCGGACGCGCGTTTACATGGGGAGGCGCCTGCTGCCTCGACTTCATCTGGATCCCATTAGGACTCTTCCTCGCCTACAAAATCGCCGCTCGACGATAGGGCGGCCAGGGTTCCACGTATTGATGAACCTCAACAGCCTTCTTAGCCTGCCCGAACTTCGACCACCTATCCTCCCACCATCACCCCAAATTAGCTCACTCGATTGGTTAGCGTGGGTCCGTTTGCTTTGGAGCCGCTTGTCAGAAAAGCCTTCTCCATCACCACCCTAAAACCCGGCGACAAGGTCCTCGCCCACGTCGAAAAAGCAGGCAGACACTTCGGCATGAAAGTTGATGAAACTCTAATCGAAAGGTAGGACCGTGCTCACGGGCCATGACACGCTCGCTGTCATCTTGGCAGTCCTGTTTGGAGGGGCCATCGGACTCGAAAGAGAGATAAGCGGCAAAGCCGCCGGCCTCCGCACCAATGTCCTTATCTGCCTCGGCGCCGCCGTCTTTACCGTTATCTCAAAACAAATGGCCGCCGGTACCAATGCCTCGGTCACCAGAATAGCCGCTCAGGTCGTCACCGGCGTCGGCTTCCTCGGCGCTGGCGCCATCATCGTCGACCGCGGCGGCATCTACGGCCTGACCACCGCCGCCACCATCTGGCTCGTCGCCAGCATCGGCGTGGCCTGCGGCGCCCGTCTCTATGCCTTGGCCGCACTGGCCACCTTCATTGCGCTTATCGTCTTATTGGGTCTGGCGCAACTCGAAAGACCCCTCCAACGCTACGGCAAAAAACACAAACGCCAATCCCCCGACGGACGACAACGACAAGCCGATGAAAGCTGACTCTGCTTCTGACGCAAGATGCCATAAGCCACAGCTATTCCGAAAAGGTAAGAGGTAAACTTGTTGACGCGCCCGCACTGTGCTTTGCAATCCTGGATGTTCCTGGCGATTGGCCCGCGTCTATCTCGCCTGGTATCAGGATTCAGAGAGCTTGCGGTTTCTCTGCCAATACGCATAGTCTTCATGGCAAATGTGCCGCTAAGCTGGTTGTATTCAGCCGCGGCCCAATATGCGAATTGTCTTGTCCCACCGCTTACCAACCTGTTGTCCTGCCAACCCGTATCTGGACCAGAATCCCGGCGAAATTGTCCTTGCAACTGCAACAAAGTACGTTTCTTCAGGATTTTTTTTCGGACGCCTCCCTGCCCCGATTAACCTTCTGCGAGGGGCCTCAATCCACAGCCAACCAAAACTGCCGTAAACCTAACTTCCTTCGCAATATGCACTTGCGTGTTCATACGGTAGCCTGTCCGGCCAGCCTCGATATAATCGCCCAGTACCACCGAGCACAGCGATACCAGTCAAAATCCTCAAAAAAATAAAATTCGCAATCAACAACCGTCGCCTCATCTTCGCTATATCATTGACAGGGCATTGTAGGAAGCGCAACAGGGACTAACGTCAGCCAAACCTCGATAATGTTCTAATTCGTTGTCCGCAAAGGAATTACATTGTGGGCACATGAGGGCGTATTTAGGCAGGTGCGTTGCCAGGATCAAACCGGTGAGTGTGATGGCGAGCGAAGCGAAGCGATCTCTATTTGGCCTGGGGCGTTGCACCAGGTTTTGACCCCAGAGAATCGCAGTTGGCATAGTACTACATTCGGGGAAGGTACGGATGCAGACGGATATCTTCAATTCCGAGCACTGCTCGGGGGATTACCATAAAAGGCCAAACTTCAGTTCAATGTCTATGGAATTCTCGAAAGGAGGTGATGCACGGTCGAGGAAATATCTTTGGAGCATCTGACAAGAAGGAGGTCATTGCGAGCCCGCCACAGAGCCTGCCCTGAGCGCAGCCGAATGGGCGGGCGCGGCAATCTCAGACCATTCGCAAAGCCAAGGCCCATTCTGTTAGAGGCTCTCAATAACAGTTTTAAATTCTGGTACGAGAAGATTTAACTACAGCATTTAGGAGGTTTGTTATGTGTACGAAAATGTTTAGTTTAGCGACCCTGGTTTTGTTACTCGCGACGGGTAACAGCTTTGCCGCGGTGGCCCTTCAGGTCGATACCGGCGACTGCGGCCCCACCCAGGCCGGCTGGATCAGTCTGGGCAGTTGTGGGACCTTTACCAATGTGGGCGGCACTGGTATTGACGTGGTTCTCGAGACCGGCAATGCCGGCGCCTGCGAGTGCCGGAATCCAGGCGGCAGCGGCACGCTGGCCGATGTCGAAGCCACCTTGCTTTTTGCCAATGACGAGAATTACACTCCGGGAGCCGATTTTATCCTTACGCTCCGCAACCTGACGTCCGGCGCCGATTACACGGTCTACAGCTACCACAGCCGTACCGACGAAGGCGACACCACCATTCCGAACGTAACGGTCACAGGGGCCACAAACGTGACCAAGCCGAGCAGCATTCTGCAGAACAGTGCCATCATGGATAACCCGGCGGAAATCAGCTTCACCGCCGGCGCCGGTGACGTTGTTATCAGGTACCAGGGGCCCGATGGCGGCTGCAGCGGCTGCCAGGCCTTCTTCAACGGTTTCGAACTCTACGGCGGCGCGCCGGCGGGGCCCAGGGTGCAGTTCGCATCAGGCTCGTCCGGTGACGTCGAAGCGGTAACGCCGGCCCTGGTTGAAGTGATTCTCGCTGATGCCCAGGCCGGGGAAACCTATGAGGTAGACTATGCCGTGATCGGCGGCACCGCACAAGGCGGCGGCGTCGACTATACGCTGGCCGCTGGAACATTGACCTTCCTGCCCGACAGTGTAAGTGAGTTTATCAGTATAGACATTGTCGACGATGGTCTGGACGAAGACGACGAGACGATCGTAATTGAGCTGTCGAATCCGGTCGGCCTTGATCTCCAGCTTGGAGACCCGACGCAGCACACCTACACGATTGTTGACCCGCGGCCGTCGGCGGAATTTGACGAGGCCGGCAGCAGCGGCATGGAAGATGTCACGCCGGTTTACGTGACGGTAAGTCTTTCCGCTCCGGCAACCGAGACAATTACCGTCGATTACGACGTAATTGGCGGTACGGCCACCGGCGGCGGTGTCGATTACACCCTCGACCCGGGGACGCTGACCTTCAACATAGACGATGTAACCAAAGACATCGTTATCGACATCATCTCGGATGCAAACGACCAGGAGCCTGCCGAGACAATCATAATCGGCCTGTCGAATCCGAGCGGTGCAAAGTTAGGCAGCCAGACACAGTACACCTATACGATTCTCTCACAGATGATACACCTGAAGGTGGACTTTGCTCTGGTGCAGTGGGAGGATCCTAATCTGCTTTGGGAGGGATCGCAGAAGCCCGGCTGGTGGCACTGGGCCGCGCCTGGCTGGGCCGATATGTATATGCACGACATGCGCTGGGAAGACGGCAGCATAAGCCCCAAGCCCACTGGTCCCGGAATCGACGGTACAGGTATTCATGCATGCGTCACGACCGGCAGCGAAGGACAATTGGGCCTGCATCTCAAGGATTTGTGCAGGGACAATTTGGCCGGCGGCGCCGCGCCCTACGGGACCGTGGTCGGCGACCCGATTGCCAACACTTGGTTGTACGCTGTTGACTGGGCCGGTCCTGAAGCAGGCGATATCCTGCTGTTGTTGACCGACTTACCCGCGGGCGAATACTGGCTGTACAGTTATCACAACCACTGGGAGCCCTGCACTCAGGAAACACGTAACTGTATGCAGTGTGAATGCGGCATGCCGGCTATGCCCACCATCACGGCGAATCCGCTTCCTTCGTCTCCGCCGCCGCAATATAACGGCTACAGTCTGCCTCTCGGTTCGGGTACAGGTGTGACCCAAATCGAGAACGCGTACAACGTCTGGCCGACGCATTATTACCTCGACAGCGAGCTTGTCCCGTCGCTTATCAAGTTCGAGACCGACGGCAGCGAGGTGCTGGTCATTTACGAGGCCGACAACTCCCTGTGGCCCGACTGCGCACGTGAGGGTCGAGAGGGCACACGTGGCATCCTCAATGCCTTCGAGCTGATATTGATGGGACCGGGCGGACCTGACGTTAACCCGCCGAGTCCTGATCCGATGACGTGGGCAACCCCGCCGTATTCGACCGGCGCCTCTTCGATTGCGATGGTTGCCACTACCGCCACGGATGTAAGCGGCGTTGAGTATTACTTCCAGTGCACATCGGGCGGCGGTAACGACAGCGGCTGGCAGGACAGCACTTCTTATGAAGATACCGGCCTTAGCCCGGAGACCCAGTACTGCTATGCGGTTCAGGCCCGGGACAAGAGTCCGAACCAGAACGCGACGGCTTCGTCAACCGCACAGTGTGCAACCACAGGTGCGGCGCCGGATACGACGCCTCCGACGCCGGACCCGATGACGTGGGCGACGGCGCCATATTCGACGGGCACCTCTTCGATTGCGATGGTTGCCTCGACTGCCACGGATGTGAGCGGCGTCGAATATTACTTCGACTGCACCTCAGGCGGCGGCAACGACAGCGGCTGGCAGGACAGCACTTCTTATGAAGATACCGGCCTCAGCCCGGATACGCAGTATTGCTATGCAGTTCAGGCGCGGGATAAGAGTCCGAACCAGAACGCGACCGCCTCATCTACACCGCCGGCATGTGCTACTACAGATGCGCTGCCGGATACTGCGCCTCCGACGCCGAATCCGGCGACCTTCGCTTCGCCTCCGGCGGCCGTAAGCAGCAGCGAGATTACGATGACGGCAACGACGGGGAGCGACGCGAGCCCGCCGGTGCAGTACTTCTTCGATGAAACTTCGGGCAATCCGGGCGGCTCCGACAGCGGCTGGGTAACCAACCCCGTTTACAACGACACCGGTCTGGATCCGAATACCGAGTACACCTACACGGTGCAGATGCGCGACAGCTTAGCCAACACCGGTACGGCTTCGGCGCCGGCAAGTGCAACCACTCCTCCTGCTTGCACGCCGGCCAATACGCACGTGGAGTCCATCCTATGCGAGGCCCTAAGAGTAAACCCGCCCAATTCCTACGGCAGGGCCACCGTCACCATCTATGACAACTGCGGCAATCCTGTTGTGGGTGCTGACGTAACTGGTACGTTCAGCGGCGACTTTAGCGAGCAGCTTACCGAGACTACCGACGCCTTCGGCGTGGCGGTCCTCGTAACCACAACCGAGGTCAAGAAGCCGTCCTTCACCTTCTGCGTTGATGCTGTCGCCCATGCAACTCTGACTTATGATTCCAATGCCAACGTCGAAACCTGTGACAGCTACTAATGATAGAACAACCAGTTACTGTGTCTTCAAATAGAGGACCCCGGTACTCATCCGGGGTCCTCATTTGTTTTGCACCTTTGCCGATTTCGCCCTCTTGGCAGAAGATTGGCTCATCCAGATACAGTGGTAGAGCGGGCCGGCACGAAAACCAATCCGCCCCGCCAAGTATTGATAAGGAATTTCGAATTTTTTGAAATTTTTTCAAGAAACTCCTTCTCCTTCACCTCTAACAGAGCCGCTGCGCAGGACGTATAATCCTGAGTTACTTACTCCAGTCGTATAATGACGATGTGGCCGTCGAAGTTTCCGCCGCTAAGGTACGAATAGTGAAGCGGCTCGGGACCGGCGTGGATTACAACATCGCCGCCGTCGAGAATGCCGTTTGCATTTGCGTCACTGCAAAGTGCGCCGATATGTTGATACTGCCTGCCGCCGGGATAGCGAACAGCTATGAAATCACCCGGCTGAATGCCCGCGCCCCAAAATACCTGCTCGCTGCCGGCCCCTTCGCGCAGCTCGAATTCTTTAACCCTGGGCCATTCGCTGACCACCATCGCCACGTTGTAGTTCTTCCTCAAGGGCTGGTTCTTCCATTTTGCGCAGGCGGCCACAAGGACATCGGCGCAATCGACGCCGATGTAATTTTCGCTTTGATACGTCACCGACCCGAACAATCCCGGCACATTGAAAAAGGAAGTCAGGTATCCGAGATAACCTTCCCCCTCACGAATCGATACTCGCAATACCTGCGGCGACAGCCCCTTTTCGTCACTGTCGTCAATACCGGGCGAGCGGTAGATTATTTTGTCCTCTGCAACCTCTACTTGAAACCAAAAACTGCCCACGTCCTCGCGATGGATTCGCGAATTCATTGAACGGCTTTGCGGACCGCCGAGTGAAGATAGTTGCTCTTCAATGTTGTTGCCTTTTTCGCTGTCGAATGGTTGTATCAGCCACAGGCCGCGAAATTGAGGCAGTTCCCTCCTGTCATAATCTATCTTCGCAAACCCCGCCCACTCATACGGTTCTTCCTCCCAGGGGAAGTTCGCGTTCTTGTAGGTTTTAGAAATATCCGGCACAATCTGAAACCACCTTACCTGCGCCCCCGCGACCTCATCGACCTTCAGCCGCACCTGCCGGCCTTTCAATGGATAGATAGCGCCCGGCTTTACCCACGGCCCGCCATCGATGCTCGACCATATTACAAGCGTTGGTTTGCTTTGTCTTGCGGCATTGGCAAAGGCATCACCTTCAGCCGACGTAGAATCTTGCTTCTCAGCCGCCTCTGTATTCGCAGTCCGTTCATCGGATGTGACCTGCGCCTGTGAAGCGGCAGCAACACCGCTTACACTGTGCATGTTCTTCAATATCCGGATTGAATAAACGTCGCTTGCGTATTTGGATAGTTTATCGAGGCCTCTGCCGTCACCCAGCGGGTCCTTGATGAGGTACTCGCCGTCCTTTTTGCCCGCTATCAGGACCCAGTGAGGAATCCTTTCGGCAATCATGACTTTCGCCATCACCGGATAGCCGGCCTCTAAGGTGGAGTCGATAAGGTCGACGCTTACATTGTCGGGGGTTTCCACGCATATCGCGCCGCCGATAAGTCTCGGCAAAACATACCACTTGAGCCAGCCTTGTTTTGTGTACCCGTTGTTTTCCTTGAGCAGCTTGTTGAGCCGGCCGGGGTCAATCGCAAAGCCGCAGTACTCGAGCGCCATACTTGCGCAGCAGACGGTACATCCCACGGCCCGCATCTTCTCGCCGCTTCCGCCGATCCGGGCATCGGCCCATCTCGGGTCCGTCTGCAAATAAATTTCGCCCGCCGCCGGACTCGAAGGCCCCTCCAACACACCGCGCCGAATGCGGCGTCCAATCGGTCCCCACGACGCAACTACCAAAACGCCGACAAGAACGAACGGCAAAACAAACAGGTAAATTCTTGTTTTCATACTGTTTGTCACTCTCCCAAGGCGTTCGAAGCCGGCCCGATTGCTCACGCATTGAGCAGCTTCCGGGCAATCACGGCCGCCGCATCCACCTTCGCCACGGCTTTACAGTTGGTGCGCATCTCGCTCCGCTTCTCGTCGTCCTTCATCAGCTCCTCCAGTTCCTCCCAGAGCCACTCGGCCCGCTCGTGCTCATCCGGCAAGTCATCCACAATCACCGCCGCCCCCGCCTCGACCAATTTGCCGGCGTTGAAGTATTGATGCCTGTCCTTATGATAAGGGTATGGCATACATATACTCGGCACACCCGCCGCGGCATACTCGGCAACACTGACCGCTCCGCTTCTGCCGATGACCAAATCCGCCGCCGAAAGCAGGTTCGCCATCTCATTGTAATATCCGACGACCTTATGCGCTATTTTCGCCCCGTCGTATGCCTGCCGGACCCTCTCTAGATTCGGCATCCCCGTCAGATGAACTATCTGCCACGTATCCGCAAAGACGCTCAGCTTATCCAAAAGGCCGCACACCGCACGATTGATATTCTCCGCCCCGCTCGACGCACCGGTAATCAGCAAAACCTTTTTGTCTTTATCCAGCCCCAGCTCCTCCATCGCCCTGGCCGGCTGCGGCTGGGCAAAACTCGCTCGCAGCGGACAGCCCACCACGCTGACTTTGGCCCTGCTTTTCCTGAAGCACTCCATCGTATCTTCAAACTGCACAAAAATCTCGTCTGCAAAACGGCCTATTACCCGGTTGGCCCGCCCTGGGAGAATGTCAACATTTATAAGCGCAACCGGCAGCTTCAACCTGTGTGCCGCAAAGCAAACCGGCGCCGCGACGAACCCGCCTATCCCGACCACAACAGGATTCTCACTTGCTGCAAGCATCTGCTTGGCAATTCGATAACTCATAATAAACGAAATGCAAAAGCCGGCAAGTTTCAGCGGCTTGATGGAAAATCCCCTCGCCGGAAGCCGACTGGCGGCGAAACCCACGTACGGAAGGATTAGGTAATCAAGAAGGCGCTGGCTGCAAAAGAAATGTATTTTCGGTTCGTGGTCGAGTCGGAGAATCTGCTCTGCGACAGCCACGGCGGGATAAATGTGTCCCCCCGTCCCGCCGCCGGCAAAGAAAAAGCTCCTGCGGACCATCAGACCCTCTCCCCCCCTTGCGGTTTCGGAGATTGTTTAGCGATGTTGACTAACACGCCCACTGCCGCCGCCGACAGCAGCATGCTCGTACCGCCCGCACTGACGAACGGCAAGGGAATACCCTTGGTCGGCAGCACCACTGTCACCACCCCGATATTCAGTGCCGCCTGTACCCCGACCGCCAGAACGATGCCCCCTGCTAACAACTGCCCGAACCTGTCCTCGCAGCGAACGACCACGAGAATCCCCAGCCAGATAAGAATCATGAACAAAACAATCACCGCCAGCGTCCCCACAAGGCCCAGCTCCTCCCCGATTATGGCGAAAATAAAATCGGTGGTATCTTCCGGCAGATGCCCGTACTTGCAGATTCCGCGGCCGAGCCCCTTGCCCCAAAGGCCGCCGGAGCCCAGCGCAATCAACGACTGCGTCGCCTGATAGGCCGCGCCGCCTGCGTTTTCCTCCGGATGTAGAAACGCAATGATTCGGTCCATCCGGCTCCGCGAGGTGCTCACGGCCAGGAAGAAAGCGGCCGCCGCAAGCGGCGCCGGCGTCAAAAGGTGCAGCCACCGCACGCCCGCCATCAGCAGCATCAGAAAACCTAACAGCGATATGAACGCCGCCGTGCCGAAGTCCTGCGTGATTATCAACCCCACAACGACTCCTATGACCAGACACGGGGGCAAAAAACCGTTCCAGTAAGACCCGAGCCTGTCGCCGAACCTGTCACAAAACGCCGCAAGAAATAATATGACCGCCCATTTTGCCAATTCCGAAGGCTGGAAGCTGATTGCGAAGGGCCCCGCCGGGATTCGCAGCCACCGCCGCGCCTGATTTATTTCGGCGCCGAACTTCGGCACCAGAACCAATATGAGCAGCCCGATGCTCAAGGCCAACAGGTATGTCGTCGGGGATTTGAGCCAGCCTTTTCGAAGACTTAATCTACGGTAATCGAGCGATGAAACCGCGTACATCACAATGACCGCCAGTGGGAAAAACAGGATCTGGCGCAGAGGCTGAAAATCGTAGAACCGCTCTAACTTGAACTCCTGACCGATGTTGGCTCCCGCGGAGAAGACAAAAACCGTCCCCACCGCCATCAAGAGGGTAACAACCATCGCAATTTCGTGGTCAATCCGGCTTTCCTGTGCGTCGGTCACCTTTTCGTCAAGCCCCGATATAGAAACGCTGCTTCGAAAGTCGATCAGAACAGGCTCTCACTTATCTCTATTCTCGGCAGTCACAGCCCCATAACACCAAAAATTGCCCTCCGACGCACGAGAGTTGCCCTGATGGCAGCCGAAGAAGAGCCTCGCTACAACCCGTCAACTGCGATTGAGGAGGGTCTGAAGCGGTTCCTTGCGTGGCTGCGTGAAGAAGCCTGATTGGTCTTTCCCACTAATATCTGCTCACCTGCGCCGCTGAACCTCATTTACAGAGGAACTTCGAAATCACCTTTTCAGCATTTCCGTTATTCGCAGCTCAAACTGTTTCAATTCCTCCAGAATTGCCAGCTTGCTTTGACTGATGCGCAGACCCAGTTTCGCCCCAATTGGAATTACAATTCCCACCAGCATACCAAGAGCACCAAAGATAAACTTGGAGGGGCCAGTAATGTCGACCCCCATTACACTAAGCTTTGTGGAACAAAAGCCTATCACTCCAAGCTCTATGAATACGAAGCCGATCACTACCCCAACCCAAAAACGAATTCGAGCATATTTGGCCTCTTTCTTATATTGCCCCAGCAAAGATGAGGTATTTATTTTTTGTTGTTCCTCTGTTGCTTCTTCAAGTTGTTTCTTTAATCCCAAAAGTTCGTTCAGTTTTTTTTCCAGTTCTTCGGTCATATTGTGTCTCCTAGGATTTCACGCAATCGTGCCAGCGCCCGATGCAGTCTCGATTTTACTGTCCCTTCAGCTATGTTTAACATTGCGGCAATTTGCCCAATCTGCAATCCATGTCCAAATCGAAGCACGATGAGTACCCTGTGCTCATCTGACAGCCGGTGAATGGCTTGACTCAGAGGTTCATTCTCATTGGAAATTTCCGATGAATCGTGTTTGATGTATGCATCTTTCAGCAGATGCTCTTGTTTCTGCTTTTCCCGCATTCGGTCAACACACTTGTTGATCAGAATGCGAAACAACCACGATACAAACAGGCTTGGATTTTGCAATTTGTTCAGCCCCTTTATTACTGAGACCCAGGTTTCCTGCACGGCATCCAGGGCCTCTATCTCGTGGTCAAGATATCGCACCGCAAACACCAACAGAGGTCTCTGCCACAATTCCACTATCAACTCAAATGCCTCTTTTTCTCCGCGTTGACAGCGAATAACCAGCAGTTCAGTATATATCCGTTGCTCTTGTTCGTTCATAGTCTATCAATAAGTCGCTCTCGGCCTGCCTGCCGTTCCCAAAAAAGGAAGAAGTTTTTCAATTCAGTCGGAATGTTCTCAGTTATGAGAATGATAACAACTTATAGCCGTAGCAGGGATGGCCTGATTAGCTACTTTTGTCAGGAATTTGCAGATGCCCTCAACTCTTTGTCTATTCCTCAGCTTCCTCTCAAATGCAAGCCCGTGTGCCGGTCTTGCGGCAAATTCTCTCACGAACCGCCGGCGGCTGGGTTTTTGAGTTTTTTCTTGAACGCGGCTGGTGTGTGCAGTATAATTATTTTGGTCGGCTGCCGGGGCTGACAGCAGGGTTGATGAATGATTTCGTGGAGGAGGGTCGGCAGGGACTCTCCGCCAAGGTTCGCTTCAATGTCTATGAAATCTGGGAAGTCCACAGCGCTGGAAAGATTGTTTGTCTTGCTGGGTTTGGGGCTGGTCCTGTTTGGGGGGCGGCCGCCGGCATCAGGTGTTATCTGGCATCCGGCGGGCGAGCCGGATTTGGCAACGTGGACGGACAGACCTGATTCGAATGTGGTCGGCCGGTGGAGCAGCAATGCGACCTTCGTGGTGGTTGCACCGAACTGGATTATTACAACGCGACATCAAAACACGTTTCCCTCGACGGTCAATATCGACGGTATTTCATACGCGTGTCACTACAAGCCGGAATGGACGGGCGGGCCTTCGGAAACTGCGGACATTCAATTAGTCAGACTGACCACGACGGACGGGGACAACCCAGAGCTTGTGCATTACACGGGGCCTTATACGGGCACTGACGAAGTGACGCAGGAAATAGTGTTAGGCGGATATGGCGACGGCAGAAGTGCGGTGCTGGAGACGGCCGGCACAACCTACGGTTACGACTGGGACAATTCGGCCAATACGACGCTGCGGTTCGGCACAAACAGGATTAAGGATGCGGGTGCTGCCGGCACCGCAGGCAGTCTGACTTCCGACATTATCACAGCGGATTTTGACGGTCTGAATGAGGGGCAATCGACGATTTATGAGAGCACCGTGGCTGACCATGATTCGGGCGGCGGGTGGTTCATCTATGATGGGACCGAATGGAAGCTGGCGGGGCTGTCTCGGGCGGTCGGTGTACACTACGAGGCGGGCCATGAAGGCGACCCGGCCTATATTCTCTATGAGGCGTGGTTTCGCAACCGAGAGAACCCTCTGATAAAAGAGCCGGATTATCTCGATGGCGTGCGGGTCAGCTCTTATGTGGCGTGGATTCTTCAGACAATCAACGTCGAGGGCGACCTGACGGGAGATGACTGGGTCGATTTTGCCGACTTCGCCGCGCTCGCCGAGTATTGGCGGAGCGACCAGTGCGCAGAGGAGAACGATTGGTGCGGCGGAGCCGACTTTGTGCCGCCTTACGGCGTGGTGGATTACAGTGACCTGGATTATTTGGCGGAGCGCTGGCTGACGGGCTGGCAATATTAAGTGAGGGCTTATTGCTTTTGGTCTGTGTTCCAGCAGGTTGCGGCAGTAAAATCTTCCGGGTGAAGTCGAAATCACTTGAAAACCCGGCATGTATTGGGTATATTGGCGCAACGGCAAACCTTAACAGGGTTGCTAAGTCGTAGATTCGGCAAATCCATGTTTTGCCGTAAGTGCTTCTTGCAAAAGGTTTTATGTAAACCTCATAAAAGGGGGTGTAACCGAGCCGAGCCGCCGTACAACGGCAAGTGTTGTTTGCGATGCGGCTGCTTTTTATGAAACCGGCCGGTTTGAATATTAGTATCAGGGCGAAAGCCCGCATATAGCTGAGGAGGTTGTTATGAAGAAGGTATGGATAGTGGCATTGGCTTTGGTTTTGGCAGGCTCTATGCTGGTTTCAGCCGCAGGACCCAAGGCAGGGCCAAACGGAGAGCCCAGGAGAACCCGCATCGAGGGCGTAATCACCGCCATCGATGCTGACAACCAGCAGATCATCGTAGCTGGCGTGACCGTTCAGGTTACGCCTAACACGGTAATCAGGACCAAGGAAGAAACGCTTTCTTTTGATGATTTGGCTGTGGACATGACCGTGGTAGTCTGTGGGATAATGGAAGATGATGTGCTAAGGGCCCACACCATCACGGTCAAATACGGCGGCAAGTAACGCTGCCGGGGCAACTCAAATTTGGTAGTGGATAGAGGACCGGATCAGACAGTTGCCACCCCACTGTCTGCGGGCTTCCATACGGCATTTCTTTTACCGCCGGTGACGAGGCCGCGCATGTTTCCTTAGGTTTTTGCCGGGATGTCTGTTGAGGTGCATCCCTCGAGGCAATATTGCGCGCCTCCGGGGCAACTCCGCAGTCAGTCTTAGGCGGGGGATACTTCATCCAAAGCGGCGAACGTAATGGCTGAATTGCGGGACCAAGCCGGCGAATAATTCCATCGTGGTGACGAATGCTCTTGCCGCGTGCCCGTAATTAGACTAATATTGTTGTCAATTACGTAAGAGGAAACAGTAATAGCAAGGTGCTTTAAGGGACAGGGCAGTGTATCACGCATTCATTTCGGACGGCAAGCTGTTCATTCGCGAAAGCGGCGGCGCCCTGAAGGAGATTGCGAGTAAGTTTGCGACCGAGAAAGAGCAGTGGGCCGAACGCGACAAATCGCTGCATTCGTGGAAGACAAAGGGGAATGTGCAGAGCGCGTATTTCGAGCCGAGCATAGTGTGGGGCGGTCAGGCGGCCAGCAGACCCTTTTCAAAATTCGGCTTCAAGGGGGTAATGGTCGGAGGCCCGGATACGTTGTATTATCTGCTGACGAACAATTATGTCACCGGGCTGTTCAAGTACTCGATAAAGGATGACGAGGAACTGCGGCTGTTTCATAAGAATGCTTTTGTTGAATTCGGCATGGATTACTCGGCGGATTCCGACGAATTTGTTGCGGCGATGGGCAACGAGGACGGCAGTGTCAACCTGGAGCTGCTGGATTCGGAAGGTGTATACAAACAGAGCGTTACCGGCGGCGACGTGAAGGACTCGAATCCGAGTTTCAGCAGGCACAACCATCGGGAGGTGCTATACCAGACGGCGGGCATCGCGCGCGACGAGGCGGGTTTTGCAGCGGCGCACAGCCCGGAGGCGATCAACAGGATCAATCTGGACACGGACGAGGTAACGGAGCTGGTTTCGGATGATCGATACGATTACCTGCTGCCGAAGGAGGATGCGGCGGGGAATCTGTATTGTATACGCAGGCCCTATCGCAGACCGGGACACCAGTCGCCGCTGAAGACTTTGCTTTACGTGGTGATGTTTCCTTTCCACTTTCTGGTGGCGATAGTGAGATTCCTGAATGTGTTTACCAAGCTGTTCAGTGGTGAGCCGCCGCGGGCTGCCGGTCCCGATATGAGACCGAGCATCGAGAACAAGTACGTGCGGGTCCTGGGCCAGACAATATATCTGGCGAAGGTTGAAAGGTCTTCGAGATATCGCAGGGAGCCGACGCTGGTTCCTCGGTCCTGGGAGCTTGTACGACTTTCGAGGGATGGGCAAATGGAAGTGGTTGCCGGTGCGGTGTCATCATTCGATGTGGACGAGCAGGGCGGGATTCACTTTACGAACGGCTTTCGGGTTAGCGAATTGTCAGGCGGCTCAACCGCTACGGTTTTCAAACACAAAATTATTGAGAACATAAGAGTGGTAAAGGCAGCTGGGGAGGCTGCCGGGCAGGGGCCGCGGTAATCGCGTGACGAATGAAAAGCTTAGAATTCTGCCGGCGACGCCATGACCGAGTTGGCCGTCGAATGAGACGCCGGCCGGAGCCTGCGATACCTGTTCGAACGTGAGCCCACCCAGGTTTTGGCGGAGAGCAAAAGCGGAAGCCCGGCTCTTCCGGCCGAAATCCTTCTTGACATTCTCCGTCTGAACCGTAAGATTTGGCGGCAACGCCCGTGACAGGACAATACTAACCGTTTGGTGATGACAGATACGAAGGAGAAAACGTGATGGCAGACAAGAAGGCAGACTTGGCGGGTCCGGGAATTGGCGACTACGCGGAATTGGAGAAGATTTTGCCGCAGGATTACAGCTCGCTACTGACGCCGAAGGAGACGCAGCTTGCGACCTATGCGGCCAAGGACTATATCGAGCAGAATATGTGCAAGGAGCTGAATCTGATTCGGGTGACGGTTCCATTGATTGTGGACGTCGAGAGCGGGGTCAACGACCTGCTGGACCGGGACGGCTCACGTACGCCGATTCAATTCCATATTTCGAACGACTATGACAAGAACCCGGTCGATGCCCAGGTGGTGCAGGCAGCGACCAAGTGGAAACGGATTGCCCTGAAGCAGTTCGGCATGAAGGTCGGTGAGGGTCTGCTTACGGATATGCGGGCTGTTCGAAAAGATTACTTCCTAGACCACGACCACAGCGCGTATGTGGACCAGTGGGACTGGGAGCTGACGATAACGGCCGAGCAGCGGAATCTGGATTTCCTGCGGGAGGTGGTGACGAAGCTATGGAAGGTCCTCAAGGGCGCCGAGAGACATGTTCAGCAGATGTTTCCGCAGCTCAAGACGGACAAGTGGCCGGACCTGCCGGATGAGCTGACGTTCATCCATGCCGAAGAGATATTGGAGAAGTTTCCCGACCTGCCGCGAAAGGACCGTGAGACAGCGATAGTTCAGGAATATCCGGCTGTTTTTATTATCGGCATCGGCTCGGTGCTGGAAGACGGGTACCCCCACGAAATGAGGGCCGCGGACTATGACGACTGGGTGACGCCGACAACGTCGGAGGACGGCCGGCCGATGCACGGGATTAACGGTGACATTCTCGTGTGGAACCCGGTGACCAAGCGTCGGCACGAGCTGACGTCGATGGGTATTCGGGTGAACGCCGAGACGCTCAAGCAACAGTTGGAGATTTGCGGCCAGCTTGATTTTCTCAAGCTGCCGTATCATCAGGGAATAATCAACGGTGACCTGCCGCTCTCTATCGGCGGCGGAATCGGCCAGTCGCGGACCTTTATGCTGCTGCTGAAGAAGGCACATATCGGAGAGGTGAGCGCGACGGTCTGGCCTAAGATACTCAAGGAGATGTGCAAGAAAAAGAACATCCACGTCATCGAATAGGACGTGACATAGATTCGGCGGGTGGTATCCCGGGTGCGGCGACTTGAGAACAATGTCGGGCGGGATTTCGCACCCGGTTTTGCTTATAGTTGAAATGTGGGCGCTATAGCGGATAATTGCGGTGGATTTCTCTGCAACCGATGCGGTGCGGCCAATCTTTTTTTTGGGGAGCAGCGGCGGCAAGCGGTTTTGGAATGCAGATGATAACGAAACACTTGTTTCTCGATGAGAGCGGCGAATGCAGCTTTTCGCACACCAGCACCTTCAGGCACTTCCTGATTACCATTGTTTCGGTGGATGATTGCCAGGCAAGCCGGATAAAGAGCCGCCTGCGACGCAAATTTGCCGCTCTCGTAAGAAGTGGATGGAAAAAAACGAAGGAGGTCAAGGCCGCAGATTTGTTCAGGGACAGCAGGTTTGCAGCCGCCGCGGTCGCGGATGTTCTGGAGGACCTGACCACAATTTGCTCGCTCGAGATAAGCTACATTGTCGTCAACAAGGAACGTATCAGTCATCAGCCCTTCCGCAAGGCGCCCTATGGCATCGGCTACAACTATTTCACCGGCGTGCTGCTCTGTGAGCTTATCTTCGACGACGACTTCCGCAACATCCGTCTGAACTACGACATTCGCAATAAGGAGACGCACAAAAACAAACATTTCAAGCAGCACCTCGAGACAAAAATTATCGGCACGGCTTTGGAGAAAGACACGCCGATTGAGCTGAGTATTCACGGCTTTGACTCTTCGTGCTGTTACGGGCTGTCCGCGGCCGATTTCTTCTCGTGGGCGATTTTCAGAAAGTTCGAGCACGCAGATGAGAGTTTCTATAACCTCTTCGCGCACCGCCTCAAGCGAAGAAGAGAGTGGTACCTGCAAAAATGAGAAGTGCCACTTTGGGTGCGGTTGCGTAACACGCAACTTATGTCTCCGGCGAAGGCACACATCCCAAAGATTTAGCGCACTTCTCGCTCACCAGTATATCGGATAAGCCGGGCAAGTCAAGTAAAAAGATTGGCTAAGTATCTTTGCGCGTAAGGCAAGAGGGGTTGCAGGACAGGCTGAGAAGGCCTACAGCCGAGACAGTGCAGGAGTCTTTTGATTCCGGGCTGATATTTGTCGCTGATGTCGAACGAGACAATTGTGCCCTTCGGCTTCGGTGTCTTTTTGCTCGGCGGACAGACAAACAACGAAGTCCCCTCGCTGGGGCCCGGACCGTTTTGCCAGGCGGTTGAGGGATCGGTTGTTTTGGAGCAAGCCGGGCGCCGTTTTTTGGTTAGACATGAGCGGAAGCAGCACCTATACTGTCCTTGCAGGGCAAATCGCGGCAGCCGGACGCGCCTGAACGGAGCTAAAGCAAGCGAGACGGGGCCGGGAGATTGGCATGTATTATGAGCCGACGCACCAAATATATTTATGATTGGCCGAGGCCAATGGTCACGGTGGACGCGATAGTGTTCGCTTTCTTCGCAGACACGGCAAAACTTCTGCTGATAAAGCGCCGGAACGAACCATTCAAAGGCAAGTGGGCGCTGCCCGGCGGTTTTGTGGGAATGGATGAGGAGCTGGAGGATGCCGCGGCGCGCGAGCTGGCCGAAGAAACGGGACTCACCGGCGTTCGCCTTGAACAAATGTACACGTTCGGCAAATGCGGAAGAGACCCGCGCGGCAGGCAGATTACCATCGCGTTCATCGGCACGGTGAACAAGGGACACAATAAGACCAGAGCCGGCGACGATGCGTGCGAGGCGAGATGGTTCGATATTGCCAAGCTGCCCAGGGACATGGCCTTTGACCACAATGATGTGGCAAAGCTCGCAATCTCGAAGTTGAGGAGCAAAAGTATATATCGTCGACGGCGGGCCGCCGGCAAGAGCAGAATCAGGAAGGATTAGTTGACTTCCTGAGCTGTTTGTTGAACATCCGAAGCTGCACGTCGATGGCGCTTATGGCCCAGTCGATGTAGTGCAGCTTGTGTGCGGGTCGGCGATGCACTTCATTCATCAGGCCCGTCTGGACGGTTTCGAGGAACCTCTTTATGGTCTGGGCGCTGATTTCGGTGGGCTCGGCAGCCCATCTTCTCAACCGGTCGTAGTCACGCTGGAGCTTCCTGCTGGTTCTGAGCTGTTCGGCGCTCAGGTAATCGGCCGGGTTGTACGCGAGCTGCAGGCCCTTCAGACAGAGGATGAGCGGCTCGTAATTGGCCCTTCTTTCGAGACGAATGAACTTGTACTGCTGGACATACGCTGTGGCCTGAGTCGGCGTCTTCTCTGCTATGCCGTCCCCGCCGAGGTGCCACCTGCGTTTGCTGGTTCTGGCGAAAACGAGCTCTTCGCCGTATCTGCGTTGTGTGATCTCATCGTAGCCCATTCGTGAGACCCACAATCTGCCGGTGTGTTTTAGCTGTGTTCCTCCGCCGAGCACGAGCAGACACTTCACAAAACCGAGGGGCAGCAGCTTTTGGTGTTCAATTTGATTCTTTCGGAGTTGAAAGGACAGATGCAGACTGTGGGGCTGGACGTTATAGAAGGTGACAATCTCGTGTATCAGTTGATTGAGCAGCCAGGGGTCGGCGGTGGCTGGTCGGGACAATTCTCCCGCGACATTGAGCCTGCCGGGAGCAAGCTCGAGGAAGCCCAGTCGGCGAGCCTGGTCTGTGGTGCCGGTATGGTCATCGACATACCCGCCGAGCTTCCAGGACAGGACATCGAGGCGAAAATCACAAAAATATCTGAAACCGTCATATACGGGGTCGGATGCGTGCTGGGCGCTTCTCTGGGGCTCGACCGCAGCCGGGCCGAGATTGCTCAGCTCTATTTCGGCGCCGAGCGGTACGACGCCGGCCTGGAAATTCGAGCGGATTCGATCGAGGTTCGCCTGTGCCACGCGGGGGTCGAAAATGCTGTCGGCGGCGTGAACGGCGTACTTGACGTAGTCGATCAAATCATGTTTTGCGTAAGGCATCGTCTCAAGACACTGCTGGAGGATCAGGTCAACGGAAGGGCTGTTGGCATTTATCATTTGCAGAGCCGCAAGGAGGCTGACCGAGTGTTTGAAGTATCTCTCCGAGATGCCCATGTGCTCAAGGTCAAACCGATATCGAGAATGAATCCTTTCTTCGAATTGATTGAGCAGGACCTGTTTGAGGACGAGCGCCAAATAGTTCTCGATATAAGGCTGTGCCTGCGGGTCTTCGTACAAGTGTCTCATCGTGGGCCTGGGACGGTCAAGCTCATGTTCGAGGTAGAAGTCACTGACCGCATCCGTGCGATAATGGCTCATGACCAGGTCGCGTTCGGTCGTGGCGAGCAGCTCTCGGTCGGCGAGTCGCTCCAGGTCGGCGTCCGGAGTCTGCTCGCCGGGACGCGTACGCTTCTTGATGAATTCCTCGATTCGTTTTCTAAGCCAAAGCTCGTGTATCAAGTTGACATGGAAGCGGTCTCCGAAATGCTTCTTCATTGACTCGCGCGTCGTCAGGTAGGCGTGGGCCTCAACAAACCCCCCGGCGGTATTGACGTGTACCACGTCTCGGTCATACCGTTTCCCCTCGTAGCGATCGACTTCGACCATCACATAGAGCGGAACATCGTAGATTACCACGCCGTCGATCCTTGAAGCGGTGTCGGGGACCGCATAGAAGTAGACATTGTCCGGACTGACCCTTCGGTAGTTTGGAAGCAGCGCGGGTTCTGCCAGGAGCGTCTCTTGATCGGCCTGAGATGGCGCCAGCGCAAAACCCAGGCCGCTGACGGATTTGAAGATTGCAGGGTCTCGCAGAGACCCGTAAACGAACAAATTGATTTTGTCTGCACTCACAGCGCTCAATAATATCAATTTCGGCAAGTCCCGGCAAGATGCTTCGGAGGTCACGCAGGTCAGGTCCGGTGGTTGTGCTTCAGCCTGGTTGCGTCGAAACGTGGCGATCCGAGATACAGTCCGACGACACGGCGCACTGCACCTGGCGACGAAGACAATAAGCGCCTTTTACGTGTACGGATAAATCAAGGAGTCAAACTGACCGATCTATCCGTACCTATAAACGCAACTCACCTTTTGACAAGGTATTATGCGCCATAAAAACAATAGTAAAATCAGCCATCCGCCAACGGCGGATTCGACAATTCTTGTCCGCCATAGCTTTATGCGAAGGCGGATTGCATTTCACGCTTTGATTTTGGCGTTTTCAAACTGACCTTCGGTCAGTTTGAGTCAAGGATTTGCCTGTGGGCCTTCATCCCGAATTCGACGGTACAGCTCGAAAAGCTCCTTGAAGGCGCGAAGGATTACTCTCGGGTTTGCACCGGTCTGTTTGCCGGCCTTTCGGGGATAATGATGCACACCCTTCTGCGTAATGGTATAGCCCCTTCGGACGGCCCGGGCGAGAATCTCGGCATCGATCAGCGCGCCCGAGCTGGCCAGCTCCATGTCGTCGAAAATCTTTCTCTTGTAGAGCTTGAAAGCGCAATCTATGTCACGAACCTTCATGCCAAAGAGCAGACAGACCAGTTTTGTCCAACACCAGGCGTTTATCTTTCTGACAAGGCTGTCCTGACGATTGACGCGATAGCAGCTCACGATGTCATACTTGTCCATCAGCGGCAGCAGCGCCGGCATCTCGCCGATATCAAACTGGCCGTCGCCGTCCGTGTAGAATACGAGTTCCTTGGCCGCAGCTTTGAAGCCGGACTGCAAGGCGGCGCCGTAGCCGCGATTGACCGGATGGTGAACCACCTTTACCCTGTCGTTTCCGCCGGCCATCTCGTCCGCAATCCGTCCCGTCGCGTCGGAGCTTCCATCATCCACAATAATTATCTCAAAGTCAGCTTTGAGATTCTCCAAAACGGCCAGCGCCTGCTCCGCAGTGCGCCCGACATTGTCCTGCTCGTTGTAGCAGGGGAAGAACACGCTGACGGAGACATCGCTCTGCCCGCTGGAACCATTGACAGTCTGTGCCTTGTCGGTCGTCACGGATTACCATCTCTTTGTCTTAAAAATACTGCCGGCTCACTATTATACTGTTTGATTTTGGCATTGTAAGACCCAGTCGACATATTTTCCGACCAGTGGTCACAGCCCCGAATCATATAGGCCGCCTGCACCCGACCGCCCATCAATAGCAGGAGACGCGTCCAGCCCCTATTAGGGTCGGGTGCCAGGCCAAACGCGACATGCAAAAAACCGGATTGGCCAGACCCGCGAGCTGCGTACCCTCAATGGGCTGCCTGCGTCGAACAGATTTCTGACAAAAACATTGACAGAGCTTGTGGTGGCCTGCTATATTCTCAGTAACTTGAAGCACGGGGCCGTAGCTCAATTGGTTAGAGCGTCGGACTGTCGATCCGAAGGTTGAGGGTTCGAGCCCCTTCGGCCTCGTTTTTCCAAAGTCGGCGCTGTCAAGCACTTATGTTTGGCAGCCTGACCTCTTTCGTCCTCAGAATCGGCCATTTGAATCAGTTTCACTTCGGTCATCTTTAGAGCCTATCCTGATAACCTATATGCAATTGTCATGTTGAGCGAAGCGAAACATCTGGCCGTCGAATGGGAAAAGAGCCTATCTGTAGGCTTGAGATTCTTCGCTGCGCTCAGAATGACAACGAGTCTCTGGTTTACAGGGGTAATTCGGATAGGCTCTTAGCCTAATCTGCCTGAACGCTTACAAAAAAACCAGGGAGGCCTCAAAAAGACCTCCCTTGTTTTTCGGGCATATGGGGCTGGCACGGAATACCAGCCCCAAAAAGCAACCACTTACATTACTTTACTATCCTGGCGGAGGTTCAGGTGCTACAGGAGCCGGCACGTCCGTTTGCTCTTCCGGGTAGAACCGAAGCTGGGCCAATTTTACGCCGTTGTTGTCGTAATCCCAGAAGCAGCCTTCGGGCGTCTCATCGAACAGACGAAGCCTCATATACTCATCCAAGACAGTCCCCTCTTGTTTCATCGTAACCCGGCAGACGAGGCGTATATATGATTTTGTCTAATTCACAACGCACTTTCTGTTACACAAGGTGCTGACTACTACTCATTGTTCCAATTGTCGTCGCTTAGTGCAACGTCAGTTGGTACATCGTAGAAACGAACCTGACAAAGCTTCAACTTGTCGTTGTCGTACTCCCAGTATTCACCCTGGATGATGTCATCGAATATGGGAACGCGAACGTATTCAATTATGGTGATCGGGTTCCCGAGCGCATCCACACCAGTTTGCACTTCGACCTTAAAGACGATTGTCAGCAGCTCTGCGGTCACGTTCGTGAACGTGGACTTGCCCGTTTGACGCGTCAGGATGTCCTGGCCAACCTGCTCAACGGACGCCAAGGCCTCATCCCACTCGCACGCTTTGTTAAGAGTGCTCACGAACTTCCCTGATAGTAGGCCTGCGAAATTGGGGTCAAGCAGTTCTGCGCAGGTTGTGATTGTCGCGAACCCGCCCGGCTTGCCCAGAGGCCGTACGAATACTGAATACGCTGACTGAGTGTCAGTTTTGCCTGCACCACTAGTAACATTGTAAGGACTGAGGTTCGGTTCCGGAAGCTCGAATAAAGCACCGTCGTTGTCTGTTGCGTTCTTGTCAAGTACTTGAAAATCTTCGCCCTCCTGCAGAGCGATCTTGTTCTTGCCCTCAAGGTCAACAAAGATGACACTACCACCGTCGTTGTCCATGTTTTCGTTCTTGGGATTCTTTACGCCGATAATGTTCAGTTTGCCGAGCAGCTTGGCCTTGGGCGCCCCGTTACCGGTGAAGCCTTCGGCGGGCGCTTCGGCATAAGCTATTCCCAAACTAACAACCATTGCCATTATCAGGCTTGCGATAATTACCTTTTTCATTTGGACCTCCTTCTATCATGCTAAAAATAAGAACCACTGTTCAATTTCATTTCCACAATTTGAATCGCGAAAAAACCCACATCTGAAATTTTTGCCTTTCACAATCCTTTGTCGCAGATTCAGTCCCTTCTGTCAAAGACAGTACTTTCTCATGGGCCTCTCTCCTTTCTGCCGGAAATCAGGCAATTCTTGAGACTGTTTTTCCAAATACTAAATGCGCCTTGCCGGGAGCAACTGGCAGCGGGCGGGCAAACATGTATGCTTCTCCTCCTCCGAAGCTCTATCGTCGTATTGCCCCCGAAGATATGTTTGCCGCCCCGTGCTCCGAGCGTCTCTTCGCATCCAGGCATCGCCGCTTGTCTCCTTACATTATTGCTCAGTTCAACCCCCATTCTACAGACGATTCTGCATCGGGCCCGATGTTCGAATGCTCACCAGCCAATACTTTTACCAAGTTGTAGCGTTTACCCACTTTCTTATCAGATGTCAACCTCAAAAACCCCCACTTTCACAGAATTTCTCAAATTCTCTCGGTGCGGGCTTTTATTTGTCGGCGGCACGTCGTTTTCTAACCAACGCCAGACTGTTGTAAAACGCCAGCTCAAATGTGTGGACTATTTCGGCATAAGTGCCGCCCAAACAAAACGTTACACGTATCAGACTTGGTTTGGACGTGAATGTGTTCGAGTGCCCGGATACCGCTGATAACAGCCTTGTCAGGTTCCGATAGCAGGGCAGGCGCTTGGGGAAAGGCCATGATAGCCGCGGGATCATGCTTTGCGGATATGGAGCAGGCCTGGTTCTTGGGTTTTCACGCCAAAGCAAGGTTTGGAAGGGATTCTCAGACAGAGAATAAGTCTCAATCCCGGCGGGCGGGGCTTAGCTCGCTGAGGCAATTCAGGCACAACACTTGTCCCGAATCAATTGCAGATAGCTGGTCCTGCGTGAGGTCTTCTGCGCCGCAACAGTCGCACGCTGAGGGTCCGGCTGCGGTGGGGGCGGCTTCGGCTGCCGTCTTCTCGGCTTCTATCATCAATCGGGTCTTGTTGATTTCTTCCCTGAAGGTCTCGAATTCCTGCTCAACGGCGGCCCTGGCTTGCCGTTCGGCCTCCAGAACCGCGCGGAGCTGAGCAATCTGCTCATCGTACGCCTTGGCCTTCTGACTGGCCCGGCCCTCTATTCTGGCTCTTTCCTCGGCCTCGGCCCGGGCCTTCTTCTCGGCCTCTGCTCTGGCATACGACTCGGTCTGCAACTTGCTCTGCGCCTGCTCCAGGGCCTCAGCGTAGCAGGCCGCGCGCTCTTCGGCATTCAACCTCGCCTCGGTCTCGGCTGCCGCGGCGGCTTCTGCATCAGCCCTCGCCTTCTCTTCGGCCGCAATTCTGGCCTGTCGCTCGCCTTCGACCGCCAGACGCATTTGAGCAAGCCGCTCGCCCAGATTCTTGCTCCGCTCCTGCGCCTCCAGCTCTATTCTCGCAAGCTCCTGAGCCTGAGCGCTAAACTTCTGCTGCGCCTCGGCCCTTGACTGTGACTCGGCCTGGAGTTTCCGCTGGATATGCTCTACCTGCTCGGCATAGGAGGCCGTTTTTTCTTCCGCCGCTGCCCTGGCGCGTCTTTCACCTTCAACGTCCGAACGCAACTCGGCTATCTGCTGTTCGTAATCGCGGGCCTGCTCCTTCGCCTGCGTTTCTATTGCGGCCCTTTCCTGAGCCTGAGCGCTTAGCTTCTGCTGCGCCTCGGCCCTTGCCTGCGACTCGGCCTGGAGTTTCCGCTGGGTACGCTCTACCTGCTCGGCGTAGGAGGCCGTTTTTTCTTCCGCCGCCGCCCTGGCGCATCTTTCACTGTCAAGGTTCGAGCGGACCTGGGCTATCTGCTGTTCGTAATCGCGGACCTGCTCCTTCGCCTGCGTTTCTATTGCGGCCCTTTCCTGAGCCTGAGCGTTTAGCTTCTGCTGCGCCTCGGCCCTTGCCTGCGACTCGGCCTGCAACTTCCGATGGGTATGCTCTACCTGCTCGGCGTAGGAGGCCGTTTTTTCTTCCGCCGCTGCCCTGGTGCGTTTCTCACTGCTAAGGTTCGAATGCACCTCGGCTATCTGCTGTTCGTAATCGCGGGCCTGCTCCTTCGCCTGCGTTTCTATTGCGGCCCTTTCCTGAGCCTGAGCGCTAAACTTCTGCTGCGCCTCGGCCCTTGACTGCGACTCGGCCTGCAACTTCCGCTGGATATGCTCTACCTCCTCGGCGTAGGAGGCCGTTTTTTCTTCCGCCGCTACCCTGGCGTCCGCCTCGGCTGCGGCTATTTCTTCCGCTCTTATTCTTGCCTCCGCTTCGCGCTTCGCCGCTTCTTCGGCTGCAATCTTTGCCTGTCGCTCGGCCTCGAGCGCAGAGCAAATCTGAGCTATTTGCTCCGCGTAATCTCGGCCCCTATCGACCGGCCTGGACGCCGGCGCTTTTTCAGCATCGAGACGGACCCGAGAAGTCCTCTCATTCTCGGAGGGGACCGCGGGCACCTGCGTGGTTCTGCCGCCCGAGATGTTGCGGCAGATGGATTCGATTGCCTTTCTGGTCAACTGCACGGATTGTGCTTTTGCCTCGGCGTCAAAACAAGCCTGCGCTGGCCAGTGATTCTTTCCGCACGTCGAGCAGACCGGCGCATCCTCGCTGGTCAACGCCTCGCCTCGCCCGGCCGCAACAGCTTTCTCTGCCGACCTTCCGCCCTGAGGACCATCATCGATTGGACTGTCTTCCATGAATTTTCCCTCTTCGGCGATAGCCATAATCAATGCACAGCCAATTATCTTAGCTTCGTCGTTCCGAGCAGACAACATCTGAATTATACCAGGTTCGGCGACAAGTGTCAAAGGTGAAGCGGTCGAATCCGTCGGAGAAAAGGCGCCGCCTCCGCGCTGCATGAGAATTTATTCGCGTGCCGTTGCCCGGCGCAAATACGCTGAACAGGAAACTGCGAATGTGCCGGCGCAAGCAGGCCGTGAAACCTAACAAAAAATATGTTAGGTACGCTAAAAAAAAGATTTTTTTTGCGCCTGTGCCGCAGACATGCAGGCGTCGGCTGTATCCCGTGTGACGGTTATAGGGTTTATGCTGGCAGGTTGGGCGGCGATTCTTATGGGACCGCCGCCCCCAGGAATCGGCGCCGGAAGCCCCGACAGAATTATCAAAAAGCGCTCTTGACAATTATAGGGTTTTCCATTAGCATAGAAATCGGGTTTTCTCCTATTGACAGATAGGTGAAAATGGATTATAAGTCGATTTTGGCCCATATCAGTGCGTAAGGATGCGCAATTCAGTTGATGGTTTCGATAGGTCTTATTCTGCGTTCCGTGGAATCGGATAGAGAAAGGTAGAAAAGGTGCGGCAATGTGTGCAAGGGCTGCTTTAGACAGTGACAGGACCAGGCCGGAGAGGCTCTTCGGCGAGCTGCTGGTCTCGAAAGGCTACCTCAGCCATCGCGAGCTGATCGAGGCTCTGAACCATCAGCGCCACGAAGGCGGCCGGCTGGGCGAGGTGCTCTCGCGCCTCAAGATGATCGCCGACGAGCAGATCGCCGGCGCCCTGGCCGAGCACCTGACGATGGAAAGCGTGCGTCTGGACGACGTTCACAAGATTGACATGAACATCGCCCGGTCGATACCGGAAGGCATTGCCAAGCGTTTCGGCGTCGTGGCCATCGGCGAGATCGACAATCAGGTGATTCTGGCCATGTCGGACCCGCTCGACATCGTCGCCAGGGACACCATCGCGCTGCGGCTGAATCGGCAGGTCAAGGTCGTGGTCGGCTCTCCCCGTGAGATTAGCCACGCGATCGATACGGTTTACCACGGCTCGGAGGTCGACCAGCAGCGTCTGCGGGACCTCGTCGAGCTGGAGATTCGCACGGAAGGCAACGGTCAGGAGGCCGGTCCGCGCGAAGGCGCCGAGGCCGACATCAGCGGCGAAGAGGCGGCCAGGAAGGCGCCGGTCATTCGCTTCGTGGACCTCTTGCTGAGCCAGGCCGTCAAGAGCAGGGCCAGCGACATCCACGTCGAGCCCCGGGAGAAATCGATGACGATACGGATGCGGATCGACGGCGTGCTGCGCGACATGGTTCCCCCGGCGCGAACGATGCAGGCCGCGGTGAGCACGAGGCTCAAGATTCTCTCGAAGATGGATATTGCCGAGCGTCGCCTGCCGCAGGACGGCCGATTCAGAATCAAGGCCCCCGGCCGCGACATCGACGTGCGAGTCTCGGTGATTCCGACCATTTACGGCGAAAAGGTCGTCATGCGAATCCTCGATTCCGCCGCGGTCAACCACAATCTCGACGAATTGGGCTTCGAGCCGCAGCTCTTGGACGAGTTCAAGAGCATACTGGCGCAGCCATACGGCATCATTGTCGTCACCGGCCCCACCGGCAGCGGAAAGAGCACCACCCTCTACTCGGCCCTCAATTACCTCAAGAACCCCGGAAAGAACATTACCACCGTCGAGGACCCCGTCGAGTACCGTCTCGACGGCATCAACCAGATACAGGTCAAGCCGGAAATAGACCTCGATTTTGCCGTGAGCCTGCGGGCCATTCTCCGCCAGGACCCCGACATCATCTTAGTCGGCGAAATCCGCGACACCGAGACGGTCGAGATTGCAATAAAGGCCTCCATGACGGGCCACCTGGTCCTTAGCACCTTCCACACCAACGACGCCCCCAGCGCGATAAGCCGCTTCGTCTATATGGGCGTCGAGCCGTATTTGCTGGCCTCATCGCTGAACCTCGTGATTGCCCAGCGGCTGGTAAGGAGGATTTGCGAGCGGTGCAAGGCGCCGGTAAAGCTCAATGACGAGGTGCTCAATCGCCTGAAGATTGACGCCGCCCGCGCCAAAGATATCGTGTTCTACCGCGGCAAAGGCTGCAAGGCCTGCGGCGATACGGGCTATTTCGGCAGACTGCCGATTTTCGAGTTTCTCGTTATGGATAGCGAGCTGCGAGACAGGCTGACCAGCCGCGCCGCCGAGTCTGAGCTGCGGGCCCTTGCCCGACAGAGGGGCTACGGCGGACTGCTGGACAGCGGGGTGGGAAAAATATTACAGGGCCTGACCACCGCCGAAGAGGTCCTGAGCGCAACCTTTATGGAGAACATAAAGGCCGCGCAATAAGGGTCGGCTTTGGGGGCGTCAGGATTATTCAACCACGGAGAGGCTGAGAGGCACATAAGGATGGATAGTTACAGATACGTCGCACGCGACGGCGATGGCGAAAAAAGAGAAGGTATGACGCAGGCTGTCTGCACCACCGACGTGGTCGGCTGGCTCAGGGAGCAGGGCTATACGCCCATCTCCATCGACCGCATATCGACCGAGGTCCGCCAGACCAAGCCCGGCCTTGGCCTAAGGCGGGTCCGCTCGGCGGACCTCGCCGCCGTATGCTGGCAGCTCTGCACCATGATCGAGGGCGGAATAACCCTCACCGCCGCCGTAGAGACCATCGCAGAGGACATCGAGAACAAGTACCTCCAGAAGGTCCTCCGCCACGTCCTGGCGATGATGGAAAAAGGCGAGAGCTTCTCCGACAGCATCGCGCAGTTCCCGAACGTCTTCAACCAGCTTTCCTACGCCATCCTGTTGGCCGGCGAGAGCGGCGGAAACCTCGCACTGTCGCTAAGACGAGTCGCAGAGTACTTCGACAACCGCGACAAACTCGCAAGAAAGGTCAAGGGCGCAATTGCCTATCCCATCTTCGTCTTTGCGTTCGTCATCCTTGTCGTTACATTCATAATGGCCTTCATTATCCCGCGCTTCCGGGAAATCTTGTTGCAGTTCGGCGGAAAACTCCCCGCCTTTACGCAGGGGTTCTTGACGGTGTACGACGTGATATACTACAATCTGCTCTATATCGGCGCCGCCCTGCTGCTGCTGATACTTCTGGGCATCTTTTTGTATAACAAGACCGGCAGCGTCCATCGTCTTTTTAGCAGGATTGCGCTTCGCTGGCCCCTGATTGGCAAGATACTCAGGCAGGCCTTTATCGCGACGTTCTGCCGGACGACGGCGACGCTGATTGAGGCGGGTGTGCCGGTGCTCGACGTCTTCGACATCCTCTCGACCATGAGCCGAAACGACGTTATCAGCTCGGCGATAGTCCGCACCAGAGAATATATCGTGCAGGGTTCGAGCGTCGCCCTGGGTATGGCTACGGCGGGGTTCTTCCCGAACCTCGTGATCAAGATGACGCAGGTGGGCGAGGAGAGCGGCTCTTTGAGCAAGGTCCTCGACCGGACCGCAGACTACTACGAGCGAAGGGTCGAGTCAACAATTTCAACGCTGCTGATAATGCTGGAGCCGGCCCTTGTTGTTGCGGTCGGCGCCATAGTATTGATAGTGGTACTTGCGCTGTACCTGCCCGTTTTCTCATTGTCGGATATTGCGGGGTAGGGCAAATGGAGGAGAAAGGAGCAAAACTAAAAAGAACAACAACAAGGTCGCCGCCCAATGGCTAAAGGCGGCACAGCAAAAATGCAAGAACTTATTAACCTCTAACTTTTATTTTAGGAGAAAGACAAATGAAGAACAAAAAGGCATTTACATTAATTGAGCTGATGGTGGTGATTCTCATCGTGGGCCTGCTCGCTGCGGTTCTGGTTCCCATGATGACTTCACGAATCGAAGCGGCCAGGTGGTCCGAGGGTAAGGCCGGCGCGGGAACAATCGCTACGGCGCTGCGTGCTTACATAGCGGAGCAGGGCGAGGAAGGCGTAACAGTTTTTACCGGCATAACCGCCCCCGGCGACTTCATGACTGAGGCGGAACTGCACGGAAAGTACTTCCTGGCAGGCGACTATGACATTTCAGGTGTCACCTACGACCCGAGTGTCACAGCGGAAAGTGGCTACCAGCTTACTTACCTGATTACGGTTAACCCAGGTAGTGCCCAGGGGGAGGAGTTCTCATGGTCCAAGGCTGGTTACACGCTCGACCACACTGGAAAATGGCTCGAGAAGTAGCAATCTCGACGGAAAGGAGCCGCGGCTTCACTGGGCCGCTCTTTGTGGCAACGAGGTGCGTTGAAGAAAAGGCCTGAGAGTTGAAGCTGGTTTTCGCATGACTGCCAGCTGGCGGTTGAGTATACAGGCATTGTGCCCGCCACGTGGCAGACTTGGCGCGCAGGGAAGGTTCTTTCAGGATGAAAGCGAATGGAACAAAGCAAAAGAGCGGCTTGACCCTGGTCGAAGTGATGGTGGCGGCGCTCGCTGCGCTTGTTATCGTCATAGGCACTATGGGCTATCAGTACCACTGCGCCCTCGATGCCCGCAAGGCCGACGTCAGGGTAACCGGCGCGAGGCTGGGCCTGCTTCTGCTGGATGCCTGGAAGACTATGCTGGGCGATACCGTGGTGTATGACCCAAAGACCGACCTCGGGACCACGCTGCCCGTCGCCTTTACAGAGTTTACGCTCATAAGCCCGCCGCCGGGCGACCCTCCGGGCCTGGCGACCTCGTTTCGGTACTACCGAATAGAAATCAACGGCGCAAAGTTTTTCGTCAAGATGAGCTATCAGGACCAGCCCCAGCCGCCGCGCACTGACCCGCTGCGCCTCTTGAATGTACGTGTGGCGTGGAACCGTGACGATTTTAAGTCCACCACGCTCACGAGCAATTATCAATCAGTAAGTTTCTCGAAATACGCGTATTATTAGTCGCGATGAAAGGTTGCTGAACACATGCGCCCTCGAAAGCAGAATTGCCGAAGCGGATTGACGCTCGTCGAGCTGATGGTGACCATCGTCGCAGCGGTCGTTTTGATAATCGCAATCTCGGCCGTGCTTGCATACGGACACATGGGCTATAACAGGCTTTACAGGCGGGCCAACAGCGAGGTCGTCAGAAATGCGTACGAAGCACGAAGAATCTTCGACCGTGCGGTGAGAAAGGCAACCATAAGACGGGCGGACCTTAGCGCAGATAGAAACCAGATCTATGTTTACTACTTCTCTGACCCGCAGAACACGTTGCTCGTGGACCCGGACAGATATGCGAGATTCTATGTCAGCACCGCCGGCGACGATACACAGCTTCTGCTTGAGCGCGGCCAGGTCACCGCGGGAACCTTTGATACACCGCCCCCGGCCCTGCCCGGAAGGACGCCCACCAGCACGACGGTCATCGCCCATGATGTTACGCCCCCCGCTACCGGCACCTTCTCCGTCAGCGGCGCTGCCGTTAAAATGGTCCTCACGCTTGACAACGACGAACCCGACCGCAACAAAACAGAAACCCTGAGAATGAACGTCACCACTACCGCGATCAGGCATAATTGGCAATAGGAGCTGGAGTTTATTGGTGCGCGATTGTCTTGAGCAAAGGTTGGTCCCAAGACGCGCGAAAATATCAAGTAAACCCCTGAAGGGGCAGTAAGATGAAAACGAGAAAAACAAAAAGAACGGTCGAGAAAAGAGGCATCGTCCTGCCTCTTGTAATCACCATCGCCGTCTGCCTGGCAATCATAGGTATTGGTCTGCTGCAGGTCGGATTAGGCACCCGGGTCATGGCAGTGCGCACAACTTCCGAAATATCTGCGCGTGCCGCCGCCGATGCAGGCATCACACGTGCCCTCTATGAGATGAACAGGCGGTTCAGTCCCGACGTGGCATGGGATAATAGCTGGATTCCATACGGCGGAGCAGGCGATCTCTCTAATTCCGCATCCGGAAACGCCACATTCACCTACGACATCAATGGCGTTTTCGGCAACCATCACATTGTGTCTAGGGGCACAGCGGGTGCCGTGAGTCAGATAAGAAAAACGCTCCACGCCGACGTTAGGGTCGTCACCAAATTTGATTATGCCATTATCGTTCAGGATAGGATCGACCTTTATCCTGGCAGTGTGGTCGGCGGATACAACTCCGCGGACCCCACCGACCCATTCACGTACGTCAAGATTGGCACCAATAGCATCTTGCCGGACATGATATGGTTGCGTCCTGACTGCTTTGTCGATGGCGACGTCCTCGTCGGGTTTAACGGCGACGTCGAGACCGTCATAGAAGCGCGCCCCGGTGCCACGACGGGCCCGCGCTATCCGCTGCCCCAGCCCGTGCCGCTGCTAAAGACGCCTGTGCCTTACAACCTTCCACCCGGACAGCCCATCACCTACGACGCCAATGGCTTTGCCATTATCACGCAGAGCGGTGTTTACAGCAATATTGAGGTCCCCCAGGGCAGCGTCCTGCAAGTCGGCGACGGTATCAACCAGGTCGTCGACGTCGTCCTTTATGTCCAAGGCGACCTCTGGCTCCGCCAGGGAGCCGAATTGCGTGTGACCGGCACGCCGGGCATTCCCACGACCTGGTCTGCGCTCACCATCTATCTGGACGGCGAGCTCGATGGGGGCAATTCCAACGGCATCAACAACATGACCCTCAAGCCCGGCCAGTTCAAGCTGGTTGGGACGGGCCCCGAGGGTGTCGATTGGCTAATCAGGAATGGCGGTGACTTCTATGGCGTTTATGATGCACCCAACGCCAATATTGAAATCAAGGAGAGCGGCGATATCTACGGCGCTGTAGTAGGCAAGAGCTTTGAGCAGAAGGCCAAGTGTAACATATTCTATGATGAAGACCTGAGCCAGCCCTACTCGGGGCCTGTTGGCTTCGCGATAAGCAGATGGTGGGAGGAATAGCAGGAATTTAGGGCTGCGGCGGGGCCGCGGCCATCATATAAATGTAGGGTGATTGATTGAAAAGGTATGACGTAATAGGCGTTGATATTGGCTCGTCGGCGGTCAAAATCGTCGAGCTGCGCAAAGAAAGCGGCGGCTGGGCGGTCCGGTCGGCCGGTATGGCCGAAATCGACCGCGGCGACGAACAGGAAGCCGCCAACGAAGCAAACGCCGCCGAGGCCGTCACGGAGTGCCTGCGCTCCAGCGGCGCCGAGAGCCGATTGGCCGTTTGCAGCGTCGCGGGCCCGGAGGTCGCGGTCCGCAACTTCAGCTTTCCCACCCTGCACAAGGACGAGATAGAGGGGGCCGTAATGCTCGAGGCCTCGCAGGTCTGCCCGTTCGAGATCGATAGATGCGCGGTGAGCTACCAGCTCATACCGAACAGCGAGAACAAGCTGAGCGGCGTTCTCGTGGCCGCGACGAACAAGCTCATCGAAAGAAAGAAACGCTGCGTCGCCGGCGGCTCGCTCGATGCCGTCCTGATGGATGTTGACGGCCTGGCGCTTCTGAACTGCTTCACCGAGCTGGAAGGCGTCGAGCCGGAGCGAACGATAGCCCTGCTGAACCTCGGCAGGTCGTATGCGAATCTGGCGATCATGGGCAGGGACTCGCTGCCTTTCGTTCGCGACATAGCCTGTTCGACCAACGGCGCCGGCGTGCAGGGCTGGGCAGAGCAGCACCAGGACCCCGCAAGCTGGCAAGACGCCTTCCCCAGGCTTACCGCTGACGTCAACGATACGCTCAGATACTACGCCGCGCGGGCGAAAACGGGCGTCGTCGAGCAAATCCTCGTCTGCGGCGGCTTCGCGCTGCTCGAAGGCTTCGTGCAGTGGCTCAACGGGCGGCTAACGGCACAGGCCGTCCTGTGGAATCCTTTCGAGAAGATGCCCTGCCGAGGCGGCCACGACTGCAGCGAGCTTTTACAAACCAGGGGCCCGGTGATGGCCGTCGCCGCGGGCCTTGCGATGAGGGCGGTCTGAATATGTTTAAGGTGGATTTGCTGAAGGGACAAGGCGTTCCGATCAGAAGCGGGCCGCAGCGGATAGTGGTCGCCGCGGTCGCCTTCGGCGTGCCCATCGTGGCCGCAGCCCTGATGCTGGGCGCCTACCTCAGCAGCCGAATAGCCATATCAATCACCGAAAACGCGATGAGCAGGTATGAATTGACCGCCGAGCTCACCCAGGCCCTGCAGCGCCAAAAACGCTTCGAGCAGGACAGAAACGCGGTCAACAGTGTGCTCCGGGAAGTATCTGAGGCCGTTACCCGCCATACTCAATGGCTGCCAATCCTCCAGACCGTGGTTGAAAACATCCCCCCCAGGGTGGTCCTGACCAGGATCGAGGCCTCCCAGGAGTTTGTAAAAAGCAAGGCGCCGATGAAAGGCGACCCCGAGAAAAAGGTCGATGTCAGCGTCCCGGTGCGGACCCTCAAGATGGGTCTGGCGGGCAGCCAGGCCGCCGGCTGTGACCAGGCCGTCAGGGCCTTCAGGGAAAAGCTGCGCGCCTCGCCCCTCCTCGGCCCGAGGCTCCAGGACATATTTATCGACCAAAAAGGTCAAACGTTCGAGGGCAAAGACGCCATGCTCTACGATATCTACTGCCCTTTCAAACCGGGCCTGTAGCGTGTTCTTATGAAGAGCATTTATAGAAAATACTTTATGATGGTTGCTGTCTTCTGGCTGGCCTGTTTCGTGGTCTTCCTGATGCTCTATATGCTCGTACTGGCGCCCCAGCAGGGGTCGCAACGCCGCCTGCTGCTGCAGCTCGATGAGAAACGGCAGCTCCATGAGACCGCGCAAACGGCCGTGCAGGACCAGGCGAACGGCAAACCCGAAGAACAGCTCGAACAACTGCAGGGCCGGCTGAGGGATTTTGTAATCGACCTTGAAAAGTCAGGTGATATAACGCTTGATATCGGCGCAATTGCCACTGAGCAAGAGGTATCGTCGCCGAGCATCAACCTCAAAGACAGCCGAACGGATGCGGAAATACCGGGCTGCAAACGCATCTGTGAGAACTATATCAACATCAGCTTCAGTGCGCCCTTCGACAAGTTTATGACCACGCTCGGCGCCCTCGAGAGCCACCGCCCCGTCGTCTTCGTGGACAGGTTCACGATAACCCGTTCAACGAGGGCCGATGCAGAGCATCCGGTAAATATGGAGCTGGCGGTCTTTGTAACAAAAGGGCGCAATAGCACGGGCCCGCAAGCCGCGCAGGTCGTTCGCGGCGAGAAGGTATTCTGATTTTTTGCCGGCCTGCCGGGCCGGTGCGAGGTGAAAAGACACAAAATGAGGACGATAGCAGTGGCAAATCAGAAAGGCGGCTGCGGCAAGACCACCACCGCCGTCAATCTTGCCGCCGGGCTGGCCTTGCTCGGCCAGCAGGTCCTGCTGATCGACCTCGACCCACAGGGCCACGCGACTCTCGGATTCGGGCGAGACCCCGAGACGCTGGATAAAACCATATACGACGCCCTGACCAACGCGCAGATCCCCCTGTCACGCGTGGTTGTAAGCACCAACATAAAGGGGCTGAACCTGTCCCCAAGCAATATTCTGCTCTCCGGCGTAGAGTTCGAGCTGGCGTCCATTTACGGCCGGGAATACGTGCTCAGCCACCAGCTCAGGGATGTCAACGGCAGCTACGATATCTGCGTTATCGACTGCTCTCCGTCCCTTAGCCTCCTCACCCTCAATGCCCTGGTCGCAAGCACCGACGTCATAATACCCCTCCAGACACACTATTATGCTCTCGAAGGGCTCAGGCAGCTGCTCGAAACCATACAGATTGTCAAGGAGCGATTCAATGAGCACCTCCAGATACTCGGCGTGCTGCTGACCTTCGTCGAGAGCAGGACCTCTTTGAGCAGGCAGGTCCAGCGACAGATGAGAGAGTATTTCGGGGACCTCGTCTTCGATACCGTCATTCATCGAACCATCAGGCTGGCCGAGGCGCCCAGTGCGGGCCAGTCCATCCTGACCTACGACCCCAAATCCAAAGGCGCTGTGGAATATAAGGCTTTGGCCGAGGAGATATGCAATGGCAAGAATTAGAGCAGGACTACACAAAGAAATCTCAACGATTTTCGACGGCGTGCCGCTACCCAGGAGCGGCCAGGTGAAGCAGGCGAGTCACAGGCCCCCGCCCGGTCGCATCGGCTACGTGCCGGCCAAAACACCTGACACCCAGCCGGCGGCGCCCGAGCCCCAGCCGGCGGCGCCCAGGCAAGCTCCAAAGACCGATACGAGTCTGCGGACTGCCCGCCGGACTTCTCAGAAGTGGTCAACACGGGAGCTGTTTAAGCCAAAAGCCGGCATTAGCAGCGCCAGACAGAAAGTGGCGGTCCTGCTGATCCCGGTCCTGCTTATCTTATTAGTTGTTGTGCTCGTTCATAATTCTGGTATAACTTGGCAATGGGGTGCTGAGCAGCAGAAGCCGCCGCCTCCCAAACAGACAGTGGCGCGGTCCGGTGTCGCAATCGGCTGGGAGTTTCAGCCGGCCTATTCGGGCGGCCTTGACCCCATGGCCCGCAGCATTGTGGACCCGAAGGTCGAGGAGCAAACCGGTGGAAAGCTGGTTCTGACCGGTATTGTAATTGCCAAGGACAGGTCGTACGCGATAATTAACGGCAATATCGTGGAGGAAGGTGAGCAAGAGCCGGTGTCGGGCGCCACGGTCAGGAGAATATCTCCAAACTGTGTTGAGGTCGAAACAGATGGTAGGATAGTGAGACTGTACGTTCAGGTACAACAGGATAGTAAGTAGAAACGGATTTACTGTGTTTAATTTGGAAGGGAACTGTTATGAAAAGCTTAGGAAGACTGAGACAATTTGGGATGATGCCGATCCTCGTGCTTTTCTTGTGGGCCTCGGGGGTCGCACTTGCACAGGAGGCTACGGGGGATGAGAAGACGGGCGAGGTGCTCACGCCGCTCCAGCAGCGGATGCAGAAGAAAATCAGCGTCGATTTCAGCAACACACCTATCGATGACGTGTTAAGGATAATGGCCAAACAGGCCGGTACGAATATCGTGAAAAGTCCCAAGGTGACCGGGACTGTAACAGCCACACTGACCGATGTGCCGCTGGAGGAGGCGCTGAATCATATCCTCGCCTCGCAGGGGTACACTTATGTAACCAGTGAGAATATGATGAGAGTGGTGCCCATGGGCGATGTGACCGAAACCACCGAGCCCATCGTGAACAGGGTCTATTTAATCACGTACGCCGATGTTAAGGAGGTGGAGGCGGCCGTGACAAAATTCAAGTCGCCCCGAGGCACCATATCCTCCAGTCCCGGCACAAGCAATATAATAGTTTCCGATATCGAAAGCAAGATCAAGGCCATCGACACCTTCATTCAGGAGATTGATAGAATTACCCCTCAAATACTCGTCGAAGCCCGTATATATGATGTGGTCAGCACGGACAACCTTGATTTTGGTTTCGAATGGTTCATGGGTCGCAATACAACTTACGGCGGAACCGGAGTGGCGGACGTGGGCGCAAATCCCACCGGCGGAAGGAGAGACCCGTTCGGCACCGGCGGATTCAATTCGGGAATCAGTCAGACCTCGAAAACCGACGGACTCATTCGTTTCGGGATTCTCAATGAGCATATAGATTTGGACGTCTTGTTCTCCGCCAGCCAGGAAAAGATATGTGCCAAGCTTCTTGCAAGTCCGCGCGTTCTCGTCCTCGATAACGAAATGGCGACTTTCAAGATTGTTCAGGAAGTTCCTTTTCAGGAGCTTACGCAGACGGCCGGAGGCGGAAATATAGGGACCACGAATTTCAAGGAGGTCGGCGTCGAACTCAACGTTACCCCCCACGTCGCCCGCGACGGCATGATCCGACTGCATCTCAAGCCCAAGTTCAGCACACAGACGGATACTGTTTCGATAATCATCCCCGTCCCGGGCTCCACCCCTATTACCAGCCCTCAGCCCGTCATAGCCAATCGTGAGGCCGACACAAAAGTATTGATACGTGACGGGCGGACGGTCGTCCTCGGTGGATTGCGCCGCCAGACGGTTGCCCAGGAAATAAGCAAGATACCACTGCTTGGCGATTTGCCGATACTCGGGAATTTCTTCAAGTTTGAGGGTGACGAGGTTGCCAACAGCGAGCTCCTTGTTTTCGTAACGCCCAGGATCGTGGAGGAGGCGGCTATGTCGGGCATCGAGGCCGAGCAATATAAAGCGACCGAGACGGGACCGGCTGTATGTCCGCCGCCCAGGGTCGAAGGTCTTGAAAAGTGTAGCCAATAGTGTGAGCAATTATCGTGTTAAACTGCGGGGTGTCCGGCCGGCGGGTATCGGCCGGGCGAAGAGCGCCTACACCGCCGGCGCCCTGCAAAGTCGGGGCTCATCAGCTTTCAGGGACGCGGCTGCAGCCCTTGTCAGAAGGGAGATTGTGTCGTGGCAGAAGTAAGAACAATTTTAGCCGAAGCAGTGAACAGGGGTGCAAGCGACGTCCACATTAACGTGGGCTTGCCCCCGATAATTCGCGTAAACACGGAGCTGATCCCCACCGATTTTGCGCCTGTTGCTAATGACGATGCGAAAGAAATGCTCATCTCGTTGGTGGGGCCGGACAGATTCAAGACCTTTAAACAGAGGAAGGACCTTGATTTCTCCGCAACCATAACCGACCCCGACCAGCGTTTCCGCGTCAACGCCCATTATCAGCGTGAGACCATTGCTGTTTCGTTCAGATTGGTCCCCACGCTGGTTCCTTCAATCGAAGAGCTCAACCTGCCCGAGAAGATGAAGGAGCTTACCGACCTGCCCAGAGGTTTGGTGTTGGTGACCGGACATACGGGCGCAGGCAAGAGTACGACACTGGCGGCAATGATTGGGCTGATAAATCAGAAGTACAAGAAGCGCGTCATCACCATCGAAGACCCCATCGAATATCTGTTGCCGAATGACATGTGCATGATCGAGCAGCGCGAGGTGGGCGCGGACTGCCCGGACTTTGCCTCGGGCCTGAGGCATATTCTGCGGCAGGACCCCGACATAATAATGGTCGGCGAAATGCGCGACCTCGAAACCACAAGCTTCACAATCACCGCCGCGGAAACCGGGCACCTTGTTTTCAGCACGCTGCATACGATTAACGCCTCGCAGTCGATAGAGCGCATCATAGACATCTATCCGGCGAATCAGCAGAATCAGATTCGAGCTATGCTCGCCAACACGCTGCAAGCCGTGATATCACAAAGCCTGTTCAGACGCGTGGATGAGCCGGGGATGGTGCCCAGCACCGAGATGCTGCTGTGCACCTCGGCCGTCAGGAACTGTATCCGAGAAAACAGAATCTACGAAATACCCAACATTATCGAGACTTCGCGCCGGCTTGGCATGCATACCATGGATAGCAGCATCGCCGGTTTGTACTCCAAGGGCCACATCGACAAAGAGGAAGCCATGCTGCGGTCGAGCAATCCCGGAAAGATGGAGAAGCTGATACGACTTGCAGAGCAGTTCGAAGTCACTTAGCAGTTGACGTGCCGGTGCAGACCGTTTGAGCGGGCCCGCTCACGGCCGGCTCGGGAGCAGCGCGTGCGCAGCGAAGCCGAAAGGCAAGCAGTCTCGATTTGCCGGCGGTAGAAATCTGAACCAGCGCCAACCCCAAACACACAAAAAAATCTTGTAAATTGAAAAATTTTTTTGCAACCCGAAATCCTTGCTCCGCTTGCGCTTACGTCGAGAGAGAGAGAGAAAAAAAAACTTGTAATCCCGTTGATATGCCTCATCATATTCACAGGAAGCTATTGGAGCTTATTTGACGATAAGGTGTGGGAAGCAATATGCGGTTATTGCCCCATGACAATTTGGCGTGCGTCAGTTCTATTACGATTTAGCGGAATTATCATGAAAGAGTACAAGACAACAATTAAAGCGGGCCTGATTCTATTGCCAGTATTCATGCTTTGCGAGGTCGGGGCCGACGAATTTACGGACACAGAAAAGTCGGCCCGGTATGTTTTATCAAAAACAATAGAATCACAAGAAAAGCTAAAAAATCTGCAGTGTGATGTCACGTATCGGGATTTCGAAAGCCGCACAGCACAGGAACGAAGACTCCGACAAATAAGAGCTGCCCGGGGAAACTTGAAATCTCTGGCTAATGCTCTTGAAGAGAGAATGGCATTATCCGAAAACTTTTACCAGACTCAAAAAATCATCCGGGATTCGGAGAACAGGGCAAAAATTGAAATATCAATGGGATATTTCGATCGATCCGGCACAGCGATGCCTTTTCCAGGAAGAGATGTTTTTGTTTGGGACGGCGAAATATCAAAGATTTACCATGAAGGTCCTGAGCACGAATCCCATACTGCAACTGCGGTTGTAAATAACATATTCAATGAAAATGTCAATGCAGGACGGACCCCGTTGAAGCTGTTTGGGGGCGCGTTTGTTGAAAGATTTGCACATGCTATCGATGCAAATGACAGGAATATCGAGGTCAAAGAAGATGCAACTACCGGAACCTATGAAGTGACAATCACCGGTGACTCGTTGAAAGATGTAGGTATTGTGGACCCCGGCAAGGGATTTTCCGTTGTCAGCACAGAGCGGTATTCAGATGGAATTCTTCGAGGTCGTTTTGTTGGTGTGTTCAACGAGATAAGCGGGGTATGGTTTCCCTGCGAAGGGAATTATGAAACCTTCTTTGACGATGGAGAACGAGAGAAAGTATGCGCTGTAAACGCATCTAATATTAGTATTAATGATCCTAATTTTAGGAAGAATCTATTTCGCATGGATTTCAAAGATGGCACCCTTGTACACGACCGGACCGTTGGGATGGAGTACGTTGTGGGAGATCCTTCACGTACAAGGTTCTTGGATGATTTTCATAATGAGTTCGGACCAATTAAGCAATTCGAAGAAGTAATGAAGGCTGTTGATGAGACTCACACAAAGGAAATCTTCATTCCCAATGCGGAAATCGCACACAAGGAAGGCAGGCCCTTCGTATTGAGTCTTGCGACTTCTGAAATGCTAAATCCGGCTGCGGAAGCTGGTTCCGAGGAGGCATGCGCCAACCTGGTAAAAATTGGGCGGGGTGATCTCGCCTGGGATGGTTCGGTGGTCACTATGCGAAGAGCCAAGGCACTGACGGTTCGACAAGAACGACATCGGCCGTTGAAATGCACGCCGGGCAGATGGTGCAACTGGGATAAGCTGCCGGATAAGGCCCAGCTACCTTATTGCCTGCTCGTTGTCACCACTGAAGGCAAGTACTATCTAATCACCATCCACAGAATTGAGCCTGATGGAATCACGATAGTCCCCAGGAAGCTGAAACCTGACCAAGTGGAAGGCTACCTTATGGAGTAAGCCCTTTTGCGTATGTTGTTTGTAGTATTACCAGTCAGAGACGGCCATGTCCTGGGATCTTACTCCAGTCTTCACTACATCAGGTTTTGGGCTTATATGCCTAAGTGACAAACACCAATCGCTGATTTGGGGCCAAAACCATTTCCTATTTCCCCACAACTGCGTAACCTGGGCTGATTGCGCGAGGCGAAGCCGGGACCTTTCACAACATTGGGCTGACACGGCTGAATAGGAGTGTGCACATTCTTGGCAGGTGGACATCGTCTAAGTAAAGAATAAGGCCATGAGGATGCCGGCCGCGGCCACAAACAGTACAGGACCGGCCAGCCTCACTATGATTCTGGTCAGAGGCGCTTCGAAGTAGCTGGCCGAAAGTGCCAGGCACAAATGCACCGGCGTAATAAGAAGCCCACAGATCAGCCCCGAAAACGCCAGCGTCTCAAGTGCAAGGTTTGCTTGCTGACCCGTGCCGATAAAAGGCATCAGGAACGGAAACGTAATAGCCACCGTCGGCATCGTCACCCCCGTCAGAAATGATACGAGCATAGGCAAAAAGAAAATCAGCACATACTTTGGCACATTCATCTCCGTCAGGAATTCGACAACAGCAGGAATTGCCTGGCCCGCTTCGAGGTTCAGTTTGAACAGCAATGCACCGAGAACAAGCAGCGCAAAATCAGGTTCCACGCTCGACTTCAAAATGCCCGGCCACCGGCCCAGAGCCACCTTGTTAAGAGCAAGGAACAACACGACCGCCAGAACGATTCCAACGGCGGGTGAGATATTAAAACCCGCATAAAGCACGGCCACCACAGCAATGGGCCAAAAAGCCTGCACGAAGTTGTGCATATTGCTCCCAAATGAGCCGACGGATTGCTTTTCCGGGTCTCTCGGTGGGATCCCCGCCAGCAGCAGAAAAACGACCCCGCCCAAAGTGCCGGCAAGCGGAATAACAATGTTGTGTGATATCAGCGCAAACGCCGATATGCCGAACATGCTTTGTATCAGCGGTACGGCGGGAAAGAGCGGCCAGACGGTCTCCCACTGGTGACGGAACAGAAAATTTATGGCCGCCGAATGCGGGCGGTCCACGCCGATATGGTCCCCGAGGTCACGCACCATCGGCGCCGAAAGCATAATCCCGCCCGGCGTCGGAAGCAGCCCCATCATCATCGGAATGGCCGCCAAAGCCACCCGCCGGCTGCGAAACAACCCTTGAAGTGCCGGCGCCAGCCGCTGCGAAACACCCGTCTCCTTCATCGCGTTGCCAAGCACATTGACGAACGTCAGCAATACCGTAAGTGTCACAAACAAATAGCCCGTAGTCTGACCGAGCGGCTTGCTTTCCCATTCCTCCACAACCGCCTGCCAGAACTCGCCCGGCGTCACCCCCAGCAGCGCCGCCAGCCCCAACGCAGACAGAATCATCGCCCGCCCAAGCTTGACCTTAACGTGCAGCAGCACCACCAGAAGCGCCAGCGCCACGGCCATTGAAATCAGTGCATACATATCAGCCTGCCGTCCTCACGATGCCGGTTATCCCCTGAAGAATAAAATGAAGGCTATGGCACACACGACCGTCAATACACAGGGAACCACGAAAATCGGCCGCCACTGAAATCTGCCGTCTTCCTTGAACCTGTCCATAGTCAGCCCCGCAACATGCGTACCCAAAAAAAGGCCGACGCCAACGGTCGCCGCAAAAACGAGCGCCTGCACCGAGCTGCGAATCTGCTCGGGCGCCAAAGTCTCCGCCAGGATTTGTCCGGCGATAATAAAGAAAACGTACGCCAGCCCATGAAGAGATTGGGAAACCACGATGAGCCGGCGCGGTCTTCCACCCACATAAATGAGGTACAGCAGCGCCCAACAACCCGCCCCCACAAAAAGCGTCCATTTGAATCCAAGTTCCTTTAGAAAAAGGCCCAGAGCTAAAAACGTTGCCGCTGCCTGGACGGCCTGCGCGATCGCCATCGACGCAGGAACGTTCCTCGCACCAATTCCCATGTCCTGCATGAACTGCGCCGTGCCAAGAAAGTAGAACTGCATCAGCCCGGCAATAACCATTGACACAACTATGAAGATCAAAAAGTTGTGGTCGCCCAGCATTGCCACCGCCTTGATGATTGGCAATTCGCCCGATCTTACTGGCGGGGTGTTCGGCAGGAAAAAACAACTGACGCCCATCAGCACCGACAGACACGCGCCGAGGTAAAGACAGTCGCGTCCCTGCGTTCCGCTCCTGAAGATCCACCGCCAGCCGCTCAGAAAATACCCCGCCAGCGCCCACGCAATAGGCGCCCAGATAAAAATCTTCGGAGAATAGGCGCCGACTTCAAGGTTCTTTTCCGCCAGATTGTGAAACATTAAAGCGTTCACCAGCGGCAGGGTCGCGGCGTAGCACAGAGAGTAGCAAAGCATAACCCAAAAAAGATTTCTGAACCTCCCCTCCCGGGCGGCCACGAACAGCAGCACTGCGCCCACAAGATGTGCTATGGCAAGGATGCGCTCCGTGTTCACATACTGGTCGGCAACCTGCCCGGCAATAAGCGGCGAAATAATGCAGGCCAAAGGCAGCGTCGCATAAATCCAACCCGTCTGTTTTCCCGTCATCTTTAAGGGGCCCAACAGACGCGCTGCCAGCACCGGAGCCCAGGCGCCCCAAATCGCAAACTCCAGAAACATCATTATGCTCAAACGAATGTACAGATCCCACTCCATCGCGACCTCCTTACCTTATGACTGTTTCTCGAAGCGGCTTAACCTTTCTACGGCCAGCCTGATGTCACCGAATCTGTCATCGCCGGCCTCACGCTCGACGGCCAGCGCCCCCTCATACCCTATTTCCTCGAGAGCCTTCAAAAACGATTCGCCCCCAACCTGCCCCTCGCCCCAGCGAACCTCCGTCCCCCACGTGCCCGCCCGTTTCGTCCGAATCGCATCCTTGATGTGAACGTGCCTTATCCACGGCGCCAGTATCCGCACGGCCTCACCGGGCTCGTCCTTATTGTATAAAATCATATTAGCCGGGTCGAAATTCACCCCGACGAACGGATGATTCAATTGTTGCAGAAACTCCCTAAGCTCCTCTGCACTTTCCTGACCCGTTTCCATCAGCAGGATAATCTGCTTTTTTGCCGCAGCATCGGCCAGATGCCTGATGCGGTCATGAAACTTCCTCGCATACTCCGCCTGTGTCGTATCAATAAAACCGGCGTGCATCGAAACATATTTCACCCCCAATTGCTCCGTCGCCTCCACAGCGCCCATGAACAGTTCGCGGTTCCGCTCCCAGTATTCATCCGGAGCGATGCCGCCCGTCCTTTTAATGCTTTCGAGCGTCGAGTAATCCTCCTGTGGAAAATCTATCATCGTGCTGCTTATCGTCCACTTCTGCCGCCGCACCGCCACAAGGTACTCATTTCCATCTTCTTCAAGCGCCGGCCTCACCGCCAGATGAACGTGCTCAATGCCCAGTTTGCTCATCGCCTCTGCAACCCCAGTGATGTCCGTCCTCAGCGACCAGCTGCAAACACCGACCGGCCAATCACCGCACTTAACCATATCCTTCTCCGACAATCACTCCTATGTCACCGAAATCGGTCTGCCTTTGGCGACCGATTCCTTTTCCGCCTCGACAATTCTCACCGACTCCCGCGACTGCTCCAGCGTAATAACCTCCTCGGTCCTTTCCCCTCGTATCCTTTTTGCAAAATGAGCTATCTCCAGCAGGTACCCATCCCCTTCCGGCAAATCGGCCGCAAATGCTCCACCCTGCGCCGGACACACCCTCAGTGTCGGCTGCCGCGTACAGTCATAAACTAACGTCGCTTTCTCCAGCATAATGTTGAAGCTCATCTCAAATCCGAAGCTCGGCATCATCCCCCAGCTCCCTTCGGCCGTCACCACCTTGTCATCATCGTAAAGATATTCTGTAACTATATGCACCAACTGCCCGCCCACAGTCCTGGCGCCGAAGCTCTGCACCGTATGCGGCATTCCAAAGAGATACTGCACAAAATCCGTATCGTGAATGTGCAGGTCCAGCACCATCCCGCCGCTGCGCCGCTCGTCGGCCAACCAGTTGTCCCAGGCCCAGGTCGGTGGGCTGCCCAATCGCTGAAACGTCGCCGCAACCGCCCTGCCGTACTCGCCGCCGTCAACAATTTCCTTGGCCTTGGCATATTCGGGCCAGAAGCGAAGGCAATGCCCGATTTGCAGTACCTTCCCGGTTGAGGTCGCCGCCTCTATCATTCGGTCGCACTCACTCACATTCAGCGCCATCGGTTTTTCGCAAAAAACATTCACTCCCGCATGCAGCGCCTTCGCGGAATATTCCGCATGCAGGTACGTCGGCAGCGCCAGTGACACCGCGTCCAACTCCTCCCCATCGAGCATCTTCTCGAAATCTTGATAAACCTCGACCCCTCGAAAGTCGATATTATTCGCCGCGCCCTCGATATTGCCACTGGCCGCCTCAGCCCCCTCGGCAGCGTCACGCCTGCAATCGCAAACTGCCGCAACTTCCACATCATCCAGCGCCTTCCAGCACCGCCAGTGCATCCGACCCATGAATCCGAGGCCCGCAATCCCAACCTGGAGCATAAGCGAAATCCTTCTTCCTCACTCGGACCAGCCCGGCAGCGAGACAGTCGCCTGATAATTCGAATAGTTGTAGAGCGGGCTGCGCACCGGCCTATACAGCTTTCCCTTCCTCGGGCTGTCGTCCTGCGTGTACACCCATATCTCGTAAGGGTCCCAAAACACAATCTCGTCCCGGCAGTCACCCGTGATATCCAAAACTGCATAGCACATGTCCGGATGCCCGTCCGCCGGAAATACAACAACCCTGCGGCCAAACCCATCGAACAGGCCGCCCTCCTCGACGTTCGCAGACAAAACAAAATATTCCTCCGACCGCCCCGTCCAGTTAATGGGCAGACACATGCTTCCGTGCTGACAAGGCTCGAAATCGTGATAGATGTCACCGTCGGCGTTGAAGAAGTGCATAATCCCCTGGTTCCCCCAGAAGTTTATTGAGACGGCTTCGAGTCCGCCCATATCATCACGGAAATTGGCAATCGCAGGATTCTGAACGTGACCGACATAGTGGTGTTTGAGGATATTGCCCTGCATGTCCGCAAAGAACAGCCCCTCATCACTCGCCGCACACAGCAAGCGGGGTTGCGAGTCTTTTTCAAATCTGGCAATGGCCACGCCGTCGGCATGGTCCTTCAGACGTTCGTCCATACTCCAGAGGAATCTGCCGTCGTCATCCAGCAAAGAATAACCGATTGCCACCTCGTCCTTCTTATCGCCGTCCACATCGTAAGCAAAGGGATAATGCCCCGTCTTGCACGCGGCCGTCCACAGCATTTCCAGGCGGTCATTCAACGCCCACAGATGCGTGTACCGTGTCTTTATGATGATGTCACGAGGGTGGCCCGTCCCCCGAAGGTCGCAAAAATACAGCGAATCCCCCAGAATACGCGGAAAACGATTAAATGGCGCCTTAACGTCCGCTGGCGTTTCGGGTGTGGCGACCTTGTGTTTGGTCCTGCCGGTTGCCCCATCCGCGATGACCAGCTCCATGTTCATGCAGTAAATAACCTCGTTGCGACCGTCGCCGTCGAGATCGTGGATTTGAAAACCCACGTCGTTGGTAAGGTTGTCCTTCCACGCATCCGGCTCCCCAATCTGCCACAGAATTTTGCCGTCGAAAGTCATCGCCGTAAGACAGCTAAGCTCGCTGTTTCTGTCCTTGGGCCCGTGATGCACAACCTGGCCGATAAGGACATCGATCTGCCCGTCGCCGTTCAAATCCCCGAACCGCAGATTTCGCCCGACGCCAAAACCTTCGGTACCGGCTTTCTTCCATAAGACAGGCCGCGGGTTTGCCGCCTGCAAATGCTGCAATTCGCGCTCTCTCTGTGAGGCGCGCTCCACGAAAAGCTTCTCATCAGCGGCGGTCGTAGTAACCGTCACCTCCCTGTATCGGGTCGGCACATCCGATGTCAGGCCTATCTTGCCCCTTCCGTAGGTTGCATCATCCGCTTCAAATATGCTCCCATCGTTCATTTGTGCCCGAATATGGCTCCCCCTTACCTCGACAACGGCAGTCAGATAACGACCGGGCGACCAGGCAGCATCTTTCTCCGCAAGGATTTCTTCGTACGGCGTATGAAAGCCCGTCGCGTGACGCACCATCTTCAGTACCGCCTTCGTCCCATTCACGCCGAAAAAGTAATAGCAGCGGTCGTTTTGGTAACGGAAGACAAGCCCACTCTGGCCCTCACGAGACTGCGGCGCAAAACTGACGCGAACCGTGTAATTCTCCCACAGAGGGTCGCCGGCGATTATCATAGGATGATAGTAGCCCTCTTTGCTCCGCGACGCCTGGAGCATTACCTTGGCTCTGCCCTCTTCGATGACGCGCCAGGCACGCTGCGATTCCACGGATTTGTAAGATGAAACCACCCAGTTACCCTTCGGCCCCGCTTCCCGAAGGTAGTGATACTCCGCATGGGCGCCGACCACATCGAAGAAAAGGCCCGACCTGAGCGCCCCAAACTCGTCCTTCATTAGAATTGCGGCATCCAGCCGGGACTGGCCGCAGCCGACGGAAAAAGCCAGCGAAAAAATCAGCGCCGCAAACCGCCCCCACAGATACAGGAATGTACGAATCTCCTTCGAATGTCTCACTCAATGTCCTCGGATAGATAAGTCATTCATCACAGATATTTCGCTGGTATCGTAAGTATCTTGGGCAATCATGGCAAGAAGAATCTCTCGACAACGTCACGTGGGGCCGCGCGCGCACCTGCTGCTCTTTTGCCTTGCGATCTGCTTAAGCGTTTTTCCCTGGCCGCGTTCACACTGCCGTAATTATAGCGTCAAGCCGTCGGCTCCGCTCCTCCAACGACAGCTTCTCACTGCCCTCAAGCGTCATCCACCCGCGATAGCCAACCTTTTCCAGCGCCTTGATAACTCCCGCCCAGTCAACGCTGCCTTCGCGAATATCCACGAACCTGCCACCACGACCGTCCGCATTCAGTCTGAAGTCTTTTACATGACACCGCACAATGCGCTTGCCCAGAACCTTAATCCACCGCTCCGGCCCCGAGTACTTCACATGGTTGCCGATGTCAAAATACGCCCGCACCCACGGACTCTCGAACGAATCGATGAAATGTGCCGCATGCCGTGGGTCAACGAACATATTATTCCAAACGTTCTCAATCGCTATGACCACCCCCGTCTTCTCCGCCGTCGATATCAGCTCGCCGATAGAGTCCTCAAACACGTCGTAGGCCCGATTGTGCGCCGCAATGTAGTCACCATATAGCTCGTTACCCTTCTCCGCAACTTTCGTTAAGTGCCCCGTCTTGCTATCGAACTCCACCCGGAACTCCCACGGCTTCGGCATCGGCTCAATGTCCAGCCGCCCCGGCACCAGAAGTATCACCTCCGCCCCGTAAGCCTTCGCCGCATGAAGAGCATCAACGGTCACTGCAAAACTCTTCCCAACCTCATCTCCGTTTTCGCTGTTGAATTTCGCCCACCCCCGCATCACCGAATGTACCCGCATACCCAGTCTCTCAGCAGTCTCGCGAACCTTCGCCGCCTCGGCTGCCTCGACTACCCCCGCCTCCACACCATCGAAACCCGCATCTTTCACCTTCCGCAAAATCTCCTCGTCCGGCTTGTTGACTATGACCGCCTTGCGAAACCCCGACGCGGTCTCCACCCTATACCTCGATTTCGGCCGCGACGCCATACCAAGCACCGCCGCAGAAACAGAACCCGCCAGAAACTCACGCCTGCTCAGAATCTGCCTCATAATCACTGCCGTTCAAGAATTCAAATCAATTGCGTCCTCCCCGGCGCTGCTGCTGGCGCAACCGGTAAAGCGCCAAGCTCATATTTCGCAGGTCGAAGGTCCAGCTTCGAAGCATTCATCACCCAGTCCCACTTCAGCGCCCGCCCCGTATAGGCACTCATCCTACCCATAATCGCCGTCAGCGTGCTCTCGGCCACACGCTTGCCTTCGTTCAGCCGCTCACCTGCCCGAATCGCCCTGATGTGGTCGGCGTGCTGTGTTATGCACGGGTCGGGCACCGGCTGGTCGTACTTGAAGGGGTTTCTGCCCTCGATAATAGCGTTGCCAAAGTCGAAATACGCAGTGCCCTCGGTCCCCGCAAGATGCTGGTCATTGCGCGAGGTGCACCCGTCAATCTGCGCGCCAATGTAGCCGATCCGCACCCCGTGCGGATACTCGTACTCTACCGCAAAATGGTCGTAAACGTTCCCGTACTCAGGTTCCGTTCGCGCCTGCCGCCCCCCCAGCCCCATACACTGAACCGGATGCGCCTTTAACGCCCAGTTCATCAGGTCAAGGTTGTGAATCTGCTGCTCGACGATAAGGTCCCCGCTCAGCCAGTTGTAAAACAGCCATCGCCGAATCTGCAGTTCCATATCCGACCATCCCGGCTCCGGCCGCTTGCCCCAGTCCCTCATCGCATTCTCTATCCTGACTATCTGCCCCCCAAGAATCTTACCGATGTCACCTCTATGAATCCTCCTCATCAGCTCCACAATATGCGCTATCCGGCGCATCTGCGTGCCCGCAACTATTGTCAGGTTCTTCTCCTCCGCCAATTCGACCGTATCGAGTACAGACCGCACACCGACTGGGTCCACCGCAATCGGCTTTTCCGTGAATATGTGCTTGCCCGCCTCCACCGACCCCCGCAAGTGCTCAGGCCGAAAGTGTGGAGGCGCCGTCAGTATCACCAAATCCACGTCGCACGCTAGCACGCCTTTGTACGCATCGAAACCCACGAAGCACCGCTCTTCGCTCACGCTGACTCTGTCGCCCACATCGGCCTTGAGCTTTTCGAGCGACTTCTTCAGCCGGTCCTCGAACACGTCCCCCATCGCCGCTATTTCCACACCCTCAGCGGCCCTCACGCAATTCGTCCCGTCGAACGTGCCGCGCCCCCCACAGCCGATCACCCCGACGCGTATCCTGTCGGAACCGCCCGCGAACAGCCGCTCCTTCCCCGATAATGCCGCAGCCACACTCGCCGCCGCTGACCTCTTCAAAAGCTCCCTTCGCGAAAGTTCGCTCATCACAATCACCTCACATACACACGCCTAAACAGAATCGACCGGCAAACATCAGTGCTGTCCAGCCGAAGTCACAAGCCTTGCACAGGGCGATAAATACCCCATGCATTGAACCAGCCGGCAGTATAACAAATCCGGCGCGCTCCCACCATACTCTTCTCGGCACAGCCCGACTACTTTGGAATGGGCAATTCCACAGATGACAAGTGTCGGATATGCTGCAAGCGCCTTATGTGGGAATGGACAAAATGATTTTGCAGCTTTTATGAAGCCTAAGGGGGTTGGCCGACAGCACTACTTGCTCTTATGCGCCCGCCAGTCTTCTTCGCGGACGCCGTGATACGTCCTCAGCATATACTCGAACGCCGCTTTCGACCGCGGCTCCAGCTCCAGAGTGAACTTCACCGTGTCCTTATCCACCTCTTCGTATTTCCGGCTGGTATCTATGTCCCAGTAAGTGGTCGGAAAGTTTCGCTGAATCTCAACCTTAACGCCAAGGTCCCGAGTGTTCCGCACCTCAATCTTGAAGTTGCGCACCTCATCCCACCCGGCAATGTTTTTCCGCCGGTCGAACCGGTAGTTCTCCGTCTTGAAATCCATCAGCTTAGGCTCGACAACCATGTCCGCCACAGCACCAAGATTCAACTCCACGTCCTCATCGACCGGAATGTACTTGAAAGCCGACTGGCCAACATAACCGAGGTGCTGCTTGTTATCGACGCCTCTATACACCTTGAGCACTCCGCCGGGAATCGGCGTTTCGCCCAACTTATGCTGCTCATCGTTCTTGAAGCTAAGAAACCGCACGACAGAATTGCCGTACCGTTCTTCTTCGTATTTGTACAGATTCACAACCGGAACCTCGCTCTTATCGAAGCTCAACAGCCGCTTCGACCACCCCGTCGGTATCGTCTCCGTCCCTTCGATCGTATAAAGAAAATACTCGCTTAACCCCTCCTTTATAACCTCTTTCCTCCTGCGAAGCGCTATGCCGCCACCGTATGACCCCCTTATGGCGAGCTGGCTCTTGGCATCCTCCATCAGCCCCTCGCGTTCAGCCATGATTACCGGCGGCATCTCCCCCGGCCGATTGTACGGATACTGCCTTCGCGCAAGCTCCGCAATTTCATCGAGGATGTGCACCTTGCCTACTATCAGCCGGGTCTGCGCGTTCTCGTAATCCTCGCCGCTGTTATTGGTGACGCGAACGTACCCCTGCAGCCGCATCGCCTCTTCGTTCTCCGTCAGCGTACCCATATAAAACGCCCGCCAGGAAAGCCCGCTCGTCAGATACGTAATCTCCACCGGTACCTTCCCGCTCATGCCGCTCTCGATATTCCACAGGCCAAGGTTCCTTACCCTCGGCGGATACGTCAGGTCCGCTATGTCAATCTTGTCGGCATTGGCCTTCGGCAGCATCTCCAGACTCGTCGGATCTATCAGAGTATTTTCCCACGAAAATTGCAGCGCGTTCTCGCCTTCTTTTAGCGTCAGCGCCCTGCTCTCTCGCACTAACGTCAAATCCGCAGAGTTATATATCGTAAGCTGCACCGTATCCCGCACAGGCAGCGTCACCAAATCCACTTTCGCACTGCTGACACCCACCATCGCAACGATTATTGGTAATACGAATGCGCGTCTCATTTTATGGCCTCTCCAATTAATAGAGCTGTCTGATTTGTTCTATAGACAATGCCCGGTCATAAATACGTATGTCATCCAGCCTGCCTATGTACTGGTCGCCGAACCGGTCGGGCGCTATACCAATCCTCGCCGTCTCAACACCGGCCATCGGCGATCGGCTGTCGGTCTTTTCGGCAACAAGCCTGCCGTTCAGATATATCCTCTGGTAACCTTCATCCGCATCCTTCACGAAAACGTAATGATTCCATCCCCCCGCCCACTCCCCGACCGCCGCATTATACGTGACTGCGTCCGACCTGTCCCGGCCCGCTATAAACGTCACCCGGCCGTCGTCCTTCCACTGCGTCTGTACTGTCACCACATAAGACCTGCCCCCCTCGCTTGTCCCCGTTTGCACGATAACGTTTTCCCGGTTACCCTGGTTCTCGTCGCCGTTGACCCACACCGAAATCGTTATCGCCTTATCGATACTGCCGAACACCTCCTTCGGAATGGATATACCGTACGTCTCGTCAAAATTCAGGCAGCCGCCGAACCTCCCGCCCGAATCCCAGACAGGCGCTCCCTCCACTATCCTGCCGTCACGCCCTTTGCCCGAAGAATCCTTGACCCTCCGGCCGCGCATCTCATCGAACTTCCACCAGCCGACAAGATGTTCCAGCCCCCAATATTTTATTTCATGGAACGTCCGCACGGCGTACTCGAACTGCTCTGTCGTCCGTGGCGCCAGCGAAAGAGTGAACTTCACCGTATCCAAATCCACCTTCTCGTATGGTTGCTCCGTCTCAACCCGGAAATCGTTCGTATCGAAATTCCGCTGTATCTCGACCTTGACGGGGACCTCGCGGGAATTCTTTGCCTCCACTTTGAATGTTTGTACCTCCTCCCAGGCCGCAATATTGCCATTCGGGTCAAATCTGTAGTTCTCCGTTCTATATTCCATAAGCCTCGGCTTGACAACAACGTCGGCAACCGCCCCAAGATTCAACTGCACATCCTCACCAACGGGGATATACTTGAAAGCCGACTGACCCACATAACCTAACTGTCCCTCCTGGCCCACACCTTTGTAGACCTTCAGCACGCCCCCCGGTATCGGCGTGTCGCCCAATTTATGCTCCTGGTCGTTCTTGAAGCTCAGAAACCGAACCACAGAATTGCCGTACCGCTCCTGCTCATACTTGTACAGGTTCATCACGGGCACCGCCTCCGCCTCGAAGCTCGGCAGCCGCTTCGACCACCCCGTCGGTATGGTCTCCGTTCCCTCGATTGTATATAGGAAATACTCGCTCAGCCCTTCCTTCTTGATCTCTTTTGGCCTCTCGGCAGCAGCTTCCGCAAGCCTTGCCACCGACGCCCTCGCCGATCCGCCCATCCGCCTGGATCTTACATCCCTTCGCACCGTTCCGTCCGGCCGACCGTATGGATAGTCCCGCCGCGCCAGCTGCGCGATCTCGTCAATTATGTGCACCTTACCCACAATCAGCCGGGTCTGTGCGTTCTCATAATCCTCCCCGCTGTTGTTGGTGACGCGGACATACCCCTGCAGCCGCATCGTCTGTTCATTTTCCGTCAGCGTACCCATATAGAACGCACGCCAGGATAAACCGCTGGTCAGATACGTAATCTCAACCGGCACCTTGCCGCTCATGCCGCTCTCGATATTCCACAATCCGAGATTCCTTACCCTCGGCGGATACGTCAAATCCGCAATATCAATCTTGTCCGCATTGGCCTTCGGCAGCATCTCAAGACTCGTCGGGTCAATGAGAGTGTTCTCCCACGAAAACTGCAGCGCATTCTTTCCCTCCTTGAGTGTCAGCGCCCTGCTCTCCCGAACCAGCGTCAAATCCGCAGAGTTGTATATCGTAAGCTGAACCGTATCCCGCGATGGCAAAGTCACTAAATCCACCTTGCCCTGGCTGACACTCCCCATCGCAACCGTTACCAATAATATGAGTGTGCGTTTCATTTCAATATCCTCAACTACAGGCTAATCGTGCGGTCTCCAGTCCTCTTCGCGGACGCCGTGATATGTCCTCAACATGTATTCGAACTGCGCCTTCGACCTCGGCTGTAAATCCAAAGTGAACTTCACCGTGTCCTTGTCCACCTCTTCGTATTTCCGGCTGGTATCAATGTCCCAATAAGTCGTCGGGAAGTTTCTCTGAATCTCGACCTTCACAGCAAGGTCCCGCGTGTTCCGCACCTCAATCCGGAAATTACGCACCTCGTCCCACCCGGCGATATTTCGGCCGCGGTCGAACCTGTAATTCTCCGTCTTGAAATCCATCAGCTTCGGCTCAACCACCATGTCTGCCACCGCGCCTAAGTTCAGCTCCACGTCCTCATCAACCGGTATGTACTTGAAAGCGGACTGGCCAACGTAACCGAGGTGCTGCTCGCCTCCGACGCCTCGATAGACCTTCAGCACTCCGCCGGGAATCGGCGTCTCGCCTAATTTGTGCTCCTCGTCATTCTTGAAGCTGAGGAACCGCACGACAGAATTGCCGTACCGTTCTTGTTCATACTTATACAGATTCACAACCGGCACCTCACTCTTGTCGAAGCTCAGCAGCCGCTTCGACCAGCCGGTCGGTATCGTCTCCGTCCCCTCAATCGTATAGAGAAAGTACTCGCTAAGCCCTTCTTTTCGAATTTCTTTGCGCCCCAGCGATAATGCCTCCCACGTAATGACGGCGTCAAATTTTTCCCTAAGTTGGCGTTCTTCGCTTGGCATCCGGTCTCGGGATACGGGCATCCTTACGCCCGGCCGGTCGTACGGATATTCCCGTCGTGCAAGTTCTGCAATCTCATCGAGGATGTGCACCGTGCCCACAATCAGCCGGGTCTGTGCGTTTTCATAGTCTTCGCCGCTGTTGTTCGTTACGCGCACGTACCCCTCCAGCCGCATCGTCTTCTCATTTTCTGTCAGCGTACCCATATAAAACGCCCGCCATGAAAGCCCGCTCGTCAGATACGTAATCTCCACCGGTACCTTGCCGCCCATCCTGCTCTCGATATTCCAAAGCCCGAGATTTCGCACCCTTGGCGGATACGTCAGGTCCGCAATATCAATCTTGTCGGCATTTGCCTTCGGCAGCATCTCCAGGCTCGTAGGGTCTATGAGAGTATTTTCCCACGAAAACTGCAGCGCATTCTCACCCTCTTTGAGCGTCAGCGCCCTGCTCTCGCGAACCAGCGTCAAATCCGCAGAGTTGTATATCGTAAGCTGCACCGTATCCCGCGAAGGCAATGTCACCAGATCAACTTTCGCACTGGCGACCCCCGCCATCGCAGCGATTATCAGTAATATGAATAAGCGTTTCATTCGTCTGCTCCTTATTTCCTGTCATTCCTCCTAACCTGTCCCGAGCATAGCCGAGGGGCAGGAATCCACAGCTTCAGTTGCCATATTACGGCCGGACATTCCGCCGATGATAGTGCATCTCTAAGTTCTTCACCGCCGGGCCCGACTCACTCCGCGCAGGAAGCGTTATCTCGAACTCCAGCGTGTAAGCATCCTTCCGCTCATATTCTGCGTTTCGGCCGTCCATCGTGCACTTTTCCATGTCCCACTGACCCGGTATATGCTGAATCATCGTAAGCACCGCGGGACTATCCTTGAAGTTCTCTATCTTGGCCGTGATAAGCTCATCCGTATCGAAAAGCACCACGTTGTCGCTCGTATTCTTTTGCAGGTTGATTCGCGTTTCACGCATCTTCTGCTGCGTCACAACAATGTCCCTGCTGTCACCGATATAAAGCTCCATCTTCTCGCCCACCGGAACCAGCCCCGTCACGTCCTCGCCCAGAAAGATGTTGCTCTCGTGCCCGTCATCCTGAAAGATTCGCGCCTTGCCGCCCCAAAGCGCATTTTCGCCGAGGCTGCTCTTATCATCGTTGACTATCCGATAGCTCACCGGAATACCCACGTTCTTGTTCTCCAGCTTCTCCGGGTCCCACGGCAATTTGGCCGCATCGAACGTCCAGACCTTCGTAATCGGAACCTTCGCCTTCTCGAAAAACAGCATCTGCTTGGTCATCTCGTGGTCGATGCCCTGTTCGAAGGCCTTGCCGTAATCGAGCTTGACCACCGCCTTGTCGAAGTCCTCGCCCGAGAAGTTCCGCAGCACCAGAAAGCTGCTCAGGCCCACGTGCGTCTCAAGCTTATCAGCCAGCGCCTTATATGTGATCAAACGGTCGATATTGGAGAGCAGATAGCTGATGCGGACCGTCTCAGCGAAGTTGCCCTTGCACGCAATCTCCCACACCAGCGCAGCCTCGCCCGGCGGATAGCTCACATTCAGCAGGTTGACGTCCGCAGGATGGTCCAGCACCTTCAGGCGTATCGAGTCCTCGTCGATAGAGACCCCCTTCCACGAGAAGTCCACCTTGTTGAGCCCCTCCTGCAGCGTCAATACACGCTCTTCCTCGATCAGCGTCGCCTGCGGATTATCCAGCCGAATCACCGTATCGGCCCGCTCCGGAAGCGCAACCAGCTTAATCCGTGCCTGTGCAATCCCGCCAATAGCAAGCACCAGCGTCACCATTACCACCATCATTGTCCTTGTTCTGCCGTTCATAATTCTGTCTCCTTAATATGTGATTCTTGTCTGTTATTCTGTTATCGCCTCTTCACGTACACCGTGATACGTAGTCACCGTATAGTTGAATGTCCGCTTGCTCCGCGGCTCAACCTCCAGCTTGAACCGCGCGCTGCTGACATCGTGCTTCTCGTATGGTATGTCGGCCTTAAGGCTCCAGTACGCCGTTCCGAAGCCGCGGGTGATTTCAATCTCAACCGGCAGGGTCCGCGTGTTCATAATCTCCATCTTCCACGTCCGTATCTCATCCCGGCCGGCAATATTCTTATGCCGGTCGAACCTGTAGTTGGCCGTCTGAAAATCCATCAGCTTCGGCTCGACCGTAACAAGCCTCGCCGCACCTAAATTCAGCTCCACCTCCTCATTCACAGGGATATATTTTGTGCTGGTCCCCCCTACGTACGACAGATAACCCTCGCTGTCCGCCAGACCGTAGATTTTCACATCGCCATTGGGAATAGGCGTCTTGCCGAGGTTGTGCTCCTCGTCGTTGGCGAACGACACAAACCTTATCGTCTGCTGTCCGTATCGCTCCTCATCGTACTTATACAGGCTCTTAACCTCAATCTCATCCTCCTCGAACGACATCAGCCGCTTGCCCCATTTATCGGGAATCGTCTCGGTCCCCTCAATCGTATAAAGGAAATACTCGCTAAGACCCTCCTTTTTAATCTCCTTACGCTGGAGACGGTCTGCACCGAAGAATACTGCATGGTCGGTCGGCATATCTCCTAACAGCGGCACTTTGTCGTCTCCGAACCTCCAGTGGGCGGACACTCCGGACCCTGATACATCCACGGGGCCAAGCGGTATTGGGCTTCCATAAGGGTATTGGCGTCTCGCTAATTCAGCGATTTGGTCCAGCAGATGTACTTGGCCGACAATCAGACGGGTTTGGGCATTTTCGTAATCTTCGCCGCTGTTATTGGCGACACGCACATACCCCTGCAGCTTCATCTTCCGCTCATCGGCTGACAGCGTCCCCATATAGAACGCCCGCCAGGATAAGCCGCTCGTAAAATATGTTATCTCGAAAGGCACCTGGCCGCCGACCTCCGAACGGATGAGCCAGCGGCCAAGCTCTCGCAGCCTCGCCGGAAACACCAACTGCTCAATCGAAACCTTCTCCTTCTGCTCCAGCGGCTCCAGATGAAGCGACGTCGGGTCAATCAAGGTATTGGCCCACATGAACTGAAGCCAGTTCCAACCTCTCTTTAGCGTAAGGTTCCGCCGCTCCCGCACTAAGGTCAAATCCGCTGAATTATATATCGTAATCTGAACGTTCTCCCGCCTCGGCAGCACCACCAACTCTATCGCACTGGCCGGCGCAAAAGGCGCCTTAGAAAAATCAACGTCCGCACCTTTCGCCCCTGCGGTCCCCTCACCTGCTTTTGCGATAACACCCCTGCGATCATGGGCGCCCGCAAGCTCATTCAGACCTTTTTCTTCAGCGACTCTCATCGTCTTACTTGCAGAAACATCCGGCCGATAGTCATCCGTAACAGGCCTTTCTGCAGGAGCCGCCATCGGCTCTCTCGCAACCGGCCCCACTGGCTCGGTGGCTTCTCGAAGCACAGATATTAGCACCAGCGAACCCATCAGCAGGACCGCTGCCGCGGCGCCAATCCAGGCCGGTGCCCGAAGCCAGACCGTTCTCGTCGCAGCCGGCCTGCCCGCACGCTCCACTGCCTTCGAAATCAACTGCTCGGAAACCTCCGCATCTTCCCGCAGCAAATCCAAAGCCGCAAACCTGCGATTCAACTGCTCCAGAGAATCCCGGCACTCGCCGCACCCCTCCAAATGCTCCCGGGCCTGCGCAATCTCTGCCTCAGAGGCCAGCCTGAACTGGTACTCAATAAGCTCTCGCTCGGTAAGATGAACCTTCATTCGACGCCCCCCGAAATATCAGGTAACTTCCGAGCCAATGTCTTTAGCGCCCTGTACATCTGCGTCTTTACCGCTCCAACTGAGCAGCCCAAAACCTCCGCCACCTCCGGATAGCTGAGCTGCTGATAATATGCCAGAACCAGCGTCGCCCGCTGCCTCTCCGGCAGCATCTCAATCGCCCTTCTCACCTGCCGTCTCTGCTCAGCCCGTATCACCTGCCCCGCCGGCTCACTTCGATTATCAGCCACCGCCGCCTCGTAATCGTTGGAACAATCTGAATTGCGATTGAGCGACACTACCTTCAGTCCCCTGCTTTGCCTCCGGACGCCATCGACGGCCACGTGCGTTGCAATCCTGAAAAGCCACGCCCTGAAACCATCGCCCCGCAGCGTATGGGCCTTTTCATGGACACGCTTGAATGTCTCCTGAAAAAGGTCCTCCGCCGTCTCTCTGCTGCCGCTCATTTTTGTCAAATATCCCAAAACACAGCCTCCATATCGGCGTACAAGCTCACCAAACGCCTCCTGGTCGCCCCGGCAATGGGCTTCTAACAGGCTCTTATCCGTGTTCTCCATTGAGGCTGCTGCTCCATCTACCCCCCTTAGACGCTCATATTATCCCTCCGGTTGACAACAAACCAAGAATTTTTCCTCAAAAACATGCCCGAACCTCGCAATGATACCTGCCGCTACGAGCAAAGGTTGCATTCAGTGGATGCTCAATTCCCAGCGATCGGCGTCCGACCGTGCTCATAAACCGCCTTGGCCAGCGGAACCAGCGTCTTAACGCCGCCCTCGGAAATATCCTCAGAGACGCCAACGATGAAGCGGTCGCCAGGCGCCGCCTCTTTAAGTATTTCCACAGCTGCCTTTCGCACCGCATCCGGACCATTGAGATGCACCGACGACGGGAAGTTTATCTGGATGGTCTTGTCCGGCCAAAGGCGACGGGCCTCGGCCAGCGGCAGATTACAGTCGGGCGGCGGCGTGAATGACTCGATCAAATCCAGTGACGTCTTGCCGATCAATTCAGCCAACAGCTTATTGTTTGCGTCGAGGTGTGCCCCCGCCCATTTGCCCTTTTTGTGCAGAAGCTCGCACGCCTCCTCGATATACGGCAGGTGATACTTCTCGAACCGTTCGGGTCCCGTGACCTCGGTAATGACATTGCCTTCAATAATCGCAAACTTCGCCGGCGACGCCGCAACAAACTCAAGTCTCTTGCGCCTGTCCTCGGCAATAACCTCGCACAGCTCTAACAGCCGCTCCCGCCGGTCCGCCCACTCGACGCAGAACACCTCCACGCCCATATACCTGCAGATAAGGTCCTGTATCGGCGTGTAAATCGTCTCCGGCCGCGCCAAAGACTGCTCGCCATACATCCGCTCATCGGCTAAGAACTTCTCGTGACAGGGCGTATAGACTTTCGCGCGTATGAACGCCTCCAGCGGCTCATAATCGGCCGCCCCACAAAACGGCATCTTCTCCAGCCATATACTACCGGGAACTATCCGCTCCTCGGTCGTAAGCTCCCCTGCCGACGTGTGAAAAACCTTACGCCGCCGCGCCATACCATCTATTTCCGCAAGCTGCTCAGTCTCAACCTCGACTGCCGGCGTGCTGACCTGATAGACCGTCGATTTATTCATGATACACGCACTGCACTCAAGAAGCTGCCCGTTCACGGGCTCGCCGGGCAGCTTGTTATTCCATACAACAAACGGCACCCGGTCCGGCATCTCACCCCCCAACGCCGCCAATACCCGTTCGCGTGGCGTCATAGAACAAAGAACTCCTTTATCTCGATCCTGCTGCTGTGAACCTGACTAATTGGCCAGGACGACGAACAACTCAAGAGTCACTATATAGAACCTAAGCTGGCCCTGTCAATCCTCGCACCAGAAGCACAAATACTTACCAACGCTCGCAACCCCGCCATCAGCACGTTTTTCTGGACGTCTCAGAGCCGCGAAGTATAATACCACTATGCTTAATTAGAGGTGCACGATGACCAAAATGCACTTAATCGCCAGAATCATGTTGACCGTCCTCGGCATATATCTGCTTGTGCAGTTATTTGACAGCCTGCACGTGTTGCTCATCACCAATATGGGGCCGCAGTTTTCTCGGGGGAGTACGCCCGGCCTGCTGGTTTTTCTCATTTATCCTGTAATTGCTTGCAGTATCGTTCACTACCTGCTGTTCAGACCAGACAAACTGGTACGCAAGATGGTCGGTACGACAGACGACATTCCCGACTGCGTAGACTCCATCTGGATAGCTGCAGGATTTCGCCTCGTTCTTGTCTTCTGTGGAATATTAATAACATCGCGTAATATTGAGTTTCTCGTAAACTCTGTGGCGTTTCTCGTTTACGGCCCGAAGCTGATCGTGGAAATGATAGTTTACAAATACATAGACAAAACCTTCGATATGCCTCTTTACGCATGGCTGACAATAGTTGCAAAACTCCTAAAAGGTGCCTTAGGTATTTACCTTCTGCTGGGTGCTCCGCAGTACCTGCAGTGGCAAATAGATAAGTTTGATACTCACGCTGGCCCAGTAAATCTCGGAACCCAAACAGCCGGCGCGTAAGGAAAACCGGAAAGGGAATCAAAATGAACGACCTTCGCAAACTAACAAGAATCATACTCGCAGCATTAGCCCTTTACATGTTAATTAACGCAAGTTTTTCTCTATTTCTCCTGCTGCCGTTTCTGCTTTTCGCGGATTCGTCATCAGTCAATGCCCTGGCGATCCTTCAGCCCCTGTTCCCAATCGGCTTTGCAGTGGTCTTGTTGTACGTACTTTTTTTCAGGGCTGATTGGTGGATAGAAAGAATTGTGGGGCAAGAAGAGCCGGCGCGTGCCGGCGTCTGGTGGCTGCCGGCCGCCTTCAGGCTGGCGTGTGTCTTTTCTGGAATCTTCTATGTGTACAGGGTCATACCAACCATAATCTCCACGGCGCACGCCTACTTGGTCACTCAGCGTGAAAGTCCCCACGCCATCCTCCCTACTATAACCGGCAACCAAATCCTCGCATGGATCATCCTATTAGCTCTCGGCCTGTATTTGCTTTACGGGGCCCCTCATTTCGTTCGCTGGCAAGTCAGGAAAACGCTTGAACAATGTTCAAAGCCCCAACGTGGGACTGAAGAATCAACCGAGCTGCCTTAACCTTCTTCGATGCCCGTGACGGTGGCGTCGAGGCCGGCGATGACGGTCTTGACCGCCGGGTCGCTTATCAGGTCATTGCGTCTCTGGCTGGCCGTCCTGGGCTTCTCCGCCGCACTTTCCGCCTCCGCCTGCTCGGCCGAGACCATCTCGAATACCACTTTCGTCACCGTCGGCCAGTGCTCGCTCAGCAGAGACTGAATCTGCCCGCCTCGCCCGTTACGCTCAAGCATGTTCCGCTGCATCCGCCCCCACGCCGGAAACCCAACCGTCAGACAGCCGCCTTCGAATCCCACCGGCGACGACGAACGCAGCAGACCCCCCGTCCCTGGCCCGAGCTTATCCGTAATAAGTTTCAGCACACTCTCCCAGTTGTCTTTGACGGACTGCAAATCGGCCAGATCAGGCAACGCAGCTTGACTGCTCTCTGCAGCAGCCCCTGTGATGGCGACGGCAGATAACGGGGCGTCACTGCTTTCTATTTGCTTTTTTTTTATGGGGGTAGGTGCGCCTCCGCCCTGCAGCCGCGACAGCAGCGCATCGATATTGAGGAAATGCTCGCTCAGCGCGAACCGCACCAGCAGCGCATCCAGAAGCGCCCTCGGCGTATCCGTATTCTTGACCGACCACCGCAGCTTCTCCATCGCCGTGATATTATAAACGAGCCCGGCCACATCGAACTTCTCCGCCAACTCAACCACCCGCTTTCGCTGCTCCGCCGTCAGAATCAGCAGTTCCGTATCCGCACCCGTGGATTTCACCACCATCAAGTCCCGCATATAATCGACCAATGCATCGACAATCTGCACCTCGCCAAGGCCCGTCGCAATCAAATTCTCCGTCGCCGCCAACGTCCCCGCCGCGTCACTGTCCCCGATCCTTGCAATGAGATTGCACACCTTTTCGCTGTTCGGACAGCCCAGGTATTCCTCCAGCAGCCCGACCGTCAGCGGCTCGACGCCCGTGCTTATCAGCCGATCCAGCAGACTCAGCCCGTCCCGCATCGACCCGTTCGCCATCTTCGCCAACGGCAGCACCAAATCGTCCTCATACTTTATCTTTTCCTGCTTGAGAATGGACCGAAGCTGCTCCGCGATGAGCCTGCCGCTGATATTGTTGAAGTCGAAACGCTGGCACCGCGACTGAATCGTCGCAATGACCTTGTTCGGCTCCGTCGTCGCGAAAATAAACTTTATGTGACTTGGTGGCTCTTCCAAGGTCTTTAACAGCGCGTTAAAGGCCGAAACCGTAAGCATGTGCACTTCGTCGATGATATAAATCTTGTACCTGGCCCGCGCCGGCCGATATATCGCATTCTGACGAAGCTCGCGAACCTCTTCCACCCTGTTATTCGAAGCGCCGTCAACCTCGATGACATCGATATCCTCACCTGCATTTATCGCTACGCAGCTATCACACTTGCAGCAGGGCTCGGTGGTTGGGCCGGCTGCATTGAGACAATTCAGCGCCTTGGCCAGTATCCGCGCCATTGTCGTCTTGCCCACTCCCCGCGTCCCCGTAAAAAGGTATGCGTGCGCCACACGCCCCGTCTTTATCGCGTTCTTGAGCGTCTGCGCAATCGGGTCCTGACCGACCACGTCGTCGAACGTCTGCGACCGATATTTCCTCGCCAAAACCGTATAAGCCATAACTAAATGATAAGTGATTACTGTTGAATGATTTAATCATTCAAAAAGATGGCCGGGTTGACCACAGCACAACTGAGCACTCGCTTATGGCTGCTCGGTTCCCCGCCTGACCAGATTCGCGGGCTCGGCCTGCATGGGACCCGGCCGTAAAAACACATTAGCACTGATTTCCTGTAACCACTGAGTATACCCAAAAAAACAAGCATTTCCACAAAAATTTCAGTTTGACAATTCCAACGCCGCCGCTAAATTCAATAGCCGGAATATTACTCTTATAACGTATTGTGAAGGGGTTTGGCTATGCGAGTCAGAATTGAAGATACCTGCACTTCCTGCGGTTTATGTGTCGATGCCTGCCCGGAAGTCTTCGAGATGGGCAGCGATATGGCCGAGGTCATCGTCGATGAGGTGCCAGAAGAATACGAGGAGGCCGTCCAGCAGGCCGCCGATGAGTGCCCCGCCGAGGCCATTATCGTCGATTGAATCAGCCTGACAGCTCTCGGCTTCGATCCCGCGCCCGCCTGATACCCGCTGCTATCGTCGGGCCGAGATTCCCTTCTGCAAACACCTTCAGCGCCGCCTCGGTCGTCCCCCCGGGCGACGTCACCTTGCGCCGCAGCTCCGCCGGCCGCTCACCCCGCTTGTCCGCCTCCACCGCAAGCAAGGCCGCACCCTTCGCCGTCTGCAGCACCAGCTCCTTCGCCACATCCTCCCCCAGCCCAAGCTCCCCTGCCGCCTTTATCATTTCCTCCATCAACAGAAAATAATAGGCCGGCCCGCTCCCGCTCACCGCCGTCACCGAATCTATCAAATCCTCATCGTCAACAACCACCGCCTTGCCCACCGCAGAAAAAATCCTTTCCGCCTTGTCCAGCATCGGCCTGGCCTTCTCGTTGGCATACAGGGCGCTGGCCCCCTCGCCAATCAAAGCCGGCGTATTCGGCATCACACGCACTATCGCAGCCTCACCCAGCGCCGCTGAAATCTTCGCAACCTTCACGCCCGCCGCAATCGATATGACCAGAGTCTGAAGTTTGAAAACATCCTTGATGCTCTCCAGCGCCTCGCTCATATTCTGAGGCTTCACGCTTAACACCAAAGTATCCACCACCGCAGCCAGCGCCGCATTCCTATACGCCGGCTGAACATGGTACTGCTTCACCATGTACTCAAGGCGGTCCGGCCGAACGTCACTCACAAAGACGTCCTCCGCCGCATACAACTTCGCCGCCGTTATCCCCTTTATAAGGGCCTCTGCCATATTCCCGCCGCCGAGGAAGCCTATCTTGTCCATCTGTCTCTCCTTGCTAAAATCAATCATCCCCCGCCCGCCTGCCCCCGACCTGATCGGGGGCGGGGGTCATCCTGCCTGCTGCTCCCCCTCGGCCTGCCCCCGCATGTCTTTAGCGGGGGTCATCCCGAGCGCACCGAAGCGGAGTCGAGGGATCTCTCTTTACATTTCGTATTTCCAACCTTACAATTCCATCGTTGTTATCGGTTGCGGCAAATATAAAACAAAACACGGAGAATAGCAATGCAAAAACAAGTCGAATACGACCAGGCAATCAAAACCAAGTACCCCGAGCAGGTGGTAATCGCCATCGCCAAAGACAAAACCGGCAAAGCCAATCCCGTCACCTTGGGCTGGACCATGATAGCCTCCGGCAAGCCCCCAATGATGGCCATAGCCGTCGCAAGCAAACACTACTCCATCGAGACCATCCGGCACTCAAAATCCTTCTGCCTCGCATATCCCTCATCAGAAATGGCCGATGCCGCTCTATTCTTCGGCTCGCGCTCCGGCCGCGACGCCGACAAATTCGCCCAGTTCGATGCGCAGCATGGCCAAGTCCACTGCAAAACAGAGCCCGCCAAAGCGATTGATTCTGTCCTGCTCACCGACGCCGTCGCCAACTTCGAATGTACCCTCGAATCCGAAGCCGTCGCCGGCGACCACATAATTTTCGTCGGCAAAGTCGTCGCCGCACATATTAACACGGAACCAAAGAAGCGGCTGTACACCGTGGGTCCGGGTCACAAACTGGGCTCGGCTTCGCAGGATGGCGTAAAAGCAGAAACAGGTTGAAAGGAGTCTGCGGATGAAGAAGCTTGCGTGCTGGATAATCGTGAGTGCGGCGGGTCTTGCATTGATGTCGCTGTCCCACTTCTATTGCCAGCGTATGCCCGGCGCAAAGGACGCCTCGCAGGAGGGGATAATCTATGTGGGCAAGGGGGAACCGAATTCTCAGCCGGGGGAGTTTGAATTCACGAAAGGCACCGTGCTGTTATCTGGTCTGAGTGCAAGGGGCCAGCAGTACAGGCAGATGGCGCGGGCCATGGGTCAGCGCATTGAAAGAGCCTATTGTGTCTATTTTGCAGAAAAGGTCTTCTTCGATCCCGACATAAGTACCGATGCCGCCTCGGCCGTGCTGGAGCGCGGCCGACTGCCGCGTGCCGGCGCCAATGAAGTCGTGGCAGGTTACCACGCGCGCGAGAAAGAAAAGCTCAATATCAACGGGCAACAATTGCAGGTCGTGGGCGTTTTGAAACCCGAGGTTCATCTTTTCTGCGAGAGTTACCTCCTATACGACCAGACCCTGGCGTCGGAATTGATCCATTCCGACGATGAAAGCGTTCGCGACGCCTACATCCTGCGACTGCCGCAAGATAGCGCGCAGGACCCGCAAACCCGCCGGCAACTCGCAAAGGTGTTCCCGGGGTCTGAGTTCGTTCCTTACGTTCCACTGCTTCGTGTAGAACCCAGGGCCTTTTACCTCTACATGCTGGGAATGTCACTGCTGCTGATCGGTGGCGCTTTGGCGCTCGTCAATATTTTCCGACTGCTGGCCGGACGGGTCAGATACAAATGGCTCAGCCTGCCGCTGGGCGAGGTCACAAAGTACAGGCGACTCTTCCTCGCGGTGCACCTGTCATACTTCGCGCTCGTAGTGCTCTTCGCACTTTTGGCATACATGGTGCCGGAGATTCAGTTCTGTCTGCTGGCAAACGTAAAGGCCCAGGTCACCGGAGGTTCGGGACCGCTGGCCGTTGCGGGCCGGGCGTACATGAGCAAAAACATTCTCAGGGCTGCTGTCACCACCTTCGCGATCAACTTTCCGCTCGGATCGCTCGTCTGCATTACGGTTCCATCGATGATAGTGCCGGGCGCAGGGGCCTTGGTTGCCGCAGTAAGGGCAATGCTGTGGGGATTTCTTCTGTCGCCCGGTTTTGCGGCACTTTCGAAGGTGATGGTGGCCCACAGCGTTACCCTGCTTCTCGAAGGCGAGGGGTACGTGCTGGCCACATTCTTCGCCCTGCTCGTACCCGTCTATCTGTTCCGCAAGGCTGAGGGACCGACTACTACGGGGGAAGTTTTGCCTGTGAGTTCTTCATCTGTTCCGCAAGGCTGAGGGACCGACCCTGCCAGGGCGATATGGAAAGGCTCTGCTGATCAACCTGACTGCCAGTATCATCGTTGCAGCGATGCTGGCAATCGCTGCCACCTACGAAGCAATTGAGGTTATTCTGGCGGCGATGTAACGTGTCGGCCCGACGTCAGCCGGTGAGCAGCTCGAACTGCTCCGGGCTCACACGAATCCATTTTTGATTTTTCCATTGTATTCTTGCTTTTTGCTCTTTGATTTTCTATTTCCCTTCCGCCTCAAAGCCGCCAAATAACCCAACGGCCGATGCCAACACAAGAAAGCTTGAATTTCCAACATGATAATGGCGCATCAAATACTAATACATCATTTCATAAGTGGCACGACTACGAGGATTGCCGCGCTGTCCTTCGGCCGGTTCGCAACGAAGCCGAAACGCCGCTTGTGTCATTGCGAGGAGCGACCTGTCCTCCCTACCCCTAAAGGGGTGGAGGATGGAAGCGACGAAGCAATCTCAACTGCCTGTCGTCGCGAAAGTTATGAGATACGGTACTAATCCGATAACATAGGACCTGTGGAATGGATTCACTTCGCCCGGTATATGCCGGATTGGATTAAGGGGGACTGCACTCGGTAAAAATAATCTTCAAAAGCAAATCAGACTACTTTCATTCAAGGAAGATTGTGATATTATTGTGGCATTGCAAGGCTTGGTTGTGTAGCCAGGTACTTAATCCGTCAAACACCAACTTTTGTAAGGGGACAGAAAATGAAACGCGGATATTGGAAACTGGTTGCTGTCATGGTAATTGGGATTTCGGGTTGCGCTGCCGTTTCAGAACATGGGGAAAAGAAGGATGCACCCGCCCAGAAGGTGTCACTGTCACAGATTCCTTCGCCCGCTCGCGCCACTATCGAGAGGCTGACCGCCGGCGGCCAAATCAAGAAGATTGAAAAGGAACAGGAGCACGGCAAGGTAATCTACGACGTCGAGGCGATGGTGAAAGGCAAGGAAGTGGAGTATGACGTTGCCGACGACGGTACGGTGCTCACAAGTGAAGAGAGCATTGCCTATGACTTGCTGCCGGCTGCCGTGAAGACTGCCGTCCAGAAGTACTTCGGTTCTGCCGAAGGATTAAAGGCCTCCAGGGAAATCGAGAAAGCCGAAACCTTCTATGAAGTGGAAGGCAGCAAAGCCGGAGCCAAGATTGCTTTGAAGCTTTCAGACACGGGCAAAATCCTCGAAGAAGAAAAATAGCAGGCAGACAGATTCACTGTAATATGAAACAGACAGTGATTGTACTGTCCATCGTCGCTGCTGCACTAACGGCAAGAGCCGACCTGCCCGCCTTTCCCGGCGCCGAGGGCTTTGGCGCATACGCCGCAGGCGGCCGGGGCGGGGACGTCTATCACGTCACCAACCTCAGCGATTCAGGGCCAGGTTCACTTCGACAAGGCATCACCACAGCCAGCGGGCCCAGAACAATCGTATTTGACCTCTCTGGGACTATCGTGCTTCAGTCTATTCTCAGAATCGACAGGCCCAATATTACAATCGCAGGCCAGACCGCTCCGGGCGACGGCATCTGCATCAGGGATTGCAGCATCAACATAAAGAACACGCACGATATTATAGTTCGCTGTCTGCGCATCAGAAGAGGAGATGTGCAGGTCCGAGCCTCCGGCAGGCCGACAAGCTCCGACGGCCTCGATGCCGTTTCTATAAATGACTCACGCAACGTAATCTTTGACCACGTATCGCTCTCATGGAGCTGCGACGAGATCTTCGGCATCGTCCAAAACCAGAACGTGACGATACAGTGGTGCATCATCTCCGAGCCGCTCGCAGACCCCCTTCTTCACCCATACGGCCATCAACATGCCCACGGCCTCAATGATAGCGCCAACACTCTCTCTATCCACCACTGTCTCGTCGCCAACTACGTCATGCGGGGCCCGCAGTTCGAAGCGAACGATGCGCTGAGCAGCCAGGGCTATAACGTTTACATGGAGGCGGTGGATAACGTCCTTTTCGACTACAAGCAGTCCGGCTCAAGGTACACCACAGGCATCCAGAGCAATCCACCTGCAGCAGCCGGCATAGCCTTTAGGTTTCACTTCGTAAACAACATGTACATAAGGAGTCCCTCGAGAACCGCCGCAAGAGATATCGAAGCAGCCACCCGCTGGGGGGTAACGGACCAGCTGAAGGTATATGTCTCAGGAAATATCGGCCCGAACCGCCCAACTGATGACATGAACCAATGGGCCCTGGTTTCGCTGTCGGATGGTACCAACATTCGAAATGCCGCGAGTGACGTTCAGGCCCAGATGTCGGACGTGCCCTTGTTTGTATCATCTGTTCCGATTACGACCCAAACCGCGCAGCAGGCCTATGACCTTGTGATTAGCCACGCCGGATGCAGTTGCAAGAGGGATGCAGTTGACCTGCGCATCATCAACAACGTCAACCAAAAAAACTTCATGGATTACCTCCGCTCACAGGAGCAGGTCGGCGGCTGGCCTGCACTGAACACGTACAATGTGCTCATGGACACAGACGGCGACGCTATGCCGGACATCTGGGAAACGGCCCACGCCCTCGACCCGAACAATCCCGACGACCGCAACGGCGACCGCGACCGCGATGGCTATACCAACCTCGAAGAATATCTCAATGAGCTTTGCTGCCCGGTCAATCGCGACTCCGACTAAAAGATCGGCTTCCACTTGACCGACCTTTGAACCTTTGTTGGAACCTCGCTAAGCGACCGCGCCCCGCCGCAAAGGCGCTTGCCTCATCGCAAACAAACTCACTCCGGAAAACAACACAACACCACACGGAACAAGCATCTCCGCACTAAAAATCCGCAGCACCAAATCCGCCCTCGTCCTGGTAACGCATATCTCTCCGCCGTTAAAGTGCACGAAGAGCTTCCCTTCGTTGTCACAGCACCCCTTCGATATACCCAGCTTTTGGTTTCCACAGACCATTTCCATTCCACACCCAACAGCGATGCTCGAACAGGCCAAAACTATGATAAGAAGAATCAACCCACGCATAACCAACTTGCTTTATGCTCCTTGTGTTCTTCATCGGCAAATCAGCATCTCTATCCTCAGTCTTATTCAGAAATGCCGCTCGCGGCTCAACATCGTTCGCTCACTTGACGGCGGACGCACCTGGCAACAGCCGCTAACCCTCGAGACCAATCCCGGTGAGTATTCCATCCCTGTGTGATACAAACCTCGGATGAGCCTATCCACATCAGCTACACCATCAAGCACGTCGAGATGAATGAGCACTGGCTCGTTCCCCCGCCCTAGGGTTTCCTTGGACACACATTTAGGGGATACTATCGCCCGAAAGGAGTCAAGGTATGTCCAAGGATACAAGACTATCGAATGAAGCTCCGCTGGCAGCGGAGCGAGCGCAAGCGAGCGGAGCGGCCGGCGGTCGGCCCACTGACCCGCTCGCCCCCCTTCGCCCAACCGGGCGTTTCTCAGCCCAACGCAAAGCGCAAGCCGTCATCCGCCTGCTTAGC
>Ga0307380_10000124_pt1 | contig 128695 bp, 203 predicted proteins | sample UN3MG_FD_202239 | JGI IMG/M metagenome (GOLD analysis project Ga0307380, IMG submission 202239) | Soil microbial communities from Risofladan, Vaasa, Finland - UN-3 | ecosystem: Environmental > Terrestrial > Soil > Coastal area > Acid sulfate soil | place: Finland: Risofladan, Vaasa...
TCCCACCTCCCCGCAGAAACCGGCTCTGGCGGAACCCCTCGTCCGGCTCCCGTCACCACCGCCCTCGTTGGCAACAACGCGACTCACTCGACTTCGGCCGAGGCCCGCAAGGTCACCATCTACGTTCACAGCCCCGACGGCGGACCTGAGCGCGCCCGGCCCACTCTCGACGGCACCCCGATCCGCGGCGGCTACGGCTCGGGCAAGTACGTCATCGAAGCGCCCGACGGCTGGACCTGTGAGTCCATGACCGTCAAGACGCGTGCAGGCAACAACGATGTTGTGATCGTGGAGGAGTTCTGATGATTGAGGACATCAGCCAGGTTCAGCGTTCGTTCTTCCGCACCGAGGCGCGCGACAACGGCTCGCTCACCCTCACCGCGATCGGCGCGACCATCGACCACGGCGACTCGAGCGACATCACCGACTTCGTGATCGCCTACCTCGATGACGAGACCGAGGTGAACCCGATCGCCGCTCCTGGCGTGACCATGCAGATGCTGCTCGAGGGCGGCGAGATGGAGTGGACGTCGGAGGGGATCATCACGCTCCTGCTCACCGACGCCGGCGACAACCCGCTGAAGCAGGCGGTCCTCCAGCAGTTCCTGACGCTCTCCATGATCTCGGGCCGGTTCCGGGTGGAGGAAGCGACACAGAAGCACATCTACGCCGATCCCGCGACGGGCGACGCGGCGGCGAACCCGATGTGTCCGACGCTGTGGTGGGACGCCCTCGACGCTGGCGACCTCGACAACCCGGCCGCTTCGGACTGGAACACCACGTTCGCCCCGGCCGGTGGCGGGGTGTGGGACGCGACCGAGGCGCTGTTCGGCGAGTGGGTCACCCGCTATGCCGGCGGCGAGTTCGTGCCGATGATGACATGACCTCCGTGACCGAGGACAAGCCTCGAGGCCGCTGGCCGAAGGTGTGGCTCGTGTGGGGGATCCTCGTCGTCGGTTCGTTCTTCGCGCTCGAGATCCCGGCGCTGGTGAACGACTCGGGTGGCGACACCCTCACCGAGCAGATCCAGTACGTCGGCGGGACCGGTGGCCCGTGGTGGTTCGTCACGGCGCTCCTGTTGGGCGTATCTTGGCTCCTGCTCCACTTCGTCGGCCCGGACTCCCGGGTGTGGCTGTGGGCCAAGGAGAAGCGTCAGGGGGCCGCTGAGGCGGTCTCCGAGGACGAGGGGGACGACGCCGATGCCTAGCACCATGTTCGCAGCGATGGCCCCCGCCCCGCCTCGTACCCCGGTCCGGTTCATGGCCGACGCCGAGATCATCGCCCACGACGACGGTTCGATGATGGCCGCCGTCGAGCTGGCGAACCGGACGGCCCGCCCGGCCCGCATGTGGGTCGGCGGCGAAGCGGTCCTCGAGCCGGTCACCGTCGAGGTGCGAGGCAACGGCCGAGGCTCGATCGTGGTTCCCGTCCAGCCGGGCACCCTCGAGGTTCACCATGAAGGACCCTCCGGGTCTGCCATCATGGTGGGCGAGGTGCCGAACCCCTACAGCGACGAGGGCGCAGGCCCCGAGGAGGACACCCGATGAGTGAGAACTGGATGCCAGGCATGATGGCCACGGGCAACAAGCCCGCCGCCGCGCCGAAGCCGGCAGCGCCTACCCCGCCCGAGCCGGAGCCGACACCGGCACCCGAGCCGACACCGGAGCCGGCTCCCGAGCCCGCCCCGGTCGAAGAGACCCCTGAGACCAGCAGCGACGATGACGGGTACCCCGCCGACGGCAACGTCGGAGAGGTGCTCGAGTGGGCCGGCGACAACGCCGACCGACGTGTTTTCGCGCTGGCCGCCGAGCTCGAGCGAGAGCATCCCCGCAAGGGCGTGACCGGCGAGCTCAGGGGGGATTGACCCATCAACCCCCCGAGTCGGAATACACTGATCGGCACGGGCCAATAACCGACGCAGGCGAAGCCGACTGGCAGTGCTCTTGAAGGAGGGCTGACAAATGGCAGTCTGTTGCCCGCAGTCGATCAAGGGCTGCGCCATCCGATTCACCCGCGAGAGTGAGTGCTACATCGCACTCGATCCTCTCACCCCGAACAGCCGGATCCAGATGGCGGCGTTCACGTCGCTGTCGCTTTCGCCTGACCTCGAGGACGGTTCCGACATCACGGTGACGAACGCCTGTGGCGACGTCTGCATCCGTGACAAGGACTGCGACCGTCTCAAGGGCTTCGACGTGACGCTCACCCTCTGCGGTGTGCCTCTGCCGGCGCTCGAGATGTTCCTCAACGCGACGCTGCTCGAGGACCCGACCGTGACCGGCGACTTCCGTGGAGCGGTGCTCCCCGAGTCGAAGTCCGCTGGTTGCCCGGATCCTCTCTCCGTCGAGGTGTGGTCGCGCAACGCCGACCCGGCCGTCTGCAACCCGGACGGCTCGCAGGGCGCGGTGTACGTCCAGTGGCTGCTCCCCCGAGTGAGCAACCTGCAGATCTCGGGCGACATCACGTTCGAGAACGAGGCGCTCACCCTCGAGCTGTCGGGCTACGCGGAGAACAACCCGCAGTGGTTCCCGAGCTTCCCCGACGCGACGTTCCCGAGCTACGACCCGGGTGGCGGCGATCCGACCGGTGTGCCGACCGGCGCACCGCCTCCGATCCTGCCGGCTGGCGTGACGGCCGATCCGTGGACGCTCGCCGACCAGGCTGCGATCCAGGCGGGCGGCCCGATGGCTTGGGTCTGCGTGAGCGCACTCCCCGCTCCGATCGACGACTGCGACTACGTCCCGGTCGCTCCCTGATCCGGTAGGCATCTCCTCGGCCCATAGGGACCCCCTCGCTTCGGCGGGGGGGTTCTGCCGTTGGGGGGCCGTGTTGTGGCTGGTCAGCGGGTTCTTTCCCGCACCCCCTCGGTGTAGTCGCTTCCGCTACACCGGCATGGTACGTTGTGGGCATGGAGAACACCCCGAACCCCGAGACCGAGGAGTACCTCTACGAGGTGCTCATCCCCGCCGAGGTGGAACTCAGCGAACGCTTCGCTTGGAACCACGAGACCCACGGCTTCGACTGGACCGGCACCGACGCCGAGCGCGCCGAGATGGACCGGCTGCGTGACGAGATCGCACGCCACCCGGTCATCGTCGCCGAAGACCGGCTGATGATGAGGGCCGAAGCGAGGATGAACCGATGAGCGCCACCAACGCACCCATGTTGATCGCAGACCGTCACGACGGGCGGGCCACCGAGATGCACTCGATCGGCTCGAAGCCCCTCGGCGCTGGTCGCCGGAAGGCCGCTCAGCAGAAGCGCAAGGGCATCCGCCGAGCGCAGCGCCGCCGTGAAGGTCAGGCGTGGAAGTCAGCGGACCGCGACGGCGAGCTGTGAAAGGCCCGGCCATGAGCGATCACCTTTACGCCGCCCGCGAGTACGCGGAGGCCATCGACCAGCCCGACATGAGCGACGCCGACGCCCTCGCGATGTGGGCAGACAACCTCGTAGACGACCACTGCGACGGCGGCGAGCACATCGATAGCCTCGCCGAGATCGCCGACGACCTCGAGGCGATGGGCGCAACGGAGGACGCCGCTCGCTTCCGTGAGATCATCCCCACCCTCGGCTGAGAAGCCGCCAGCGGGCGAGCCCTCGGTGTAGTGTCCCGAACTACTCCACCGAGGGGGGAACCCATGACCAAGAGGACCATCGCCGGGTGGGCAGCCTTCGCTGCTTTCGTCGGTACCGTCTACGCCGCCAACTGGGCGCTCGAGACCTACGAGATCATCGACCTGCCCCTCACCGGGCTGACCGCCCCGGCCGGTGTCTACTTCGCCGGTCTGGCGTTCGGCCTCCGCGACGTGGTCCACGAGACCCTTGGCCGGCGGTGGGTCGCCCTCGCGATCATCCTCGGCGCTTCGCTCAGCTACGTCATCTCCGACGGGGCCGAGATACCCGGCGGGCACGTCACCATCGCCGTCGCCTCGGGTATCGCCTTCCTCCTAAGCGAGCTCGCCGACCTCGCGGTGTACGACCCGCTGCGCGCTCGGCGATGGTGGGCGGCCGTGATCGCGTCGAACGCTGTTGGGGCCGTGGTCGACTCGGCGCTGTTCCTGTGGCTGGCCTTCGGGTCGCTCAACTTCATCGAGGGCCAGATCGTCGGCAAGATCGCCATGATCCTCCCCGTCCTGCCGCTCGTGTGGCTCGCCCGCCGCTACCTGCTCCCCGGGGATGAACGGCCCGGAGAAGCGCAATGAGCGGCCACTCAGCCCACCCTGTCGCCGGGATGGTGGCCTTCCCTCACGACGGGGTCCAGTTCGAAGTGGCGTGCGAGGCCCTCTGCCCCTTCGCCGACGAGACCGACCGCCACGCTCTCGTCATCGAGATCGCTGGTGGTTCGGGAACCATCGAGGCCGGGTCTCTGGCCGACTACCTCGCCAGCTACGCCGACACCAAGATCTCGGCCGAAGATCTGGTCGTCGCCGTCGCGAACGAGATCGCGGCGCAGCTCGAGGAGGATCTCGGTGCGCCCCCCGGGCTGGTCACGGTCACCACCACCGTCACGGTCGCGGAAGGGCGGGTGAAGCTCACGGCGGTGTCCTGCCAGTGATCTACCTGACCACCGGGAACACTCAGGCGCTGAAGGCCGGCATCGAAGCTCACCCCGACCTCCTCGGGCTGCTCGTCACCCCCCGCACCTATCGGCGAGCCGGTCATCCTGTGGATAGGTGGACGTGGGCGGCTGACAACGACTGCTTCAATGCCGGCGACGAGTTCAACCGCGACGCCTGGCTGAGCTGGCTTGACCGGATGACCCCCGCCGCCCGCGACCGGTGTCTCTTCGCCGTCGCCCCGGACGTGGTGGGCGACTGGTCGGCGACCCTCGAGCGGTCCCTCCCCGAGCTCGGCGAGGTGCGCTCCCTCGGCTACCGGGCCGCGCTGGTCCTCCAAGACGGCCTCACCGGCCCCGACGAGGTCCCGTGGTCCGAGGTGGACGCCCTGTTCGTCGGCGGCACCGACGACTTCAAACTGAGCGCCGAGGCGGCCGCTGTGGTGGCCGTGGGCGCGGCCCGAGGGTTGTGGGTCCACATGGGCCGGGTGAACAGCCGACGCCGAACCTTGGCCGCCGCCCGGATGGGCTGTGTTTCGGTCGACGGGACCCACCTCGTATTCGAAGGCCCGAGCGCCGTACCGACCGTTCTCGGGTGGGCGCGCGAGGCGACGAACCAAGGTCGCCTGTTCTGAACGGCGGGGCGTCGTAGCATAGGAGCCGTGGCTTCCCCAACGACCGGACCCTGCGAGGAGTGGACCACCCCCGACGAGGTGCGCGCCTGCTGCGTCGGCCTCGACCCCGCCTACGACCTCACGCAGGCGATCCAGTGGGCGACCGTCATCCTGTGGCGCAAGTCAGGCCGCCGGTTCCACGGCCTCTGCAACCGGACCATCTACCCGTGCATGGGCGACAACTGCGGGTGCTGCGGAGCCGGGTGGGGCGGCAACACCGCTGGCGACTGGCAGTGGGGCTACGCCGGGTACCCCGGCTTCGGCGGCTGGAACGGCGGCTCCGGGTTCTCCGGGGGCGCGTTCCCCTACGCCGGCGGGTTCGTGAACGTCGGGTCCTGCGACCGGACGTGCAAGCTCAACTGCGTCGAGGTCCCCGCCCCGATCTCGGGCATCAACGAGATCATCATCAACGGCCAGGTGCTCGACCCGGGCCTCTACATGATCACCGGGTTCGACAAGATCTGCCGGGCCGACGGCGGGTTCTGGCCGTGTAGCAACGACCTCACCTGCCTCCCTCAGCCGTCGATCATCGAGCTGACCGTCGACGCGACCGCCGGCCTCTACGAGATCAACGTCACCACCGACGCCGGAACCGAGACGACCGCCGTGTTCGCCACCGACGCCGCGGCCGTGGTCGAAGCGGCGCTCGAGGCGCTCCCCAACGTCGGCGTCGGGAACGTGGTCGTAGCTGGCGGGCCGGGCGACGCCGGCGGAACCACCCCCTACCTGATCGAGTTCCCCCGCGAGCTCGGGCGCGTCACGATCACCACGACCGACGTGACCCTCGCCGGCGGGGCCTCGACCGCCTCGCCCGTCATCCAACAGCTCGGCTGCACGGGTGAAGGCTCCTGGCAGATCGACTACCAGTTCGGGCGCGACGTACCAGCCGACGCCCGCTTCATGGCATCGATCCTCGCCTGCCAGATCGCGCTCAACCGGTGCGGCGGCGAGGGTTGCATCCTCCCGCAACGGTTGAAGGAGATCACCCGCCAAGGCGTCGCGATGGCGTTCGCCGACCCGCTCGAGTTCATCGACAAGGGCGAGGTGGGGATCTACGAGATCGACCTGTGGCTCGCCGACGTGAACCCGGCGAAGCTCCAGCGCCGCGCCCGAGTCCACCGCGCCGACCAGTACCAACGGTCGTCGCCGCCCCGGAACATCACCGGCTGATGCCGCTCCAGAACCCCGACCGACTGGTCTTCCTCCTCGCCGCGATCCGTGACGGCCTCTGCGCCTGCCTCGAGGCCGAAACCCCCGACGGCCGCCCGCAGGACTGCTTCATCTCCCACGGCGAACCTGCCGACGACTGCTGCGACTTCCTGGCCGTCTGGCTGCGCCGCATCTACCCGACGACCGACTTCCCGAAGTTCACCGAGGGCACCACCCGCTGCGGGTCCACGCACGCCGCGGTCGAGTTCGGGGTCCGGCTCACCCGCCCGTGCTTCCCGACGCTGGTCGACAACGCGTTCAACCCGTTCCCCGACGGCGAGGACACGATCGAACCGGCCGCCGAGAACCTGCTGATCGACGCGTGGGTCCTCCAGTGCTGCCTCCTCGAGATCGGCAACAGCTTCGGGCCCGCCCCGTCGGACTGCCAAGACTTCCGCATGGGCGAGCTCCGCCCGCACGGCCCGAAGGGCGGCTGCGCCGGCTGGACCTTGTGGGGCGTGATCGAGGACTTCTGCTGCTGAGGCGGTGACCCGTGGCGACCTCCGTCGTGTTCACCCCCAACCCCGGGGGCCTCTTCGCGCTCCTGAAGGCCCCGGGCGGCGATGTAGGAAGGTACATGATCGGCCTCGGCGTCGCGGTCGCTGGCGTCGCTCGAGGGCTCGCTCCCCGAGTGACCGGCAACCTGCAGGGATCGATCGGCTCGTCGCAATTCATCTCCCCGGGTGGCCCTGGCGCGGAGGTGGTCGCGACGGCGAGCTACGCGATCTTCGTCCACGAAGGCACCGGCCCCCACCCGATCGAGGGGAACCCGATCCTCCGGTTCCCTTCGAAGGCGGGGGTGATCGTCTACACGCCCCGCGTCGATCACCCCGGAACGACCGGCCAGCCGTTCCTTGTGGACGCCGCCAGGCAGGTCATCATGGGCCTCTAGGCTGAGGAGCCGTGGCTCCGCGTGCTACAACAGGGGGCACATTCCGAGCAGATCACCCCGAGGAGCAGACCACTCATGGCTGACGAAACCACCACCGACGACGCAGCGAAGCCCGAACCGAAGAAGGCGAAGGCGAAGAGTTCGAGCGCCAGCACCGTCAAGGCGATGAAGGCCGAGGCGACCGGCGACGAGTCCCGATCGGTCGCCCTCCGTGACCAGTCCTTCCGAGTGGTGGACGAGCTGCCCGGCATCACCCTCCTCGACCTCGGCCTCGCCGCCGACCCCGAGGCGTCCGACTTCGACCGGATCCGAGCCGTTCGACGGGTCCTCGATGACGCCATCGTCCTTGGCGACCGGTCCCGGTTCAAGAGCCTTCTCCGCAACGCTCAGCCGACGATCGGCATGCAGGAGCTCGACGGCGTGATCTCGCAGTTGATCGAGCTGGTGACCGGCAGCCCTACCTGACGGTCGTCAACATCGCCGCGTACATCGTGGCGACCGCTGCCGAGCTCGACGGCCGGCTGATTCGTGACAGCGGCCGTCGCCTACTGGACCTGTCCGCGGTGGCCCTTCTTCACTTCGCGTACGCTTGCCTTGTAGAGCACGCAGATGCGGACCAGCGAAAGAAGATCGACGCTGCCCTGACGGGGCGGCTTGGCTCCCGAGGTGGCATCCTCACCGACGAAGACGACGAGTCGATCCCGGCCCCGCTGCGAGGCAAGGAGGCACCGGAGTGGTGGACAGGCGACCAGGGCGCAATCGAGACGAAGGATCTCGACTTGGGCACCTCGGGCGGCGTTCGCTCCATGCCCACTCCGGGCGAGGGCGCAGCGACGATTCCGGGGAAGGCCCCTCCTGGCCGCTGACCCTGCGCGGGGTGATCTGAGGTGACCGATGTAGTCGGTACCGCCAGAGTCATCATCGTTCCCGACACGACGGCGTTCGCTGGGACGCTCTCGAGTCAGCTCGCCGCGTCGACGGCGGCGATGACCGGCGCGGTTGGTGGTCTCAACAGCGGTCTCGCGGCAGCGCAGACGCAGCTCGCCACGTTCGGGACCTCGGCTACCGCCGCCGGGGCGAAGCTCACGAAGTCGCTGACGCTCCCGATCGTCGCCATCGGCGGGATCGCGCTGAAGGCTGGCGCTGACTTCCAGACCGCCATGCTGCAGGTGCAGGCCGTCTCGGGCGCGACCGGCGTCGAGTTCGAATCGCTGAACGACCTCGCGAAGGAGCTGGGGCGTACTACGCAGTTCTCGGCCAGTCAGGCCGCCGACGCGATGGGCTTCCTCGCGATGGCCGGCTTCGAAGCGAACGAGATCCTCGGGGCGCTCCCCGGGACCCTCAACCTCGCCGCCGCCGGGAACCTCGAGCTCGCCCAAGCCGCGGACATCGTCACCAACATCCTGACCGGTTACGGCAAGGAAGTCGGCGAGCTCGGCGCGGCGAACGACGCGCTCGTCCAGACCTTCACCAGTAGCAACACGTCGCTCGCTCAGCTCGGCGAGGCGTTCAAGTTCGTCGCCCCCGTCGCCGCGTCGGCTGGCCTCGACTTCAACGAAGTGACCGCCGCGCTCGGCCTCCTCGGCAACGCCGGCATCCAAGCGTCGATGGCCGGTACCACCCTCCGCGGTGGCATCGCCAAGCTCGCGAAGCCGACCAACGAGGCGCAGGGGGCGCTCGAACGGCTCGGGATCCAGGTCAACGACTCCGGCGGCCAGATGCTCCCGCTGGTCGACATCATCCGCCAGTTCGAAGCGGCCGGGCTGTCCACCGCCGACGCCATGACCATCTTCGGTCTCCGCGCCGGCCCCGGTTTCGCGGCGCTCGTCTCGCAGGGTGCCGACGCCCTCGGCGACCTCACCACACAGAACGCGCTCGCAGGCGAGGAAGCCGAGCTGGCCGCCAAGGCCCTCGGCCTCGAGGGATCGGTCGCTGAAGGGCTCACCGAGGCCTTCCTCGCTTCGCTGCCGGTGATCCAGCAGTACAACGAGAACACCGATGAGACCACGGCGATCCTCGGGGCGCTCACCGTCGCCGGCCAGGACGCATCCGAGAGCGCCGAATCGCTCGCCGGGATCGTCACCTCGTTCAACACCGACGCCGGGGCGTTCGCGGAGGCCCTCGGCGGCGCGGCCGACGGGCTCGGGTTCATGGTCGATGAGACCGGCCAGCTCGTCCAGACCCTCCCCGACGGCACCGTCGAAGTCGTGTCGCTCCTCGAGGCGGTCACCCTGCTCGAGGGGGCCGGGCTCTCCACGCAAGACCTCATGGCCAAGTTCGGCGACACCGTGGGCGGCGACCTCGCGGCAGCGCTCTCTGTCGGCTCCGAAGAAATGCTCAAGATCTTCGAGGAGACCGGCAAGGCGGGCCGCGCCGCGGAGATTGCCGAGATCCAGATGTCGGGTGTGCGTGGCTCGATGCTGCGCCTGAAGTCCGCGGCTGAGGGTGTCGCCATCGCTTTCTCCGAGGCGGGGGTCCTCGACGCGCTCGCGAAGTTCGCCGAGTTCCTGACCAACATCTTCTCGAAGCTCGCGACGGCCAACCCGGCGATCTTCAAGTTCGTCGCTGTCGTCGGTCTGATCGCCGCGTCGATCGGGCCGGTGCTGCTCATCATCGGGAAGCTGTCCACCGGGCTGGCCGCGCTCTCTGTTCGCCTCACCGCGTTCTCTGTGGGCGGCGCGATCGGCGGCGCGATCAAGGGCATCAAGGCGCTCGGTCTCGTCCTCGGGAACATCGGCAAGCAGCTCCTCCTCATCGCCTTCAACCCGGTCACCCTCGCGATCGGGCTGTTCGTCGGGGCGATGGTCCTGGCGTGGAAGAACAGCGAGGCGCTCCGCGAAGCCGTCGGGCGGCTCGCCGACATCCTCGGCGGGATCTTCGCTGGGACTCTCGGCGCGGTCGGCGACGCGGTGTCGAAGCTCGCGGGTCTGCTCGGCGACAAGCTCGCAGTCGCCGGCGAGTTCTTGGGCGACAAGATCGCGGTGCTGGTCGACGCCTTCGCCGACTGGCTCGAGAACGGCCTCGCTGCCGTGTCGTCGTTCATCGAGGGTTCCGTGGTCCCCGCCGTGTCGAAGCTCGGCGACTTCCTCGGCGAGCTCGCCAGCGCCCTCAGCTCCACCCTCGGCCCGGCCATCGACAAGGTCGTGGAGGTGGTCGAGTTCCTGGCCGACGTGTTCAATCAGGCCGCCTTCGGGATGGAGAACGCCGCGTTCTTCGCCGGGGACCTCGAGGCACCGATCGCCATCCTCGGCGAAACGTTCTTCCGGCTCGGCGTCTTCGTCAGAGACGTGATCGAAATCTTCGAGATCGGCATCGACGTGATCAAGGTGATCGCCGACGAGGGGCTCGCAAACCTGACCTCGGCGGTCGGGAATGTGATCGACGCCTTCCGGGCGCTCGCCTCGGGCGACTTCGACGGGTTCGTGGACTCGATCCGCATGGCCGGCGACGACGCGCTCGAGGCGGTCGTCAACTTCGCGATCGAGATCCCGCTTCAGTTCTTCGACACGCTCGCCGTCGGGATGCAGGCCGGCCTCGATCAGCTCGCCAGCATCGACGTCCTCTCCCCGCTTGTGGCCTCCGTCTCGGCCGGGCTCACCACCGTCGTCAACCTCGTGAGCAACCTCGGCGGCGCGATCGCGGCGGCGCTCCGCGGCGACTTCGACCAGGCCGGCGAGTTCTTCTCAAGCTTCCTCGACAACCTCGGCACGCTCATCACCACCAACATCCCCGCCGTCCTGTCGGGCCTCAGCGAGCTCATCTCCGGTCCGGTCTCCGACGCCGTGTCCAACGCGCTCACCGCCGCCGTCGGGGCCGTGAAGGACATCCCGGTGGTCGGCCCGCTCGCCGAAGGCATCCAGCTCATCATCGAGAGCGCCATCGATCTGGTCGCCGGCCGGCTCGACTTCTTCTCGAAGATCTTCCAGGGCGACTTCGGTGGGGCGGTCGAGGTGCTCCGCGGCCGGTTCTCGATCCTCCTCGACCGGGCCGCCACCATCCTGTTCGAGCTCATCCCCGCGGCGCTCGGCGACCTCGGGACCGTGATCGGCGAAACGCTCGTCGTCGCGTTCGACGGGCTCGCCAACGTGCTCGAGGGAACCCCGCTCGAGGGGATCTTCCGCACCCTGGCCGAGCTCGCCGAACCGCTCGCCGGGTTCCTCGCCGACAACCTCGTCCCTGCGCTCGCCACGCTCGCCACGATCCTCCTCGGGTTCGCTGGCGCTTCGGTGGTTCCCGGGATCATCGCCGGTATCGCCGGGGCGCTCGCCACCGTCGGGGCGGTCATCGCCACCATCCTCAGCCCCATCGGTCTCCTCGTCGCCGGGATCGCCGCCATCGGGTTCGCGTTCTTCAAGCTGCTACAGGACAACGAGGGGTTCCGTGAGGGAGTCCTCAACGCCATCAACGCGGTCGTGGAGGGCTTCACGAAGATCCCCGACGTGATCGGGGTGGTGGTCGAGAAGTTCGGCGCGATCGTGGACGCCATCGTCGGCTTCGAACCGCTCCAACGGGCGATCGAAAACGTCGGCGTCATCATCACCGGCCTCCTGCCGATCCTCGACTCGTTCATCGGCGCGATCGTGAACGACATCGTCCCGGCTCTGCAGGAGAACCTGCTGCCGATCATCGAAAACGTGGCGTCCGTGGTCGGCACCGTGCTGCAGGTCGCCTTCGCCGCCTTGACCATCGCCATCGAAAAGGTCACCGAGGTGATCGCCGCCTTGGTCGACGCCGGTCTCTTCGACGCTGTGGCTGACGCCGTGGGCTTCGCGGGCGAAGCGTTCGGCTCGGCGATCGAGGCCATCCGCGGCTTCACCGACATCATCGCCGGGATCTTCTCGGGCGACCTCGACCAGATCACCGAAGGCATTACGGGGCTGGCTCAGGGCATCCTCGACACGTTCACCTCGGTCCTGGCCGACCTCCCCGGCGCGGCGCTCGACGCGATCCTGTCGGTCAACGACGTGATCTTCGGGGGCCTCAGCAACATCCCCGTCATCGGCGAGCTGTTCGAAACGATCCAGCAGGTCATCGGCGACGTGGGCATCGCGCTGCAGGGCGTGTTCGACATTCTCGGCGGCATCTTCAGCCTTGACGGGAGCCGGATCCTCGACGGGCTGGCTGGCGTCGGCGAGGGGTTCCTCCTCCTGCTCGGCGAGGCGTTCACCAACCTCCCCGAACTCCTCGCCGGGATCCTCGGCGACGGGATCCCCATCATCCTCGGGGCCTTCTCGGGCATCGGTGAGTTCATCGCCGACAAGCTCAGCGAGGTACCGCTCCTCGGCGAGATCTTCGAGACCATCGGCCAGGTCGTCAACGACGTCGCCGACGGCCTCTCGGGCATCTTCGACATCATCGCCGGGATCATCACCCTCGATCCGGGCCGCATCGCTGAAGGGCTCGGCGGCCTCGGCGAGTCGCTCCTCGGGATCTTCCGCGAAGCGCTCACGGCCATCCCCGAGATCCTCGTGGACATCATCTCCGACGCCGTGCCGTTCATCGCCGACGCCCTCGGCGGGATCGGCGACTTCCTGTCGGGCCTCTTTGACGACGTGCCGATCATCGGCGAGATCTTCGACACGATCGGCAGCACCATCACCGGGGTCGGCGACGCTCTCGGCGGCATCTTCGACATCATCGCCGGGATCGTGTCGCTCGACTTCGGGCGAGTCATCGACGGGATCAAGGAACTGGCCGGCGGGATCGGCAACGCCCTCTTCGGGATCCTCGCCAACGTCCCGCAGCTCCTCGCCGACCTCGGGTTCCTGATCCTCGACGGCCTCGCCGCAGCGTTCCCCGCCATCGGCACCTTCTTCACCGACACCGTGCTGCCCGCCATCGGCACCGCACTCGCCGCTCTGCCCGGCCTCATCGGCTCAGCTCTCAGCGGCGCGGCCGACCTCCTCGGCGCTCTCGCCGGCTGGCTCCTCGGCGTCATCGTGAGCTTCGGAGCGTGGATCTTCTCCGACGGCATCCCCGCCATCATCGACTTCTTCGTTGGGATCCCCGCAGCGATCGGCGACTTCTTCTCCGGGGGCGGGGCCGACGACGGCGGCGGCGCTGGAGGCGGCCTCATCGATTGGGCGACGAAGGCCTTCGCTCAGCTCGGCGAGTGGCTCGTCAACGACGGGATCCCCGCCGTGGTCGAGTTCGTCGCCATGCTCCCCGGGAAGATCGTGGAGGCCCTGGCCGGCGTCGGCTCGTTCATTTGGGACGGGATCGTCGTCGCCTTCAACTTCGTCCGCGACAACATCGGCGAGTGGGTCGGCACCATCGCCGAGTTCTTCAACCCCTTCAACGCCGACTCGATTTGGGCGAAGGCCGCCGGGCTACTCCTCGAGGTGGGCAGCTTCCTGTGGGACGCCATCAGCGGCGTCCTCGGGTTCGTGTTCGACAACTTCGGCGAGTGGGCGGGGACGCTTGCCGAGTTCTTCAACCCGTTCAACGCGGACAGCGTTTGGGCGCGGGCGGTACTCGCAGCGGCCGAGGTTGGCTCGTTCCTGTGGGACGCACTCAGCGGGCTACTCGGCTTCGTGTTCGACAACTTCGGGACGTGGATCGGTACCCTCGCCGAGTTCTTCAACCCGACGAACCCCGACGGGCTGGTGCAGCGGGCCATCGGTCTCGCCGCCACGATGGGCGAGACCATCTGGAACGGGATCGTCGGCGGCTTCAACTTCGTGAAGGACAACATCGGGACGTGGGTCGGCTCGGTGGTCGAGTTCTTCAACCCGCTCAACCCGGAAGGTCTCGTGCAGAAGGCCATCGGGTTCTTCTCCACCGCCGGCGAAACGATTTGGGGTGGCATCTCGGGGGCCTTCACCTTCATCAAGGACAAGGTCGGCGAAGCCATCACCGGTATCGCCGAGTTCTTCAACCCGACCAACCCCGACGGCCTCGTCAGCAAGGTGCTCGCGTTCAAGGACACCATCCTCGAGAAGTTCGGCGAGGTCGGGTCGGCCATCATCGACGGCATCGCCCAAGGCATCTCGGGCGCGGCGAACTTCGTCGGCGACTTCGTGTCGAACATCGGCCGAGCCTTCGTCGATTTCATCAACGTGCAGGTGATCGACCGGATCAACGACGCCATCCCGAACTCGCTCGGGCCGGTCAACATTCCCGACAACCCGATCCCCCACATCAACCTGGCGGAAGGCGGGATCTTCGACCGGCCCACCGTGGCGCAGATCGGTGAAGCTGGCGCGGAGGTGGTCATCCCGCTGACCAACGTGGAGCGGGCGCTCGCCTTGGCCGAGCAGTCGGGCCTCACCGCCCTCATCACTCACCAGCTCACAGGACAGGCTGTGGCGGGCGCTGCGGGCGTGGGAGCCCCTGCGGGGGCTGGCGGCCCCGGAGGGGCTGGCGGGGCAGGAGCGGGCGCTGTGGGCGCTCCTGGCGGGTCTCTGGAAGCGATCGCCAACACCGCGGGCACCGCCGTCGGTGAGGGATTCACGGCCGGGGTGACCGACGCCATCATGGCCTCGGGCGCTGCGACCCTCGACCCGGCCGCAACCGATACCGGGATGGCGGCCGGGATGGCGTTCAACGAAGGGATGACCGGCGGCCTCGAGCAGAGCGCCAGCATGGTCGAGATGGCCTCGGCCGGCGTGGTCGGCGCAGCAGAAGCCGCGGCGATCGCGGCCGCTCAGATCGCGTCGCCGTCGCAGGTGTTCTTCGACATCGGGATGAGCCTCTCCGAAGGGCTCGCCGCGGGGATGGAAGCCGGGACCGCTGCGGTCGCCGCTGCTGGCGCAGGCGCAGTCGGCGCGGCCTCTGGCGGGGCTGGCGCGGCCGGGGGTGCCGCGGCGAGCGCGATCGGGAGCTTCGAGCAGGCCGTCTCCGAGCTGAACAGCGTCGGGTACTTCGGCGAAGGTCTCCAGGGCGGCACCGACAAGACGCGGGCCAACTTCGCCAGCAACTACTTCTCCGACCCGGACCGTGCAGCCGTCCTCGCTGGCACGCCCGCCACCGTGTTCGAAGATGGATCGATGCGGCTGCTCGCCGACGGGGGCATCATCACCGACCCGACCCGAGCACTGATCGGCGAAGCGGGACCCGAGGTGGTCCTCCCCCTCACCAACCCGAAGCGGGTCCTCGAGCTCGCCACCGCGTCGGGCCTCTTCGGGGTCCTCGCCGAAGGGCTCTCGTCGGCGGTCCCGTCTGCGGGGCCGGTCGGTCAGCTCGCTGGCGTCGGAGCGCCGAGCACCCCGACACCGAACGCTGTGACCCCCCGACCCGAACCGGAACAGGTTGTAGGCTCCAGCGGCAGCACCTTCAACATCTACGGGGTGTCCGCGGACGACGTGGTCGCCAAGATCGTCGCCCGGGAAGAGACGGCCATGAGAGGGATTCGGCGCTGATGTGGCATGGATACGGCTACCTCACCCGCGGCACCGACCGAGTGGAGATCTGGAACAACGACCGGGTCCTCCACTACCTCCAGGGCGACCCGCTCGGCCTCACCGGCTCACCGCCCGTCAACGGGCTGAAGCACAAGACGACCAGGGTCGAGGTCAACTGCGGATGCACCACGCTGCGGCCCCTCTACTGCGAGAAGGGGTCCGGCACCGACGGCGCGTACCGGTCGCCCGAGCTGGACGGCGCACCGTGGTACGACCCTGACGTTCCCGAGTCGGCCGAGTTCGCCGGGCTCATCGTGGAGACCATCGAGGGGTTCGACTCGGTCGTCCGACGCACCGTCACCGACGCCGCGATCCGAGGCGGATCCCTTGGCCCGCAACGCCTCGGGGCGCGGACCCTCACCGTCACCGGCTGGCTGCGCGCGAAGACGTGCTGCGCCGCGGAGTACGGCCTCCGCTGGCTCGAGGCGGCGCTCACCGGGGGGGCGTGCGACGACTGCGCTCTCGGCGAGCTGTCGATGTTCCGGTGTTGCCCACCCGATGACGAGGGCGGCTACTTCGAGCAGGTCCCCCCCACCGCTCAGTTCGACCCGCAGACCCCTGGGACGCTCACCGTCACCGACCTCGGCGGCGGGATCTACGACTTCGTCTACGACGACTTCGATCGCAGCAACGTGGTCTCGTTGCAGGGCGGCGCTGTGAACAACGCTCTCGGGTTCCTGCCCGTCACCCTCAACGGGGCCGACCCCGAGGGCATGGCCCAAATCAGCATCGGAGCTGACCCCGCCGGCCCCGAGATCAACTTCTCGATCTCCTACGGGCTCATCACCGCTCAGGCTGACGTGGCGTCCGGTACTGGCCGGGAGCTGTCGCTCACGATCGACACGAACATCGACCTCGGGCTCCCCGTCGAGAACCAGACCCGCGACGACCTCGCCGCCGCGCTCGCCGACTGGATCACCCTCTACGGCGACGGCGCGGTCATCGCAGCCAAGCCGTTCTCGAACGGGCGGGCCTACACCGCGAAGGATGGCCCCGACCCAGCGAACTACGACCGGGAGGTGCTACGCCTCGGGCTGGTCGACGGCCCCACCGTCATCGAACGGAACGGGACCTGCTGCGACTCGTGCGGATGCACCGACCTCCGGGTCCAGTTCACCCTCGCATCGGAGTCGCCGTTCATCTTCGGGCCGATCGACTGGTGCCTCGAGGACGCCAGCTTCCTCACCGAACCCGAGAACGAATACTGCCTCAGCCTGTTCTGTGGCGACTGCCCCGAGGCGGCCGACCCGTTCTTCCGGCTCACCTGCGGTGGCGACACCATCTTCGCCCCGCCCCCGGTGTTCAACCCGATCATCACCTGCTACTGCGACCCGTGGGTCCAGTACCGGATGTGCTGCTCGCTGAGCAACGAGGCCGACTGGAACGAAGCGTCGACCGTGATCCGCGTCGAGGCCGGCAACGCGACGTTGCGCCACATGAAGATCCAGGCGTTCATCAACCCGTTCGGCGATGACCGGCCATGCCCGTGCGATCCCGACGACCTGTTCTGGCTCTGCCGGGACCCGTGCTCGGTCATCGAGATCGCCGAGCTTCCCTCGGGGTCGATCCTCACCGTCGATTCCCGCTCGAGGATCTCCACGCTCGAGCTGGCCGGCGGCGGTTCGCAGGGCGGCACCCGGTTCATCACCGGGGAGCGGGGCGTCCCGTTCGAATGGGTCGACCTCGCCGCCTGCTCGACTGTCTGCTTCCTCATCACCGTCGACGCGAACCACTCGAGCCAGACCAAGGTGTCGGTCGGCGTCGCTGAGAGGTTCCAGGCCAGTGGCGGTTAGCGGACAGGCGATCCTCGGCTCGGGCGACGACCTTCGGGTGCTGCTGATGACCCGGGGCGGCGGGCAGGTCATCACCGAAATCAACCCCGACTCGGGGAGCTTCAACCGGAAGCTCGACGGGACCACCGCGGCGTCGCTCGTCGCGACCGTCAGCGGCGGCGACCTGCGGTCCTGCTGCGACGAGTTCGCCGAAGCCTACGCCTGGGCCACAGAGCTGCTCATCACTCGAGACGGCCGCGACCAGTGGGCCGGCCCCATCACGAACCTCGTGTTCGCGTACGGGTCCGTGAGCGTCGAAGCGTCGGACCTCACCGCGTGGTGGGACCGCCGGGTCCTCCCCGACGAGTGCCACTTCCAGGTGGACCTGGCCGACATCTTCCTCGACTACCACGCCGCGGCGATGGCCTCCGACCCGTCACCGAACATCGTGATCTCAGCGACCCGCACCGGGATCCTCGGCGACCGGCAGGTCTTCGGCGATGACTTCGACTACGCCTCCGACCACATCCATGAGCTCACCCGCACCGGTCTCGACTTCACCGCCTATGGCCGGACCGTCATCGTCGGCGGCGAAGAGATCCCGACCGACCCGATCGTCACCCTCACCGACGAGGACTGGATCACCCCGCCGACCGTGCAGGAGCGCGGCAACGAGCAGGCGACCGTGGTCGTCGTCCGTGGGAACAGCGAACAGGTGAAGTTCAGGGCCGAGGCCCGCGACCCCGACTACGTCAACTTCTACGGCGAGATCGTCCGGGTGTTCAACGAGGGCGAGATCCGAGACGAACCCAGCCTGCAAGCCGCGGCGCAAACCCGCCTCGATCTGCTCAAGGACCCGCTCTACATCGTCCCCCCGCAGAACGCTGGGCTTCGCTCCACCGCCCCGATCACGCTCACCGAGCTGGTCCCCGGCGCTCGAGTTCGGGTCGACACTCAGGCGACGTGCCGGAAGATGGTCCGCGACTTCCGGCTCGCTGAGGTGTCCGTCAACTTCGACGGGACCGTGTCGATCACCCTGCAGCCGATCGGAACCACGCAGTCGGGTGGCCCCGGCTCGGGAGCGCCAGCCGAGCAGAACGGTTCCAACTGTGCCGCGCTGCCCGTCGCGTAGTATCCGGTGCCATGAGCTTCCGAGTGGAGGGCCAGTCTTTCGCCGAGTGGGTCGAGAAGATGGAGGGCGACCTCCGGTACCTCTACAAGTGCTGCGAGGGCGGGCTGGGCGGTAGCTGGACCGTCATCGCGTCGAACTCCTCCTACGACTGGTCTGGCGACGGCTACTCCGAGGTGTGGACGTCCGAGCTCGGGACGGCCCGACTGGTCGAGGTGTTCGCTTCGGGTGTGGCCGGCGCTGGCGGCACGGTATCGGTCACCCACTCGGGCCTCGGCGTTGTCGCGTCGCTGACCTTGGTGGGGCTGACCGGCGAAGTCGCGCTGAACCCGACGGTGGTCTTCAACCCCGGCGAGCGCCTCCAAGTGCTCACCCCCTCGGGTGGCGGCGTCAGCGGGCTGACCGTCCAACTGCTCTTCGAAGGCGACGTGCGAGCATCCGGCGGGCTCAACATCTACCGGGGTGAAGCGCCCGCATGAGTTTCCGGGTGGAGGGGGAGACCCCCGATGAGCAGATCGAGTCGATCGAGGAGGCCCTCCGGTACCTCTACAAGTGCTGCGAGCGATCGAACGCGAGCGAAGGGTTCGAGCTGCTGGTCGCCGGCCAGGGCCAGATCGACGGCGACGACTCGAGCGAACATTGGTACGTCACCGTCGGCCCGGTCCGACTCGAATCGTTCGCTGCGACGTTCGTGGACCCGGTGACCCTTCCCTTCACCGTCGAGCTCGACATCGACGGGACGCCGTCGGGGCACACCATCACCATCCCGGTCGGGTCTGCCTCCGCGGTGGCGGTCATCAACCCGCCGGTCACCCTCAACCCGGGCCAGTACATCCAGCTCACCGTGACCCTTGGCAGCGAACCCGACCCTCGGGTTTCGATCTTCGGAACGTCGGCGGCCTACTGCCCGAGCTTCGGTGGTCAGTTCACCGAGGACCCCGGCGGCCCCGCATGAGCTTCAGGAACCGGGGCGAGACGCTTGAGGAGGTGATGGCCGGCATCGAACGCGACGTCCGGTACATCTACAAATGCTGCGAGGCTGGCGGCGGCGATGTGTTCTACGAGGTGGACGTGGCAAGCGGCGACGAGTCGGTCGACTCGTCGGCTCTCACGGGTCGTTGGTATTCCCGGGGCGGCACAGCGTCGGTTCGGGGGCTGCGACTCTCGAGCGACGAGACCGGGTTCTCTGACCTCGTCGTGGAGGTGCGCGTCACCGGGGTGGTCGTGCAAACGGTGGTCCTCCCCGCGGCGGCGGCCACCGTGGAGGTGTTGCTCGGCGGTCCGGTGGCGCTCGCCGCGAACGATTACTTGTCGCTCTCCTGCTCATCGGGGGCGCGGTCGTTTGTGAACGCGCAGGTACTGATGGTCGGCGACTGGTGCGGCTCTGGTGGATTGAACTGGTGGTTCGTCGGCGGCGGCCCCGAGTGACGACCTGGGTCGTGTCGGGGATGCCGCGCTCGGGCACGTCGATGATGATGCGCGCCCTCATCGCAGGCGGCCTCGAGCCGTACTGGAACCCCGACAAGGACGCCGAGCTCGCCAAGATCGCCGCGCCGAGATACCACCCGAACCCGAACGGCTACTTCGAACCAGGCCAGGCGCGCCACACCCGAGCGTTCCCGCGGCTCATCGACGGGAAGCTCGTGAAGCTCATGGGCGTCGGCCCCGCCGAACCACGGTTCCGTCAGGCCGCCCCGATCCGGGTCGTGTGGATGCGTCGCCCGCCAGCCGAGATTCGGGCGAGCCACCTCGCGACCTTCGGGCGGTGCCCGCCGTGGACGGCCGACAACCGGTACCCGACGATCGCCGCCGCGAGGATCGCTCACCAGACCTCGGTCCCGTGGGTCGAAGGGCTCGCCGTGGTCGACTACCCCGATGTCACCGACCCCGCTACCCGCCTCGAGCAGTTCGAACGACTCACCGCCGAGGGCTGGCCGATCGACCCCGAGGCCGCCGCGGCGACGATCGACGGGGCGCTGCATCGCCACCGGGCCGAGGGCTAGGACTACGCTGACCTCAGCCGCTACCCCCGAGGAGGCACCGTGAGCTGCGGGTGCGATGAGGTCTGCAACTGCGCTGTGGTCGGCGGGAACTGCGTCCAGGTCGTCGGCGACGGCCGGCCCACGTCGCCGTACACGGTCAACGTGGTGGTCTCGGCCGACGCCGACAACGCCATCTCCTGCGAACCGAACGGCCTCTTCGGCCAGAACGGCGTCGTCACCGCCGACACCGACTGCATCGACCTGAGCGGCACAGGCAAGATCGGCGACCCGATCACCGCCGACGTGGTGATCTCACCCGACTCCGGGAACCGCCTCGAGTGCCGGGCGAACGGGCTGTACGCCTACCCGTGCCCCGACATCTACTGCTGCTGCGACGCCCCGTCGTTGCCGATCAACGCCACGTCCACGACGTTCAATCTCCCCCCCGGCTGCGATCTCGAGATCGCCGACGGCGACTGGCGGGTCAACATCGAGATCCTCATCGTTCTCGAGTGGGACCCGAACCAGGCTGGGGCGCTCATCGAGCTCGGCGCGTCCTACGACGTCACGGGCCTCTGCACCCTCCCCGACGTGTTCAACGTCACCTGCGACGCCCCTCAGCTCGTCACTCAGTTCCGAACCGGCGGCCCCGGCTCCGCCGAAATCGAGACCCTGTTCTTGATCAGCAGCTTCGACGTGACTGGCCCGCTCTCCGTCACCGTGGTCCCACAGATCGTCACCGGGGTTTCTCACGCGGCGATCGTCACCGCCGAGGACTACACGGTCACCGCCATCGTCGGCCAGGTCCCCGCGGACCAGCCGAACAACCTCTGCACGGTCTGCGCGCCCTGATCGCGATGAAGTACCTCCTCTTCGGCCACCCCCGGGGCGGCACCTCGACCGCTATGCGTGGCCTCTACTTCGCCGGCATGAACGTGTGGCGCGATGTCCGTCGCGACCAGAAGGCTCATCGCGACGCCGACCGGGAAGGCTTCACCAAGCACCCGAACCCCTACGGGTTTTGGGAGGTCCCCTACGGCGTCGGCCGCGAGCACGACTGGCCGAACAACCTGCCCGACGGGTGGGCGGCGAAGGTGTTCGCCCCCACGATCCGCCAGCTCCGCGACCGCGGGACCGGCGAGTGGATGGTCGCCTACCTCACCCGCGACCCCGACGAGATCGCTGCCAGCTACCGGCGAATGATGGGCCGCCCCACGATGCGTTGGCGCACCGCCGACCAGTACCACGCCCGAGTCGACCAGGACATTGCCCGCCTCGAGGCCATCGGTTGCGTCGTGTCGGTCACCCGCCTCGACTACAACGCCATGTGCGCCGACCCGCCTGCCTCCACGATCGCCGAGTACCAACGCCTCGCCGACGCCGGCTGGCCGCTTGACCCCCGAGCCGTCGCGGAGCTCATCGACCCGGCGTTGCGCCGCAACGTGAGGGAGGCCGACCTTGCCACGGTGTAAGTGCCAAGAGGTGTGCTTCTGCTCGCTCGAGCTCGACGCCGACGAGACGTGCCTGTCGCTCACGGGTGCGGGTACCGGCGACGATCCGTACACGTTGCTCGGCGTCATCGACCCCGACGTGGCGAACGAAGTGGAGTGCCGGCCGAACGGGCTGTGGATGGGCCGTGACGACAACGTCGCCGACACCGACTGCATCGACCTCACCACCGTCGAGCAGCCAGGGATCGCGTCAAAGATCCTGACCGCCGACTTCATCATCTCGCCCGACGCCTGCAACGTCCTCGAGTGCCTCCCCCCGGGCGACGACCCCGACATCGACAGCGCCGGGCTGTGGGCGCGCCCCGGACCGCAGGAATGGTGCTGGTGCCTCACCCCCGCTTCGCCCGATGGGCAGCTCATCGGCCCGGGTGAGGTGGAGATGCTCGGCCCCGAACCGGACGAAGAGACCGAAGACAACGGGCTGCGGTTCACGATCATCGAACCGGGCTGCTACCGGCTCATCCTCAAGGGCGAGGTCTATCTGGCATGGACCCCGAACCAGGCTCCCGGCACGGTCGGCGCGTCAGTCCAGGTTGGGATCTCGCCGGTGTCGCCGTTCGACAACTGCCTGTTCGTGGACCCTGAGTTTGGCGAATACATCTACCAGTACGCCGTCTGCGATCCAGCCGCGTGGCGCACCCTCTACCGGATCGGCGGCGTGCTCGCTCCCGACGAGACCCAACACATCCCGTTCATGGCGTCGTTCGATTACACGATCACCGATGCGCTCGCCCCGACCGTGATCCAACCGCGCATCGTGGTCGGCAACATCGGGACCGGTCCCACAGATCTGCGGGTCACGGGCGGCACCGCGAAGGTCATCATGGGCAGCCCGCCGGCGCATCAGCTCGGCGACAACAACTGCTCGAGCTGCTACGGGTACTCCAAGACCGGGACGTTCTATTCGGTCCCGAACACGACGACCACCGCGTCGACCACCACCACCACGACGGGCGGCGCTGGCCTGTTCCTCAACATGGGCGAAGCTGGGATCAACCCGGGGTGGGTCATGCGCTGCGACCCGGGCACCGGGACCGTGATCGTGCCCCGCCGCTACGACTGGGGCACCCAAGCCTTCAACGGTGAGGCGATGACCTCCGACCCGGTGGCCGGCTTGCTCTACCACATCGGCGGCGGCGGCGGCGGCCCGCTGATGTCGGTCGACCCGAACACCCTCGCGACCGGCTCGGTGGCGATCGGCCCCCCGACCGGACCGCCGCTGGGGATGGCGTGGGACGGCACCGACGTGTGGCTGTCGGACGCCAACGCCATCCTCTACTCGATCACGCTCGCCGGGGCCGTCACCACCGTGGGGACGATGGACGAACGGATGCCGGGCATCGAGTGGATCGGCGCGACGTTGTGGGCGGTCAACCGTGACTGCTCGCTCCTCTACGAGATCGACTCGAGCGACGGATCGACCCTCGCCACCACGCCGATCACGTTCGTCTCAGGTCCGCAGACCCCCGACTTCGCTCACGGCCTCGCCTACGACGGGGCCGATCTCTACATCTCGTACGCGCTTCCCGAGACCGGGTTCGGGAACTATCGCCGCCGCCTCGGGGTCATCGACACGTCGAACGGTGAGCTCGCCGATGTCGGCCAGTTCACCAACGCCGGCAATCCCGGCGGCTGGCAGGTGTCCGACCTCGCTTTCCTGTGACCCATTACCCTGAGCCTCGAAGCCCTCGAGTAGATAGGTCCAGCAGCCCATGTCGATGAGCGAACCATGCCTAGCGGAAAGCTGCGGGCTGATGTGGAGCGGCGAAGGCAACCCCGGCTCGCTTCTCCAGCTCGACATCGATCTCAGCGGCGAACCGAACCAGGCGATCGAGTGCCGGGCGAACGGGCTGTACGGGGAGCGTTGCGAAGTCTCGGCGGTGGCGTGCAACGGGGTGAAGATCGCCCCACAGGACGGCGGGAACTGGACCCACCAGATCGACGGCCAGGCGTTCGCCAGCACGCAACCCGGCGGGTTTGCGTTCCTCGACGCAGGCTTCGCGGGAGCCATCTCCGAGGAGCTCTACCAGAGCGCGTCGATCGGGGTGACTCTCGACGGGTGCGTCCCGTCGATGGTCTTCTACAAGATCCAGCTCGGGTCGGTTCGGGCTGAGGGGGGCGGGACTACCCGGTGGGAGCTGCAGGACACGGCGTCGATCAACAACGGGCCGTTCAGCACCATCGGGTTCGCCGTGTGGGACAACAGCCTCACCGGCAGCTTCGGGGACTACGGGTTCTATCCCGACCTCGATGGTTCGACGCTCGGCCTCGCGACCGCTTCCGGTAGTAGCTTCAATCTCTCCTTCCGGCGAGAGGTTCTGCTCACCTTGCCCTTCGGCGGTTTCGGATCTGGCAACATCGAGTTCGCGCCGACCATCATCGAAATGCGATTCCTAGCGATCTCGGGGACGTGAGGAGAACCAAATGGCGAACCCCTGCATCACCGACACCGACTGCATCGGCCTCAGCCTCGATGACGAGGGCAACCTCCGAGCTGACCTGATCATCTCGCCCGACGCCGACAACCAGCTCGTCTGCCTCGATGACGGTCTCTTCGGGAACATCTGTCCGATCTCAGTCGTGGCGTGCAACGGGCTGCTCAAGCTGCCCGACGGGCTGTGGGCGCACAAGCTGTCCCGCAACATCGCGCAGTCGCAGTTCGGGTCGGTGACCGTCGGTGTTTCCTCGGGTGGCGGGAACATCACCCTGCAGAGCGGCACCCAATCGATCAAGAACACGGGGTGCGCGCCGGCGCTCATCTACCGCAACATCGCCTTCGGGACCACCCATGTCACGGCGATGACGGCGGGCGGACGAGTCGAACTCGAGGCGCAGGTGCGGATCGACGGTGGCCCGTGGAACGACTACGGCTTCGCGGTGCTCCAGAACTTGACCGGCGTGGGCGGCCTCGAGCATGCGTGGTGGCCGGTCCCGGCGATCGACATCGGGTTCGCGACGCTGGCGGCCGGGGCGACTCAGTCTGTTGAGTGGCGGCGGCGCGCCGAGGCGACCTCGGGGTCTTGCACGGTGAACTACCAGACGGTGTTCATGTGGACGAACGTCCTTTCGATTTCGGGGCTCTAGGAGGAACCGATGAGCACGACCAGCAGGTACTTCGAAAGCGCCACGGGTGTCGCAGAGGTGACGATCGAGCGTGGCGACGAGATGGTGGCGATCGCGAACGGTCACGTCCTGGCCGACGAGGCGAGCCCCGAGGGGTCGCCGCCGGCCGCCGGGTGGACCGAGGTGACGCTCACGCAGCTCCGAGCGAAGACGCAGGAGCTGAAGGACGCTGCAGCTCTGGTGAAGGCCGACGCGATCACCGAGCGGGCGCAGGCGATGGAGGACGCGTACACCGATCTCGTGGCCGCCGGGGTGACGGCCGCGGCCGCTTCGACCCTCACCGGCTACACCCCGCCCGAATGATTCTCGCCGACCACAACTGGTGGCACGCCTGGGGCGAGCTCACGGTCTGGTTCGCCGGGTTCGTGACCGCGCTCGGGCTGCTGTCGCGCACCAAGCCGGCCCGCTGGCTGTGGCGTCAGGTCGTGTCGGAGCCGATCACCGAATGGTTCCGCGAGAACGGCGGCGAGATCATCGAGGAGAAGGTCGGCAAGGAGTTCGCCTCGAACGGTGGAGCGTCGTTGCGGGACGCCATCGACGGCCTCAAGTCGGGCCAGGACACGCTGACCGAGTGGACGGGGGAAGCCCAATCGGGGCAGCAGAAGCTGGTCGACGGGATCGAAGCGAACCGGGGGGCGATCGTGGAGATGTCGGCCGGGATCTCGACCACCCTGTCGGACCACGGGGGGCGGATCACCTCCCTCGAGACTCGCCACAGCGACGTGATGGAAGCCATTGAGCGGCTCCACAAGTGCGTGGAGCGTAGGCTAGGGGGCGACCACGACACGGGTGACCGGCGGCGCGACGAAGACGCCGAGGTGCTCGAGGAGGCTGAGAAGCCATGACGGAGATCACGCTCGACCCCACGGTTGTCGCCCTCGTCGGCGGGGCGCTCGTCCCGGTCCTGACCGGGCTGGTCACCAAGCTCAACTCCTCGACGGGCTGGAAGGCCGCCGCCGCTCTGGTCCTTTCGGTGCTCGTCGGTGTTGCCACCACGGCGACCGAGGCGGCGAGCTTCACCCCCGAGCAGATCATCGAAGCTGCGGGGATCGCCTTCGCGGCGAACGTGACGACCTACATCGGGATGTGGAAGCCGATCGGCAAGACCGATCAGGTTCCGCTCCAGAACGTGACCGCCGGGTTCGGTCTCGGCAAGGCTGCCTGAGGAGGCAACATGGCGAAGTACCGGATTGCGATCGCGACCTCGGCCTACCCGGGTCTGAAGCGCGGCGACATCGTGGACGAGGAGCCCGGGGCGAAGGCCACGCGGGCCCGAGTCGAGAAAGGCGTTCTCCAGAAGGTCGATGGCTCGGCCGGGGTGACGGCCCCGCCGCCACCGCCAGAGGATCCGCCGGCCGATCCGCCGGCCGATCCGCCAGCCGATCTGCCCGCGGAGACCGAGGAGGCCCCCAAGGGCCGCAGGTCGTCCAAGAGGGGCGATAGTGGTGCCGAGGACCCGAGCGGTGACGCCGAGGGCAACAGCGGCCACTGAGGCCGTCTGACGGTCGCTGGACGTTCACGGTCCCTCGACCCTGGCGACCTGCGGTTGTACGCTCCCTCGCATGGCTTGCGGATGTGGCAAAGGTAAGAAGGCGACCACCGCCGAGGAACCCCTGATCTTGGGGGAAGACTTCGGCGAGTCGCGCCAGGTGCGGGCCACGGTCCACATCCTCGGGATCGCCGCGCAGGAAGTGGCGTGGGTCCGGGGGTCGAAGGTGGACTTCTACATCGAGCACCAGTGGCTCCAAGCCGTCACCAACTGAGGAGAGAGCGAATGCCCGAAGAGGACGAGATCGACATCGCCGCCGCCGCTGACGAAGCAGCGAAGCTCGAGGCCCCGGACCGGGTGCCCGAGGACGACGACGACGCCCACCCCGAAGACATCCCCGCCGAGCTCATCGAGCTGTCGGTGGCGCTGGACACCGGGGACGCCGAGAGCACCGCGGCCGCCGCGGCCGAGCTCGCGACGATGGGGGGCCAGGCATGAGTACCCTCACCGACCCGCTGACCGGCGAGAAGTTCTCGTACCTCACCCGCGCCGAGTGGGGCGCTCGCCCGCCGAAGTACCGCAACGGGCTGGCGTCGACGGCGAACGGTGTGTTCATGCACCACACCGTCACCAGCATCGCGCCGGCCGCTTCGATCTGGCGTGCCGTCCAGAACTTCCACATGGACACCCGAGGCTGGGCCGACGTGGCCTACTCGTTCGGGATCGATGTGGTGACCGGCCAGATCCTCGAGGGGCGCGGCATCGGGATCGCGGGCGGTCACACGGCCGGCTACAACTCCTCGTCCCACGCGATCTGCTGGATTGCGAACACCGACGACGTGAACCCGACCGCGGCAGCGAAGCGGGCGTGGCTGGCGGTGCTCCACACGATCGAGGCCCGCTACGGCAACGGCCCCGAGCGCGGGCACCGCGACGTGGCGCAGACCGGCTGCCCTGGCGGCTACGGGTACACCTGGCTCAAGGCCGGGTTCCCGACCTCGGGATCGCCGGGCGAACCGCCGCCGCCGCCGCCTCCTCCGCCGCCTTCGGGTACTCGGGTCCTCGCCAAGGGCATGGTCGGCGACGACGTGAAGCAGTGGCAGACCCGGCTCGCCGGGCGCGGATACTGGATCGCCGCGGACGGTGCGTTCGGTGATCTCACCGAGGGCGTGACGAAGTGGTTCCAGGAGGGCCGCAAGATCGATGTGGACGGCAAGGTCGGTCCGCAGACCCTCGCGTCGATGACCGCAGCGGAGAAGGAGAACTGGAAGCCGTCGCTCGGCGGCCCGGTCAAGCCGACCCCGCCGGCGACCGCTGGTCCTCCGTGGCCGGGCCGGTACCTGAAGAGGGGGATGTCGGGCAACGACGTCCGGGTCTGGCAGGCGCGCATGAAGCAGCGCGGTTGGAACCTCGCCGCGGACGGCCAGTACGGACCCGCGTCGGAATCGGTGTGCCAGAAGTTCCAGGCCGAGAAGCGTCTCGGGGTCGACGGCATCGTGGGTCCGGCGACGTGGGACGCGACGTTCAACTCGCCGATCACCTGACCGCAGCGGGGCGGCTGTAGGAAGGAGACCCCGGCCCTCGCGGGTCGGGGTCTTCCGCGTAGCAGCAGAGCTACAGTCCGGCGATGGCCGCCCACACCTCTGACGATCCCGAGCTCGACGCGTTGCTCGAGGGGGTGATGCCGGGACTCGTGTTCCCGACCGACGGGCTGCCGTTGCCTCCCGAGCCGTCGGCCGGCGACGTCCAGAAGCTGCTCGCCGCGACGGACTCCGAGCTCGCCGAGACGACCCGCGACTATTACCGGGCGCGCCGAGCGAAGGCGCTGGCGGTGATCCGGTGGAACCAGCACCTCGATCGGACGTTGGTGAACCTGGCGAACGCGTCACCCGAGCGGCGAGGCGCGCAGGCGGATCGGGAGGCGTTGGCGCGGCGTACTCGGCTGAACCGCGACAGCGAGGAGATGGGCGACTCGTTGTGGCGGGCGTCGATCATCCTCGAGGAGCACGTCGAGGCCGTGAAGGAGCACCTCTACTCGGTGCGGGCGCGGTACTCGGGCCTCCAGTCGCTGCTGCGGTCGGTGGTCGACATCCCGCTTTGAGGCCCCGAGGGCGGGGTGAGCGGGGAAGGAATCCGAGGTTTCTTTCCGGCCCCCCCGGAAGGCCAGTAGTGGCGCGGGTTTCCGAGACCCCCCATCTGGCGCTGTAGTTGACTCGACTACAGATGCACGGTATCTTGTGGACATGGAAACCACCACCACCCCCACCACCGAAGAGGTCACCGAAGCCCTGCGCTCGGCCCTCATCGACGCCGGCTCCGACGCCCACGGCATCGCCGATCAGCTCGCCGAGGACTTCGGCGTGAAGGTCACCGGCTGGACGCAGGCCCTGAGCACGACCCTCACGGTCACCCTCCCCGCCGACATCGACGCCGACGAACTCGCCGAGATCGCCGACATCGCCGACAGCATCGACTTCGGCCCCCGCTGAAGCGCCCGACCAACTCACCAAGGAGACCCCGACATGGGAGCATACGACTTCACCACAACCAGCCTCGGCAAGACCGCCGAGCAAGCCTTCGACCGGGCGGTCCGCGACGCTCAGTACGAGTACGGCCACGGGGGCTACACCGGCTCCATCGCCGAGAAGCACGACTTCGTACTGGTCGCCACGCCGAAGGGCACCAGCGCCGAGCGGCTCCTCGCCAAGACCTACGACGCCCACGCGGCGCTCGAGGCCGAGGCTGGCACCGAGTGGGCGCGGAAGGCCACCGCCAAGGAGCGCAAGGCGCTCGCCTACCTGCGAGAGAAGCTCGGCCACCAAGCCGACCGGTGGATCGAAGCGGCCGAGGGCGACAAGTGGGGGCCAGCCGCAGCGATCGAGGTGACCGGCAAGCGCGCCGCCGAGATCAAGGCCCGCGCGGGCCGCAAGGGCACCCACGACAAGGTCTTCACCTTCACCGGCTACGCCTCGAGCTGACGCCGAAACCGACCACCACCACCAAACAAGGAGAACCCCAATGGGCTACACAACCACCTTCGAAGGCGAGATCAAGATCGAGCCTCCGCTCACCGACCGCCAGGCCGAGCGCCTGAACGCCGCCGCCGAGGCGGCGCGCGACGACGGGGTCCAGCCGACCCGGTACGCGACGAACTGCGACTGGCGGGTCTACGACCACGGCTCGGCGATCCGCTGGGACGAGAGCGAGAAGTTCTACGACGCCGCGGCGTGGATGGTCTGGATGATCAGCCAGCTCCCCGACACCCGCACCGCCAACGGGGCGATCGCCGCGGAGGGCGAGGAGCCGGGCGACCAGTGGCGGCTCCGGGTCGTGGACGGGAAGGTCTTCGTGGACGAGGGCAAGGTCGCCTACGCCGAGTCGGGAACCCCGCTCACGATCGACTGACCCGATAACCTCGCCCGCATGGCATGTGGATGCGGCAAGGGGAAGGCAGCGGCGAGGGCGGCGACGCCGAGGGCCGCGCGACGTGGGGCAGGTGAGACGCCCCGAGCGACCCGTGCTGCGTCGCCGAACTCGGTGCCCGCGGGTACCCGCCGAACCGTGGACTCGGAGAAGTCGAAGCGTCGGGTGCTCTACACGGTCATCCCTCGCAACGGGGCCGAGCAGGTCACGTTCGATCGGCTCGAGGACGCCCGAGCGTTCGCCCGCGAGAACGTGGGCAGGGTGGAGATCTCTCGGCGATGAGCTGGGGAGCGGGCGGCCGACCCGGTGGCGGGGGGCCAGCGGCGACTCCTCGCAGCTTCGCCGGGTGGAAGCACCGGTCATCATCCTGCGGCAGCTCGATGGTGGTCCGGCCGCTACACCGAACCGGTTGCCTGGCTGTAGTTCGCAGAGCTACGGTGGGGGCCGACGCCGAGCTGGCAGGAGTTCCTGTCACACCCCCTGCGTAGGGTGGACGTATTAGGAGGATCCGAATGGACCGCACACCTCGCTTCACCCCCCGACCATCGCACCGAGCCCTACCGGGCCAGTGCGGGACGATCGCCAAGGCGATCCGCGAAGGTCGGGCCTCCCCCGAGATCGGCCAGTCGACCCATTCGGGTCGCTGCGTCGATCCCGAGGAGGGGACCATCGACTGCATCTGCGGTCTCGATGAGGGCCACCGGCTCGCCGTCGAGGCCCGCTGCGTGGCCGCCGGCGTCGACTACCTCTGATCCACCAACCCAAGGAGAACCATCATGGCCGCACGGCCGTACCAACTGCATGCCCGCAAGGAGATCGTGACGGTCGAGAACATCGACCGGCCCGTCACCTCGTTCTCGACGCTCGAGGCGGCCGAGGAAGAGGCTGCGCTGTGGGCGAAGGCCGGGTTCGCCGTCGAGGTGATCGACACCTCCAAGGGCGAGACGCCGACGATCGCCACCGAACCTGCTGGCGACGCCGACGACGAGACCGACGGCGACGCTGACCCGCTCGATCCCGACGACCAGCAGGCCGCCGGGTTCTGATGGACGACCCCGAAGACCTTCTCGACTGGCCCGAGGACTACGCCGATTGGGGCGAGAACGGTCCACCGGACCAGGACAACGCCGACCGGCTCCTCCGAGGGCTGCGAGCCGTCACCCGCCGGCGAGACGAGTTCCTCGACGTGGCGAACCGTCGCCGCGCCGAGCTCGACGCCCGGATCGCCGAGGTGGTCGGCCCGCTTGACCAGCAGGTCGCCGACATCACGTTCCAGCTCGAGCAGTACCACGCCGCGGTGCTCAGCGTCGCGCCGAGCCAGACCACGGTGAAGCTCCCCCACGGGACGCTGAGGGCGAGGGCTGGCGGCGTGTCGTGGGAGATCGAGGACGAGGAGGCGCTTCGGGCGTGGCTCAAGGAGAACTGGCCGGCGTTGCTTGAGCCGCAGGAACCTCCGAAGGCGAAGCTCAACCGCAACGAGATGAAGACCGCGCTGAAGGAGGGCGCTGTGGTGGACCGCAAGAAGGGCGGCCAGGTGCCCCGCGATGAGGAAGGGACGGTGGTCGATCCGAAGACCGGCGAGGTCGTCCCGGGCCTCCGCATCGTGGCGAAGGACACCGGCTTCTTCATCGACTAGCCGTAGCCGATCCGACAACAAGACCGGGTGGATGCCCCGTAGCGTGAGGTGCTACGATCCACCTTCCGACCAAGCAACCTGATGACAAGGAGATGCCCATGCCTGGCATTGATGAGAACTACGCCTCACCCGGTTTGCGGTGGGGCCTCCTGCTCGAGGATCACCCGGGCGCGACCTACGAGTTCGCGCTGCTCACGGGCGACCAGATCCCGAACGGAGGGGTGCCCGCGAGCTACGGCGGCGAGCGCACGTTCTGCGTGGCGACGATCACCTTCCCCGAGGGGTCGACGCTCGCTCCGGTGACCGCGTACAAGCCGGTCCCACCCGAGGGCGAGGCCGACGACTGGAACACGCTCTGCACGAAGACGCAGGGCCGGGCGCTCAAGAAGGCCGGGTACCCCGACAACCTCAAGGATTTGAAGGCGCTGGTGCTGTGGCGTCAGCGCAACGCCGAGGTCCACGCGATCGGCACCGCGGCGTCCGATGGGCGCGCGACGCTGGCGATCGGGTCGGGTGAGGCGGTCACGCAGGCGCTCGAGGCGGCGGGAACTTCGTCGCCGGATGGGCGCTCCGGTGATGACGATGACGGGTCGGGCGACGCCCCGCATCCCGAGACCGTCGCGCAGATCCGTGAGGCGTTCGGCGAGGTCGACGCCGAGGTGCAGGCGAAGGCGAAGGCGTGGGCCGATGAGGCCGGGTTCGATCTGCTCGCCCCGCCGACCGAGGAGACGGCGTCGAAGGTGCTCACGAAGCTGCGGGCGACGCTGGCGAAGAGCGCCGATGATGAGGTGGTCGACGCCGAGCTGGTCCCCGAGGGGGTCGACCCGGCGACGGGTGAGCTGCTCGAGGGCGACGCTGCGATGGTCGCGGAACTGGTCGCGGGCCTCAACGCCGACGAGATGAAGCTCTACGAGGGCTACCTCGCGACGATCGGTGCGCCGGCGACGCTCGGCGAGATGACCGAGGAGCACATCGGGCTGGTCATGGAGTGGCTCGAGGCCGGTGAGAACGTATGAGGACGCTCCAGTTCAAGGTCGTCGGGCTGACGTTCGTTCCGGGCTACCCGGACAACCTGTACCGGTTGCAGGAGGTCGCCGCGGAGCGTTACCTCACGGGGCCGTCGGCGAGCTTCGGCGATCACGACGCGCCCGAGCCGCTGCCGGTGGTGCTGATCCGCGACCCGGACAACAAGTACGACGCCAACGCGATCGAGGTCCACGTTCCGGCGCTCGGCCGGCACGGGATGATCGGCCACGTCCCTGCGAAGGATCCGGCGATCGCGTCGAAGCTCGCGCCGCTCCTCGACAAGGGCGAGGTGTGGAAGGCGGGGATGACGGCCGTGCTCGTCCACCCCGACAACCCGGACAACCCGGGCATCGAGATCCGCTGCGAGCGGCAGAGCTGACCCAAGGACTGCACCGGTTGAACGAGGCCCTGGCCGGTGGAGGTAGAACACCGGGCCTCACCAATCCAGAAGGAGCCAGCGATGGCAAACGACAACACCGTCACGGTGATCGGGAACGCGACTCGTGACCCCGAACTCCGGTTCACCAACAGCGGCCAGGCGGTCGCCAACTTCGGCATCGCCTACAACAAGCGGAAGAAGAACTCGAGCACCGGCGAGTGGGAGGACCAGGACCCGGCGTTCTTCAACGTGACCGTGTGGGGCCAGATGGCCGAGAACGTCGCCGAGTCGATCTCGAAGGGGACGCGCTGCGTCGTCTTCGGCCGGCTCGATCAGCGGTCGTGGGAGACCAAGGAGGGCGACAAGCGTTCTCAGGTCGAGATCATCGCCGACGAGGTGTGCGCTTCGATGCGCTGGGCGACCGTGGACGTGACCCGCAACGAGAAGCGCGACGGCGGCGGCGACGGGAACCGTGGCGGTGGTGGGAACCGTGGCGGCTCGAGCGGCGGCAACCAGGGCAACCAGGGCGGCGGCAACGGCGGCGGGTTCAACCCCGACGAGGAGCCCTTCTAGCCGAGCGGGCTGGGGGCCGCCGGCCAAAGTGTCGGCGCGCCCCTGGGCCTCGGCCTGCTTCGACCGATGACTGATCCCACGACTTCGCGGACGCTCCAGTTCGGGCTGACCTGCCACGCCTGCGGCGAACCCCTTGTGTTCCTCGGGGCCGGCCACGGGACCGGGGACGGGACGATGAGGCGCGCCCGGGTGTGGTGCGTCGATTGCGACAACGGGTTCGTGCTCACCCTCACGATGCGGGCGATGTCGCCGACCGAGCGGGCCGTCCAGAAGGGCGAAGAGGTCCCCGAGCTCGCCCCGAGGTTGCGGCCACACGAGGGCGACGGCGAGCTGGGGCGCGAGCCGGTGGACCGGACGGGGCCGAGGGCGGGGGCCAGGGCGTTGCGCTCGAGCGCCCCGGTGGACCTTCCCGCCGGGGATCACGGGACCCGGTACGCGTACGAGCGGCACGGGTGCCGGTGCGACCCTTGCACCGATGAGCAGACGGCGTCGAAGCGCCGCTACCTCGAGCGGAAGTCGGCGTGATTCGGGGCGGCGACGCCGAAGTTCTTTCCGGGTTTCTCCCGCGACCCCGAGTTTCCCGCGTCACACAGCGGGTTTCTCGGATGCCAGCGAGGCTAGGTTTCCTTGACTCCCTGTAGCCTTATCGGTTACAGTGATTACATGAAGAACCACACGAACACCGCAGCCCGCAACGAGATCACCTTCGAAGGTGACACCTACGAGACGGCAACGCTCGCCACCGAGCTCGCCGCCCTCATCGAGAGCGCCGATCGGGACTACCGAGACCTCGCCGTCGAGCTGGTCGAAGCCCTCGGCGTCACCGTCGAGACGGCCATCACCGGCCGGAACGTCACCGTCACGCTTGACGCAGACGTGGACGTCGCTGGAGTGATCGACCTGCTCAACGCCGCCGACGTTGACTACAGCGACCGCTGAACCTCACCACCGAGAACTAGGAGCCACACCATGAGCACCGCACCCTTCATCACCCGCAGCCTCGAGGTCGCAGCAGTGGCCGACGAGGAAATCCTCGCCTTCACCCGGCCCGGCTGGAGCGAGTACGTCGCCCGCTTCGAAGCGGCCAAGCTCGCCGCTCACAAGGGGATTCCGGTGCGGCACCGCCACAACGGCGAGGACACCCTCGTCTACATCGACCACCTCGAAGAAGGCTGAGGCGTAGCTCCAGCGGCTACGCTCGGGGCCGATGAGCCTCGAACGCAAGACCCCGATGCGGCGAGACGGCGAGGGGGCGCGGAAGTTCGCGAACCAACGGTCGTCGCTGAGTAATGGCGGATCGAACCTGAAGCGGACCCGGATGAAGCCGAGGTCGGCGAAGCGGTCGAAGGTCATGGCCGACGACCGGGTGCCGTACATCCAGTCCTTGATCGAGGCGGGCGTCGGGTGCGAGATCGGCCCGATGCTCACCGAGGCAGCCTCTCTGTTGGCCGCTGAGGGCATCGAGGTGCGATGCGGGGGCCACATCGAAGGGCTGCATGAACGGCGCAAGCGGAGCGCTGGGGGCTCGCTGACGGCCCGCGAGAACCTGATCCCGGCGTGCAACTGGTGCAACGGGCTGGTCGAGGACGAACCTCGGGTGGTGCGGGAGCTGTTCGGCGTCGCGCTGGTCCTTCGACCAGGGGACGCCGACTACGACCGGATGGGCGCTCGGGCCGATCGGGGGCTGTGATGCCGTCCGGCCGGCCGAAGACACCGAAGGCGCTGGTCGATTCGATCCTCGCTGATCTCGAGGAGCCGATCTCGGCGGCGATCGCTGATCTTCATCCCGATGCCGGCGACCCGGTGGCGCTCGCGAAGACGGTCCTGGCGACCGAGGTGTTGCAGATGATGGTCTGGCAGGTGGTCGAGGGGGCCAGCTCGGCCGACTGTGGGCAGCGGCTCGCCGACGCGGTGACCGAGCTCGGGCTGATGGCCGAACGGCTCGAGGCGGCGCAGCGGACGATCCGTCGGGTGGAGAAAGGCCTTCCGGGGAAGAAGGAAGCGGCGGCGGCGATGGAACCGCAAGCGCAGCTCGAGGCGATCGGCGGGCTGATCGCGGCGAGGGTGCCGCACGAGTTCCGTGGCCGTGAGCATGAGCCGATCGGCGCGGTCGCGCTCGACGTGCTCGACAAGCGGTTGCCGGGGCGTGACCCTCGGGGGTTGCTCGCTTCGGAGGGGTGGCCTGGCCGGCGCAAGGCAGCGAAGACCGAGTCGATCGAGATGCCGGGGCGCTGAGATGGCTGGCTGCGCTGTCGAGGGGTGCGTCGGTCGCCACTACGCCAAGGGGTACTGCTCGGCCCACTACCGCCGGCTGAAGCGCCACGGCGATGTGCTCGCTGGGCGGGCGATCGGGCAACGCAAGACGACCCCGCCGCTCGAGCGGTTCGAGTCGCACATCGACCGGGGCGGCCCTGGCGGGTGTTGGCTGTGGACCGCGTTCTGCAACGACGACGGGTACGGCAGGTTCTGGCCGAAGCCTCGGTGGATGGTCCCCGCCCACGCCTTCGCCTACGCGGTGTGGCGCGGCCCGATGCCGGCGGGGACCGAGCTCGACCACACCTGTCGGACCCGCAACTGCGTGAACCCGGACCACCTCGAGGCGGTCACGCACCACGAGAACCTGTTGCGCTCGCCGAACACCTTGGCGTCGATCAACGCCGCGAAGACCGAGTGCGCTCAGGGCCACCCTTATGACGACGAGAACACGATGCATGCTCACGGTAGGCGCTACTGCTTGGCGTGCATCGGCGAGAGGAGCAGACGTGGCGAAGCGGTTGACCAATGAGGAGCGGCAGCTCCGGTCGATCTCCGAGAAGGCGTTGCAGAGCTGGATCATCGATCTCGGCAAGATCGGCGGCTGGCGGATCTGTCACTTCCACGACTCGCGCCGGCAGGTCGCGCCCGGCGTGTTCGTCGGCGACAAGGAGGCGAAGGGGTTCCCTGACACGGTTCTGATCCGGCCGCCCGAGATCATCTTTTGGGAGCTGAAGCGTGAGGGGCCTCCTTCGGCTGCGAAGCCGACGCCCGAGCAGGAGCGATGGCTGGCCGAGCTCAGCGCGTGTGGTCTCGAGGCGCGGGTGGTGCGACCGTCGGACTTCGAGGGGTACGTCAAGGAGCGGCTCCTTCGCCCCCGCGAGGGCGGGCTGACCACGGTCCCGAGGGATCCCCCGCTGTAGTTGCATCGGCTACACCGGATCGGGTAGGGTGGTCCCATGATGAACCACACGAACCCCGAACCCCCCCGGTGGCGGCCTCGCCTCGGCGGCCTCCCCTGGGCCGGCGAAGTCAGCGACGACCAGCTCGGCGAATGGGGCTGGCCGGTCCTCAGGACCGAGAAAATGATGGGGACCACGATAACTGTCCGCGAAGGCATGCACCGCCACCTCGCGGTCCATGAAGCGTGGGGCGCTCACCTCCTCAACGTCGGCGGCACGAACTCAGCGTGGCTCGACTGGCGGGAACAGAACCCGCAGGGGCCTCGGGGCAGCTTCGATCACGAAGTCCACGCGTGGCTCACCCGCCAACGGCAACCCGCCGCGGCGTGAAGGCCGACCGTCTCGCCGGACTGCTCGTGAAGCAGCTCGAGGGCGACCGGCCGATCGACGGGCCGACCCGCGCCGCGGTCCTCGCCGCGGACCGCGGCCGGTGCGTCGCGTGCGGGTCCCGAGCGGACCTGACGATCGACCACATCTGGCCCCGCGCTCGAGGAGGCATCACCACCCGGCGCAACCTTCTGGCGCTCTGCCGCGCCTGCAACTCGAGCAAGGGGGACCGGTCGCCGTGGGAGTGGCGGGGCCGTCCCGGCGTCGGTCATCGGCGGCTGCGACTCGCGGCGAGAAGCATGCTTCGGCTCGCAGGTCTGTTGTAGGGTCGGCGGTCTCGGGTCCGACGCTCATGGGGCCGAGCGAATCTGAAAACGAATGGACCCCCGCGATGCGTAGCGGCACCCGGGGGTCGTGAGGAACACCCAACTAGGAGGTGCGCCTGATGGCGAATACTACCGGACCGGATCGCCATGAGGGAACCCGATGAGCATCCAAGCGCTCGCTTGGCTCATCGAGGAAGTCCCGAATCTGTACCACGACGATGAGGCGCTGAGCGCGACGCAGCGGCTGGTGCTCCTGAGCATCGCCAACCACGCCGATCGGTTCGGGGGGAACGCCTGGCCGACGATGAGCACCATCTGCCACGAAGCCGGCGTGTCGAAGCGCCGAGCTCAGGATGCGATTCGGGCGCTCGAGGAGCGGGGCATCATCTCCCGTGAGGTCAACGAGGGCGGCTCGCGTGACTGCCCGGCGGATCGTCGGCCGAACCGCTACACGATCCTGCCGCTGGCGCTCGCCGACACGAACGGCGTCGATGAGGACGGGGTGGCCGCAACGATCACCCCGACGAACGGGGTGGACGCTCCGTCACCCCCGCTGACGAACGGGGTGGACGTTCCGTCTACCCCGCGGGGTGGACGCTCCGTCACGAACGGGGTGGACGCAGCGTCCACCCAAACCGTCCTTGACCCGTCCAATGGAACCAAGAGAGACGTCGACTCGCCCGACGGCGAGCCGGGCGCGCCACGAACTCAAGCCGAGCAGGTCGCCGCGATCTTCGAAGCGTGGCGCGAGGCAACGAACCACCCGAGGGCCGTACTCGCCGGGAAGCGCAAGGCGGTCATCCTCGCCCGGCTCAAGGACGGGTACACCGAGGCCGAGCTGATCGCCGCGGTCCAGGGCATCGCGCTGAGCGACTTCCACATGGGCCAGAACGACCGGGCGAAGAAGTACGACGACATCACGCTCGCTCTCCGCGACGAGGCCCACGTCGAGGACTTCGCGAACCTCGCGATCAAGCGGCGCAAGACCGGGGGGAAGAGCTGGATGGACAGATCGACCGGTGAGCGGATGCCTGCGGGGTCGACGCCATGAGCAACCCGCGGACACCGCCAGAGAACCTCGTCGCCGAGCGTGCGCTCCTCGGGGCGTTCCTGCTGTCGACCGAGGCGGTCACCGAGGCCCGCAGGGTCGTGATGCCGGCCGACTTCTACTCGCCGAACCACGGTCAGATCTGCCACCTCGTCTACGAGATGCACGGGCGCGGTGACCCGATCGATCCGCTCACCGTCGCCGACGAGCTGCTGAAGTGCGAGTGGCTCGACCGCATCGGCGGCCCCGCCGAGCTCGTCACCCTCCTCGCGAACTGCCCGTCGACCAGTGGCGCTCCGAAGTACGCACGGATGATCGCCGAGGCGTCGCAGCTCCGGGCGATCATGCATGCCTGCGCCGACGTGATCGAGATGGGCTACGGCAAAGAGAACCCCGGCGACGTGATCGACTTCCTGCAGGCCCGCCTGGCCGCCGTCGATCTGTCGCTCGGCGCGGTCCCCGACAAGCTCTACCGGCTGGACGACTTCCTCGAGGCGTTCGATGAAGAGGGCCGGCCGCCGTGGGTCATCCCCGGGATCATCCGCGCCGGCTGGCGGGTCCTGCTCGTCGCCGCCGAGGGCGTCGGGAAGAGCGTCCTGTTCCGCCAGATCGCGATCGCTGCCGCGCAGGGCATCCACCCGCTCACCTTCGACCCGATGCCGGGCGAGCCGCCAGTCACCCTCATCGTGGACCTCGAGAACCCCGAGGACGCCATCGTGGACGTCTGCGAACCGATCCGCGACGAAGCGCTCGGCCGGGCACGCGAGAACTACAACCCGGACCGGGCGTGGCTGTGGCATCAGCCGCAGGGCATCGACCTTCGCTCGAGGGCCGGGAAGTCGAAGCTCGAGGCGGTCATCGCTCACGTCCGACCCGAGGTGGTCTGCCTCGGCCCGCTCTACAAGGCGTACCGGACAGCGCCCCACGAGTCCGATGAGCAGGCCGCTGGCGACGTCCAGTCGGTCCTCGATGACCTGCGGATCCGCTACAAGTTCGGGGTGCTCATCGAGCACCACGCGCCGAAGGGACCGAAGGGGTCGCGCGAGCTCACCCCGTATGGGACGTCGTTGTGGTTGCGCTGGTCCGAGATCGGGATGACGATGACGCCGGCGGGCGAAGACCCCGAGGACATGACGCTCATGCGGCTCGGCCGGTTCCGTGGCGATCGGGTGGAGCACACTTGGCCGAACCGGATCCTCCGGTCGAAGCCGTGGCCGTTCGAGGGACAGTGGGACGTGGGCACCACGCAACAGCCGCCCGAAGAGATGGAGCAGTTCTGATGGGATGGGATGACCCCGACGCCGATCCGATGGCCGACCTGATGAAGGTCGCGGCGTCGTGGCGTGACCAGTACGAGCATCCGCCGCCGGCCCCGCCGCTGTTCTTGACGGTCGCCGAGTACGAGGCGGCGCTCGAGCTGGCCCCGCACGGTGACCCGGATGCGATCGAGGCCCAAGCCCGAGCTCTCGGGTTCGGTGGCGTAGAGGTGATGCGAAGTGGACGGTGACCTTGCAGTCCGGTGGGGCGAGCTCGCCGACCTTGGCGATAGTGAGCTGCGCGCCCGGCTGATCCAGCGGGGCGTCGACATCGATCGTGCGGCCCGTCTCGTGAACGATCGGGACCGTAGCGCCGATGCCCGCGCCGGGATCGCCGAGGCGCTGTCGTGAGCAATCAGCGGGCAATGCGGCGGAAGCTGGCGGGGGTGTCGGGCACGTCGGCACGGAAGAAGGACCCGATGAAGAACATGCGGCGCTCGGCCAAGAAGGCGGCGGCGTCGCTCGATGGCGTGGCGGCGACGTTGGCCGAGCGGTTCGGCCCGAAGACCGACAACGAGGAGGAGGCTCCCGATGACGAAGGACCCGAAGACGGCTGAGGCGTTGCAGGTCGTGGCCCGAGTGACGACGATCGTGGTGATGGTGCTGATCTGCGCGGTGCTACTCGCCCCGGTGGTTTGGCTGGCCCGCCAGTCGTGGGAGTGGGCGCTCAGCTAAACCGAGTGGATGCGGTGTAGCTGGTCCGGCTACAGTGGTCTCCATGAGCAACCACGACCGACACGACCTGCAGCTCGGGGTACCGGCGTCCTCGCCGATCCGCCTCAGCCGGATCGACAACATCGACTCCGACCGGATCGTCCGTCGGCTCGACTGGCTGCTCGACAACCGGGCGCAGCTCGCCTACGACTGCGACAGCCGGAACCAGCTCGGCCACCTCGCCCGCCAGATCATCGGGCTGCAGCGGGCGCTGCGGGACCGGGGCATCGACCCTCGGGTCTGAATCAGACCTCGACCCACGGGGCCGACGCCTTCGCCAGCGACCAGCGCGGCCCGCGCTTCGCGTCGGGATGCTCGAAGTCCCCGGCCAGGGCGACCAGCTCGAGGCCGTACTTCGACCACCGAGGCCGGCGTCGGCTGATGGCGAACACCTCCGTGACCGCTCGGGCATCGAGCTCGGCGGTGAGCGCCGGCCAGAAGTTGACCGCCAATCCGCCGCGGTGATCGGGGTCGATGTAGAACCAGCGGACGTACCAGCCGGGGTGGCTCACCTCGGGCGACGGGTCGGGGAACTCCTCGGCGCGGAGGAACCCGTACAGGGTGCCGGGCTGCCCTTCGGTGTGGAGACCGAGCCAGATCTGTGCGGGGTCGGCGATGAACCCGGCGATCGTGTCGGCGGTCAGGTTCGGCAGCGCAGCTCCCCGGAGGCGGATGATCTCGCCGGCGTGGGCGGCCTCGAGCGGGGTCGCGGTGTAGCTCATCGGGCCATCCTACGACGCTGAAAGGACCGCCCCGAGGAGCGGCCCTTTCGTTGCAGTCCTGTTACATCGCCGACTACTCTCGGGCTTGGCCCACCTATCACGGTGGGCCGTTCGCATATCCGACCAAGGAGCGAATCCGTGAGTGATGAACCGTCGCACCAAGACCGCGGGCGTGAGCGTATCGCGAAGCCAGGGGCCGGTGTAGTTGGCCTTCTCGGCGGCGATCGCAAGCTCCGCGGTCGGCTGACGGCGAGCGGCTACCGTTGAGGTCAAGCGGCCCACCTTCACGGTGGGTCGTTTGCGTACCCGACCAAGGAGCAATCTGATGACCCCCGACCCTTCCGACAACCCGCGCGCGGCGTGGCAGAAGATCGCCGCTGGCGTTCTCGCCGTCACCCTGCTCGCCTTCGTTCTCATCCTCACCGCTCGAGCGGCCGGCGAAGACGTGATGACCACAGCGGCCGCCGAGTCGCCACCCGCCACCCAGGCGGCCACGACAACCACCGAGGCCCCTGCGACGACGACCACGATCGACCAGGCCGTCGTCACCGAGTTCCTCGACACATGGCAGGACACCGAGAACGCCGCGGCGGCCGAAGCCTTCGCAGCGGAGCAGGCCCGCCTCGAGGCCGAAGCGGCTGAGCAGGCCCGGATCGCCGAGGAGGCCCGCCAAGCCGAGCAGGCCCGCCAGGCCGCGGCCGCCCAAGCGGCGACCACCACAGCCCCGCCAGCACCACCGCCACCACCCGCGACCAACTACGGGTCCGGTGCCTGCGGCGGCGACCTGCCACCGTGCTATGTGATGATGCGCGAGTCCGGCGGGAACATCACCGCTCAGAACCCGGTGTCGACGGCGAGCGGGAAGTGGCAGTTCCTCGACTCGACGTGGGCCGGCTACGGCGGATACGCCAAGGCCCGCTACGCGCCCGAGTCGGTGCAGGACGACCGGGCACGCCAGTTGTGGGCCGGCGGCGCGGGCTGCTCGCACTGGTCCGCATGCTGACCCTCGAGGAGCGCCCGAGCTCGAGCCAAGCGAACCACCGCCCGACCGGTGACCCATGCCGATGCGGAGCGCCGTGGCGCTCACCGATCCACCTGTGCCTGCTGTGCGGCCAGACCGGTTGCGACCACGAGGAGTACGCCGAGCTCGGCCGTTGACTCACCGCCAGACCGACGGCTACGTTCCGCACCAGCGGTTCCAACCGTTCATCATCGGGAGCGCCCTCGACCCACCGTCGGGGGCGTTCGCCGTTGGGGGATCAAATCCCTTCCCTGCTCGAGGGGGCGCTTGGCCCTCGCCGACTGGATCGGTCCCGGTTTCCTAAACCTGGGGTTGCAGGTTCGACTCCTGCCGGGGGCGCTTGACACGATCCGTACCCTGCCAAGGATGGCGCTGATCGATGTGTTCCCGGCCCCCGAGTGGGAGATCGTCACCTCGGGCTACGGCTACCGCTGGGGGCGAATGCACCAAGGGGTCGACTACGGGTCGCCCGACCCTGGCCGGTTGCCGATGCTCCGAGCACCGGTCTTCGCACCGTTCGGCGGCGTGGTCACGACCGGTTCTGAGTCGGGTGCCGGCAACTGGTTGTGGGTCGCGTCGGGCGGGAAGCTGTTCAAGTCCTTCCACCTCGACAGTTTCGCGGTGCGGAACGGCCAGCGGGTAGAAGCCGGCCAGCTCATCGCCTACTCCGACAACACCGGAGCGTCGACCGGCTCGCACAACCATTGGGAGCTGTGGATCGACGGTCAGCCGATCGACCCGCAACCCGCGATCGAGGCGGCCCGCGGTAACGTGCCACCGCCGCCAGAACCACCGGAGGATGAACCCATGAGTGCTCAAGACGTCGCCGAGCTCACGGCCCTGATCAACGCCAACGACGCGAGGCTCCGCAACGACCTCGGCGTGTGGGAGCACGACACCCGGACCGTGGTGATCAACGGCGTCGAGCACAAGCTGAACGCGCCGATCGCCGCGGCCGGCTGGGCGTCGCGCCCGTACCTCGTCGGCATCGAGGGCGAGCCGGCCGTCTACGACCTGCGGCGCGTCGAGGACGACCCGTACTGGCAGCTCGTCCACATCTCCGCTCCGGGCACCGACGGCTCCGACACCGACGCGAATCAGGCGTGGCTGGGCGTGGTGATCCAGACCTCCGCGAACCCGGACGTCCAGTGGTACAACCCTGAGCGCCAGGCCGATGCGGTGGCGTCGCTGCGTTCGCTGCCGGGGTACGTCGCCTCGAGCTGAGGGGGCGGCCTGCAAAGCCGTACATCGCGGGTTCGAGTCCCGCCTGGCGCTCTCAGAAGTCGGTGTCGATCGCCGACGGGAACAGCTCGCCGGTCTCGGCGTTCACTACCTCGAGGCCCGAGTGGTCGATGTATCGCTGGCACATCATGTCGACCCACTTCGGTTCCAGCTCCATGAGCGCGGCCCGCCGGCCCGTCTTGTGCGCGGCGATGAGCAGCGACCCGGACCCGCCGAACGGGTCGTAGGCGAGCTCGCCCGAGTGGAGGTGGTTCTCGAGCGGTTGGACGTAGATGGAGACCGGCTTCTGCGTCGGGTGGGCGGTCTTGTCGTCGGTCTTCGATGACATGATGTGCTTCGGCGAGGGGGCCTCCCACACCGTCGACCGGTTGCGATCGACGTGGAACGGGACGGTGCGGCCCTTCTTGCGGGCGAACCAGGCGGGCTCGTGCTGCCAGTGGTAGTAGCTGCGGCCGAGCGAGAACCGTTGCTTGACCCACACGATCTGCTGGAGGATCTCGTACCCGGCGTCCTCGAGGCCTTCCCACACGACGTGCGCGTGGCTGGCGGCGTGCCAGACGAGGGCGATGGTGGCGTCGCTGAGCCGGTACGCCTCACGCCAGTCGTCCTCGTCGTCGTTCGCGACGTGATCGGTGGACCCGGGGGCGAGCTGGGGGAGCGCGGCGTCGCGCCAGGTGTGGTCCAGTTCGATGCCGTAAGGCGGGTCGGTGAGCATGGCGACCGGGCGCTCGCCGTCGAGGAGGCGGGCCACGTCGGCGGCGTCGGTGCTCGAGCCGCAGAGGAGCCGGTGTTCACCGCCGAGGATCCACAGGTCGCCGAGCTTGGTCGTCGGGATGGTGGGCGCGGCGGGGACCGCGTCCTCGTCGCCCTGGCCGGCCCGGAACCCGTTCACCTTGTAGAGCAGGTCGGCGAGGTCTTCGTCGGCGAACCCGGTGCCGATGAGCGAGTCGGCGTCGGCGATGTCTTTCAGGATGCGGGCGAGGACCGGGTCGTCGTAGGTCGCGAGGTCGGAGGTCCGGTTGTCGGCGACGAGGATCTTGGCGGCTCGCACGTCGTCTACGTCGAGCCAGATGACCGGGACCTCCTTGAGGCCGACCCGGCGGGCGGCGAGGTACCGGTGGTTCCCGGCGAGGATGCGGCCCTTGGCGCGGTCGCCTCGGGGCGTCTGGCAGACGAGCGGGGCGGTGAACCCGTTCTCGCGGATCGACTCGGCGATGACTTCGACGTTCCCTTCGCGCGGGTTGTCGGGGTGCTGCTCGAGGGCGTCGAGGTTCACGAAGGCCAGCTCGTACCCTTCGGCCAGGGAGTCGGCGAGCTCGGTGGGGATCGTGTCGGTCATGGCCGTCGAGGGTACACGGGGCGGTTGGTTGCGTAGCCGATCGGGTGACGGTACGGTCCGACGGCGGCGCGACAGGAGGAGACCGAATGGCTCGAAGTGAAGCGGCACCGAGGCCCGACCCGCCGGCCCAAGAGGTCGGCTTGTATCGGGCGTTCGATCGCTGGGGGAACGTGATATGGGAGTGCCCGGGGTTCGTGGCGGGGCGGTCGAAGGTCCCGGCGGGGTTCAGCGTGGTGATGGCGGCGATGACGATCACCGGTCCCCGAGGGAAGGTGCTCCGCAAGTGGGACCCGTGGGGGGCGCTCGAGCTGGCCCGCAAGCTGGCCGCCGAGTAGGGGTTCTTCGGGGCGGTTCTGGAAGAAGGCGCTGACCAGCGTCTTCGCGCGGCTCGCCGCCCCGGTTGTAGTTGATCCGGCTACACCGGTCGGGTACGGTGTGTCCATGACGAACACCGCAACCACGACCTACTGGCTGGTCTGGAGCACCGCCACCGAGGGGGAGCAGAGCATCGGCTTCCGCAACCCCGAGGCCCGGCAGCGCTTCATCGACGCCAGCACCAACAGCCCCCACCCGGTACGAGGCTTCCGGGTGATCGCCCAAGGAGAGACCACACGATGACCGAGATGATCGCACTCCCGACCGGCGAGCGCATGCGCCCGACCGAGGCGCTCGACGCCACCTACATGAGCGACGACCTGACGCTCCACATCCTCGACATGGGCGACGGCAAGCTCCGGGCCTTCACGACTTGGGGATCGCTCATGGCGGTCGGCGACTCGGCCTACTTCACGCACGACCAGACGCGCCGAGACCTCGGCCACGGCACCTGCGTGACGACCCGCCACCCCGGCGGGGCCACCGAGGGCGAGCCGCTGCCCGCCAAGAAGATCCCGCATTGGGTGGCGAAGTGATGATGATCCTCGCCGAGTACGCCACCCCGCACTTCACCTTCCGCACCGTGAACCGGATCGCCGGGGACGCGGTGGTCACCATCGAGCGGGCGTGGGCCAAGCACGCCGCCGAGACCGGAGCGGACCCCGACTACTTCGACGCCGACGACGTGACGATCCACAACCTCGAGGAGGGGGTCGTCGCCCGCGATGGCGTCGGCCAAGACCCGGGCTTTTACGTCGACCCCGACTTCGCCCGATGACCACCACCACCACCACACAAGGAGACGCCGACATGGCGAATGCAACCCTGACAGGACCGAAGGCCGACGAGGCCACCTACCACCGCGAGCGGATGGCCCGACTGGTCGGCGCGACGATCACCGTCGCTGACGTGGCGCTGGACGACAGCGACCCGAGCTGGCCCGAGCTGTGGCCGATCCTCAAGGTCACGCTGACCGACGGCACCGAGGTGCAGCTCGAGATCAGCCGCGACCCCGAGGGCAACGGCCCCGGCCACATCTTCATCGGGGGGGAGTGACCTGACCCGACACGGTTGCAAGGCGTAGCCGATGCGGCTACGGTCCCTGCTTCCTGTACCATTCCTGCGACACAAGGAGAGCTACACCATGACACCCACAGCCACCGACACCGACGAGATCGTCGTCGGCGACGTGCTCGGGCTGGTGGAGATCGCCGCACTCCTCGAGGTCCAGAAGCGCACGCCACGCATGTGGCAATTCCGCGGGCTGCTCCCGGCCGCCGACTTCGAGTCGGTGAACCATCAGCCCGCATGGAAGCGCCGCACCGTCCTGAAGTGGGCGGCGACGACCGACCGGCTCCCCGAGTCGGGCGCACTGGACGCCGAGGCGAAGCGGTATCTCCCGAAGCCGAAGAAGGCCAAGGCCCCCGCCAAGAAGGCAGCGGCCAAGGACAAGAAGTGAGCGGCCCGATCGTCGGGCTGAGCGCCGAACGAACCGACGAGGTACTCGCGGAGGCCCGCGCCGCTGTTGCGGAAGGGGCGTCCACGATCGCCGAGGTGACCGCCGCGCTCGGCCAGGATGAGGGCGTCGTCACCGCCGCGCTGCTCCGGTTGCGCGACGCCGGCGACGTCGTTCTCGATCGACAGACCCGCACGTTCCGAGTGGAGGACTGACCATGACCATGCCGATCGACTGGCTCGAGTTCGTTGTGCTGGCGCTCGCCGCCTACCGCATCACCCGGTTCCTGCTCTTCGACTCGCTCCTCGGGATGGGGCTGGTCGGCAAGGAGTTCGCCTCACCGCTCGCCGCGAAGGTTGACCGGTTCGGCTACGACGAGGAGGGCAACGACCGGTCGTGGATCCGCGGCAAGCTCTCTGACCTGCTCACCTGCCCGTGGTGCCTCGGGTTCTGGATCTCGGCCGCGGCGTACTTCTCGTGGCTCGGCGCGACCGAGGGGTGGGACTTCATTGTCGACACCCCGCTGCCCGTTCACGGGCTGGTCGTCTTCGCGATCGCCGCGGTCCAGGGGTACCTGAACAGCAGGCCGGGCGCGTGACGGCCGCGCTTCGCTGCGACGGCCCGGACTGCCCGGAGCTGGTGGTCGACCCCGAGCGGGCGGTCCGCTGGTGGCGACTCGAGCGGAACGGCGCGAACATCGATGTGCCCGAAATCCCCGGCGAGATCCCGCAGATGCGGCTGATGACCGGCGGTCTCGAGGTTCATCTGCACGGCGACGAGGACGAGGAGGTGGCCGCCCCCGAGCTCGGCGAGGAAGATCTCGACCCGGCGGTGCTCCACTTCCACGCGGCCCGATGCCTCGCGGGGTGGGCCGACATGGCCGCGGCGCTCGGCGAGGAGTGACCCGGTGCCCGATTGGGAGGACTGCGTCGCCGCCGTCGCCTTCGTTTCGGGGTTCGGCCAGGCCGAGCTGACCGGCACCGCTGGCCCGCAGAAGCGGCCGCTGACGCAGTGGCGTGGCGTGATGGCGTACATCGCCGTCGATGAGGCGGGCGTCGGGCTGGCCGAGCTCGCCGCCCGATGTGGCCGCTCGAGGTCGTGGGCGACGCAGACCGTTCACCGGATCGAACGCCAGCTCGATCGAACGTCGGCCCACTACGACCCGGGTCTGGTCGTCGCGATCGGTCGGGCACGCCAAGCGATCGGTCTCGGTGTGCAGGCGAAGATGGGCGACCAGCTACCCGAGAACGTGGTGAGCTTGGCGGCGCACCGCCGAGCGAGGAGCGCCTGATGGGCGACGTGACCCCCCACCGCGACCCGCGGACCCCGCAGGAGATCTACGACCGGACCGCGGCGGCCGACGTGTTCCCCCGCGACCCCCGCCGGCGAGGCGAGGTCACCGTCACGCTCGACGCCGGGAACATGGCGGTCATCATGGAAGCCTTGGCCCACTACCACGACAACGGCCCGAGGCAGCGTTCGTGCCGGGAGACGCAGCTCGCCATGCTCCGGTTCGAGATCGGCCGTGAGGGGGCCGCTGAGGGCGTCTCAGGGGAACGTGGTCTGCCCGCCGCCTCCGACATTGAGGACCAGCTACCGGTGAGGAGAACCGAATGAGCGACAGCCCGAGGTGCGTCCCGACCCCCCGACCTTCCGACCCGGTCCCCTGGCCGGCGCTCGCCCTGTTCCTGACCGCTTGCGTGGTGGTCGGCGCGGCCGTCGGGTGGACGATCGCCGGGCGGATCGCTGACCGGCTGGGGGCATGATGAACCGGTACCGGATCGTCTACCGGCAGGCGTGGCGCACCGACAACGGCCAGGAGATCACCCCCGACCCGACCATCCTCCACGCCGACGGGTTCGAAGAGGGGCCATACGGGGTGAGCTTCTACCGCAACAACCCCGACCGGCGACCCGACGAACCGGACCGGGTCTACTGGATCCCGCTTGACGTGATCCGCCTCGTCAAGCTGGAGCCCGACGATGAGTGAGCTGGTCGACGCCGCGTACCTGCTCATCGCCGACGCTCGGGCGATGATGGCCCACTTCGCCACCGAGGACCCCGAGCGGGTCCTGCGCCCCGGGTGGCAGCGGATGGGCGAGCACGCCGACGCCCTCGAGGCCGCCCTCGACGCCAGCGACCTGCCGCTCACCGACCCGGGAGCCAACACGCCGGGACCGGTGCGAGGTGGAGCGCTCGCCACCGAACGGGCCGCGGCCCTGGCCGTGATGCCGAACACCGGCACCGTGCGCCTTGAGGTGCTCGAACGGATCGCCGCCGCCGGCGATGACGGCAGAACCCACCCCGAGCTCGAGGAGGTTCTGAAGGGCCGCGCCGCGCCGAGCTCGGTGCGGACCCGCTGCTCCGAGCTGGTGACCGGCGGCTGGGTTCGGGAGACCGCCGAGACCAGGCCGACCGCGGCGGGGCTGGACGCTACGGTCTGGAAGCTCACCGAGAAGGGCCGCGCCGAGCTTGGGCTGGAACCCTCGCCGCCGGCTTCGTTGTTCAACTGAGGAGGAATCCGAATGGATCAGCACGAATCAGACCGGGCCGCGACCTTCAGGGTCTTGGGCGAGATCGCCGGCGAGCGGGACCGCCAGATCGATCGGCATGGCCACAACCCTGACAAGGACGACCGGCAGCCGATGTCATGGTGGGGCTGGCTTCTGGCGCGGCGGGCGACGGATCTGTCGTGCCCGGTGACCGCGGTGGTCGCCGATGACCCGCGCCGGCAGCTCCTCGAGATCGCCTCTATCGCCGTCGCCGCGCTCGAGTCGCTCGATCGTCGGGTCGCGAAGGTCGATCCGCTGGGGGCGACGTTGCTCGGCTGCTCTTGCGGGTTCCCGGCTCAGCTCCCCGACGATCACCGGGCCGGGTGCATCTACTCGGGCTACCCGCCCGAGGTCGAGGTCAACGGCCACACCTACCTGAACCCGCACTACTTGACCGTGACCGAGGACTCCGAGCTGGTGGTCGATGATCTCGCCGAGGGGATGCCTCCGGTGATCGTCGCGTCGTACACGCCGGCCGACGAGGTGGACCGCGGCGAGGATCAGCCTCCGAGCCTCTTCGAAGCTCACCACTACCGGACCCACGACCGGCCGTGGCCTCCGTACCCGCACAACGATCCCGACGCCGGGAAGGAGCCGGGCGACCCGCCGCGGAAGACCTTGCCTGAGATGGGGGGACCGAAGACGTGACCGCACCGATGGATGACCCGGGCCTCCTCACCGAAGCCGAGCACAAGCTGATGGACCTGCTCGGCGAGGTCGCCGACCGGTTCCGCATGGCGATCCTCGACTCGTCCACCGAGGACGGGAACGCCCGAGATCACCGCCCGGAGATCGCTGACTTCGATTGGAACGAGGTCGCCGCGATCATCCACCAACTGCAGGCGAAGGTGATGAGCCAGGCCGCGGCGCGCACCTACCCTGACCGGTACCGGCGACTCGGCGGCCCACCCCCGAGGATCGCCGAGCACCACTACCGCCCGACCAAGGAGACCGCCGATGGCTGACACCTCCCGCTACTCGCGACCAGGAGCCGACGACGTTCCCGAGGTGACCGTGATCCCCGGCCCGAGCTCGGCGAGCTGCGCGTGCGGCCACCACCTGAATCAGCACAACGGGATGACCACTCACCCCGACGACGGCGGCGTGATCGCCAGCGGCTACTGCGTCGCCTGCGACTGCAGCGACTTCGACGCGACCCGCCGAGGCGAGCTGATCACCCCGAGCTACACCGAGGGCGAATGGGTCGACGTGTTCGAACGGTTCCTCGCCGACCGCCACTGCATCCTCTACGGCCAAGCGCGCCCGTGCTCCTCCGACGCCGAGCGCCGAGCCGTCGCCGAATGGTTCGCCGCCGAGGTCATCGCCGCCGCCGGCGAGGTCATCGAGGGCTGATCCGTGACCGGGACGCTGATCGAGGATGATGAACCCGAGCGACCCGAGGGGCTGCTCGAGGTGGGCCTCTGGTGCAACGTCTGCCTGCTCCCGTCGGCCGCGGTCGCCCCGGTGACGCTCACCGCTGGTCCTGGCGGCCGGGTGATCGGCCAGATGGTCGTGACGATCTGCCTCGATTGCGGGGCCGTTCTGGACGGCGACGGCAACCCGAAACCAGCGACGATCTGAACAACCCCGTGACCAGCGTCTTTGCACCCCCGATCCGGCCCGCAAGACTGGACGGGTGTAGTCGGACCCGCTACAGTGGTCCACATGATGAACCACGCAAACACCGGCCAGGACCACTGCGAAAGCTGCGGCACCACCGAGGCCGAGGACATCGCCAACCTCAGCGACACCGAGGGCTACACCCGCTGCTGCAACGAGCTGGTCTGCACCGGTCACGGCCTCAGCACCTTCGGCACCGACGAGGTGAACGCCCGGGCATGCTGCTGGGCCAAGGCCGAAGAGCAGGGCATCACCGAGGGCTGGCGGCACTGAGCAGCCGGACCCACCGACCACCGACCGACCCACCACCAAGAGGAGCCGACATGGCCCGCAACCTGAGAGTGCCAACCAACCCCCGCCGAGAGCTGGACCGAGCACGCGCCAACCGCGACGCGCTCACCGCAGTCTTCGAAAAGATCGAGGACGCCCTCGAGCGCTTCGAACTGGTCGGCGACGCCGACGCCTCACCCGCCGAGCGGATCGCCGCCGACGTGGCCCGCGGCATCGTGGACGACGTCGCGACCCGGCTGGTCGAAGCGGAGACCGACGTGGCGCACGCCGAGCAGGCGATGGTCGGCAACGGCATGGCGGTCCCGGCAGCATGAGCGCCACCCGCTACCGCGCCACCATCGAGTTCACGGCGGGCGACGAGGCCACCTACGACCAGCTCATCGAGCTGCTCGCGCAGGCCGAGGTCCAGATCGCCGAGCCGTTCATCCCCGGCGATGACGGCAACGACACCTGCGAGTTCGACACGACGGTCATCGAGACCACCCTCACGGAGGTCTGACCGATGGGACTCCGCTACCCGCCCGCGCCGCCGGTCACCGACAAGCCCGGCGACTACGACCCGACGACGCCCGACTCGCCGTCGATGAGGCACCTCCGTTCGCATGGCGGGTTCCTCACGATGGCGTCGTGCCCGTACTGCGCCGAGGTGGCCGCCGATGCCGAGCTTCGATGAGCACGACCCGGTCGAGATCGTGACCGAGGTCCGCTTCGCTGACGGTCGCCGGGTTCGGGTGACGATGACGCGCCCCGAGCGGGAGCGTCGCTTCGGCGACCCGCGGCTCACGTTCGCCATCGAGGCGGTCAACGAGGACCGCACCGACTTCGTGGGCGGTCACCCGCTCACCACGAACGACTTCGAAGGGATCCGCATGAACGCTTCGACCACGGGCGAGGCCACGATCGAGAGGCTGGGCGACGATGGCTGACTGGCCGACGTTCCAAGAGGCTGCCGAGGCCGAACGCCAGCGCCACCAAGCAGCGCAGCGAATGGCTCACGCCGCCTACGTCGGGCTGCGCCAGGTCCGGCCGGCGCTCGAGGCGTTCGCCGACGCGGTGAAGGGTGTTGGCGTTGCGTTCGCCGAGTTCGCCGAGAAGATGAAGGCGGTCAGCGACGCTGGTGACGAGGCCCCCGAATGAGTTGCATGCCTGTAGCGGGATCGGCTACGGTTCAGTCCATGATGAACACCGAGAACCCAACGATCACAACCCACCTCCAGCTTCGCCTCACGGTCTCCGACGGGCGCACCGCCTACCGGCCGGTCCGTAAGGGCGGCGAGGCCGAGGCCATCGCCAGCGCCCGCGAGGCGGTCGGCACGACCACGACGGTCGATGACGGCAGCTCCTCGCAGGCCATCGCTCGCAACCCGGTCACCGTCACGGCGGTCACCGTCGAGCGGGTCGAGTGGACGTGGGCCGAGGTTGACGGCCAGCGCACCTGCACCGACGAGCGGACCGTCACGGTCGCAGAGGTTGCGTGATGAGCGCCACCGAACAGCCCCTCGCCATCGAGGTCACGGACCTCGAGCTGATCGAATGGGGCCTCGGCTCCTGCCTCAGCGCAGCCGACCGTGGGATGGAGTGGCTGCGGCCGCTCCTGAGCTGCGGCCACTACGGCGCTCCGGTCTTCGACGGGTCGAGCCAGTGGGACTTCCCCGACGACGAGCACGCCTGCCCGACCTGCGGCGAGACCCGCCAGTGGCACCTCCGGGTGCAGGCTGCGCTCGCCAACGCCTAACCCGACCACCAACCAAGGAGAAGCCGACATGGCCTACAACGAACTGATCCGAGGACTCGAGCTGGAGCCTGGCCTCACGGTCAACGCCTACGACGAGACCCGGTACGCCCGAGACGAGGGCTGGCGGGAGCGCACCAAGAAGTCCCGGCTGTACGTCGGGGTGCGTGGCGAATCGCTCGCCGCCAACTTCGTCAACCGTCACCACCGCCCCAACATCGAGTGGGCGAAGATGGTCCGGGCGCGGGTCCTCCCGGTGCTCGGGCTGCCCGCAAAGGGGATGCGCTGGAACGTCCACGCCGGTTGCGGGTCGTGCCCATGCTCGCCCGGGTTCATCCTCCCCGGCTGGTTCGCTCCGGTCGATCGTGACGACCTGAGCAAGGGGTTCGCCGACTCGGGGTACGCCACCGACCGGGCCGCGCACTTCCATGTGGACGCCGACTTCGACATCCTCGAGGAGCCGTTCGTGAAGCTCGGGGCGTTGGACGCACGGTGGCGTGCCGAGAAGGTCGCCGAGCTGCTTGGCGAGTGCCGGGTGATCCCCGCTGAGCTAGTGGTCGCGGGTTGAGCTACAGGTCGGCGGCTACCGTCGCGGCGTGTCTTACTACAGTCGGGGGCAGCCGGTTCGGGCTACACCGCTCGTGCCGGTGTCCTCGTCGGCCCCGAAGCGGGCCAGCGGGCGACGCGATTGTGCGACCGAGGAGTGCGGCACCGTGCTGAGCCGATACAACCCGGGCGAGATGTGCGCCGGTTGCGAGAGCGAGGCGAAGCGGCGTCCGCTCGGTTCTGAGGCTGAGCAACGCAGGGCCAGGGGCGACGAGCGAGTGAAGGGTACGGTCTCCGATGATGATTGACGCTGCGGATCTTCTGATCGCTGGGGCTGGGGCTGCCTCCACCGTCGGCGCGTACTGGTGGGGCCGAGCTCGGGGGAGGGCGCTCGAGCGGGGCGTCAAGGAGTCGAGCGGGCATCACCCGACGCACGGCGCTGAGGTGGGCGAGGAGGTCGCTGACGGCGACGAGGTGGAGCTGGAGCCGCTCACCGAGGACGAGGCCGCTGAGGCCCGCCAGGCGATCGCTGACGGCGAGGTGGGCCTGACTCTGGACGACGTGGCCGAGCAGGTCGACGCGTCGGAGGCGAGGCCGGCCGAGGAGGCGAGGCCCGACGCGGAGCTCCCCCCGATCGGCGCGGCGTCGCCCGCGGCGGAGGTGGTCACCGAGTCGTTGGGTGAGGTGGTCGCAGAGGCCGAGCGCGACGAGGTGGCCGACGAACCCGAGATGGAGGACGTGACGCCGATCGTGGTCACCGGGCCGCTCGAGCTGCTCGAGGCCGTCGAGGTGGTCGAGTTACCCGACGAACCCGAGGTGACGACCGAGGAGGTCGTGGTCGAGGTCGATGCGGCCGAGACGGTCGCCGAGCTGACCAGGGCTGCCCGGCTCGCCGCGGCGTTGGGCGCGGACGTGATGCTCCCCGCCGAGGAGGTCGAGGTCACGCCGACCGGGACCCCGAAGCGGATCCTGCCGGTGAAGCGGGCGACCAAGCCCGAGGCCGAGGCCGTGGTCGAGGCGATACCGGACCCGGAACCCGAGGCCCCGCCCGCGCCCCGTGAGGCCCCGCATGTCGAGGTCGGATCGCTCGACCCTTCGACTGCACCGCCGTTCAAGAAGTGGAACAAACCGTAGCGTCGTCGGATCGGCTACAGTCCCCGGCGATGCATTGGGAACTGCTCCACGGCGACTGCCTCGCCGAGATGGCGAAGCTCAAGGACGGGTCCGTCGACGCGGTGGTCACCGACCCGCCGTATGGGCTGAGCTCGCCCCCTGACATCGCTGAGGTGCTGCGGCACTGGCTGGCCGGCGAGACCTACGAGCATCGCGGGAAGGGGTTCATGGGCCGCGAGTGGGACTCGTTCGTGCCGGGGCCGGCGGTGTGGGCCGAGGCGATGAGGGTCCTGAAGCCGGGCGGTCACGCCGTCGTGTTCGCGGGGACCCGGACGATGGACCTGATGTCGATGGCGCTCCGACTCGCCGGCTTCGAGATCCGTGACACCCTCATGTGGCTGTACGGGCAGGGGTTCCCGAAGTCCCACAACGTCGGCAAGGCGGTCGACAAGATCCTCGGGGCCGAGCGCGACGAGGAGCTGGTCCCGACGAGGGCCGGGAACGCTGAGCGGCGAGGCGAGGGCGACCAGGGCGCGACGTATGGCGATTCGCACGGCGGGTTCACGTCGATCTCCGAGCCGGTCACCGAGGAGGCCGCGGCGTGGGAGGGGTGGGGCACCGCGCTGAAGCCGGCGTGGGAGCCGATCATCCTGTGCCGGAAGCCGATGGGGCAGACGACCGCGGCGTCCGTGCTCGAGCATGGGACGGGGGCGATCAACATCGACGGCTGCCGGTTGGGCGGTGAGGTCCCGCAGGTGACGCAGGGCAAGGGCGCGCTCTTCGACGGGTTGAAGGAGACGGCGTCGACCGCGCCGCAGCAGTCGCACCCGCATGACGCCGGCCGGTGGCCGACGAACGGTGCGCTGTCGCACTCCGAGGGCTGCGAGCTGGTCGGCACGAAGGAGGTCGAAGGAGCGCCGGGTACTCGGTGTTCGTTCTGGCCCGACGAGTGCGAGGGCCACGGGCACGAGCGGGCGCAGTCGGGCGTGACGAAGCACGGGTCGCCGCCGCCGGGATGGGTGCCGCCGGGGATGAAGAAGGTCTCGACGGGCACGCACTACCCGGCCACGCGCGGCGAGGGCGGGATCGGCAACCCCGGCCATGCCGGCCAAGAGGGCCTCGAGGATCAGCAGCCGAAGACGGAGATCGTGGAGGACTGGTCGTGCGTCGAGGGTTGCCCGATCGCGATGCTCGACGCGCAGACCGGTGTCTCGGGGCCCGGCTACTTCCCTCCGGTGCGCCAGGCCGGCACCAAGAATGTGTACGGGACGTGGGCGTCGGTCGACGCACCCGAGAACGAGCGGTTCACGACGCCGGGTGGCGGGTCGAGGTTCTTCTACTGCGGGAAGGCGTCCCGAGTGGACCGCGACTACGGGCTGCCGGCCGGCGAGGAGAACAAGCACCCGACGGTGAAGCCTCTCGATCTGATGAGGTGGCTCGTCCGGTTGGTCACCCCGCCCGAGGGGACGGTCCTCGATCCGTTCACCGGCTCGGGGTCGACGGGCGCGGCGTCGCTGCTCGAGGGGTTCGACTTCGTTGGCTGCGAGCAGGACCCCGAGTTCGCCGAGCTCGCCCGCCAGCGGATCGGCAAGGCCGCCGAGTCTGGACATCAGGCCAGCCTGTTCTGACAGACTGGTCGCCATGACGTTCGAGGAGTGGCTGACGACCGGGATCGCCGAGGGCTGGTGCAGCGAACCGGGGTGCGCCGCGCATGACGGGCCGCCGCTCACCGAGGCCGAGGCCGAGCTGTACAACGCTCACCCCGACGACTGGCCCGGCGGGTTCGATCCGTTGGACCGGTGCCTGCCGGTGGTGCGGCTGTTCGGGCCGGATGGTCCCGAGGCGGTCCCGTCGATGGTTCCCGAGGGGATGGTCGGGGTTCCGGTGGCGGCGAGGCCCGAGGGCGCGGGGGCTGGTTCCCCGTCGCTGGGGCTGGTTCCCGAGGCCGAGGGCTGACCCCGAAAGAATCTTCCCGCTGTAGTTGATCTGACTACACCGGCATGGTACGTTGTGTACATGAAGAACACCGAAGCCCCCACCACCCGCAAGGCCCAAGACGTCACCGAAGGCGACGCCCTCGCTAACGGCGGCACGGTCACCCGGAACTACCGCCGCTGCGGCCGGCAGGTCATCAGCTACACCGACCGCAACGGCAACCACGCCTCGATGGTGAAGGCCCCCGCCGCCCCGGTCGCCCTCGCCCGCTGAATCGCCCACCAACCCACCACCAAGGAGAAGCCGACATGGCCCCCAAGACCCCCCGACTCGTAGAGGTCGACCCGCCGCCCCGCGGCTCGTCGCTGCCCACCGGTCACGACCACCCGAACCTCGAGGCCGCGGTCGCTCGGTCCCGCAAGCGGACCAAGATGGCCGACCTCGGCGAGCACCCCCTCGCCGTCGACTTCGACTACCACGGCCACACCGAGGCCGAGCTGCGGATGGCCTTCGCGGCGGTGGTCAGCGATGAGAACTGGAAGCTCGGCGTGAACGCCTGCTTCCCGGCGCTCAACTCCGACGAGCGGAAGCTGGTCGGCGACGCCCTCATCTTTTACTGCGGCAGCCCGGCCGAGGTGTACGACGTGGACGGCATGGTCTTCGTGGTCGCCGCCGGGTACTACGCCTGCATCGGGTCATGACGATGACCCGGCCGATCGTGACCAAGGCCCCGTGCGCGAAGTGCCCCTTCCGCAAGGACGTGCCGATCTACCTCCGGGCTGGTGCCCGCGAGGAGATCGCCCGGGCGTTGGCCGACGGCCGCGGGTTCCCGTGCCACGCCACGGTCAACTACGACACCGACGAGGAGGACGAGGAGGGCGCGACCATCCCCGACCAGTCGGCCGCTTCGGAGTGCGCTGGCGCGGTCGCCGCCCTCGAGCTGTCGGGCGGCTCGTCGCAGCTTGCCCGCATCGCTGAACGGCTCGGCGACCTCGACCCCGACCGGCCCGGCCACCACGACGACGTCTGGCCGCTCCATGAGTGGCCGCTGCTCGCCGCGGGCGCGACCGGCGACAACCCCGAAGAGGAGGAGTACGAGGGCGACACCTGCTCGGTCGTGAACGCTGGCTGCGAGGCCCCCGCCGGGTACCTCGGGACGGGTGGCGCGGTGGTCCACGGCGTCGAGCACACCGACAACTACTGCCCCGGGTGTGGCGACCCGGTCTGCGAGACCTGCATGGCCGATGAGGAGCTGTGCCCGACCTGCCTCGAGTACGAGGCCGACATGGAGGAGGTGAGCTGATGCCACGCCTACACAACACGCTGGTCGTGATCGCGGCGTTCGTGACGCTGGTCGCCGCGGGGGCCCCGTCCCTGCCCGGCTGGTCGAAATGGATGTGCGGCGTAGTCCTAGCGGCTACGGTGCTCCGAGCCGCGAACGTTGAGCACGACGTCAATGAAGGAGGCCCCGAGTGGGGAACTGGATGACCGTGATGATCGAGGGCGAGATCCCCGCCGATGAGGTGGCTCCGCTCACCGCTTGGCTCCAGGGGCCGCGGTTCGATGGCGGGTCGATGGACGACCCCGAGTGGGCGCGGCTTGGCCCGCTCACGATCTCGGGTGGTCTGGCCGGTCTCGGTTCATGGCCGGCCGAGACGGTGATGAGGATCGGGAACTGCTACGAGCGTGACTACACGCCCGAGTCGGTCGCCGATCATCTCGGGCGTGCGCTCGAGGCCGCGCCCGGCATGGACCTGAAGGTTCACTGCGGCGGCGACTACGAGTCGCTCGAGGTGGTCGCTTCGGTGCTGGCGCGGGGCGGGACCGTCGGTGTCGGCGAGGCGGTGCGGACGGTGATCCCGCCGATCCCGTCGGAGCAGGTCGAAGCGAACCTGATGAGGGCGCTGACTCAGGGGGTCGACCGGTGAAGCGGTGCCTGCAGTGGTTCGGGTACGGGTGGGCGATGCCTCCCGGCTGGCGTCACCGTGCCAAGCGTCGCGAGGAGGCCCGCCGTGCCGCGTCCCGATGACCGGCATCTGATCTCGGTGAACCGGACCCGCGAGGGTCTGTTCTCCGCTGCTTGCACCTGCGGGTGGGAGGCCGGCCCCGCGGTCGCGGTTCATCCCGAGCTCGCCGACGCGGTGAATCTGCACGGGTCGGCGAACCCGAGGGAGGCTCCGACGCTCTCCGATTGCGGCGACTGCGGCGTCGAGGCCGGTGAGCCGCACCTCGAGGGCTGCGACGTGGCCCGGTGCTTGGTGACTGGTCGCCAGCAGTTGTCGTGCGGCGGTTTCGATCATCCCGGCCAGAGCTGCGGGGTGGACGTCTGGACCGGCCAGTGGCCCGGCGAGGCTGAGGCGGTCCGGTACGGGCTGTGGCGTGATGATCTGGTGGGCTTCGAAGGGGCGCAGGTGCCGGATGTGAGTCGGCTGATGTCGGTCGGCCGGTGGGACCAGGACCGCGCTGAGTGGGTCATCGACGGCGAGGAGTCGGGCTGATGGGTTGGTGGGCGCACTTGGCCGATGACCGAGGCAACGACGAGGGGTCGTGGAACTTCACGCACAACACGAACGGGATGATCGCCGAGGCGCTGCAGGCGGCGACGGGCGAGACGGTCGAGGAGTGCGGTGGCCCGCTCGGGCCGGTGATCGGGCCGGCGTGGTGGGAACGGCTCAACGGGATGACCGGCCCCGAGGGCGGCGAGTTCCTCGACACGATCGTGAAGGCGCTGATGGCCGACCCGGTCCGGTTCGAAGCGATGAACCCGGAGAACGGGTGGGGGTCCTACGAGTCGCTGTTGAAGGTGCTGGCCGACATGCGGGACTCGGTGCCCGAGTGGCCGTGCGTCTGGCAGGCGAGCGGATGAGCGCGCCGACCCCGGAGGTGGTGTCGGTCCCGGCGGTGAGGCTCGCCGACGGTTCGATCCATGTGGGGCTGCCCGAGAACCTGACCCGCGACCACGGTGGCGGGGTGTGGCTGCTGGACGAGGGCGGCGTCGGCTACTACGGGTCGACCAACGCTGTGCGGGTGATGGCCGCCGAGCTGGTCGAGGACGCTCAGGGTGAACGGGACCGGGCGGGCGAGTCGATGCAGACCGAGGCGGCCGTGGACTGGCTCGAGGAGGCGACCGAGCAGGCGGCGGGGCTGCGGCTCCTGGCCGACGAGATCGATCAATGGGAGCGCGACCGTGTTCGGCCGGCCGGGTTGTGCGGGTGTCCGCTGTGCCCGGATTCGTCTCACGGCGGCGAGCTCGGGGAGGTGGAGTGATGGGGCGAGCTGAGCGACGGAACCAGGCGAGGCGGCATCGGCCCCCGAGGCGGGTGCAACGCGACCGGGCGCTGCGGCGACGGATGACCGAGGCCGAGCTGGTCTCGGTGTTCCCGGCCGGCGCTCACAACAACAGGCGCGACATTGAGCGGGCGATGCAGGCGTCCCACGACGCGCTGATCGCCGAGCTCGGGGCGCGGCGGCGCTCGGGGGTGACGTGGATGGTCTACGAGCGGGCGCAGTGGGCCGCGCCGATGCGTGACCTGTTCGCCGACCCCGACTTCGATGGGCTGCGGACGTTCCTCGAGGGTGACGACGTGGTGCTGGTGGTCGCGTTCGCCGAGGCCGACCCCGAAGCCGATGACCACCAACCCAAGGAGCAGACCGATGAGTGAGACCGCAGCGCAGATCAACGACCAGATGGACGAGCACGGCATCGAGTGGGGCGTCCGCTACCGCGACCCCGCATCCGGGTTCGAAGGCGAGCCGACGGGCCTCTACTTCTTCAAGCACGGCTGCCTGCGGGTGGCGTTGCGAGGGGTGAACCGGACGACCGGGGAGCCGGCCGAGTTCACGTTCGACGCGCCCGAGCTGGTCGCGGTGGAGACGGCTGAGCCGGTGCCGGCTGGCTCGAGGAACGGCGGCCCGCACGATCTGGCTCCGGTCGGTCGGCCATCGATGCCGCGGCTGGCTGGCCCGCAGCGCGGCTGATGGCGGTCGCCCCGGCGTTCTTCGAAGCTGAACGTAAGGCGCTCGGCCTCGAGCGGTGGCCCGACGCCGGGGAGCGGATCACGTTCCTACGGCGTCGGAGCACCGAGTGGGAGACCGGCGAGGTGGTGCGGGTGTGGGTCGGCATCGAGGTGATGATCGATCTGGCCGAGGGCGCTGCGTTGTGCCCGGCGCTCGGCGACGAGTTCGTGGCCCGACCTTCGACGCGCATCGAGTGAGGTGCGCTGTGCTCGCCGGTAGTAGTTGCTTCGGCTACAGACGGCGGGTAGGGTCCGCGAACCGACCGATGGAGTGAAGGAGGAGCCGAATGGCGCAGGACTTTGTGCGAGTGAGCAAGGGCCAGATCCGCCAGTACGCGTGCCCCGAGTGCGGTGCGAGGCCCGGCGGCTACTGCGAGGGCCGCGAGGAGACCGGCACGAACCATCGGGAGCGGATGATCGTCGCGCAGAACGCCGAGTACGAGCGGGTCAACGGTCACCCGTTCGAACGGCCCGAGGAGCCGACGCCGGCCGCCGAGCCGCATCCTTTCGAGATGCCGGGGCGCGAGTTCACCGACGCCGAGATGCCGGCGATGGCCCCGGAGGTGCGCCCGGCCCCGAGCTCGGCCCCGAGTCGGGCGATCACCGGGGGGTTCGCTCCGACCGACGAGCAGCTCGAGGCGGTGGACCTGGCGGTGACCGGCGACAACCTCGCCGTCGAGGCGCTGGCGGGGACGGGCAAGACGACCACGTTGAACCTGATCGCCGAGGCGAAGCCCGAGGACGGGATCTACGTCGCGTTCAACAAGGCGATCGTGACCGAGGCGAAGCAGAAGTTCCCGAGCCGGGTGACGTGCGCGACCTCGCACTCCCTGGCGTTCCGGGCGGTCGGCCACCGGTACAAGCACCGGTTGAACGGGCCGCGGATGAAGTCGTGGCAGATCGCGAAGCGGCTCGGGATCGGTTCGCAGCCGGTCGAGACTTCGTTGGGACGCCAGATGTTCCCGGCCGACAAGATCGCCGGGATGGTGATGAAGGGCGTCCGGGTGTTCTGCCAGTCAGCGGACCGTGAGATCGGGACCCGCCACATCCCGCTGCCGACGACGATGCGCGACGACCCGGAGATGACGATTGCGTTCGGGATGATCCGCGACAGCCTCGGCGATGAGATCCGGGCGGCGTGGGCCGACGTGCGGAAGGTCGACGGGCAGCTCCCGTTCGATCACAACGCCTACCTGAAGCTGTGGTACCTCGAGGACCCGTTCATCGCGACGGACTACATCCTGTTCGATGAGGCGCAGGACGCGAACGGGGTGACGCTCGCGATCGTGGAGGCGCAGAACGATCACGCTCAGCTCGTCTTCGTCGGCGACCGCCATCAGGCGATCTACGGGTGGAACGGCGCGGTGAACGCGATGGAGCGGGTCGAGGTGGCGCATCGGGCGTGGCTGACGACGTCCTTCCGGTTCGGCCCCGAGATCGCTGAGGCGGCGAACGAGGTGCTCGACCTCCTCGGAGCGGAGCACCATGTGATCGGCGCGGGCCGGCCAGGGACCCGAGGCGAGTGCGACGACCCGTCGATCCTGTTGTCGAGGACGAACGCTGGCGCGGTGATGGGCGCGCTCGAGGAGATCGAGAATGGCGGCCGGCCGCATGTGATCGGCGGCGCGGACGACGTGGTCGGCTTCGCTCGGGCGGCGTCGAAGCTGCAGCGGGGCGAGATGGTCTCCCATCCCGACCTGATCTGCTTCACGTCATGGGGCGAGGTGAGGGCCTACGTCAAGAACGACGAGCTGGGATCGGACCTCGCTCTGCTGGTCGGCATCATCGACCAGTTCGGCGCGGACGAGATCGTGGACCTCCTTGAGCACCAGCCGCGCGAGCGGGACGCCACGCTGATCCTGTCGACGGCTCACAAGGCGAAGGGCCGGGAGTGGGAGTCGGTGAGGCTCACCCCGGATCTGGCGAAGTCGGGGACCGAGGAGCAGCGGTTGCGCTATGTGGCGACGACTCGGGCGAAGGCTCACCTCGATGACGCGAAGCTGCTGGCGAAGCTGGCCGAGGATGATGAGCTCGCCGATGAGCTGAACCTCGATGAGCAGATGGTGATGGCGTCGCTCGACCAGGCCGCTGCCGATGAGGCGGCCGCTGAGGGGCCTGTCGTGGCCGCCGAGGCACCGGAGGCCCCACCGGCCCCCGCCGTTGTGGATGAGGCGGTGAGGGCCTACGAGCGTGCGTTCGGGCGGGAGGCGCTCGAGCGGCAGGAGGTGGCGGCCAGAGCCGCGGGTCGGCTTCTGGCGGCGGCGGGCGAGGTGGTGAAGCACCAGACGGCGATGATGGGCTGGCCGAGGGATCCGAACAGCCCGATGTACGAGCTGGCCGAGGCTGGCCGCGAGGCCGACCTGGCGATGTGTGCGGCCGGCTGGATCGAACCCGACGACGAAGAAGTGGAGCTCTTCTGATGAACGTGACAGTGACGACGTGGACCTGCGATCGGTGCGGCGCGACGGTCGAGACCGACCAGGGCGAGCAGCCGAAGGACTGGTCGGCGGTGAAGTTGACGGGTCATCGTTCGGCGTCGTTGTGGGGGAGGCCGTGATGCTCACGTCGGTCGTGTGTGAGGAGATCATCGCCGAGGCTCGGGACCGGCTGAGGCCGACGACGACCACGGCCACGTCCTGCCACGCGCTGAAGGTGCGGCGCGGCACGATCGCCGCGAGGGCGCTCGCCGAGCTCGGCTGGCCGTTCCTCGACGCGCAGGTCGTCCGGTACGGGCCGGGCGGCGGGTACGACTGGCACGTCGATGGGCCAGGGCGGGCGACGACGCTGCTCGTGCAGCTCTCCGAGCCGGGCGACTACGAGGGCGGGCTGGTCGAGGTGCGAGGCTGGCCCGAGGCCCCGACCGGGCGGGGGTCGGCTGCGGAGTGGCCGGCGCAGTTCCCGCACAGGACGACCGAGGTGACCGCAGGCGAGCGGTGGGCGCTCGTCTCCTGGCGGCCATGACCGGCCCGTTCCGGGTGGTCGACGGGGTGGGCCACGTCGGCGACCGGGCGTTCCCGGTGTGGGAGGTGGACGACCGGACCTCGCAGCCGTGGTCGCCGACGCTCGGGTTCTGGATCCGGTGGGTCAACGGGTGGGCGGCGCTCGTCCGGTGGCCGACCGTCCCGACGGGCGACGACCGGTTGGATCCGCCCGGTGAGCGGTGCGTCCTCGAGCGGGGCGCGGTCGGTCTGGTGAAGCAACGACGATCCGTCTACGACGGCGAAGGCCCCGACGCTGCTCGGGTGTTCACGGAGCGGTGGTCGCGGCCCCCCGAGATCGGGCTGACCGCCGTCGAGGCGCTGGCGGTCCTCGCCGAGACGGAGGGGTTGGAGCAGCCGCCGTGGATGGAGGGCCGTCCGTTCACGGGTTGAAAGCGCTGGTCACGGCGTTGTTTCCCACAGACCCCCGGTGTAGTTGATCCAGCTACACGGTGGAGGTACGTTGTGCCCATGAACGAAGCGACGAACGCAGCGAACGCCCGAGCGGCAGCCACCATCACGGAGGCGCTCACCGACGGCATCCTCACCGCCAAGGTCAGCGGCCTCTTCGGCCTCCCGGCGCTCACCCTCGAGCGGGCCGACGGTCAGCCGCTCGGCCGCCACGGAGACCACGACGTCACGGGCCTCACGATCGACCTCCACAGCGTCAGCCTCATCGGTCGGGTCACGACCCGCAACAAGGACCTCCGCAAGGCGATCCGGCTCGGCGTCGCGAAGATCGCAGCGGGTGGCGGCAAGGTCGCCCCCGTCGAGACGATCACCGCCGACGAGATCGCCCGCATCGACGAGGCTCGCTTCACATCGATCTTCGCCCGGTGATCGGGGGCCACACCTCGGGGGCTGGCTTGGTGGCAGGGGCAGGATTCGAACCTGCGACCTCATGGTTATGAGCCATGTGAGCTGACCGGACTGCTCTACCCTGCGAGCGGCCACCGTAGCGGACCGGCCGCGCCGAGTGAAGCGATTGTGGGGCCGACGACCCGAGAGTCCTCTAACAGGCGTCGGCAGCACCAAAACTTGAACCCGGCACGGGGGACGACCACCCCGACGACCAGGGTTTCGCGAGTCGCGGCACGCGAAACTGTACGCTCGGGTTCCATGACCGACACGACCGTCCCCGCCGACCTCCTCGAGCAGGAGTACGCGACCGTCCCCGTCGACTCGCTCGACCCGCACCCCGACAACCCGAGGCGAGGCGATGTCGACGCGATCGCAGCGTCGATCGACGCCAACGGGTTCTTCGGAGCGGTCCTCGCCCAACGCGCCACAGCGGATCACGGCCCACGGATCCTCGCCGGCGAACACCGGTGGCTCGCCGCGCAACGCCACGGCCACCTCGAGATCCCCGTCCTCTGGATCACCTGCGACGACGACCGGGCACGCCGCATCCTGCTGGTAGACAACCGCGCCGACGACCTCGCCACCTACGACGACCGGTACCTCGCCGACCTCCTCGGCGAAATCAAAACCAGCGAAGCCGGCCTCACCGGCACCGGGTTCGACGGCACCGACCTCCGAGAACTCCTCGACCGGCTCGACCCCCAAGACCAAACCCTCGACCCGCCCGACGACGACGACCCGCTCACCAACATCGACCCCGACGCCGAACCCGTCGCCAAGGTAGGCGACCTCTGGCAGATCGGCCCCCACCGGCTACTCGTCGGCGACTGCTACGACCCCGCCAACCTCGACCGCCTCCTCGACAACACCGAACACGGCACCGTCGACGCCGTCGTCACCGACCCCCCCTACGCCATCTACGGCTCAAGCACCGGCATCTCGAGCGACGTAGCCGACGACAAAATGGTTCGCCCGTTCTTCGAACAACTCGGCCGCCTCATCCGCGCCCGCCTCAAGCCATTCGGCCACGCCTACGTCTTCTGCGACTGGCGCTCATGGGCAACCGTCTGGCACGGAATGAAAACCGCACGCCTCGCCCCCAAGAACTGCATCGTGTGGGACAAAGGCCGCTTCGGCCTCGGCGGCATGTACGCCAACACCCACGAATTCGTCGGCTTCTTCGCCAACCTCCCCAACCAACGCACCATGACCTCCAGCGACCAGCGAGGCCAACGCGCCGTCAACAGCGAACCCAACATCTTCCACACCAACCGCCCCACCGGAGACGACCGCCAACACAACGCAGCCAAACCCCTCGACCTCCTCCAATGGCTCATCGTCAACAGCACCGACGAAGGCGAAACCATCCTCGACCCCTTCACCGGCAGCGGCTCCGTCATCATCGCCGCCCACCACACAGGCCGCATCGCCTACGCCACCGAACTCGAACCCCGCTTCGCCGACATCACCATCCGAAGGGCAGAACACCTCACCGGCCACACAGCCACCGTCACCCACGCCCCCGAGACAGACGACCCGACCACCAACGACACGACCAGCGACGACCACGACCAGCCATGACCACACCCAAACCCCAAGCCCCACACGACCCCAAAACCCAACGCGCCCAAAACACCGATGGAGGAACGGATTCGGTGATCGAAAGTTCGTCTCGTGATGGTGGGAGGCCTGCGAAGTGGGCGGATCCTCGGGTGCGGGAGGCGTTGGTGGATGGGGTGAGGATGGGCGCTCCGGTGAAGTATGCGTGTCGGGCGGCGGGGATTGATGAGGGGACGTTTTATCGGTGGCGGCGGCAGTCGGCTGAGCCGGAGGCCCCGGAGGAGTTGCGGGCGTTGTTTGAGGAGTTGGAGGGGGCTCATGCTCGGGCGGTGTTGCGGAACGTCGGGTTGATTCAGGCGGCGGCGCAGGAGTCGAAGCATTGGAAGGCGGCGGCGTGGTGGTTGGAGCGGATGCATCCGGAGGATTTCGCTCGGCAGGATCCGGGGCAGCTTGGGCAGGGGGGGACGCAGGTGGTGATCGCTTCGGAGGATGACATCAGGCGGTTGCAGGCGACGTTGGAGCGGCGTGCTGAGGCGTCGGGGGAGTTGGCGGTGGTGGACGCCGAGGTGGTGGGCGATGAGTGACCAGCCGGCGTTGATCCCTAGCGGTCTCCTCGAGCTGATGACCGATGAGGAGCGGGCGCTCTACTCGCAGTACCTCGACTATCAGGTGGTGCAGGAGGCGACCGATCCGTTGCCGTGGTTGGACGCGTTGTTCCCGTCGTATGTGCCGTTCGATTTCGCTGAGCATCACAAGGTGTTCTGGTCGTGGTTGTGGGAGATCGAGCGGCAGGAGAAGCCGGATCCGTTTGTGGCGATCTGGCCGCGTGGTGGAGCGAAGTCGACGGCGGCTGAGCTCGGGATCGTCGCGCTGGCGGCTCGGGGCCGGCGGAAGTACGGGCTCTACATCTGCGAGACGCAGGACCAGGCGGATGACCATGTGGGGAACGTGGCGTCGCTGCTCGAGACGGACGCGATCTCGGCGGCGTACCCCGAGCTCGGGGAGCGGATGCTCGGCAAGTTCGGGCATGCGAAGGGCTGGAAGGTGAACCGGTTGCGGACGGCGTCGGGGTTCACGCTCGACGCGATCGGTCTCGACAAGGCGGCCCGGGGGATCAAGCTCGATGAGCAGCGGCCTGACTTCATCGTGCTCGATGACATCGATGGGGAGACCGACTCGGGGCACACGACGGAGAAGAAGAAGACGATCATCACCCGGAAGCTGTTGCCGGCGGGGTCGCATGATTGCGCGGTGCTGGCGATCCAGAACAAGGTGTCGGACGAGTCGATCTTCGCTCAGCTCGCTGATGGGCGCGCCGACTTCCTGACCTCGCGGATCTTGTCGGGGCCGATCCCGGCGATCGAGGGTCTCGAGTATGAGCAGCAGCCGACCGAGGACGGGCGGCGGCGGTGGGTCATCACCGGGGGGACGGCGTCGTGGGAGGGCCAGTCGGTCGAGATCTGCGAGTCGCAGATGAACGACTGGGGGTTGTCGGCGTTTCTGTCGGAGGCGCAGCACGACACCGAGCCGCCAGGCGGCGGGATGTTCGACCATCTGGATTGGCCGGCGATCCGGGTGACGGAGGCTGAGCTGCCCGAGTTCCGGCGGGTGGTCTGTTGGGTCGACCCGGCGGTCACGTCGACCGACAACAGCGACTGCCAGGCGATCATCGTGGACGGTCTCGGCGTCGATGGGAAGATCTACCGGCTGTGGGCGTGGGAGGGCCGGACCACTCCGCTCGACACGTTGCAGCGCGCGATCCGGGCGGCGGTGCGGCTCGGGTCGGAGAAGGTTGGCGTGGAGACCGACCAGGGCGGCGACACTTGGGAGTCGGTGTACCGGGAGGCGTTGCGGTCGTTGCTCGAGGACGAGAACGCCCCGCTCGAGCTCGGCGACGAGCAGGTGATTCCCCGGTTCGATCAGGCGAAGGCCGGGCAGATGCAGGCGTCGAAGACCGCTCGGGCGGCCCGGATGCTGGTCGACTACGAGACCGACGTGTTCCGCCACCTCGAGGGCGTCCATCGGGTGATCGAGCGGTCGTTGTCGCGGTTCCCGAAGACGAAGCCGTTCGACCTCACCGACGCGTGTTTCTGGTCATGGGACGATCTGGATCCGAAGCCGAGGCGGATGCGGCGTCGTGCTCGGGCGAAGTCGGCGGCGCGCCGGTCGCTTGGCGATGTGTCGCCGGCGTTGCTCGGCGGGTGACGTTCAGCCGCGGCGGATCTGGCGGCGGGCCTTGCGGGCGAGGCGGCGGCCTCGGCGGGTCTTGGGGGTGGGGGTGGCGACGGCGAGGGCGTAGCCGATGGCCGCGCCTTTGGCGTTGAGGTTCGGGATGCGTCCGGCGGCGGTCCACCTCGGGAGGCTCGGGGCTGCGATTGCGGTGCTCCACTTCATGTCCCGAACTGTAGCATAGAAGGCTACGGCGATGTGTCGGGTTTCGGGGTGGTGGCCCGGCTGGTGGCTCGGCGGCGTCGGGCGAGCTCGAGGCGGTCGGGAGGTTCCCGTCAGGTTCGTTGAGGTTCCGTCAGGTTCTCGGGAGGTTCGTCAGGTGCTCGAGCTCGGCCGGCTGGCGGCAACCGCGGGGCGTGACGGCTCGGGCGGCTCGGCGACGGACTGCTAGCCGGGATCGCAGCAGTTTCGCAGCAGATCGCAGCAGTTCCGGTGCGCCGGCAGCAGTTCTGCTGCGTTTGCTGCCCGGCCGGTGCGTGACCGGACCGCTCTGAGCGGTTGCCGGCCAGGGCGGCGAGCTTCGCCGAGGTGGTCTCGTGATGGTCTCCGGGGGTTCGTCGGGGGTTCGTCGCCGAGCTCGGGGATAACGGGGGCATAACGGGGGATGATCGAGTGATGCGCCTGGCGTCCGCTGGTCGCCCCGGGGCCGGTTGGGCGGTGATCGGGCGGGAGGCGGCCCTCGAGGGCGTAGACGGGCGCTGAGGGGCCGATCGTCGGCTCCTGGCGGCGGCCAGCGGCGAGCATCGTGCCAAGCATCGTCGGCATCGTCCGAGCATCGTCCGAGCATCGTCGGGGATTCTGAGCGATCTGGCCTGGCCGGCGCGCCTCCTGGCGACTCCCTGGCGACTCTCGGGGGGTCGGGACGGGCCGAGGAGCGTGGAACGACCCGACATCAGTCTCGGGAGCCCTGGCGACCAGGGCGAAACGGGCGGGTCTGCGGCGGCCTCGAGCCTCCTGGCCGGCTGTCCTGGCATGCTCTCGTATGCGCTGGTCACGGTCCGTTTCTGAGCTCGGGAGTCCTGGGATACTGCGGGCTCCCTGGCGACTCCTGGCGCGACTCCCTGGCGGGAGCACGGGATGATGTGGGGAGCGGCGAGATCATCGGGGGCCTTGGCGTGGGCCTCGGGTGAAGGCGGGGTCCTGGCCGGCCGGCGCTCGAGCTCGAGCCGGCAGCCAGGGGGGAGTACAGAGAGCCCTTACAGGCCCGTGACCTGCGGACATGCCGGCACTGAAGATTGTCCGAAGTCGGGCAGTCGGACCTCGGTGGCGGCGAGCTCGCGGTCGTCGGGCGAGCAGCGTGGAAGGCAGTGGAACGCAGCACGACGCAGTAGAACGCAGTGGAACGCAGTGGAACGCAGCGAAGTTGGTGCCCTGGCAGCGGTTCTGCTGTCGAGCAGGCGGCCTGGCGGCCACGATCGCCGCCATGAGCGGGGCGGGGGCCTCGGGCGTGATCGGGCGGCGGCCCGCCTCGAGGGGCACACGGCGGCGTTGTGCGTCGGATCCGGGCCGATCCGTGGCGGCCTGGCGGCGTGGAGCGCGCCCGGTCGCCTGGCGGGGAGTGGTTCTTCTGGTTCCCGGGGCGAGGAACGTGACGAACCCGACGAACCCGGCGGGGCGTGGGCGTGAGCTGGTGGGCCTCGGGGCGAGCTCGGGCGGCCGTCGTGTTCCTCGTGTTCCTGGCCGGCGAACACTCAACGACACAACGCCGTGACCAGCGCATATGCCGGCCTGGCGGTGGCGATATGCCGGCCCTGGCGGCCGGGAGTGTTCCCGGGAGTTCGTCGGGTTCTTGGGAGAAGGACCCGAGGATCGTGACGGCTGGCGCTCGGTGAGGTGGGCCGCCTGGCGGATCCGGGTTTGCCCTGGCCGGCTACTCGAGCCGATTCTGTCCGGCCTGGTGTCCTCGCGTAACCGCTGGTCAGGGGACAGAAATGGGACTCCTTGGCCGGCGTGTTGTCCGCAGTGGTGGTTGCCGGCAGGTGGCCTGGCTGGCGTCGATCGAAGGAGCTGGCCTGGCTGGCGGCGTGAGGTGGCCGAGGGCGTCGGGGCGGCGCTCGGGCGTGATGACGCTCGGGGTGGCGCACGGCGGCACACGGGCCGTGATCCGGGGGCCGTGGCGTGAGCTGGCCGGGCTCGGATCTGCGCTTGAGCCGGCCAGGGCGGCCAGGCAGAACGGGATGACGTGAGGTACCTGCGGCCAGGTCTCGAGCCAGGAGGCGCGCCAGGCAGTCGCGCCGAGCTCGGCCGGCCAGGGCGTAACCGCTGGTCAGCGTCCGTTTCCGACAGGGAGAATCGGGAGGCTCGCGCCAGGTCGTTTCCCAGGGGGCCGGCCAGGGCGAGGAGCGTGGGATGGAGTGGAACGCAGTGGGGAGCAGCGTGGCGGCAGTTGCGGGCGGGCTCGGCCGACTGTCGGCGCGACTGCCTGGTCAGGGTGCATAACCGCTGGTCACGGTGCAGAAACGAGGGTGTCGGCGACTGCGGTTTCGAGAGGCTGAAACGGCAGTCGCCAGGAGGGCGCGCTCGGCGTCGATCGTGGGGCCTGGCGGCTGGGTTCCCGGCTACCAGCTCGAGGGGGCGGCGGCGGGCCGTGCCAGCTCGGGGCGGGTGATCGGGCGTGGCGTGGCGCTCGGGCGCGTACGGGGGCCGTGAGGGGCTGATCCGTGGCGATCGTGGGCGCGGGTGGCGGCCTCGGGGGTGGTCGTCGCCGATCCGGGGGTGTTCTCCGGGTGTTCTCCCGGGTGTTCTCCCTGGTCGGGCGAGCTCGGAGCCATCGCCGAGCCGCCACTGAGCCAGCCACTGAGCCAGCCGCTGACCTGCGGTTATGCGTTTGCCTGGCCGGCGACCTGGCCGGCGATGGTCGTCAGATGGTTCGTTGATGGTTCCGTCGGGGGTTCGTTGCGGACGCTGGGGGCCGTTTCGGCCAGCGTCGGCCAGCGTCGGCTCGAGCTCGGCGCGACTGTCGAACCCTGTGCATAAGGGCTGGTCACGGTGCGTTTCTGGCCGGCTGGTCGGGGGTGTCGCGACTGCCGCGACTGTCGGGGTGCCAGCACCCTCCGGAATTGATGGTCGGGGAATTGATGGATGCTCGAGGATCCATCGATTCCGCCCTGGTGAGCCGTCACGGTCAGCGGTTGCTGGGGGCTGCTGGCCGGCGGAACTGCAACGGACAGCGGTTGCGGCTGACAGGGCGAGCTCGGCCGCGTTGCTAGCGTGCTATCAATTCCCGGCCTGGTCGGCGGCCAGCAGGTTCCGGGGCGGCACCACTCATCGACGGTCCTGCGCTCGGGCGTGGTGGGCGTACAAGCGTACCGGTCGCCATTCGGGGCTGGTCGGGCGTGGCGTGGGCCTCGAGGGCGTCAGCGGCGATCTCGGGCCGCCTGGCGGGGCGTTGAGTGGCGGGTCGAGGCGGCGTTGAGTGACTGAGCGGCCTGAACGGCGGTGCGGGCGTTGAGGTCGTTGAGTGACTGAACGGGCCTCGTGCTCGGGCGTGAGGCGGGCGGGGGCGGCTTGCGAGGTCTTGAGCCGGCGCTCGTCCCGCTCACCGGGGCAGGGTTTCCCTCGGTCGGCCGCCGCCGCCCGAGGTGAAGCTACCCGACGGGGCGAGCTTGGGCGATCGGGTTGCCGGGGAAGGGTGCCGGGGTGTGACAGGCTGACAGGCTGCCTGTCCATAACCGCTGGTCACGGGCTTGCGGTGGGGGTGCTCGAGGGTGTCGCGACTGTCGGATCTGACAGGCTGCGGGGGGTCATTCGGCCTGGTCGTCGGGGTCGCCAGGGCAGTCGGCCAGGCATTCGTCTTCGGGGCCGACGTGGCAGTGGGGGCAGGTGGCGTCGAGCCAGCCGGCGATCTCGATGGCGGCGAGGTCGCCGAGCGCTTTGGAGGCGGTGTCGCCGAGGTTGATCTGGATCGGCGCGTCGGGGGGGAGGCCGTTGACCTTGCGGTAGTGGGCGGCCATTGCCTCGAGGTCGGCTACGGCGTCGGGGGGTTGCGAGGGGTGGCGGGGGTCAGCCATGCCATTCCTCGGCGTGGCCGGTTTCGAGGAGGGAGCCGGTGAGGGACGCGTAGTCGGGGCCGGTGATGTCGCCGAGCCAGCGGCCGAAGCTGTCGGCTTTGGTGGTGGTGATGAGGAACGGGTCGGTGTTGTGGTCGGCTCGGGCTGCGACCCATTGGCGGGTGTGTTCGGTGGCGGCGCGGCCGGCGTCGCGGGTTTCGCCGCGGGGTTCGGGGCAGTTGATCCCGAGGAGGCGGATCCGTTGGAGGGTGGTGAGGTGGAACCCGAGGTCGATGCGGGCGTCCACGGTGTCGCCGTCTACGACTCGGGTGATCTGGCAGCGGTAGGTGTACGGCGGTTCGGGGGTCGGCATGGCCCCAGTTTCGCGCGCCGGCCAGGCGGGCCCGGCGATTCGGACGGGGATGGTGGTGGTGCTCGAGCGGAGCGCGGCGAGGATGCGGTGGTGGCCGTCCCATACTCGGCCGTCGTCGCCGAGGGTTACGGGGTCGCAGAGGTCGGGGTTGAAGGTGGCGGTGAGCTCGGCGAGTTCGTTGCGGCTGTCGAGGTCTCGGGCTTCGTCGTTCCAGTCCCAGGGTGGGGGGTGGGAGCCGGGTCGCCAGCGGGTGATGATTTCGGCGGGGGTGAGGTGGTCAGTCATCGGCGTTGGGGATGATGCGGGCTTCGATGTCGGCGGTCCACATGCAGATGTCGCCGCCGGCGGTGCGGACGAGCGGGCTGGCGGTGATGTGGTCGATGAGGTAGCCGTGGCCGTCGGCGAGCGCCGTGAGGGCGCGGTGGGCGCGTTCCTCGAGGGCGTCCCAGGTTGGGGCGCTGATGGTGAGGTGGGCGGTGCGGGTGGCGTGGTCGTAGGCGGCGAGTTCGCCGTCGCAGTGGGGGCAGCGGACGGTGCGGATCGGGGGTTTCACGGGTAGCTCCATTCGGTGAGGGGCGCGTCGGCGTGGAGGTTGTAGAGGGTGCCGGGGGTGGTGCTGATGGTGGCGAGGACGGTGAGGCAGCGGGCCTGGTCTTCGGTGGGGGTTTGGCCGGCGTTGCGGGTGTACCAGTCGGCGATGGTCATGGGTTCGCCAGCTCGAGGAGGACGTCGGCGTGGCACGGGTCGTCGGGCTGGCAGTAGCAGGCGAGGTCGAGGCCGGTGAGCTCGGGGAGGTGTTCGGTGAGGATGATGGCGCGCGGGTCGGTCGGGTTGGTGAGCCAGGCGCGGTAGAGGGCGACGGCGAGGTCGGGGGTGGTGACGGTCGAGTACTCGTGGTCGACGGCGAGGATGATGATCGGGTCGCCGACTCGGAACGGGTTCCCGAAGGGTCCGGGTCGGGTGACGGATCGTGCGCCTTTCGGCATGCGCCAGCCGGCGGTGCGTTTGCGTTGGATGCGGATGGGCGGGGTGTCAGCCATCGGCGTCTCTCGGGTTGATCGGCTCGGCCCACATCGCCCACGTTTCGGGTTGGAGGGCGTCGAGGGAGCTGCGGACTCCGTCGGGGAGGTCTTCGGCGCGGCGGGTGTCTTCGATGGCGCGCTCGGCGGCGATCGCTGCTCGGGTGGCGCTGGCGGGGTTGTCGGCGGTGAACGTGGCGACGTATCGCCATCGGCGTTCGCCTTCGAATTCGGCCATTCGGCTTCTCCTTGGTCGGGGGTTCGACTGTAGCTCTCCGTGTGACGGGGAGCGAGGAGTCAGGCGGGGAGCTGGTCGGTGAGGCCGAGCTGGTAGTCGTTGGCGACTCGGGCGGTCCGCTCGAGTTCGGCGTCGGCTTGCTTGCGGTTCTCGGTGGAGACGTTGCTGTAGGCGGTCCAGTCGGTCTGGCCGTGGCTGCGGTAGGTGATGCCCCATCGGCGGTCGGGGCGTGCTCGGGGCGCGGTGAGGAGCGCGAAGGGTTCCTCGTCGGGTTGGCGGCGGATCTCGGTGCGTCCGTCGCCGAGGTCGGTGTGGTGGAGGCTCATCGGGTCGTCTCCTTGCGGGTCATGTAGGCGGCGTGGTCGCGGCCGTGCTTCTCGGTCATCGACCGGATGCTGTATCCGCCGGTCGGGCCGCAGCTCGAGCAGGTGGCGTTGTAGCCGTCGATGTCGCCTGCGCCGGGTGTGGCGGGCTTCTCGGTGATGGTGATGTGGTGGGCCATGTCGGCGTCTCCTTGGTTGGTCGCTTCGGCTGCTTCGCAGCGCGAGGCGTGGGCGTGGTAGTAGCGGGTTTCGCTGGTGCCGTCGGCGAGGTCCCATACTTCGACGGCTTGGGCGTGGGTGTCATCGACCAGTGTTCCGCAGCGGTGGCAGTTGGTGACCACGGTGCGGGCTGCCATCGGGATCCGGTAGCGGCGGGTGTCGGTGGTGGTGGTGCTCATCGGGTGGCCTTCCGGGCGAGCTTGCGGGTGGGGTAGGTGACGGTGACGCCGGGGGCGACGAGCTTGTGGAGGTGGGCGTTGTCGCCGTCGATGGTGTCTACGATCCAGGTGAGTTGGTCGCGGTCGGCGATGTGTGTGACTCGATCGCCGGGGGTGGGGGTGTCGGTGGGGGCCATGTCGGCTTCGGGTCGGTTGGTGGTGGTGGTGGTGCTCATCGGGCCTGTCCTCGGGCTGCTTGGCGGGCCATGCTCGCGTCTTGGGCGGCGTCGTCGGCTGCGTCGGCTGCGCTCTGGTCGGCGCTGCGAGCGGCCCGGCGGGCTGCGGCTGCGGCCATGCTGGCGTCGAAGCTGGTGCGAGGGGCTGCGGCCTGGCGGCTGCGGCGGTCTCGGCGGGCTGCGTCGTTGGCGTTTTTCATCTGGCGGGCGGCGCGTGCTCGGCGCTGGCGGGCGTTTTGTTGGGCTGCGGTGGGGTTCCTCATGTCCACAAGATACCGTGCATCTGTAGTCGAGTCAACTACAGCGAGGGGGCAAAGACGCTGGTCACAGGGTTGTCGGAGAAGAACCCTGTTCTGCCTCGGCCGCCAGGGCGGCGATCCCGTGATCGCCGAGCGACTTCCCGGGCCGCTTCGCCCGAGCTCGGATCGCCACCATCCCCTCGGGGCAGTCGCCACACGCGGGGCACCAAGAGCACAGCGGACCCGGCGACGGGTCGAACCGGTCCTCGGCGAGATCCTGCTCGATCGACGTCCAGATGTTCCCGAGCCAGTCGACAGCCTCGGTGATCGCCGAGCGGGTGATCGGCACGACGTCGATGTGACCGATCGGGATCCACACGATGCGACCCTCGGCGACGGGCCGCTTGTCGTGGGCCTCGACCGCGGCGGCGTACAGGGTGACTTGGCGCAGCTTCGGCTCGAGCCAGTCGGCGCGGTCGGGACGCTTCCCGGTCTTCCAGTCGGTGACGATCGCCGCGCCCGACGCGGTCGTCTCGGTCAGGTCGATGATCCCGACGAACGGGATGCCGGCGAGCTCGGTCTCGACGCGCCGTTCGGCGACGACGGTTCCGGGCTGGCGGCTGGTGGGGAGCTTCAGCGCGAGCGACACGAACGCCATCGCCTTCGCTCGGAGCGCGGCGTCGACTTCGGGCCAGTAGAGGTCGGCGATCGACGCGGCGGTGCGGAGGTTGCGACGCTCGGGCGGCTCGGCGGCGAGGTGCTCGAGGACGGTGTGCGTGAGCGTCCCGGCGATCGCTTCGGGACCGGATGGGTCTTCGAGTCGGAGGACGTACTTGGCGTGCCATTGGCGGGGGCATTTGTCGTAGGTGTCGGCTGCGCTGACGGAGATCGTCGCGGGGCGGGGCATCTCGGGCGCTTCGTCGGTGGTCACCACTCGGGGATCTCCTCGATCTCGTTCGGGCGGGGCCGCCATGAGAGGAGGCCGGTGTCACGGTCTACCTCTTCGTCGTCGGGGAAGCGTCGGTAGTCGTGCCAGAACTGCTGCAGGTCGGCGAGCTTCGGGGGTCGGGTGCCGTCGAGGATGGGCCAGCCCTCGGCGAGCGCTTCGAAGTGGGCGGCCGCGGCGGCGCAGCATCGGGGGCAGAGGCCGGGCTCGTCGGGCTTCCAGTAGGGGGAGATGAGGCGGGGCACGCCGATCTCGTTGCAGCGCCGGCACTCGAGCGGTTCGTCTTGGTCGTCGGCGGTGACGAGGTTCCCGACTGTGACGGCGGCGGGTTCGGTCACGGCTTCGGGTCGGGGAGGCAGGTGCGTGACCCGAAGCAGAGGGTGCAGGGCTGCGGTTCGATCCACGGGCGTTTCGGGTCGACGGTCTGGCCTTGCCCTCCGCAGCGGGGGCACGCTTGGTGCTTGAGGTGGTCATCGAGGAGGGGGCGGGCCTTCTCGGCGGCGGCGACCATGACGCGGGTCCGGTCGGCGGCGCTGGTGGCGTGTTCGATCTCGACGGGTTCGGCGTGCCACCGGCAGGAGCAGGAGGCGACGATGGTGGTGCCGTCCTCGGAGACGTTGTATTGGCCGGCGTGGCGTGCGCCGGGCGCGACGAGGCTGTACGGGTTGTTGGTCTGGAATGCGACCTGTTCGGGTTTGTCGTCAGCCATCGGTGTCTCCTGGTCGGGGGCCGCCTTCGAGGCCGAGTAGTTCGGCGAGCTCGGCGGCTTCGGGTCGGGTGATCGAGATGGAGTCTGGCGTGTTGAGCCATCCCCATGCGGGTGCGCCGGCGTGGCAGCCAGGGAGGCCGGTCATGTCGTCGGCGCTGACGCTCTCGCAGAGCTGGCCGAGCCACCAATGGAGGCGGCGGGCGCGGTCGCGTAGCTCGAGCGGGTCGGTTTCTACGAGCTGGTCGTAGATGTCGGGGTAGCCGTCCATCGGCTCGTCGCTCATCGGGCGATCCAGTCGCCGTTGACCAGCTCGCAGCCGGCCTGCTCGAGCCTCGCCCGGAGCCGTTCTTGGAGCGCTCGGATCCGGGTGGCGTTGCGGGTGGCGTAGTCGAAGGCATCAGGGTCGGACGCTTCGACCGCTCGGGTGGCGTTGATTTCGAAGGCGTGGGCGGTGAGCTCGGCGAGCACTTCGCATTCGGCGGCGTCGTGGATGGTGAGGGTGACGGTCTTCACGGGCTGGCCTCGAGGTCGGGTGGCTTGAGGTAGGTGATCCCGCCGCGGGGCGCTGAGATGACGGGGAACAGATCCTCGACGGTGGGGATCAGGTCGTAGTTGACCATGTCGCGGTACCGTTCGGCGGCGAGCGCGTCGGCCAGGGCGGCGGCCGGCGAGCCGGTCCAGAACGCCTTCTGTCGCCACCTCGGCGGGTCGGGGTCGTCGCGTCGGCGGTTGCGGTCGGGGCCGAGGTCGTAGAAGGGGGCGATCGGCGCGCAGTAGCCGCCCGAGGCGGTCAGGTGGTCGGTCATCGCTGTCCTCCGTGGGCTTCTCGGATGTGGGCGTTCAGCTCTTCGCCGTACTTGGCATGGCCGCCGTGGAGCCACTCCGATTCGGGGTGCCACGGGCGCTCGAGGTCCGGTTCGGTCTGAGCGCAGGTGTCGAGCGTGACGCAGCCCTCTCGGTGGCTGGTCGGGTCGCCGGGTTCGCCGTTGCAGTGCGGGCAGCGCAGGTCTTCGTCGGGGTCAGGCAGGTCGGCGGCCGTCGCGGGTACCGCCGCGGGCAGGATCTCGGCCCACACGGCTTGCTCGGCTGGCGGCCAGTCGATCGCCGACATGGTGACCGGTCGCTCTTGGCCGGTCGCCCATGACGCTTCGTGGATCCGCTGCAGCATCGTGACCAGCGGGGCGCGCGACTGGCGGGCGTTCGCTTCATCGAGCTTGCAGATCCCGTCGGCGGGTTCGCCGCAGACGGTGCAGGGGTCGGGCAGCCCGTCCTTGCATGGGCAGGTGAGGGCGTCATCCATCGTGGGCCTCCTCGGGCCAGGGGCGGGGGGTGACGGCGCGGCCGATGGCGGCGCGGCGGGCGTCGGCTTCGCGTAGCTGGCGGGTGTCGGTGTGGTCGTCCTGGTCGTGTTGCCAGATCCGGTAGGCGGTGATCGCGGAGAACGCGATGGCGCTGAGGATGACGGCGATCGTCTCGAGGTCGCTCATCAGTGGCCCCTCGGGGCGTTGAACCGGGAACCGGGGTTCTCGGTTCGCTGTTCTCGGTTCGGGGCCTCGGCCCCCTCGAGGCGCAGGAGCCGGATCGCTTTGGCGGCCGAGCAGTCGCAGTCCCACGGGTGGTCGCAGGCGTCGGGGTTGTCGGCCAGTACGTCGGTGAGGAGGTCGCGGAGCCGGTCGATCTCGTTGAGCGCGGCGTCGATGATGGGCCACGGGCAGTCGTCTTCGTCGGGTTCGGAGAGCCATTTGCGGAAGTCGACCGGGGTCTTGTCGGGGTCGAGGTACTGGTCAGCCATCGTCGGCCTCCAGCTCGAGTCGGCCGACCCGGCAGAGGTCGCACTCGTCGTTCACGACAGGGCCGTGCGTGAGCGGCCAGTCGCGGTCGGTGTGGCCGTCGCCGGGGAAGTCTTGGGTCTCGTCCCATGCGAGCGCCCCGCAGGTCAGGCAGCGGTGCTCGCCGGCGTCGATCCGTTGGTCTCGGGTCCCGAGCTCGGGGCGTACCGCAGCTCCGGTGATCGCGGCGGCCGCGAGGTGCGCGGTCCCTGAGATGATGGTCCCGTCGGCGGTGACCTTCACGGTCTGCCGTTCGGCGAGCTGTGCGATGTCAGCCATGTTGGCGTCTCCTCAGCGGGCGGTGGATTGTGACTGTAGCTCTTCCGCGTACGCGGCCACGGCTTCTTGCGGCCAGCCGGCGACGCCGAGGCGGTGGGCGCGCTGCCGTGCGGCGATCGGGAGCGCGATGGCGGGGGCTTCCGCCGAGAACCGGTCGGCGGGGACCGGCTCGGGGTCGGGGCCTCGAGCGGTGGGCGGTCGCGCCTGGCCGGGTTCGATCGACCCGCACCATGAGCAGTGGGCGACCCACGGCCCCCCAGCGACCCGGAGGCGGCTTGTCCGCTTGCACGGTACAGGTCGGCCTTCGACGGACGACCGGCGCTTACACGGCGGCTGAGCGGGTCTGGTGACCCTCCCGGCGGCTTGGCGGGCGCGGGGGTTGCCTCCCGTGCGGCGCTTCTTGCTCATCGGAGCACCGAGGATCGGATCCCGAGGTCGGCGGCGTGGTCCTCGTGCCAGTCGCAGAGGAGCTGCCCGGTCGGGTAGAGGCGACGATCGACGGTGCGGGCGACTCGGTGGCGGGCGGGCTTCGCGCAGTTGCCGTGCTCGCAGGTGGGGGTGGCGCAGGGGTCGCAGATCCCGGTGGGGGTTCCGCCTCGGGCGAGGGCGGATCCGGTGACGGTGACGCGGCGCGCCCGGTGGCACTTCTCGCAGTAGCCGGGGATCTTCATCGTCAGCTCCTCAGCTCAAGGATCCGAAGGATCGTCTCGTTGGTGGTCGGGTCGGCGAGGTCGCCGTCGATCTCGGCGAGGTCGAGACCGGCGAGCATCTGACTGGTCCCGTACTCGGGGCTTTCGGGGCCTTCGGTGACCCACCGGCCGTCGGCGAGCTTGGTGTAGTCGTACTCGGAGGTGTCGACCACGACGGTCCCTTCGGGGAGCGCGGCCAGTTCGGCGGCGTGGAGGCTGAAGGTGTCGGCCATCACGCGGCCGCCATCTCGAGGAGCGCCCAGCCTCGGGCGAGGAGGCGGGCCTGCTCGGTGTACCGGTTGCGGTAGAGGGCGAGCTGGCTGCGGTGGAGCAGCTTGGCGGCGGTCACCGCGTCGGTCTCGGTGGCGGCGACGCCTTCGAGTTCCCATTCGCCGTTGGCGAGTCGGTGCCAGACCTCGCGGCCTCGGGCGTCTGTGGTTTCGGTCGTGGTTGCCATGTCGGCGTCTCCTTGGGTTGGTGGTGGTCGGGTTGGTGGGGGCTTCAGTCGCCGGTGTAGCGGCCTTGGCCGTATCCCATCGAGGCGCATTGTTCGGCGTTGCTCATGCTCGCCCACCGGGCTGCCTCGGCTGCGTTGCGGCGATCGCAGTCTGCTTCGTACTGGCGGGCTGCGGCGTTGGCCTCGGCCTCGGTGGCGTAGGTGCGGTCGATGTCGGTCTGCGACCGGTTGCTTCCGTCGGTGGCCCTGACGGTGACCCATGCCTGCCGGCCGCCCCACTCGCTGTCGGTGTAGTCGACCTCGATGCGGGCGGGGTGAACCGTGGCGGGGTTGTTGAGGGCGACGATGTAGCGGGTCTCGCCCTGGCGGCTGGTGGCGTCTGCGGTGTTGTTCATGTGTACGAGTATACAGGGTTCTGTAGTCGGATCAACTACAGCGCCCCGGATCGGGTACGCAAAGACGCTGGTCACGGGGTTGTTCAGAAGAACCTCAGAATCGCCGCGAGGAACCGGGCCTCGGAACCCATACAACGAGGGGGAAGGGGGGCGGGGGCCTCAGCCCTCAGCGCACTCCATTTGGCCGTGCAACCGGTACGCGGTCACCCCGGGGTACACCTTCGACCCTGGCTTCAGCGCGACGAACTCGCCGTTCCACCACACGACCCGACCGTCGCCCGCCGTCGAGATCGGGACCCACAGGTACCGGCCCGAGCGTTGGAACCGGACGCTCGCCCACGCCGCGGACTCGCCGCAGTGGTGGCAGACAACCGGGTCCGCTGCGGCCAGCGGGTCGACGGTCTCTGCGATCGTCGCGGCGTTCGCTGGAGCGCTCATCGGCTCAACCCTACGACCTGGCGGGTCCTCGCGTCGCTCCACGTCAGTTACCCGTCCACATCGAAGGTCCCGCCCGGCTCTCGCTTGGGTCCATCGTGGCAGCGCCGGCGAGCTCGCCGGGGTCAACGATGGACGCCAGACCGGAAGGCGAAGATCTCGGCCTGCAGAACGACCGCGGCTTCCTCGGCCTGGCGCTCGGCGTCGACCTCGGTGTCGCAGTACCCCGTCGTGGTGAACGCTGCCGACGACCAGTGCATCGGTGACACCCGCCAGTAGTACCGGCCGCCCTCCGTCGGGTTGATCGTCACGTCCAGCTCGTCGGTGCAGCGGACCGCCAGCTCGAGGAGGAGAACCCGGCCCCGAGCTCGGCGCAGCTCGCGGCCGAGGTACACGCAGCCGACCGTGAGGACGACCGCGACGACCCAGCCGGCCGTCGACCAGTTCACCCGAGCGGACCTCGAGGGGGCGCGCCCGGCGGCATCTGCTGGCTGATCTGCAGCCCGCCGGTGCCGGCCTCGATGAACTTCTGGCCGATGGCCGTGGCGTTCGCCTTCGGGACCACGAACGCGAACGTGCCGACCGGGGTGGCGATCTGGACGAGCACGATCCCCTCGCCGTTCATGTCGCCCGGGTTGATCGCCCAATTCATCGGGACCGGACCGATCGGGATCGCGGGTGGTTGCCCGGCCGCTCCGCTCTGGCCGGCTGGCTGCTGTTGGTCACTCATCGGGTTCTCCTGCGGGTAGCGCGGCCAGGGGCCGCTGATCGGGCGAGGGGGTCGGCGGTGGCGGCGGGGGGAGCGTCGCCGACGGTCGGGCCTCGAGGTGAGCGAGGACCGCCTTGGTGGCGAGGACCCCGCCGACTACGAGCGCGGCGGTCATGGCGAGGATCAGCGCTCCAGCGGCGAGGAACGCGAACGCGACCATCGCGACGGTCCACTTCGCTGCCTTCACCGCTGGTCCTCAGGGATGTCTCTGAAGCAGGAGTTGCAGTCGCCGGTTGGTGGCGGCTCGGTCGACCCGGCGAGCCAGCAGGAAGCCCCACATCGGGCGGTGGAGTTCCCGCCGGGGTGTGCCCAGTTCTGGCCCTCGACGCCGGCGCGGCGTTTGCGGGTGAGGTGCCGGAAGCCGGTCTGGCCTCGCAGCTCGGCGCGGTCAGCGACGTACACAAGGTCGTCGTCGGGGTCGGGGGTGTGGGTCGGCATCGGGGGTTCCTATTCGATGGTGGGCGGCATGGTGAGGGCGATGACCATCAGGTCGTCACCGGATCGGCGGCGCTTCCACGCCTCGAGCTGGACCCCGGTGTTCTCGGGGTCGAGCGCTGCGGGTCGGGCGGTGCTGTGGCACCAGCCGAGCTTGGTCGCGTCGCCGAGCCCCAGGGGGGTCCAGTCTCGCGCCAGCAGCCATGTGAGCATGTCGAGCGCCTGGTCGGTGTCGATCTCGTACGCGGTGGCGAGCTCTTCGGCGGTGGCGTGGAGCCACTCGATGCCTTCGAGGTACTCGGGGACCGGGGCCATCAGGATCGCACCCATCCCTCACGGAAGTTGGCCCGCGAGTAGAGCGACGGCTCGATCGAGTCGAGCTCGGACCGGACGAACATCGACCACGCCACAGCGAACGCCACCGGCATCTCCGCGTGGAGCCGCTCGGCCTCCTCGAGCAGGTCGGGGCGGATCGCGTCGAGCGACTGGCACCCGTCGTTGTCGACGGTCGCGCCGAACCCGTGGACGATCTCCACGATGTCGATGAGGTGGCTGCTGTTGCCGTATGGGCGCTTCCCGTCGAACTCGGGCGCGCCGACCTCGCACTCGGAGAGCCGTTCGGTCGGCCAGAGCCGGGCGAGCAGCTTCAGGTGGGCGTCGGTGAGGTGAAACTCGTCATCCATTGACCGACTCCTTCAGGCTGGCCCGCAGGTCGTTGACCCACCGGGTGCGGTCGCTGGCCCGGCGCTGTTCCTTGACCCACTCGTCGCGGGCACGCTCGAGCTGGTCGGTGATGGTGGTGCGGCGCATCGCCCGGTACTCCTCGGGCGACATCGCCCGCTTCGGGTCGCCGTCGGCGGGGTAGAGCGTCGAGCAGTCGAACCGGATCGACTCGGTGAGCTGGTCGACCATGAACGTCTTCAGCTCCCGGTGCCCGAGGGTGGGAGGTGTCCACGCTTCGACCTTGGCGAGCATCGCCTCGTAGCGGGCCTCCTCTTCGGCCTCGCGCTCCCGGCGCTCACGCCGGCGGTCCACCTCGGCGGTGAACGCATCCATCGCGGCGTCGGCGGCCTGGTCGTGCGACCAGCCCTCAACCTCGGCCAGCTCGGTCTCCAGCTCGGCGATCCGGTCCCGGTAGTGGCTCGACGGCTGGAACTCGTCGGGGATCGGGGTGCCCGTCGGGGCGTCGCGCATCGTGACCAGCGCGCCGAACGCTCGGGCGCACTCGATGGCGAAGACGGCGAGCTCGGTGACCTCGCCCTTCTGGACGGACTCGGTGTATCCGGTAGGCATCAGCCTTCTCCTTGGTTGGGGTTCGTGTCGTGGTCGCCGCGCATCCCGCGCAACGTGACGAGGACTTGGCCGGCGGTCGCCTCGTCCAGCCCCACGTCCTCGGTGAGCAGCTTGACGAGCATGGCGTCGGTGACCGCCCCCTCGGCGACCTCCATGAACGCCTGCGCCTGCTGGCGGCAGGTGGCGGGGTCGAGCTGGCCGTACATGACGGTCCCGTCCTCGGCGATCGCCCGAACGGAGCAGAACCCCTCGAGCTGTTCGTTGACCCCGGATTCGAGTTCGATGACGGTCAGGATCTTCAGGTCGGGCGTTCCCACTCGGGACCTCCTTGGTGGTCGGGTTCGGACCGTAGCATGTGAGGCTACGGCAGATCAGTGGCCGATGTGGAAGAGGCCGAACCGGTCGCGGTCCCACTTCCCGGCGGCGAGCTGTTCGGCGTACACCTTCAGCGCGGCGATCACGGGGGCGATGCGCCGGTACCCGTCGTCGCTGGCCTCGAGGGCGAGGATGGTCGTGTCGAAGTCCATCGTCGTCGGCGGCTCGGCGTAGGCGTCCTTGCTCTGCTGCTGGTCGCCGAAGTAGCGCTGCTCGGCCTCGGGGGCGTCGATCTCGATCGGCCCCCACGCGAGCTGCGGGTACCAGTAGTACCGGTCGGCGTCGAGGCGGCTCTTGCGGGCCTTGACCAGCTCGGCGAAGTCGCCGTCGTAGCCCATCTTCGACAGGTCGAACGTGGCGACCGGGCGGATCATGGTGCGGCCATCGCCGAAGCCGTCCATCGTCTCGGCGACGATGAGGGTCGATTCGTATCCCATTGCGGGGTCTCCTTGGTTGGTGGTCGTGGTCAGCCGAACTCGGCGCGAGCGTCGGCGATGAGGCAGGCCATCTCCTCGTCAGCGGCGTCGATCGCCGTGCCGAAGTTGGCGGGGTCTGCGACGAGGCCGACGCTGAAGTCGACGGCCTCGGGGTCGGTCGGGTCCGGCGCGACGATCCGGTAGAGGCTGTGGTAGCCGAGATCGTCGGGGCCGGTGAGGCCGTAGCGGCCGTCGTCGCTGGTGCGGATGTAGGCGGGCGTATCGCTCATGGCCACGTCACCGTGCCCGGGGTCATCTCGGCGCAGAAGGCACCGGCGTACTCGATCCACGCTTCCAGCGGCGAGGCGTGACCCTCGACGTCCTCGGGGTTGTCCTCGGCCCATGCCGTGAGGCATTCGCCGAAGCCGCCGCCGTCGATGTCTCGGGCGATGGCTGCGATGCACTCGGCGCGGTTCGCACCGATGACCCGCAGCTCGTAGCCGCGGATCGTGACCTCCATGAAGGTCACGGTCTTGCTCTTCGTCTTGGTGGTTGCCATGTCGGCGTCTCCTTGGGTTGGTCGGCGGTCTCAGGCGAGGCCAGCGAAGGGGTCGGGGGTGGTGGTCTCACGGTCGAGGCGAGCCTCGAGGCGACCCTCGAGGGCTGCGAGCGTCGCTGCGCTCGGGGGGTTCACGCTCTCGACTGAGGCGAGGCTGCGGAGCAGGTCGCCGCCGTTGGCGTTGGCGAGCCTGACCACTGCGAGCAGGTCGGCGGTGGTGGTGCCGGGGAGGTGGCGCTCGAGGGCGGCGAGGAGGTTCTCGACCTTGCGGGCCCTGGCCCGAGCTTCGAAGCGGTTGGTGGTTGCGGTGGTGGTCATCGTGGCTCCTTTGGCCTCGGTGGCTGCGTTCATCATGTGCTCCAGTATGGTCCCTCGGTGTAGCCGAAGCAACTACACCGGCCAGAACGGGGGCCGCAAAGAGGCTGGTCACGGCGTTGTTGGAAAGAACCCTGGAACCGGCGCTCAGCCGGGCCGCTCGGCGTCGCCCAATTCGGGGAGGATCCCGGACCCGCCGCAGGTCGGGCAGCTCACCCCGACGAGCGACACCTCGGCGATCACCCGGTCGCGCAGCTCCTCGACGGCGCGCCACGCCGCGTCCGCGTGCGCGCCCTTCACCTCGTCGGGGACCCAGCCGAGCGGGATCCGAACCGACCGGGTCGTGACCGCGGGCTTGTAGTTCTTCGACCCTCGCCGCCCTCGGGCTGGCGTGTGCTCGGTCGGGGCGAGCTTCAGGTCGACGGTGGCGTACCGCTCACCGGTCGCGCCTCGGGCGAGGAAGCAGTGCCGGACCTGCGGGAGCACCTCGAGCTGGCCTTGCAGCCACGCTCGCACCTCGACGTACTGGCCGGGGAACCCTCGGCGTAGCTGCGGGTGGTCCTTCGCTGCCCACGGCAGGTTCGCCCGCCAGGGCATCGGCCGGTCCTCGAGCGACAGCTCGGCGAGGTTGATCGGGGTGAGCGCCACCACGTCGGGCGGTCGTTCCTCGGTGTCGAACTCCTCCTCGTAGAACGCCCACTCCCGAGCGTCCTCGTCGGGACCGGCTCGGCGAGCTCGGGCCTCGTCGGCGGTCATCGCCGCGGGCCACCCCGGGAAGTTGTAGCCGTCGCGCAGCCGGTAGCCGGTCACGATCCGCAGCGGTGGTAGCGGCAGCTCCACCTCGGTCAGCCCTTCGGGGCCGGCGTACCAGTGACGCTCCTGCAGCGGCGTGAGGTCGCGCCCGCCTGGCGCTCGGGGCGTGGTGGTGCGACCCGGGTCGATGAGGTACATCGTGCAGGGGTCGTCGCCCTCGGTGAGATGGACCGCGTACGCGGTCGGGGGGTTCGGTGCCATGTCGGCTCCTCCTTGGGTTGGTGCTCAGCCGACGAGGCCGAGCTTCTTGCGGCAGTCCGGGCCGAGGCCCAGCTCCCTCGACTTCTCATCGGTGAGCGTCCGGTTGCAGTGGCCGCAGCGGCCGATCTCCCGACCGTAGAGCGCCATCGCCTCGTCCGCGCCAGCCTCGGCGATGCGCTCGAGGATCCCGGGGATGTGGCTCCACTCGACCCGAGCCTCGGGCTTCCCGCCGACGATCATCTTCACGAACACCCGCCCGGCCCACCGGCCCTCCTCGGGGCGGTCGACCCGGTAGAAGACGAGGTCGTTGTGGCCCGAGCTCGGCAGGGCGTAGTGGCCCTCCGGTACCGCCTCAGCGGTCGGCAGGTCCCCTCCACGGGGCGCAGCGCCCTCGGGGGCCGTGGGGGCCTCTGAGGCCCGCTCCACCCGGTACAGGTCGGTGCCAGCGAACCCGACGACCACCGCCTCGGCGGTCGAGCCGTCCTTCTTGGCGATCGTGATCGTGTCGCCCCGCTCAGCCTTCGGGCCGGTGACGACCCACTCGTCGCCGTTCTTCGTCCACCGGTACCCCTCGGGGGCGCTCCGGTCAGGCAGGTAGGTGTGGGCCTTCACCTTCTCGCCGAGCTTCACCTCCGACGTCTTGCCGCTCTTCGCGGTCACGCTCACGGTGTCGCCCGTGCTGCGGCCCTTGGCGACCACCGCGAAGTCGTCGCCGACCTTCGTCCAGCGGGGGGCCTCGAGGCCGAGCTGGCCTTGGCCGGTGCCGTCGCCCTGCTCGGGCGGGTCGATCGAGTCGCCGCCGACCCGGTCGTAGATCCGGTCGCGGCGCGTCACGTCGATGCAGGAGCAGAGCCAGCCGCCAGCGTCGGCCCACACCCGGTCCCACCGGTTCCCGTCGGTCGGGATGTTCTTGCAACCGGGGAGGTGCGTGGTGAGTCCCCACGCCTCGCCGTCGGTCTCGATGATCGGCGCGTCGGCCGTCAGGTCGTCTGCGTGGGCGATGCTCGCCATCTCAGCTCACCCGCCCTTCCAGCTCGCGTTCGGCGCGGCCCTCGGCTTCCATCTCGGCGAGGAAGGCCGGCGAGTACCCGGCGGTCCGACGCTGGTGAGCGTCGAAGCCTCGGGCGTGCTCATCGCAACAGGCGAAGGTCGTGCCGTCGTCGCGGGTGCGGTCGGTGGTGGCGTCGTCTTCGCAGCGCCAGCCTTGGCAGGGGGTTCCGTGATTCATCATGCGGACACCGTACCTTCCGTCCGTAGCCGAAGCAACTACAGCGGGGGCGGTCATCGGCCGTCCTCGAATCGGGCGCAGCAGTCGTCGCTGCAGGTCCACGCCACGATCTCGGTGCCGAACGGCCCGTCGTAGTGGGCGGCGGTGGCGTCGCATAGCGTGGCGTCGATGTCGGCGTCGCATCCGGCGCAGCGGTCGCGGTGACGCGACCAGCGGCCCTTGGCGCTCTTGGTGGCGGCCATCACTCGGCCCCGCCGTCGATCGACTCGGCGAGCGTGGCGACGAACCATCCGGCGTCGTGGTCGGAGGCGACGCCCTCGGCGAAGGTCTTGCCGTCGAGGGTGATGCGCCAGACCTCGTGGCCTTCGGCGTCGCGGTACAGGTCGGCGTCGATCCGCCCGTCGGAGGCGTCGATCACGTCGTGCATGCTCGGGGTTGCGGTGAGGTTCATCATGGGACGACCCTACCTCCGATGTGTAGCCGAAGCAACTACAGATCGAACAGGCTGGATTGCTCGCCCGGACCGCCGTCGGTGGCGGGGTCCAGCTTGAGCCGAGGGGTGATCGGCTCGGCGAAGGTCTGCAACCCGAGGAGCGGCTCGAGGACCGCCCGAGCCAACCCCGGCGGGACCGCGTTCCCGATCTGTTCGAACTGCCTCGACCACGTCCCCTGCACCGGGTAGTCGCGCCGGAAGCTCTGAAGGGCCAGCGCCTGCCACGGCTGGATCCGCATCGCGCCCTCCGACCGGCCAGGGAAGTCCGGACGTCGCCCGTCGTTCGCGTGGTGGCCGCCGGGCCGGAACACCCTCGGGTCGCACGCCAACGTCGTCGCCGGCCGCTCCTCGGCCCACTCGCCGCCCTCCGGGGTGTCGGTCGCCTCGGTCGCGTCGATCGTCTCGAGCCGCTCCCGGTCGGCGCGCGGGTCGACGTTCTTCGGGTGCTCCTCGCCGGCCGGCTGGAACACCATGTCGTCGGCGGCGTGACCGAAAGCGATCGTCGGCGCGGGCTGGTCGCCGGTCCGCACCGCGGCGTTCGCTTGGCGGTCGGAGCGAAGCTGCCACTGCGACCCGGAGAGCGCGGTGAACGTCGGAGCGGGCTGCTCGGTCGGGTCGATCGTCTGAGCGTCCTCCCGGGTCCCGCCCGGCTTCCAGTCGCGCCCGGTGTTCAGCATCGCCCCCTCGCCCGGGTCGTCCTCGGCGAGCTCGCCGTCGTCGGGCGGGTACACCTGCCACGACCGGGCCTTCTCGGTGAGAGCGAACGCCGGCTCATCGATCCCGCGCAGGTCGCGCTCGCGGTACTCGCCGCCGTCGTCGCGGTCGTTCAGCCTCGGGAACCCGACCCTCGAGCCGGGCTCCGGTTCCCAATCGCCGGCCTCCTGCGCGTCGGCGTACACCTGCCGCGACCCGGAGCCGCCGTCGAGCGGATCCGCCGGGCCGTTGTGGTGGCGCGACATCACCGAAGTCGACGGCCTGGTCGTGAGGCCCCAGCCGAGCGCTTCGGCCATCGTCACCCACCGAGCTCGGGACCCGGCCCCCTTCTTCGAATGGGTCGGCTCCGGGGCCAGCCAGTCCTTCGGGCCGCGCTTCGCCATGAGGATCGCCCGCTCACGGGTCTGCGGGACCCCGTAGTCGGCGGCGTTGAGCACCCCGGTCCACACCGAGTACCCCCAGCCGGCGAGCACGTTCGCCATCGCCTTCCACAGCGGGAGGACCCTCGGGACCTGCTCGCAGGCGATCCACTCGGGCTGCATCAGCCAGGCCCACCGGAGCGGTTCGAGGACCAGCTTCGACCGGTCGTCGGTCCAGTCGCCCTCGGGATCGACCCACCCGTCGGTGCACGCGGCGATCGCCCGGCGCAGGTCGCCGATGTCATCGAGGCCCTTCTTGTGGCCGGCCATCGAGAACCCTTGGCATGGCGGCGACCCGATGAGCCCCTCGATCGGGCCGAGGGCGTCGGCCAGGGCACGGATCTGGTCGTCGGTCACCGCGGCGATGTCGGTGTGCCACGTCCGGTGCCCGGCGGCGTACCGGGTGGCGGCGGCGTTGTCGTCCCACTCGAGGCCGAGGACGTCGGTGCGGCCCAGCTCGAGGAGGCCCTCATCCCATCCCCCCGGTCCTGCGAACAGGTCGATGATCACGGGGCCAGGATAGGGAGCTCATCCCATGTGCGCCCGTCCAGCTCGCGGCCGGCTTCCTTCTTCCCGACCCGGATCACGCCGAGAGGGGAGTACTCGTCGGCCTCGTCGCCGTCGATCGGTCTCCACTCGCCCCACTGCTTGAACAGGAACGGCACCGACCACTGGACGCAGGCGTCACGGATCCGGCGCGGCCAGTCGGGGTTCATCGGCCGCGCTGAGGTGCCCGACTCGCCGCCAGCGATGACCCACCCGATCCGGTTGCGCGACCACTCGTACTCCGACTCGGCGCGGGCCTCGTCGGAGATCCGGCGCAGCCAGGGGCCGAGGTCGACCGCCTCGAGGAGCGGCTCGCAGGACAAGAACCTCACCGGGGCGGGCACCTCGAGCAGCGCCGGGATCCGGGTGTCGGCGCACTCCTGGTTCTCGACGGTCGTCCCAACCCACGCGTTCGACGGCCACCCGAGCTCGGGCCGATGGTCGTCGCAGGTCATCCCGAGCGGAAGCGAGAACGACGCCCGGCAGGTCGGGCAGGCGTAGTTGATCCACCGGTCGGGGACCATCCCCAGCACGTTCTCGGGGCGCTTGGTGAGCAGCAGCCAGTCGAGGTTCGGGGTCTCGGCGATCAGCTCCCACAGCCGTTCCCGATGCTCGGCGAGCTCGGGCCGGTCTTCGAACACGTCGGCCATCGACGCGCAGAACACCCGCTGGCGCACCCCGGCCTTCGCCGCGGCCCGATCCCACCGCCGAGGGTCGTTCCAGTGCTTGTCGCCGAAGAACTTCCGGTCGGCGTTCTTCCCCCACTCGGTCCCGAACCGGTGCGCGAGCGTTTCGGCGTAGCAGTGCTGGCACGCCGGCGAGACCCGAGTGCAGCCCCACCACGGGTTGAAATGTGTGGTCAGCCCACTCAATTGCTGTGTTCTCTCCCACGGTTTCCCTCACCTCCATCTGCGGGGCTAGGCGCGAACCTTCCCCGCTCGTCGCGGCGTCGCTCGCGCGGCTGCCGTGCCCGTTCTCGGGCGTGATGACACTTCGTGCAGACAGCCTCTACGGCTTCGTGGTGCTCTGGCGCGTAGCCGAGGAAGTGGTCGTATTCGTGGCGTCGGTCGGACCCTCGGTGGTCGCAGTCGCAGCACGCCACCTCGTCAGGATTGGGCAGGACCCCGACGTTGACGAGGTGGTTGACGCGGCCTCGTGCCTGCAGCCGGTCGTCATCTCGGGCGGTGACATAGCGGCGGCCAGGAGCGGGCGGGTCGCGCCGTTCGTACCGGTCCTTGGCGCGCTGGCGTCGGCACGGCCGGCACAATGCCGCGAGGCCGTCGGATCGGTTGCGGTCGCTGCCGAAGGCCGAGCGTGGTTGCCAGCCGCATCCCCCGCACCACTTCTCGCCGAGCTCGAGGTGGGATGCGTACTCCTCGTGGGAACATCCGATCCGGGCGGCGGCGGTCTTCGTTGCGCCATCAGGTGATCCCATGCGGGGACCGTACCTCTGTTTGTCCACTCGATCGTTCCTTGAGGCAGTCGGGGCAGAGGTCGTCCAGCCCTGGCTTCGGTCGTCGCCATCCGGCCTCGAGGGCGAGGTCGCGGGCGGGGATGCAGCCAAGCGGCGATGACCGGCCGAAGCGTCGCCCGCACCCGTCGCACTGCGTTTCCCAGCGGCGCATGCCGCTCACCGCCCGACAGCTCACGGCATCTGCGTGGTCGGGTCCGTCGCCTTCAGCCGGGTCCGTTCCTGCTCGGCGGCTCGGCCGGCGTACTCGGCGACGTGGGCGAGGGCGGTGTCGTCGTCGTCGGCGTGGAGCATGAACTCCTGCCGCATGATGCGGCGACCGGCGACGGGGCGACCGTCGGGTGAGCGGGCCACGGTGGTGACGTTGACCTCGATGCGGTACCGGGTGGATTCATCAGCCATGCCGGGGACCGTAGCCTGCGAGGCTACGCGCATCCAGCATCGGGCCAGAACGACGAAAGGCCCCCGAGGCCCGAAGGCCCCGAGGGCGGTCCGTGATGGCGAGGCGGTCACGCCGACCGAGATGCGACGCCGGGGGCAACCCAGCTTTGCGAACCCGATCCGGTTGTTCCTCACGTCCGGTGCTCCGCTCGACGCCAGTTGATCAGGCTGGCGGCGTCGGGCCGCGTGAGTCCCCTGGTGGTTTGTCCGGCACCTCGGCCGGCGTCACCGCCTCGCAGGTTGTGCTCACTCCCCGGCCCCGTCGGCCGCGGTTCGTAGTCGGTCCCAGCCTTGCGGCGTGCCGACCCGGCCCTTGGTCCTGTCGGGCGTGGTAGTGAGCTGAGTGCCACCGGGGGGAGTTGAACCCCTGCCCGCCCCTCTCGGGGCGTCCCGGCCTCGGGGGCCGATCCGCTTCCGGCTGCCGTGCCGTGGCGTGAGTGAGTGGTTGCAGCCCATCATCCGCCGGGGCCGAGCGGTCGCGCTTGGCGACTTCATTCCCGGGTTCGGGCTTCGCTGCTCCGCCACTCGGCGGCGTGGTTCTCGTATCACCTTCTCTCGCTCGTTGGTCGGTTTCGATTCTGGCGGCGCTGCTCGGCTCGAGGCCTGCTGCTGCTCGTTGCGAAGTCTGCTCCGGGGTTTATCTGAGGAGTCGGAGCGGCCCCCTCCCGGTCGCGATGCCGGGCCCGTTTGTTGTCGTTTGCCAGAAGGGGGCGGGTCTCCCCCCGACCGCTTCGCCGTATCCGGCTCGTCGGTGCTAGTCCGTGGCGGCGCTGCCTTGCCCCCGAGGGGGCCGGCGCTGCTCGCCTTGCGATTGCCCAGGGTTCCTCGTGGCAGCGAGGCCGACCGAGGAGCTCCTCGATCGGGCCAGCGGTTATCTCAGTTTCCCCGGTCGCTTGGTCTGCGATCCGGCACCCTCTCGGGTGGCTGGTCCCTACCTCATGGCCGCCCGTTGTGGGCGGCGCGTCATTGAGTGGTTCAAGTGATCCGACCCCGTGGCCGCTGCTTCCAGCCGAGGCTGGGTATGCGGTTCGATCGTCGGGCTTGGCCGAGCTGGCTGCCACCAGCTCGACGCCTCCGTTTTACCCGCCGGTTACCCGGTTAGTGGGAGCCCCCGGTACTACTGACCGTTCCCGTGGGCTAGAGGTCCATCGCCGTCTGTTGCGCCTCGGCGAGTCGTTCGACTGGCCGAGGTTGTTGCGAGCTTGCCGGGGTTCGGTGGCTTGCGCCACCCGGTCCCGGCGACCGGTTCGGAGCGTCGTCGGCGTTGGCCTCTGCTCCTGTTCGGCAGCCTCGTTGTGAGTGTTCGCCCGAGGGGGTTTCCCTCAACCGGCGCAACGCTCCGGGGCTGCCTATGTCGGTTCCAGCTCACCGCGCTCCTCCCGCTATCCCGGCGCTGACGCTTCAAAGCTTTCATGCTTTCCGGGCTCGGGCGCTTCGGTGAGCTGTCCCGTAATCCTTCACCCCGAGGCTGCGTTGAGCCGTTCGGATCCCGCTCCGATTCGCCGAGGCTTACGCCTCGAGGTGGCTGATCGACGCTCAAGCGGGCCTCCCGCCGGTTGGCGGTGCTCGTTCTCGTTGGTTGCTCGGGTGCGCTGTGGGGGTGACTTGGCCTGCTGGCCTGACGCCACCCGCTCCGCTTTGCCTCACTCGCCCTGCCGGGCTCGTCCGTTAGTCGCTCCGGCGGGAGGCCCGCTTGAGCGTCGATCGTTGCTTTGTTCGCCGTGTCCGGCTGCGGTTGCTCCGCTGCCCGAGGCTTGCCCTCGTAGTCTCACCAGTTGGTCCGGTGCCGACCTTGCGCCGCTCGAGCCCTTATGGCTTCGGCCTCTCGGCCTGGCGACTCGCCCCGGGTCTTGTGGGGGCTTCCCGTCTTGCTTACGAGGACAACGTAACTTCCCCGCTGTAGCCGAGTCAACTACAAAGAGGGGTTCCGAGGGAACAACGCCCTGACCAGCATCTATGTAGCCGAAGAAGCTACAGCTCGGCGTGGGATCGCCGAGGATCAGGCGTCGCTGGCGTCCTCGGGATCGCCCTCGGGCCGGCCCGGCCACAGGTCGGCGTAGGGGTGAGCGTCGCCCACGATCAACGCCTCGCCCTCGCACACGCCCGTCAGCGTGAGATCGACGTGCTCCCACGTCCACCACCCGCCGCACCGGTCGCAGCCCGCACCAGCGCCGTCAGGGGCCTCTCGCAGGTCATGGCGCAAGGCGTCCAGCAGCGCCACGAACTCGGCGTGGCTGTCGACCCGCAGCCCCGGGTGGTCGCCGTTGTACGGCTGAGTGAACAGGACCGGCACCGTCTCGCCCATCGCCTCGAGCGCCTCGTAGTTGTCGACCGAGTCCTCGAGGAACACGTCGGTCTCGACCGCACCCTTGTCGTGGCTCACCGTCACCGAGTCGAACGGGACCCCGAGCTCGCCGAGCCAAGCGAACGTCGACCGCCTGGCCGTCGCCTCCACCGTCGGGACGTTGCGCGACGTGACGAGGTGCAGCTCGTCGCCCGCCGAGGTGATCGCCAGCATCGCTTCCACCGCGCCCTCGATCGCCGGCGACGGCCCGAAGATCACGCCCGCCTCGATCCCGGCGACGAACTCGGCCATCCACTCCTCGGTCGTGAGGCCCCAGTCCTCCCGGTGGAACGACCAGACCGTCGGCTCGCCGAGCTCGGCCCGGTCATGGCCTCGGGAGACAAGCCAGTCGCGGAACCGGTCCACGAACGGGTAGAGCACCCCGTCTACGTCCATCCCCACCCTGAGCTTGTGACGCAGCTCATCCCCACCCGCCATGCCAACCGAGCGTAGGCGCGCAACGACCCCGGGGTTCCGCGAAGGAACCACCGGGGCCGCCGCAACTGACCGCCAGGTCAGAGCTTGATACCGGGCTGCGGCGTGCCGTGGAAGGCCGTCATCTCGGTGGCTTCCTCGATCGCCGTCACGATGTCACCGAACGCTGACCGGAGCACCTCGCGGGGCCGGACCATCGCGTACCCGATCTGCAGCCGGCCCTCTCGGATCCGGTAGCGGAGCTGGCAGGTGACCCGGTACCGGTCGCTGCCCTCGTAGGGCGCGACCCCGATCACGAACTCCTTCGGGATCGTGATGTCGCCCTTCTGGCCGGCCTTCGCCACGGTGGTCTCGTCGTACATGAGCTTCCGCTCGCCCGACTGGAGGACGATCGCCTCCTTGAACGCGACCGCCGTGTTGGCTTCGAAGGTGCGTGCCAGCTCCACCATCGTCGCCGCCTCGGGTTCCACGATCTCGAGCTGGCCGAGCTCGAGGTGCTCGGCGAACTCCTGCTGGCCCATGAGACCCCCGTCCTTGGCGGTCCAGCGGTCCCACTCGGGAGTGTGGCGCAGAGCGAGCGTCGCCGTGTGGTCATGCCACCCGGCGGTCTCCCCCTCGGGGACGTGCCCGTTGAGGACACCGATGACCTTCGACGCCTCGATGTTGGCGAAGAGCGCCGACCCGGGGCCGGCGTGCTCGTTGACGTACCTGCTCAGCGAGTCGTGGGTGTAGAAGATCGCCGGGCCGGTCTTGCGTGGCGGGGCGGCGGCCAGGCCGAGGGTGTTGACCAGCTCGGTGCGGCCGTTCGCGACGACCATGAACACCTCGCCCGGTTCGACCTTGCGGGGGGCGACGGCCTTCTGTGCCTGCTCGATGATGGCCGCGGCGTCGCCTGCGGTGGCCTCGAGGATGTTCGTCGTCGGATCGCTCACGATCCCACCTCCCTGATCTCCCCGGTCTCGGGGTCGACTTCCTTGTCTGGCGGCGGCGTGCTCACGTCACGGAGCGGCAGCCGGGGTTGCATCGGGTTGTCGCGGGAGAGGTTGCAGTCCTCGTCCACGAAGTAGAGCGACGGGTCGCGGTCGGCCTCGGGGAGCGTGACGGCGATCTTGTCCTTCACGATCACCATCTGCCCTTCGGGCTTCACCGAGATCGTGAGCGTCATCTTCCCGCTCTTGCCGGTGTCGGTCACCGCCTCGAGCAACGCGTTGAGCGCGTCGCCGAGCTCGAGGTGCGTCAGCCCGTTGCGCTGATCGGCCAGGAAGTCGGCGAATGGCCGAACCTGGCGGTCGGATTCTGGCATGGTGGGTCCTCCTCTTTCTGTGGTTGTGGTGAGGTCAGGCCGGGTGGTGGACGAACTGGTCGATCATCGCCGCGTAGGCGCGCCACTCGGCGAGGTGCATGCGGGCGTCGTCCAGGCCCCGGTGGTTCTTGAGGTCGCCGTCGCCCGACTCGGGGACGAGGTCGCCTCGCCCGGCGAGCCACAGGCCGCGGCGGATGACGCCCACGTCGAGGTGCGGGTACTGGAGCCACGCCTCGAGGGTGGGCATCTGACGGTGAACGAACCGGCGATCGAAGTGCGAGACGCCCGAGCCGGCCAGCAGCACCCGGTGAGGCTTCGCCCCGTTCGGCACGAGGACCGATTCGATGAGCATCGCCTCTACCTCGACCAGCGAGAGCGGCGACCGCTCGACCGCCTCGAGCAGACCGTTCCCGGTGTGCATTTCGAGCACGAAGTCGTTCATCAGGTGAGCGACCGTCGCCGGGTAGTGGACGACCCCGCTGAACTCGGAGAGCGTTTCGAACGGCGGGTCGACCCCGGTGAGGATCGATCCGACTTCAAGGATCTTGTCCTCGGCCTCGTCGGTGCCGGTGGTCTCCAGGTCAAACCAGAGGAGGTGCTTCGCTTCAGGCATTCGCCGTCTCCTTTATCGGTGCCGGTGGACCGTAGCACCGCACCCGGAGTAGTTGCGGGTCCGTAGCCTTCGGAGCTACAGTCGTCGGGACCGCCAAACCAGGAGGAGCCGACATGGCTGCGACACCCGGAAATGACAACTACTCGGCAGGGTTGGTACTCGCCGAGCTCGCCGACCATTGGGCGATCGGTGAGTGGATCACCGACGGAGCCCTCACGGTGATGCCGAGCGCCCAGCCGCGGTACGCCGCGCTGAGCACGGGCGAGAAGAACATCGTGGACATCGCTTGGGCGATGCAGCAGGGCCGGTGGGACTTCCCGGTGGTGAAGGTGCTGGAGCTGGACTCGGGCTGGCGCGAGATCGTGATGGCAGCGATCTCGGCGCGGGTCCTCGCGTAACCTCGCGGCATGGGCACCAACGCCTTCAACGGTCAGGGGGATCCGTTCGGGTCCGGCTCGGTCGTGATCCCCGACGTTCCGACGCCGCTCGTCGCGTACCGCCAGTGGCAGGTCCAGTGGGGCCAGATCCCGGTTGAGGCTTCCGGGGCGTTCCCGTTCCCGGTTGGTGGCGACTCGCGGCTCCAGTCGACGTACAACCACGGGGTGTGGGAGCCGGGTCGCGAGGCGCGGGCGGGGTGCCCGTGGTCGGACGGCGACCATCACCCCCAAGTGGTCGAGAATGGGATGATCCGGTTCCCGTTCGGGGTCCCGGCCCGGTACACCTATCCCGACCGCGACGTGTGCCGGGCGTGCCCGTCGCCGACGGCCGCGGGTCATGAGGGGTACGGCTGCGGGATCTACGGGTTCAAGCTGCCCGGCAAGCTTGCCGCCGAGTCGCCGCTGATCTCGAGGGCGTGGGGCCGGATCGAGATGTGGGGCACCGTCTACGACCACGACTACGGCTACCGCGGGTCCCACGCCCGGGTGACCGGCATCGGCCTCCCCTTGGCCTTCGCCGATCGGAACGGGTGGGAGCTGGCGATGGTCGGGAGCCGCTCGAGTCAGCGCCACATGCTCGACTACCTCGCCGCCCTCTCGTTCCTGGCGCAGATCTACCGTGTGCCGCTTCTCAGGCCCCGCTCGGCGGTATCCGTCGAGGAGGTCTACCGGATGGCCTTAGCGGGCCGTGAGACGCCTGTCGTGGTCGATGAGGAGGTCGATCCGATCCATTACGCCCGCGAGCTGATGGCGAACGGCTACGAACCGGATCTCGGTGCCCGAGCTCGGAAGCACCGCGAGGTCATGGAGCTGACCGCGGTCCAGTCGATGAGCGGCGAAGCGAACATGCGCCGGCTGATCGAGATGCTCCACCTCGACCCCGCCGACTTCGGCCTCGAGGACGACGATGGCGAGTGACCCGTCGTCGCCGATGTGGCCGCTCGACTTCGGCGAGGGGTTCCGGGTTCCTGATGTGCCCGAGCCGATCGTCGGCTACCGGTGGTGGGTGCGAGCTGGCGGCCAGGGCCACCCGCTGCTCCTCTCGCCGCGCACCCGCCTGCCTTGGCGTCCCGGCGAACCGACGCGAGCGTTCTGCGTTCCGGGTTCGCACAACGGTGGCCGCGACGCTGCGTGCTCGAGGTGCCCGTGCCCTGGCGACGCGGCGAACCACGACGGGTACGGGTGCGGCCTCTACGCCTACCGGTCGCTGAAGGCGTTGCTCCACGAGATCGAGTTCCCGACCCACAAGCTCGGCGTGTTCAATTCGGGCTGGCAGGTGGTGGTCGGTCAGGTCGAGCTGTGGGGCGACGTGTACGAGCATGTCAAGGGGTACCGGGCGCAGTTCGCGAGGCCGTCGAAGCTGTTCGTCTATCCGCCGCCGGGGGATCATCAGTCGATCGATCCCGCGCTGATCGCCGAGCTCGCCGACGGGATTGACATGGCCCCGTCGGCGCTCGAGCTGGTGACGATCGCGGCCGAGGTGAGGCGTGTGGCACCGGCTGATCTTGAGGCGTTGGGCGAGGTGTACGAGATCCCGGTGGAGCCGTTCCCGATGTCGGCGGCCGAGGTGAACCGCGAGGTAGCGCAGTTCATGGCGTCGGTGTTCGCCGAGGTGAGGCGCTCCGCTGCGAGTCAGGTGCGAGCGTCGATGCCGGGCCGGCTCTCCGTGGTCGGCCACGTCGTCGGCCTGGTCGCCGCGTTGCTGTTCCTCGGATCGGACCTGGCGTCGGCCAGTTGGTTCGGGGTGGTGCTGTGGACGGCGATGGCCGGGATCTACCTGCACTGGCTCGTGAAGTACGGCGTGCGTCGGCGAGTGATCGGCGCGCTCGAGATGGAGGAGGACGAAGATGGGTGAGATCGGGAAGCCGATTCGGGAGGAACCGCTGGTGGTGCCAGCCCCGGCGACGGAGCCGGCGAGGCGCGAGCCGTCACCCGCGACGCCTTCGACGCCAGTCCCTGAGCGGGAACCGGTCTCGACGTGAGCTGGGAACTGCTGGCCGGCGTCGGGGCTGTGGTGGCGCTCGGTTGTGGTGGTGGTCCGGTTCATCTGGCGGAATTGGCGCTGAGCTCGGGGGCGTTTCCGCTGGTCAGCGAGTTGTTCCCCGAGAACCCCCGTTTGTAGTTGATTCGGCTACAGCGGTATGCCATGCTGGTCCTCGTCGGGAAGCCCCCACATACCCGGCAAGCAAGTAGGGGCGAGTCGCAACAGCGGCGGGCAGCACCAGCCACCGGTGAGACCACCCGAGAGGGGGCAGGGGAGCCAACCCCGGCAGTAGCGAACAAGGCAGACCGAGGGGGAAGCCCTCGGAGCGCCGATCGCCTGGCGCTCGTACCAAGTGAGGCGAACCGATCGAGAGCACCTTGATCGGGCTTGGCACCTCGGAGGTACCGCCCCGAAGTAACGCCAACGACTCCAGCCCTGACGGCTAACGACCACGACTCACCCCTCGAGGTGAGCGACCCCTGAACGAAGGCTGGACGAGGTCGAAAAGGCAAAGCGAGTGAACGAGGAGAACGAGCCGAAGAACCCCGGATGAGAACCACGGAGCTGCAGCGAAGTGGGGAGAGCATGGGGGTCGGAGGCTCGGGCCAAGCCCGATCAAGGTGCTCACGATCGGGAAGCTCGACCGGCCGCCTCGGTGGGCCGAGCGTCACAGACACGGGGTTCGAACCCCCGGCTAGGCACGAGCAAGTGCCAACCTCCTTCGGCCCTGCCGCTCGGAGCGCCTCCCCGGCATGGGGTAGCGGAGACGGAACCAGATGCGACGCTCGCTCCACCGAGGCGGCTGGTCGAGAGCAGAGTCGGTGGCCCTCATGGGGTCATCGGGTCAGCGAGCTCAGGACTCGCCCGCAGTAATGCCCTCGGGAACACCGGGGGCCGTGGCCGAGCTGGAACCTCCTCCCCCTGCCGGTAACGCGGGCAGGGGCATGGGACATGCCAGCGACGCTGCGAGGGCGGAGGAAATGGGAGCATGCCAAACCGGCCCGAGAGGGTGGGCAACACGCAAGCGGTGGCGAAGCCCTTCTAGAGCTGAGAGGTCGGCGTCGAGCGATCGGCGCAGCAGCGTAAACCCGGCGACGAGCCGGGGTGGTCGGCCTAGCATCGCAACCCCGGTGAACCCATGAAGGTCACCGACTCGAGCTGCTACGCCAGCGTCGGACCCGACTCGGGGGCGGCGACTTCAGCGAACCGATCCAAGACCAAGTAGGCCGGCGACTCCCCTCCGGGGCGAGCGCCGACGAACGTGCGGACACCGGTCGACTCGGAGCGCCACCGCGAGGGAGACCGGTGAAGGGGTGGCTGGCTGAGGAACCTCCCCCAAGAGGGCCCCGGCGTGCGCGGTTGAGACAACCCAAGCGTCGGGAAGCGGTACCAAGGAACACGGCTAAGTAGTCCAGCCGGTGAGGGGGCCGGGAGCGAGTGATCGCCCGGGTGTGATGAGCATGGGAGACGGCCAGCGAGCAGGCCCGATGGATACGTCTGGCCGCGCTCAACACCTCCCACCGAAGCTCCTCGGGGCCGGCGTTGGCGTAGCAGCTCGAGGGGCCCTCGGCTTCGGCCGGGGGCTTCTTCTCGTTCCGGGGTTCCTGTTCCGTGGCCCTCGGCTGGAATAGGCTGGCCCGCATGGATCGCCAGATCATCACCGACACCTCCCGCGTTTCGCCCGGATCGGTGCCCGAGCAGCGGCTGCTGGCGAAGCTCATGGCCGACGGGTACGCCCACATCCGAACCGGGTCCTGCGACTCGCCGGTCGATCTCACCGAGGTCCGACCCGTGCTTGAGAAGGCCTTCGGGGCCGCCGCGGTCGAAGCCGAGGGGTGCGGCGGCGGAACGTCGCTCCTCCTCGAGGACGGCGGCGGGGTGTTGTGGGTCGAATACTCGCCGCGGTGGCACGAGTGGCATTGGGCCGTCGCGTCGAACCTGGCGTCGAACACCGAGCGGTGGGCCGCCGCGATGACCGGGATGCTCCCCCCGTTCGAAGCGGTCAGCGACGACGGTCGGCTCTACACGAACTTTTGGGCGAAGCACCCGATGGCCGGCGGGTACTCGTATCTGCGGCCGATCGAGGTCCAGGGCTGGTCGGAGATCGCCGGGAACTACCCCGAGTCGGTCCGGGCCGAGCTCGGGAAGCTCGTCACGATGCGCGACCCGGGGGCTGGCGGCAAGCTGGTGCTCCTTCATGGGCCGCCGGGTACCGGCAAGACCCGGTCGATCATGGCGCTCCTGGCCGCGTGGCGCGAGTGGTGCGAGCCGCACGTCATCACCGACCCCGACTCGTTCTTCAACCACCTCGACTACATGAACGACGTGATCCTCGGCGGCGGCTTCGATGACGGCCGGTGGCGGGTGCTCATCGTGGAGGACGGCGACGAGTTCATGGACGTCGACGCCAAGAGTCGAACCGGGCAGGCGCTCAGCCGGCTGCTCAACCTCGGCGACGGGATCGTCGGCCAAGGGCTGAACGTGCTGACCATCATCACGACGAACGTCGAGATGGGTTCGCTGAATCCGGCGGTGGCGAGGACGGGGCGTTGCATGACGAACCTCCACTACCCTGCCTTCGACCAGGCCGAGGCCGAGTCGTGGCTGGCTTCCCGCCAGCTCGAGGGTGTCGAGGTTCCCGAGGACGGGATGACGCTGGCCGATCTGTACGGGGCGAAGCGTCGCTCCGACCATCTGGCCGACGTGCTCGGCCGATTCGACTGAGGAGAACCGACATGGCCGAGGTCACGCTCACGCTGCCGGTGACGAACACGTCACCCGCGGGGGTCCCGCTGGACCGCATCAACGCTGCGATCGCCGCCGGCGAGTTCGAGCTGGTGCGAGCGCACCGCTTCTACTCGCTGACGCCGTGGGACGACGTGAAGACGTTCATCTCCAGGGTCGCGACGGTGAAGTACGAGGCCAGCATCGGCTACGAGACGACGCTCCTCGCCGAGACCGAGGACTCGGTGATCGCCCTGTCGTGCGAGTGGGGCGACGAGTGGACGCTGATCTGCGCGGTCCGCGCCGACGCTCGAGCGCAGAAGTGGATCGCGTCGATGGCGTCGATGCTCCCCGAGCCGCCTCCCCCGCCGCCGCCGCCACCGCGTCCCGACAACATGGTGCCGGTCATGTTCTGGATGCAGAACCCGATGACCGGTGGCGCGTACGCTCGCCGCCGCGACATCGAGGTCCAGAAGTTCGAGGACGTCGCCGAGAACTACCCGGCCTCGACCCGCGCCGAGCTCGCCGAGCTCATGGCGCTCGAGGAGCCGGGGGCCGGCGGGAAGCTCGTGCTGTTCCACGGCCCTCCGGGGACCGGGAAGACGCGGGCGATCCTGTCGCTGATCTCGGAGTGGCGTGACTGGTGCGCCGCTTCGGTGGTGACCGACGCCGACCGGTTCTTCGGCGACCCGACGTACCTCAACGACCTGCTCTTCGACTCGGCTGGCCGCAAGGACTGGCTGCTGCTGGTCATCGAGGACGGCGACGAGTTCATGAACGTCGGGTCCCGAGAGTCGAAGGGCCAGGACGTCGCCCGGCTGCTGAACGTGGCCGACGGCATCATCGGCCAGGGCCTCAACGTCCTGACGTTGATCACCACGAACGTGGCGATGGACGAGCTGAACCCGGCGGTCGTGAGGACCGGCCGGTGCATGTCGAATCTGCAGTTCCCGGGGTTCGGCGAGGGCGAGGCCGCGGAGTGGCTCGAGGCCCACGGGGTCGACTACTCGGACGAGGATCTCGGCGGTTCGACCTTGGCCGAGCTGTACGAGCTGGTGCGCCGGACCGAGCGGGCGCAGAAGGCTCTGGCCCGTTTCGCCGACTAGCCGGCGTCCTTGCTGCCTGTAGCTTCGCAGGCTACGATCCACCGGTACCCGACAACCGGAGGAACATGATGAGCGGACAACTGCCCGACGCCGACGAGGCGCGCCGACAGGTGCTGAATGAGGTCGCCCTCGAGGACGGCACGGTGCTGGTGAAGGGCGACGAGATCCATGCCCAAGGCGAGCCGGGTGCGACGTTCAAGTTCATCCACCTCGCGATCTCGCCTGATGGGTCGAGCCGGTGGGTGTCCTGCTACGGCGGCACGAAGGGCCGGGGGATGCATCGGGCGTTGCGACCCGAGAAGATCCGGGTCAAGAAGGGCACGAAGGCGGTCAAGATCGGCGACCCGACCGGCGAGGCTGCCGAGGAGTTCGTCGCTGAGGCCCCGCCCGAGGAGGAGGCTCCGGTCACCGAGACCGTCGAAGCCCCGCCCGAGGTCGCGCCGGAAGCTCCACCCGAGGCCCCGCCAGCGGAACCGGCCGACGAACCGGAGGTCGAGGAGCTGAAGGGCGAGGACTTCGAGGAGGCGGTGAAGCCGAAGCGTCGACCCGACAAGGCCGCCAAGGAAGGCGCGCTCGCCGAGGCGATCGCCGCTGGCCGGATCAAGGCGGGCACCGAGCTGCACCACGGCGAGTACCGCGGGGTCGTCACAGCGTCGGGGCACGTCGAGGTGGCCGGTGAGACCTACAACTCGCCGAGCACCGCAGCGAAGAACGCCGCGGGTCGCCAGTCGGCGAACGGGTGGGACTGGTGGAAACTCCCGAGCGGCGAGAAGCTCCAGACGGTCAGATGAGCGCATGGACATCGAACTGCTCGACCGTTACCAGCGCGCCACCGGCTTCATGGGGGTCGGCGATCCGTTCAACGCGGGCTTCGATCAGGTAGACCGGCTCCTCGATTCGGGGCGCGGTCGCCGCGAAGCGTGCATCGAGTTCTCGTGGTCGGTCCCGACCCTCGAGGCGGTCATGGCGCTCGTCGCCTGCGGGCCGATCATCGACCCGATGGCGGGCACCGGCTATTGGGCGATGCTGGTCGACCAGGCCGGCGGCGATGTGATCGCTTCGGATGTGATCCTCCCCGGCGACGACCCCGAGGAAGCGGCCGAGATCACCAGCTCCTTGTGCGGCTACGGGAACCCGTGGCACGCCGAGGGCGGCCGCCAGTGGTTCCCCATCGGTCGTCAGGATGCCCGTCAGGCGGCCTCAGATCACCCTGAGCGCACGCTCGTCCTCTCCTGGCCCCCATACGGCGACGAGATCGGCGCGGCCGTCGAGGAGGCGTTCTGGACGGCCGGCGGGAAGCGGATGGTCTACATCGGCGAACCCGGCGAGGGTTGCACCGGTGATGAGGTGTTGCACGCCCGGCTCGGCTGGTCGCCGCTCTGTCGGGTCCACGAGTTCGACTTCGACCCCGATGAGTACGAGTGCGTCTGCGAGCTCGCCGGCGCTCAGCGGTGGCTCCAGGTGTCGGAGGTGTCGCTCCCGCAATGGTTCGGGATGCACGACGCCCTGTTCATCTTCGACCGGAAGGACCCCGCATGATCTTGGCGATCGTCGGCACCCGCACGTTCGTCGCGCCCGACGGCGAGGCGCGCGCCCGTGAGATCATCCGCGCCGAGCTCGCCGAGCGGAAGCCCGAGCTGGTGATCTCGGGCGGCGCGTCCGGCGTCGATTCGTGGGCGGCCGAGGAGGCGCTGCTCCTCGAGCTGGCGGTGGAGGAGATCACCCCGTTGCACGCCCGGTGGGAACCGAACGGGTACAAGGCCCGGAACATGCTCATCGCCGAGCGGTGCGACGAGCTGATCTCGATCCGTTGCGGCCAGGCGACGAGCTACGGGTCCGGGTGGACCGCCGATCGGGCGGCCGAGCTCGGGAGGCCGGTGACCCGCTACACGCTGGATCCTGTCACAGCGGTGTAGTAGGGTCAGCTACATGATGAACCCGGGGAACCGCCCCGGTCTGAGCAAGGAGGAGCCACATGGCTCACAAGCTGGAGCAGGTCAGCCACCCGAAGGCGCAGGCGAACCGAGTCGCGAAGGCGATTCGGATCGTGGCCTTCCTCGAGACGAGCGACTTCCTGTCGACGGTGTGCCCCGAGAGCGTCGCCGCGCTCGGCCCCGCGGCGTGGGAAGCCTTCGCCGCCGAGTTCGATGAGACGGTCCCGAGCGTCGAGACGATCGCCGTGGTGATCGGGGTCGTCGCCGGTCGCGCCATCGGGGACGTCGAGTTCACCGTCGAGGACGGCGAGGTCGCCGAGGTCGCCACTCTGGCGGCGGTGAGCTGAGCGATGCGAACGCCGAGGCCAGCCGAGTTCGCCGCGGCCTTCGCGCTGTTGACCGATGACCGGCTCCCGGCGGCGGTGGAGGAAGCTCGCCGCCGTCGGGGTTTGTCGACCCGGGCCGCAGCCGCCGAGATCGGGACGCATCACAACACCATCGTCCGGTTGGAGCGCGGCCAGATCGCCACGTCGCAGATGCTGCTGAAGACGATCGCCAAGATCGTCGTGTGGCTCGAGGAGGGGTCGTGAGTCGCCTCGCTGACCGGCTCGGCGGCGGGATCCGCGTGGGATTCGAGTCCCGCGAGGAGCAGGAGAGGGCCATCGCCGAGTCGACGGCCCGAGCTTCGCAAGCGATCCATCGTGACTCCCCGGTGTACGAAATCTCGAACGTGCTGCGGCTATACCGTGAGCAGCGCGACCAGTACCCGAACCTCGACTCGTTCCCGATGGTCGCCCCACCCCACGACAACTACCTGATGGAAGCCCGGTGGCCGCAGGGGTCGCTCGACGGCGAGCGGTTCACCGAGCCGAAGCAGGTCGGGCTGCTCTTCGCCCGCATGCCCGATTCGGAGGGGTGGGATGGTGGGCCGAGCTGCGCGCTGGCGGTCCTCGCCGTCGGGTTCTGGCGCGGGAAGCCGGACCATCTCGGGTCGTGGAGGCTCATCATTGACGAGGTGGGCGGCCTGGCGGTCGCCGATCCGACGCCGGCGCAAGGCCTTCGTCGCTGGCATTCGAGGCGGGTCGCCGGGCAGGTCGATACGGTCGCGAGGCACCGTGATCTCCTGCGGGATCTGGAAGGCCGGATCGAGTCGGGCGATGAGGATGAGCGGGCCAAGGCGCTCCGCGACGCCGAGGCGGCGCTCGAGGACGCCGCCGGCGAGCTTGAGGCGACGGAAGCCGAGCTGGCCGAGATCGAGGCCGAGCTCGACAAGGTGATCATGGGGATGATGGAGCGCGAGATCCTGTACCCGGCGCTCCTCACGCACTCGCTCCTCAACTGCCGGAACGTCGAGGTCGAAACGAACGCCCCGCCGGCGAAGCTGTCGAAGCGGCACCAGCGGAAGCGGGGCGCGCCGATGGTGAAGTTCAAGACGCTGAAGGTGAACCCGATGGGCGGCGGGCGGCGGTCCTCGAGCGGTGGTGGCGGGACCGTCGATCTTGGCGGCGGCCAGACGGCGCTCCACATTGTCCGCGGCCACTTCAAGACCTACACGGCTGACCGGCCGCTCCTCGGTCGTCACGTCGGCACCTACTGGTGGCAGGCGAACGTGCGAGGCTCGATCGACAACGGGGTCGTCGTGAAGGACTACGAGGTCGAGGTGTGAAGGTCGACCTGCTAGACGATCTGGACTCGAACGGGTGGCACACCTCGGCTCACCCTCGGCCGATCTCGCTGAAGCGGTCGCTGCCGTTCTACACGCGGGGACCGAGCTACTACGTCCACCGGGTCCGCTCGGGGCTGCTCCACCACGACGGGCGGATCTCCGTCACGTTCTGGTGCGGCCCGATCGGACACGGCAAGGGCGGCGCTCGGCTGGCCGCCGAACCTCCCGAGGGGTGCCAGGTCTGCTCGACGTGCGAGGGGCGTGCTGTCGGCTCGGGCCAGCTCGGCTCGAGGGTTCTCGCCGGCGGTCGTGAGGTGATCTTCTCGCCGGCCCCTGGCCGCAAGATCGAGTGCGTGTGGGAGCGCGGGTCGCGCGGGTATGCGTGGATCGACTATCACCAGTGCCGGACCCGGGCGCGGTTCGTCGCTTCGAAGGACGGGGGGGAAGACCGGCCGACCTGCCTCTACCACACCCGGTCGATGAAGGCGATCAACGCCGGGTGGGTGTTCGCACCGATGCCGGCCCCATTCGAAAGCGGAGCGTGATGGCGAAGGACTACGCGGTGTGGCGGATGGACTCGGTCCTCGAGCCGTGGCCGATCGCCGACGGCGCAGCGCAGGCGGTCGTCACATCGCCGCCGTACTGGTCGAGGCGCAGCTACGGCGATGACGACGCCGAGCTCGGCCAGGGCGACGACCTCGACGCGTACGTCGACTCGCTCGTCTCGTGTTTCCGTGAGGCGCACCGGGTCCTCGCCGGCGACGGGCTGCTGTGGGTCAACCTCGGCGACTCCTCAGCGAAGTCGGGCGGCGCGGGCGGCGACTACAACAAGGGCGGCCGCAAGGAGGGGCAGCGGAAGTACCGGCAGGGCCGCTCGGGGTTGCCCGGCCCGCAGTACGCGCTCGTCCCGTTCCGGTTCGCGCTGGCGATGCAGGCCGACGGGTGGCTCGTCCGCAAGTCGATCGTGTGGGACAAGTCGCCGACGGTGAGGCCCGAGGACCCGAACCATGTGCGCCGACCGCTCGAGGCGCACGAGCACATCTTCATGCTGGCCCCGGGGCGCAACCGGTTCGACCGGGCCGGCCTTGAGCTGGCGGGCGAGCTCGGCGACGTCTGGCACTTCCAGCCCGAGACGAGGGCGCGCCAGGACTCGAAGGGGAACCGTCACCCGGCCCCGTACCCTCCCGAGCTTCCGTTGCGGTGCCTGCGAGCGTCGGGGGTGAAGCCCGGCGAGTTGGTGGTCGACCCGTTCCACGGCTCGGGTTCGTCGGGCGACGCGGCCCGCGAGCTCGGCTGCGGCTATGTCGGAATGGACCTGTACGTCGGGCGTCAGCGCCGACGTTCTCGGGGGAGTTCTAGAACAACCCGCTGACCAGCGGTTATGCGAGGCCCTTTCCGCCCGCTGTAGTCGCTTCGGCTACACGGGCATGGTACGTTGGTGTCCATGAGGAAGCCCACCACCACAGGAGAAGGCACCATGACCATCACCGCTTACGAAGAGACCGCATCGAACAGCGACGCCGCCAAGGACGCCGAGCGCACCGCCCGCGACATGGTCTACGCACTGGCGACCGACGGGGGCAACGACCCCTACGCCACCTGCGCCGACGAGGGCGACATCGCCGAGTCGATCGCCGACGAGCTGGCGGTCACGCACGGCCTCAGCGTCGAGCTGGCCTTCGAGATCGCCGAGCAGGTCGCCGGTGAGACCATCGACACGATCCGCTGCGGCTGAGCAGCGACACTGGAACGAGGAGGAACCCCGATGGCGAAGAACCGCAAGACGAGCACCCACCGCCGAGACCTCTCCGGTCTCCGTGGTCGCGAGCGCGCCGAGCACTTCGCCAACGGCGGCACCGTCGCCCAATGGCGCGGCGCAGCTCGCACCTACGACAACAAGACCAAGGCCCGCGCTTCGAAGGAAGCGTGCCGCGGCCGGGTCACCAACTGAAGGAGAGGCCGATGGCCTACGCCAAGAAGTCACGCGACGACCAGAAGGCCGAGGCAGCGGAGGCGCTCGAGCGTCTGCACGGGCAGGTCGCCGAGATCAACGGCTCCGAGGAGTGGCTCGACTACCTCGCCACGATGAGCAAGTTCCGGTCGTACTCGCCGCTCAACACGATGCTGATGTGGATGCAGTGGGAGGGCCGACGGCGTGAGAACCCCGAGCTGCCCGAGCTGAGCCAGCCCGCCGCCTTCTCGAAATGGAAGGGCATGGGCCGCTGGATCCGCAAGGGCGAGAAGGGCCTCGGGGTGCTGGTCCCGATCCGGGTGACTGACCGCGACGCCGAACCGGGCGACGATGGCCGCCAGCCGAAGAAGCTGGTCGGCTTCCGGCTGGTGTTCAAGACCTTCGATGTGGCGCAGACCGACGGCGAGCCGCTCCCCGAGAACCCGATCCGAGAGGAGATGGTCGAGGGTGAGGGCGACGAGGCGGTGTGGGCGGCGCTGGTCGACCAAGCCGAAGCGCTCGGCTACCGGGTCGAGATCGCCGACGAGGTGCTCCCCGCTCACGGCGACTGCAACTTCCTCCTGAAGCGGCTCCGGGTCGCCGAGTCGCTCCCGGCCGCTCAGCAGGTCAAGACGCTGGTGCATGAGCTGGCCCACGCCACGCTCCACAGCCCCGACGAGTACCTGCTGGCCCACAGCACCCCGTACCACGTCGCTGAGGTCGAGGCCGAGTCGGTCGCCTTCACGGTGATGGCGCTCCTCGGGCGGGACACCTCGAGCTACAGCGTCGGGTACGTCGCGAGCTGGTCGAAGGGTGACGGTGAACTGATCGCCAAGACCGCCGAGAAGGTGATCGGCACCGCGCAGCGAATCGCCGAGGCCGTCGAGGCGTCGGTCGAGGTACAACAGGAGGCCGCTTCGGCGGCATGACGAAGGAGGGGCCGATGGGCTTCGAAGAGGACAAGCGCCAGTGGGAGGGCATATACGCCCTCTTGAATCAGGGCCGGTTGTGGGTCGACCGCGACGCCAACCGGGTGGAGATCGCCGAGATGCCAGCGACCTACCGGGCGAACGTGGTCCGGTGGCTGCGATCGCGGGCTGTCGGCCTCGAGTGGAAGTACGGGTTCGGCGAGGCGATCTCGATGGGCCGGTACGAGGACGCCTTCGGGCTCCCCGACGACTTCGACATCCCGATGCACGACGACGAGTGGCCGCTCCACATCGACCTGCGGACCGCCGCGGGGAAGCGGGAGTGGCGTGAGCTGTGCCTCGGCTGGATTGAGGGGACCCGGCTGGTGAGGTCGCTGCGGGTGGGCGCGGAGGTCACGATCGGCTGACCGCTCCCCGGTTGCCCTCGGGGTTCCGGTGTACGCTCGACCGTCAGATGGGCTACACCGATCCCGAGGGCTGACATGCCGCGATCCGAACGGCTGCGACGCCGACCCCGAACCTCGATGAGCGCCAGGGGCGGCCGCACCTTCCAGATGATGCACCCCGACCGCTCGGCGAGCGCGCACTCATCGGCGGTGGTCCGGCTGAAGGACTGGAAGGTCCCCGATACCGGGATCGGTGAGGCGTGGCAGCGGGAGGCTTACGGGTACGCCGACGTGATCGGCGAGCTCGGCTATGTGGTGAACCTCACCGCCAACACGGTCGGCGAGGGGAACGTGATCCCGTCGGAGTGGGATGAGGAAGCTCGGGCGTACAAGCCGACCGAGGACGAACGGGTCCGTCGGGTGTGGCGGGCGTTCGTGGGGCCTCGGGGCGGCCAGGCCGAGCTGCTCCGCAAGGCCGCGATCCACATGCAGACCGCCGGCGAGAGCTACCTCGTCGGCACCCCGTTGAAGACCGACCGGAGCCAGTACGGCGGCCTCGAGTGGGAGTTCCTGTCGACCGAGGAGATCCGAGTCGAGGGCCTGACCGGCAAGCGGACGATCAAGCGGAACCGGGCGGGACGCGGCACCGACGGCGGGTACGTCACCGTCGAGGCGTTCGTGACCCGCATGTGGAACAGCGACGCCCGGTACAGCGACCGGGCCTACTCGATGGTGAAGCGCAACCTGCCGATCTGCCGGGAGATCGTGGTTCTGACGCAGGTGGTCGACGCCATCGCGAAGTCTCGGCTGGCGGCCGGGATCCTGTTCGTCCCCGACGAGATGAGCTTCGGCCCCGAGGACGAGAAGGAAAACCCGGGCGACGACACCGATGACATCGATGAGTTCACGCAGGAGCTGCTCGAGCATCTGCAGGCTCCCGTCGATGACCGGACGTCCGCGGCGTCGCTGGTCCCGCTGATCCTCCGGGGCGCGGCCGAGCTCGGCAAGGAGGTGCGGCTGATCGAGGTCGCCCGCGATCTGGACCGGCTCTACCAGGACCTTCGCCAGGAGGCGATCGGTCGGCTTGGTGGCGGGCTCGACATCCCGCCCGAGGTCATGGCCGGCAAGTCGGGGCTGAATCACTGGACCGGGTACAACATCGACGCCGAGTACGTCACGAAGCACGTCGTGCCGCTCGCCGGCGGGATCCTCGACTTCATCACCGAGGCGTACATGCGCCCGATGTTGAAGACGTTCGAGGACATGACCGCCGCCGAGGCTGGCCGGTTCTCGCTCCGCTATGACCCGTCGCCGATTATGAAGCGGGCCGATTCGGGGCCGTCCGCTCGGGCCGCGTACGACCGGATCGGTGTGTTGTCGGGTGAGGCGTACCGCCGCGAGAACGGGTTCGATGAGGCCGACAAGCCTGATGACGAGGAGACCCGCCGGCGGTTGCTCGAGGAGATCCTGCTGCGCCGGCCGCTCGAGATGGCCCCGATCATCCTGCCGCTCCTGTACCCCGACGAGGATCTGTCGGGCTTCCCCGAGGTGATCGTCCCGGTGAACGAGGTCGGCCAGGGCAGCCCCGCGCTGACCCCGGGCGGCGGCGACGCTCCGGTTGGCGATCTCGAGGACGGCCAGGACGAACCGGTCCCGATCGAGGCCGACGCCAGCGTGGGAACCGACATGCCTGCCGCCGAGCGCGAGCTGATCGACCGGCTCGCCACCGCCGCGGACGCTGCGCTGGAGCGGGCGCTCGAGAAGGCAGCGAACCGGATCCTGTCGAAGCTGAACGGGCGCGACAACGAGCCGCTCCGTGACCAGCTCAAGTCCCTCGATCGGCACGAGGTGTTCGGGTCGACGCCTTCGTCGGTGCTGACCGGCATCAGCGAAACGCCGGCCGGGCTGATGATCGGCGCGTGGGACACGTTCGCCGACAAGTCGAAGGGCTGGATCCGGGCGTACATGATCGAGGCGGGGGTGGAGACGTACCTCGCAGACGACCAGGCCGACCTGATCACCCGTGAGCTGGTCGAGATGCTCGAGGTCCACGCGATGTCGGCGACTCGCCGCCCGTTGCGGGTGGGCGAGAACGGGCTGCGGGTTCCGAATGAGCTGGTCGAGCGGGCGATGGAAGCCTCTCGGTCTGTGCAGCTCGCGGGGGTCTGATGTCGGCGTCGCAGGCGCAGCGCGACGAGTGGATTGCGCTGGTGACCGTGGCAGCGCTCGACGCTGTGGCGATCACCCGGACCCGGATGGCGGGGGCGTTGAATGGCGCTTCGCAGCCGTATCGGGTCGACGCGTTGTACGACCCGTCGTGGTGGCTGGTCCCGATGACGGCGATGGTGGTGCCGACGTTGCGGACCGTTGGCGCTCAGGCGGCCGCTCAGGCGGCGAGCGAGTACGGGCTGGAACAGGAACTCGAGGATGGTGAGTGGACCGGCGGGGTGTCCGAATCGATCGCCGCTCAGACCGCGATCCTGACGAACTACGGGACGAACGAGGTGACGGCTCGGGTGGCGGCGATCACCGAGCAGGCGAACAGCGAGGGGTGGGACGCGGCTCGCACGGCCGGCGTGCTCGGCTTGGCGGTCGAGTGGGACGCGAGCTCGGCGACCGCGGCGGTCTACAACGCGCCCGGCCCGGTGTCGGACGGGATCGCCGAGAACATGGGGGAGACCGAGGCGCACACGGCATGGGAGGCAGGCGGGTTCGCGGTGGTGGCCGTGAGCCTCCTTGAGGTGAAGGTGTGGGACACGTCGTTCGTGAACAGCCGGTTCAGCCATGAGGCCGCTCATGGGCAGACGGTGGCGCTCGGCGAGGAGTTCGAGCTGGCGGCCGGGTCGTGTCAGTTCCCTGGCGATTGGTCGCTGCCGGGGTCGGAGCGGATCAACTGCCAGTGCTCGGTGATCTACCGGACGCTCGAGGCCGACGAGGTGCTTTGACCGGGCGGGTAGCTGACCCGATGGTCCCCGAGGGGATACTCTCGGGTCAGACCTTGGCGACGGAACGACCGAAGAGGCCCCCGGATGGCAGACCAGCTCGATCTCCTCGACCCGCTGCAGTCGCAGGAAATCCTCGACGCCGTGCGGGTTCTTGCCCGCTCCGACGCGTCGAAGATGGTCCTCGATGCGCTCACCGCTTCGTCAGCGGATCCCTCCGACGGGATGCCCGACATCGATCCGGTCGAGGTCAACCTGCGAGAGGCCGGCGTCGGCGCGGTCGACTACTGCGGGAAGTGCCGGTTCTGGCAGCCGCCCGGCGAGCTCGCCGACAGTGAGTTCGTGACCGGGACCTGCGCGATCGTGACCGGGGACATCGACTACCAGGACGTCTGCGATCTGTACGAGGAACGTGTGACCGCCGGCGACGGCGAGCTGCCCGAGGCGGCCGGGACGCAGATCCCGAACCCCGGCGACGGCATGGGGGAACCCGATGACGACGGCGACGGCCCCACGCCGGGGGGGGAGGTCGATGGACCGGCTCCGACGATCGAGGGGGACAACGCCTCGACGGTGGCCGAGGTGTTCGGCGACGAGTTCTGGCGCGAGTACCAGGAAGAGGACGAGCACGGCGGGGTGATCGTGACCGTCGAGCCGACCCCCGAGCAGAAGCAGGCGCTCGAGCAGCCCGGCGGTATGCCGGCCGACCAGCTCCATTTGACGCTGGCGAAGATCGATGGTGTCGACAATGACGCTGCCGCCACGGAGGTACTCGGGGTGCTCCTCGAGCTCGCCGCCGAGTACCCGGCGTTCTCGGGTGAGGTCGCCGGCACCGGCGCTCTCGGCGAGCGCCAGTGGGGCGTCGCTCTGGTCGACGCGGAAGATCTCGGGCTGCTGCGGAGCGAGGTGATCGAGGCGCTAGTCGACGCCGGAATCATGGTCTCCGACGACCACGACTTCATCCCACACATCACGCTCACCGAGGGTCCCATCCCGGCCGACGCTGCGATCGTGGGCCTACCATTGACGTTCGACAGTCTCGTCCTTCGGGTCGGCTCGCAGGTCATCGCAGTTGGGATGGATGGCCCGGCCCCCGCCGATGAAGTGGATGTCGAGGAGGAACCCGTGGCACCGACCATGACCGAACCCGAAGCCCCCGAAGACGCTCCGATGGAGCCTGCCCCCGCTGAGGGCGAGGCTGCCACGATGAGTATCGATGACCGCCAGGAGCGGATCCGTCGCGCGCTGCGCCAGATGAGCCTCGATGACCGCGAGATGCTCCGCAGCCAGCTCGAGGTGCCCGCCGACGAGCCGATGGTGGCCGCCGGGACCGACGCCGAGCTGGTCGAGGACTCCGGTGCCCCGCCGCCCGAGGTCGCGCCCGTCGAGGAGCCGGCCGAGGCCGACACCGACGGCGAGGAGATCGCCGAGCTCGAGACCGAGGTGTTCGGCGCGATCGCTCCGCACGACACGCCCACCTCCGACGACGCGTGGGACGGACCCGAGAACGACGTTCGGGTGAGCTCGCCGAACGATCCCGACTACTTCGACGCGGTCTACGCGTGGCGCGACGACGACGGGGATCTCGATGTGAAGGCCGCCTACCGGTTCATCCACCACTTCGTGAGCGAGTCCGGCGACCCGGGAGCGGCTTCGACGGTGGCGTGCTCGACCGGCATCGGCGTTCTGAACGGCGGCCGCGGTGGGACGACCATCCCGGGCGACGACCGGCAGGGCGTCTACGACCATCTCGCCGCGCACCTGCGCGACGCCGACATGGAGCCGCCCGAGCTCATGTCCGACGAGGAGGCCGCGCTGGTGGCGCGTGCCCACGAGTCGGGCGTCCAGATCAACCCCGCCGACCCGGATTCTGTCCGGTCGGCTCTCGAGCACACGATCTTGGCCGATGAGGCCGAGGCGGCGCTCGCAAAGGCTGAGGAGGCCGACGTGGTGGACCTGACCGACATCGAGGATTCGGCGCTGCTCACCGAGCTGGCCCGCAGGGTGCTTCTCGAGGCCGCTGACGGGGTTGCGGCCGCCGAGGCCGCCGAAGGCGACGACACGGCCGCTGAGGGCGTCGAGATGGCCGAGGACGGCGACGCTCCCGAGGTCGAGCCAGAGGTCGAGGACGTGGTGGTCGGCGAGTTCGATGACGGCGACCAGGACTACGACTGGACCGGCATCATCATCGTGGAAGGCCTCCCCTCGGGGGATGGCCGGATGGTCGCCGAGGGCGGGCTGACGTGGCGCGAGTTGCCGCTGCCGCTCATGCTGCAGACGGTGAACGCCCCGGGCCACGAAGGCTCCGAGATCGCCGGCTCGATCCACAAGCTCGAGCGGCGCGGCCAGGACATCCTCGGGTGGGGCAAGTTCGACTCGGGCAAGGCTGGCACCGAGTACCGCCGGCTCCTCACCGAGAAGACCATGCGGGGCGTGTCGGCCGACATCGACTCCGTGAAGGTCGAGTTCCGTGACCCCGAGTCGGGCGACTCGATCGACCCGGCCGACCTGCTCTTCGGTGACCCGATGATGGAGGTCATGGAGGTGCTCACCGAGGGCCGGATCATGGGCGCGACGGGGACCCCGTTCCCGGCGTTCCAGGAGGCCCACATCGAGCTGATCGGCGCTGCCATCGAGGACGAGGCGCTGGTCGCTTCCGCCGCGTGGATCACCGAGACGACCGGCAACGCGTTCGCCTTGGCTGGCGACGGCTACCGGGTCTACACCCCGATCGAGCAGGCACCGTGGGTGCTGCGCGGCGAGGAGCCGGTGTCGCTGGTCGCTTCGGCCGGCGAGTCGCCCGAGCTCGAGATCCCGATGCATCCGTCGCTCGAGTGGTTCGCTCCGACGAACACGGTGGAGCCGTTCACGGTCCACGCCGATGGGCGGATCACCGGGCTGCTCGCCAAGTTCGGGACGTGCCACATCGGCCGCTCCGACCGGTGCATCCCGGTGCCCACCTCCCGCGACGGGTACAGCCACTTCCGCAACAAGAAGGTGCTGAGCGCCGAGGGTGAGCTGGTCGCGACCGGGCCGATCTTCATGGACACGGTCCACCCCGACCTGAAGCTGAAGGCGTCCGACACCGAGGCCCACTACCACGACACGGGCTGCGCGGTCGCCGATGTGGCGGTGTACGACACGGACCACGGCATCGAGGTCTGCGGGGCGCTCCGACCGGACGTGACCGAGGAGCAGATCCGCCGGCTGCGTGGCAGCGACATCTCGCCCGACTGGCGCAAGATGGCCGGGCGGCTCGAGATGGTCGGCCTCCTGGCGGTGAACGTCAGCGGGTTCGTGGTGCAGGGCCTCGTCGCCGCAGGAGCGCACGCCACGCCGAGGGCGGCCGGGTACTACGACACGGTGACCGGCGAGTGCGAGAGCCTCGTCGCCGCCGGCATGGTGCTGCAGGACCGGCCGGTCGAGCCGATCGACATCGACGCAACGGTCCGTGAGCTGCAGGCCGAGGTCGCCGAGCTGCGGGAGGCCATGCGGCCGATCCGTGCCGAGCGGGCCACGGCCAAGTTCACGGAGCGGGTGTTCGCCGAGCTCGCCGAGGATGTCGAGGCCGTGCAGGCCGAGGTCGCCGAGGGTGACCCCCTCGAGGACGTGACCGAGGCCCCCGCCGAGTGCGAGTGCCACAAGCTCCGCTGATCACCCCCAGGAGATGAGCAGCCCGTTCCGGGAGGCGTAGTCGGCGAGGTCGGCGAGCCGCCCGAGGGTGTCGCCGAAGTAGCCGGCACGGATGCCGCAGTCGATGATCGTCGCCTGGCCTTCGAGCTGGTCGGCGGTCGCTGCGGTTCCTGAGTCGTCGCGGCCGACGTTCCCGAGGAGGGCGCGGCCGAGGAAGTCGGCGGCTGGCGCTTCGCCGTAGATCCCGTACTCGCCGCTGTCGAGGCCGAGACGCTCGAGGATGAGGACGGCGTTGCCGTTGGCGACGTTCACCGAGAGCGCGCACCGGTCGCAGGGGTTCTCGTAGGTGTCGCAGCCGGTGGGGCACCGGGAGTCGATGGTCCCGTCGGGGAGGGTGGTGGCGGTTGCGAAGGTGACGCTCATGGTGTTCTCCGTTCAGACGAGCTGGGTCAGGGTGCCGGGGATCATTGCGCCGCGGATGGCGCAGGTGGAGGCGAGCAGGTCGCCCATGTCGGCCTCGAGGATGCAGACCCGGCGGCCCGAGCGGGCGGTGGTGAAGCCGACGCCGAGGCGACCGTTCCGCAGGAGGGGTTCAACGTCGGGGTCGTTCTGGAGCATCATCTTCACGGTGTTGTCCGGGGTGCTGTTCCCGCGGCCGCGAATCTGGATGATCATTCGGGGGGCGTGGTCGGTGTTCATCATGGTCTCCGTTTCAGGCGGCGAGGCCGAAGGCCCCGTTGTCAGGGATGTTGAGGCTGCCGTCCAGCAGGGCGATCGCTTCGGCGGCGGTGACCACCTCGGCTTCGGCGAGGGCGAGCGGGGTGGCTCGGTGCCAGATGACTTCCTCGGGGAAGATCGTGTCGGGCGCTTCGGCTGCGGTGAAGATGACTGCGACCTGCCGACCGGCTGCTCCGATCACGCCGGCCCCGCCGCCGTACTGGACCCCCTCGACGGCGATGCCGCCAGCGGCGACGGCGTAGCAGGCGTCCTCGATGGTGCGGCTGAGGCCGAGCACCTTGGTGGAGGCGATGGCCTCGGCGTCCTCGAGGGTGGTGAAGTGTACGAAGATGCCGGTGGTGATTCGGGCGATGATCTCGGCTGCGCTCATGGGGACAGCATGGCACACCTCCTGTAGTCGATGCAACTACAGGCCCGAGGGTTAGAAGGTGACCAGCGCCGACGCCTTCCGGGCGACCCGGTACTCGGCCCCGCAACCGGGGAACCACTGGCTGTCGATCTCCTCGCCGTCGCAGCGGACGTACCAGCCGCCGGCGGGGTGGGTGTAGACGCCGTAGGTGCTGAGGCCGCAGCCGTCGCACTGGTCGCCGGCGATGGCGTGGTCCCCGTCCTGCTTGGTCGCCTCGAGGTCGCCCTCGTAGGCCACGAAGAACCACTCGTCGGGCGCGTAGCTCGGGCGCGGGCAGAAGGCGTACACCTCGGCGGCGCACCGGTTGCACCACGGCCCCTCCTGGCCGACCGGGACCAGCCGCCCGCAGCCCTCGCCGCGGCACGGTCGGGTTCGATCGATGACGCTCATGCCGCGGCCCCTTCGATGAAGAGGCGGTCGAAGAGCACGTCCTTGTCGAGGCCGGTGATGAGGCCGAGGCTGAAGCACAGCCCCTCGATCTCGGCGACGATGACGCTCCTCGACGGCTGCCCGTCGGTGACGCCAGCCATGACGTCGTGGTCGTCGCGCAGCTCGGCGATCCGTTCACGGATGCGTCCCTCTGCGTACTCGGTCCTGATGGTTGCCATTCGGCACCTCCTTGGTGGTGGTCCTGTTGTACCGGGACCGTGTGACAGTTACCCGGCGAGGTCGCTGCGCTCGGCGGCCAGCTCTTCGGCGAGCTCGGCGGCGAAGTCGTTCTCGTCGTCCCAGCTCCACTCGGGCTGGTCGTTCTCGCGGGCTTCGGTGGTGGGCAGTTCGTCGGTGTTCATCATGCGAACCACTGTAGCTCTCCCGGCTACACAGATCCACTCGGCTAGGGTGGGGGCGTGCTCATCGGGTTGCACGGCTACGCCGACTCAGGCAAGGACGCCACAGCGGACCTCCTCGTCGCCGGCCACGGGTTCACCAAGGCCGACGTGTTCGATGCCGGCCGAGCCATCGGCTACCTGCTGGACCCGATCATCGCCAGGGCGACAGGGCTGAACGGGTACGCCCGGTACCGCGAGGTCTGCGACACGATCGGCTACGACGAGATGAAGCGCGAGTTCCCCGAGAGCCGCGAGTTCCTGCAACGGCTCGGCGACGCGCTCCGGGCCGAGCTCGGCGAGACCGTCCTGATCGACGTGTGGCTCGAGCGAGCCGTCCGACTCGAGCGGGCGGTGGCGACAAGCATCCGGCACCGCAACGAGGCCGAGGCCCTTCGGAACGCCGGGGGGTTCGTGGTCGTGATCGAGCGGCCAGGGGTCGGCCCGGTGAACGACCACATCACCGACCGGCGACTCCCGGCCGAGCTCATCGACGCGACCCTCGACAACGACGGTCCCCTCGATGCGCTGCCCGGCAAGGTGGCCGAGCTCATCGACCACCTCGAGGGCGACCCGGGCGTAGCCTCTTGAGCATGGAGTTCATCCTTCGCGACGGGTCCCGAGCAGCCGACGGTCGTCTCGATCGTCTGGTGCAGTTCGATGAGCGGTCCCGTTCGTTCCCGATCCGCTCCGAGGTCGAAGGCCAGCGGCCGCGCTCGTACACATGGAGCGTCGGCGCTCATCTCGACCAGGGCCGCGAGGGAGCGTGCGTCGGGTTCGCGATGGCGCACGAGCTGATCGCCCGCCCCGCGGTCGTGGAGGGCGTCACCGCCAGCGACGCGCTCCGCATCTACAAGGCCGCACAGAAGATCGACCCGTGGCCCGGTGAGGACTACGAGGGCACGTCGACGCTCGCCGGCGTCAAGACGATCGCCTCCGACGGCCACCTCAAGGAGTACCGGTGGGCGTTCGGCCTCGAGGATCTGATCCTCGCGGTCGGCTACCACGGCCCCGCGCTGATCGGCGTGAATTGGTACGAGGGCATGTTCGACACCGACCGCGACGGGTTCATCCATCACTCCGGTCTGATCGCTGGCGGCCACTGCACGCTCGTCCACTCGGTCAACGTCCCCGGCGAGTTCTTCCGCATTCACAATTCGTGGGGACCCGAGTGGGGCGTGGGCGGCGACGCCAAGATCTCGTGGGTCGACATGGGCCGGCTGCTGGCCGAGGACGGCGAGGCGTGCATCCCGACGGTCCGCATTCGGCACGTTGAGGTCGGCTCGGGCTGACCCGAGGCCCCCGCCGTTCCTGGCGTTGTGAGGCCCCCCGAAAGAATCTGCGGTTGTAGTTGCTTCGGCTACAGCGGGTGTGCCATGCTCTCCCCATGACGAACACCACCGCAGCCGCAGCCACCTTCACCGAAGCGATCAACGGCCCCGCATGGAACCGGGTCAGCGAATCGACGCTCGAGAACATCCTCGACGCCGACCCGCTCGGTTCGCTGGAGGGCATCGCCCCCGAGCGCATCGCCGCAGCCCTCGCAGTCGCCGAGGACGGCGAGCTAGAGCATGCCGCCGCCGGGTGGGGCCTCGCCGAGATCGACGCCTTCATCGCCGAGTTCGCCTGAGCATCACCGAGACCGAGGAGCAGCCACATGGCTGAGCACCACCACATCACCCGCACCGGGATAGTCGGAGAGGTCACCCTCCCCACCGAAGGCTTCGACGCCTTCGCCGACGCCCCCGGCGAGACCGAGGTGCTGATCCGTGACGCCTACCGCGCCACCGAGCAGCTCCCCCACGATCCCCGGCTCACGGAGGCCCGCAAGCATCTAGACGCTGCGCTGGCCCTCGTCGCCGAGGTAGAACACACCAACCCATGATGAACCAAGGAGACGCCGACATGGCTTCAGAACTGACCCTGACCGACATCCTCACCGCGATCACCAACGGTGCAGCCGATGAGAACCTCGACGCCGTGATCGCCACGGTGAAGGACCGCCGACAGGCTTCCGCCCGAGTCACCTTCAACACGCTGAAGGTCGGCGACAAGGTGACCATCAGCGGAGCGCAGAAGTACCTCGAAGGTGCGCCCGCCACGGTGGTCGAGAAGAAGCGCACCAAGGTGGTCATCGCGCTGGACGAGCCGCGTGGCCGGATGATGGCCGGGACCCGCCTCAACGGGAACCCGTCGATCATCGTGCCGGTGGCAGCATGAGCGCCACCCGAAGCTGGCTCGAGGTCGACCGCGAAGGTCTGCGGTTGTCGCACCGAGGGGGTGCGACGGCCGCGGTCCTCGACCTGATCTCGAACAGCATCGACGCCGAGGCCACGATGGTCTCCATCGGGTTCGAGATGGTCGGCCGAGGGCTGGCCCATCTCACCTGCGAGGACAACGCGCCGGGCGGGTTCGCTGACCTGACCCACGCCTACACGATGTACGCCCCCTCCTCACGGAAGGCTGACGCGACGAAGCGGGGCCGGTTCAACATCGGCGAGAAGCTCGTGCTGGCCCACTGCGTCGAAGCGACGATCGACTCGGCCTCGGGCCGGATCGTGTTCGGCGAGGACGGCCGATCCGAGGTCCAGAAGTCGACACGGACCGAGGGAACCCTCTTCGACGCCACCGCCCGGTTCCGCAAGGTCGACGTGGAGGAAGCGATCGACGCGCTGCGGCGGGTGATCCCACCGGCCAACGTCGAGGCGTTCGTGAACGGCGAACCGCTCGCATGGCGTGAGGCGATCACCGAGACCGCGGCTCGACTCCCGACCGAGCTCGAGGACGACGAGGGGTTCCTGCGGCCGACTCGCCGCAAGGCCACGGTGCGGATCCATCGGGTACCGACCGGCGAGCAGGCGATGCTGTACGAGCTGGGCATCCCGGTGGTGGAGTTCTCGGGCGGTGAGCCGTACCACGTCGACGTGCTCCAGAAGGTCCCGCTGAACAAGGACCGCGACAACGTGACGCCGGGGTTCCTCCGTGAGGTGCGGACCGTGGTCCTCGACGCGACGCACCAGATGCTCGACCAGGAGCAGGCGTCGGCGACATGGGCGCGCGACGGGATGCCGAAGGCCAGCGACGCTGCGGTCGAGTCGGTGATGACTCACCGGTTCGGCGAGAAGCGGGTGGCGCACGACCCGGGCGACCCCGAGGCCAGCGGCGAGGCAGCCTCCCGCGGGTACACGGTGATCCACGGCGGGTCGATGAGCCGCGACGAGTGGGACGCAGCGAAGCGGACCGGCGCGGTCCTCCCGGCCCCGCAGGTCACGCCGACGCAACGCCCCGAGTTCGGCTCGAGGGACGACGCGGCGACGACGAAGGACATCCCCCCGGCCGACTGGTCCGACGGCCAGAAGCGGATCGCCGCCTACGCCGTGAGGTTCGCCGCGAAGGCGCTCGGGATCGAGGTCAGGGTGACCATGACCCGAGACAAGGAGAACGGCCGCATGGCGGCGTGGTATGCCCGAGGGGTGAACGGTTCGGACCTGACTTTCAACGTGGCGACGCTCGGGCAGGGATGGTTCGATGACCCCGACCCCGAGGCTGTCGACCGGCTGCTGATCCACGAGTTCGCCCACCAATGGGAATCCAACCACTTCAGCCACGACTTCCACGATGCCTGCTGCCGGGTGGGCGCAGCTCGGGTCGCGGCGAAGGGACTGAGGGGGATCTGATGAGGCTGGTGCTCGTACTCGAGACCGGGGACGACCGGGGGGCGGGCGCGCCAGCGCTCTCCTTCGGCGAGGTCGCCAAGGAACCCGACGCCCGGCCGCCCGCCGGCTGGCAGCCACCCGACCCCGAGGGCGACGAACCCCCGACGGGCGATGGCCGGCTCGAGGCGGCATGGGAAGCGCTCGTCGCCGCGCAACGTCGGCTGGTCGACCACCTCGGCGAGTCCAACGCCGACGACCACGCCCGGAAGCTGTGGGTCGGCGGGGCGCTCGCCATCTACGCCTTGGCGACCGGCGAGACCGAGGACGCCGTCGCGCTGCGACTCGGCGACGAAGTCCAGGTCCCCACGATCCACGGGATGAGGATCCGCGCTCCCCACGAAACGACCCAAGCGCCGAAGCACCCGGGCGCTCAGGAGCACCACGAGGACTACGACGAACCGCCCGAGCGGCCCGCCGACCCCGGTCTCGCCGGGTACCAGCAGCAGGCCCCTGATGCAGGTTTGCCTTCAACTGAGGGCGGTTCGTAGTTATACTCGCTACAACGTCCGATCCTCGAGGAGGTGAGCGTCATGGCAGATGAACTACGCGAGGTAGGCCGAAAGGCCGCTCAGAACCTGGCTCTGGCGCAAGCCGTCACCGCGATCGCGTACGGCCAGGCCGTCGACATCGCGTGCGAGCTCGAGCAGATCGCGTCGATCTACGGACCCGAGTGTGTGGCCGTTGTGAAGCGTGAGCTGATCACCAGCGGCGACCCCGACTGGCGTCGGGTCGTTTCCGAGACGGTCACCCGCTGGTCCGCGAATCGGGCTGTCCCCGCGTCGGTCTGACAGCTCGAACCCCTCGCTGATCCTCCCGCGATCGGCGTCTGGTGAGGCCCCCGCGATCCCAGCTCGCGGGGGCCTCGCCGCGCCCTATCCGTGACTCGTCGGTTTCCGTCGGCATATAGTGGCGACCAGGCCGACGACCTAGTCGTAGGTCAGAGCGGAGCCGGCGTAGCTGGGACCGCGGCGAACAACCGAGAGGCGGTCCCGATTGGGAATCCCATCGAGCTACCGCAAGGAGGGCAGCCGTGGACCGGATCGAAGTTCCCGAGGAACTCTCGGGGCTGACCATCGAGGAGCTCACCGAGCTCCAGACCAGCATCAAGGACGCCGCGCAGGAACTGGCAGGCGACGCCGCGAAGGAAGATGACGCGCTGAAGGAGGTCGAGCGGCTTGGAGCCGAGTACGACCGCATCGGCGAAGAGCTTGCTTCCCGCAAGGCCGCCGAGGCCGAGCGTGCGGCCCGAGCCGAGGAAGCGCTCAACCGCTTCGCCGACCCGGAGCCCGAGTCGACCGAGACCGAGGTCGAGCCCGAGATCGAGGCGGCCGTCGAGGCCCCCGTGGTCGAAGAGACCGACATCGAAGGCGAGGGGACCGAAGAGGTCGCCGCTGCCACCGAGACCGAGGTGACCGCCGAGGCGGCCGCCGAAGAGATCACCGAGGAGACCACCGTCGAGGAGGCGACCGAGGAGCTGTCCGATGACAGCGCCGAGGCCGTCGCCGACCCGCTGGCCGCCGAAGTGGCCGTCGCCGCAGTGGCGTCGGACGAGAGCAAGGCCAGCATCGAGGAGGAGCCGGAGGCGCTCGCAACCGAGGACGCCGAGGTGACCGCCGAGGCGACCGACGAGCCCCCCCAGGAGGAGGCAACCATGACCACCGAGTCCATCCCCGATGCCGCCGCTGAGACGGTGGCAGCCCTCGAGGGCGAAGCCCCCGATGCGGTGAGCCCCGCCGAGACGTCCAGCTTCGCTGGCTTCTCGATCATGCGGGCGACCAACTCGGCCGCCGGCCTCAACGAGGGCGACGAGCTGAGCGTGAAGTCGCTCGCCGAGTCCATCACCCGGAAGTCCCACGGGATGCAGAACATCCCCACGGGCACCTACGAGCGCATCGTGGTCGGCACCATGCACGCCGACTACGGCGAGCGTCGCCTCGGTTCGGGCGCGGAGGAGAACTTCGCGATCCTCGAGTCGCTGCGCCATGACGCCGAAGCGCTCGTCGCTGCCGGTGGCAACTGCGCTCCGCTCGCCCCGAGCTACGACTTCTTCCGGCTCGCCGAGGCGCTGAACCCGGTGGAGCAGTGCCTCCCCGCGGTCGAGGCTCCTCGCGGTGGCATCCGCTACATCACGCCGCCGGACTTCCGTGACGCCGAGGGTGGCGTCCGGGTGACCACCGAGGCCGAGGACGCTGCCGGGTACCCCCCGACGGCCCCGAAGCCCTGTGTGGCCGTGGCGTGCCCCCCGATCGAGGAGTGCCGGGTCGATGCGGTGTCGAAGTGCGTGACCTTCGGCAACCTCAACTTCCGGGTCTTCCCCGAGCAGGTCGAAGCGTTCCTCGAGGATCTCGACGTGATCTTCACCGAGGAGAAGGAGATCTTCTACCTCGACGCCATCGACGCGGCTTCCACCGCGGTGACCTCGGGCCCCCGCTACGGTGCGGTCCGGTCGATCCTGTGGGACCTCGCGGAGGCTGCGGCCGGGTACCGCCGACGGAACCACATGGCTCCCGACGCCACGCTCAACGTGATGCTCCCGAGCTGGGTCGCCGAGCTGGTGAAGGTCGACATGGTGAACGACTTCAGCCTCGGGCTGAGCTTCGTGGGGGCCGACACCAACGCCCTCGCCGCGGAGATGCTCGCTCGCCTGAACCTCGCGCCGTGCTTCTACTACGACAGCGCGACGGGTGCCGGCCAGGCGTTCAACGATCCGCAGCTCGCGGGTCCGCTGAACCCCTTCCCGAGCACCGTGGTCAGCTACCTCTTCGCACCGGGCACCTTCGTCCGGCTCGACGCAGGGACGCTGGACCTCGGCATCGTCAGGGACTCGGTCCTCAACGGGACCAACGACCTGCAGATGTTCTCGGAGCAGTGGATCCAGGTATGCCAGGTCGGCCTCGAGTCGGTTCGGCTCGAGAGCACGGTCTGCCCCGACGGCACCGCACCCGCAGCCGTCGCGCCGATCATCTGCCCCTGATCGGCCCGGTCACCTCGTAACGCGAAGATGGGCCGGGGTCCGAAAGGGCCCCGGCTCTCTCCGCTACCGTGAGGGTCACCACGCCAAGGTCGAGAGGAGTATCCGATGCCGGTGGGTCCCGAAGTCATTGTTGAGCCGCCACTCACCGTCCCCCCGCTTCACTCGCTTCTGGCCTCGGCCCCGAAGCTTCAGTTCCTGAATCCGGCGGTGCAGGTTTCGATCACCGAGGACGGCGACAACGTCGTGCTCGATGATCGCTGGGAGGCGGGTCTCGTCTTCCAGCCCTACGACTGCATCAACCCGCAGTCATGGGCACCGTGCGCTCGCACGAATGAGATCCAGTGCTTCCCGGTTGACGCCACGTCGGGGACGTGGACGATCGACTTCGACGGCGGCGGCCCGACGGCCCCGCTGGCGTTCGACATCTCGGCCGGCGACCTGCAGTTCGCTCTCGGCGAGCTCGGGAGCGTCGGCCACGGCAACGTCATCGTGACCGGCGGCCCCGGCGACGATGGCGGTACGTCGCCGTACTGCGTCGAGTTCACGGGCGTGTTCGCCGAGACGGACGTCGCTCTTCTCGCCGTCGCCGATGTGGACCTGGCCGGTGGTGGTGCCACGGTTGGCCCCGTCACGGTCCAACAGGAGGCCGGTGAGCTGGTCCTGAAGTCCGATCCGGTCGGCCAGGACGCTGTCTTCTACGAGCCGCCGGTCCTCGAGGTGCCCTACCGATGCACGACGTTCTCGCGGCTCGAGTGGGAGGACTACCGGGAGCGGGCGCTCTACAACCTGATGCTCGGGAAGTCGAAGGCGCTCGAGGCCGAGTTCTGGTCCGGCGCGAAGATCCCGACGAACCCGTCGCTGGTCCGGTCGACGCCGAACGATGACGACCACATCCTGAACCCGGGCGGCGCGGCCGCTCCGACGGCGGTGTCGCCAGGCATCGCTCTGGTCCTCATCGCTCAGGCGCTGTCCAACTGCGGTGCGGGTGGCCGAGGGATGATCCACGCGACGCCGGCCCTCGCCGAGCGGTGGTCGAACCTGACGGCGATCAACTGGTACGAGAAGAGCACGTCGTGCTTGGGACTCCCGCAGGAGATGCAGGATCGGATCGCTGGGAACTGCGTTCTCGCGACGCCAGCTCGGGGCGACATCGTGATCAACGGTGCCGGCTACCCGGGCACCGGTCCTCTCGGTCAGCCGCCACCGGGACCGAATCAGGTGTGGACCTATGCCACGTCGATGGTGAACGTGATCGTCGGCGAGGATCGGGTGTACCCCGACTCTCTCAGCGAGGCGCTCGACCGGGCGACCAATACCGTCGAGGCTCGGGCCGAGGTCTCAGCCGCGGCGGTCTACGACCTGTGTTGCAGCTTCGCTGTGCTGGTGGACATCTGCGGGTCGGTGTAACCGGTGAGCGCGCCCGTACCGACCGAGGTAGCGGCGTGGCAGCCCCGACGAGTTCACCTCGACGGGTCTCTCCTCGCGCTGCCGTTCACGTTCTCGCTTCCCCGCAACGCCCGCGAGCTCACCGTGAAGTGTCGGGCCGTTGGTGGTCCTGGCGCGACGGTGACGGTCACGGACCCGGGTGGGTCGACCCCGTTGTTCCCGGGTGACGAGGAGACGTGGTCGGGTGAGGGCGAACCGCTCGCCGGCCTCTTCGAGGTGACCGTGGCCGCCGCGCTGGATGTGGTGACGGTCCTCTGGACGGAGCGGATCTGATGGGTTGCGGCCGCATCGCCATCGATCTTTCCACCGACGCATCCGACTGCATTCTGCTGTCGGGCAACGGCTCGCCAGCTACTCCGCTGACCGCGACGCCGATCCTGCGGCCCACGTTCGACCAGCCGCTCCCCACCCCCGCGGTGATGGCGAACGGGATCGAATGCACCCCGACCGGGCTCGTCGCCCCCCCGGACCGTCCTATCGGCGGCGGCTTCGGTGTGCAGGGGGTCGGCTCGTGGCCGATCATCTCGGTCGACATGGCTGGCGCTGGCCCTGGCGGCTCGGCTGCGTGGGGGCCACCGCTCGACGTGAGCATCATCAACGTCGACCCGAACCACAACGTGCTCGGCCTCGGGTTCTTGCTGATCCCCTCGTTCCACTTCATCCTCGAGCCGGGCGCGACGTGCTCGGTGTGGTGGGAGGCCCGGCGTGAGGCGATCAACGTCCCCGGTCCTGCTGTGACCCCCTACTTCGCCGGACTTGCTTGGCATTTGGAGAACAACGGGGCTGGCGTCATCCGTTACGACGTTCCTGCCTTCAACGAGCCGCCGACCAACAATGGGGGGGGGTTCCCGGCAGGGAGCGCCGTCTTCGACTTCATCGCCATCGGCTTCCAGGGGTACATCGAGACGACCGGGTTCACCGGGGCGAGCTCGGTGAGCGCGGGGATCTTCGGGTCCGGCTTCCAGTACGTCGACCTCGGACTCCCGGTATGAGCTGGCCGGCCGGGACGGAGACCCGCACCTACTGGAAGGCTGGCGACGGCAACCCGTTCTCGGGTGGTTGCATCGGCTACGACTCGGTGTGGCGCAACAGCGACGGGGTGGTGATCGCCTCGAGCGGTGGCCGGCCGCCGGGAGCTGTCACGATCCCCGAGGCCGAGTACGACACCCTCCTCGCGCAGTGCATCGCCGATGGGAACCAGACCGTCATCGACGGCGACGCTTGGCTCGCCGGGATGGACGCCGAACGAGAGGCCCTCCAGATCGCCGCTAGGGGCAAGCTGGTCTCGGGTGACCCGCTCACCGCCGAAGAGGCCGCGATCATCACAGGGGGCCTCTGATGGCCCGATGCGGGGGCTGCAACCGGGTGGTGATCCCGCCGGGCCTCGACAACGACGCGCTCGTCCACGCCCCGGTCGCCGGTGTCCTGGCCGACGCCACCCGTTCGAACTGGCTCACCGGCCTCCCCACGGTCTCCGGGGCGTTCGCGAACAACCAGGGTGACCCAACGTCGACGGTGATCGCCGGCGACTACTCCGCGATCGTCGGTGGCCTCGGGAACCTCATCGACACGAACCCGCGGTCGGTGATCCTCGCCGGCCAAAGCAACGTCATCGACGCCGCGTTCGGCAGCAACGCCATCGTCGCCGGCGACCGGAACACCGTCACCCTCGGCGGCGCGAGCGCGTTCGCCGGGCACTCGGCGACCATCGGCGGCCAGGACCATCAGGTCGAAACGCACAACACCGTCATCGCCGGCGGGTCGTTCCACAGCGTCCTGTTCGGGGCCGGGCCGTTCGGGCCGCACAGCGTCTTCATCGGCGGCGGGTTCAGCCACACCCTGTCGGTCAATTCTGAGCGGTCTGCGATCATCGGCGGCCAGAGCCACACCATCACCGCGTCGAACGACTCGGCGATGACCGGCGGCGAGTTCAACGACATCGTGAGCTCGCCCTGCGCGGCAATCCTCGGCGGCGCATCCCATCTGATCTCCTCAGCCCCCGACTCGGCGTGTGTCGCCGGCGATACCAACACCATCTCGACGCCGGCCACCTACGCGTTTCTCGGCGGCGGCCAACTGAACGCCACCAGCGGCCGCTTGTCGGCGATCATCGGCGGCCGACTGAATACAGTCACCGCGATCTACTCCGCGATCGCTGGCGGCATCGGCTCCACCGTCGCGGCCGGCGAATCGTTCGCGTGCTGCTCCGGTTCGGTCCCGGCAGGCACCGCTCGAGGGTTCGCCCACGGCACCGGCCCAGCAGACCGAGTCGGGTTCCGTGGCGTCGCCCCGGTGCCCGCCCCGGTCCTCGCCCCGCTTCCGCCCCCGACGGGCATCCCTGGCCTCGACGCATGGATCGCTAGCGTGGACGTCGCGCTGAAGTCCCAGGGTCACGCCGTCTAGGAGGACGCATGGATTACAACCACATCGACCCCGCCGCCCGAGAGCGCGCTCTCGTGGCCGCCACCGGCTACGGCGACACGGCACAGCTCACCGACGACGACGCCTCCGCTGCCGAGCTCACCGTCTGCGTCCTGAAGCTTCGGCACGCGTTCTTCGACGCTCACGCGACCAGCGCGGTTCCGAACCCCGACCCGGACGCCGCCCTGATGGCCGTCCAGCGCGACGCCATCGCCGAGGTGGTCACCGAAGCCGAAGCGACCCGCGACCGGATCATCGCCGAGACCGGCACCGACGTCTCCGACGTGATGCCACCGGTCCTCGAGGCGAACCGCCAGAAGGCCGAGCAGGACTTCTTCGACGCCGAGTGGGCGATGACGAACGTCCCCGGCCAGCCCCAAGAGCAGCTCGACGCCCTGCAGGTCTCCTGCGACCGGGCCGAGCGCGAGGCTGCCGTCATCGACGGCT